>OOCV01000009.1_pt1 | contig 255432 bp, 186 predicted proteins | sample 1671061 | NCBI WGS metagenome assembly OOCV01 (sample SAMN06348118, study PRJEB24527) | human gut metagenome | biome: human gut; feature: ankylosing spondylitis patient; material: feces | host: Homo sapiens | place: China | collected 2015-10
ACGACTCATAAATCTACCCTTAATCGTGTATTGGATGATAGTTGCGGATTTTAGGTATAATAAATGGTTTGCCGGCATAATCTGTTTTCATGCCGTGCTGATTATGTTGCCTTTCAGTTATGCCGCATATCTGATGTCGGCGTGGCCCGGTGTCAATATCCTACAGTGATTTTTCCTTTCACTATGCATGCCTGTCTGTAGCCCATGCTCTTTATCTCTTTCAGCACGCTGTTTGCCTCGTCGTAGGTTCTGAAGTTGCCTACGCGGCATATCCATCGCGGAGAATAGAAGTGGACGTAAACCGGAAGGTCCGGAAATCTCATCTTTATTGCACTTCCGATGCTCTCAGCCTTCTGGCGGTCGGCCCTTGAGTTGCCTCCCGAATAAGCCTGAACGCGGTAGCCTGTGATTCTTCTGCTGTTGCGCATCACTTTCTTGGCCGTGTTCACTGCAGGTGCGTCTGTCGACGGGCTTGTGCTTCCTGATGCATAGTGCTGTTCCTTTAGTGGTTCTTCAACGGTATCTCTCTTTTCCTGAGCCTTATGTTGTGATTGTTTGTGCTCTGTAGCGGCTGTCGCGTTGTTGCTTTTTTCGTTGGTGGCCGTTGTCGGAGCCGACTTAATCAGCTTGGCGTTGTTTACCAATTCGTCGATGTCTTTGCTCTGACTCACGGTCACGGTTCCCTGTCCGGCCTTGTCTGTTCTTAGGTCATTGAGGAATGATTGCGCCTCAGTGTTGAGGCTGAAGCCCAATGTCAGTGATAATAAAACGGCGAATTGTTTCATTCTTTTTCGGATTATGAGTTTTATAAGGTTAAATAAGTAAACGGGATTTGGCCGCGGCAGGTCGTTAATGCCTTGCCCTTGGCCATCCCGTTTAATGTTTCAGATTATTTCCATGCGTCGATGATACCCATGAAGTCAGCAGCCTTCAGTGAGGCGCCGCCGATGAGTCCGCCGTCGATGTCAGGTTTAGCGAACAGCTCAGGAGCGTTGCTTGCCTTGCAGCTTCCGCCGTAGAGGATAGATGTTTCTTCAGCAACTTCGTTACCATACTTCTCTGCTACGATGCTGCGGATGTAAGCGTGGATCTCTTCAGCCTGCTCAGCTGTGGCTGTCTTACCTGTGCCGATAGCCCAGATTGGCTCGTATGCTATAACGATGTTCTTGAACTCTTCAGCTGTGAGGTTGAATACGCTGCCTTCGAGCTCAGCCTTAACAACTTCGTTCTGCTTGCCTGCTTCTCTCTCCTCGAGGCTCTCGCCGATGCAGAAGATTACTTTCAGGCCGTTCTTCAGTGCGAGCAGTACCTTCTCTTTCAGTATCTCAGGAGTTTCTCCGTAGTATCCGCGGCGCTCTGAGTGGCCGAGAATAACATACTGAGCACCGGTGCTCTTTACCATTTCAGCAGAAACTTCGCCTGTGTAAGCGCCCTTCTCTTTGTCTGCGCAGTTTTCAGCGCCGAGAGCTATCACGTCCTGATTGAGGAACTGTGCTATGCTTGCCAGGTGGATGAACGGTGTGCAGATGATTACGCCGCAGTTTGGCTTGTTGCTGTTAAGAGTCTCGTTAAGTTCTTTTGCCAGGGCGATACCGTCCTGCAAGTTCATGTTCATTTTCCAGTTACCTGCTACAATTTTCTTTCTCATTTTTCTTTCTTTTAAAAAGTTGATATATTCTGTTTGAATGTTCTTTCTCTTTTAGCCACTGTGTGAACTTCCATGTGCGGTCGGCAAAGGTAAGCAACAGCAGCGGAAGTATGTACCACAGCAGTATTTTTGATATCTTGCCCGTCACGGAATCTTCGGGCAGGTGTCCGTATTCTGTCGTCTCCAGCTTGCCCGTCTGATAGCTTAGCTGCGGCAGGTCGTTGTGGCTCCATTTGCCTATCACCACTCCGTCTTTCAGCAGCAGCAGTCCGGGGTTGCTTCTTATCACAGTCTTCAGTGTTGTCTCGTCGGTGAGATAGAACGGATATTCGGCTCCCGTTATGTCGCGCCAGTGCTGTATGCCCTCGTCGGTGCTTGCCGTCAGTCCGTAAAACGGATAGCCGTGGCTCTGGCAGTATTCGTATATCTGGTCGATCTCGCCGAAGTTGGAGTCGTCGGCATATTCGAGATGTGGCGATATCAGCAGGAATGTGTAGCCGCGGCGGCTGAGCACGCTGTCGGTAAGGTCTTCGCTTCCGTCGGTGGTCTGTATGAAGAAGTCGTGTATAGGCGGCACATATCCCTCGGATATCTGCACGGTCTTGCTGTCGATGAAGGTCCATGTAGAGTCGGGATAGTTCTCGAGCGTAAACTCCTTGCGCTGTCCGTTCTTCTCAAGTATGAACGTTGTCTCAAACTCCGGACCCTTTGCCCCCTCGGGTGTCTCCATGCCCTTCTTTATGTCGGCGCCTATGTGATAGGGGCGGAAGTCGAACTGCGGCAGGGTGTAGAGGCTCCTGGTGCTCGAGAACAGGATGAAGATAATGGTGTAGGTTATCACTATCCACTGGTTGGTGCGGCTGATGAAGCGGGGCATCATCAGCGGCTTTACGCACAGCACGATGGCTGCCGCCAGCAGAACAACGTTTTTATAGAAAGTCTCCCAGTTGGTAAGGATGACGGCGTCGCCGAAACATCCGCAGTCTTTTATCGGGTTGGCAACGGCGAGCCACAGCGTCAGCGGAGTCATTATGGCCATGAACAGCAGCACGAGCCTCGACATGAGGCGGCGGTGTATGGCAAAAAGAATGAACACGCCGAGGCAGAACTCAAGTCCGCCAAGCAGCACCGATGCGCCAAGCGTGAGATAGTCGGGCACATACTGGCTCAGCTGCACCACGTTGAGATAGTCCTGCAGCTTGTATTGTGTGCCTAATGGGTCTATAGCCTTGACATATCCCGAAAAGATAAACGTCAGCGATATTACAAGGCGGCAGACGTTGACCAATATTCCCGTTATGGCTTTTCTTGCGTGCATCGTCAATGTTTAAGAAAGTTTTATCAGCCCGAACACGGCATAGTTGATTATGTCCATGTAGTTGGCGTCTATTCCTTCAGACACCAGGGTGGCCCCGTGTATGTCTTCTATTTCCTTTACGCGTTGTATCTTTGTGAGTATGAAGTCGGTATAGCTGCTCACTCTCATCGAGCGCCACGCCTCGTCGTAGTCGTGATTTTTCCTTATCATCAGCTGCAGTGCCTCGTCGGCCTTCTTGTCGTATATGGCCAGTGCTTCGTCGGCAGATATGTCGGGCGTGTCGGCAAAGCCCATTTCGAGCTGTATCAGACCAACTATGCCATAGTTGATGAGCGCTATGAATTCGGGGCGTATGCCTTCGCCCACGAGCGACTCTTTCTTTATCTCGAGGCTGCGTATGCGCTTGGCCTTGATAAACAGCTGGTCGGTGAGCGACGAGGGGCGCAGTATGCGCCACGACGGGCCATAGTCGTGAAGTTTCTTGGCAAACAGTGCGCGGCATTCTGCCATGGCGCTCCTGAATTGTTCTTCTGTTTTCTGATTGTCTTTTGACATATTTTCTGAATAATCGGGTGCAAAGTTACTAATTTTACACGATATACGGCCAATATAAAATATTAATTAATAAAAAAGGTGAGCCGGCGGCGTCATTCTTTCATTCTTTTGTTTATGTATTTTATCTTGGCACATTCCACGTCGAACACCGTTTTCAGCGAGTCGCGCTTAACCCTTGTCAGCGTCAGGTTTCTCAGCTGTTCTGCCGTGGCCATGCCCTTGCTCTTCAGGTCTTCCACGGTTTTCTTCATCTGCTCATACTCGCTTTCTATCTTCTGCAGCGCCCTGTCCGTGTTCTCCACGTTCAGCTGTGCGCGCTTAAGCTCTATCTCCTGATACAGGCGCAGTGCGGCTTTGCGCTCGTCTATCGCCTCGGGGCATTTCTTTCGCAGCGAGTCGATCGTGGCGAGAGCCTCCTTATACTGTCCCTTGCCGAATTGCTCGCGTGCGTTGTCAAGCAGCCCTTCGGCCTCTTTCTTCATGTCGTTGCCTGTGCATCCTGCCATTGCCGCCATCATGGCTATGGCTGCGCAGAGCGTTGTTATCTTGTTTGTTTTCATTTTCTGTTTTGTATTATCGGGTGCAAATATAGTGCAAGTCGGGCGAAATGCAAAATAAATGCCCGTTAAACGGCTTATTATTTGATGTTTACGTGCTATGGCCGGGGCATAGTGCTGTATGATATATTTATTTTCTTATGCCTGTTGCCGGCCGTATGTTTTGTGGCGTTTGTGTATTGTCTTTTATAGCCGTAGACAATCATAAAAAGTTTTTTATAAAAACTCGTCACTCGTCACAATGCCGCTTAATGAGCTGACTGACAGACGGTTAAAGTGTGACGAGTTGGATTTTCAACTCGTCACATGGGGCTTTTTGGTGTTTTTTTAGGAGTTAAAGCAGATTCTTTTTGGGAGTTGGAGTAGTTAAAGTAGTTATCGCTCACAGGGGTGAGCAAGGAGTTAAAGTCATTAGCCTTTTTGGTAGTAAACGTATGGACGTACCACAGGTGCGCCCGCAGCCCGATTACGTGTAAACTTTATAGTCTGTAACATCATTTTGATGAATAATGCGGATTCATTGCTGTCCCAAGGATTTGTTAAGGTTTTAATATAACTATCTGTATGACAGATATTTATGTCTGATTATATATTGCGAAGGATTTCCCTGTAATGCGTGAGTTGGACACACCTGGGGTGTGTCCCTACAGGGCTGTATATGATGAAAACTTGGGTATTTAAATCAACCGATGGCAGTAATAAGTCTTATCAGAGGCAACTTTAATCAGGAAATTGCCTGTCTGAAGTCAACCGGAATAAGGACAACGACATATTCATATGGCCATATGTGACGGATGTGACGAGTTGAAATCTCAACTCGTCACACCATAACATGTTGCCTGTCAGCAGGTTAAACCCAAATGTGATGAGTGACGAGTTTTTTTTAAAAAACTTTTTGCGTTGATGACAACAGACTGCGACTTTACAACAACCATATCTTTTTTATAATATCAGATGGTACATCTTGTATTGTAAAAGCATACCTTTTACGTTGCGAAAGGCCGTCTTTTGCGTTCTGATATGCCACCTTTCGTGTTGCAAAAAGGCATCTTTCGTGTTGCCGTATGTGGTCTTTTGCATGATGATATGCGTCTTTTTTGTCTGCCGGATGTCGTGCAGTGTATGCCCGGCAAGTTGTGTTGTTTGCTTTGGTCGGTATCTCCGGCCGTGATGTCAGGGCGGCGTCAGTAGGTCCATTTCAGTCCGGCCATCAGGCAGCCGGGCATTCTGTTGTATCTTTCTATTGCCGAATAATATGGAGTAACAAGCGTGTTTATCCAGCTGTTGCTGTCGAGGTTCAGCACATTCTCTGCGCTCAGCTTCAGCGTAAGGCGCCTGATTTTGTATTCGGCGCTGAGTCCGAGGTCGTAAATGTCATATCTGTATGTGTCTGTCTTGCTGTGGCTGTAGGCCATGCTTGCCGTAAACTTCAGGCGGCCTGTCTTTACATACAGCTTGCCTCCGGCATCAATGCCGCTTATGTCGGTCTTTGTGCGTGATGATGCAATGTCGCTGATGCGGCGCGAGTAGCCCAGCGATACTTCGCCGTTGAACATCGAGCGGAAGTTTGACGCCACCACGGCTTTGGCCTTCAGCGACTTCAGCGTTGAGGTGTTGTCCATGCCGTTGAGCACCGACGGTGACTCCACGTAGTTTGCCATCAGGTTGATCTTTATGCTGAGAGGTATTGCCGACAGTCTTTTCTCAAGGTTTGCCATGGCGTATATGTTGTCGGCATGGCTGCCGTAGGCATACGCCACGGTGCTTGTTGTGCCCTCCTGGCTCACCACGGGCGTCAGCGCATGGTCCTGCCGCTGCATGTTGGCATACACGGTGAGGTAGGTCTGGCTTGCGGTGTTGTAGTTGTTATAGTTGAGCGACAGGCTTGTGCCGGTCTGAAACGGCGTGTCTATGGCCGATGCCGCCGTCATTTCGTTGTACGAGTCGATCAGCGTCAGCGCGGACATCTTGGCGCTTTCGGTGCGGTTTTTGGTTCTCGACAGACTGAGCGACAGGCTGTGGGCGTTGCTGAAGTCGTAGCTCAGACTAAGCGACGGGTACACCTTAACCCTGTTTTCGCTTTGCCTGCCGGTTATGCTGCTGCGCTCCACCGTCACCGATGCGCCGGCGTTTACCTTCAGCTCGCCCTTGGTGTTGCGTGCAAATATGTTGGCCGAATATTCGTCGGTCTGTATTTTGTCCTCGCCTCCGGTTGTCTGTTCCGATGTCAGCCTCAGTGTGTTCTGCTCATGCTGCTGCGACACCGACGCGTTGAGGCTGACACACTTCATCAGGTTGAGGCTGTAGCCCGCCTCAGATCCTATGCTCAGCCGGCGTGTCGTGCGGTGCTGGCTTATGTAGAAGTCGTTGCCGCCGTTATTTGCCGTGCCGTAGTCAACGGGCAGAAGCCGTCGGTTGGTAGTCAGCATGCTGCGGTCTTTGTCGTCGTTCCATGCAAAGTTGCCGTTGACAAACAGCAGTCCTTTGCCTGCCGACACGTTGAGCGAGACATTGCTCTCTATGTCGCGTCCGTTGTTTTTTGCCGTATTGTCATACTTGGTTCCGCTTGTTCCGCTGTTGGTGGCTGCTGTGCCGAGGCTGATGTAGGTCATGCCGGCCTTTATGTTCCAGCGCAGTTGCGCCTTGTCCGTTGGGCGCCAGTCGGCCGCCAGCTTCGCCGTCAGAAAGTTTCCGCGGTTGTCGGTCGTCGATGCGCTCCTCACCAGCGTGTCGGCCGACAGGTAAGTTTCGTCTCTTTCCGTCCGGCTGTGGGTGTCAGAGTGGTTGAAGAGCAGACTGCCGTTTATCTCTAACCGGTCTGACGCCTTGTATTTCGCGTTGAGCGTGGCCATGTTGTTCATGTCCTTGCACAGGTTGTCGGGCCTGTACAGCAGCGATGTCTCTGCGCCTGATATCTTTATGCTGGTCTGTCCCGATGCCGTTACGTTGCCGCCGCTCACCATGTGGCTCAGGTAGTCGTTGAGCGAGAATACGGGCGTGCCGGTGTTGTTGCCCGACAGAATGGCCGTCAGCGAGAGCCTGTTGCCTGCACCGAGCGTAAACGACTTTGCGTTGTATTTGTCCTTGTAGCCGCCGCTTGCGTCGGCATATCCCGACAGCCGGCCCAGACCCTTGGTCTTGATGTTCAGCGCGGTGTTGTCCCTGCGCCCGTAGTTGCTGCCCGGCGTGCCGTCTTTATAGTTCTTAATTATCTCCGCTCCGGCAACAACGTCGGCGGGCATGTTCTTTATCACGAGGCCGTCAGACTCGCGCGTAAACAGGTCGCGCCCGTCTATCAGCAGCTTGTCCACGGCCTTTCCGCCGTAAGACACGTTGCCGCCTTCGCTCACGCTCACGCCCGGCAGCTTTTCAAGTATGTCGCTTACGCTGTTTTCAAAGCCGTTGCTGAAGTGGCCTGTGTCAAACTTCACGGTGTCGCCGGCCATCTTTATTCCCGTGTAAGTGCCTTTCACGACAATCTCGCTCAGTGACCTTTCGTCGTGCTCCATCACAATGTCGGTGCTTTCGGGCATGACTCTTGCCTTTACCTTGCGGTCTTTATATCCCAGACACTTTGCCTGCACCCACATGTCGCCGCCCGATTTTGGCGATATGCTGTAAGAGCCGTCCTTGCGGGTTATGGCGTAGCCCTTCATCGGCGGCGTCAGCAGACTGTCGGAATACAGCAGCACCGTGGCGCCGGCCACGGCCTCTCCCTGCAAGTCTTTGACGTGACCGCTGATTATAGTCTGGGCATGGGCCGAAACAGACCATATACAGCATATAGCCAGCACTATAAAAAGACGTAGCCGGATAAAGGACATCCTTCTGTAAAGTGTTGCTGATTTATTCGTAATAAGTTACTTTTTTTGCGCTGTTAAGCAATTCCTTATATGTCTTGTTGGCATTTGCTTTATAAGCATCTTCTGTTATAAGTTCTCCTTCCTTAGGAATATTCATCTCCGGATTGTCTGTTTCGGTAATGCTTTGAAGGTCAAGTGTGTATACAGGAATTTTTATCCTCACCACGAGTCCGGGCAGTCCGTAGTATCCGAGAGGTCCGCACACCATCGGCACGTCAGGTGTAAACCATGCCGTTATCTTGTTGTTTCCCTTAAGTGTTGCCTTATAGCATGTTCTTCCAAGTACGATTTCTGTTTCCGGCGAAATCTCCCATTCCAGGGTGTTTGCCTTGTCTTTTATGATATACATTTTGCCACCGTGTTCAGTTTGGGTTATACGTGAGCTGTCGTTGAAGTCTATGTATATATTTCGTGTATCTGTAAGTAGCGGCATTTTGTCAACACTTTCCGGCTCTTTTTTAAATAGGGATTTATTGTCTGATATTGTGAGAGAATACACTTTGCGGTCTTGTTTCGTCCTTTGTATGATAGTGTCTCTTACAATCGGATTTTCTATGTCGTAAAAACTTTTTTTCACCTGCATGGTGGATGCATAAATACATTTTATCCCTTTGGGCTGTGAAAAAGCTGAAATAGCGGCTGTTGATAGTATGAGTGTGATTAATGTTTTCATATAATCAAGATTTTTATAATGTTATTTTTATGGTGTTGTGTCTTTGGCTTAATCAGAATATAAGTATTGAGGCGCTTATTTATGGCTAAAGTTTGCGTATGCCGTTTTATGGTTTATATCCGTTTATGGCTTGATGCATAACCTTTTGCGGAAACGTTGACAATCGCGTTATTCCATATACGTCACTTTGTCCGCGCTGTCTAACAGCTTTTTGTAGTTGTGGTCAACTTTTTCTGAATATTCTTCTTCGGTTATGGCCGTTCCTTCCGTAGGCTCTTTCAGTTCGATGTTGTCAACTTCCGTCATGCTTTCAAGGCTGAGAGTGTATGCAGGTGTGGTTATCCTTACCACAAGTCCGGGCAGTCCGTAATATCCGAGAGGGGCGCACGCAAAAGGAATTTCGGGCGTAAACCACACCGTGATGCGCGGGTCTTGCCTGAGCGTTGCCTTATAGCAGGTCTTTCCGAGTACGTTTTCAGTTTTTTCCTCTACGTCCCAGTCGAGTCTGTTGGCATGTCCCTTTACAAGGTATAGCTTGTTGACGAATTCACTCTGGGTAACTTTTATGCTGTCGTCAAGGTCTATGTAAATATTCCTTTCATCAACCATAAGCGGCACTTTGTCAACACTCTCGGGCTCTTTCGTAAAAAGATATTTGTTGCCGACGGCTGTTAGCGAATATATCTTTTTGTCTTCCTGAATATCGCGTATAACCATCTTTTTTGCAATCTCATTTTCCATCTCATAAACCCCCTTGCTGACCTCCATTGATGATGAATATATACATCTTATCCCTTTGGACTGTGAAAACAACGGTATGGAAATTATCGATAGTATTAGTGTGATTAATGTTTTCATATAATCAAGATTTTTATAATGTTATTTTTATGGTGTTGTGTCTTTGGCTTAATCAGAATATAAGTATTGAGGCGCTTATTTATGGCTAAAGTTTGCGTATGCCGTTTTATGGTTTATATCCGTTTATGGCTTGATGCATAACCTTTTGCGGAAACGTTGACAATCGCGTTATTCCATATACGTCACTTTGTCCGCGCTGTCTAACAGCTTTTTGTAGTTGTGGTCAACTTTTTCTGAATATTCTTCTTCGGTTATGGCCGTTCCTTCCGTAGGCTCTTTCAGCTCGATGTTGTCAACTTCCGTCATGCTTTCAAGATTAAGAGTATAGTTAATGGTAGTAAGTCTTACCACAAGTCCGGGCAGTCCGTAATATCCGAGAGGGCCGCATGCAAAAGGAATTTCGGGCGTAAACCACGCCGTGATGCGCGGGTCTTGCTTGAGCGTTGCCTTATAACAGATTTTTCCGAGAATAGTCTCTGTTTTGTCTTCTATGTCCCAGTCGAGTTTTGCTGCCCTGCTTTTAACAACATATAGCTTATTTACGTAAAATGTCTGTGTAACTTTTATGCTGTCGTTCAGGTCTACATAAATGTTTCTTGGGTCAACCATCAGAGGCATCTTGTCGACAGACGACGGTTCTTTCGTGCACAAATATATTCCGTTAACTGCTGTAAGCGAATAAATCTTTCTGTCGGCTTTGGCTCTTGCCAAGATTGTATCTCTTACGATTTTGTTTTCCAATTCATAAAATCCTTGTTTGATTGGATATGTTGTGGCGTAAATACATCTTATCCCTTTTGTCTGTGAAAAAGCTGAAATGGCGATTACCGACAATAATAGTGTTGTGAAAAATCTCATATCCGTAAAACTTTTATGTTGTTTGGTTTGCATATAAAATTTAAAACATGGCATTTTCTTTAGCCAAAAATCGTTCAGTCGGTTGTTTGTTCCGTGGCGTAATGAAATTGCATAAGAAAATACTTCGGGTCGTAGAAACTTGTACTTCTGCTTCGGCTGTGGTTCGGCAAGGCATTACGGATAGCCGGTGTTGATTGTTGGATGTGTTGTTCTCATAATATATCTTTTTTAGTTTAAGGCAGGTGGAAACCTTAATGTTAGAGTATCAGCAAATTTATAAAAAATATTTCAATGCCGGTTGTCAGCTGTTTTTATTTAAGACGTTTTACGCTTTGTTTAATCATGTTTTGAGTTATGGTATCGTCAGGGCAAAGAATAATAAAGAGTAAGAAAACGGCTGTTGTGTCATTGTTTTTTTGTAATTTTGCAGCCGCTTAGAAATTTTTTGATTATGAAGTTACTGACAAACGCCGAATTGGCAAGCCTGCTTGATAAAGATATATTCCATAAAATTTCTTCTGCCGCCGATTCGCTTAACCTCGAATGTTATGTTGTCGGCGGATATGTCCGCGACCTGTTTCTTGAAAGACCGTCGAACGATATCGACGTGGTTGTGGTGGGCAGCGGCATACAGCTTGCCGACGCACTGAAAAAGGAACTTGGGCGCAAGGCAAAGCTGTCGGTGTTCCGCAATTTCGGTACGGCACAGGTGAAATACCGCGACCTTGAGGTGGAGTTTGTCGGAGCAAGAAAAGAAAGCTATACGCACGACTCGCGCAAGCCGGTGGTTGAAGACGGCACGCTGGAGGACGACCAGAACAGGCGCGACTTTACGATAAACGCTCTTGCTGTGTGTCTTAACGGGTCGCGTTTCGGCGAGCTTGTAGACCCATTCGACGGCATTGCCGACATGGAAGACGGCATAATACGCACGCCGCTCGACCCAGACATAACTTTCTCTGACGACCCGCTGCGCATGTTGCGCTGCATAAGATTTGCCACTCAGCTTAACTTCTTTATCGAAGAGGAGACGTTCGACGCCCTTGAGCGCAACGCCGACCGCATAGGCATAATCAGCGGAGAGCGCATTGCCGAGGAGCTCGACAAGATAATGATGACCAAGACGCCGAGCAAGGGCTTCGTTGACCTGCAGCGCTGCGGTCTGCTTCAGCGCATACTGCCCGAGCTGGCTGTCATGGATATGGTGGAGACAAGGCAGGGAAGGGCGCACAAAAACAACTTTTATCACACGCTTGAGGTGCTCGACAACGTGTGCAAGCACTCTGACAACCTGTGGCTGAGATGGGCTGCGCTGATGCACGACATAGGCAAGCCGAAGACCAAGCGATGGGACCAGAAGATAGGATGGACCTTCCATAACCATAATTATATAGGCGCAAAGATGGTGCCGGAGATATTCAGACGACTGAAACTGCCGCTCGACAGCAAGATGAAGTATGTGCAGAAGCTCGTAAACCTGCATATGCGGCCTATCGTCATTGCCGACGACGTGGTTACGGATAGTGCCGTAAGGCGACTGCTTAACGATGCCGGCGATGATATAGACGACCTGATGATGCTGTGCGAGGCTGACATAACGAGCAAGAACGAGGTGCGCAAGCGCCATTTCCTCGAGAATTTCCGCATCGTGCGCTCTAAGCTCCACGACCTAAAGGAGAAGGACTACAAGCGTCTGCTGCAGCCCTGCATCGACGGAACAGAGATAATGGAGATGTTCAACCTTAAACCTTCGCGTGAGGTTGGCGAACTGAAGAAGGTGCTGAAGGATGCCGTGCTTGACAACAAGGTGCCCAACGAGCGCGAGCCGCTGATGCAGCTGCTTATGGAGAAGGCACGTGAGATGGGACTTTGTCAGGATAAGGCTTGACAAAGGCGCTGCCGTTTCCGGTAGACCGGCATTGCGCTTTGCCATGCAATGCCGGTGCTGAAGGTATCGGCTGAATGTAAATCTTTTTTATTTTTTGCAGACGTTTGACGCCTCTACATCGCCAACGCCCGCGGCGCAAAGGCATTTCTGACAGAAAATAACCTAAAAAAGATGGTTTGGTTAAGTGTCTGACGGGCAGCATTTTAATGTTTTATGCAGTATGAGTTTTCTTTTCCCAAAATGCAAAATGTGGCATCTTGCAGTGTAAAACCTATCCTTTTAGAGGTCAAAATGTCGCCTTTTGCGTTCTAATTTCACCCGTTTGTGTCTCCAAAACAGGCTGATTTTATATACGAAATCGTGCTTGATGTAAATTAATCTTAAATTGTTGGTCCTGCAGAGTTGCGTATTTTAACATATTTTTGTTGTCTGTTTCCTGTTTCGTCAAAAACAAATGTCCTGATTTTTTACCGCTTTCTGTGCCGCGTACCGGCAGCGTGTTTTGTCCGAATAGCGCGATAATTATGTGGAAAGCGTTGCCATGCACTGCGTTGCATGTATGCTTCGTTTTGTAATTATTTTTCGTTTTCAGGCCTTGCGCGCCGCATTGCGTGCATAGCTTTAAATTTTGATGCGCACACTGTTCAAAATGTTTTTGTTAATGCTACTTACAGTGAATTAGAGTTAAAACACAATAATTATCATTTAACCTTAATGTAATATTCAATAATAATATGTACATTTGCATCTCGAAAACTACCGGTGTGAAAATAGTTTTCAGAATATGATATAAGCAAATTAGAAATAATAGTATAAAAATTTTAGGAAAATAGGTATGAAAAGAAACAAATTTTTATTGCTTGCATTTGCTGTTGCCGCAATGCTAACATCGTGCGGGGGCAAGCAGGGAGGAAAAATGGGCGACAATGAGTTCGCTGTGAGGACAATAGAGACGCAGACCGCGAATCTCCAGTCTTCTTATCCTGCATCTATCAAGGGCGTCCAGGACGTGGAGATCCGCCCGAAAATTTCAGGATTCATAACAAAACTTTGCGTAAGAGAAGGACAGACCGTTAAGCGCGGTCAGCTGCTGTTCGTGATTGATAACGTAACTTACGCCGCAGCAGTGCGCCAGGCTAAGGCTGCCGTTAACTCAGCCAAGGCTCAGCTCAACACAGCAACTCTTACATACGAGAATAGCCAGAAGTTGTTCAAGAACAACGTAATCGGTTCTTATGAACTGCAGTCTGCCAAGAACAGCTACGAGTCTGCTAAGGCAGCTCTTGCACAGGCTCAGGCCAACTATGTATCTGCAAAGCAGAATCTCGACTTCTGCTATGTTACAAGTCCGGCCAACGGTGTAGTAGGCGACCTGCCTTATAAAGTCGGTGCGCTTGTAAGCTCTTCTAATGCAGAGCCGCTTACAACAGTGTCTGACATTAACTCAATGCAGGTTTATTTCTCAATGACAGAGAAAGACCTCCTCGACATGACAAAGACAGCCGGCGGACTCCACGCTGCAATAAAGGATTATCCTCCTGTTAAGCTGCAGCTTGCCGACGGTACAGTATACGGACATGACGGACGTGTGGCTGCTGTCAGCGGAGTAATCGACCAGAGCACAGGTTCTGTGTCTATTCGTGCCGACTTCCCCAACCCTGAGCACCTGCTCAAGAGCGGCGGTTCAGGAAGCATCGTCGTGCCTCATGCAAGCTCTTCTGCCATCGTTGTTCCGCAGGAAGCTGTTGTACAGGTTCAGGACAGATACTTCGTTTATATCGTAGGAAAAGACAATAAGGTTAAGTATAGCGCCGTTACCGTAAACCCCAACAACGACGGTAAGAACTATATTATCGAAAGTGGTCTGAAGGCCGGCGACAAGATCGTTGTTAAGGGTGTTACCACCTTGAAGGACGGTATGCAGATAACACCGATAACAGAGGCTCAATATCAGGAGAAACTGAAGAAGACAAGCGAGATGGGCTCGCATCAGAACGACCTGAACAAACTGAAAGAAGACCTTACAAAGTAAATCAGGTCGCCGGGCTCTGCGGCGTATGCAGGTGTCAGAGTGAATGCTTATGACGCCACTTGCCCTCAGCCTTACAACCTCATAAACAAAAGTAAAACAGAAAAAACATGAGATTAGATAACTTTATAAAACGCCCGGTGCTGTCTACGGTTATCTCAATATTGACAGTCATCCTGGGTCTTATCGGATTGGTGTCGTTGCCTATAGAGCAATACCCTGACGTTGCGCCGCCTACGGTGCGTGTGAGCGCAAACTATACGGGTGCCAATGCCCAGACCGTGCTCAACTCGGTTATCGTGCCGCTTGAAGAGCAGATCAATGGTGTGGAAGGCATGACATATATGACATCAACGGCTTCGAACGAAGGTTCGGCCAACATTACGGTGTTCTTCAATCAGGGTATGAACGCCGACATGTGTCAGGTAAACGTGCAGAACCGTGTGTCGCAAGCATCAGCCCTGCTGCCGGCCGAAGTAACAAAGGCCGGTGTGACGGTTGAAAAACGACAGACCTCAACCGTGCTCCTTATGGCCATCAAGGGAGATGTAAGCAGATACGACGAGAAGTTCTTGCAGAACTATGCCGACATCAACATCATTCCTGCCATTAAGCGTGTAAGCGGTGTAGGTGGATGTGAAGTTATGGGTGCCAAGACCTATTCAATGCGTATTTGGCTCGACCCCGTCAAGATGAAGAACTACGGTCTTATGCCGTCTGACATACAGAATGTGTTGGCTGAGCAGAATATTGAGGCCGCACCAGGTAAGTTTGGTGAGCAGAGCGACAACCAGTATGAATACACAATACGTTATAAGGGACGTCTGCAGACTGCTACTGAATTTGAAAATATGATAATCTCGAGCGATGAAAACGGTAATACCATCCGTGTAAAGGATGTTGCACGAGTTGAGCTCGGAGGACTTTATTACAGTGTTACATCAAAGGTTAACGGTCAGCCGGCCGTCATGATGATGGTTACACAGACTGCGGGTTCAAATGCTACGCAGATTGTTAAGGATATCAAGAAAGTTATCGATGAGCAGAGAACTCTGCTGCCTCCGGGCGTTGAAATCGACTATATGCAGGACGTTACAGAGTTCCTCTACGCGTCTATGGGCGACCTTGTTCATACGCTGTTTGAGGCATTCGTGCTCGTGTTCATCGTGGTTTACATCTTCTTGCAGGACTTCCGCTCAACACTTATCCCGCTTATTGCGGTGCCTGTGTCACTGGTCGGTACGTTCTTCTTCCTGTATGTGTTCGGCTTCTCTCTCAACCTGCTTACGCTGTCTGCGTTAGTGCTTGCCATCGCGATTGTGGTCGACGACGCCATAGTGGTCGTCGAGGCCGTCCATGCTAAGCTCGACCTTGGATACAAGTCGGCACGCCAGGCCTCTATCGACGCGATGAACGAAATCTCTGGAGCCATTATTTCTATTACGCTTGTGATGTCGGCCGTGTTTATTCCTGTGTCGTTCATCGGCGGAACTTCAGGTACGTTCTACAAGGAGTTTGGTATAACGATGGCTATCTCAATCGTAATTTCGGCTATCAACGCTCTTACGCTTTCACCGGCATTGTGTGCGATATTGCTGAAACCGAAGAACGAAGACGGCACTGTGCGCAAGATGTCAATGATTGACCGCTTCCACACTGCATTCAATGGCGCATACGGTAAGGTGCAGGACAAGTACACAAAGTGTGTCCGCAAGATTGTTGAAAAACCGTTTATCGCAATAATTGCTGTGCTCGTAGGTGTGGCTGCTCTTGTAGTTACTGCTATGAACACCAAGACAGGTCTTGTGCCTGACGAGGATACAGGTACAGTATTCTGTACAATATCAACGCCTCCTGGAACCAGTCTTGAGAAGACCAACCTCGTTATGGACCAGGTTGACTCGATGCTTGCAACTAACCCGGCTATTGAGAACCGTCTGCGTATTACAGGTTATAACTTTATTTCAGGTCAGGGCTCAAACCAGGGTACTTTCGTTATTAAGCTGAAGTCGTTTGAGGACCGTGACAAGGAAGAAGGATTCATGAAGTATTTCGACGTACACAGCATGGGTTCTAAGATGGTGCTCGGAATGATTTACAAGCAGACTGCTTCAATCAAGGGTGCACAGATTCTGGCCTTCCAGCCGCCTATGGTGCAGGGATTCTCAGCAACCAACGGTCTGACATTCTCTATGCTCGACCGTACCGGTGGTGACGTGAACGCATTCTTTAACATCACTCAGAAGTTCCTTGCAGAGCTTAATCAGCGTCCTGAGATCGGTACTGCCATGACTTCATACAACTCTCAGTATCCGCAGTATATGATTGATGTTAATGTTGCAAAATGTAAGCAGAGCGGCATCGACCCGAACACAGTGCTTACTGCAATGCAAGGATACTACGGAGGTATGTATTCTTCAAACTTCAACTCTTACGGTAAGCTTTATCGTGTAATGATCCAGGCAGACCCGAAGATGCGTGAGGACATCAAGAGTATGAACAATGTATATGTAAGAACTGCAAAGGGCATGGCTCCTATCAACGAGTTCGTAACAATGACCAAGGTTTACGGACCGCAGTTGATAGCCCGCTTCAACCTCTTTACATCTATTGACATCAACGCCACTGCAGCAGACGGCTACTCTTCAGGTGACGCTATCCGTGCCATCGACGAAGTGGCTAAGCAGACACTGCCTACAGGATTTGGTTACGAGTTCTCTGGTCTGACACGTTCAGAGCAGGAGTCTAGCAGCTCTACGATGATTATCTTCGCACTCTGTTTGACATTCGTTTACCTTATCTTGAGTGCACAGTATGAGAGCTATCTCGTTCCGCTGTCAGTAATTCTTTCTATTCCGTTCGGTATTGCCGGAGCGTTCGTCTTCACAGACCTGTTCGGAAAGAACAATGACATCTACATGCAGATTGCGTTGATTATGCTTATCGGACTTTTGGCCAAGAACGCCATCCTTATCGTGCAGTTCGCCCTTGAGCGCCGCCGCACCGGTATGGCATTGTCGTGGGCATCAGTTCTCGGTGCAAGCGCCCGTCTGCGTCCTATCTTGATGACCTCGTTGGCTATGATTATCGGTCTTGCTCCGTTGCTCATCCCGATTGGTGTAGGATACAACGGAAACATGACCCTTGGTGCAGCCGCTATTGGAGGTATGCTTATCGGTATGGTCTGCCAGCTTCTGGTTGTGCCTGCTCTGTTCTATATCTTCCAATATCTGCAGGAGAAGATCAGACCGCTCGAGTTTGAAGACGAGGTTACTTCTGTCGATACAGAGTTGTTACAGTACACACGTCCTGTTGAAATGCTGAAAAATGATGATAAAAATGAAAAAGAATAATATATTGATAATGATTTCTGCGGCTGCTCTTTTAAGCAGCTGCGGAATCTACAACAAGTATGAGCGCCCGGAAGTGAACACCACGGGACTTGTACGCGATGTAGCTTCTGTCACAGACACTCTGGCTGTAACAGACACCACAAGCTTCGGCAACCTGCCTTGGCGCAGCGTGTTCACTGATCCGCAGTTGCAGTCTATCATAGAGAAAGGTCTTGCCAACAACACCGACATGCTCAACGCTGCGTTGAACGTCAAGATGGTTGAGGCTCAGCTCACTGCTGCAAAGCTGGCTTTTGTGCCTTCGTTCACATTCTCACCGCAGGGAACCATCAGTTCTTGGGACGGAAGCAAGGCCACAAAGACCTACTCGCTGCCCATCAACGCAAGCTGGAGCATCGACCTGTTCGGCAATCTGCTCAACCAGAAGCGCAGCGCACAGATGGCACTGCTCGCCACAAAAGACTATCAGCTCGTCGTTAAGACAAATCTCATTGCTAACATAGCCAACATGTATTACACGCTGATGATGCTCGACAAGCAGCTTGAGATTGTCGACAACATGACCGGCCTGACAAAGGATACATGGGACATGATGAAGCTGCAGAAGGAGCTTGGCAACACTAAGGAGACAAGCGTGCAGAGTGCTGAGGCCAACTACTATTCAGTGCTTGCACAGGCTGCCGACCTGAAGCGCCAGATACGCGAGACCGAGAACTCGCTCTCGTTGCTGATAGGCCAGCAGGCGCAGACCATCGGTCGCGGCAAGCTCGACAACCAGTCGCTTCCTTCTGAGTTCAGCACGGGCATAGGCATACAGATGCTCAACAACCGTCCTGACGTGCATTATGCCGAGATGACTCTCGCACAGTGCTTCTACGACGTGCAGACAGCCCGCTCTAAGTTTTATCCTAACATAACTATAAGCGCCTCAGGAGCATTCACCAACAGCTCAGGTGCCGGCATCGTCAATCCTGGCAAGTGGCTGCTCAGCGCAGTCGGCAGTCTTGTTCAGCCGATATTCATGAACGGTCAGCTCGTGGCAGGTCTGAAGGTTGCCAAGGCTCAGCAGGAGCAGGCATACAACACATGGCAGAATGCCGTTCTGTCTGCAGGCAGCGAGGTAAGCAACGCCCTGGTTTTGTATAATTCTTCAGATGAGAAGAGCAAGCTGGAGCAGAAGCAGATAGAGAGCCTTACCAAGAACGTTGAATACACCAAAGACCTCTTTGCTATGGGCAACAGCACATACCTCGAGGTTATCAGCGCCCAGCAGTCACTGCTTAACGCGGAGCTGGCTAAGGTACAGGACGACTTCTATAAGATGCAGGCCGTTGTAAATCTTTATTACGCGCTCGGCGGCGGCAGAGATTAAGTTTCTTAAGTCATTGCCGGCGCTGTGCCGATGCTGACAGCACGATGACATTGCGCCGGGATGATGACGGTTATAACATAAATTAGAATTGATAATATGATTAGTCCTAAAGCAGAAATAGATCCTAAAGCAAAAATCGGAAAGAATGTTACTATCTATCCGTTTGCTTATATAGAAGGCGATGTTGAGATCGGTGACGACTGCGTCATCTATCCTTACGTCAGCATAATGAACGGTACCCGCCTGGGACGCGGCAACAAGGTGTTCCAGAACACTGTGCTTGGAGCTGTGCCTCAAGACTTCAACTATAAGGGTGACCCTTCTCATCTTATTATAGGAAACGGCAACATCATACGCGAGAATGTCGTTATCAACCGTGCAACGTTCAGCGACGGCAAGACCGTGATAGGCAACAACAACTTCCTTATGGAAGGCGTTCACGTGTCTCACGACACAAAGATTGGCAACGGCTGTGTGTTCGGATATGGTACGAAGATTGCCGGCGACTGCGTCATAGAGGATGCTGTGATATTCTCTTCTGGCGTTATTGCCAATCCGGGAGCACGTGTGGGCAAGGCGTCTATGGTGCAGAGCGGATGCCGCTTCAGCAAGGATGTTCCTCCGTATATCGTGGCAAGCGATAATCCGGTGAAGTATGGTGGCGTCAATACCACTATCCTTAACAACCATGGCGTTTCAGAGAAGGTGCAGAGCCATATCGCCAATGCATACCGTCTGGTGTTCCATGGTCAGACCAGTGTGTTTGATGCCGTATTGCAGATTAAGGAACAGGTACCTGATGGCGAAGAGATACGCCACATTATTGAGTTCATTAACGGAACAAAACTGGGTATAATCAGTAAATTATAATGATTTCTAAGTTTATATCATTTTAGGTTTATCATTCGTGGGACTGACCGTGAGGTTCGTCCCACTTTCTTTTTATCCCGAATCCTAAAGACAGATTTGGGTTTAAGCAGAATATATGCGGAGATGGATGATTTCTTTGCCCTGCTGCCGGTGGCGACAACATATCAGGCATATAGGCGAAAGGGCACATATTGCATTGCGAAAGACGGCAAAATGGAGACTAAAACACGGCCTATTGCATCGTGAAAGGTATGCTTTTATGCAGGATGATGACATAAAAAGTTTTTCTTAAAAACTCATCACTCGTCACAATGCCACATAAGTCCTTGACAGACAATTGTTTATAGCGTGACGAGTTGCTGCTCCAACTCGTCACATCCTGGCTGAAGATGCCATTTTAGCCGAACTTAACAAGGAAAATACCTGCTTGAAGTCAACCAAAATCAGGAAAAAAATAATATTTTGTCCTTTATTGAGCATGATGTGATGAGTTGAAACTGCAACTCGTCACACCGTAACATCTTGTTTGTCAGTGTGTTATGGCCGTATGTGACGAGTGATGAGTTTTTTATGAAAATATTTATACAACAAATTCCTTTTATTTTTCCCGATTTCGGTTGACTTCAAACAGACCTTTCACTGATTAAAGTTTACTCCGTTTAGATTTAAGGCTGTTATTGTCATGCTTGTTTCCTGCCGGTATGGCAACAAGCCGTTATCGGCAGACACAGATGTTAAGTTCGGGGCATTTAGATGTAAGTGTAGGGCGGGCAGGCAGATGCCGAAAGCCTGTATTATTTAATGCCGTAAGGCCTTTGTCTGAGACTTATGGCAGTGAAACAGGAGGCGGTGTATATAAAAGCACACTCCCTGTTGCTGTTATGGCAGGCAACAGGGAGTGCGTATTTTATGTTTCTTGTGCAAAAGATTATTTTCTCATAAATTCTTTTATGCTTTCCTCTGGAATACCGAAGTTAAAGTTGTCGGTAGTACCCAGCTTGGCGAAGTTTACGGCCACCAGATTGCCGTATTCGTCAATCACGGGGCTGCCGCTTGAGCCCTGCAGCGTAGGTATGCTGTAGAGCAGGCGCTGGCCGTCAGACAGCTGCGTAACCTTGCCGCTCGTCATCTGCACCTTTATGCCCTGCTTGGTGTTGGCAAGCACAAGTCCGGCGTTATATCCTATCATATACAGCTGCTGGTCTATCTTCAGCTTGTCGTCGTCGCTGCTTGAGAAGAGGGTTGCCAGCTTGTCGGTGAACGACCGCTCAGAGTCGTCGCCTTTCAGTTTAAATATATATGTATTTTCAGGCGTCTTCTTGTTCTTTAGCTGTATCAGCGCGAGGTCTATGTTCTCTTTGTCAGATGTACGTACCACCACGCACGGATTCTTTATTATGAAGTCGCTTTCGCTGGTTACGTATGTGTTGTTGTAGGCAATGCCCAGTTCCGATATTGTCCTTATCTTAATGCCCTCCGGGTCAATGTTGTCGTCGATGCCTTCGCGCGACTGCTTCAGTGCCGTAAACTGCTCGCTCAGTTCTGCCTGTTGCGCGTTTATCTGTGCCAGCCTTTCCTGGTCGGTGTGTATAAATCCGTAGAAGTCGAAGTAAGAGCAGCTGCTCTTCTGGCTCTCCAGCTGGTCATACTGCTGCGACAGTTCCGCCATCTGCTCAGTGAAAAACTGCTTCAGCGTCTTCATGAATCTTATCATGCTGCGGCGTGCCGTCACGGCGTCGATGTCGGGCTGTGCCACGTGGCGGTTGGTCATCAGCGTGCCCTCCTTGTCGATGAAGAATGCCGTACCCGTTATCATGTTGCGGTCTTTCTTGGCTTCCTCAGCGTCGGCCGTCAGTCCGGTTATGTCGCCGTCCTCGTCAAGTCCTTTGAAGTAAAGCGAATTGCCGTTAGGAAGCTGCACCTCATAGTAAAACTCGTTTAACACCACTACCACACCCGAAGATGTCTCCTTGAACAGCTCTTCGGCAGATTTCTTGTTGCTGCATCCTGCAAATAATATCAGGATAAGGCTTAGCGTGAATAATTTTTTCATAATAAAGGCGTTTTCTTTTACAACTTGTTTTGCCGCCTTTTGCAGCGGTCAGGAACGTATTTAAATGTTTTTTATGGTGAGCAAAGTTAACAAAAATGTCAGTATTTTAAAAATTATTATCAATAAAATTGTGCTACATGCCAAAACTTGTCCGGCTTAGCCATGTCAGTGTTTATCGTTGGTTTACACAAATGCTTTGTCTGCTTGGTTTTCCGCCAATATCATGCTTCCGCCAGAGCATCTGCCTTATTCATATTCCTTTATAACCAGATGCCTCGGCAGCGTTATCACCTTTAGCCGCTTGAACCACACTCTTGCCGAATTATTGAAGTAGCGCGTTACGTGGCTGCTTATCATGTAGTATTTTAGCGCATACTCGTCCATGTGTTCGGCAAATGCAGCCTTTATCCTTGAGCATTTCTCATTTATGGCGTTGTCCGTGGGATTCACCAGCCGGCTCACGGTCTCGTTTATCTTTTCTATGTCCAGGCTGCCGTTGGTCGTGGCCTTATACAGGCGCGTTATTTCCTCGCTGTGGTCGATGAGGTCTTTAAACTCAACACCTTCGGGATGATTAAGGAAGAACAGATAGAGAGCCTTGTGCACGGGCGTCATTATAACCTCTTTGCCGTAGTCTGTCAGTATGAAGTGGTAGTCGCTTGTAATTCTCAGCCGGCTCAGGCTCGTTTTGGCTGCCTCTATGCGCAGTTCTTCCAGCACAGGCACCGATATGGCACGCAGAAGCAGGTCTGTGCGTCCCATGCGCTGCAGTTCCATTACCATTTTCTTCACCTCATTAGCAATAGCCTGCGCTTTGTCGTTGTTTGTTTCCATGTCATTCACACTGCAAAAATACTTTAATATTTTTATTGTGTAATAATTTTTTTCGGCATTTTTATCTCTGCAAGCCTTGCGCTCTGCTGCGCCTTATATAAAAGATGATTATCTTTGCTGTCGCAAAACACAAGGCATATGGAAGAAAGAAAGTTTGGTACGATAGATTTTGGCGAACCTGTAGACCTGTCGCAGAACATCATCAAGGTTGTCGGCGTGGGCGGCGGTGGCTGCAATGCCGTTCAGAACATGTATGAAGAAGGCATCGACGGCATAAGCTTTGCCGTGTGCAACACCGACAGTCAGCCGCTTGCAAGGTCGGCAGTTCCCGTTAAGCTGCTTCTCGGCAAGCGCGGTCTCGGCGTAGGAGGAGTGCCCGAAAAGGGACGCGAGGAGGCCGAGTCGAGCCTTGAACAGATAAAGAGCCTGTTTGCAGACGAGACAGAGATGGTGTTTGTAACGGCCGGAATGGGCGGCGGCACCGGCACGGGTGCAGCCCCGGTGGTGGCCGGCGTGGCGCGCTCCATGGGTCTTCTTACGATAGGCGTGGTTACCATTCCTTTCTTTTTTGAGAAAGAGAAAAAGATAATAAAGGCCCTTAAGGGCGTTGAGGAGATGCGCAAGAATGTTGATGCGCTGCTCATAGTGAACAACGAAAGCCTGTGCGACGTTTATGCCGACTCGAAGATTCCGGTGAAGGAGGCATTCAAGTATGCCGACAACGTGCTGTGCAATGCCGTTAAGAGCATAGCCGAACTGATAACCGTTGAAGGCAACATAAACCTCGACTTCTGCGACGTTGAGTCGACAATGAAGAACGGGGGCGAAGCCATCATGGCCATCGGGCGTGCCGGCGGCGAGCGCAGGGTGGAGAAAGCCATATTCAATGCGCTCGACTCACCTCTGCTTTACGGCAACGACGTGAGCAAGGCAAAGCGCATACTGCTGAATATATACACCAGCGAGGAGCATCCCCTGCTTGTCAATGAGCTTGAGGAGATTGATGCATTTATGGACAAGCTTTGGCATAACCTTGATGTCATATGGGGTGTTTCAGACGACAATTCGCTCGGTGAAGATGCCAAGATAGCCATCCTTGCAACGGGCATGGACGACGAAAGCTGTGATTTCTGCCGCACGGAGACAGAGCGCCAGTATTCAGACGATGAGCATTATCATGAGCTAATAAAGAAACTGTATAAGCCTAAGAACAGCAAAATGCGCAGACCGTATCATGTGCCGGTGGCTGATGTTGCTGAGGCTGATTCGCCGTCAGACGCCATTCTGCCTGATAATGGAGCAGGGCCGGATAGCGAGAATACGGATATGCCGGGCACGATACAGCTTGAAGTAAAGCCATGTGATGAAGAAGCCGTAAAGCCTGCTGCCGAGCCTGTTGTAGAGCAGGCAGAAGAAGTGGTGCATGTTGGCAGTGCAGAGCCGGTCGTAGAGCATAATGACAACGAACAGCAGATAACGGCAATAGACTTAAAAGGTGTTGAGCCCGGTGTTGATACGCCACAGCGAAGGACCATGAAGGGCATTGTTGACAAAATAGCAGGAATCATTAACAACATCCTGAAAGAGTAGTCTGCCCGCAAATAATATAATATTGATGCATTGCTAAATTGTAAATGCCGCCAGACAAGGCTTGAATTAAGGGCCTTTCTGGCGGCATTTATGCTATTTTTATGCTGTATATGATTTTCCGTAAGAGCTGAACTGGCTGCATCCTTCTGCTTTCTGCCGTCATGCTTTTTTGCCGTTTGCTCTTCTTTATTCACACTTTTGCTTCGCTGTCTGCCGTCATGCCTTGCCCATTCGCTTTTTGAGCCTTTTATACACAATCACTACAGCCGGCACAAGGAACAGGTCGGCGGCTATCCATGCCGTAGGGTCGCCGTAGCATACGCCAAGAAACAAGAATGCCGGAACCAGCCACAGACTCACGCCGCAGCGGGCTATCATCTCCATTACGCCCGAAAGCATTGACAGATTAGAGAAGCCCAAGCCTTGCAGACTGTAGCGGAATATGGTGAGAATGCCGAGAACGGGGAAGAAATAGCTTGATATTCGCATGTACATTGCTGCGTTTGATATAATTTCGCTTTCGGTAGATTTTACGAACATCAGCATCATCTCGTCGGCAAAAAGCCCGATGACAATGAGGGTAAACACAAAATAAACGAGCATGATCTTTACTGCCGAAGTCATTCCGAGTTTTATTCTCTCCAGCTTGCGTGCGCCTATGTTCTGTCCGCAATATGTGGCCATGGCCACTCCGATATTCTCAAACACGCATGTGAACAGATACTTCACGCGCATTGCCGCCGTAAACGAAGCCACGTAGACCGTGCCGAGGGCATTGTTGGCACTTTGTAGCATTATGGTGCCGATGGCTGTGATGGAGAACTGAAGCCCCATGGGTATGCCGTTGTTGAGCAGCTTTCCCACCATCTTGTCGTTGTATGCGCGCTCGCGTCCCTGCGGAATGAGTATGCGCATGCGCTTCTTTATGTATAGAGCGCACAGTGCCGAGGCAAATATTTGCGACAGCATGGTGGCGATGCCTGCGCCCTCAACGCCCATGCCGAAGGCGATGATGAGCAGGAAGTCGAGTAGGATGTTGACCACCGAAGAGGCTATCAGAAAGTAGAATGGCTGCTTGGAGTCGCCCAGGGCACGGATGAATCCCGACAGGATGTTATACGCAATGGTGAACGGTATGGCCAGAAAGTTGAGCATAAGGAACAGCCATGCGTCGTGGAATATGTCGGCCGGCGTGTTGACTATCTTCAGTATGCGCTCGCAGAATATGCATGTTATCACGGTTATCACAACGGCTATCACAGCCGCTATGCGCAGGGCATTGCTCACGTAGGCACGCATCTTTGAGTAGTCTTTGGCTCCGAACTCCTGTGCCACTGGTATGGCGAAACCTGCGCACGAGCCGTTGCAGAAGCCCATTATCAGAAACATTATTGAAGAAGACGCACCTACGGCAGCCAGGGCGTTTACGCCTATAAACTGGCCTACGATGGCTGCGTCGATGATGAGATACATCTGTTGCAGTATGTAGCCGCAAATCAGCGGCACCGCAAAGTGTATGATGTCGCGCGTGGGCGAGCCCACGGTCATGTCGTTAATGTTAGCCATAATTCTGTTATCCTTTTTTCGGGGTGCAAAATTATGCAAAAATAAGGAACTGCCGATTACTTTTCGGGTTAAAGTAGTTAAAAGGTTTGTGCCATCATGATAAAAGGCAAGTGTATGGTTTTGCCTTAACGGAGCTTCAGATATATTCGTTTTAAATAATCAGGCGACATTCCGGCCTGAATGAAAGCAGCGGAATGTCGCCTGGTATAGGTGTTGTAGACTGTTCGTTAATAAGACGCCGTACAGTTTATAGCTGTTTGATAAAACAGGTTAGGCGTATAATTTAAAGCACGTCGAGAGGAGACCTTTTCATCACGAGCGGGTAGCGTTCAGGATGTTTCAGACAGTCTATTTCGAGGTCGACATCCAGTTCCGGCCATTCTATTGCGTTTTTTCCTGCCATTCTGACGTTGAGCGCGCTGCTTATTCGTGCATTGCGAAGCCATGGAACGCGATTGTACGACACAAAGTAGTCGTTGCCCAAGACGGACAGCATCATCCCCTGAGAGTTAATCATCAAGACGCTTACCGATGTGTTCTTCAAATTGTCGTTTAAATTCGTTTCCATATTTCAATACAATTTTAGTGATATTTTTTATTTCTTTGTCGCTGAACCCATAGTTGTTTGCCAACGTTATGTTGGGTTCCAGCTAAAATTTAGCTTCGTTTTCGGCTTTTATTACATGGACATGCTTCCGTTCTTCCTCGTTGGATATATCTTGAAGACAAATCCATTTTCCTCTTTAAACTTTGGACTCATACGCCATTTCTTTGTTTACTAAGTAAAGAATATTTTGCGTAAATGCAAGATGATCAGAAACTTTTGCCCATAAACTTATCATGTTTTTCTGCATCATATCCTTTTGTGTTATATGCGAGGCGTTGTATGCCTGTGTCTTGTCCCTTCGTTAATAAGACGCCGTGCAGCTTATTCCTGCCTCAATCACCCTGTCGCGTATGGCGTCGAGAGTTTCGTGAGATGCTTTCAGCAGGTCGTGGTCTGGTGTCTCGCGGTCGATGGTGTATATCATAACCTGCTGCGGCTTGATATCTTTCAATGCCTCGAGCCACGGACCAACATATTTTTCTCCCGTGTTGTCGACGTCTTCGCTGCCGGTCTTGCCGCGCATGAACATCGTCTGAACAATCACGTGGCCGTTGAACGACTTCATGGTCTCTATGATTTTCTTTACGTCGTAGGTCTTGCTGACGGGACGGTCCACCTTATTAATATAGTCAAGGTCAACAGTGTCGAGCTTCAGGATGTTGTTGTCCACCTTCAGCAGTGCTGCGTGCACTTCAGGTCTGTCTGCCATTGTGGTGTTGCTCAGCACCGACACTTTGGCCTTGGGGCAATATTTGTCGCGCAGCTCTATGGTGTCGTCTATTATTCCGGCGAAGTGCGGATGCGCCGTCGGTTCGCCGTTTCCTGCAAACGTAAGCACGTCGGGCAGCTGTCCTTCGGCCTTCATCTCTTTGAGTTTTGCCTCAAGCTTCTCTGCAACCTCCTCGCGTGTGGGGCGGCGCAGCTTAGGACGATGGTCGGCATTAAAGCCGCATTCACAATAAATACAGTCAAATGTGCAGACCTTACCGTCTGCCGGCATAAGGTTTATGCCTAGCGAAATGCCGAGACGGCGGCTGTGAACCGGGCCGAATATCGGCGATGGATATATTACTGTGCTCATATATGCAAAGATAGTGTAACCTTTGGTAATAACAAAATAAAAAGCCGTTAAGTCAGCTTTTATTTTTCTTTTGTCAATATCCTGCCACATTTGCCGTGCCTTTCTTGGCATCTGTTGCTGCTTAAAGTGGCTATGCCGCGTTGCTGAAGAAATAGTTATATTATCTTCCGGTGCAGGGCGTCTGCCGGCATGCAGCCGTTGTTGCGGGCTGCGCGTTGCAGAAGCTGTATGCTGTATATGCAGAAATAAATCTTGTATATGTCTCTTTGAAAGCATTGTTGCGGTTTTATATGTCAATATGATATTTAAGAAATGTACGTTTTGCGGCTCATTCTAGAATGGCAAATAGCCTCCTGCCATGCAGAGACAGGCATATTCAAGTCTGAAATCAAGTCTTTTACATTGCAAAACATGGCCTTTTGCATTTCAGAAAGCATCGTTTTGCAATGCGAAATGCATAGGATTACATGCCGAAATACGGCCTTTTATGCTGCGAATGTAGTATATTTCTTCTTTTATAGGCGTGTGTTCGCTGCACACTTTGCCAAAATAAGCTCTTAACCAGCTGATTGCCAAGCTATAGTCTTTGCACACTTCTGCCTGCGATATTTGCGCCCGGAGATAAATAATTTTATAATTCCGCAGTATGGAAGCCTTTGCGTAAATCAGAAAGAAAGTCTAATTAGGTAAATGCTTCTCAAAATGTCATGTCGTATAGCTCTGCATACGGCTATATAATAGCCATAATGCTGTTAATAGTCGTTAAACTGTTGTGAGTGAGAATATTTTTTTGTTACTTTGCACCAAATTAGGTGTGTTATAGCCACAAAATAATGGGTAAAAAAAGAAACAAGACCCGCGTCCGCCACGGACTGCAGGGCATAACTTTATGTATAAGCACCGCGTTGGTGCTGATTTTGTTAGGAATGGTAGTGTTCTCCGTTTTCACGGCGCACAATCTTTCAGCGTATGTGAAAGAAAACCTCACAGTTACGATGATGCTTGGCGAGGATATAACTAATCCGGAGGCACGGCAGTTGTGCAACGACTTGAAAAAACGCCCTTACATAAGTCATCTGACATATATAAGCAAGGAGCAGGCCCTGAAGGAACAGACCGAGGCCATGGGCACGGACCCGAGCGAGTTCTTGGGCACCAATCCGTTTGTCGCTTCGATAGAGCTGCAGCTCAAGGCGCAGTATGCCAACAGCGACTCGCTCAAATGGATATCGAAAGACCTGAAGCGCGACTCTAAGGTTACTGACATAACTTATCCGCAGGACCTCATGGATAGCGTGAACACCAACCTGCAGAAAATCAACCTGGTGTTGCTCGTGCTAGCCGTGCTGCTCACGTGCGTGTCGTTCTCGCTTATCAACAACACCGTAAAGCTTGGCGTATATGCGCGCCGCTTTACTATTCATACCATGAAGCTCGTCGGAGCCTCATGGGGATTCATCCGCAGACCTTTCCTCTGTAATGCCATCGGCATAGGACTTCTGGCAGCAGTCATAGCCAACCTCGTGCTTGGCGGAGGCATATATGCCCTGTATACATATGAGCCCGGAGTGCTCACTGTTATCACATGGCAGGTGATGGCCGTTACGGGAGGTTCGGTATTCGTGTTCGGCATCGTCATCACGCTGCTGTGCGCATTCGTGTCGGTCAACAAATTCCTCAGGATGAAGGCCGGCGACCTGTATAAAATATAAAGTGAATGCTGTTTTTCAGAGGCTGCTTCACGTGGCTTCAGTTGACGGAAAGTTTGTTACACAACAAAAATATAAAACTATAAAATGGACAGAAAGAATTTAGCTTTTGACCGCATGAACTTCATTCTCCTTGCTGTGGGAATGGTAGTTGTCATCATCGGTTTTATCCTTATGAGCGGCGGCGGTACCGACGACAACACGTTTAATCCGGAAATATTCAGCGCAATGCGCATAAAGGTTGCCCCGGTGATATGCTTCATAGGCTTTGTGTCGATGGTATATGCCATAATGCGCAAGCCGAAGGATAACGGAACTGAAAACGAGATTGAATTGGACAACGAAGAGCAAAAACTATAATAAATGGATCTTTTACAGACTATAATTATTGCAATCGTCGAGGGACTCACTGAGTTTCTGCCCGTGTCTTCAACCGGACACATGATTATCGCTCAGGGACTTCTTGGAGTGGAGAGCACTCCTTTTGTAAAGGCGTTCACTGTTATCATACAGTTTGGAGCCATCTTGTCTGTGATATGTCTTTACTGGCGCCGCTTCTTCTATCCCGAGGCGGTTCAGACCGGAACGTCTTACTGGAAGGCCATGTATGACTTTTATGCCCGTCTTGTTGTCGGCGTGCTGCCGGCAGTGGTGCTGGGCTTGGCTTTCAACGACTTCATAGAGTCTAATCTTGGCAACGTTACGCTCGTAGCAGTCATGCTTATAGTTGGAGGTGTGTTCATGCTGTTCTGCGATAAGCTTTTCGGTAACGGCTCAGAGGACACCAAACTTACATATCGCCGTGCATTCATAATAGGCCTTATCCAGTGCATATCAATGATTCCGGGCGTGTCGCGTTCAATGTCGACCATAGTCGGCGGTATGTCGCAGAAGCTGACTCGCAAGGCTGCGGCTGAGTTCTCGTTCTTCCTCGCCGTTCCGACAATGTTCGGAGCCACGTGTCTCGAAACCTACAAGCTGATAAGCCATGGCGATGGTTCGCTCCTTGCAACCGGAAATAATCTTGAGATGCTTATCGTAGGTTCTGTGGTGGCGTTCATCGTAGCCATTCTTGCGATAAAGTTCTTTATTAATTATGTAACAAAATATGGTTTCGCAGCTTTCGGCTGGTATCGTATAATAGTAGGAATCATAATATTAATCTGCATGCTTTGTGGCGTTGACATGAAGATGGCAGACTGAGAAGTGTATGAATTTTACCGAAGGAGAGATAGTATGCATCAACAAGCCCTATCGCATGTCGAGCTTCGGCGCGCTTGCGAGGGTTCGTTATCTTATATCACAGCGTCTTGGAGTAAAGCGCGTAAAGACCGGTCATGCAGGTACGCTCGACCCTCTGGCCACAGGAGTCCTGATACTCTGCACGGGTCGTGCCACCAAGCGCATTGACGAATTGCAGGCCCATACCAAGGAATATACGGCCACGCTGCAGCTGGGTGCAACCACGGCAAGCTATGACATGGAGCATCCCGTAGACGCAACTTATCCCACAGAGCACATCACGCGCGAGCTGATAGAGACCACGCTGCCCAAGTTTGTGGGCGAGATACAGCAGGTGCCGCCTGCTTATTCAGCCTGCAAGGTCAACGGCGACCGCGCATACAAGCTTATGCGCAAGGGGCGCGACGTGGAGCTTAAGCCGAAGACTCTGCGCATCGACGAGATAGAACTGCTCTGGTTCGACCCTGAAAAGATGCAGATGAGCATTAGGGTGGTGTGCGGCAAGGGCACCTACATAAGGGCGCTGGCGCGCGACATAGGCGAGGCACTTAATAGCGGAGCCTATCTTACGGCACTATGCCGTACGCGTGTGGGCGACATACGCATAGAAGACTGCATAAAGCTCGACGACGTTCCGGCGTGGCTTGAGCAGCAAACAATAGAAGATAAATTAACCGAGAATATTTAAGATATGAAACTGTCACAATTTAAGTTTAAGCTCCCTGAAGAGCTGATAGCCCTTAATCCGCCATATCACCGTGACGAGTGCAGGCTTATGGTGGTGCACCGGGTGTCTCAGAAAATAGAGATGTACAAGAAAGACGAGAATGGTGAGCCGTTGAAAGACAAGGACGGCAACCCCGAGTATCTCGACTTCCGCAATGTTCTTGACTATTTTGATGAGGGCGACGCGTTCATATTCAACGATACAAAAGTTTTTCCCGCACGTCTGTACGGCACAAAAGAGAAGACCGACGCTAAGATAGAGGTGTTCCTTCTGCGTGAACTTAACGAGGAGATGCGCTTGTGGGACGTTCTGGTTGAGCCGGCCCGCAAGATACGTATCGGCAACAAACTGTTCTTTGACGAGAGCGGAAGCATGGTGGCCGAGGTTATCGACAACACTACAAGCCGCGGACGCACGCTGCGTTTCCTTTACGACTGTCCTCACGATGAGTTCAAGCACGACCTCTACGCACTCGGAGAGGCTCCGCTGCCGCATTATATAGTAGACCGCCGTCCGGCAACACCTGAAGACATAGACGACTTCCAGTGTATCTTTGCCAAGAACGAGGGTGCTGTTACGGCTCCTGCCTCTGGCCTGCATTTCAGCCGTGAGATGATGAAGCGTATGGAGATTAAAGGTATCGACTTTGCATTTATCACTCTCCACTGCGCTTTGGGCAACTTCCACGACATTGAGGTTGAAGACCTCACCAAGCATAAGATGGACTCAGAGCAGATGTTTATTAGTGCGGAGGCATGCAAGACGGTTAACAATGCCAAGCTTGCAGGACATCATGTTTGCGCCGTAGGCACAAGCGTGATCAAGGCCACTGAGACGGCTGTGGGTACAGACAAGATGCTGAAAGAATATGAAGGATGGACTAACAAGTTTATCTTCCCGCCTTATGAGTTTGGCGTAGCCGACTCTATGATAGCCAACTTCTATCATCCGATGTCAACGCTGCTTATGTCAACTGCTGCTTTCGGCGGTTATGACGTCGTGATGGAGGCCTACAACCTGGCTGTGAAGAACGGATATAAGTTCGGATGCTACGGTGACGCAATGCTCATCGTAAACGACTGATAAATAAGAAGTAAGGATTAAGAAGTAAGAGGTGTTGCCGCAAAGGCATCTTTTCTTGTTTCTTAATTCTTATTTTCCAATTCTAAACTTTTTATTTTTTAATCCTTAATTCTTGCTTCCTAATTGCATACGGTTTATTTTTCTCTTGGCACAAATTTAGGCGACCGCAAACATAACGTAAGGCGTGCCGTTGATCTTATCGGTGAACACATTGGTAGGGTAGAGCGTGTTTCGTCTCTTTACGAAACCGAGCCGTGGGGCTTTTCTTCAGACAATATGTTTGTCAATGCAGCTGTATGCGTGTCTACTCAGCTGAGTCCGCGTGCCGTATTGGAAGCTACGCAGGCCATAGAGCGTGACATGGGGCGCACTGTAAAGTCGGTAAACGGCCAGTATCACGACCGCATAATAGACATCGACATTCTGTTGTATGATGATATAAAGGTGGATGAGCCTGATTTAAAGATACCGCATCCGCTTATGCATGAGCGCGACTTTGTTATGAAGCCGCTGCGCGAGATTCTCGGATGAGCAGGCAGAGCCGGGTCATCATACAAACACACATTATTATAATAACCGCATTCAGGCAGCCATAATTTGGTTGTCTGTGTTTTTATATGCAGGTATGCGCCTGAATGGGCGCCGGCATGTAACTTGCGGCCTTATAGCACAGAAATGCTATTAATAGCTATGCCAACGCCATGGCTGTATGTATATGGGAGGTTGGCACGTAATAAAAAGCTAAGTCCCGAAACCGTTTAGTAACAGTTTCGGGACTTCGTGTTTCTTTTAAGCTTTGTTTGCGCTTTCTTAAATTAGCGGCGCAGACCAAGAGCTTTAACTATTGCACGGTAGCGGTTGATGTCGCGGTCGTACAGATAGTCGAGCAATGCACGGCGCTTACCTACCAAGATAGTCAGTGATCTTGCAGTAGCGTGATCCTTGTGGTTCTTCTTCAGGTGCTCTGTCAGGTGTGAAATACGATAAGAGAACAGAGCTATCTGGCTCTCTGCAGAACCTGTGTCAGCGTTAGACTTTCCGTACTTGCCGAAGATCTCTTGTTTTTTAGCTTGATCTAAATACATTGAATTTTTTTGTTTTAAATGTTTTGTGATTACATCTTTCTGATGCAGCGCGCCGCTGTGAGGGCGTGAACATCATCAAATGCATCGGATTCTCCGAAATCGGGTGCAAAATTACAAATAAAAAGTTATATATAAAATAAATTTCGATTATTTTTTATGGCAATGTATCATTTTTGGGATATGTTCTTTACAATATTATGCAAAAAAACTGTATAGAGCAAAATGTTACGAAAAAAATGTGTAACTTTGCACCTGACTTTTAAGGTATTAGTATGCAAGATATCAGAAACATAGCTATTATTGCCCACGTAGACCATGGTAAGACCACACTTGTGGACAAAATGATGTTGGCCGGTAACTTGTTCCGTGACGGACAAGACTTGAGCGGCCAGGTGCTCGACAGCAACGACTTGGAGCGTGAGCGAGGTATAACCATTCTTTCTAAGAACGTTTCGATAAACTGGAAAGGAACCAAGATAAACATTATAGACACTCCGGGACACTCTGACTTCGGAGGTGAGGTGGAGCGTGTGCTCAATATGGCAGACGGATGTCTGCTGCTCGTTGACGCTTTCGAAGGCCCTATGCCTCAGACGCGCTTCGTGCTGCAGAAGGCTCTTCAGATAGGACTGAAGCCTATCGTGGTTGTCAACAAGGTTGACAAGCCCAACTGCCGCCCTGAAGAGGTTTATGAAATGGTGTTCGACCTTATGTTCTCTCTTAACGCCACCGAAGACCAGCTCGACTTCCCCGTTGTTTACGGAAGTGCGAAGAACGGCTGGATGGGTGAGGACTATAAGAATCCTACAACAGACATCACATATCTTCTTGATAAAATCGTAGAGGTTATCCCTGCGCCTAAGGCTCTTGAGGGCACGCCGCAGCTGCTTATAACCAGTCTCGACTATTCAAGCTATACAGGCCGTATTGCCGTGGGACGTGTTCACCGCGGAACTCTCACTGAGGGAATGAACGTGACGATAGCTCATCGCGACGGCTCTCAGGAGAAGACCAAGATTAAGGAGCTTCACACCTTTGAGGGTATGGGCCACGTGCGCACCGACAAGGTGAGCAGCGGTGACATCTGTGCCATCATAGGATTGGAGAAGTTTGAAATCGGCGATACAATATGCGACTTTGAAAATCCGGAGCCGCTGCCGCCTATAGCCATCGACGAGCCTACAATGAGCATGCTCTTCACCATCAACGATTCGCCGTTCTTCGGCAAGGAGGGCAAGTTCGTCACCAGCCGCCACATCAACGACCGTCTGCAGAAGGAACTCGAGAAGAACCTTGCGCTGCGTGTAGCTCCTTTCGAGGACTCAACGGATAAGTGGATTGTAAGCGGACGTGGTGTGCTGCATCTGTCAGTGCTTATCGAGACCATGCGCCGCGAGGGCTACGAGCTCCAGGTTGGTCAGCCGCAGGTAATTTATAAGGAAATCGACGGCGTTAAGTGTGAGCCTATCGAGGAACTTACTATCAACGTGCCTGAAGAATTCTCAAGCAAGATGATAGATATGGTTACACGCCGCAAGGGCGAGATGACATCAATGGAGAGTCAGGCCGACCGCGTGAACATTGAGTTCGACATACCGTCGAGAGGCATCATCGGTCTGCGCACCAACGTGCTCACCGCAAGCCAGGGTGAGGCCATCATGGCACACCGCTTCAAGGAGTATCAGCCTTACAAGGGCGACATCTCACGCCGTATTAACGGTTCGATGATAGCCATGGAGACAGGCACTGCCTATGCTTATTCTATCGACAAGCTGCAAGACCGCGGCAAGTTCTTCATCGATCCGGGTGAGGAAGTGTATGCCGGCGAGGTTGTGGGCGAGCATGTTCACGACAACGACCTTGTGGTAAACGTGACAAAGGCAAAGCAACTTACCAACACACGTGCCAGCGGATCAGACGACAAGGCACGCATCATCCCGCGCACAGTGCTTTCACTTGAGGAAGCTTTGGAGTACATCAAGGAAGATGAGTTTATAGAGGTTACGCCTAAGAGCATGCGTATGCGCAAGATTATTCTTGACCACAACGACCGCAAGCGTGCCAACAAGCAGTAAATAAGCTTTACTATATCAACATAAAGAGTCAAGAATCAAGGAAAGCGTGTCCTTCTCTGTATTACGGGCAGTTTTCCTTTATTCTTGACTTTTAATTTTTAAATTAGACGTTTACTATGAAAAAAACTTTATTCAGTTTCTTTTTGCTGATGTCAGCATTATGTGTCAGCGCGCAGATTAAGATTGTCGACATGACCGACTCCAGTACGGTGCATGCCGCGAGTGTGTTTATTTCGGGCAACCGCTGCGTGGGCGTTAGCGGAGCCGACGGCCTTTTGCCTCTGCCAAAGGGATATAAGGGCAAGGTTACGGTTAATCATATCAACTATTATGAAAAGCAGTTTCTTGCAGATACTGTCAGCAGCGGTGTCGTGATGCTGAAACCACGTGCATACGCAATACCTGAAGTCGAGGCCAAGGTTGGCGAGCCTGATTATCTTGTGATATCTGCCTATTACAGAAGATATAGATTCACCGATTCGGTTCCCACTGCTTTCCGTGAGGGGCTTTATGACTATTATTTGCCTATCGGCAGTGTCGGTTTAGAGGAACATCTGAGCCTGTCATCTCTCCTTGAGAGACTTATCGGCAAAGGAAGGGTGAGATGCAAGACGCGTTCGGAGAAAAATGTACGCAAAGAGGGTGAGAGTTACTATTCTTCATTGCCGCTTTTAAGCTGGTATTACATGCTGCTTGATCGTTTGCCAAAATCAGACATTGTTACAGACAAGGCTTCTGACAAGGTCGTATCCCGCGGATGGAAGGGTAGTGTCTTAGGACTGAAAAATGATACAGTGAATAAGACGTTTACTGCATATTGCGACAGTGCGTATACCGGAGCGGACAGTCTTACAGTGAAATTCTTTGGATATAAGGTTCGCTTTATAGGCTGTAAAGAAGGCGAGGTGTACAGCACAAAGTATGGTCAGCCCAAGCTCAGCAGTCTTTTGAGGCGTTATTATTATTTGAACGCAAAAGGCAAAGCACCGGGAAAAAATCCAATGACATCTATTGATATGTATGAGGAGCTTTATGTTACAGGCGTGAGATATGCCACCAAGGCAGAAAGGAAGGCTGCTATGAAGGACAAAACTGCCGAGCCGCTTGTTGTTCCGGCTGATCTTCCGCCGCTCAGCAAGCCGCTTGAAGAGGCCGTAAGTCAGATGAAACCGTAAAAAGTTTTCTTAAAAACTCGTCACTCGTCACAACGCTGTATAACTTTCTGTATTGCAGTATGTTACGGTGTGACGAGTTGCCACGGCAACTCGTCACACCATGCTTAATAAAGGACAAAATATTATTTTTCCTGATTTAGGTAGACTTCAAGCAAGTGTTTTACTGGTTAAGTTCGGCTAAAATGGCATCTTCTGCCAGACTGTGACGAGTTGAAACTCCAACTCGTCACGCTATAAACAATTGTCTGTCAGGGTCTTATGCTGGAATGTGACGAGTGATGAGTTTTTTGCGAAAACTTTTTATTCTATCACTCTTTGCAAAACATGCCTTTTCGGCCTGCAATATGCCGTGTTTTGCTTTCCAATATACCATATATTATAAGGTGAAAGGATACAAGTTGTATTTTATGCAAGATTTTGCATAAACCTGAATATTTATGTAAAATGTAATGACATGAAACATCATGTTTCAGCTCTTTTGCCGGATTCGCTTGCCTCTTATTTTGGTGTTCTGAAAGTAATGGTATGTGTTCCGTATGTTTTTTAGCAAAAATAAACATATTAAGCAGTTTTTTCTGTAAAGGCCAAAGTGTGCTTAAATCATTTAGTAATCTTTATGGCCGAAAAAGTGTCTAAAGTTGTTGCCGATGTGTTTATTAGAGAGAAAATAATGCAGGCGCTTTGGTATTTGTGATATAATGTAATGCCGGATATGTGTGATTATATAAACTGTGCATTGAAAAACATTTACAAAAGATGTAGTATGTATGAATTTAACATTGAAATTTGAGGAAATTTCTTTAATTTTTGCATTGTCCGTAGGAAATAATTCATACATTTGTATTTGGAAGCTCTGTAAGAGCCGCCACAGGTTCTTACATTTTTATTAATTAAATATTCATTTCTATGAAAAAAACGTTTATTCCGATGTTTCTTGCGTTAGCCTACGGAGGGCTCACAGCAGATGCGCAGACCACCAGTCTTGTGGTCAATCCCGCATCGCAGGCCTCTGAGAGCAAGTCATACTTGCTGACGGATATCGCAAAGATAACATTTGGCGACCATGGCATGGAGATTAATGGTACGTCAGGAACGAAAGAGACAATCTCCTTTAGCGACATTATGAGCTTGAAATTCACTTCTGAAGGCACCGGCATTGAAGGTCTGCCTGCCGCAGAAGATTCTTCTCTTGTGCCTTATTACCGTGGAGGAATGCTCGGTGCCGACGGATTGCAGGGCGGTCAGGCTGCCCGCGTAAGAGTATGCGATCTGAGCGGCAGGGTTATCATAGCAAAGGAGAACTGGGACGGAACTCCTATCAGCACAAGCGCCCTTACAAAAGGTGTATATCTGTTCAGCGTAAATAAAAAAACAATTAAATTCATGAAATGATGAAAAAACTTTTTACTACAATCATATTGGCCATCGTGGCTGTAATGGGCTATGCCCAGACAAATCCTAACCGTATGTTAGTGACCGACAAGACAGGCAGCACAAAAGGTTATCTCGTAGAGCGTATTGACAGCGTTTCGTTTGTTTCGCTTGAGGGCCGCGTTGCAGCCGACGTAGAGTATAAGGGCTTTTACAGCGGAGCCACCGGCGACACCGTTGCTTTGTCTGTTACACGCACGCCCCAGTGTGTAGGTTTCAAGATTGCATGTCTGTCTAAGGTTCGTGCCGACAGGCTTACGACAGAGGAAGCTATCGCAAACTATCTTGACGGTAGTGACAGTGAAATCTTGTTCCAGGACTTTGTAGACGGCAGACTGCACGGATTCGACTTTGCTTTCAAGCCAAATGCTGAGTATGCTATCATCACTGTAGGATACGACCAGTATCAGATTCCTTGCGGAGCAACAAGAACAAACTTCACCACACCGAAGAAAGACCTTGTTGGCGACTGCTCTATCAATTATACCATTGACGAGGTTACCACAAGCGACATAACAGTAACATTCAAGCCAGGATCAGGCGTTGCCGGTTATGCTGCAATATTGTTCCCCGCAGGCACTGCTGAGGAGAACTTCGAGATGATGGGCCCGATGTTCGGATTTGAAACTTTAGGCGACTATGTTAAGGGATTTGGCTTTAACAACACAGGTGAGGCTACTAACACATGGGAAAGAAATAATCCGGGAACAGACTATGAGGTTTATGTTCAGGCATGGGACGTAAACGGTACTTTTGCTGATATGGTAATAATACCGGTTACAACAAAGAAACTTGGCGGTGAAGGCTTGGCACAGATGGAAATCACTGTCGGTAATTTTGGCGGTGACGCTCAGTCTGGTTATTATCAGGTGGTTACATATACTCCTAACGATCAGACCTCTATGCACCGTGATATTATAATGGATAAGGCAGTTTATGATAAGGAGTGGAATGACGATAAGGTTATCGAACTTCTGAAGACCGACTATCCGATGGATCCTGACTGGAACCAGTTTGGTGTAGACGAGGCTTATTGGACTGTTGACCCGAACACTTCTTACATTGCCTTCTCTATCGCCCAGAATATCAATGAAGAATGGGGACCTCTTGCAAAGAAAGAGTTTACAACTCCTGAGGCACCTGCATCACAGAAGAAGCAGTCGGCTCCTGTAATGAAGCGCAAGATGGTCAAGAACGTTATTTCTGGCAGCAACTCTGTTCCTATGATGAAGCTTACAAAGGCTATGAAGGCTTCTAAGGGCAAGATGACAATGACCGGAAAATAATTAGACAACAAGAGCAATGCCTGTAAGTAAGCCTGTTTGCCGGGCTATGTCATGCAGGCAGTGCCAATAAATAAATCTGCAAGATATGGCGTCTGTTATGATGCATTATCTTGCAGATTTGTTTTGTATGTATGCAGTTTATGTCGAGTCTGATGCCGTTGGCGTATGACACATTTTCGATTACAGCGGAGCGCCGGATGTGTTGCGGTCAATAGCCGGCTATGATGTTTGCTCGTCATATAGAGCCATGCGTGACATAAGGCTTTGCCGGGCATGTTGTTCCCGAAATATTTTCACGCTTTTGCATTATATCATTTCCTGCACAACATCACGTCTGCGTTTATCCCGTGGCGGATTTATTGTCCGCCGGAAGCGTTGCCTCCTCCTCCGCCTTTCACGTCGTCGTTGCTTATCGAGCGGGCAGCCTTCTTCACGCTTGCCTTCAGTTCGCCTATGCGGTAGCTCAGGCTTATGCCGAAGCGCTGGTTGTCGTATTTTGAAACAGACTTTTGTATAAAGTCTGTGCTCGATGTTGTGTTCTTATACTCCATATATTTTTTCAGGAAGTTGCTGGCAAAGGCAGATATTGTGAGCCGCTTGTTCAGGAACGACTTGTTGATGTTTATGCCGTAGCTTGTATAGCTCGTGCCGCGTCCCTGCAGCGTGATGCCCGGTGTCATCGTGAACACGTTGAGGCTTATGCGCCATTCTTTTGGCAGCGACTGCTGTATGCCTCCTGACAGATACATGTTCCAGCCTCTGTTGCTGAGGTCTTTGCCGTCGGAGAAGTATTGCCACTGGCCGTTCATGTTGGCATATATCCTGGTGCTCTTTGTCGCGTTCCAGTTTATGTATGCACTCAAGGCTGCCGACCGTGTCTTGCCGATGTTCTCGTAAGTGGAGTAGAGCACGTCCTTGCCTGTTGGGTTCTGCAGTCCGGCTATGTTGTTGTCGTTCACCATTGTTGTCAGCCTTTCTATGCTGTTGTTGGTGAACGAGTAGCGCATGGAGAGGTTAAGGCTCAGCTTTGACGTAAAGTTGCTGTAGCCTATATTGAACGAGTGGCTCTTCTCACTTTCCAGGTTAGGGTTGCCCTGGCTGAGGTTTGACGGGTCGGTGTTGTTCAGGTATGGGTTCAGATACCATATTCCGGGGCGGTAGATGCGCATGCTGTAGCCCAGTTTTAGATTGGACATATCCGTAAGCCTGTATCCTATCGTGGCAGAAGGCACAAGGTCGTTGAAGTGCTTTCTGAAGTCATCGCCCTGTCCGAGCAGATATTTCACGTCCTGTATGGTGTGTTCATATCTTGCTCCGAGCCGTCCCGACCATTTCTTCACCTTTATCTTGTATCCCAGATAAGCCGCTATGATGTCGTTCTCATGTTTATAGTGAGAGCTTTGCTCCGTGTCGTAGACATATTCTCCGCCGTCTTCGGCAGGCTTTATGTAGCGGTCGTTTTCCGAGCTGTTGTTTCTTATTATGTATTTCATTCCGCCTTCCACGGTGTGCATCTTGCCTATAGGTGTGGTGTAGTCGACCTGAAACGTGTGTTCGGTCGACCGCTCACTGTTGTCGCTGTATTGGTTTTCGAGCCTGCTGATATAGTCTTCCCATCCGTTGTCGGCACTTATTTCGTCGTAGTCAGTATAGTAGTCGCTCGCGTCAGGGTTGGTGTTTATTTTGTATGACAGCGTCAGCATGCGGTCTTTCACCTTGAATAGTCTCTGATAGTCGATGCCGCCGTCTATTGATTTCCATGAAGAGTTGCTCCTTCCCATGGCTGAGTAGCCGTATAGAAGGTGCCCGTCCAGCGGACTTGTTCCTGTCATTTCCGACATGCTGTTGCCCTTGTTGCCTCCGCCCCATAGGCCCAGCGACATGGTGACAAGCCTAAGCGAGTCTATTTCGTAGCTTGCCTCGATGCTTCCCGACTGAAAGTTGCCGTGGCTCTTGTTTTCCGAGCTCGATGCCATGTTCGACGCGTCGGCGCTTACGTTCTCTTCTGTAACCATGCGCGAGCTTTCGCTGTAGCCAGTCCTGTTGCCGTCGTAGTTGTAGTTATAGCGTGCGCTCACTGTCAGCTTGCCCGACTTTATCGTGCCGAACAGGCCTCCGCCGGCTCCACGGTTGCTCACGTTGCCGTTCAGGGTGAGCGTGTATCCCTCTATGCCTCCGCCTATGGTTACGATGTTTAGTATGCCTCCCACGCCTTCGGCGTCATATTTAGGTCCCGGGTCGGTTATCACCTCTATCTTCTTTATGCTGTTGGCCGGCATGCTCTTCAGCACCTCTTTCGGGTTCTTGGTCATCATGTTGTTGGGCCGTCCGTTCACATATACCTTGAACGAGCTGCTTCCGTTTACGGTTACGTTGTCTTCGCCGTCTACTGTCACAAGCGGCACCTTGCGCAGCATTTCTATTATCGAGTTCGACTTTGAGTCGGGATCTGATTCTATGTCGTATTCAATTTTGTCAATATCGGCCTTCACAAGCGGCTTCTGCATCACAATCTCAACGCCCTCCAGTTCGTTCTTGGCGTCAGTGATGTAGAGCGTGCCGAGGTCTATAGCCTTTTTGCCTTCTGTCACGCTGAAGTTTCTTGTTATGGCTTTGCGCCCTATGGAGCTTATGGTTATGACGAAGCTGCCCTTGCCGCTCATCGTCTCGCTGAAGCGGCCGTCTTTGTCGGTTACGGCCATCTTTACGGCCTTGCCGGGCTTTTCTTTTCTGGCTATGCTTATCGTGGCGTATGGTTCGCCCTCGCGGCTTATCGAGTCAACCACCGTTCCGCTGACCGTGAACTTTTGGTCTGCAACTTGTCCCATTGCTGCCGGCATGGCTGCGACGAGAGATAATAAAAGGAGCAAAAGTGTTTTCATAACAGGTGTTCATTTTTTCTTTCTGCAAAGAAACTAATAAATTTAGTTACACACAAGCGCTACGTGTTAATAAAACCAAATATGGGGTATTTAAGCCGTAAATCTCTCGTCTTGACAGCTAAATGCCGGCAAATCGTTGTTTATTGCCTTATGCCTTTATTGATGTGTGCTTTTCTCTGCATCCGCGCTCTCCGCATCGGTTTGCGGAAGGCGCTGATTGGCTATATGCATCAAGCCCCCGGCCTATGTCAAGGTCAGGGGCTTGTTGTATGCGGTGTGGCTTGCTGCCGTATGCTTTGCTGCATAATGCGCCTTGCTGCGCAGCGACGGTCTGACCGTAGAGCCTTTGACAGCTGTCAGTGCCAGTATCCGTGTGGCGGTTCGTCCTTTTTAGGCGGTTTCGGGTGCTTATGCTTTTTCTTCTTTGGCGGTTTCGGCGGCTTGTGATTGACGTGCTTGGGATGCGGCCCGTGCGGAGGGCGTGTCGTTACGCACGATGTCGTGCCTAAGCCGATGAACAGTGCGATTGTAGCGATTATTATTGTCTTTCTCATGGTAAAAGTTTTTGTTTCTTAATAATAAGACGTTGCAGCATGGCTGTTGGTTTAATGCCGGAGACAGAAAAACTGTCAAATATTTGTGCTTTGTAGTCTTGTAGCCATTACTTTATGGCATCATGGATGTAAACGAAATTCCGGCAGACAGAGGTGGAGCAGAGCCATGTGATGCTCTCTGCCAGTTGTCTGCCGGAGTCAGGCGTTATGCAGCCATGCATGTCAGGTAGAATGTTGCTGTGAGCATTGTCCTGCCTGCGTAGCCTGCTGCTTTATGTTCTTGTCATGCGCCCGGCTGCTGCCTTTGTTAGCCATGATCCAGAGCCGGGCGTCGCTTCTGTCATTTCTTTATCCTGTATACTCTGAAGGTCATCGGGGCAATCTCGTCCTCAATCACAGTGCATTTTTTGCCTGCCTTACATGTAAGCGTGCCCGTCTTAGGTACAATCTTTTCGGGCTCCTCTAAAGTGTTTTCGGCATCCATGTCGGTGCAGGTCAGTGTGGTTGTCTGTGCCGTCCTTTCGCCCTTCATGCCTTTAAGGTTGACGCTCACGGGCTGTGTGGTCTTGCCTGTGTTCACAACTTTCACAATCACTGAGCCGTCACCGTTGTCTGCTGCTGCGCTGGCATACAGTCCGGCCTGTCCCTGCTGTCCTGCCACAGGCTTGCCGTTCATGGTCAGCTTTAGCACGTTGGTGCCTTTGTTGCAGGCATACATCTGCTGTACGTAGTAGCTTACCGACTTGAACATGCGTGCGTTGTCGAACCAAATCAGGTCGGGGCGCCACTGCCATGCGTCAACACGTGCAAAGAGCGGAGCGTAGGTGGCCATGAGCACCACGTCGGCGTTGCGCTCCAGTCCTGTCATGAAGGCAGCCTCATATAGTGATGTCTCATAATGGTTCCATTTCTTTCCGTCGCCGTGGCAGGCATATTCGCCGGCAAACACCTTCGGGCCTTTGCGGCTGTAGCTGTCGTATCTCATGCTGCTGTTGCGGAACCACTCTTCCGATTTGTAGTAGTGTTCGTCTACGAGGTCGACACCAATCTCTCTCATGGCCTTCCATCCGTGTTCAAACATCTCGCCCTCGGGCGCCGGTCCGCATGTACCTATAATCTTTATGTCGGGATATTTCTCGCGTATAGCCTTGACGAACGGCGGCAGACGCTTGAAGTAAGGCTCTTCCCACTGCTCGTTGCCCACGGCTATATATTTAAGGTTGAAGGGTGCGGGATGCCCCATTTCGGCGCGCTTGCGTCCCCATGTAGTGGTGGTGTCGCCGTTGGCAAACTCAATGAGGTCGAGGCAGTCCTGTATGTATGGCTGCAGCTCGCTCATAGGCACGTTGGCGCTGTCGTCCTTGTTCTGAAACTGGCATGCCATGCCCACGTTAAGCACAGGCAGCGGCTCGGCACCAATGTCTTCAGACAGTTGGAAATATTCGAAGAAGCCCAGTCCGTAGCTCTGATAGTAGTCGGGACTGATGCGGCTCTTCATGGCATACTGCCAGCGGTTTTCGTTCACGGGGCGGTTCTCCACGGGGCCTATCGTGTTCTTCCACTGATAGCGTGTCTGCAGGTCGGCACCCTCAACGATGCATCCGCCCGGAAAGCGGAACACGCCCGGGTGCATGTCGGCCAATGCCTGAGCCAGGTCGGCCCTCATGCCGTTCTTGCGGTTTTTGAATGTTTTTACGGGGAAGAGGCTTACGTGCTCGAGACACACCGGAGCCTTGCCGTTGAGCAGGATGCGCAGGCTTGCTTCTGTGTCGTTCTTGGGCGACCTCATTATCAGTTCATATTTTTTCCATTCTCCAGATGTTATCTTCAGTTCCTGTGTTACGAAGGCCTGAGGTTCGCTGTCGGTCAGCTGGTCTATAAGTTCCACCTTTATGCCGCCTTCACCCTCGGCTGCCTTTGCCCACAGCGTCAGTCTGTAGTCTTCGCCCTGCTTTAGGCTTATTCCGCCGTAGCCGCTGTTCTGCATTCCGGTCAGACGGTCTGCGTGTCCCGGCCATGCCAGCTCAACATAATGAGGGCAGCGCTCAAAGGGGCCGTCGTCTTTCACGTTGACGTTGCCAAAGGTTGTCCATCCTGTCAGGCTCTGTTTGAACTCGAACGAGCGGTTTACCAGCATTTCGCCGTAAAGGCCGCCGTCGGCACCATAGTTGATGTCCTCAAAGAAAATGCCATACATTGTCTTCTGTATGGGGGCGCCGTTTTTGCCCGTGTCGACGTCCATCACGCGCGGCTGGGCAAACGATGAGGTCAGCGCCGCAGCAAGTGCCGCAGCACCTGCAATCAGTCTTAAGTTCATGTTGTAAAGATAATGTTATATTGTTTAAGTTTAAAGTGCTGCAAATGTAGTCAAAAATATTTATATGTGGCAAAAAACAAAGTAAAAAGTGCATAAATTACACTTTTTCTTGTCTGTTCCTCTGTTCTAGCGCAGTCTGCGGCAGTGGCATAGCCCTGTTTCGGCCGGCATTAAGGGCTGAAGGCTTTAAGTCCTGACAGTCATGGCGTGAGCGGCATTGCCCCTGCGGGCATAGATGCGCCTGAGCGTCTTGCCGTAGTAGAGCATGCCTACGGCATCTGCCACTGCCCATCCTATAGGTATCGACCACCATATGCCGTCGACTCCTATGCCCGGAACGGCTGACAGGGCGTAGGCGAGCGCCACGCGCAGACCAAGCGACAGCACCGTCAGCACCACAGACATGCCCGGCATCCTAATGGCGCGATAGTAGCCGTAGAGCAGAAACAGCACGCCTATTCCAACGTAAAAGGCTCCCTCTATGCGCAGATATCTCACGCCGATGGATATTATGTCATGCTGCGAACCGTCCACGAATATCATCATCAGTGGTTTGGCAAGCACAAAGACTGCCGCTGACACCACTAGCGAGAATACTGTCGTCATCAGCAGAGCCTGCTTCACTCCGTGGCGTATGCGTCCCCGTTTGGATGCGCCGAAGTTCTGCGCTACGAAGGTCGAGAAAGCGTTGCCTAGCTCCTGTACAGGCATATACGCAAACGAGTCGATTTTTACGGCAGCCGCAAATGCCGCCATCACAGCCATGCCGAAGCTGTTTACAAGGCCCTGCACCATCAGTATGCCGAAGTTCATCACCGACTGCTGTACGCAAGTCAGTGACGAGAATGTGGCTATCTCGCCGAGCGTTGCCCGGCTTACGGCCATGTCCTTGCGGCGCGGAATCAGTTCTGGGCGCGTCTTCAGTATATATGCCGTTATGCCTATTGCTGCCGCAGCCTGAGATATGAGCGTTGCCCACGCAGCGCCCTCAATGCCGAGCCCGAAAAGCAGCACGAGAACGAGGTCGAGCACCACGTTGAGCACCACCGACGCTGCCAGCACCCACAGCGGAGTGCGGCTGTTGCCCACAGAACGCAGCAGCGATGCGCAGAAGTTGTAGACGAACGATAGCGCTATGCCGGCGTATATTATCATAAGGTAGCTGCGCATCAGCGGATAAACATCAGCCGGAACGCTCAGCAGGCGCAGCGTGCCGTCGATCCAGATATATGCCGCGGCATTCAGCACAACGGTTATTCCGCCCGTAAGCAGCAGGCTTGCCGCCACGCTCTGCCTCAGACCTGCCATGTTGCCCTCGCCGAACTTTAGTGAGAACACCGTGCCGCTGCCCATCGACAGGCCGAGCATCACGGACGTGATAAACACCATAAGTGTGTAGGCCGAGCCGACGGCCGCCAGCGCCTCAGCACCGATGAAGCGCCCCACAATGAGCGTATCGGCAATGTTGTAGCACTGCTGCATCATCGCCCCTGCCATCATCGGCAGTGTGAAGCACAGCAGAGTAGGTGTTATTTTGCCCCGTGTAAGGTCTTCGCCGTTGTTCATTTTCAGCTGTTGATTTAAAACATTCATACAAAGGTAATCAATAAAATTTAAAGTATGACATGATTGGATAAAAGAATAAATTGCATATTCATGGCATTTAAAGACATGGTAAAATATCAGGACAAAAGTTTTTTCTGAAATAGAAAACCGATGTGTAAAGGATGTTAATTTGCACCGCCTAAAGCTGTCGCTTTATTAACTTTCATTTACGTTTGACCCTCTTTTTGGTCCTAAAAAGCATGGTTTTGCCTTTAAAGTTGAGGCTTTTTGCATTACAAAAAGCCCACTTTTACATCGTAAATGCACCACTTTTGACCGGTAAACGGCCGAGTAATGTTTTTTAACTTTTGACTTTTTTGTTGAGAGAACCCCATAAATGCCTATCATTCAATGATTTAACTAAAATGCCTGAAAATACGCAATTTTTCGGTCTGAAGACCAATCCTTGTCCGGCATCGCTGTTCTGAGAGCGTTAAGTGAACGGAATTAATCCGTTTTATTTACAAAATCCAGCTGCGTATGCAGTCTTGTCGGCAGATTAGATTATGGTTACTTCATGTCTTTTTATGTGTCATAAAAGTGGAAGAAGGGTAGATATGGCATTTTTGAAAATGCACTAAACACCCTAAAATGTTAAATACTGATAAAAAGATATACATACTATACCCATTTCGGTGCTTGGGTTGTATTAGAAGTAAAGACAAAGAATTATGGCTATTTATAAAACTGTTGTAAACATAAGACTCCCGTTGCTGCTGTGCCTCATGGCTTTTTGCTTAAACATAAGCTATGCCGGAGAAAATAACAAGAGGCTTATTACGCTGAAGTTTGCCGACGAACCACTGCCGTCAGCATTAAAGCGGCTCGAGAAAGCAGGCCGAAAGAGCATTCTGTTTACATATAAGGAGACGGAGCGTTTCAGGGTTACGGCCACTGTGGAAAACAAGACACAAGCGGAGGCCCTGCGTATCCTGCTCAACGGCAAGCCCTTTGCGTTTGTTGAGCGCAATGCTTACTTCGTTGTGCAGTACAGCGAGTCGCGCCAGCGCAGCGTCAGTGTGCACGGCCGTGTGACCGACCAAAACGGTAAGCCCATGGCTTATGCCAATGTTGTCATGCTGGCTGCCGGCGACAAATCGTATATCTCTGGATGCGTCACGGAAGCCGACGGCACTTTTGCCATGCCTTCAATGCCGCAGAAAGACTGTCTGCTTCGCGTGTCTTTTGTAGGCTACACCACAGTCATCGTGCCATGCCGTCAAGAAAACAGCATAACCCTTAAGGCCGACGCCATGATGCTTAAAGGTGTAGAGGTAAAGGCGTCGCGCCCGATGGTGGAGCGCAGGGGCGGCACCATTGTGGCCAACGTTGCGGGCACGCCGCTTTCCATGATGGGTTCGGCAGCTGACATGATTGGCAGTCTGCCTTTCGTTACAGGCGACGGCGACAATTTCAGCGTGATAGGCCGTGGCGGGGCAGAGATTTACATCAACGGGCGCAAGGTGCGCGACACGAACGAACTCGGACAGCTGCGCGCCACTGAGATTCAGCAGGCCGAAATAATAATGAATCCAGGTGCTCGCTATTCGTCGGATGTAGGAGCGGTGATACGGTTAAAGACAATACGCCTGCGCGGACAGGGACTTAGCGGACTGGCTTATGCCGAATGGTCGCAGGGACATGAAGGTGAAGGACGCGAAGGCCTTTCGCTAAACTACCGCACCGGCGGCCTTGACGTCTTTGTGAAGGGAAACTTTAAGGAAAACAGTTTTTATATAAAGAAACAGACTCTAAGCCTGATGAACACGTCGTCAGTATGGACGATGATGTCTGACAATATTGAGACCGGCAACGATTCTGACTTTAATGGTGAAGTGGGCTTCAATTATGAACCCGACAGCCGCCAGTCGTTCGGCGTGCGCTATGTGGCTGACAAATCTCTTGCCAACAGCAGCTCACATATAACGGGCAACACTATATTGTTGCGTGACGGAGACGAGTATGACAATATTGAGACAGAGTCGGAGACGGCTGAGAACAACGGCTGGAACCATTCGGTCAACGGATACTACACAGGCACGTTTGGCAAATGGAACATAGACTTCAACGCCGACTATGTGGGCGGATGCTCGCGCAGCTGGCAGGTGGCAGCCAACAACGACGAAGTGGACGCTGCATCATATAATGACGTGCGTAATTCTCTCTATGCCGCCAAGCTGGTGGTAACAGCTCCGTTGCTTGGCGGCGAGGTGGCGTTTGGCACGGAAGATACATTCACCGACCGCAAGGACCGCTTCACTCAGAGCGGCTTCTCGGCAGATGCCGACGACCATCTGCAACAGCAGTTTTATTCGGCATTTGTCGACTATACTCTCGGTCTGGGGCGTTTTACGGCACGTGCCGGATTGCGCTACGAGCATCAGCGGACTAAGTATTATGAGGCAGGCGTGCTGAAGGCAGAGCAAAGCCCTACGTACAACGACCTGATTCCGTCGGCATCGGTCGACTACAGCCATGGCGACTGGAATTTTTCGCTGGCTTACCGTCTGTTGAAACTTAGTCCTCTTTACCGCATGCTGTCGAGCGCGACAAGCTATATCAGCAAATATATGTACCGTAACGGCAATCCGCTCCTCGTGCCACAGAAACATAACTACTTTACAATCGACGGCGGATGGAGATGGATTAATTTCTCGATATGGTACGACTATGCAATTAATATGTACACTTCGTTCTTCAAGCCATATGATGAAGACGGCCATCCGGGCGTAATGCTGCAGACAATGGCCAGCATACCTTATACTAATATGTACGGAATGTCTGTTGAACTGACACCGAAAATCGGAATATGGCAGCCCCGCCTGTCGGCTTCGATAGACTGGTATGACTCTGACGCGCGCTCTCTTGGCATACCTTACTTGTGGAACCGTCCCGTCTTTGACTTCGTTTTCTACAACAGTCTGACCTTCAGCCACGGCTGGCTTCTGAACCTGAAAGCACGCCTGGGCCTGAGGGGCAAACAGAGCTACACCATAAAACAGCAGTATGGAACGGTGAGTCTGCGTGTGGTAAAGACATTCTTCAAGGACAAATCGCTGCGCGTGGCCCTTTCTGCCGACGACATATTCAATACGGGGCGCGACCGTTTCACTGGTTATGGTGACCGTACATACTACGACAGCCGTACATGGTCAGACACGCAACGCATAGGCATAAGCGTAAACTATACGTTCAACGCCACCAAGACAAAATATAAAGGCAAGGGAGCCGGCGAGAGCGAGAAACAACGACTGTAGCGGCTGCCTGTTGAAAATAATGCTTACCTTTGCGGCCGTTAAATGTCTCCGTGTTTCCTGGCACAATGGTGCAAGGCGATGAACGGCGGCCAACTGATTTTTAAAATGTTGTTGAAAGATAAGAAGAAAGACGACTTCAGACGTATGTTCTGCGAATATTATCCTAAGCTGGTCAGGTTTGCCGTCCAGCTTACGGGCGATGCCGACGAGGGGCGCGATGTGGTGGCCGATGTCATGGAGAAGGCTTGGGAACGCTTCGACTTGCTGCGTCCTGCTGACCGCGGCTCATGGCTCTATATGTGCGTGCGCAACGCCTGTATTAACAGACTGAAACACATAGAGACCGAAAATTGTGCGGCGGCAGAGCTGGCTGAGGCAACAAAGGCAGATGCCGAAAGCGAATATCGTGACCACGAGCGGCTGCTTTCGCGTGTTGAGGCTGTGGCTGAAGGGTTAGGCGAGCCAGCACGCTCAATAGTGCGCCTATGTTATTATGAGCATCTTACACGCCGTCAGGCTGCCGAACGTCTTGGAATAAGTTATGATACCGTGAAAAAACATATTGCAAAAGCCTTGAAACTTTTGCGTGAGGCTGTAGGAAAGGAGACGAATTATGAAAGATAATGATGTCAGAAACATGGATTTGACAAGCCGCAAGGCAGGCGGGGGCAGTGGTGAAGACGAGCGTTTGCTGATGATGCTCGGCGAGGCTTTGGGAGATATGCCCGGCGATGAGGAGACGCAGAAGGCATGGCGGCAGTTTGAAGCGCGTCATGACGATGTCGGCGGCTCACGTTTGAGGCTGCGTCGCATATTCATTTCAGCAGCGGTAGCTGCTGCCGTAGTGGCTTTGGTCTTGGCGTTTGTGTGGAATGATATTGGTGGCTCAGCCGGAGTGATTGAGACATTTGCCATGGCCGAACTGCCGTCGCATACATCGCGTGTGGCTGACGGAGACAATGTTGTTGTGCAGACGCCGTCGGCCACTACGTCTGATGTCCTTCTGCCCGACGGTTCCCGCGTAATGCTTGGTTCAGGCTCTCGTCTTGAATATCCGTCAGATTTTGGACAGAATGGCGTCAGGGAGGTTGAGCTTACAGGACAGGCACGCTTCAGCGTCAGGCATGATGCCGGCAGACCGTTTGTCGTGAAGAGTGGAAATATGAGTACTAAGGTGCTCGGCACGGTGTTCTATGTCCGTTCTTATCATGGCAGCGCAAGTTCGGTGGTGTTGCTTAAAGGCTGTGTCAGTGTAAGTAGTGAAGACGGCGGCAAGGACAGGATGCTTAGTCCCGGACATCAGGCCGTTGTCGACGATAAGGGTGGCATAAAGGTGGAAAAGGCCGACATGGCAGCTGTCGGAGGGTGGACTCGCGGTGAGTTCTGTTTCGACGATTCGCGGCTCGAGGATGTTATGAACGACATAGGATCATGGTATAACGTAGGCATTGCGTTCCATTCGCGCAGTCTGCTTTCAGTCCGAATTCACTTCAACTTCCCCCGGTCGGTTTCTTTGGCAGACGTCCTTCAGGCGCTTAACGACCTTGGCGTGGCACAGTTCAGATACGCCGACGGCCGCGTAAGCATAGAGCAGAAATAGCATTATGCCCGGTTCGTTGCGCATTAATGTTTTTTTGAGTAACTTTGCAGCCCGATAACGGCAAATATCAATTAAGCATTACTCTCACGTACATAGGGCAGAACGGACAGCATGGGTGCATGAGGGCAGAAAACAGACAACGATGGATAACAGAAACAGACAGATACTCAACATAGCCCTGCCGGCAATAGTGAGCAACATCACCGTGCCGCTGCTGGGACTGGTTGACGTAACCATAGTGGGCCACCTCGGTGCGGCATCGTATATAGGTGCAATAGCCGTGGGCGGCATGACGTTCAACGTGATTTACTGGATATTCGGATTCCTTCGCATGGGTACTAGCGGACTGACGGGGCAGGCTCTCGGCAGGCGCGACCTTACCGAAACGGTGCGTATGCTCTGCCGTTCGTTGGGTATTGCCATGGCAGTTGCCTTGGCGCTCATCGTGCTGCAGGTGCCGCTGCGCGAGGCATCAATGCTCGTGATGCAGCCGCCTGCCGAGGTAAGAAGGCTTGCCTCAATATATTTCGACATACTTATATGGGGCGCTCCTGCCATGCTCGGCCTGTTCAGTCTGTCGGGATGGTACATAGGCATGCAGAATTCGCGCGTGCCAATGTTTATAGCCATAACGCAGAACATAATAAACATAGGGGCGAGCACGCTGCTTGTGTTCGGCCTCGGACTTAAAGTTGAAGGCGTTGCCCTGGGCACGCTCATTGCCCAATGGGGCGGTTTCATTATGGCACTGCTGCTCTGCTTCGTAAATTATCGCCGTCTGAGGCGTTATTTCTCATGGCAAGGCGTATGGCGGCGCGACGCAATGGCACATTTCTTCAAGGTAAATCGCGACATATTTCTGCGCACGCTGTGCATGGTTGCCGTAATGCTGTTTTTCACTTCCGCCGGTTCGTGGCAGGGTGAGGTAGTGTTGGCGGTTAACACTCTGCTCATGCAGTTCTATATGCTGTTCTCTTACGTTATGGACGGCTTTGCCTATGCAGGTGAGGCTTTGAGCGGCAAGTTTTACGGGGCGCGCAATCATGAGGCTCTTGGCTCTACGGTGCGCCGCCTGTTTTGGTGGGGTGCCGGTATGGCAGTAGGCTTCACGCTGGTTTACGGCATAGGCGGCGACGCCTTTCTCTCGTTGCTTACAGATGAGCCTTCTGTGGTGGCTGCCTCGCATGAGTATTATTATTGGGCGTTGGCAATACCAGTTGCCGGCATGGCGGCGTTTGTATGGGACGGTGTGTTCATTGGTTGCACCATGACGCGTGGCATGCTTCAGTCTATGTTTCTTGCAGCCGTAACGTTTTTTGCCCTTTATTATTCTCTTCGTTTCACAATGGCCAACCATGGCCTGTGGCTTGCGTTCATAGCGTTTGTGGCTGTAAGAGGACTGGCGCAGACCGTGATATGGCGCAGGCGGCGCACGGGGTGCACAGCCTGACCGGGAAGCGCGCTGTCGACTTTGCTAATGATATGAGGTATAGCCGCAAATCATAACGTGGTTTGGAATAAAAACAAAGAATGCAGACAGAAGACACACTGAATGTGCGCCCTGTCTGCATTCTTTGTATTTGTATGAACCCTTTGCCGCGGGGGAGCTAAATTGTAGAGAAAATAATTATCCCCAGCTTATCTTGTCGCCTTCTTCCCTCACTATCCTGCAAAGCTCCTGTTCGTTGTCAATCAGCGAGGTCAGCATGTCGGCAAGTCGTTTGGCCTTGTCGCGGTTGGCGTCGCTTTCCTTGAAGTATGCATCATAGAGGCCTGCCTCAGGATCGGTGTCCATTGCCTCGAGTATGTCGGGTGCGTTGTTCTTGAGATAATGCCTTATCAGGGCGTCCCAGTTATATCCGTTCATGTAGGCCGCTTCGTTTATTTCGCCCAATCTATCGCCAAGCTCAAGCACCTTGTCGTGTTCCACTTCGAGCAGCACGTTTATCACACCGTCGCCATCATCGATTATTCTTACATAGTTGCCGTCGCCGCTGTTGCTCATTGCATTGTGGCTGTCTGCATGGCCGCTTTCCTCCTGTTGCGGCCTTTCTTCCGTCTTGCCTTTAAAGGCTTGCAGAATTTTGCTGAATAAATTTTTACCTGATACCATTATCGTTGTCTGAATTATTGAGTTTCTTACGTTCTGTCTGATATTTGCGTCCGTGGCTGAAGTTGTACGACAGCGTTAAGTAAATCATGTTACCGTTGTCCTTGATATATGTATGTGTAGTGCTCTGCAGATACTTGCTGTCTGTCTTGCCCACATAGTCGAAACCTTGTGCATAGCCGAGCAGCAAAACTCCAAGTCCCACTTTGAGGTCTTTATATTTATAGCTGACGCTGAAGTTCGACTGGTTTTCGCCCGTGCTCATAGATTCGGCAAAATAGCTTTTCGGTGCGGTGTAGAAACTTGCAGAAACGTTCCATCTGCCCAGCATAAGGTTGGCGTATCCGCCCCAGCGCCATGAGCGGTAGTTGTGAGAGTAGGCAAGTCCGCGGCTGTTGTAGTTGGAATAGTCGCCATAGAGTGAAATGTTGAGAATGTCCTTAATGGCGTGCAGAGTGAAGTAGGCTGTGAGAGACTGTTGACTGAAGCTCTTCTGGTTTTCCGGCTTGCTGATGAGCAGATATGTGCCGTCGTCCTGCAGCTCAGGAATATAAGATGTCATGATGATGTCGGGCGCATAATACCAGCTTCCGTACAACTGGAAGTTAAAAAGCGGACGGTTCCAGCTTAGCATAAGACTGTTGCTGTATCCAGTGTAAGGCTTCAGTCCTGTGTTTCCGTCGCTTGCGTTAAGTTCGTCGCTCTGGTTTCTTACGTCGCTCAGTTGCGAGAGCGAAGGCGAACGCTGGCTTATTCGTCCTGAGTATCTTACAAACAGATTATCGGTTATTTTGGTCGAAAGACTTAACTGCGGGCGCAGTGTCCACTTGTTGAATCCTATGTCGCCCTGATGAATGGCAAGATAGTTTGCACCGAGGCCCACCTGATAGTTGAATATGCCGAGTTTTCCCTGTAGCTGTGCAAAGAGATAAAGATTGTCTGAGTTGAGTATGGCGTCCGTGTTCACCGCTCCTGTATAGTCATTGTCAGTGTGGCTTACGGTGTATTCGCCACCGGCCGAGAACACTTTGTTCTTGAATTCCTTCGTATATATAGCTTCACTGATAAGCGAATATTTGCGGCCCGTGGTAGAATAGCTGTAATCATTCACCGGGTCAGCCTGCATCGACTGCTCAGGCGACTGGTTGAAGAGATAGTTGCGCGACATATATTTGTAGTCGGTGCCGATGTAAGTTCCTACTACATTGGCCGTTATGTTCTGTTTTTTAGGCAGGTTCAGCGACCAGTAGATGTCGAGCGACGGGGTGTACATTTTGTTCTTACTCTTGTTATACAGATACAAGTCTGGCATTGATGTCTCTTTTGCCAGCTGATTTGAACCTGAGTTCGGGTTGTTGTATTGATTATAGTTGAGGCTGATGTTCAGTGTATATTTGTCAGGTTCGGCAAGGTTGTAGCCCAGCTGGACCGTATTAAAGGTGTACATGAAGTTGGTGTTGTACCCTAAATATTGGCGTTGGCGCTGCGTTCCGTCAGGAAAGAAATATGTGTTTTCGCTGTCCACCTTGCGCTCGTCGTAGCCGCGGTAGCTGAAGTTGTAGTATATGCTGAACTCCGATTTCTTGTAGTTATACTTAAAGTAAGCATTACTGTTGTTGAAGCCGGTAGTGAAGGCCAGCATCGTTCCTAACCCGCCAACATATCCCGCATATCTTCTCTTTACGACAAAGTTAATTACAGCGTCCATGCTGCCGTCTGAATATCTCACTCCGGGATTGTCGATATATTCAACCCTTACAACCTCGTCAGGTCTCAGTGCTGTTATGTCCTGTTGATTGGCTTTAACGTCATTTATGCGTACCTGCACGCTTCCGCCTTTCAGTGATTTAATTTCCTGCTTAATCGGGTCGGTCATTATACCGTTGAGCGTCATCTTGCTCAGCAGATCGTATCCGTTCGACGAGTGCTTCTTCATTGTTGATGTCGGCAGAAGTATTTGGCGGTCTACCTTGCTTATCACTCGCATACCATTAACCGTAACTTCGCCAAGGTTGTATGTGGTGTCAACTTTCAGCGTGTCGGTCTGAGCATGCGCTGCGGCAACTGTCATGGCTGCCGCAAGCGCAGTCATTATTATTCTGTGTCTTTTCATACGCAATGCTGTTTTGTGTCTTATTCTGATTTTAGTACGCAATCGCATTGCTGATGTGACATGATTTAACTTATTTTAAATAACAGAGGTATGTCAGCCGGGATAATTCATGTTCTCGTCTTTGATAACCTCAAGCACTTCTGTCAGGAACTTGCGTGCCTCCCATCGTGCCATGGGCAGGTCGTGCAGCAGCCAGTTGCCGCAGTCCTTCGGAGCAGCTCCCGGTATTTCGCCTTCAAAGTCAGCAACAAATTTGAATGTCTTTTTCATAAGCTCCACGATGTCCTTCGGTTCAAGGTCGCCGCGCATGAGCAGATAGTTGCCCGTCAGACATCCCATAGGTCCCCAGTAAATTATGCGGTCTTTCCATTCCGGGTCGTTGCGCAGATAGGTTGCAGCCAGATGTTCAATGGTGTGGAGTGCGCCGGCGTGAACAACAGGTTCGCGGTTAGGCTCCTTCATGCGTATGTCAAATGTGGTGACGGTCTCTCCGCCTACGCTGTCCTTGCGTGATACGTATATTCCGCGCAGCAGGCGGTTGTGGTCGATTGTAAAACTTGGAATCTTTTTCATCTTTTTAGAAGTTAGGGAGTTAGGGTGTTAAGGAGTTAATACAAATGCGTTGTTTCATTTTTTTGTTGTCTGGCTTTTGAGGATATTCTGACAAATGCGTCGCCCCTTGACATCTCAGTAACTCATTGCTTATATTACTTTAAGAAATTCTTTGGTAACGTTGAACGACTTTTCTGCAAGTCTTGCCCAGAAGTCGAAGTATTGTGACGCCTTGTTGTCCTTAAGCGGTATGTCGCTGATTATGCGGAAACTTACGAACGGCACTCCGTATATGTGGCAGGTCTGCGCTATAGAGCAGCTCTCCATGTCGACGGCCTTAGCCTTGGGAAAGTTGTCGAGTATGCCCTGCATCTTCTCGCGTGAGTCGACAAACCATTCGCCGCTGACAATCAGACCGGCATGAATCTTTGTCTCGCCGCTCAGGGATACTGCTTTTTCTACGAGGTCTTTGGGTGCCGTAAATGCAGGCGGCATTCCGATGATTTGCCCGAAGCTGCACTCGCTGCCGCAGTAGGCGTCGTGATAGCAATATGACGTGCCCACGATGACGTCCGTTACGTTCATCTCTACGTCGGCTCCGCCAGCCACTCCGGTAGATATCACCAGGTCGGGGGCATAGTTGTTTATCATTTCCACGGCACCTATGGCAGAGTTTACCTTGCCGATGCCGCATTTCTGTATAACGATGTCCTTGTCGCCGATGTTACCCACGGCGAAGTCTTTCTTGTGGTGTTGCTCCATTGTGGCGTTTTCGAGCAGTGCCTTAAGCTGCACAAACTCCTTGTCCATTGCCACTATTATTCCTATTTTCATCTTTATGCTGTTGTTTTATGTGGCAAAGATATAAAGAATTTGCGACATATCAGCGTGCCGCCGGCTTATAGGAGGCAAAAAATCTCTTAGAATGTGTGGCGGGCGGGCGCATCAGGGATAGGTGTAGTTGAAGTAGGTCCATTGGCTACTGCCTATGCTGCGGTTGTTGTTGTCGAATATTTCAACCTTAGCCTTCAGGTGCGACTTGCCGCTTCCGAGATGAAGTTCGCTGTAGGGTATGAAAATCTTTAGGTCGGTGTATGTCGTGTTGTCCCACCCAGGCGTATATTTTGTTGAAGACGACACCTTGCCGTCGGTAGTGTAATAATGTTTGTTGTAGTCGTTCAGAGCCGTTCCGTTTTCGAAGTAGAAGTAGGCTACGCAGATGCCCGTCTTGCCCTTCATGCCGCTTACGTCGAAGCTCACTTTGACATTCATTCCTTTCTGCCCGTTCTGGTAGAGGTTATGCTCTGTGGTGATAGACTTCACCGTTGCGCTCACATTGGTGTAGGTGTTGTACGACGGTGCTTTAAGGTAGTTGAGGCCGAATCTTTTGTCGAGTGCCTTGAACATTGCCAGGTATGTAGGGGCTGATTTTGTCGACACGTCAAGTGTTATGCCGGATATTACGATTTTTTTTATGTTGAAGGTCGTAAGCTGCTGTATCACGTGGCTTATACGGTTGCTTGATGACATGGAGGAAAAGTCGCTGCGGCTGCTCGAAAGATCAGATACCGACGCTTGTATTCCTAGATTAGCCATCTCTGCGTCTTCAAATTCTTTTTTCAGGACATCAGACACTCCTGCTGCGTATGTACTTATCACTTCGCCGTTTGTAAGCGTCAGCGTCAGTGTTTGGTTAAACATAGCCTTGTCTTCGTATCTGCGTGTTTTTTTCCCAAGGTCTATCAGGCTTTGTTCAAAGCCTGCAATCCTTATTGAGATTACCGGATATATTCCTTTCTTATACAGAAGCTGAAGACCTCCAAGTACAATTTCTTCAGTGTTGGATGCCTTAAATTCAAGATCTTTTGTCCTGTAATAATAAGTACCTCCATCACTAAGGCCCTCTTCAAACTCATACGGCTCGTCTCCTGAATTAATTCCGGCATAAACATTTAATGCGGCAAATGCGAATATCAATGCCATTGATATCCTGTGTAATAATGACGTTCTCATAAATATTAGTTTTAAAATAATGTAACCTATAATAACGCGTTACTGTATGCCAGAACAACGCTCTTGGCAAAGATAATACTTATATAGGAAAAAACAGCCTGACGGGGTCCGAATATGTGCAAAATATATGAATTTTGTTTCTTTCAGAGTACCGTTAAGGCCGGACTGCGCTAAAAAGTTATTCAGAATGATGCGGAGTAGTTGAAAAAATATTACTTTTGCGTACTTGAAAACAAATCATATTTTACATCCTCTTATGGTTAAAGTCTATAAATTATTGATAATAGCGCTGTCGCTATTGCCGTTGTATGTTTTTGCCGATATTACCATGGCACCGGTATTTACTGATAACATGGTGATACAGCAGGAAAAGCCAGTATATGTATGGGGAAAGGCTCCTGCCGGCGAGAAGATAAAAATAAGTTTTATGTCTCAGAGATCCAGTACGGTAGCCGATGCCAACGGTGAATGGATTGCCGTGCTTAAAGCAGTGAGCGCTACTAAGAAACCGCAAAAACTTGTGGTAAGTTCAAGGTCAGGAAAAATTGTGCTAAGCAATATTCTTGTTGGCGAAGTGTGGCTCGCCTCAGGACAGTCAAACATGGAATATTCCATGAATAACCACCCGCACCATGCCCGTCCAAAGAAAGGCGACCCGGAGGTGCTGTATAAGGAATTTAAGGCGGCAGACAGTCAGATAATACGCACAATGTATGTAGAGTGTTCAAATAATGGCGAGATACTGCCTACTGCCGGATGGAAGATGCTGTCAGAAGAAAGTCTTGCCCCTGTTTCTGCCGCAGGATATTTCTTTGCAAAGAATCTGTCTGACAGTCTTGACGTACCAGTCGGACTGATATCCTCGTCGTGGGGAGGATCGATGATTGAGTCGTGGATGCCAGAAGAGGCGTTCAAGGGCTCGTCGCAGTTGAATGATGGATACGCCAACGGCAGCTATTATGGTCTGCCTGTGGCCGATCATTACCGCACGATGATAGCTCCGCTGGCTCCATTCTCTATGCGCGGATTTCTGTGGTATCAGGGCGAGGCAAATGTCCTGGACCAAAGAGGTGTAGGGTATGATGTCAAGCAGCGTGCGCTGATTGACGGCTGGCGAAAGGCTTGGCATGATGACGCCATGCCGTTTTATTTCGTCCAGCTGGCACCTTATCTCTATTCAGACCGCAAGGGCGATGAGAACGGATTGCCGTGGGATGCCCTTCCTAAATTTTGGGAGGAGCAGGCGTCTTGTCTTGATGTTCCTCATACAGGTATGATTGTTATTAATGACCTGGTGGATAATCTTAAAGATATACATCCGCCATATAAATGGATAGTCGGAAAGCGTCTGGCCCTGCTTGCCTTAAATAAGACCTATGGGCGAGATGTCGTAAGTTCGGGACCTACATTTAAAAGCATGGAAGTTGAAGGCGATAAGGTCATATTGACATTTGAAAACGCTGATGGCCTGAAGACACGTGACGGAAAGATGCCCGACAACTTTAAACTGAAAAACATAAAGAACCGCTACAACACGGCCAAAGCCCAGATTGTAGGCAACAAGGTTGTGCTAAGTTCAAAAACGGATATGGCAAGACCCGTGACGGTGCGTTATTGCTGGAGCGACAGCTCGCAGCCCAATCTGTGCAATGGTGCAGGTTTGCCTGCCGCGCCGTTTAGGGCGACGGAAAAAATAAAGTGACATTAATGCTGATGCGGCGCCATGCCGGCAGCAAGCAACGAATACATCTTAATTTTACGCAAAGAGTTGACTGATGTCATGAATTTTGTGTATTTTTGCACTCAGATTTAATTTAAAAACGTAAGTATCAATGAAAACATGGAAACAATACCTGCCCGACGTGCTGGTAATATTGCTGTTCGCGGCTATTTCTTTCGCATACTTCTTTCCTGCCGATATTGAAGGAAAGATTCTTTTCCGCCACGACTCGGCTGCAAGCAAGGGCCTCGGGCGAGAACTGTCAGAACACAGGGAGAAAACCGGAGAGCAGACTCGCTGGATGAACTCCGTGTTCAGCGGCATGCCGACATATCAGACGGCGCCCTCATACAGCAGCACCGACGGACTGGGTCAGGTCGTAAAGGCTTATCATCTTTTCCTGCCTGAGAACGTATGGTATGTCTTTGCTTATCTGCTGGGATTCTATATCCTTCTTCGTGCGTTCGATTTCCGCCAGTCGCTGGCGGCTTTGGGCTCCATAATATGGGCCTTCTCGAGCTATTTCTTCATAATCATAGCCGCAGGACATATCTGGAAGGTTATGGCTTTGGCATATCTCCCGCCTATGATAGCCGGAGTGGTGCTTGCCTACAGGGGCAAATACCTGTGGGGACTCATTGTCACGGCGCTGTTTACGGCCTTTGAGGTCAACGCCAACCACGTGCAGATGACGTATTATTTCCTGTTTGTCATCCTGTTTATGGTCATTGCCTATCTCGTTGATGCCATCCGTAACCACAAACTGGCTCATTTCGGCAAGGCCACGGCTGTGTGTGCTGCCGGTGCCATAATAGGTATATGCATCAACCTGAGCAACCTTTATCACACATGGGAGTACAGCCAGGAGTCGATGCGCGGCAAGAGCGAACTGGTCAAAAAGAACACGGCAAACCAGACAAGTAGTGGACTCGACCGCGACTATATAACGCAGTGGAGCTACGGCATAGGCGAGACATGGACTCTGCTCGTGCCTAACACCAAGGGCGGCGCATCAATGCCTTTGGCACAGAACAAAACTGCAATGGAACATGCCGACAACAACTTTATAGATATATATCAGCAGCTCGGACAGTACTGGGGGGAACAGCCCGGAACTAGCGGTCCCGTTTACGTCGGGGCATTCGTGCTCATGCTGTTCGTCTTAGGCCTGTTTATCGTCAAGGGACCTATGAAGTGGGCCCTGCTTGCCGCAACGGTGCTTTCTATACTGCTGTCATGGGGTAAGAACTTCATGCCGTTCACCGACTTCTTTATCGACTATATCCCGATGTACTCAAAGTTCCGCACGGTGGCGTCGATACTTGTCATTGCCGAGTTTACTATACCTCTGTTGGCAATGCTTGCATTGAAGAAGATTGTCGACGAGCCTGAAATCCTCACTCAAAAGATAAAATACGTTTATGCAAGCTTTGCCCTCACCGGCGGCATTGCCCTGTTGTTTGCCGTTATGCCTACAATGTTCTTCTCAGACTTCATTTCGTCTGAAGAGATGAGGGCATTGCAGCAGATACCGGCCGACTATCTGAACCCGCTGCTCGCCAATCTGCGCGAGATGCGTATAGCCATGTTCACTGCCGACTGCTGGCGCTCGTTCTTCATCATCGTCATCGGCACTCTCTGCCTGCTGCTCTATAAGGCAAAGAAACTGAAGACAGAATACATGGTGGGAGCGCTGATAGTTCTCTGTCTTGTTGACATGTGGCAGGTCAACAAGCGCTACCTCAACAACGACATGTTTGTCAACAAGAGTGAGCGCGAGGCACCGATAGAGATGACCGAGACCGACAAGATTATCCTTCAAGACAAGACTGACTTCGGCAGTTACCGTGTGCTCAACCTTGCCTCTAACACGTTCAACGAGAACGAAACTTCTTACTATCACAACAGCATAGGCGGATACCACGCCGCCAAGTTGCGCCGTTATCAGGACATGATAGACGCCTACATCGCTCCTGAGATGCAGAAGCTTGTGCCTGCAGTGGCTGAGGCCGGCGGCGACATGACCAAGATCAACGGCGACAGCATCTATCCGGTGCTCAACATGCTCAACGCAAGATATTTCATATTCCCGCTTCAGAGCGGACAGACCGTGCCTTTGAAGAATCCGTATGCTTACGGCAATGCATGGTTTGTAGACCGTATAACCTATGTAAACAGCGCCAACGACGAAATAGACAGAGTTGGAAAGATTGACCTGCGCCATGAGGCAGTGGCCGACGCCAAGTTTAAGAGTCAGCTGAAGGATGCCAAGAAGCAGGGTGGTGTGTCGGTTGTCAAGCTCACATCATATTCTTCTAACCACCTGAAGTATAGCGTAAGCTCTGATGCCGGCGGTGTGATAGTGTTCTCCGAGGTATATTATCCCGGCTGGACAGCCACAGTCGACGGCAACCCCGTTGAGCTCGGACGTGTCAACTATCTGTTGCGTGCCATCAATGTCGCACCGGGCAAGCACAACGTAGAACTGATGTTCTATCCTAAGTCTGTCAGCACAACCGAGACCATAGCATATATAGCTTATGCCGTACTTATCCTGGCGCTTCTGTTTGTTGTATATATTGAAATGAAAAAGAAAGGGAAGGTTAAATGAAAAAGCTTTTGTCATTACCGCCAAATCTGGTAAACTGTTTTCATGATGTTACCGGACACGACCGCAGCGAATGGTTCTGCACCAACGACCCCATAGGGCATAAGCTCGGTTCGGGCGGCGGCTCAACATGGCTGCTGGAGACCTGTTATGCCGAAAGTTCAGACGGCAAGAGCTTCGACGAGTGGCTTGCCTCAGACAGACGCCTGCTGCTGCATGCCGGCGGACAGAGCCGCCGGTTGCCGGCCTACGCCCCGTCGGGCAAGGTGCTGACGCCCGTGCCGGTGTTCCGCTGGGAGCGCGGACAGAGGCTCTCGCAGAATCTTCTGTCGCTGCAGATACCCCTTTACGACAAGATAATGAGCTGCGCGCCCGACAACATGCACACCATGATTGTCAGTGGCGATGTGTATATACGTGCCACTCAGCCGCTTCAGCCTATACCAGAGGCCGACGTGGTGTGCTACGGCCTGTGGCTCGGCCCTGAGATAGCCAAAGACCACGGCGTGTTTGTGTCAAGACGCGAAACTCCGTCGGTGCTTGAGTGCATGATGCAGAAGCCTTCGGTGAAGACTCTCGGCGAACTGCTCAAGGATCATTTCTATCTTACTGACATAGGCGTGTGGCTGTTGAGCGACCGCGCCGTCAAGCTGCTCATGCAGCGCTCAAAGCGCAACGGCGAGCGCATCAACTACGACCTCTATTCTGAGTTCGGCTGCTCGCTCGGCACAGATCCTTCGGTTAAGGACGACGAGCTCAACAGTCTGAGCGTAGCCGTGTTGCCTTTGCCAGGCGGCGAGTTTTATCATTTCGGCACAAGTCATGAGATACTGTCGTCTACACTTGCTATACAGAATCTTGTCAACGACCAGCGCGAGATAATGCATCACTCGCTGAAGCCTCACCCAGCCATGTTTGTTCAGAATGCATGCGTGGGTACGGCCATCACTGAGCGCAACCAGAATCTTTGGATAGAAAACAGCTATGTGCCTTCGTCGTGGACGCTGGCGCATGAGAACATCATAACGGGCGTGCCCGAAAACAACTGGACAATAAGCCTTCAGCCGGGACAGTGTGTTGACATTGTGCCTGCCGGCGAAGACGAATATGTAGTAAGGCCTTACGGATACGACGATAAGTTCCGCGGCGACCTTCACGACCTCAGCGTTACGTTCCTCGGACGTCCGTTTGCCGAATGGGCTGCCGAGCGCAACATCGACATTGACACGATAGACGGAAATGCCGACCTGCAGTCGGCACGCATATTCCCGGCATGTGCCGACGTGAATGATGCCGGACTCGTATTGCGTTGGATGCTCTCGGAGCCGGAACTCAAAGAGGGTGCCGAAATATGGAGCGAAAGCCGCAGGCTCAGCGCCGACGACATATCGGCTGAGGCAGACCTGATGAGGCTTCAGCAGCAGCGCGACCTGCTGCGTGCTGCCAACTGGCAGGCTCTGGCACGCAACTATGAGCATAGCGTGTTCTATCAGGTCGACCTTGACGATGCCGCACGCGACTTTGCCAAGTTCAACATTCCCCAGCCGGATGCGATAAGCGACAATGCGCCGCTGCTGACACGCATACACGACTCAATGTTCCGCTCTGAGCTGGCACGCATCAAGGGCAACGAATATCAGAAGAATGAAGACAAGGCATTTGCCCTGTTGCGCGACGGACTGACACAGCAGGTGCTCACCGAGAAACAGAGTCCGCGCATGTCGGTATACGGCGACCAGATTGTTTGGGGACGCAGCCCCGTGCGCATAGACATAGCCGGAGGATGGACCGACACGCCGCCTTACTGCCTCATGGAGGGCGGTAGCGTTGTCAACCTTGCCATCGAGCTTAACGGTCAGCCGCCGCTGCAGACGTATGTCCGTCCGTGTAAGGAGCCGCACATCGTGCTGCGCAGCATCGACCTCGGAGCCATTGAGGAGGTTACCACATACGAGCAGCTTGCCGACTATCATCATGTGGGCAGTCCGTTCTCTATACCCAAGGCCGCGCTGGCCCTTGCAGGCTTTGTGCCCGCCTACTGTGCCGAGAAGTTCGGCTCGCTCGAAAGTCAGCTGAAGGCTTTTGGCTGCGGCATAGAGCTGACGCTGCTCTCTGCCATTCCAGCAGGCAGCGGACTGGGCACGAGCAGCATGCTTGCGTCTACCGTTCTCGGTGCGCTCAACGACTTCTGCGGCCTGGCATGGGACAAGAACGAGATTGGCCACCGCACGCTTGTGCTTGAGCAGCTGCTCACAACCGGAGGCGGATGGCAAGACCAGTTTGGCGGAATACTGCAGGGCGTAAAGCTGTTGCAGACAGGCCGCGGCTTCGACCAGTGTCCTACGGTGCGCTGGCTTCCGTCCGACTTGTTCACACAGCCTGAGTACACGCCTTGCCACCTGCTCTATTATACGGGCATAACACGCACGGCAAAGAACATCCTGGCAGAGATAGTGCGCCGCATGTTCCTCAATCAGAGCGACGAGCTGACACGTCTGCGCGAGATGAAGCAGCACTCGCTCGACATGTATGAGACCATACAGCGTGCCGACTTCAATAAGATGGGTATGCTTGTGCGCAAGACATGGCTTCAGAATCAGGCCATCGACAGCGGCACCAATCCCGAAAGCGTTCGCCGCATAACAGAACTTATAGACGACCTGTGTCTTGGCTATAAGCTTGCCGGTGCAGGCGGAGGCGGCTATCTGTATATGGTGGCCAAGGATCCTGACGCGGCAGCCCGTATCAAACAGATACTCAACAGCAACAGGCCAAATGCCAATGCACGCTTTGTCGACATGTCGCTCAGCACCAAGGGCTTGCAGGTGAGCCGAAGCTAAGAATTGAGAATTGATAATTGAGAGTTGAAAATTATGATTTGCTTTGCCTGATTATGCGGTCATGGCATTTGTAGTTTTCGTTCTTGGTTTTCATTTATAATTATCCGTATTAACAAATTTGCGGATATAACCCGAAAAAGTTTTTTATAAAAACTCGTCACTCGTCACATTATAGCATAATATCCTGATTATCAGAATGTTGTAGTGTGACGAGTTGCTCGTTCAACTCATCACACAACGATATTTGGGGGTGTTGATAGTGCTTTCCTGATATTGGTTGACTTTAAGCGTGATGAGTCGGAAACGCAACTCATCACACAATAACGCGCTGTATTTCAGAGTGTTATGTACCGTTGTGATGAGTGACGAGTTTTTGTGAAAAACTTTTTTCGTTTCTTTTCCTTTATCGGACCTTTTTCTAAAAGCATATCTATTACGTTGCAAAAGGTCGTGTTTCATCATGCAAAAGCATACCTTTTGCAGGTTAATTTGCCGTGTTTTGCTTAATGTCTGTTTGTTGTACCTGTATATTTCCAAGCCTTTCAGCTTCACTTCGGCCATAAAAACAAATGTGATTTGTTTTGTATTGCTCTCAGTTTGCATTAACTTTGAATAAGTTAAGCTTCGCCTCGGCCATAAAAACAAATGTGATTTGTTTTGTATTGCTCTCAGTTTGCATTAACTTTGAATAAGTTAAGCTTCACCTCGGCCATAAAAACAAATGCGATTTGTTTTGTCTTGCTCTCGGTTTGCATTAACTTTGCAGGGGAAAAGAGAAAATGATATGGAGTTCAGGACAAAAGTTAAGATAGACAAGCCCGACTTTGAGATTGAGCCTTTTGAAGACATGCTCTTTGTTGGTTCTTGCTTTGCCGACAACATAGGCAAGCGGTTTGTCGAAGAGAAGTTTAATGCCGTGGTTAATCCTTACGGCGTGATGTATAATCCGGCAAGCATCCTGCATACCGTGGCACGGAGCGAGGCTGCGCCGCGCGTGGCACTGATGACGCTCGGAACAAATCATGTATATATACTGAACGAGACAGGCGAGATAGTGGACAACTGCGCAAAGCGTCCGCAGAGACTGTTCACGGAACGCGAACTCACGATAGACGAGTGTGTAGGCTATCTTTCTGAAGCAGTGGAACTGTTGACCGGAAGAAATGCCGACGTGAAGGTGATAATTACCGTCAGCCCGATACGTTACGCCAAGTATGGCTATCACGGCAGCCAGCTGTCTAAAGCCACGCTGCTGCTCGCCGCCGACCTCATGGTAAGGAAATATCCCGGCAGGGTTACATATTTTCCTGCCTACGAGATTGTAAACGACGAACTTCGCGACTATCGCTTCTATGCATCCGACATGCTCCATCCTTCGCAGCAGGCCGTAGACTATATATGGGAACTGTTCTCAGAGGCTTATTTCTCGCCGGCAGCAAAGCGCTTTATCGAAGAGTGGCGCCCCATAAAGGAGGCGCTGGGCCACAAGCCGTTCAGGCCCGACTCTGACGAATATAAGGAGTTTATGAATAAAACAATGTTAAAAGTTAAGGCTCTTTCAAAAAAATATCCGAAATTTGTACCTTAATTATGCACCCACGGCCGGCTTGAGTGTCTTGTTCAGGCTGTTTGGCTGGCTGTTAGGGCGCAGTGATGGATGCTTTGCCCGTGCGCGGGCATGTCCAGACGGCATGCAGCCCGGTGGTGCTGCAGTGTGGCCCGGCCGTGTCTTTATGTGGCTCTGAATATCTGTTACGTGTCTTTATTCTTTTCAATGACAAAGATTAAATAAGAAACAAAATAATATCAATTGAGATGGTTTACACAATTGAAAAAGTTACAACTCTTATAGGCGCGCGCCGTTATGGCGAGAGCGACGGCAACGTAAGATGGATTCTTACCGACAGCCGCAGCCTTTGTTTTCCGGAGGAGACATTGTTCTTTGCAATACGTTCCGAACGCAACGATGGTCATAAGTACATAGCCGACCTTTACAGGCGCGGCGTGCGCAGCTTTGTGGTTGAGGTGCTTCCGGCTGACTGGCAGAAGGACTATCCTGACGCCAACTTCCTGAAAGTGCCTTTTGCGCTTGAGGCCCTTCAGCGCCTTGCCGAACGCCACAGAGACGAGTTTGACATTCCGGTGGTGGGCATCACCGGAAGCAACGGCAAGACCGTTGTAAAGGAGTGGCTCTATCAGCTGCTCTCGCCCTCAATGACAGTTACGCGCAGTCCGCGCAGCTACAACTCGCAGATAGGTGTGCCCCTCTCGGTATGGCTGCTGAGCGAGCAGAGCCAGGTGGGAGTGTTCGAGGCAGGCATAAGCCAGCCCGGCGAGATGGAGTCGCTGCGCGACATCATACAGCCCACTGTTGGCGTTATCACCAATCTTGGTGCCGCACATCAGGAAAACTTTAAGTCGATGGCAGACAAGTGTCATGAGAAGCTACGTCTGTTTCACGACTCAAAGGCCATTGTTTATCCTTACGACGACGATGTGATAAGACAATGTGTTGAAAGCTACGACTATAAAGGCGAGCAGATTGCATGGTCGGTGAAGGATCCGTCTGTAAGACTGTTCGTAAAGTCGGTTGACAAGAAAAACACACAGACTACCGTAACCTATGTGTTCAATGGCGTTGAGTCTGCCTACACACTGCCGTTTATCGACGAGGCTTCGGTTGCCAACTCAATAACATGTGCTGCCGTTGCGCTTCATCTTGGACTTACAGCTGATGAAATAGCACAGCGCATGCCGGCCATAGAGCCTGTGGCCATGCGCCTCGAGGTGAAGGAAGGACAGCACGGGTGCACGCTGATTAACGACTCATACAACTCAGACGTCAACTCGCTCGACATAGCCCTCGACTTCATGAACCGCCGCCCCGACCATGAGGGACGCCGACGCACGCTCATATTGAGCGACATATATCAGAGCGGTGAAGACGGCGACACATTATATAAAAAGGTGTCAGAGCTTGCCGTAAAGCGCGGCGTGCAGAAGTTTATTGGCATCGGTCCGGAGATAAGCCGTTGTGCCGATGAGATAATGATAGAAGAGAAGTACTTCTTTGACGACTGCAACTCGTTTATCGGAAGCACCGTGTTCAGCTCGCTGCGCGACGAGGTGATATTGCTCAAAGGCTCGCGCAAGTTCTCGTTCGACAGACTTACAGAGCTGCTTGAGCAGAAAGTGCATGAAACGATACTGGAGGTGAACCTCAATTCTGTTGTAAAGAACCTGAATTACTACCGTTCTTACATGAAGCCTACCACCAAGCTGGTGTGCATGGTTAAGGCTGATGCTTACGGTGCAGGATCAGTTGAGGTGGCAAAGACCCTGCAGGATCATCGCGTTGACTATCTTGCCGTTGCTGTTGCCGACGAAGGCGTAACGCTGAGAAAGAACGGCATAACGTGCAACATAATGATAATGAACCCGGAGATGACGGCCTTCAAGACAATGTTCGACTATAAGCTCGAGCCCGAGGTCTACAGCTTCCGCCTTCTCGATGCCCTCGTAAAGGCTGCACAAAAAGAGGGAATAACCGGATATCCGGTACACATAAAGCTCGACACAGGTATGCACCGCCTTGGCTTCGACCCGCGCTGCGACATGGACGAGCTTATCAGTCGCCTGAAGCATCAGAACGCAATAATACCGCGCTCGGTGTTCTCACACTTTGTTGGTTCAGACAGCGACGACTTCGACAACTTCTCTGCCATGCAGTTTAAGCTGTTCGACGAAGGCAGCAAGAAACTTCAGTCGGCATTCAGCCACAAGATATTGCGCCACATGGACAACTCAGCCGGAATAGAGCACTTCCCGGAGCGGCAGATGGACATGTGCCGCCTGGGTCTAGGGCTGTACGGCATCGACAGCCGCGACAATTCTGTATTGAATACAGTCAGCACGCTGAAGACTACCATACTGCAGATACACCGCGTGCCGAAGGAAGATACTGTGGGCTACAGCCGTAAGGGTGTGCTCACCCGCGACAGCGTTATCGGTGCCATACCTATCGGATATGCCGACGGACTAAACCGCCGTCTGGGCTGCGGCCACTGCTACTGCCTTGTCAACGGCCAGAAAGCGCCTTATGTGGGCAACATCTGTATGGACGTGGCCATGATAGACCTTACAGGAATAGACTGTAAGGAAGGCGACACCGTGGAGATATTCGGCGAGCATCTGCCTGTAACGGTGCTGTCGGACGTGCTTGGGACAATACCTTACGAGGTGCTTACAAGCATAAGCAACCGCGTAAAGAGAGTTTATTTTCAAGATTAGGCTTTATTTTAAAGCCTTTTCTTGTTTATGGTGTTTATACTATTTTAACAAATACGGCTGTATCGGTTAAGAAAAAAAGTGTTACCTTTGCACAAACTATTGCTTGAAACAAAATACTATTAATCAAATAAAAATGAATCCTATTCAAACTACTAAAATGACCAACTTCCGTTGGGTAATTTGTGCTTTGCTTTTCTGCGCTACGACAGTCAATTATCTTGACCGTCAGGTGCTGTCGCTTACGTGGAAAGACTTTATAGCACCCGAGTTCCACTGGAATGATGCTCATTATGGCATGATTACCGGTTTCTTCTCTGTCTTTTATGCTGTGGCTTGTCTGTTCGCAGGTAAGTTTGTCGACTGGATGGGCATAAAGAAAGGATATCTTTGGGCTATCTTTATATGGTCGCTCGGTGCATGTATGCACGCAGGATGCGGCTGGGTTACTATGGAGGTTGAGGGCCTCGACTCAATAGAAGCTCTCCGTGCCGTTGAGGCTGGAAGCACAATGGCCGTTGCCATTGCAACGCTCAGCGTATGGCTCTTCCTCGTTTGCCGTGCCATCCTTGCTCTCGGTGAAGCAGGAAACTTCCCCGCAGCCATCAAGGTTACGGCTGAATACTTCCCTAAGAAAGACCGTGCCTTTGCAACTTCAATCTTTAATTCAGGTGCGTCTGTCGGTGCTTTGGCAGCTCCGCTTACCATCCCTGTCCTTGCCAAGCATTTCGGTTGGGAGATGGCGTTCATCATCATCGGTGCGATAGGTTTCGTGTGGATGTTCTTCTGGGCACATCTTTATGAGAAACCTGAAAACTCTAAGAGAGTAAACAAGGCAGAGCTTATATATATCAATCAGGACGAAAAAGAGGAGCCTGCTTCAGCTGAGGCTAAAGAGGAAAAGACTATTCCGTTCATGCAGTGCTTCAAGTATAAGCAGACATGGTCGTTCGTAGTAGGTAAGTTCTTCACCGACGGTGTTTGGTGGTTCTATCTGTTCTGGGCTCCGGCTTATTTTTCAGACCAGTTCGGTTATGAGTCTTCTTCTACAATGGGTATGGCTCTTATCTTTGTGCTTTATCTCATTGTTACCATATTGTCAATCTACGGCGGTTACCTGCCTAAGCTGTTTGTTGAGAAGAAGGGTATGGGTCCTTATGCAGGCCGTATGCGCGCTATGCTTATCTTTGCATTCTTCCCGCTGTTCGCGCTGTTCGCTCAGCCGCTTGGTGCAAATTCTGCATGGTTCCCCGCAATCATCATCGGTCTTGCCGGTGCAGGTCATCAGGCTTGGTCTGCCAACCTGTTCTCTACAATCGGTGATATGTTCCCCAAATCAACTATCGCAACCATTACAGGTATAGGCGCTATGGCTGGTGGTATCGGTTCACTGCTTATCAACCTCGGTGCAGGTGAGCTGTTCACTTATGCTGAGGGCATGGGTTCAGCCTTCTCGTTCCTTGGTATGGAAGGCAAACCGGGCGCATATATGATTGTATTCTGCATCTGCGCCGTTGCTTATCTGCTGGCTTGGGTTATAATGAAGGCCCTGGTTCCGAAGTATAAGCCAATCGTTGTTGAATAATAATCTTATTTAAGATAAATCCCAAGAGGAGAATGCGCAAGCGTTCTCCTCTTTTTTCGTATGTATATATCCTTATTCTTTAGTTCCTGAAAAAGCAGAAAACAGGTTAACGGCAAACTAATGATATTTTAACATTACAGAATAAGGGTATTTCCTGCCTTGCGTGTTAAATGATAAATTAATTATCTTAATACATATTTTAGTATGAAGAAGATTTTATTCACATCGCTTTTATTTTTGTCATTCAGTATGATGACAAAAGCGCAAGATTTCAGAGTGGGAGCAACGGCAGGTTATAATCTCAGTTCTCCGAGTGGTTATAATGCTCAGTCAGGTTTTCATGCCGGCCTAAAGGGTGAACTTGGCCTTCCGCAGGTTACAAAAGGACTTTATTTGGACTTTGGACTGATGCTGTCTTCTTATGGATGGAAGTCACCCAGTTATTATTACAGCGGATATAACATTTCCCGGTTAGATGAAACAACTAATAATAACACTTTTGATTATAAGTTCAGTCCTTATTATTTGAATATTCCGGTTCATATTGGATATAAGTTTTCCGTTGGGCGTAATGTAAGCCTGTTTGTTAATGCCGGGCCATATTTTAACATCGGTCTGTTTGGCAAATCTACAATGACTGTTACAGATGGCAAGGGCACTTCCACAACGAAAAATGCATCAGACAATTTGTTCGGTGACAAAGTCTTAGACCGTTTCGACTGGGGACTGGGCTTCCGTGCCGGAGCAGAAATAGCCCGCCATGTTCAGCTTTCTGTTGGATATGATTGGGGAATGAAGAATGTTAATAAGACAGGCACAGACTGCAAGAACAGAACATTCACGGCGTCTTTTGCTTATTTATTCTGAAAAGTATATAAGTTCACTTAACGGGTGAACTTATTTTTTGCTGTTTTATCAAAGGGCAGTTTGCGGCTTTGCAATAAAAATAAAGCAAGTTTTTATTTTGTATCGCACTCACCTTTCTTTATCTTTAGATAAGACAGGATGCGGTTCGGAAATAAAAATAAAACTTATTTTATTTTGTATTGCTCTCACCTTTCGCTGTCTTTAGACAAGACAGGATGCGGTTCGGAAAAGTCAAAAATAAAAACTGCGTTTTTTATTTGCCTTTTCACTCACCTTTCACTATCTTTAGATAAGATAGGATGCGGCTCGGTAATAAAAATAAAACAAGTTTTATTTTGTATTACTCTCGCCTTTCACTATCTTTGCGGACGTTTCGCGTAGGCGAAACGTTAATTTTTTTAATTATATCAAATTTTATGTACAAAACAATTTTCAACAAGCGTGAAAGCTTTAAGTTCTCTCGTTTCGGCAACAAGGGCTATTCGCTCTTTTCTTGCCTGGGCAGAGAGGTGCTTATCGGCACGCTTAGTGTTGCCACTCTTACCTATGCCAAGGCCGACGGCATAAGCACCAGGGTAGAGAAAGTGGACAGCACTATGCAGACGACCGGTGAGACCGTGATGCTCGACGAGGTGGACGTTACGGCTTCGCGCGCGCCGCTGACAGGAGGCCATGCGGCGAGAATTGTAAACGTACTCGGGCGCGACGAGATTGCCGCTGCCCCTGTGCAAAGTGTTAACGACTTGCTCAAGTATGCCGCAGGCGTGGATGTCAGGCAGCGAGGCCCTATCGGGGCACAGACCGACATCAGCATACGCGGAGGCACCAGCGAGCACATCGCCGTCTTGCTTAACGGCATAAACATCTGCGACCCGCAGACGGGGCACAACGCTTTAGACCTGCCCGTGGATATAAGCGAGATTGAGCGGATTGAAGTGCTTGAGGGACCTGCCGGAAGAGCCTACGGAACATCGTCGCTTGTGGGCGTAATCAACATTGTTACAAAGCTCGGAGCAAAAAGCAGTGCCGATGTTCATGCCGAAGGAGGCTCGTTTGGCTATCTGGCTGCCGGAGGACGTGTTAATCTGAAGCAAGACAAGTGGAACAATCAGCTGAGCGCGGGCTATACGCGCAGCGACGGCTGGCTGCGAAGCAAGAGCGGACGTCTCAACGCCGACTATGAAGGCGCGAGGGCATTCTATCAGGGACGCTATGATGACGACCACTTCACGATAGGATGGCATGCCGGAGTTAGCGACAAGGGATGGGGCAGCAATACGTTCTACAGTCTTTTGTCCGACGAGCAGTATGAGCATACCACAAAATATTTCACGGCCGTTCAGGCCGAGACGAAAGGAGGCAAGTTCCACTTCCGGCCGTCTATTTACTGGAACCGTTTTCAAGACCGTTATGAGTTTTACAGAGGAGCGCCCGACAAGTCTCCCTTCAACTATAACCGCACCGATGTGTTCGGACTTAACCTCAACAGCTGGTTCGACTGGATTTTGGGACGCACAGCCTTCGGAGCCGAATTCCGCAACGAAGACCTTGTGAGCGGAAATCTCGGCGAGCCGCTCGACAATCCGATACACATCCACGGCACCGACCGCAACTATGCCTACGGTCTTAACCGAAGCAACCTCAGTTTTTATCTTGAACACAACGTCATCCTTAAGCGTTTCACCCTTTCCGCCGGCTTTACGGCCGTTAAGAACACATGGAACGAGATGCCGTTCAAAATTTATCCCGGCGTTGACGTCAGCTACAGGATAGGGCAGAACTGGAAGGTTTTTGCATCTTACAACATGTCGTTGCGCATGCCGTCGTTCACCGAACTTTATTATTCGGTAGACGGACACAAGGCTGACAAATATCTGAAGCCCGAGGAGATGAGTGCCGTTGAGGGAGGCGTCAGGTATGTTTCAGAAGGAATAACTGGTACACTGTCGGTTTATCATCATCACGGAACAAACATGATCGACTGGATAATGGACACCTCGCTCGGAGAGGATGCCGTGTGGACATCGGTTAATCATGCCGAGATTAACTCAACGGGCTTCGAGGCTTCGCTGAAGTTCCGCTTCGCCAGTCTGCTGCCACGTCAGGATGTGCTGCGCACGTTAAATGTGTCCTACAGCTACATCGACCAGAATCAGGACAAGGAGCCGGGTGTGCAGTCGCTCTATGCCCTCGAGTATCTAAGGCATAAGCTCGTGGCAGGTCTCGGCCTGCACATAGTGAGCGCCCTTAACCTAAATGTCAACTATCGCTATCAGTATCGCGTAGGGTCATACACCGATCCGCAGGGCGTGTCTGTCACTTATAAGCCCTATTCGCTTGTAGACGCACGTCTGTCGTGGGACAAGTCGCGCTACAGCGTCTATGTGGAGGCCAACAACCTGTTTGACGCCACCTATGTCGACTATGGCAACGTGCCTCAGCCCGGCTTGTGGGTTATGGCAGGAGTAAGATGGAACGTTTGGTGACATCAATAGACCTTTCAGCGTGTCTGTCTCCGTCTGCGTCAATAATGCATTGCTGTTGACAGCATGCTGAAAGACATAAAATAAGTGGGCTGTTTGCGTATCGTAAACGGCCCACTTTCGTATCAAAACTCGGCCACTTTTGCATCGTAACTCTATCGGTTTCAGTCCGAAAGCAAATGGCTCATTTTTGCTTAATGTATTTCTTTTTTGTGATGTCGGCATTTCGTAAGTGTAATTATTTTCTGATGTTTTGCTTACAATTTTCGGAGATGTTTTTGTCTGTCATTTGTTTTTAATAAATAAATCCCCTTTAATTGTTTGCCTATTTATTAATTTTTGTATATTTTTGCAAAAACTCCAAGCTAAACAGACATTTAGCAGAGATATTTGCCTGGAGTGTAGAACTGGGGGATAAAACTCGTAAATCTGGTGTTGAGAATGATGTCAGCTGTTTCAGACAGCATAAGTGTATAATGAGAATGAAAACTGTGACAAAACAAAAACTATGAAGAAAATCTATTACATTCTGCCAATCGTACTATTGGTTATGAACATTCTGTCAGGCTGTACTGACAGCGAAGAGGAACAAGGTCCTGTGGTTGTTGAAGTTGATGACGAAGAGATGCTTCGTCAAGGTTGGAAATGGGCTGTAGCCTTGGACAATGACTTGCGGATGCAGTGCTCTCCAGATATTGTCAACGGAGGGTATGTCATGCAGATGACCGACATGGACAGTTATGATGCCGTATTTGTCTTTGACGACAAATGCCGTGTCAGAGAAGCGTGCATCAACTCTGTGTGGTATTATTTCTTTGTTCGTGACAACACTCTGAACGTCTCTTATTTAGGAGATTCTTGGATGCATGAGTCTTTTGACTTCAATGTGCAAGAACCAACTTCGGGAAATCCTTTTGAGAAAATGACCGAAAACCTTAAAGCCGTTTATAAGACAGTGTCTTTGCTGCCCATGCCTGTAAAGACAAACATCAACGACTTGTTTGCAGCCGTTGATAGAGGCGAATATAACACATCTTCTGCGCCTGACGATGACGTGGACATCAAAAACTTCTGTGAAGTTGTATATTATTACGAAGCGTGGAACCAAGACTTGCGTGACGACCTTTTCGGCAAAGGGCTGTTGCTGCATTATAAACATGAGCGTACAACATACAGCAATAAAATAGGAATAGCATTAGATCCTGTAAACAATAAAACGTTCAACCGCGGCTATGGCTCAGGCCGTTATGGAGAGGAGATGGATAACAAAGTATACTGCGGTCTGGTTTTCGGCAGCTCGCCTGATGTGGCGTTGGGTAACTGCGAATGTAAGACTAACTTGGTGCCGGCGGAGCCAGAGGACGGTTATGTTTGGGTGGATGTTCCGGAGAATATGGAGAGCAAAGCCTATTATGTCCGTGCTTTCATGGTGTCAGAGCAGGAAAAGGATAAGGTGGAGCGCGGCGAATACATACCTCCTCATCTTGTGCGCTTTGAAAAAGACGGTCCTGACAATTTGAAGATTTTTTATGGAGGCGAGATCGTGATGGATAATTTTGTGGTTGTCAACGAGCCTGTCGTAGATGGAGCGCTTAAAGTCAATCTGTCTGGCAATCTCTCTGTTCCTGACTATCTTTCGGAATCTGGATTTGAGCTGAATTTTAGATTGGTGGGAGACCATAGCGGTGAATATGTAAATATAGTCTCACCGGGCAAGATAGACGAACATATCAGTATATGGAAAAATTATTTCAAAGAGTTTGACACAGAGAACTTCATAGCCCGTGGCTACTTTGAACTTTCAGTAAATGTAGGCTGGGTGTGCCTTGGTGTTGTTCCTTTTACGGTAGTATATGACAAGAAACCGTATATCCGTTATACAGGTCTTACGCATGACGGCATGTCTGTAAAGATAAAAAGAAAAATAGACGGGGCATTATGGTTTGACGATGATGTGAATATAATGTGGGAAACCCCTAAAGGTCCTGTAGAATGTTCGTCTTATTTTGCCAGCGAAGGTGAGAGCGAATATAGCGAAGATATAGACGACACAAACCTTATCTCATATCAGAGGAAGGCTTCCGGCGAGTATATGGAAGTCACCATAGACGGTAAGACGTTAAGAAGCAACCGCCTGATTTTTGAGAGGGATGCTGACGGCATACGTACAAATATATTTTTAGAGGAATAGACAAGGGATGCAAATTGTCGGCCGTATGGTTATTCTAAGTCCGTATAATGCGGATACGTCGATAGTATGTATTGTTGTCTGTTTGTAAAATTCTCTTTAAATACGCAGAGTAAAATAAGGAAGATGCACAAACCTTTATATTCAGGGCATCTTCCTTAATAATATATGTGGTGCAAGAATCCTTCTGTTTTTTTAGCCATTCCCGGATTTTATGCAAAGCTCAACAGCCGTAGTATTCTTCGTACAGAAGAATATGATTTGTGTATGCTTGTGCGCCTGCATTTTAAACCTTCAGAAATGAGCAATATGACCGGAATTTCGCTAAAGAATGTTTCGGCTATGCGTCGTCTTCTGACTCAGAAGATCCTTGGACAAGATGGCTCACCAAAGGACTTGGATGAATTTCTCCTAAGTATAAAAGAATAGCATAAAGACTTGTAAGTTGTTGAATATTAAATATTTCAGGTGCTTGTAGATTTTTTGTAGATTAATTGTTGTAATAAATCTCTTATGCTTTATTGTTAAATTATTACTTTTGCTGAAAACAAAAGTGATGAAAAAAATTACGCAATTATTAGTTTCTTATGTCACAAAAAGTATTGTCGTGCGTACAATAAGCAGATGACATCTGTGGTTTGTTGAAATATTGCCGCCAGGCGATTTCAATAAAATGACCTGTTGAAATCTGAAAATTTTGAATGGAAGACACTTTAAAAAACAATAGCACAATGAACAGGACTGTTTATATTCTTATCGTCACATTGTTGACATTTATGTCTAATGCAGCGTCGGGGCAGGACAATAGCATGAATGCATTTACCGGAACACTCATTGAAGCCGGCACCGACAAGCCCGTTGAAGATGGATATGTGGGCATTATGCAGGGCGACTCGCTTGTGTGGTTCGGCGCTACAGACAAAAAAGGGCATTTCAGTGTCGACGGACTTGCAAAAGGAGAATACACGGTAAGTATCAGCGCGTTGTTCTTTAAAGATATGTCGGCAAGGTTAGTTGTGGGCGACACACTGAGAAACGTTGTATATGAACTTACACGTGAAGAAAAGAACATACAGCTCGACAACGTAACTGTTACGGCCGATCGCAGTCAGATTGTTACGCGCACTGCCAACGGACAGAAGTTCTTTCTGTCAGACAAGGCCCGTCGTCTGAGTAATCCTTTTGAGGCCTTACAGGAAATACCATTGTTGATTTCCGACCCGGCAATGTCTAAAGTGACGATGCTCAACGGCAAGAGTCCGCTGGTGCTCATCGACGGCAACCGTATTAACTCGGGCATAAGTCCGATAAACCCTTCAGACATAGAGTCGGTTGAAGTTATCAACGTGGTGCCTGCACGCTATCTTCAGGAAGGCATCAGCGGCATAGTGAACATAAAGCTGAAAAAGAAGAAGGCACCCTATGTATGGCTCGAGGCTGCCACCCGCCACGACGTGCCTCTCGACAAAGGCATGGGCGTGTTCTATTTTGAAGTGGGCAATCCTAAATACAGCCTTTACGGCCGTGCCGCATATAATTATACATACCACGACGACATAGAGTCGGACATATTCAGACAAAACACCACATATACCCAAAACTTCAGCGAGAAGATCCGCAGTAACGGCAATAGCGTGCTGGGCGAACTGCTGTTTAAATGGAGTCCTACACCGAAAGACTATTTTGCAGCTAACGCCTATGTCAGCACTTCAGACTCTAAGACCGACGGGAGCGGCGAGGGCAGCTTCAGTTCGGGCGAAAGCATGGCTTATGTCTTCACATCGCGCGACAGAAACGAGAGCGTTATAGCCACCACGAGTCTTTATTATAAACATTCGTTTGCCGAAAGCAACAATCTTGAGGTGCGCATGGCATATAATTTCAACCGCAACGATTACAGTACAGAGCGCACCGACGTGTATGGACAAGACGTGTCGGCGTCTGATCTGATATACAACAGCCGGCGCAACTCAGGCTTGCTCATGATAGACTATGCCCGCGACTACGACAACGGCAACTCGCTTACGCTTGGCAGCCATACCTCACTGCTTCATGACAATATAGAGAACAACCATTATCCTGTGTTTCTGCACAACGAGTTAAACCAGTATCTTTACGGAGGATTCGGCGGAAAGATAAAGAGCGTTTACTATATGCTGTCTGCCGGAGTGGAAGGAATATGGCTGAAGGCTGCCGGCAAGACCAACCACTACTTCAAGCCACGCGGCTCGGTTAGCGCAACATGGATGATAAACCGCAACAACTCGCTGCAGCTGAGCTATACGCTGAGCAACACTGCGCCATCGGTGTCGAACCTTAATCCATATAACATTTCTGCCGACTCGCTTGTCGTGGAGTGCGGCAACCCTTACCTGAAGCCGCAGACCATGAATTATATAGGTCTAAGCTATACCTACAATTGCGGCAACCTGTATCTGACGCCGGGAACTTATTACAAGAGGATAACCGACATGATTGAGCAATACGGATTTACCGACAACGGCATTTATACAAATACCTATGAAAACATGGGACATTTTTCGCAGGCACAGGCCGGACTCGACGTCAGTTACCGTCTGCCGTGGGGCCGTGTGTATGGTGGAGGCGGATGGTATGCCAACTATTTTACGGGACAGTCGCCTCGTCATATGGCCTACGCAAGTTTCGGATTTAATCTGCGGTTTAACAAAGTTTCGTTCTATGGCAATCTGAACTATAATAACCGCGACTTCAGCGTTAATTCTTACACGCAGTATTATCGTCCGAGCTATGCCCAGGTGCAGGTCAACTATAATTTCACTCCCGACTTTTATATTGCGCTCGCCCTTCAGTATTTTACGGGCGAATTGCGCACAAAGACCGTGATGGACGACGGCAGTTACCATTCAGTTACCAACACACGCTATAAGGAGTGCTGTCTGCGACCGTGGATACTCATAAGATACACGTTCCGAAAGAATCAGAAACGCAAGATTAAACTTGAAAAAGTGTTGAACAGCTATGAAAAGGGTATATCCATAGAGCGTGAGAAATAATTATATGGGTAATTAAGACACGCAGTTTTTTAATTTTGTTATTGCTCCCGTCTTTCTCACTTTTCTGATAAGACAGACTACGACCTTGCAATACAAAATTAAAAAACTGCGTTTATTATTTTGTACCGCTCTCACCTTTCACTATCTCTTAATAAGATAGGATGCGGCTCAGCAATAAAAAATAAGCAAGCTTCTTTTTGTATTTCTCTCGCCTTTCACTATCTTTGAATAAGATAGGCTGCGGCTCGGTAATAAAAATAAGCAAGCTTCTTTTTGTATTTCTCTCGCCTTTCACTATCTTTGCAGATGATTATTAGCCAAGGAAATGAAGAAACATAATATAACAGTCTTACTATTACTATTGTCGATGTTTTCTATTTTTGCGCATGCTCAAAAGCCGAGACCGGAGAGGCCGAGGATTATCGTGAGCAGCGATATTGGAGGCACCGACCCTGACGACAACCAGTCGATGATTCACCTGCTTATGTATAACGACATGTTCGACATAGAAGGACTTGTCTCGTCGCCGTCGTTCGGCAGCGGCTCGGCAGACGAAATAAGGCGCATGATCGGCATATATGAGAAAGACTATGACAGGCTGAAGAAACATGCTGCCGGACTTATGCCGCCCGACTCGCTGCGCCGTATCTGCAAGCTGGGAAGGCGTGGACTGGCGCCTTTCAAAGGCTACGATGAGCCTACGGAAGGTTCAGAATGGATAGTGAGACAGGCGCGCCGGCAGAGCGACCGCCCGCTGTGGATACTTGTGTGGGGAACGCTCGAGGATGTGGCTCAGGCCTTGCACGATGCGCCCGACATAAAGGACAAAATAAGGATATATTATATAGGCGGACCAAACAAAAAGTGGGGCGTAAACAGCTATGCCTATATAGCAGAAAATTTTCCGGATGTGTGGATGATAGAAAATAATGCCACATACCGCGGACTGATAGCCGACGGCAAAAGGGACGGAGAGGCCGACAGCCGTTATTATGAACGCGTGATGAGCGGGGCAGGGCACATGGGTGCCGACTTTATAAACTATTATAAAGGTAGGGTAAAGATGGGCGACACGCCTTCGCTGCTGTATATGATGGACGGCAATCCGGACGACCCGGAAAAGGAAAACTGCTGGGGAGGAAGTTTCAGACGCACGGCATATACGTCGCGCAGGGTGTTTGAGCGTGCAACAACGCTTAACGACACCGTACCGGTTTATTCAGTGATTGAGCTGCGCATGAAAGGACCTGAACTCGACATTGATCAGGATTCTGTATGCTTCACCGCAACTATCGACCGTCAGACATGGCCCGGATATTATTTGGGCAACGGGCTTTATGCCGTGAGATATTCGCCAAAGGCTCCTGCAGTGCTTAGTTACACTGTGAGTTCTGGTATAAAAGAACTTGACGGACAACATGGCACATTCGTTGTTGACAGAATGTGGCCGGGCAAGCGTTGTAAGGATGACTATGCCGTTGGCAGCAACTGGTTTACAGATTGTGGCGATAAAGAGTATTTTGAAGGTCCGTGGCAAGGAGCCGGACTGATAAGAAAGCAGCGCCACGAAATACTTGAAGACTGGGCAAAGAGATGGAACTGGCTGAAAGACAGATGATTACATTCTGCTTGCTGAAAAAGACCCTTCTTGTAAGACGTGAAAATCAGCCAGTTAAACATTCTGTGGTAAAGAATAAGTTTCATCAACGTGTTGAATCTCTCTATTATTCAACTAGTTGCGAAAAATAAGATTCTGAGTTGACTTTTTTGGTGAACTTTTTAGAACTTTAAACGGGAAAAATATTCCGAAAAGTATTTCTTTTTATGAAAAAATGTTCGTAGATTTGCACCACTCAAATTACTTCTGTCATCATGGAAAATAATAAAATTTACTCTTTTGAAGAGGCCTATCAGGCTTCTTTGGCCTATTTTGGCGGTGACGAACTCGCTGCCAGAGTGTGGGTAAACAAGTATGCACTGAAAGACAGTTTTGGCAACATCTTTGAAAAGTCGCCCGCCGACATGCACTGGCGTATAGCCAACGAAGTGGCCAGAATTGAAAATAAATATAAAAATCCGATTAGTGCCGAGGAAGTGTTCGAACTGCTCGACCATTTTAAGTATATCGTTCCGGCAGGAAGCCCCATGACGGGTATAGGCAACCATCATCAGGTGGCATCTTTGTCAAACTGCTTTGTTATCGGTCTTGACGGCGATGCTGACTCTTATGGAGCCATACTGCGTGTTGACGAGGAGCAGGTGCAGCTGATGAAGCGCCGCGGAGGCGTTGGCCACGACCTGTCTCACCTGCGTCCGAAAGGTTCGCCTGTGAATAATTCGGCACTGACATCTACCGGACTTGTGCCTTTCATGGAGCGCTACAGCAACTCTACACGCGAGGTGGCACAAGACGGACGCCGCGGAGCTCTCATGCTCTCAGTGAGCATAAAGCATCCCGACAGCGAGGCTTTCATCGACGCCAAGATGACCGAAGGCAAGATAACAGGTGCTAACGTGTCGGTAAAGATTGACGACGAGTTTATGCGCTGTGCCACGGAAGACAGAGAGTATGTTCAGCAGTTCCCCATCGACAGCGCCACACCGCAGGTGACAAAAGACATCAGCGCGCGAAAGCTGTGGGAGAAGATTGTACACAACGCATGGAAGAGCGCCGAGCCCGGCGTGCTGTTCTGGGATACGATAATACGCGAGAGCATACCTGACTGCTACGCCGACCTGGGCTTCCGCACCGTGTCTACCAATCCGTGCGGCGAGATTCCTCTCTGTCCTTACGACTCATGCCGTCTGCTGTCTATCAACCTTTATTCTTATGTGGTTAATCCTTTCACAGACAAGGCATACTTCAATTATGAACTGTTCCGCAAGCATGTTGCCCTGGCTCAGCGCATAATGGACGACATTGTGGACATGGAGCTTGAGAAGATAGACCAGATAATGGCTAAGATAAAGACCGACCCGCAGAGCGACGAGGTGAAGAGCACAGAGTATCACCTGTGGGAGAAGATAAAGAGAAAGAGCGGAATGGGCCGCCGTACAGGCGTGGGCATCACGGCCGAGGGCGACATGATAGCTGCCATGGGGCTGCGCTACGGTACGCAGGAGGCAACCGACTTCTCTGTAGAGGTGCACAAGACATTGGCGCTTGCTGCTTACCGCTCGTCAGTGGAAATGGCCAAGGAGCGCGGTGCTTTTGAAATTTATGATACTAAGCGCGAGGAGAACAATCCGTTCATCAACCGTATAAAGGAGGCCGACCCGCAGCTGTATGAGGATATGGCTAAATATGGCCGCCGCAACATAGCCTGTCTGACCATTGCGCCTACAGGCACAACCAGTCTGATGACGCAGACAACAAGCGGTATCGAGCCTGTATTCATGCCTGTTTATAAGCGTCGCCGCAAGGTTAACCCGAATGATGCCGATGTGCATGTTGACTTTGTCGACGAGGTAGGCGACTCGTTTGAAGAGTATATCGTTTATCACCGCAAGTTTATCGAGTGGATGAAGATAAACGGCATTGACACTGAGAAGAAATATACTCAGGAAGAACTTGACGAACTGGTGGCAAAGTCACCTTATTATAAAGCAACAGCCAACGATGTCGACTGGCTGATGAAGGTGCGCATGCAGGGTGCAATACAGAAATGGGTAGACCACAGCATCAGCGTAACCATAAACCTGCCCAATAATGTAGACGAGGCTTTGGTAAACCGTCTTTACGTTGAGGCCTGGAAGTCAGGATGCAAGGGCTGCACCGTATATCGCGACGGTTCGCGTTCAGGCGTGATGATAGCCGTAGAAAAAAAGAAAAAGAACAACGACGACAATCAGAAGAAGCAAGCTCCGCTGTGCCGTCATCCCGAAGTTACCGAGGTAAGGCCTGCTGTGCTCGAGTGTGATGTCGTGCGTTTCCAGAATAACAAGGAGAAATGGGTTGCGTTCGTAGGCCTTCTCAACGGATATCCATACGAGATATTCACAGGTCTGCAGGACGACGAGGAAGGCATCGTTCTGCCGAAGACTGTAACAAAGGGTAAGATTATCAAGCATAAGGACGAAACCGGCAAGAGCCGCTACGACTTCCAGTTTGAGAACAAGCGCGGATATAAGACCACTGTTGAAGGTCTGAGCGAGAAGTTCAACCCTGAATACTGGAACTATGCAAAGCTTATTTCAGGCGTATTGCGCTATCGTATGCCTATAGAGCATGTAATCAAGCTCGTTGGTTCGCTGCAGCTTAAGAGCGAGAGCATCAATACATGGAAGAACGGTGTTGAGCGTGCCCTGAAGAAGTATATTGTTGACGGCACAGAGGCCAAGGGACAGAAATGTCCGGTGTGCGGTCAGGAAACTCTCGTTTATCAGGAGGGATGTCTTATCTGTAAAAACTGCGGCGCATCACGCTGTGGATAAATCATAAGATGATTATGAAACTGGTCTCAGGTTTTATATGTCTTAACGACTTGCGCTTTTTTGCCCGTCACGGCGTGCTCCCGCAAGAGCGCGAGACGGGCGGCGAGTATGTCGTCAATCTTCGCGCAAAGTATCCGCTCGACAATTCGCTTGAGAGCGACGACGTAGCCGACACGCTTAATTATGCTGAGATTTTTGAAATCATAAATAAGGAGATGCAAAAGCCTTCCTGCCTGCTCGAACATGTGGCGGGCAGGATAGGCAGGCGCATATTCCGTCAGCTACCTCTTGTTGAGGCCATAGACATATCTGTGGCAAAGATAAATCCGCCGATGGGGGCTGATATTGGCAGCGCGTCGGTTGAATTACACTTAATAAATGATAAAACTATTTGACTTATTGCAGTTTTTCTGCAATTTATAACTACCTTTGTATCTGTAATAAAGCACTCATGATAAAAAAGATAATATTCTTTCTGTTGGTGTTAGTGTCTTTCTCCGCAGCTGTATTCGGCGCGGACAAACCTTTCACGCTTGTTATCGACGCAGGGCACGGAGGACATGACTCGGGTGCAAAGGGTTCTTTCTCTTACGAAAAAGACATTAATCTTAATGTGGCTTTGGCCTTTGGCCGATACGTTGAGCGCAACTGTCCCGACGTAAAGGTTATTTACACGCGCAAGACCGACGTGTTTGTTCCGTTGCACAAGCGTGCCGACATAGCAAATAAGAACAAGGCCGACGTGTTCATCTCTATACACACCAATGCGCTGCCGGCAGGACACATAGCCCGCGGACTTGAAACGTACACGATGGGTATGAGGCGTTCGGACGAAAAGTTGAGTGCGGCAAAGCGTGAGAACTCTGTCATCATGATAGAGAAGGACTATAAGGAACGCTATGAAGGCTACGATCCTAATTCGCCCGAAAGCACAATCATGTTTGAGTTCATACACGACCGTAATATGTCGAAGAGCGTAGAGCTGGCCAAGTATGTGCAGAGCAACGTTTGCTCAACCGCTGGACGACAGAACAAGGGCGTTAAGCAGGACGTGTTCCTGGTGTTGCGAGAGACTTCCATGCCGGCGTGTCTTATTGAACTGGGCTTCATAACAACGCCCGACGAGGAGCGCTTCCTCAATGACAAAAACAACATAGACAAAATGGCAAAGGGCATATATCAGGCCTTTGTTAAATATAAGGACAAATACAATAAAGGCTTTACTGTTCCTTACAGCTCACCTAAAGATAATAGTATAAATATCCCGTCCATTGTGCCTGATGACGGCAATGATGAAAAGGATAAGCCCCAAACACGCAAGCAGACAAGGCGCAGGACAGAAACGCCGCGTCCTCGTGTAGAGGAGCAGCCGAAGGAAAAGGCGGACAGTGACAGCAAGGAAAAAACACAAGAGGTTGCCGACGAACCTGTTGATAAGCCTGTGTTTAAGGTGCAGATATTGGCAAGCAGCCGTATGCTGCGTCCCGGCAGCAGCCAGTTTAAAGGGCTTGAGAATGTAGAATCTTATAAGGAGAACGACCTTGTGAAATACACCTATGGCTCGTCGACCGATTATAATGAGATTTATCGTCTGCGTAAAACGATTCTCGACAAGTTTCCCGAAGCGTTTATCATAGCATTCAAAAACGGAAAGAAAATGAACGTCAATCAAGCAATACGTGAGTTTAAGTCTAAATAGAAAGGAGATTAAATTATGAAGTTTTTAACAAAAGAAATAAAGATTGCCTTAGTAGCCGTGTGCGGACTGGTGATACTTTTTTTCGGAATGAATTTTCTTAAAGGACTGAATCTGTTTTCATCAGCCAACAAATATTATATCTCGTTCAAGAATATCAGCGGACTATCTTCTTCAAGTCCGATTTATGCCGACGGATATAAGGTGGGTGTGGTGAAAAACATAAAATATGATTATAATAAGTCGGGCGAGATAATGGTCGAGGCTGACATCGATCAGGAACTGCGCATACCTAAAGGCAGTAGTGCTGAGATCGTTAGCGATATGCTCGGCAACGTAAAAGTAAACTTGCTGTTGGCTACAAATCCGAGAGAACGCGTGATGCCAGGTGAGACAATTATGGGTGGAATTAACGATGGCGCACTGGGAAAAATGAAGGATATGGTGCCGGTGGTTATGGGTATGTTGCCAAAGCTCGACTCTATCGTTACCACTCTCAACATCTTGCTGGCTGATCCTGCCATAGCACAGTCGCTGCATAATGTGAATACCATAACGGGTAATCTTACTGTAACCACTACACGCATAAACACTCTCCTTGCCGGACTTAACCGAAGTGTTCCAGGTGTGGTTAGCCGTGCCGACAGTACACTATACAATGCCAATCTTCTTGCAAAGAAACTCAACAATATCGATGTTGAAGGCACTATGGCTAAAGTTGACGCAACACTGGCTAATGTGGAGGAACTTACAGCCAAGCTTAACAGTAATGAGGGTACGATAGGACTGCTGATGCGTGATCCGTCATTATATAACAATCTTAACAGCACTATGCGCTCGGCCGACTCTTTGCTTATTGACCTCAAGGCTCATCCCAAGCGCTATGTTCACTTCTCACTTTTTGGAAGAAAGGACAATTAATAAGGATGTAAAAGCCTGTCTATAGCCATGGCAGAGACAACGTTTGCAGGCATTTGCTGTTAAATTATCATCTTGCTTTTAGCTAATTTAAAATTTGTCTAAATAATAAAATATGTTCCGAAACGATTGACAAATCTTTCGGAACATATTAGTATATACCACTTTCTGACTTTTTCCGTCTTATATGCATCGACATAGCCCGTACCTTTTCTGCAGTGTGCAAGTCGCTATTTTTCAAGTACTTATAAATATGCAAGTGGCAATATTACATTAATGTTTCAAAACACGCCATAAAATGCCTTATTCCCGACATTTACAATAAATCATTTAAAATGAATTAAATCGGCATATTTGTGTATTTCAATAAAAATTACGAAATTTGCAGACGCTTAAAAAGGCGTCGAAAGACATAATAATCTGATCTTAATATATGAGTAATAATCCCCGTGCGCTCTGGGATAACTGCCTTTTGCTGATAAAGGAAAATGTCTCGGAACAGCAGTTTAACACATGGTTCAAGCCTATTGTTTTCGAATCGTTCAACGAGTCGAACAGAACGCTTTTGCTTCAAGTATCGAGCCAGTTTGTCGCCGAATACATTGAAGAAAACTATGCAGGACTGCTGAACAAGGTGCTTGTACGGATTTATGGAAAAGGCATACGTCTTAACTACCGCGTGATGGTGGATAAGACTAACAATATATCACAGCAGATTCAGGCCGACCCGGTGGTGAACATCGAGCAGACAGTTACACGCAGAACACGTGTAAACCAGTCGCCTACTACGCTTGATGCGGCACAGCCCCAGCAGATAGACTCACAGCTGAATCCCCGACATACTTTTGCAAACTATATTGAAGGTGACAGCAACAAGTTGCCGAGAGCTGTCGGACTGTCTATTGCGGAACATCCTAACACCACTCAGTTTAATCCGATGTTTATTTACGGTCCGTCCGGATGCGGTAAGACACACCTTATCAATGCCATCGGTGTGCGCACCAAGGAGATTTATCCGCAGAAAAGAGTGCTGTATATCAGCGCCAGACTGTTTCAGGTGCAGTATACCAATGCCGTATTGAACAACAGAACTAACGATTTCATCAACTTCTATCAGACGATAGACATGCTTATTGTTGATGATATTCAGGAGTGGGTGTCGGCTGCAAAGACACAGGAAACATTCTTCCATATATTTAATCACTTGTTCCGTAACGGCAAGAGAATAATTCTTGCGTGCGACCGTCCTCCTGTTGATCTTCAGGGCATGAGCGACCGTCTGCTGACACGTTTCAGCTGCGGACTTATAGCAGAGCTTGAGAAACCTAACATTCAGCTTTGTGTGGACATTCTTAACAGCAAGATCAAGCGCGACGGACTGACCATCCCAGAAGATGTGGTTTATTTCATTGCGCAGACGGCTAACTACAGCGTGCGCGGACTTGAGGGTGTCATCAATTCTCTGTTGGCTTTCTCTGTGGTTTACAACTGCAAGATTGACATGCGCCTTGCGGAGAGAGTGATAAAGAGGGCGGTTAAGATAGATAATGAGCCGTTGACGATAGACGACATTCTTGATACGGTTTGCAATCATTTCAACGTTACCACCGCAGCAGTGGCCAGCCGCAGCCGTAAGCGTGATTATGTAACTGCACGTCAGGTGTCGATGTATCTTGCACAGAAGTACACCAAGATGCCGGCATCACGTATTGGCAAGCTTATCGGAGGTCGCGACCATTCTACCGTAATACACAGCTGCACACAGATAGAGCAGCGCATAAAGACAGACAAGCTGTTCAGCGATGAAATTGCAAGCATTGAAAATTCATTTAAACTTAAGAAATAATTAAAAAGGGGATATTTGTTTATCCCCTTTTTTCGTTTTGTTTCTGTACTTCAATAAAGCGAAATATTTTCTTTTGCATGTTATTAGTCGCCATTTGACTATTTCTGCTGCTATGCTGTTGCTATTGTTTGTCATTTTCCTTCTTTTCGCCTTGCCTTTTGTTTAACTTTGCATAGTCTGTCGTGTGTGCAGAAGTGATAATCAGTTCAACGTTTGTCAGGATTCCTGCTGAGTGATAACAGCTAAGTTGAACTTAATTCTCTATCCAGTTTTTAAGCTTGTTTGCGGCATTTGGCCAAGTGCTGTTGACTAAGTTGATGAAGTCAGAATATTTCAGATTCGGCTTTCCTGCATACTTTTGATAAAATGAAGATATTAGGCTTATGCAGTTTTCGTATCCAATTTCTTTTGCGAAACGGTCTAATATCAGCGGCCCTTTTCTGTAAACAACGGTATTGTTGTTATTTTCTACGAGATTGATGGCCGGTTCGTCCTGTGGCGTATTTATGATTTTCTGATATTCAGCGTTATATTTTTCAATCAGCGACAGATATAAACCGTTGCCAAAATGATGTCTTAGGAACATCAGCGTCATAAACTCATTCAGCGACTCTTTAATAAAATACGCTCCGGGCTGTCCGTCTCGAATGAGCAGTGTCCATTCGCCAAGCCATCTGTGGCCTATCTCGTGCACAAGCGGGTAGATGTCGGGGTATGTTGAGAATTTCTCCTGTGAGGCCGAGATAAACCCTATGTTGTATCTGTTGCTGAAGCCTTTTCCGTTATGAAACACGAAAGCGGGATATTGTGTTATGCCCCTTTGCGGGCATAAATATTCATCGCCATATATTTTGCCGAAATATGATATGCTTGCACGGGCAAGTTCGAGCAGCTCGTCGTATCGCCTTTTGCTGCATTGCATGCCTGCAATCTGATATATGTCCATGTTGTAAGGCTCGCCGGCCGTTGTGCGGATGTATGCACTTTTCTGTAATAACGCGAGCGATAACGACTGTTGCAGCATGCCATTAATCCGGCAGCCGTACTTGCCGCTGCCGGTATGTTTAAGGGGATAAGAGCATAAGGGAAAGATAGAGTCAGGCAACTCCAGATTTAATGTGATGTTTGCATAGCAGTCTGGCAGGTAAGGATAATAATGCTCGTTGAAGCTTGTCTCCCACAACTCTGCCGTTCCGCCTCCATAGATAAAGAAAGCCGAGAGGTTTGTGTAGTTGTAGTTCATCTTTACACCAATGTTTCGGCCTTGAATCTTTTTGAACACAAGTTTCCTTGCATCAGGCTGATAGCTGTATTTCAGTGAGGATGTGTCTGTCTGAATGGTAAGGTTTTCAACAGAAAGCATGCCGTCGCCGCCGAAATTCATTACAACACTGTCTGATTTCTGAAAATCTATAACGAACGAACAGCTGACGTGCATGTTGGCCTCGTCCTGATTTATTTTGCTTATGTTCAAGACATAATCGCCAATATGCTGTGCCCGGCACGCCAAAACAGAAAGGAAAAAGCAGACCGAAAGCAATAAAACCTTATTGTTCATATCCCTATTCTTGTTTATTTCCATTCAATATCGCTTTTCAAAACAGAATAATAAAGCTGTTCAGTCGCCGTCTTCAAGCTGAAAAATGTCGTTCACTGTCTTGCTGAAATATGCAGCAATCTTCAGTGCCAGCAATGTTGAAGGCACATATCTGCCCGATTCTATAGAGTTTATAGTCTGACGGCTGACTCCTATCGCCACGGCCAAATCCTGTTGGGTTATATCTTTTATGGCGCGTTCTACCTTTATTGTATTTTTCATTTTTGTTTTTAAGCTATTTAAGTTGATGAATTTCGTAACGGAACTTTATGATAAAGACAATCAGCAATACATAAAGAGTGGCCCAAAGACTGTAGGCATAGGCAATGTTGAAAAAGAACAAAGTTTCTACAACAAACAAGACAGACGTAAACCAAAGTGAGAAAAACACCGATTTGAGTCTTATCTGCATTATCATTTCGTCTTCGGTCTTTTCCTTGCTCATGGCGATAAACAGCAGCGAAATGAAAATGCCGAGCATCCATATCTCCATATACATATCCTCGGAAGGTAGTATTCCGAACCATGCGTTTTCACCAATGATTTCATTAACAATATATGGCATGGGTACCTTAATTTTAGGTGCAGCTCCCGCCAAGTCTATGCCAAACATTATTAAAAACAATACCATAAGACAAAGGCCTGTCTTAGCATAGCAATGAGGCAACAAAAAATACTTCTTCATAATCGTAAAATTTTAAGGTTATTCATTTATGTGCTTCGGATATGTGTGTAATGTTATGTCGCAAAGATAACCAAACTTTCCATAAAGACAAGTATACTTTACATTAAATCATGTTAATTTTACATTTTTGCTTACTCAAACCATACGCCCGACAATATTCAACGATTGAACTGAACATCATAAGATATGTTGACCTGGCTGATTTAAAATAATATAATTGAAAAGGCAAGACAATATAATACGGGAAATTTGATTAACTTTGCACATGGCAGACGCCGCACCTTAAGGCAAAGCCGCATCACACAGACTGCCGACAAAAGGCACAGCAACATAAGACATTAAATATTAAGAATATATGAAGACAATAAACACAAGGCGTAGCATACGCAAATATTCAGACAAGGAAGTAAGTGAAGAACTGCTCAGCCGCCTGCTGACAGAGGCTGCACGCACGCAGACTATGGGCAACATGCAGCTCTACAGCGTGGTGGTTACACGCTCTGACGAGATGAAGGCCAAGCTTGCCCCGGCTCATTTCAACCAGCCCATGGTTACTCAGGCTCCCGTGGTGCTCACGATATGTGCCGACTTCAACCGCGCAAGCACATGGTGCCGCTGCCGCAAGGCCGAGCCGGGATACGACAATTTCCTGTCATTCATCAACGCAGCTTCAGACGCACTGCTCTACACACAGACATTCTGCAACCTTGCAGAGGAAGAAGGGCTCGGCCTGTGCTATCTCGGCACAACCGTATATATGCCGCAGATGATTATCGACGTGCTCGGTCTGCCAAAGCTCGTCATGCCTGTGGCTACGATAACACTGGGCTGGCCCGACGAAAATCCGCCGCTCACTGACCGTCTGCCGCTCGCTTCGTTTGTACACAGCGAGACATACCACGACTATACTCCTGCCGACATCGACCGCTATTATGCCGAAAAAGAGGCGCTTGAGGAAAACCGCGAGTTTGTCAAGATAAACAACAAGGAAACTCTTGCGCAGATATTCACCGACATACGCTATACAAAGAAAGACAACGAGGCCATGTCGGCTGGTATGATGGAGGCTCTTAAACGTCAGGGCTTCATCGGATAAGACATTTTTTGCCGGCCTTGCAGGTCGGAGCAGAGTGATGTATGGCACGCCTGTAACGTCAGATGCCGTCTCTCTGCGTTTAACAAAATACATTATACGGCCCATGATACGCCTGGCAATTCCATGTGTGTCATGGGCTTTTATGATAATCTTGAGAGATATTGCCGCAAAACCGCACGGCCTTTGCAGCCGACCAAAACAGGTATAATTTAGCAGTATGAAGTTAGGGCCGGCAGCCAAAATATTAAACTCATGCTGTTGAAATATCTTGAAACTTCGGATTAGCAGTTGTAACTCATTTGTTTTCGATAAAAAACTCGGCCACTTTTGCATCAAAAGTGGCCGAGTTTTGACCCGTAAACGATAGGTTAATGATTTGAAACCAATACATCTTGTTTTGCTTACAGTCAGTGCAGAAAATGTGCCTGTTTTGAACGTTTGTTAATGTTAGGTGTCTGTTTCTCTTATGATTTTTTGCCCCTTTAAAATTATCCGCCTTTTGATGCCTTTAAACCGAGCCCTGTCATTAGGCACATTGGGCTGACCGTTACAAGAATATTGATGCGTTCGGCCGTGATTTTGTTTTATATTGAACGGATTTTCGTTAGCTTTTTTGCAGGCATGGGAGCAATGTCAATAAAAAAACAGCGACAGCAGAAAACGGCTATCCTGCCTGACGGAAATGACCAATTTGGATAAAGACCCGCTTAACTTTTGCCAATTTAATGCTAAACAGTCAGTACGTCATGCCTTTGTTTGGCTGTATGAAACTAAAAGACTATATTTGCAGATGATAAAGACACGAAATATACAATAATGACAGGAAACCATCGAGACAATGCAAGCAAAGGAACTGCATGGCCCTGTCTTTGAATGAATGCTGAAAGTTGCAAAAACAGCTCATAGCAAGATGCTGCCTGCGGGCATTAAACCATAAATGAGCGAACAATATTGAGACAAGAAATTATTAGTTACAAATAATCCTAAAGTATCAACATACTGACAATCCATGATGAAAATAAAACAATTTTTCGCCAAGAAAGAATTAAAGTTGCGCAAAAAACGCCTGATTCTGATGTCCTGTTGCATCGTAGCCGTAATAGCAGGATACGTTATCCTAACATGGCCTAAGAAAAAGGCACCTGAGATACCCGTCGTTTCTGTAGAGAAAGTCGGCGTGGAAGACGTCAAGATTTACGGCGACTATGTGGGCCGCATACGTGCACATCAGTTTGTAGAGGTGCGCGCCAGGGTGGAAGGCTTTCTTGAACGAATGGCTTTCGCAGAAGGAACATACGTGAAAAAAGACCAGATACTCTTCGTGATCGACCAGCGCCAGTATAAGGCAAAGGTAGACAAGGCGCGCGCGCAGCTGCGCAAGGACTCGGCCCTGGTGCTGAAGACCAGACGCGACCTTGAGCGCATACGCCCCTTGTTTGAGCAGAATGCTGCCAGCCGCCTTGACCTTGACAACGCCACAGCAGCGTATGAGACGGCCGTGGCAAGCATGGGCATGAGCCGTGCCGACCTTGTTCAGGCTGAGCAGGAACTGAGCTACACCTACGTGCGCTCGCCGATATCAGGATATATCAGCGAGAGACTTGTAGACCTTGGCACACTTGTCGGCACGGGCGGCAAGTCGCTGCTGGCAACTGTAGTGAAGAGCGACACCGTGCTGATAGACTTCAGCATGACCGCGCTCGACTATCTTAAGAGCAAGGAGAGAAACATTAACCTCGGACAGCGCGACTCGTCGCGCTCATGGCAGCCGTATGTAACAATAACGCTGCCCGACAACAGCACATATCCATATAAGGGACTCGTCGACTTTGCCGAACCGCAGGTAAGTCCGAAGACTGGAACATTCTCTGTACGTGCAGAGATGCCCAACCCTGACCACGTGCTGCTTCCGGGACAGTTTACGAAAGTGCACGCATTGCTCGATGTCCGCGAAAACGCAACTGTTGTGCCGCAGAAGGCACTCATCATAGAGAAGGGTGGAGCCTATGTCTTCGTAATGAGGCGCGACTCTACGGCCGAACGCCGCTTTATCGAGCTTGGCCCTGAGTTCGGCAACAAGGTTGTGGTGGAGAGAGGACTCGCCCCCGGCGAAACCATAATCAGCGAGGGATACCACAAGCTTACGCCAGGAATGAAAGTGCGCGTAGCCAACAGAAAGAAGACTGCGGTCCGTCCGCAAGCGAAAACCAATTAAAATAAAAGCTTCCGAATAGATGAAAGTAAACTTCTTCATAGACAGACCGGTCTTTTCGATAGTAATATCAGTTCTCATAGTTATTGTTGGACTTATCGGACTGACAATGCTGCCCATAGACCAGTATCCGCAAATAACGCCTCCGGTGGTAAAGATCAGCGCCTCCTATCCGGGAGCCAGCGCGCTCACGGTGTCGCAGGCTGTGGCCACGCCTATAGAGCAGGAGCTGAACGGAACTCCGGGCATGATTTACATGGAGTCAAACAGCTCCAATTCAGGTTCGTTCTCGGCGACAGTTACGTTTGACATTTCTGCCGACCCCGACCTGTCGGCTGTGGAAATACAGAACCGCATAAAACTGGCAGAGTCGCGTCTGCCGGCCGAGGTGGTGCAAAACGGTATCGAGATAGAAAAGCAGGCAGCAAGCCAGCTGATGACTATCTGTCTGACATCAAACGATGAGAAGTTTGACGAAATATATCTCAGCAACTTTGCCACACTCAACGTGGTCGACCTGTTGAGGCGAATACCGGGAGTGGGGCGCGTGTCTAACGTGGGCAGCCGCTACTATGCCATGCAGATATGGCTTGACCCCGCGCGACTGGCAAGCTTCGGCCTTACGGTGCAGGACGTGCAGAACGCCCTGAAAGACCAGAACCGCGAGTCGGCGGCCGGCGTGTTGGGCCAGCAGCCCGTAAAGGGACTCGACTTCACGATACCCATCACGGCACAAGGACGTCTGTCTTCTGTTGGCCAGTTTGAGGAAATCGTACTGAGGGCCAATGCCGACGGTTCGTTCATACGCCTGAGAGACGTAGCCCGCGTTTCTCTCGAAGCGCAGTCGTACAATACCGAAAGTGGAATAAACGGCGGCAATGCTGCCGTGCTCGGCATATACATGCTCCCCGGTGCAAACGCAATGGAAGTGGCAGAGAATGTGAAGAAGGCAATGGAGGAGATAAGCCACAACTTCCCTGAGGGCGTAAAATACGAGATACCGTTCGATATGACGACATACATATCGGAGTCGATCCACGAGGTGTACAAGACTCTGTTTGAAGCACTTGTACTCGTTATCGTCGTCGTGTTCCTCTTTCTTCAGAGCTGGCGTGCCACGCTCATCCCGCTTGTGGCCGTGCCGATCTCACTGATAGGAACGTTCGGCTTCATGTTGATTCTGGGCTTCTCGCTCAACATGCTCACCCTGCTTGGCCTTGTGCTTGCCATAGGCCTTGTGGTAGACGATGCCATTGTCGTCGTGGAGAACGTGGAGCGCATAATGGAAGAGGAGCATCTCAGTCCGTATGAAGCCACCAAGAAGGCCATGAACGGACTGACGGGAGCGCTTGTTGCCACGTCGCTTGTCCTGGCAGCCGTGTTCGTGCCGGTTAGTTTCCTGTCGGGCATAACAGGACAGCTGTACCGCCAGTTCAGCGTAACGATCGTAATCTCTGTGTTGCTTTCTACGGTAGTGGCGCTCACGCTCAGCCCTGTGATGTGTTCTCTGATACTCAAGCCCACGGACAAAAACAAGCCTAAGAACAAGGTGTTCACGGCTATCAACAGGTGGCTCGACCTGGGCAACAACAAATATTTAGCCGGAATATCAAGAATAATCAAGAATCCCCGTCGTGTTGGCATAGGGTTCTGCATGATTCTGATTGCCATATTCATATTCAACAAGCTTACGCCTACCAGCTTCCTGCCGTCGGAAGACCAGGGATACTTCACCGTGGAACTGGAAATGCCTGAAGGAACAACCCTCGAACGCACACGTGCCGTAACCGAAAGGGCGGTTAGCTTCCTGATGAAGAATCCTGCTGTGGAGTATGTGCAGAACGTAACAGGATCGAGCCCGCGCGTCGGAACAAGCCAGACAAGGGCACAGCTCACCGTTATATTGAAAGAATGGAAAGAGCGTGACGATAATACAATAGAAGACATTATGGCCGGTGTGGGCCGTGAACTGTCGGAATATCCCGAATGTAAGTTTTATCTGTCAACTCCTCCTGTAATTCCCGGCCTTGGTACGTCGGGAGGATTCGAGATGCAGCTCGAAGCTCACGGCGACGCAACTTATGACGACCTGGTGAACGCTGCCGACACTCTGATGCACTATGCCTCAATGCGTAAGGAACTGTCTGGTCTGTCGTCATCGCTGCAGGCAGAAATTCCGCAACTATACTTTGACGTCGACAGAGACAAGGTGAAGATGCTCGGTGTGCCTATGGCCGACGTGTTCTCAACAATGAAAGCCTACACGGGATCGGTGTATGTCAACGACTTCAACATGTTCAACCGCATTTACCGAGTGTACATACAGGCTGAAGCCCCATACAGAGAGCACCGCGACAACATAAGCCTCTACTTCGTCCGCGGCTCAAACGGCGACATGATTCCGCTGACTGCGCTGGGCAACACCGAATATACCACTGGCCCCGGCAGCATAAAGCGCTTTAACATGTTCAACACGGCAATAATACGAGGCACGGCCGCACAGGGCTACAGTTCAGGACAGGCCATGGAGATAATGGAGGAACTTGTCAAGGAGCATCTGCCCGACAATATCGGACTGGAGTGGAGCGGACTGTCATATCAGGAGAAACAGGCCGGAGGACAGACCGGAATAATACTCTCGCTGGTATTCATTTTCGTCTTCTTGTTCCTCGCCGCACTGTATGAAAGCTGGAGCATACCTATTGCGGTGCTGCTCTCGCTGCCTGTGGCTGCATTGGGAGCCTACATCGGAATTGCAGTCTGCGGACTTGAAAACGACACATACTTCCAGATCGGACTTGTGATGCTTATGGGACTTGCGGCTAAGAATGCCATACTTATTGTGGAGTTTGCCAAGGATGAAACCGACGCGGGCGTCAATGTCCTCAAAGCCACGCTGCACGCAGCTAGACTGCGCTTCCGCCCGATACTTATGACCTCGTTCGCATTCATATTGGGCATACTCCCAATGGTGCTTGCCTCAGGACCGGGATCTGCCAGCCGAAAGGCTATCGGTACGGGTGTGTTCTTCGGAATGCTGGCTGCCGTCTTCATAGGAATACAGCTCATTCCATTCTTCTTCATTACAATATATAAAGCCAAAAACAGATTGCAGGCTAAGAAAGGGAACAAGGAACAAAAAGCGATAGCACAGCAACAATAAATTATGAGACACGGATTAAAATACATAATACATGCGCTGATATTAACGGCCGCAATAAGTCTGTCTGCCTGTCAGATAGGCAGAAAATACACACGTCCGAATATAGAACTGCCGGCAGCACTGTCTGATGAAGAAAACACAGACTCGACATCCATGGCCGACATCTCGTGGAAAGAGGTTTACACGGATACAATCCTGCAAAGCCTCATATCCAAATCTCTTGTCTACAACAAGGACATGCAGATGGCGGCAGCCAGGATAAAAGAGCTGGCAGAGATGAAGCGTATAAACTATGCTAATATGTTTCCTGCGTTTGGAGCTAAGATCTACGCCGAGAAGGAAAGAGAACATCACGGCAACAGTAACCAGTTTGACCTGAAGGCTACGATGTCATGGGAACTCGACTTCTGGGGAAAACTGCGCTGGGCACATGATGAAAGCATAGCAGAACTCATGGCCTCTGTTGAAAACCGGCGCGCACTGCAGATAAGCCTCATTGCGCAGGTGGCACAGACATATTATGAACTTGTGGCGCTCGACAACGAACTGTCAATCGTACATCAGACCGTAACGGCACGCCGGGAAAGCGAACATCTTGCGCGCATACGATATGAAGGCGGACTGACGTCTGAGGTTACATACCGACAGGCTCAGGTGGAATTGTCAAGGACGGAGACACTCGTGCCCGACCTTGAACTGCAGATAACCACAAAGGAAAACGAACTGGCATTGCTGACGGGCGAATATCCGCACCGCATAGAGCGCTCGACGCTGCCTCAGGAGGTTATCTTCCCTGACAGTCTGCCTGTTGGATTGCCTTCATCGCTGCTGGAACGGCGTCCTGACGTGCGCGAAGCCGAGCAGCAGCTTATTGCGGCAAATGCAAAAGTGGGCGTTGCATACACAAGCATGTTCCCGAACATAACGCTGACAGGATATCTCGGAACTGAAAGCGACGACCTGAAAGGAGTGTTAAGCTCGCCTTACCACTTCTTGAGCGCCAACCTGCTTCAGCCGATTTTTGCCATGGGCAAGAACAAGGCTCGCCACAGAGCAGCAAAAGCTGCATATGAGCGTGCTACTTATGCATACGAAAAAGCTGTTCTGACGGCTTTCAAGGATGCATATAATGCCATAGCCAACTTTAATAAGGTGAAGGAAATATACAAGACACGCTACGATCTGGAGAACTCGTCGAAGACGGCATTGTCGCTTGCTCTTGTCCAATATGTAAACGGAGCCATCGGCTATATGGACTTGCTTGATGCCCAGCGTACTTACCTCGATGCTCAGATCGGACTCAGCAATGCTCTGTTGGACAGTCAGCTGGCAAAGGTGAACCTGTATAAGGCTCTGGGCGGCGGATGGTAAGGATATGTGTCTGAACACATGGCAGGCACAGACAGGAATGTCTAGGTTGCCGACTTCATAAAAAACACAGCGGGCGGACAGTCATTATCGACTGTCCGCCCGCTGTATTCATATCCACATAAATGAAACAGAAGTTCCGTTCTTATCCGTTAAGCCTATGCTAAATCTTTCCCTTGTAAGTGCGGAACACCAGATAGCGGCCGTCGGCACAGAACTTTACGCTGTTGCCTGTGGCCTCGTTGAGAGTGCCCTGCCACCAGCTGCCGTATGCGTAAGAGTTCCATTTCAGTCCGCTGCTTTCTATCCTGCTGCAAGAAAAGTTGAATATGCTGACTTGCTGACCGGCGAAGGTCTCAAACTCAGCATCGCCTTTGGCAGCGACAAAGTAGCCGTGGTCGGTTAGCATCACCGCGTCTATGCCCATTTCGTTCTTGTAGCGTTCTATCAGACTGATGTTGCCCAGTGTGTGGTCTTCTCGCTTTCCCGTTGCTCCCACGTATGCAATACTTCTGAAACCCATGCTTAGGCAGTGGCGTGTGGCTTTGGTCTGGTCGTTGTCGTCCTGTTCGTCTATGATGTGAAGTATGTCGCGGTATTTCTCCTTGAACACTTCGTCTAGTGAGTCGCCGTCTCCTACTATCGCATCGGGCACGAAGCCGCGTGAGATATAGCTGGCAGCCGCACCGTCGCAGCAGCATACATAACGTGCATTACTTATGGCCGCAAGCGGAATTTCAGCTGTGGGAAAGTCGCCGTTGCCGATAATCACGGCATCAGGGGCGAAGGATGTTGTTATCAGAAGGTTCTGCATTGCTGTTTCTTTTGAATGGGAGTTATGGGAGAAATGGGATGGATTAGACAAATGTGGGGTAGGGTGATGCAGCCTGAACTTATGCCGGCTGTGACTGCTGCTGCATCATCCGCTTCCACTTAAAGTAGCCCATTACGGCTATTACTACATAGAGAGCGTAGAGCGAAGCCTTGAAGGGTATGCCCTTGCCGATGTAGAGATATGCGCATACGGCATCAACGGCAATCCAGAAGAGCCATTGCTCGATGTATTTTCTTGACAAAGCCCACAGACCTACAAAGCTCAGGGCGTTGGTAAAGGCGTCGGTAACTGGTACGGTGCTGTTGGTATAAGTTACTAACACCCACCACGTTAATGCCCATGCTGCGAAGAAAAACAGCGTTACGGGCAGGATTAATGAGCGCCTGAAATGAGTGATGGGCATATCTTCGCCTTCTTTCTGACCCTTCTTGCGCCCGAATTTCCATACCGCATAGCCGTAGATTGCTGCAACGGTGTAGTAGACAGCCATGCCTGCGTCGCCATACAGTCCGTGAGTCCAGTAGAGCCACACGTCGAGAGCCGGCATGACTATGCCTACAATCCAAAGGGCTATGCTGGCCTTGTATTCGAGCCAGATGTATATAAGGCCCAACACCGTTGTTACGATGTCGAGCCAATATTGTGACATAAACTGATTGAAGTCCATCTTGCAGCTGCTGTTGTTAGAACGTCAGGCTGAGATGAGCCATAAAGTTTATCGGGGCCTGTGCGGCATATCCCGTTTCGTATTCGTCGTCTTCAGTGTAGGCTATTACCTTGCCGTCTGCATTCTTCTTGTAGCCCGGGGCAGACCATCCGTTGTTCATGTATTTCTCGCTGAACAGATTGTATACAGTGCAGCCGAGGGTTATGCTCTTCAGACCTTTCAGCTTGAATGTATATGAAAGGTCAAGATTGGTTACAAAGTAGCTGTCAATCATCATGCTGACCTCGTTGCCTCCGTTCTCGTTCTCGCTGATGTAGCTCTTTATGCCGGTGTTGGTGAGATACTGTTCGCCGATATACTGACTCTGGAGCGATGCGCTAAGTCCTTTCCAGTTGAACGTAAAGATGTTGTTGAAGATGAAGTCGGGCGAGAATGACAGTGGTGTGTCGCCGAGCGTTACGCTTTCGCCCGTGTCGCTCAGTGTTATGTGCCAGTCTTTAGCGCGGTTGCGGCTCCATGTTGCGTTGGCGTCCCAGCGCAGCCAGTCGACAGGTTGCCATGCTGCCTGCAGCTCAACGCCCATACGGTAGCTCTCGCCCACGTTGCGTGCTATCATTTCGCCTATGTTGTTAAGTTCTCCGGTCAGCACAAATTGGTCGTTGTAAGTCATGTAGTAGAAGTTGACTCCGGCAGAGAATCTGTTCGTGGTGAACTTATAGCCAAGTTCCCAGTCGTAGAGCCTTTCTGCCTTGAGGTCTTCGCCTAGGTTATCCTCGTAGTCGTTACGTGTCGGCTCGCGGTGAGATATGGCAAACGAGGCGTAGGCCTGGTGGTTGTTGTTCATCTGCCAGAATATTCCGGCTTTCGGGTTGAAGAAGTCGAACGAGTTGTCTTCGTTGAACACAATCTGCTTGTATGTGTCGTAGTCGAATGCGTCGCACGGCCCGCTCATCTTGTAGTTTACATGGCGGTACTGCAGGTCAACGTATGCACTGAGTCCCTTTATGAACTCGTAGTTTACCTTTCCGTAAATATTGCCGTCAGTCTTTTTGGCGTTGTTGTCATAATATTTGTGGTTAGGCTCTATGTCTTCGTCGAAGTTTTTCACCCAGAGCACGTTGCCGTAGTGATCGCCGTCATATTTGTTCCAGCCTCCGCCGATTGTTGCCTTCAGACCCTTACGGTTGTTGTAGTTGAGCGATGCTATGGCTCCGTAGAAGTCGTTGTCCATCTGCTTGCGGCGCACCAGGTCGCTCGTCTTGCTCCAGTCGTTGGTCAGAGTATATTCGGCCAGTGTTCTTCCGTCCTTGTATTCTTCGTAGTAGCCGAAGCCTTTTGTGTAATGCAGGGCCACGTTGAGGCTCAGTTCACGTGACAGTATCTGGTTCCAGAGCAACTGGTAGTGCTGCTGATGATAATAGTCAATCTGGTTGTCGTAGAAGTGCATGTTGCCGTCTTCGTCGGTATACATATATCCGCAAGAGTTATATCTGCGGCCGTAGAGGTTCATCTCGTAGAGCGAAGCATAGTTCCATGCATGATATGTCTCTTCCTTTCCGTTGAAGGTGATAAACTTCACTACGGTGTTGTCTGAGAAATATCCGCCCTGCAGGAAATAAGAGTCGAGCTTCGACGATGCGCGGTCGATGTAGCCGTCGCTGCCAACGTTGGAAAGGCGTCCCTGGAAGCCCCAGTGGCCGTTGATAAGTCCTGTGCCGAAGCGGAACGTTTCCTTGTGTGAGCCGTAGCTTCCGGCAGAGAGGTCTATTCCGCCGAAAGGCTTCACGCCGATGTTTTCGGTCTGCATGTTTATCGTGGCACCGAATGCACCCGCACCGTTGGTTGATGTACCCACACCGCGCTGAATCTGCATGCTCTCAACGCTCGATGCAAAGTCGGGCATGTTGGTCCAGTAGACGTTGCTGCTCTCAGAGTCGTTTATGGGAACACCGTTGGCTGTTATGTTTATTCGTGTAGGGTCGGTGCCGCGCACTCTTATACTGGTGTATCCGATGCCGTTTCCTGCGTCAGAAGTTGTCGTTACCGAAGGTGTCAGTGATAGGATAAACGGTACGTCCTTGCCGTAGTTCATCGACTTTATCTGTGACTTGCTGATGTCGGTGTGCGTGATAGGCGTTGTCTCGCCTGCACGTGTAGACAATACCTGAACTTCCTGCAGTGCAACGGTCTTTACCGAGTCTGCCTTTGTCTTTCCTGTTTCGTTAGCTGCTGTTGCGTTGGTTAATGCCAATGACAATGTTGCCGCAACAAAAAAATGACGTTTCATTAAAAAACTAATAATTAAATACACAAAAAGGGGCATACTTTCTTATGCTTAAATCCTTTAGACCAAAAAACAAATTAGTTCGGCCGTTTATCCCTACGCCGGAATTACCCGTATCAGGTTCCAGGGTTTAATCTCAGCCTGCAATTTATCAGACACCCCTTAATCTACCGTTTGTAAACCGGCGGCAAAGTTAAGGCTTTTTTAACTAACATGCAACTCTATTGTAATGTTTTTGTTTCAAAAATGTAAATAATCATGATATTTTGACGGCTGAATGGATAAAAAATAAAAAAATAGCAATTTTTCAAGCGTAAAATTTTGTGATATGAAATTTTATTCGTATATTTATGGCAGAAAAAGAACAGATACAAATAGTTATCTGGCGGTCTCAAAAATATGCAACAATCAGAGCAATCTGATAAAGTAAGAAAAAAGATGATTTGTGATAATTGCCCTTAAAGTGATGAGGAGTCTGTTGAAGATGTAAGCACTTGATTTGAGATTGATGTTTTTTATTTAAGATGAAAGGGGAAAGAAAGTAAATGCAGTTTGTTGATACGGATGTTTTTTATAATTACTCCTTATCGCTTTTGCTAAAGGGAATGGCGGCTAACATTTAGCCGCCATTTTTTTTTGGTTAAAAAGCGTGTCCCTTTTTTGTCATATCTTCGTTATTCTGTCGCTTTTGTGGCTCAGAATTCATGTTTTCTTTGGTGCGCCAATGTGTCTTTGACTTTTATCATACTTAGTGTTTCTTGCTGTTTGTGCATATTGCGTGTTATATTATTACGGATAAAGTGAAAATGTATTCAGTCTGTTGTAGGATGTTCTTTTGGTAAAATAAAGTGGTTTAAAAGTTGCATTGTTTTAAAAAGTTTTTATTAAATTTGCACATCTTTTATAACAAACGCTGTTTATAGGTATTAAAAAATAGGTATGAAATGATTTTGTCGGTAAAAAGCAGGCATATTTTGCATTAATATTGAGAATGTTAATTGTTTCCTAAATAAATTGATAAGAAGAAATAAACCAATAAAAAGAACTAATGAGAAAAAGAACTTTTTCATCTAAGCTGTTCCTTCTTTTAGGAACGGCCGCAATCTTAGGATTTTCCGCATGTACGGACAATGACTATGATTTTAATGAGATTGACTCAACAATAGGTATAGGAGGCGATGGTCTCGAGATACCTTCGATGTCAACAGAGATTATCCCGTTGAAGGATGTTTTGGAACTGGAAGAGAATGGTAGTGTTATTGAAGACGAACTGACCGGCGACTACGTATTCCGTCAGGATGGTGCCGATGTAGCCCCGGTTCATCCTTTTATTGATAAGATTACTGTTGCTGAGCAGACGTCGACTTCTAATGATGTTGAACTTGTGTTCTCTACGCCTTCTGGTTCGCGCCGTCGCAGCCGTGCAACCCGTGCCGGAGGCGAAAGTCTTGTGGCTGACGGATGGCTTCAGGCATTTGCTTATGAAGGCAAGCAGCCAGAAGAGGTGGTGGATTTGTCTGACGCTGAGGTAAGTTCTTCTGTAAATCTTCAGATAAACTTCAGCGACGTAAGGTCTGTTGTAAGCCAGTTTGACCAGATTGTCATTGCCCTTCCGGCGTTTATGACATTGTCTGACGTTAATTGCGGCGGTCATGCATATACGATGTCTGGATCAGAGCTGACGCTTAAGAATGTTTCAACTTCGTCGAACCTTACTATAACAGCAAACGTAACTTCTCTCGACTTTAAGGAAAAAGACACCACATACGGCTCGCTTAAACTTTCTGGCGGCAAGATTATGATGGACGGAAAAGTCTATATCAAGGCCGTGGCCACAAGCATCAATGCAGGTGCAGGCAGCACTACAGGCAAGAAGATAAGCAGCACAATGACCATGAGCAGCTTTGTTGTTAATGCAGCTACGGGTAAGTTTAACCCTGAGATTGCGCTTAACGACCTCGGCAGCGTAACCGTTAGCGGCATTCCTGACTTCCTGCTTGGCGGCAATGTGGTTGTCGACCTGTATAATCCGCAGATAAAGCTCACCATGACAAGCGACATGAGCGTGCCCGGCATGCTTGACGGCGTGATTAAGTCGTTTAAGGGCGGTCAGCTCCTGGCTACGGTGAACGTAAATGATATTCCGATTGATGCCAACAGAACCTCAACCGTATGCATATGCCGCAGGGCTGAAGGCGTTACCGGCTTCGACCATGTCATCGTAAACGAGAGTCTGTCTAAACTTATCGAGACTATACCTGACAACATCACTTTCTCTGCCAATGCAACGGCAGACAGCAAGAACGACTATCGCTTTGAACTCGGACGCAACTACACGGTGCAGCCGGTTTACAAGGTAGACGCTCCTATCGCCTTTGGCGAGAATGCCAATATTGAATATCGCGACACGCTTGACGGATGGAACGACGACATTGAGGACTTTGAACTTGCTGAAGGTTCGTATATCAATCTTGATGCAAGCATAAAGAGCTGCGTGCCTGCTTATATGTCTATCACAGCAGTGCCTGTTGACGCCGACGGCAATGCCATCAGCTCAGACGAGCTTTCTGTTGAAGTAGAGGGTACAGTAGAGGCATCTAAAGACGGAGTGACTGAAACAGTTTCGCCTGTTAATATAAAGATTAGCCAGAGCAAGAGAGGCGCAATGAAGAAGCTCGACGGTATCGTGTTTGTCGTGTCGGGCAAGGCCAACGGCGCCAGCGGAGCCGTTACGGGCATTACGCTCAACGCACAGAAGCACTCGCTCAAGGTTGACGAGATTAAAATCAAACTTGTGGGAAAACTGATAGGCAACTTTAATTAATAAAAAAACAACAGGCAAAAATGAAATCAATATATAATAAGGCTATCGTTGCAGCCTCAATGCTTATGGCATGCAGCGGCGCCATGGCCCAGGAACTTAACTCGGCCTACTATACAGAAGACTATAATTTCCGTCATGAAATGAACCCTGCTTACGGCAACGAGCAGAACTATGTGTCTATCCCTGCACTCGGAAACATCAATGTCGGATTGCACGGAAACTTCGGCTATCAGGATGTTGTGCTGCATAATCCGATGTATGGCATTGAGGGCGGAAAGAAGATGACAACATTCATGAACCCTTATATCTCTGCTTCAGAGGCTCTCGACGGCTTCAGCACAGGCAACAACCGCATTGTCGGCGATGTAGGCGTAACGCTGCTTTCTGCCGGATTTAAGGCTTTCGGCGGATATAACACCATCACGCTGTCGTCTAAGACATCGTTTGGCGTGTCGCTGCCTTACGAACTGTTCGAGTTTGCAAAGAACACAGGAAACAAGACTTATAACATCGGCGACATCAACGTAGGCGCCAAGTCGTATGTCGAGCTCGGCCTTGGCCACTCTCGTCAGATTAACGACAAGCTGCGTGTGGGCGCCAAGCTGAAGTTCCTGTTGGGCGTAGCCAGTGCCGACTTCCTGTTCAAGGATGTTAAGGCCGACCTGGCTTCAAACGACAAGTGGATAATATCAGGAACGGCTACTGCAGATGTATCGATGAAAGGATTCACTTATGAGTCGGAGACAGCAGAGTATAACAACCCGTCGAAGGGTGAATATGAGAAGATAAACAGCGCTAATGTTGACGGCGCAGGCATCGGAGGCTTCGGTATGGCCATCGATCTCGGAGGTGTCTACAAGATAAACGACGACTGGACAGTCAATGCTGCTGTGCTCGATCTCGGTTTTATCAACTGGAGCAACGACATGCAGGCCGTTAACAGAGCCGACAAGTTTGAGTTCAGCGGTTTCCGCGATTTGTCTGTTTCGAGCGACCACGGGTCTACCATCGACGACCAGCTCGACAGCTATGGCGACCAGATTACAGACTTTGTAAACCTCAGAGACAACGGCGACCAGGGCGGACGTACAACCGGAATAGGTGCAACCGTAAACGTCGGTGCTGAATATAACTTGCCTGTTTACCGCAAAATAACATTCGGAGCACTGAGCAGCACGCGCATCAACGGTGCCTACACATGGACAGAAGGACGCATCAGCGCCAACTGGACTCCGCTGAGCTGGCTCGACGGCGGCGTAAACTTTGCTGTCAACAGCTTCACAACAAGCATGGGCTGGGTGCTCAACATTCATCCCAAAGGCTATAACTTCTTTATCGGAATGGACCATGTCCTCGGCAAGAACAGCAAGGAGGGCATTCCGCTCAGCTCTAATGCAAGCCTTGCGCTTGGCATGAGCATTGCGTGGTAAACTTTTTTTACTTACAATAAAATAATAGAGGCTGCTTCGGATTCGTTCCGGGCAGCCTCTTGTTTTTTGCATCTTCATCATCTTTTGCCATTCTTTGGCTCATTGTGCTTAGGCGTATGGCGCAGTTTTCTTGCCTTAATCCTATATCTGTTATTGGCATTCTGCTGTATTGTCGTTGCCTATTTTCCGGCATATCAGGCTATATTCTGAAACAACAGCCGGTAGGAAGAAAATAGAAAAACTGCAGCCTGCTGAATGTGTCTGCATTCTTGTGGAATTAAGCTGTATGCGGACTAATCTTCGTTTTGGCTTACAATATTGCTGCGTGTGGCTCCGTTGCAGCCATGCATGCCATGAACACAAAAAAGGCAGACCGGACATCACGTCCAATCTGCCTGGAAAATGAAAAATATATTAGAAAAAATTATTATTTACATGAAGGAGTCCACGGCTTCAGCTGTTTGAAGAAGTCGTTGCCTTTGTCGTCAACGAGGATGAATGCAGGGAAGTCTTCAACCTGAATCTTCCATATTGCCTCCATGCCGAGTTCTGGATACTCAACACACTCGATGCTCTTGATGCTGTTCATAGACAAAACTGCAGCCGGGCCGCCGATGCTTCCAAGATAGAAACCGCCGTGCTTCTTGCAGGCGTCGGTAACAACCTGTGTGCGGTTGCCCTTTGCTATCATTACCATAGAGCCTCCGTGATCCTGGAACTCGTCTACATACGGGTCCATACGGTTGGCTGTTGTCGGGCCCATTGAGCCGCAAGGCATTCCTTCCGGAGTCTTTGCCGGACCTGCATAGAGTACGGGGTGATCCTTGAAATACTGCGGCAGATCCTCGCCTGCGTCAAGACGTGCCTTCAGTTTGGCATGTGCTATGTCGCGTGCAACGATTATTGTGCCGTTGAGGCTGAGACGTGTAGATACAGGATACTGTGACAGAATCTTGCAAACCTCGCTCATTGGCTGGTTGAGGTCTATCTTAACGGCGTTGCCTTCGCCTGCCTTGCGCAGCTCTTCAGGTATCAGCTCACCTGGGTTATCGTCGAGTTTCTCAATCCATATACCGTCCTTGTTGATCTTAGCCTTGATGTTACGGTCGGCAGAGCAGCTTACGCCAAGACCGATGGGGCATGATGCGCCGTGGCGCGGCAGACGGATAACGCGGATGTCGTGAGCAAAGTATTTGCCGCCGAACTGAGCTCCGAGTCCAATCTTGTGAGCCTCCTCGAGCAGCTCTTTCTCCAGTTCTACGTCGCGGAACGCGCGTCCTGTCTCGTCGCCTGTTGTAGGCAGATTGTCATAATAGTGAGTAGAAGCCAGCTTAACTGTCAGCAGGTTCTTCTCAGCCGATGTACCGCCGATAACGAAAGCTATGTGATAAGGAGGACAAGCTGCTGTGCCGAGAGTCTTCATCTTCTCAACCAGGAACGGAACCAGAGTGCCCGGGTTCTGTATTCTTGCCTTTGTCTCCTGATAGAAATATGTCTTGTTGGCAGAGCCTCCGCCCTTAACCACGCACAAGAACTTGTATTCGCAGCCCTCTGTAGCTTCGATGTCTATCTGTGCAGGCAGGTTGCAGCGTGTGTTAACCTCCTCATACATGCTCAGCGGAGCATTCTGAGAGTAGCGCAGGTTCTCTTCTGTATATGTCTTGTATACGCCTTTCGACAGAGCCTCCTCGTCGCAGAAGCCAGTCCATACCTGCTGTCCCTTCTCGCCGTGGATGATGGCAGTACCTGTGTCCTGGCAGAAAGGCAGCTTGCCCTTGCATGCCACTTCGGCGTTGCGCAGGAAAGTCAGAGCCACATACTTGTCGTTGTCGCTTGCTTCGGGGTCGTTAAGTATCTTGGCCACCTGCTCGTTGTGAGAGCGGCGCAGCAGGAAGTTAACGTCGCGGAAGGCAGCGTTTGTGAGCATGGTCAGTGCTTCGGGGCTTACCTTCAGTATAGGCTTGCCTTCAAACTCGCCTAATGACACTCCCTCTTTTGTGAGGAGATAGTACTCTGTGTCGTCCTTGCCCATCTGGAACATCGGGGCGTACTTGAATTCTGGTGTTGTTGCCATAATGTTTTTATTTTATATAACAGTTGTTCGTAAGTCGCTTTTGTGGCCGTCTTGCGGTCTTTCCGGCTAAGGCTGCCGTATGTGTTTTCATGCCGTGTCAGCAGCGACGGTGTCGCGGCATGGTGTTTGACTGCAAAGTTATATAATTTTTTTGAAACCCCATTCTTTATTTCTGCTTTATTAAGTCCAAAACGTTCATTCCGGCGCAATGTTCACATTATTAAATCTTTTTACCCTTTTTTCAGTTTTATCCCTTTCCGGCGTGCCGTATCATCGCCTTTCTTAAGAGAGTCTCTTGCGCAGAGTCGGCCTGCGTATGTTCGCATGAGCACACCTGCCTGGCGGAGCGTAATGCCATATTTAGGCTATATGAAAATCTTTAAAATAAGACAGTTAAATTACAAGGGGCGAAAAATCGAAAGTAAAATATATTCTTATGCTTAATGTCTGCGTAAAAGAGATGTGTTATCGACGCTGATTGTAAGCAAAATGTGTTGTGTAAGTTTCAAACTGTTAACCTATCGTTTTTGAGTCGTAACTCGGCCACTTTTGCATCAAAAGTGACCGAGTTTTTAGTCGTAAATAAGTGAGTTTTTGAAGGCGGATTGGCCATTTTGTGACTGTCCAATTTTTGCCCACAAGTTTGATTTTTATATTTTTCGGTAATATGGCACAGAACTGTTCGGTGGTTTGACTTTTTACATATTCCTCACTCTTTCTTGCAACTCCCTTATTTTCTGCATGAGCGCATCAAACTCTAAGGATTCACCATAAATGAAGAAACGCCTCATGTCTGCATAGTCATTTTTCCATGCCCCTATAACCGATTCTGGTATCATGAAGTTGATGGTTGATGGATCATGTAAATCATAGTTTACATACTTCAAAGCATAATAAGTCTTACGATGTTCAACAATAGCATCATATAGTTTTCGATTTGACAAAGCTTCTTTTCCATATTCTGTATCCATCAGTTTTTCTAAATCATACAGATGTCGTGACATTCGTACGCTACGTGGTTTTTCTTTTTGGAATTCTTCCGCCAAAAGAAATAGCTTCTCAAGGAATGTACGAGTAGGAACTACGGTTCTGATTGAACTATCTGCATCGGTATCTTCGCCATCAAAACTTTCACCTATTAAGGAACGGATTGGTCTTAATTCCGTAGGCTCATTCATAGAGAGACAACTTATTTCAATCTTAACACGTGGAGGTATATAATTTATCGTATCTTCAAGAATTGATGGATAGTGTAATAGAATTACAGTAGGATCTTTGTCCGAATCTATTGGCCTCCATTTCCCATTTTTATCTTGCACTTGAGATACATTCTCTATATTGTAACCAGAAATTCCCATTTCTTTCAAACGGGCATCTAATTGTGCAGAAAGGGTATCGTGAATATATGCCCGTGCCTTTTTGCGTAATTTCTCCCGCTGACTTTTACTTGTTTTCTCAATATCAAAGAATGAATGATTGATTGCCAAATCAATGTCTTCAGAGAAACGCTCTATGATATTAAAACCTTTTGACAACGATGTTCCGCCTTTGAATATTAAAGAATCACGGCAATCTGTTTGAAATAATGCCTTCAGCGTAACTGTTACCCACCAGTCCTTTTCTATTGCTACCAGATTAATGCCAGGATGTTCAATCTCCGTCTGCTGTAACATTGCTAGACGGTCCACGATTTCATTGTTTAACCACAGCTTTCCCATAATTTAAGTTTCTTTTAAGCGGTTAGCATTGGTTTTATAATTCGTTTCATCCATGCAGGCATCATATCTACATCTTTGATTAAAGCCTCCTTATCTGTTTCTTTTGATACCAATTGTCGAATTATATTCAATTCGCGTTCTCCTATATTCTCCTTTTTCAGAGCCTTAAAAGCTTGAACAAGTAGTGAAATAAGGCGAGTACTATAACAGAAGTTTTTAGGGACACCTCGTTTTAATATTACTTTCCTATTTGATATAATTACTGTTCTTTCACTACCTGTAGTCAGAAATGTATAATTCATCGGTACTTGAGTTGATAGCCCTAATGAATTCAATGCAGTCATACCTGATGGTAACACCTTTGCTTTATCTCGTACAGCAATTGCTTGTACGATTTTATCGACCGAAGGAAGTACATTACCGAATCGACTTTTTCTTGGCTTGGCATATATTCCATGTGCAATTTTAACAAGTGTACCTTCATTTGTCAATTCAGTTAAAATACTGCCAACAAATTCTGTGTGATATTCAGGGAAGTCTGAACGAAACAGGATACAATCTTCAGGCATCGCTTCTATACGTTGCTTGAGAGTAGTACTATTTATAGAATATTCATTAGTCATATCACCTTTGAAATTTTGATGATTTTTCAAATGCAAAGATACAGAAAGGATTCAAATAAATGGTAAATTACCAAGTAATTTTTGTTTTGTGTCGATTTTCCAATGTCTTTCCGTAACTTTTGCAAGAAAAGGAAACTTGCTTAGAATAGCTCGATTGGTAGGATTGTTTGAACTTAGAATAACGAAAGATTTACTGTTCCTATTTCTGAGTTTTTAATTATTATGCTTCAATGGATAACTCTTGATGCTACAAAGGTAAAAAGAAATGCAGACGAAAAGAAGATAATAATAATTTTCTTTCGTCTGCATAATATATTGTTTCTATATTTTGAAATCTTTTCTTGTTTGCAAAATTTGCTCTTATTCAAATGTTGTTAATACAAAATCAACCAAATTGAATCGTACTTTTCTAAAAAGCATCAATGATTTTAGCCCCAAATTACATTGATAAGAATATAATACACCACCTGTATTATTTTCCAATAAAACAACCATTTCAGGTACAGATAATTTACTATTTCCTAATTCGAGTTCTATGTTTTGTATTCGGTAACACTTCGATATGTGTACACCTCCAATTCCTGCACCTCTGATAGTATCTAATTTACAATGAGTAGTGATGTATTCTTTGTTATTCTCAAAGAATCTTTTGTCTAACGAACCATATGAAGCATCACCGGTATCAATATTCATTAACATTTTATTACCTTGTACGATACCCTTGCTCAACAAATTCATATTGGATGAAAAACACATGTTTGGAGACGCTTGGCTTCGTTTTGGAGCAACTGATGGAACTGTAATTTTATTATTAACAAAATCAATGGTTAGGTCTTTGAGTTGTAACATCAGTTCGCTGCCCACAACAATATTGAAACAGTCAATATATTTGTCTGCCTCTTCGTTATTGGTCGTTATATCTATGACGTAAAAAGGAACATCAGTAACAATCATATCTCCAATTTTTAATTCCTTTGCTATTGCGTATTTCCCATTTTGTATGCCTACTCCGCCAACTGTGCTTGATGCTTCAAGTGGAATTAAATTATATTTAAGGGCTAATGATTCTGAAATAATATTTACTCCTGCTCCTGTGTCAAAAGTAATATCAGCTTCAACTCCATTGATATAACTGTCTTTTAGATGTATTAATACTGAATTATTCTTTTCCGGGCCAACAGGTACAATATTAAATGGAATAGTTCCTGCTGAATTTTTAAATGTGATTTTATATGGATTGTATTTAGATAAAGCTTTGTATTGATTGATAAATTGCTGAACACCAGCAATGGTTGTGCTGTCAAGATGAGTGCGTATTGAGTCAAGAGTTGAAGATAACATTTTTGCGGCAGTCTTATTTTCTTCGATCCTGCTTAAGTCCATTGCAAACATCATGGACGAATTGAGCATATTGCCAAAATCAAGATTTTCTGACTGAGTGTTGAATAATTCCGTAAACGCAGGAATTGAAACATCTGGACGATTTAGCCTATTTCCTATAAGGCAACGGGAAAATATTTCAAAGAAATCGCTGATTGAATCTTTGGGTTCTGTTTGATATAAAGAATCCAATGCAAACCAGTCTGAATTATTCATTGCATCAGCTATTTTTTCATCTGAACTTTGGCTATATCCAAATGAAAATGAACATAAACATATCCATAATGTAAGAATGAGTTTTTTCATAATCTGTCGTATTGTTGTTTAACATTAATCATTACTACCGTAATCTAATTTATAAAGAAGCGTGGAACTGCACAGCTACGTCTTTATTCGGAGGTCGTAGGAAACCTTGCATACAGATGTAGTGATAACAGCCCACGCTATAGCGTGAGAACCACTATGCCATCTGAGTATGCAATTTGAAAATTTCCTACGTTTCCAAATACTTGATGCGCATAACGCTTCTTCTTTCTAACATGTCTTGGATAGAGTTTTCTCAATCCGTTGTAAATTTACAAAAAAATAATAATCATTCTATTATTATGGAAATTTTTTCAATGTTTTTCCGTAACTTTGCCCGCATGGATAACAGCCTCTTTTGCGTCTTGCAGTGTATAGCCGCGGCAGCGTGAAGAGATAAACATTTTTTAGTTATGATGAGACAATATCAAGACACAATTAACCACAGACTGATAATGCCTTTACAGCATTTCATCAATCAGGAAAAGTCGGGCGGAATAGTGCTCGGCATCAGTATTGTTATTGCCCTTGTGCTGGCAAACTCTCCTTGGAGCGACAGCTATTTTCATTTCTTTGAACATAAGCTCGGCTTTGTGTTCAATGGCGACAACTATCTTTATTACAGTCTTCACCACTGGATTAACGACGGACTGATGTCCATGTTCTTCTTTGTGGTAGGTTTGGAACTTAAGCGCGAGTTTATTGGCGGCGAACTTGCCGACGTGCGCAACACCATATTGCCTATCGGTGCGGCCGTGTTCGGCATGATAGTGCCTGCCCTTATATATTTCTCTCTTAATGCCGGAGGCGACACGGCGAGCGGGTGGGGCATACCGATGGCTACGGACATAGCCTTCTCGCTGGCCATTCTTTATGTGCTCGGCAGCAGGGTGCCGCTGTCTATCAAGGTTTTCCTTACTACACTGGCCATTGTCGACGATCTCGGGGCGGTGCTTGTCATAGCGCTGTTTTATACTTCTGAGATTTCGTTCGCGAGCATAGCCGTCGGTGTGGTGTTCCTTCTCGCCATGTTCATTGCCAACAAGCTGGGCGTTAAGAACGTTATATTCTATGGCGTGCTGGGCATCGGCGGCGTTTGGATAGCCTTCCTCATGTCGGGCATACACGCCACTATCGCTGCCGTGCTGGCGGCATTTATGATACCGGCCGACGCACGCATATCAGAGCCTGTGTATCTGGCGCGCGCCTCAAAGCTTATCAACCGGTTCAGAGAGGCAAAGCCTAACGACGTGTCTACGCTCGAGCATGAGCAGGTGGAGATAATAGACCGCATGATGAGCGACTCTCGCGACGCCATTCCGCCGCTTCAGCGTCTTGAGCATTCCATGCATCCGCTCGTGTCGTTTGTCATAATGCCGATATTCGCGCTTGCCAACGCCGGCATTTCTTTCGAGGGTATAAGCTTCGATGCCGTTATGGCCAACAACGTTGCGCTGGGCGTAATGCTCGGTCTGCTGATAGGCAAGCCAGTGGGCATTGTGCTGTCAACGGTTCTGCTGACACGCCTGAAGATTGCAAAGACGTCAGACACGATGACCATGCGCCGCCTTGTGGGCGTGGGTTTCCTTGCCTCGATAGGCTTCACGATGTCTATGTTCATATCTACTCTCGCCTTTGTTGACGAAACGTTCCTCATTCAGGCAAAGCTCGGAATATTTGCCGCCTCGATACTTGGCGGAGTGCTGGGCTACATACTGCTCAGAGGCGGGGAGCAGAAGTGATGTTTATATTACGGATAAAACGATGGGGCGCGCTGCATAGATACAGCGCGCCCAATCGTTTTTTGTTAATCCTAAGTTTGTTTGTAGTGTATATAATTTTGCTGTCTTGGGCGTAACGTTATGAGCCCTTTTGTCGGTATATGAGCCGCCTGTTGACGGTTGCTCTTGATTTATGCAAATAAGTAATCTTACAGTCAATCTGATTATGAAACAAAACCGCCCGGAACGTGTGTCCCGGGCGCGTTGTGTATTAATATCCGAAGATTTCTTCAGTTGTAAGTCTCTTAACAGGACCAATCTTTTCAAGAGCCTTCATGTCGAGCTGTTTCTCATCGCCGAGAATCATGTAGCGGTAAGGCTTGTTTGCCATGTTCTCTTTTTCAAACTTAGCAACATCCTCAAGTGTCAGTGAGGGCACAGCCTCATAAATCTTCTTGTTGATGTCGTAGTCGATGCCGAGGTTTTCTGCGTTGATGTATGCGTTGAGAATACCGGTCTTGGTTGTGCGTGATGTGGCAAGACGCTTCATCAGTGCCTGCTTTGACAGCTCAAATGCCTTTTCAGACTGCGGCATGGTGTCCAAAATGCTGTTGAACGTGTTGATGCAGTCCATCATCTTGTCGTTCTGTGAGATGATGTATGTATAGGCAAATTCAGTGTCGTCCTTGTAACTTGGTGTGCCGTACATTGCGAAAGCGCTGTAAGCAAGGCCGCGTGCCTCACGCAGCTCCTGGAATACAACGGTGTTCATGCCTCCTCCGTAATATTCGTTGAACAGTGCTGCTATCGGCTCCTGTTCTGCGTTCCATGTATTGCCCTCGTTGTGATACTGAATCATGTATATGTTCTTTGCGTCATAAGGAGCGATGAGCACTTCGTTCTGAGCAGTCTGCTGCAGCTTATAAGGCTTGTTCTGCGGCACGTCGGCAAGCTTCTTGGCTGTCTTGTGCTTCTTGTTGATAGTGGCAGTAAGAGTCTTCAGGTCCATCGGGCCATAGTACAGAACGCTGTGCTTGTAGTTCTTCAGGTCTTTTATCATGTCTACAAGTTTCTGCGGATCCATCTCCTTCAGTTCTGTTGACGACGGCATGTTGCGTGCACCATTGTAAGGACCGTACATTCCGTACTGCTGCAGTCTGTTGAAGTTCACTCTCTGGTCGAGTTTGTTGTCGGCGCGCGACTTTTCAACAATGCCTACATATTTGTCATAAGCCTCTTTGTCAACCTTCGCATTGGCAATGAAGTCTTCCATGAGTGTCATGGCTTCTGTCATATTCTCTGCCAGACCGCTGATGCTTACCTGCAGGGTTCTTGAGCCTACGTTGATGCTGTAAGAGCAAGCCAGCTCGTAGAACTTCTGTTTCAGCTGCTCGGCAGTCATCTTGTCTGTGCCTAGATAGTTGAAGTATTCAGTAGCGTAAGGCAGCCACTTGTTGCTTGTCTCGCCGAATTTGTAGTAATAGTTCAGCATGAAGCGGCCATTCTCGGTGTTCTTTACGTAGAGCACTGGCAGGCCTTTCTTAGTCTCGCCCTTTGTAAGATCCTTGTTGAAGTCAACAAATTTAGGCTGTATGGGCTCTGTTTTAGAGTTTACGATTTCTGTAACAAATGCGCTCTGCAGGTCGCGGTTGGTAGGTATCGCGGTGATATGCGGCTTGTCGATCTTCTTGATAGATGTGTCTTCGCCTATACGTTTGTAAACGGCGATGTAATTATCTTTGAAGTATTTGTTTGCAAAGTCTACAATCTGCTGCTTTGTTATTTTTGAAATTCTGTCGAGTCTGCCTACCACGTCGCTCCATTTCTGGCGGTTGATGAAGGCGTCTACATACATATTGGCACGTCCCTCGTTGCTTTCAAGAGTGTTGTAGAACTGCAGTTTCTTGTTGTTGATGACGGCCTTCAGCAGGTTCTCGCTGAACTCGCCCTTCTTTATCTTCTCAATCTCACCCAGGAGCAGACCCTTGACGTCGTCGAGAGACTGACCCTCCTTGGGGAATCCTGCCATTACGAATCCAGAATATTCAGCCAGCGGATAAGTGAAAGCACCGCCGCCGAGCCATTTCATCTGCTGGTCGAGGTCGAGGTCCATCAGTCCGGCCTTGCCGTTAGACATCATGTCGCAGATAACGTCGAGTGTGTCGTTCTGGAAAGATGCAGCCTTGTCGAATCTCCATGCCATGTATATGCGTTCAGACTCTTGGCCTACTACGGTTGTGTCGGCCGGTGCGGTACGTTCAGGTATAGGCGCATATTCGGGCTGTGAGAGGTTGGGGTTGGGCTTCCATGTGCCGAAATATTTGTCGATTATGGCTATGGCCTTGTCCGGATCGAAGTCGCCGGCCATGCAGATAGCCGTGTTGTTTGGCACATAATAGCGGCTGAAGTAATTCTTGATGTTTACTATTGACGGATTCTTCAGGTGCTCCTGTGTACCGATAGTGGTCTGTGTGCCGTAGGGATGTCCGGGGAAGAGCATGGCGTTTAAGGCTGCAAACAGCTTGCGGTTGTCGTTTCCGAGGCTGATGTTGTATTCCTCGTATACGGCTTCAAGCTCAGTGTGGAATCCGCGTATTACCATGTTCTGGAAACGGTCAGACTCTATCTTTGCCCAGTTTTCAAGCTCGTTGGCAGGTATGTCCTCAACGTAGCATGTAACGTCGTTGCTCGTATAGGCGTTGGTTCCCTCTGCACCGATAGACGACATCAGCTTGTCATACTCGTTGGGGATGAAGTATTTGGCTGCAAGCTGCGACAGACTGTCAATCTGCTGATAGTAGGCGCGGCGCTGAAGAGAGTCTTTCAGAGTGCGGTAAACCTCAAAGCGGTTCTGTATAGAGTCGAGCAGCACGGCCTCTTTAGCAGCGTCGATGGTACCGAAGTTGCGTGTACCCTTGAACATGATGTGCTCAAGATAATGGGCCAGACCAGTCGTCTCAGGCGGGTCGTTGCGGCTTCCGGTACGCACGGCGATATACGTCTGTATACGCGGTTTCTCGTTGTTTACTGACAGATACACCGTCAGACCATTGTCGAGGGTGTAAATCCTTGTGTTCATCAAATCGCCCTTGACGGTTTGATACTTGTATTCCTTGGCTGCGGCCGATAGTCCGCACATGAGAAGAAATACATAAATGAATACCTTAAAATTTTTCATTGCTGTTGTTATAATTCAGTTTTTCCTTTATTAGATTTTTTCTTCCGTTATTGTCCGCACCTTCTCCGTTATTCTTCTTCAAGCTGCGTGATAAACTTTTCGAGCACGGCATGCTCCACGTCGCCCATGCTGTATTCCTTTTCGGCGTCTTTGCGTATCTCGCTTATCCATGCCTCCTTGGCAGCCCTTCCTTGCTGTATAATCTGCTCTATGCCGCTTTCGGTAAGGTCGTCAGTGCCGAGTTGTGATGCAATGATGTTGCGTGTGAATGTTATGAGATATTCGCCGTAGCGCTCGTTTACGTTTTTCATGAACATGTCTATGTCGGCAGTGCTGCGCAGATAGCCGTTGCTTATGGCGTTCACTATGTTGCGCTCTTCCTGTTCGGGCAGCAGCATGCCTGCCAGGTCGCCCCATTCGCCCGTGCCGCAGTCGCGTCCTTCAGCCGTAAGGTCGTATCCCGCTGCGACGTCGCCGGCAAACAGCTTTATTGCCATGTCGTAGAGCCGGATGCCGCGTTCGAGCGAGTTGCGGCTTATCTTGCATCCTCCGCAGGTATAGAAGGCCGTGTCTTCACCCTGAGACTCACGCATCTGTTCAAGAGTCTCCTTGCCCGCGATAATCTCGTTTATGGTCAGCGGACTCAGCCAGTCGTGGTTTATCAGGCTCTTGCGGCTGCTCTGTATTCTCACGTCGCGCCGTGGCCACTTGCGTATGTCGCGGTATAGGCCTACGGTGGTGATGTTTATTCCGGGCACGACGAAGGTCTCCCTTCCGTCTGATATGATATACGAGAACGGCAGGTTCCTTGTGTCGGGATGGTTGGTTATCTTGCCCAGGCACACCGAGAAGGCGCCAATGTTGGCCGGCAGTAGCAGATGAGAGCCGCTTGCCGTCTTTGTTCCGCGTTCAAGGCATCCGTAGTGTATAGGTCCCATCTTGTAGGCATGGTTGCTGAAGTTGGTTGCAGAGCCTGCATTATAGAACGAGAGCATGCAGCCTATGAGCAGCGTGCTCTTGTGATGACTTGCCGAGAACGGGCCGCAGAAGGCGGCGCACGCCTCGCCGTTGCTCATGTAGCAGTTGGCGAAAAACAGGCTGCTTTCGGCCGTAAATCCGTTTGTTATCTGGCATGCCTCGCCCACAAAGCAGTTGGTTATGTTGGCGCCGTTGAGTACGGCAGAGCCGTCGGTGACGATAGAGTTTTCGCATATAACGCCCGAACCAATGAACACGTTGTCCTCGAGACCCGATGCCAGGGTGCAGTCGCTTATGCGGCTTGCCCCGTTAATCTCGCAGTTGTCGCTGATGTGAGTATTGGTTATTTCGGTAGTGTTTACAATTTTCACATTATTTCCAACGGTGCTTTTATCCCTCTCTCTGCGCTCAATGTCGTCTTTAACAATTCCCCTTATGGCGGCGGTAAAATCCCTGTTGTCGGCATTGCGTATCATAAGTGCCGCCAGGTTGCTTGTCAGGCCACTGAACAGAATGACATTGCCGTTGCCGGCTTCGTTGAGCACGGATATGGTGTTGCCTTCGCCGTAAGTGGCTTCGGCCGTAGTCTCCATGGTGCATACGTTGCATATACAGCACTCCTCGCCTATGGCGTAGTTGTTGATATAGTTGCCGATATTCTCTATCAGGCAGTTGTCTCCTATATATGCGTTGCGCAGCGTGGCGTTTCTTATACCTGAGTGCCTGACAAATCCGTTAGACACCTCAATGTTCTTTTCGAATACACCCATAAAGATTTCGCCATAGAAGTTGACGTTCTTTATATAAGTAGGCTGAAAGTCGTCGGCCACATTAATGTTTGTCCAGTCTTCAGCCGTACATCCGTTCTCTTCAAGAATGTTAATCTCTTCGTTGGTCAGAAGTCTGTATTCGTCCATAGCGTAAAGTTTTATTCGATTAAATCATTGTAGGGACACTTCAGTACGTGCAGTTCGCGCACTGTCTTATGCAGAGTGTCTCCCTGTTCTTCAATGTTAATCTTGTTTTTTGCCGAGATAAACAGGCAGTTGTCGTTCAGCTTGGCCATCCACGTCTTTTTCAGTCCGTCGAGCGTTAGTATTACATTCTGAGCAATATCTTCAGTTTCGTCAATACTCATGGAGAGAGCGCGGGCTGTTGCCACAGCTTTTGCTCTTGTTGATTTTGCTATTTGTTCAAACCCGGTCTGCTCCATATTTTGCTTTGTTTACTGTTATAACGTATTGATGTGGATATTATAAACTGCAATTAACATTTATTATAAAAGTCCTTCTTTTATTTTATGTCATATAATAATATGACTTTCTGATTTTCTGTTTGCTGAACTTCAGCCGTACATCCTTTCTCCTCGAGAATGTCAATCTCTTCGTTGGTCAGGAGTCAGTATCCGTCCATGGCGTAAAGTCTTTTATTCTATTGGATACAGAAAATCGTTGTAAGGATACTTCTGCACGTGCAGTTCGCGCACCTTATTATATAGCGTCTCTCTCAGCTCGTCAATGTTAGTCTTGTTCTTTGCCGAGATAAACAGACAACTGTCGTTAAGTTTTGCCATCCACGTCTTCTTCAGTTCGTCGAGCGTAACGTTCTCCTTCGTTGCCGGAGTGAGGTCGTCAGGGTCTTTTTCCACCCATGTGTATGAGTCTATCTTGTTGAAGATTATCATCGACGGCTTGTCGGCGCATCCGAGATCCTTCAGCGTGTTGTCTACAACCTTTATCTGCTCCTCAAAGTCGGGGTGTGATATGTCTACCACATGCAGCAGCAGGTCGGCCTCGCGCACCTCGTCGAGCGTGCTCTTGAACGAGTCTACAAGGTCGGTGGGCAGCTTGCGTATGAATCCTACTGTGTCGGCGAGCAGGAACGGCAGGTTCTCAATAACCACCTTGCGCACCGTGGTGTCGAGCGTTGCGAACAGCTTGTTCTCGGCAAACACGTCGCTCTTGGCCAGAAGGTTCATCGTGGTCGACTTGCCCACGTTGGTATATCCCACGAGAGCCACGCGTATAAGCCTGCCCCTGTTCTTGCGCTGTGTGGTCTTCTGCTTGTCTATTTCGGCCAGCCTCTGCTTCAGCAGCGACATGCGCTGAAGGATTATTCGGCGGTCCATCTCGAGCTGAGTCTCACCCGGTCCGCGCAGTCCCACAGAACCTTTTCCGCCGCCCGAGCCGCTTCCGCCTCCCTGGCGCTCAAGGTGAGTCCACAGTCGCTGCAGTCGCGGCAGCATGTATCTGTATTGTGCCAGCTCCACCTGCGTCTTGGCGTTGGCTGTCTGTGCGCGCATGGCAAATATGTCGAGAATGAGCGAAGTGCGGTCAAGAATCTTCACCTTAAGTTCGTTTTCGATGTTGCGTATCTGCTTGGCCGACAGCTCATCGTCGAATATCACCATTCCGATTTCGCGTTCGGCGTCTTCCTCATCCTTTATATATTGTTTTATTTCTTCAAGTTTTCCTTTGCCTACATACGTGGTCTGGTTAGGGCCGCCCACTTTCTGCGTAAACCGCTTTACGGTTACGGCGCCTGCAGTATCTGCCAGAAACTCCAGTTCGTCGAGATACTCTTTTGTCTTGGCTTCGTTCTGTTCCTGGGTTATCAGTCCTACCAGTATGGCCGTTTCGGCTTTTACTTCAGAGATTACAAATTCTTTCATCAGTTGATTTCAATCTTTGATACATAATAAATACAAAGTTACATTTTTTATGTTGAAATACAAAATAAAACGAAACTCTTAACTCTTGCTTAACGTTACGGGCTGTTTAGCGGTGCTGACAAATTGTTTTTATTTTCGTCTAAAAAGTTATAAAATATAATCATATTCCGTAAACGTTTACGTAGTTTTTTTGACTAAACTACATATATTTTTGATTTGTGTCAATTTTTTTGTCTACCTTTGCTCACGATAATAAAGATTTTCAGAATTACATGCTACATTAATACTAAAGACTAAGACATTCAAACAGAAAGAATTTGCTCCGATGTGGTATCGGGGCATTTTTTCGTTTATGCCCCTTTGTGATTTTTTCCGTTTCGGTATAGCCGTGCGACATTAATTGCGGTCTTTCTTGACGCTATGGCGATAAAAGTTTTTTTGTAAAAACTCATCACTCGTCACAAGTGATGTTAATATCCTGACTGTCAGCTTTTTATAGTGTGATGAGTTGCATTTTCAACTCATCACGGCTCATCATGCAACATGTTTTTCGGCCGGTTTTTCATATAATTAAAGTATAATTTACGCCAAAATCAGCCCGTAATGGGAGGCTGTGACGAGTTGAAAATGCAACTCGTCACGCTATAAAGTGTTGAAATACAGTGTCTTATATGCCGATGTGATGAGTGATGAGTCTGTTGAAAAATCTTTTTATCCAAAATAGTTATTAAGATTTTTCCTCATTGTTGTTTCCTGTTGCCGGTTGACAGCGTCTGCGTGCGTGCAGAATTAAGACGCATGCGGTTTGATTGTCATATTCTGACTATGTTTTTATGCCTCTGCAAAAGCATACCTTTTACGTTGCGATATGTGTCCTTTTGGCATGCAAAAGGTATGCTTTCAGACGCTGATTTGCCACCTTTTGCAGACAGGGAGATGGCGGGTGCTGCATAGGGTAGACACAGCCGGGGCTTCCGGCAGCGAGGCAATGTTTTTTATCTGTATAAATTATGTCGATTACGTGTTGTCGCATTTGCAAATATTTTTGTAATTTTGTGGTGTCTTGTCTGCCGTTCCGCTTCTGTAGTGCAGTGTGGCAGCAGACCCTCTGGCCTTGTGTTATAGACTTGCTGCTGAGGACATAGGGGCAGGGGTGAAGCTGAATGTGGCTTAATATGATTGAAACTGAGAATAAAAAATATAGAGAAAAATGAAAAACCTGTTTATTTTATCATTCGTCTTATTGGCTTCCTTGGGCGCAGATGCAGCCAAGGTGGATGTGAAGTCGCCCGACGGCAAACTCGTTGTCAGCATATCTGATGACGGCGGAAAGCCTGAGTATGAGGTGAATTACGACGGTACGGCCATGCTCGGCAGGTCGGCCCTCGGACTGAAAACAGATGTTGCCGACTTCACTTCGGGGCTGACAATCGTAGATTCTGAAGAAAGCAAGATAGACAAGAAGTATGATATAACGAGGACAAAGACATCGTCTGTGCATTATGTGGCCAACAGGCTCGACGTGGTTTTCAGAAAAGAAGACGGCAAGAAGATAAAGGTTACGTTCTGTGTGTCGGACAACGACCTTGCATATCGCTACACCCTGTTGCCTATAGAGGGCAGCGACTGCCGCTGCGCCGTGGTATACAGTGAGGCGAGCAGCTTCAACTTCCCCGAAAACACCACCACGTTTCTGTGTCCGCAGATAGGTCCCATGGCCGGATGGATGCGCACAAAGCCGAGCTATGAGGAAGACTATACGGCCGACGCGCCCATGAACGTGAAGTCGGCTTTTGGCCGTGGATACACCTTTCCGTGCCTGTTCCGCATCGGCAACGACGGATGGGCGCTGGTGAGCGAGACCGGTGTTGACGCCGGCTACTGCGGCTCACATCTCAGCGACTATGCCGAGGGCCGTGGCTACACGGTGGCTTTTCCAGACAAGGGCGAGAACAACGGATTCGGGAGCGAGTTTGCCGCCATTCCCGTGCCTGGCTCAACGCCGTGGCGCACCGTTACCGTTGGCAGGACGCTGAAGCCTATTGTTGAGACAACGGTGCCCTTTGATGTGGTTGAACCGAAGTACGAGGCTTCAACCGACTATAAGCCCGGCCGCTACACTTGGAGCTGGCTGCTGTGGCAGGACAACTCGATCAACTACGACGACCAGGTGGCTTTTATCGATCTTGCTGCCGAGATGGGCTACGAGTATACGCTTGTTGATGCCGCATGGGACGTAAACATAGGGCGCGACCGCATGGCAGAGCTGAGCCGCTACGCGCAGTCAAAGGGCGTTAGTCTGCTGCTTTGGTATAACTCCAACGGCTTTGCCAACGACGCTCCGCAGTCGCCGCGCCACTGTATGAATACGGCCGTGGCACGCGAGCGCGAGATGAAGTGGCTGAAGAGCATCGGTGTGAAAGGCATAAAGGTAGACTTCTTCGGCGGCGACAAGCAGGAGACGATGCGCCTTTATGAAGACATACTGAGCGATGCCAACCGCTACGGGCTGCAGGTGATATTCCACGGATGCACCATTCCGCGCGGCTGGGAGCGCATGTATCCCAATTATGTGGGCAGCGAGGCCGTGCTCGCATCAGAGAATGTATATTTCTCGCAGAGACACTGCGACCTCGAAGGCTTCGAGCTCACCATGCACCCCTTCTCGCGTAACGCCATTGGAAGCATGGACTGGGGCGGAGTGATAATGAAACACCGCATGGGGCGCGGCACCGACAGCGGCAACTATCGCCGCACGACCGACGTGTTTGAGATGGCTACGGCCATAACCAATCAGGCAAGTGTGCAGTGTATAGCCGTTCAGCCCGACAATATCAGCAGTCTGCCGCAGTTTGAGAAAGACTTTCTGAAGACCGTGCCTGCTGCATGGGACGAGACACGCTTTATCGACGGATATCCGACAAAATATGTTGTTATGGCCCGCCGCCACGGCAACGACTGGTATGTAGGCGGACTCAACGGCACCGGCAAGCCGATGACCTTGACCGTCTGTCTGCCCATGTTTGCCGGGCAGAAGGTGAAACTTTATGCCGACAACAAGAAGAAAAAGGGCGAGGCCATAGCTTCGTCTGCGCTTAAAACCGTGAAGGTTGACTCTAAAGGCATGCTCAAAGTTACCATGCAGCCTTTAGGAGGCATCATCGTTACTAAATAAGAGTTATTAAATCCGCCGCCGTGCGGCTCTCTGTGCCTGCCCAGACATTGTCCGAGGCAGGCATTTTTTTATGTTTTCAAGTGGTTAATTACAGCTTATAAGGTAGAAACTTGTTCACAGAATACAATCATAGTAATCAAAGAATGATATTGAAAAATTGTTCCGGCTGCTATGTTTTCATAAATTATCGTTATCTTTGTGAGGAAACTCAAAAACATTGATTATAATGGTAAAAATAACGGTTCAAAACACACAAATAAATGTTTTTCACAGGGAAGACCAAGATTACATATCCCTTACAGACATGGCTTCGGCAAAAGAAGGCGACAGCAGGTCGGCTGATGTCATTAAGAATTGGATAAGAAATCGTTATACAATAGAATTTCTTGGAACGTGGGAAATTATCCATAACCCAAATTTTAAAGTGGTCGAATTTGACCACTTTAGGAGAAATGCAGGTCTGCCGTCTTTTGTACTTAGTGCTTCTGAATGGATAGAACGTACCGATGCCATCGGTATTTTTGTTAAAAAGGGACGTTATGGTGGTACGTATGCGCATAAAGATATTGCTTTTGAGTTTGGCTCTGCTATAAGTGTTACATTCAAGTTATATTTGATTGAAGAGTTTCAGCGTCTGAAGACCGACGAACTTCGTCAGTTGGGCTGGTCGGCTAAACGTGAACTGTCAAAAATCAATTACCGTATACATACAGATGCTATCAAGCATAATCTTATTCCAAATGAAGTTACTCAGAAACAAGCAAATGTTATTTACGCAAACGAGGCAGACGTATTGAATGTGGCTATGTTTGGAATTACAGCAAAACAATGGAGAGAAGCCAATCCTGATTTGAATGGTAATATTCGTGATTATGCTACCGTCAATGAGCTTATCTGCCTGTCTAATATGGAGAACCTGAATGCAGTGTTTATAGAACAAGGCATTTCTCAAAGCGAACGGCTTATAAAACTTAACCAAATAGCCATTCATCAGATGAGTATATTGGAAAGTGGTGATAATGGCGAGAGAAAATTATTGAAATAATTGAATGATTGGGTGTCATTGTATTTGTAGACGTTTATGGCTTTCTGATAGTATTTGTTTTCTTTTCATATCCAGAGGCGTAATGGCGCCGTCTGGATAATACGTTGTGATTGTTGTCTTTAAAAAATATCAAAGTCTAAGGAAGCTATGTTATTAGACTGTTTTGACATTCGGCAACCTTAATAATAAGTGGCAAGAAATTTTATAATCTTAGTCTTGTGAAAGGTTGTGAAAATTACCCATGTAAAGTTATAAATGTATTATCACACGCAATAATAAAATAAATTTCGTAACTTTGCAAATGAGATTATTAATTACTAACCAATATTCTTTTTATTAAAAAACATGATTAACAGATTTATTCTCAACGAAGTTTCTTACTTCGGAGCCGGTGCACGCAAGCAGTTGCCGGAAGTATTGGCGCGTCTTAATCTTCACAAGGCATTAGTTGCAACAGATAAAGGACTGTTGAAAGTTGGTACAGCAAAGATGGTTACCGACGTTCTTGATGAGGCCGGATTTGCATACGACATATACAGCGAGATAAAGCCCAACCCTACGGTTACTAACGTTAAGCAGGGCGTTGACGCATTCAAGGCGTCTGGTGCCGACTGCATCATCGCCATCGGCGGAGGCTCGTCTATGGACACAGCCAAGGGTATAGGCATCGTTGTTGCCAATCCTGAGTTTGCCGATGTTGTTTCGCTCGAGGGATGTGCACCTACAAAGAACAAGTCGGTGCCAATCATCGCGCTGCCTACAACAGCAGGTACAGGTGCCGAGGTTACCATCAACTATGTTATTATTGACGAAGAAAATCAGAAAAAGATGGTCTGTGTAGACCCTAACGACATTCCTGCCGTTGCCATTGTTGACCCCGAACTGATGTATTCTCTGCCGAAGGGACTCACCGCCGCAACGGGTATGGATGCTCTGACACATGCCATTGAGGGATATATCACAAAGGGCGCATGGGTTATGTCTGACATGTATGAGCTGCAGGCCATAAAGATGATAGCCGAGAATCTGCCTGTTGCCGTTGAGGAACCGCAGAATCCAGTAGGACGTGAGGGCATGGCTCTGGCTCAGTATATCGCCGCTCAGGCATTCTCTAACGTAGGTCTTGGCCTTGTTCACGGCATGGCTCACCCGATGGGCTCGCTCTTTGATGTTCCCCACGGAGTTGCCAACGCACTGCTTCTGCCCACAATCATGGAGTTCAACATGCCTTGCTGCATAGAGAAATATGGTGTCATTGCACGTACAATGGGTGTTGACACTACGGGCATGACTGCCGAGGAGGCTGCACAGGCTGCATGCGATGCTGTCAAGGCATTGGCCATCCGTGTGGGCATACCTCAGCATCTGTCTGATCTTGGCATTAAGGAGAGCGACATTCCCGCCCTCGCCGCTCAGGCCATTGCCGACGTATGTACTCCGGGTAACCCGCGTGACGTTACGGAGGAGCAGATCGTTGAACTGTACAAGAAGGTGCTTTAATTAGAAAAGTATCATAATAATAAAGGAACACCAGGCGCCTGGTGTTCCTTTATTTTGTTTTTTATCCAGCCTGCATTTGTCTGACTGAAACTATAGTGTCCCGTATTTTTCTGCAACAGACTTTGCCGCAACATATCCCATTGTCCATGCCGCCTGAAGGTTGAAGCCTCCTGTTACGGCGTCAACGTCGAGCACTTCGCCTGCAAAATACAGTCCTTCGTGGCTTTTGCATTCAAGAGTCTTTGCGCTGATGTTGCCCAGGGCAACGCCGCCGCAGGTAACAAACTCTTCCTTAAACTTGTTCTTGCCGTCTATTCTGTATCTGTCGTTTGTCAGTGTGGCCACAAGGCGGTTGCGGCCCTTGCTGCCCAGTTCGGCCCATCTCATTTCAGGTTTCAGTCCGCTCTGTGTCAGCAGATGCTCCCAAAGGCGGCTGTTTAGGTGTGCAGGGTATATGTTCGAAATCTGTTTCTGCTTGTTTTCGGCAGCCATCTCGCTTATCATGTCTGCCACCTCCGGCTCATTCATGTCGCCAAACCAGTTTATCCACAGCTCCGCCTTGTATTCGGCATCATGCAGAATGCGTGCGGCGTATGACGAAAGACGCAGAATGGCAGGTCCGCTCATGCCCCAATGGGTAATCAGCAGCGGTCCGGTGGCTCTCAGTTTGGTGCCGGTGAGGCCTGCGGTAACGTCGTTTACGACGGTGCCCATCAGTTTGGTGACATTGTTTTTCGGCAGACACACGCTGAACAGCGACGGTACAGGCTGCACGATGTCGAGGTTGAGGCCCCGCAGAAAATCAAGTCCGCTTGTCTTCGGGCTGCCTCCTGTCGTTACCAACACGATGTCGGCATGTTCCTCCGGTGCGTCGCTTCCGCTGAAACTTATGCTGAAACGGCAACCGTCATTGTTGTTTATTTCATTCCCGGAGATGTGTTCAATCTTGCTTACCCTGTGCCGTGTCTTTATCTTTACGCCTCTATGGTGCATCAGCCGTGTTAGTGTGCCGACAATTTCCATGGCGTCCTGTGATACAGGAAACACGCACTGGTCGTCTTGCGTGACGAGTCTTACCCCATTGCTCTCAAACCATTTGAAGGCGTCAACATTACTAAACTCGCGCAGCAGGCGCTTCATCAGTCGTGAGCCGCGCGGATAAACAGCCTCGATGCTCCTCACATCCCTGAACGAGTTGGTAAGGTTGCAGCGTCCGCCGCCCGTTACGGCCACCTTTGCCAGCAGCTTGTTTCCGCTCTCATATACGGTTACGCATGCTTCGGGCATGCGCTCTTTCAGGCATATTGCGGCAAAGCATCCCGCCGCGCCGCCGCCTATTATGGCAATCCTTGTTGTCATTATGGGCTTATGTCTTATTTTTCTTCTTTCTTATATACAAATTTTTCTATGTCTACGTGTCCCCCCGGCTGTTTCGTGGCATAGTTAAACAGGGCATATCTTGTGCCCATGAACAGGCGGCGGTAGTCGAATTTCATCTTAAATTCTCCGCCTATAGCCGTCCATTTCTTTCCGTCGGTGCTGTAATAGAATGTAGCTATGTCGCGTCCGAGGTTGAAGTCGCCGTCGATGCGCAGGAAGATCCTGTTGCCTGTTATGCTTATGCGTGCCTTCTCCTGCGTGTCAACACTGCTCACGAGATGCTCCTTCTCTGTAAGGTTCACCTGAGTCTGCGTTACGGTCAGCCATGTCTTGCTGTTGTCCTTCTCTATTGCCATTATGCCCGAGTGGCCGTTGAATGCGGCAAGTCCGGCGCGGTCGCCGTCTCTCATGCCGCTGAAGTCAATCTCTATATATGCGCTGCATTTAGGCCCTTCCATGCGCTGTGTCAGCGTGTTGGGTGCCATATACAGATTGTCGACCACTCTACATGTGGTCAAACGCAGGCGTCCGTCGGATAACTTCCAAAAATCATTGGCCGGATTATGGTTCCATTGCCAGTGCTTAAGGTCGAGCGTGTCGCCGTTGAAGTCGTCGCTCACCACCATGTCAATGTCTTTAAAGCCCTGCACAGGCTTGTTCATCACGAAAGGCACCTTGCCGTTCACGTTGCCGAGCATAGGCCATCCGTCGGTCCAGCGGCACGGCATGAGCAGCGGCACACGGCCGACGGCTCCGCGGTCCTGGAAGATGAAGCCATACCAGTTGCCGTGTCCGTCGTCAACGATGGTGCCCTGTCCGGCATAGGGGAAGCCGGCAAAGTTGTCTTCAAGTATCACCTTCTTCTCATAAGGTCCGGTTATCTTGTCGGCACGGTAGCACAGCTGTCGGCGCGGCTTGTCCTTCGGCCATGAAATCATGAGCAGATAATAGCGTCCGTCGTGCTTTATCACGCGACTGCCTTCGAGCAGATTGTTCTCCTCTTCGTCGCGCACGTTGAGCGTGATGTCCACGCCGCCCTCCTTCTTGGCCGTAAGGTCGGCGTTGAGTTCGGTCAGTTTGCCTGTTCCGCTGAACACATACACACGCCCGTCATCGTCGAAAAACAGCGACGCGTCGTGAAAGTGGGGCAGGCGAGAGTGCAATGTCCATCCCTTGCGCGGGTCTTTCGTTGTGTAGACAAATGAGCGGAACGGCTCGTCGTTGGGCGAGAACAGGGCATAGAATGTGCCGTTGTGGTATCTTATCGACGTGGCCCATTGTCCGCGTCCGTACACTGTGCCGCCCTGCATATTATATTTTGGCGTTTCGTCGAGCCTGTCGAAGAGATAGCTCACCGTCTCCCAGTTTACCAAATCCTTAGAGTGCATTATCGGTGCGCCCGGCATGAGATGCATTGTGGTTGTTACGAGCCAGAAGTCGTCGCCCGTGCGTATCACGTCAGGGTCGGGCATATCCGCCCACACAACGGGATTCTTGAACGTCTCTTGTGCATAGGCCAGTGTGGCGGCAAGCATTATGGTCAGCGATATAAATAGTTTTTTCATTGTATTTGTCTTTTTCCGTTTTGTTTCCCTATATCTTGTCAGGCATATTATTTAATTGTATTTCTCATCAGAGTGGCTTAAATGTTATGTAAGGTCATTCTGATGTTACGTTTCTGCAAAGTTACAAATTTAATTTTACATTATTGCCGTTAATGTCTTTATTCTGTTTCAAAGTGTTGCATTGCATGGAGCTAATGTTTCTGTTTTTTGCTTTTTGGCGCAAAAATAGGTGCCTTTAATCTTGTGTAACATTGATAAAAATGTAGGAACCTACCCCGGGTACGTCCACATAAAGGTATTGCCGCTTTCATAATAACTTGAATGCTTGTCGCACCTGGGATGCCTCCCTACGTTATGATAGTTATGTTGATAATTATAAAAGAAAAGGGGCGGATAAAATTACTTATCCGTCCCTTCTTTTAAGAAATGTTCGATTATGCATATTTATCTTTAGTTTCTGAACACCAGTCCTGTGCCGTTGGCGTCGATTATTATCGGCTTCTCGCGGCTAACCTCCTCAGCAAGAAGTTTCTTTGAGAGGTCGTTGAGCACATACTCCTGTATGGCTCTCTTTACAGGACGGGCACCGAACTCAGGGTCGAAGCCTGCGTCGGCAAGCCAGTTGATGGCTGCGTCGGTGTATTCGAGTGTGAAGCCCTGCGGTTCAAGCATCTTCCTTACAGAGTCCATCTGCAACTTAACCACTCCGGCAATCTGCTCCTTCGTCAGCGGCAGGAACATTATTATGTCGTCGATACGGTTGAGGAACTCAGGACGTATGGTCTTCTTCAGCAGCGTCATCAGCTGGTTGTTGAGCATCGACTGCTCATGGCTGTCGAGCTTTCCGCCGTGCTTCTCCAAGTCTTCACGTATCAGCTGGCTTCCAAGGTTAGAAGTCATGATGATGATAGTGTTCTTGAAGTTTACGGTACGTCCCTTGTTGTCGGTCAGACGGCCGTCGTCGAGCACCTGAAGCAGGATGTTGAACACATCCGGGTGAGCCTTCTCAATCTCGTCGAAGAGCACAACCGAATAAGGCTTGCGCCTTACTGCCTCGGTGAGCTGTCCGCCCTCGTCGTAGCCAACGTATCCCGGAGGCGCTCCGATAAGACGGCTGACGCTGAACTTTTCCTGATACTCACTCATATCTATTCGCGTCATCATGGTCTCATCGTTGAACAGATATTCAGCTAAGGCCTTTGCAAGCTCTGTCTTACCTACACCGGTAGTGCCGAGGAAGATGAACGAAGCTATCGGGCGCTTCGGGTCTTGCAGTCCGGCACGGCTGCGGCGAACGGCGTCGCTCACTGCCGTTATTGCCTCTTCCTGACCTATAACACGTTTATGCAGTTCCTCCTCAAGGTGCAGCAGCTTCTCGCGCTCGCTCTGCATCATTCGCGTTACGGGTATTCCCGTCCAGCGGCTTACCACCTCAGCTATATCGTCGGCTGTAACCTCCTCACGCACCATTGCCTCGCCGCCCTGCGTGTTGCGCAGCTGATCCTGAATGTTCTTGATGTCGTCTTCAAGCTGTTTCAGGCTGCTGTAGCGTATCTCGGCCACACGCTCATAGTTGCCTTCACGCTCGGCGCGCTCAGCCTCAAACTTCAGCTGCTCTATCTGCTGCTTGTCCTGCTGAATCTTGTTGACGAGAGCCTTCTCGCCTTCCCATTTGGCACGGAACACCTTTTCCTGATCTTTCAGTTCGGCAATCTCTTTGTCGAGCTGTTCAATCTTCGGCTGGTCGTTCTCACGCTTGATGGCCTCGCGCTCAATCTCGAGCTGTTTCAGCTTACGCGTAATCTCGTCGAGTTCCTCAGGCACAGAGTCGCGCTCCATTCTCAGCTTAGCTGCAGCCTCGTCCATAAGGTCGATTGCCTTATCAGGCAAGAAACGGTCGCTGATGTAACGCTCCGACAGTTTGACGGCTGCTATGCAGGCATCATCCTGAATACGCACCTTATGGTGGTTTTCGTAGCGCTCCTTCAGACCACGCAGTATGCTTATTGCGCTAAGCTCGTCAGGCTCGTCAACCATGACGGTCTGGAATCTCCTTTCAAGAGCCTTGTCCTTCTCAAAATACTTCTGATATTCGTTAAGTGTCGTTGCACCTATGCTGCGCAGTTCGCCACGCGCAAGCGCAGGCTTCAGAATGTTGGCGGCATCCATAGCGCCTTCGCCTCCTCCGGCACCAACCAGCGTGTGGATCTCATCTATGAACAGGATGATACGGCCGTTGCTGTTGGTAACCTCCTTGACGACGCTCTTCAGACGCTCCTCAAACTCGCCTTTATATTTGGCTCCGGCAACCAGCGCGCCCATGTCGAGCGAGTAGAGCTGCTTGTCTTTCAAGTTCTCAGGCACGTCGCCGCGGACTATACGCTCAGCCAGTCCTTCAACGATGGCTGTCTTACCGGTTCCCGGCTCACCTATCAGTATAGGGTTGTTCTTTGTACGGCGTGACAGAATCTGAAGTACACGACGAATTTCATCGTCACGGCCAATCACAGGGTCGAGTTTGCCCTGACGTGCCTCCTCAACCAGGTTCTTGGCATATTTCTCCAGGCTCTGATAGTTTTCGTCAGCCGACTGCGACTGCACCTTCTGTCCCTGCCTCAGCTCGTTTATGGCTGCGCGCATCTCCTTCTCGGTGCATCCTGCATCCTTCATTATGCGGCTTGCCGTAGAGTTTACATCGAGCAATGCCAGCATTACAGGTTCAACGCTGACGAACTCGTCGCCCATTTTCTGCGATATGTCTACGGCCTTCTGAAGCACGCTGTTGCTCTCGTTGCTGAGATAAGGCTGTCCGCCCTGAACCCGTGGCAAGCGGCTAATCTCACGGTCAACCACTGTCTCAACCTGCATGGCGTTTACACCGAGTTTCTGAAACAGAAAGTTGGTAACGTCTTTAGCCTTGTTCATAAGGCCCTTGAGCAGGTGGACCGGCTCGATCGACTGCTGTCCTGAGCGTTGTGCGGTGTTAACTGCCTCCTGAACAGCCTCTTGCGCTTTGATTGTGAATTTGTCGAATGTCATATAATAGTCTCCTTTCTTTTCTTTTTCTTATTTGTTATTCCTGAATACAATCTTTTTACGATTGTCTGCTATCAGAGAATCAAAATACATGCCCGTAGCCCAGTTCTGACATTTTGTCTTGTTTGCATGACAAATTTTCAGTCTGATTGATTCTCTGTTGTTGTATACATAATTAATATATAATGCCGGTTCCGTTCTGTTTGGCATATTGTCGCCCTTTGATGCTATGGCCTTACACTTTGATTTCTGTTGAGGCTCTCATACTGCAATATTTGAAAATTATAATCATTTGGCCGTGAAAATGCCCCGAAAACGTGTGCAAACGTAAGTCAGTGTGTTACATGTCGTTATGCAGGTAGCGCCGTATATGTGCAATGTTTTTTGTCCGAAATGGGACAAAAATGCCTTTATTTCAATAAAAAAACAGGTTGGTTTTCATGCTGAAAGCTGCCCGTTTCCGGGTAAAAAGTTGCCGAGTTGTTTTATAAAAGCTTACCTTTTATGTCCGGATGTAAATATTCTTTATCATAATAATGCGCATGGCCTGTCTGATTTTTCTATTTCATCAGAAAATCATGACAAAACTAAAGTGACATAATGATGCGGCTTTTGATGAATATGCTTTCATATTGGTTGATGTTGCATGTGCGCTTTCTGCTTGTTCGTGCGTATAGATGTGATTGGTTTTAGATAAATAAAAACGCAGAAGTTATCAACAGACAACATCGAAACTGTTGATAACTTCTGCGTGAATGTATGTTTCTGTATATGTCAGAAGCGCACTGTTATGCCGATGCTGGGCAGCAGCGTGCCGCTGTCCTGACTGATATACTTCATCTTGTAGCGCTGTTCGGCTGCCGGAGCGTCAGGATTTTCAATGACGCCAGTGCTCATCAGCACGTCGGGCTGGCTCAGAACGCTCTTTGTTATGTTCTGTATGTCGAGATAAAAGCCGAGCATCCAGCCTTTGAAATAATAGTTTTTGTCTACGCGGATGTCAAGTTGGGCAAAGGCATCAAGACGTTCGGTGTTAAATTTCGAATAGTCGTAATACGGGCGTCCCTGTGCGTCCCATGCCTCCACGAGCGACGACTTGTCAACGTCATACGGCGTATACGGACTGCCGCCTATCGCACTCAGCTTGGCTCCTATGCTCCAGTTGCGCGGCAGCTCGTAGGTGGCGCTCACGTTCGCTATGAAGCGGTTGTCCCATGCCGAGTTGATATATCCGGCGTCAGAGTTGTTTTTGTATTGACTCTTGAATAATGTGAACGACGCCATAGACACCAGTTTGCCAGGTATTTGCCAGCGCATGGTGGCTTCGAGGCCGTAAGCCCTGCCCTTGGCCGACGAAACGAGCAGCTCGTTGCCCACAACGCCATAGTCGTTGCCCTTGCATGAGAGCGGAATGTTGTCGGCAACGGAGAGCGGAATGTCAGTGTAATGTTTGTAGAAACCTTCCAGACCCACTGTTATCTGCTTGCCCGGTGTCCATTCAACGCCCAGCGCCGCGTTCTTTACGCGCATATATTCGAGCGACTTGTTGGCCAGTTGGCCGTTTTCGTCCTTATATCCCAGGGCTGTGTATGGCGGCAGCTGATGATACATTCCGGCGCCGATGTTGACGGCCCACGACGGCAGAAACTTGTAAGACAATGATAAGGTGGGCGAGATGTGCTCCCAGAAACGCGCTGTCAGGTCAGAATAAGAACATCCGTCGAGGCGCAGGCCCATGTTGGCCGTAAGTCTTCCGTCTTCACTCGTATAGCGCGCCGAGCCGTAAGCTGCCCATCCTGCAAAGCTGATGTCGGTTGAGTATTGCGATATTGAGCTTTCGTTGTGATAAACTTTTTGGTATGTGTGGTCGTTGTAGAAGGCATACCATGCTTCAACGCCCTCGCGCCATGTCCAACGGTCGTTATATGTGCGGTTTTCGGCTCTCAGCGACAGCTTCTGTTCGCGCGAACTGAGGTCGAGCGTAAGGTTTTCGGGAGCCGAATCGTCGTTGTTGCGGTATTTAAGATTTTGGTTGCCCAGATAGTTATAGCCGAGCGAAACCGTTGTTACGTTCTTTCCGGCATAATGTTTATAAGATGCTCCGAGCGTAAACGTCTGCTGCGTTATGCGGGGCAGGTAGCTCAGCATGTATTCGGCGTCCTCTCCTTCTTGGTCGGTATTAAGCTTCATGTTGTCGATGCCCGTAAGCCCGAGGAAAGTTATTTCGTCTTTCTTTCCCAATTTGGTCTTTATCTTAAACTGTCCGTCAATGTAGTTTGGCAGGAAGGGCAGGCCGATCATCTTGAATAGCAGTTGCAGATACGACTGGCGCACAGAGAACAGATATGTAGTGTTGCTGCCGAAGTGGCCCATGCCGCTGAGCGACACTTCCGATGCTCCGAGAGTGGCCTTGAAAGAGTTTTCGTCGGTGTTGCCGTCGAGCAGACTTATGTCCATCACCGAGCTTAATGCGCCGCCGCGGTCAGCCGGAAACGCTCCTGTATAGAACTGCACTTCGCGTATAAGGTCGGCGTTTAGTATGCTCACTGGGCCGCCCGACGCACCCTGAGTGGCAAAGTGGTTAATGTTAGGTATCTCTATGCCGTCCATGAAGAAGCGGTTTTCCGACGGCGAGCCGCCCCTTACGATGAGGTCGTTGCGATAGCCGATAGGAGAGAACGATACGCCCGGCACCGACCTCACAATGCGCGATATGTCGCGGTTGCCGCCCGGACTCTTCTCTATCTCGCCGAGTCCTATTATCTGCATGCTCACCGGACTTGGCTTTACGCGCCTTATCACGGGCACGCTAACCGTAACTTCGTTGAGATGCTTTGAGTCTTCGTCGAGTTCAATCTCTATCGTAGGCATCTTTGCCGACACGAAATATTCGGCAGACAGCACGCTCTTGTAGCCTATGCACGTAACGTAGAGCCGGCAGATGCCTGGATTGACGCCGCTTATGACGAACACTCCGGTGGTGTCGGTGGCTGCTCCGACGCCCTGCAGCCCCTGCACCGATACGCTTGCGCCTATGACAGGCTCGCGCGACAGTCTGTCTACGATGCGTCCGCGCACCGTAAACTTCTCTGATTCGGCATGCATGGCCGTTATCTGGAAGATGCAAATAAGGATGAATGCTATTCGCTGAAATGTGTGTAGAATGTATTTCATATAAATAATACAGAAGTTTTAAAAATGTAGTCGTGTCTGTTGATGCGTTCTGCGAAAGGCATCTGGCACTGTAATAAAACGAAGTTAACGGACAAATCGCCATGTAGGAGATATAAAAACTGTTGTCCGTTAACTTCGTTCGTTTCTTTTGTCCGGCTATTATTTTTTCTTTGCCGGCTATGCTTGGGCCATGTGGCCGCGGGCATTATTTCATCTTGTCGAAGCCTTCGCCGAACACGCCGTGGCAGAATGTCTGTGAAACCATGGCATGGGGGTCGATATTCTTAATATAGTGGAATATTTCCTGAGACTCATATTTTCTTGCCAGAACGATAAGTATGTCCACTTCCTTCTTTGAATACCAGCCTTTGCCCTCAACAACGGTAACACCTCTGTGGGCGCTTTGGTTGATCTGGTCTGCAATCTTTTCATAATCCTTTGATATGATGATAAACTGCACAGTCTGGCGTGAACCGTTGACAACGTAGTCGCAGACATAACTTGCAATCAGAGTGAAGGCGATACCGTAGACGATTGTCTCGGTGCTGTGGAACAGCAGATAAGACGAGCTGATAATCGTAATGTCGATAAACTGCATGGCACGTCCGAAGCTCAGGCTGAAATATTTGTTCAGCAGGGCTATCAATATATCGGTTCCTCCGGTAGAGCCGTTATGCGAGAACACCAGACCGAGGCCTCCGCCGGCCATTGCACCTCCGAGAATAACATGCATAAACTTGTCTTCGCCGGCCGTGATTATGGGATATGCCTGAAACAGGGGCTGAAGTACGCCCACAAATACTGACATGATTGACACGCCGATGATGGTTCTGATGATAAACTGCTTGGTGAGTGCCTTGCAGGCAATGATAAGCATAGTCACGTTAAGCACCCAGATCGAAATACCGGGAGGAAATCCGAAGGCATAGAACAGCAGCGCCGATATACCGGAAACGCCTCCCATCACAACCTGTTCGGGAAGGATAAAGGCCGTATATCCGAATGAATAAAGTAATATTCCAAATGTAAGGAAAAAAAGATCTTTATAAAAAGAATTCTTTACTTCGGCCTTGCCCTTTTTTTTGATATCATTCATAATAATTATGGTTAAAAATTAAAAAAACTATCACTTTCATGTACAGCGGCAGAAAATGACCTGTTGCTGTACATGAAAGTGTTATATCACGAGTATGTGTGTATTTAATACTTTCAGAATTATATGTAGACTATTTTATCTTTTCGAAGCCTGCCCCGAACACACCGTGACAGAACGTCTGTGAAACCATCGCGTTAGGATCGATCTGTTTGATGATAATCATCAAGTCCTGAAGCTCGTATTTATGCGCGAGGATTATCAGCAGCTTGACATCGTTCTTTGTATACCAGCCCTTACCCTCTACGACCGTTACGCCACGATGCATGCCTCCTGACACATTATTGGCGATTTCCTGATATTCTTTAGATATTATCAGCAGCTGCACGGTTTGCTTTGAACCGTTTACCACGAAGTCGAGCATGAAACTTACCACTAATGTGAACACGATACCGTAGATGATTGTTTCCACGCTGTGGAATACAAAGTAAGATGAGCTTATGATTGTGAAATCTATGAACTGCATGGCGCGGCCGAAACTGATGTTGAAATATTTGTTAAACACCGCCATCAGTATGTCTGTTCCGCCTGTAGAACCGTTGTGTGTAAACACGATGCCAAGTCCTGTTCCGCAGAGCAGTGCTGCAATGAGGACATGCATGAATTTGTCTTCTCCGGGAGTTATAATCGGGTGAGCGGTGAAGAAAGGCTGAAGGAAGCCCACACAGAGCGACAGCATCGTGACGCCTATCACCGTCCTTATTACGAACTGTGGGGTAAGAGCCTTGATTGCTATGATGATCATCATGGCATTGAGCACCCAGATGGAGATACTGGGAGGAAAACTCGTTGTGTAGTAAATGAGTGCTGAAATACCGGCAACGGCTCCCTGCACAACTTTTTCAGGTAATATGAATGCTGTGTAGCCTGTAGCATACATCAGTACTCCGACAAAGAGAAAAAAGATGTCTTTGCCTTGCTGCTTCCAGTTCGTTTGAGCGATAATGTTAGTTATCTTGTTCATATCAATGATTGTTTTCATGGCTTTCACATATTTTTCATAATGTCTTGGCGCAAGTCTTTGCGTGCGTAAGAGTTTAGACTATGTGGTATGCCGCATGTCTGTTATTTATTTTTTTGCAAAGATAGTTTAATTTTGCAAAGTCGCAAAGAAATATTGACTAAATGATAGAGGGTTTTTACATTAAATCTGATAAAAAAATAAGTGCGGTCAGCCGCCTCTGAACGCATGCTTTTGGCATATTGTTTTTGTTATGCGTCAACGGATGATAATATGCATACGCTTAGTCGGAAATATGTGCCAACTATGCTTCAAACAAGCGTCGCAGTTTAACAAAAATGTAAGGCCTGTCAGGTGTCATTGTTGCTTGATATTTTTTCTGAATTGCTGTGGTGTAAGGCCGGTGTGCAATTTAAAGTAGCGACAGAAGAACGACTCGTCGCTGAAGTTGAAGTCCCATGAAAGCTGCTTGACGCTTTTCTCACTGTTACGCAGCTGCAGTTTTATCTGCAGAGTTACATATTGGTCTATAATATTTTTTGTAGTGTGTCCGGTCATATTTCTTACAATGGTGTTAAGATATTTCGGCGTTATGTTAAGCTTGCCGGCATAGAAAGCCACGTCGTGCGACTTCATGTAATATTGTTCGATGTCTTCCATGAACATGTTGAACAGTTCGTTGGTGCGTCTTGAGCCGTAGCCTTCAGGCTCCTCGTGCCTGTTGCGCACCATCCAGTCGTAGAAACCGAGAAAGAAGGCCTTGAGCTGGTAGAGCACAAGCTGGTCGAGACATGTACAGTCCTTCTGTATGAAATACAGTCTGAGCAGGCTGAACATGTTTTCAATTATCAGCGTAACCACCTGTTTGTCAGTGCGGCATCTGTCCTTGCGCAGCAGAGAGTACACGGTTTGCTCCAGTTGCAGGCTCGCCTCCCTCAGCATCGTCTTGTCGTAGCGCAGCATTTCCACCTCAAAGTCGTCCGAAACATTATGCAGCATCACCATGTCGTTCGGGAATAGTGTTATTACGGCATCTTTTTTCAGATGCCAGTCTTTAAAGTCGATGCGCATTGTTGCCGTGCCGCCTTTACATAATATTATTGCACCATAGTCGATGACGTTCGATTCTGCTTCAAGTTCTTTTAGCGATGTAGTGCAGAGCTGCGCCTTGTCTGATGCGAATGTTTCAAATTTCATGGGCTTGTCGTATGTTGCTTTTACTTATGTCTGAAATATGTATATCTCCGTTTTGTGCTGCAAATATCGCTATATTGAGTGACAAAACACCACGTTTGTTCCGAAAAGTCCCATTTCTCGCGAAAAAATTAAAATCATTTAATTGTTAAATAGTCTTACCTTTGCACCCGGTTTCAGACCATTTCTCTGGATTAATGGAAAATATAGTGAAAATATAAAAGTGATGATTAGATGTAAATTTGTTTATGCTGTATTGTCCGGCGCACTGCTTCTTCAGTCAACAGATGCATTGTCGCAGACGCAGCGCACAATGACGGTGAGCGAGTTGTTTTCTCTTGTTGAGACGGGCAGCAGACAGTTGCGTGCCCAAAAGTCGGAAGTCGACGTGGCACATCATGCCATTTCGGAGGCAAAAAGCCGGCGTCTGCCTGATGTTAATGCTTCGTTGTCTGTTAGTTATAACGGCAACGTGCTTATGACCGACCGCGATTTCAGCAATGCCAAAGGCATCACCCAGCCACACTTCGGCAACAGTTTTGCGCTCGAAGCTCAGCAGGTTGTTTATGCCGGAGGAGCCATCAACACGGGCATACGCCTTGCCGAACTTCAGAAAGAGCAGGCAGAGACAGGCGTCGCCCTCAGTCGCAGTCAGCAGCGCTTCATGGCTCTCGGTCAGTATCTCGACTTGGTTAAGCTGTCAAACGGAATGAAAGTTTATGACAGCAACATTGCGCTTACCGAAAAACTTATTGCCGATATAAAGGCAAAGCACGAAGAGGGCATAGCGCTGCGCAACGACGTTACACGATATGAACTGCAGATGGAGTCGCTCAAACTCGGACTGCGCAAGCTTCAGGATCAGCGCAGCGTGCTCAACCATCAGCTCTGTAACACCCTCGGACTTACTTCTGATGTTGTAATCATGCCCGACACAGCAGAACTTAAAACCGCATCAGACAATGGCAACGAGGCCGACTGGCAGAGCCGGGCATCAGTTTCGTCGCCGTTGCTGCGCCAGTCGAAACTCGGTGTAGATATGGCCCAGCAACAATTGCGCATGGCAAAGAGCGACCTTATGCCTAAGGTTGTGGTGTTTGCTACTGACAATTTCAGCGGTCCGTTCACTTACGACTTGCCGCCTATTGACAACAACTTCAACATCTGGTATGTCGGTATCGGCATAAAATATTCGCTCAGTTCGCTGTTCAAGGGCAACAAGACGGTGCGCAAGGCTAAGGCGCAGATTGTGCAGAGCAACGAGAACCATGCCGTTACGGCAGAGAGTGTAGACAACCAGATGCAGCAGGCATACACGCTCTATCGCCAGTCGTTTGTCGAACTGCGCACGCAGCAGAAGAGCGTAGAGCTTGCCGCTCAGAACTATCAGGTGGTCAACGACCGCTACATGAGTCAGATGGCGCTGATAACTGATATGGTCGATGCGTCTAACATAAAGCTTAACGCCGAACTTCAGGAGGTTGACGCACGCATAGGCACCATTTACGCATACTATAAAATGAAATATATTGCAGGTGAAATCTGATAAGGCACCTGTGTAAATACATAAAAACAATACTGGCCGCACTGCCTGAACCGATACAGGTACGGCTACGGACAGAAATTACAAATAACAGACATAAGATATGAACAACAAGAAACTTATAAAAAGAATATACAATGTAGTAATCATACTGTTGCTCATCGGAGCAATAACGTATGTCGTAACCCGCTTTGCCCATCCGGCAAACACAGAATATACTGACGACGCGCAGGTGCAGCGCCACATAACACCGATAAACACCCGTGTGCAGGGATTTATCAAGGAGATACGCTTTGAGGAATATCAGCACGTGAAGAAGGGCGACACGCTCGTTATCATCGAAGATGCCGAATATCGTCTTCAGCTTGCTCAGGCAGAGGCCGGCTATCGCGGCTCACGTTCGGGCTCTTCTGCCATATCAGCCGGAATGAACACCACGACGAGCAACGTAAGAGTGGCTTCTGCTGGCATTGAGGAGGCTAAAGCCGACATGGACAACGCCAGTCGCGACTATGAACGCTATGCCTCGCTGCTGAAGAAAGACGCTGTTACCCGTCAGCAGTATGACAACGCGCTGACAAGATATAAGGCGGCGAAGGCACGTTACGAGCAGGCAAGCGCAAGCCGCCGCTCTACATCGCTCGTAAAGAACGAGCAGGCTCACCGCCTGAGTCAGAACACGGCAGGCGTAAGCGTTGCCGAGGCTGCCGTAAATCTTGCCCGTCTTAATCTTTCTTATACGGTTATCGTGGCTACAAGCGACGGAGTGATGGGCCGCAAGGACATTCATGTTGGTCAGCTCGTTCAGCCCGGACAGATGCTCGCACGTATTGTAGACGACGATCAGGTGTGGGTTATTGCCAACTATCGCGAAACACAGCTGAAGAACATCTCTGTAGGCGATGCCGTTGAGTTTACTGCCGATGCCATTCCGGGCGTTACATATAAAGGTGTTGTTGAGTCGCTCAGTCCTGCCACGGGCTCGGCTTATTCTATGGTTCCTGCCGACAATGCCACAGGCAACTTCGTTAAGGTTGAGCAGCGTGTGCCGGTGCGTATAGCCATTGTAGGAAAGAACAGCGAGGCCGACCTGAAGAAACTCCGTGCCGGACTGAATGTTGAAACGTTGGTAATGTATAAGTAATATGCCGCCGATTCCTACAGGACCGTTCACGATGCCGATGATGAACGGCTTCGTGCCCAAGAAAATACAGCCGTGGATATATGTCGTCTTCGCCTTCTTTTTTCAGTTGGCAGGAGGCATGTATGCCGGAGCTATGCCTCACGTAATGGGCGACATGTGCATCATGCGCGAGGATGTTACGATGATTGTGCTGTGCGGCGTTATAGGCGTTAACATGCCTTTCCCGTTCCTTTTCCGCTTTAAGTTCAGGTTCACCAACCGCCAGCTGCTCATCACGGCAGCTCTTGCCATTGCCGCATGCAACTGGCTGTGCATGTACACCGAGTCGGTGCCCGTGCTGTGCCTTCTCTCTTATGTTGCAGGATTTTTCAAACTCTGCGGAACGTTCGAGTGTCTGTCTAACGTGCAGCTGTGGATGACATCAAAGCGCGACTTCACCATATTCTTCCCGTTGCTTTACTGCATTGTGGTGGGCAATATGAGTCTGTCGCCCTGGATAACCGTCCACCTTACATATATATTCCAGAGCTGGTATGCCATGCACTGGGCTATGACGGGCGCAATGCTCTTCATTGCGCTGATGGTGTATGTGCTCACCCATGATTTCCGCTTCATGAAGCCGCTGCCGCTGATAAGCCTCGACTGGCTGGGCTGCGTGCTCTGGTCGGCTTTGTTGGTTGAAGTAGTGTTCCTGTTCAATTACGGCGAGTATTACAACTGGTGGGACGGACGCCCGTTCCGTGTAGTTACGTTCATGGTGCCCGTGACGTTCTACTTTGCGTTGCAGCGCATGCGCCACATCCGCCATCCCTATATAGCCCCCGAGGCATGGCTCTACAAGCGTCTGCTGCCCCTGCTTGCTGTATTTGCGCTAGTTGAGCTTATTAACTCAACCCCTAAGATATTGCAGAACACGTTTACGTCGGGCGTGCTCCATTTCGGCGCCATGTCCACTTCCGTGTTCTATCTCGTAGAATGGGCAGGCACAATATGCGGCTGCATGTTCGTGATGTTCTGGATAAAGGTGCTCAGGCAGAAGTTTACGCGCCTGCTCACCGTAGGACTCATGTCCCTGCTGGCTTATGAGGTGCAGATGTATCTTATGATTACGCCCGGTCTTGACATTGCGAGCTTCTATCTGCCTATATTTTGCAGAACCTTCGGCGTGGCTATATTCTTCACAGCCCTTACAATATATCTCGAAGAACTGATGCCGTTTCAGCATTTCTTCATGGGGCTAACCATGGTGGGCTTCATCCGCAACGGCGTGGTTGACACTATATGTTCGGGTATATACAGCTTTTCGCTCAGGCATCACATAGCAGAAAACTTTGCGCGCGCCATGCCGTACGATGCCACGCAGGTGATGCTCGTCAGTCTGAAACAGCTGTTCGGCGTTACGTGCATCATAGCCACAGTTGTGTTGCTCATCTTCCTTGTATGGGACATTCAGCCCGTTAGGGATACGCTGAAGAGGATGCCTTACTGGAGCGTTGTCGGCCGTCTGCTTCGCAGGCAGATGTCGTCAGGCAAGTAGGGCAGGGAGACTGTTACCGTCAGTAATCTGAAAAAGCGGCGGCCGGACATTGGATATTCGGAAAAAATGTGTATGTTTGCATAAAATAGTTATATGCTTATGTTTACTACTACCGAATTCATCTTGCGCATAGCCATTGCCGGTGTGCTGGGCGCTGCAGTCGGCCTTGAGCGAGAGCTGCGGGCTAAGGAAGCCGGTACGCGTACACATTTTCTTGTGGCGATGGGGTCGGCTCTTTTCACCATCCTTTCGCAGTATGGCTTCGACGAGTCGCTGAAAATCTACAGCTCGTTTGCCTCTTTCGACCCGTCGCGTATTGCGGCTCAGGTGGTTACGGGTATCGGATTTATTGGTGCCGGCACCATAATCTTTCAGAAACATGTGGTGAAAGGGCTTACCACGGCTGCCGGACTATGGGCTACCGCTGCCATAGGCATGACTGCTGCCACCGGGCTTTATGCCCTCGCTATAGGCAGCACGGTGCTTGTGCTGTGCTGTCTTGAGGTATTCTCCTTTGTGGTTAACCGTTTCGGAATGAAAAAGATAGCCGTAACGTTTTCCACACGTAGCCATGACACAGTGCGTCAGCTGCTCAGCGAGCTGCAGGCTGATGGTGTTGACTTTGACAACTACGGGATGAAGCAGATTGTGGTTGACGGAGAACGGCAATATGAGGTTACGCTCGAGATGAAGCTGCGCCGCAGAAATTACCGCACCCGTATTCTCGATTTTGTCAAGGAGTTCAACGGAGTAAGCATCGAACTCATAGAATAGCCTGTGTCAGGCTCATGCCGTGTCCGGTCGTCAGGCAATCTGCCTACTGCATTTTTATCCTTTTTGTGCCTTGTCCTGATTTCGGGGCGATGTGCAGAAAGGTTATTTTTTGTGAAACAGAATTACCGGCTTGATTGTTTTCGTATGGATATGATAATTTTTTTTGTATCTTTGAAAAAGATATGAAACGGCTCGGCAAAGTCTGCTTAAAAAGCATAGGTTTCTTATCTGTCATTGCACTTGCCTTTTGCCGTATTTGCATATAACGTCAATAACATATAAAGATTTTTTATCATCAATTTTATTATCCATGATTAAACGCAATTCCTTATTCAGATTATTATTTATTCTTTTATCATCTTCATTCATGCTTGCTGCCCCTTCGTGCTTGTTTGCGGAGAAGCACAGGCTAATCGTTACTACCGACATCGGCGGAACCGATCCTGACGACGAGCAGTCTATGGTGCATCTCTTGCTCATGTCTGATGATGTTGACATCGAGGGACTTATATGTAACGTGGCATTTGTGAAGACGCCTCTGGGCTTGCCCGTTCTGAATAAGATTATAGATGCATACGAGAAGGCTTATCCTAATCTTATTGTTCACGACAAGAGCTATCCTTCGGCCGCCAGTCTGCGCTCTGTAGCCGTTGCCGGTCAGGCAGGAGTGGGCATGGCCGACGTAGGTGAGGGACACGACACTCCGGGCTCAGAACTCATAATACGTGCCGTTGACAGCAAAGATCCCCGCCCGGTATGGGTTAACGCATGGGGAGGCATGAACACGGTGGCGCAGGCTTTGTGGAAGGTGAAGCACACAAGGAGTGCGGCAGATGTGGCCAAGTTTGTGTCGAAGCTGCGCATCTATGACGTGCTTGGGCAGTGTGATGCCGGAGCATGGATAGCCAGAACCTTTCCCGACATTGTCTATCTTCGCAATACTGCCGTGTACGGCTGGGCGCCGTCAGACAGTTGGGTAGACGACAATGTGCAGAAGTATGGGCCTCTCGGCGCTGCTTATCCTGACAGGATGTGGGCCACAGAGGGCGACAGCCCTGCCTTTATGTATCTTGTTGACAACGGGCTGAATGTGCCGTCGGAGCCTGAATACGGCGGCTGGGGCGGACGCTTCGGCACGGAAAAGGTGGCAGGTGTAAGAGGTATGGACTGGGTTGAGAAGAATAATCTTGACGAGAAACAGTATGATCCTTACTATATGTTCACCAATTCGGGCGAGGGCAGTGAGGCCATTGCCCGATGGAAGACAGCCATACTGAACGATTTTGCGGCACGTGTAAAATGGAGCGTTAGTGCTGACTATAATGATGCCAACCATCATCCTGTAGTACGTTTCAGTGACGAGAAGACTGACACCAAGGCTGTGAGATATGTTGACGCTAAGCCCGGCGACCGGCTGCAGTTCGACTTTTCGGGCTCTTATGATCCTGACGGCAACGAGATAAGCTACAGGCTTTATGTCTATGATGACGCTACCGACTGTGGTCAGCGTCTTGAAGTGAGCGATGCTGCCACGGCGCGTCCGTCTTTGTCAATACCGGAATCAGTGTCAAAGGCTACGATACACCTCATTCAGGAAGTTACAGACAACTGCAGTCCGGCTCTGACGTCCTACCGTAGGATTGTCGTCAGGGTGAAATGAGCAGCATGGTGACTGGCGTTACTGATGAAGTAAAACTATTTTCTTAAAAAACTCATCACTCGTCACATTCGCATATAATGCGCTGGCTGTCAGTGATTTGAAGCGTGATGAGTTAAATTCTCAACTCATCACACAACAATGTCAGGACGTGGTGTGACGAGTTGAAAAGTCAACTCGTCACAGTAGATCCTGCTGATATTCAGAATGTTACGCAGGAATGTGACGAGTGATGAGTTTTTTAAGAAAATATTTTCGGTCTACAGTGTGCCGATGTATATTCGTATTGCATGCCCTAATGTCGTCTTTTGCATTATGAAAGGTGCCCTTTTGCCGTGTGAAAGACGGCATATTGCAATGCAAAAGACCGTCTTTTGGAGGGCGATATGCCGCATATGTCCGGATGAACGGTAAGGAATTATACGGCAAGAGCACGCCTCACATAAAGTCGGGAGGTGTGCTCTTGCATTATTATCGAGATTGTAGATATATCGTTTTCAGTATGTCATGCGTCGGCCATGGTGCCTGTTGCTGTTTGCTTTTATAGAATATAGGTTTATCATTCAATGTCTATGACTTGGAAATTCTTGTTGAACGTTATCTCTATGCGGTTCGACAGGTCTATTTCGTATTCCTTGGCGTCTCTTTCAATCTTAATTATTATGCACCCCGGATAGTTCTTCTTGACATACGAACTTATTTGCGGCGGAACTATGCTTGCCGGCACGGCCGAGCGCTTGCAGCTTATTTCGGTCCAGTTGCCGTTGCTGTCAAACTCTATTTTCTCACCGTTGGTGAAGATAACGGTATATTCTTTTGAGAAGAATCCCGATTCCACTTTCGCCAAGGCCACCTTCTTGTTGCTGAAGTGCCTGCTGAGCAGCTGCTGTGCATTATGCGGCATCTGGCTTACACTGATAGGTTTCTCGTTGCCGGCCGCGGCATTTAGTGTTACGGCCAGGAGCAATGTTATCATCATTGCAGCTTTTTTGATGTAATCTTTCATAATGTATTCTGCGGGTTTTGTTAAGTTACAGTCTGTCATATAGAGATTATCCGGCTTGTCCCGGAGGGTTGCCTCTGCCCGTTTTTCGCATTGCCGTCTGCTGTTTTGTTGCCTTTCCGTTTTATGTCATATGTCTGTTTGTCCGTTTTGACGCAGGCGTAGCTGGCTACGTCAACGCAAAATGGTCAAACAGACTGCGGCAAATACACAAAGTGTAATATATCAGTCGGCATACGCCTGCGGGCTTGCCCGGCGCAGCCTTATGGCTTACTTGGGGCAAAGCTGGCAGACATGTGCCTTGCGTTGTTGCTGTGGCTCTGTCTGTCAGCTTTTTGCAGTTCTGACGCCTTTGGGGTGCTATAGCGCCGGCTTTGTCATTGCAGGCATCATATGCTTTATTGTCATGTCAGTTTTATTTAGTCGATGTCTATGACAACGAAGTTCTTGTTGAAGGTTATCTCCATGCCGTTGGCCAGATTAACCTCATATTCGTTGTTGCCCTTTTCAAGCTTCAGCACCTTTACTCCCGGATAGTTGGATTTCAGGTAGCTTGCTATTTTTGCGGGGATGAGCTTTGCCGGCACGGCTGAGAGCTTGCAGTCAATCTCTTTCCAGTTGCCTTTCTTGTCAAACTCCACCTTCTCGCCGCTTGTGAACACCACCTCGTAGTTCTTGTCTAGCAGTCCTGTCTCCTGCTTTGCCATAGCCACCTTCTTGCCTGCGAAGTGACTCTTTATCACCTGCTGCGAAACAGCCGGAAGCTGACTTACTGCTATTGGCTTGTCGTTGTCGGCAACAGCTTTAACCTGGAACGCTATCATGCAAACTAATGCAACTACACATGTCTGGATAATTCTTTTCATAATCTTCTTTTTTTTAGGGTTTGTAATCATTGTTTGTTCTTTTGTTTGATGCAAAGATGCAAGGGGTTTCTGAAAAGAATCTGAAAAAACGGTTCGGAATCAGGTTTTTAACTAATTTTTGCTTTTCCTTATTTCGAACGCATGTTTTCCGTTGCTGAAGCTGTAGGTTATCTCCATGCCGTACTGCGAGCAGATGGCCTTTACGATGGCAAGTCCCAGTCCGGTTGACGATTTCTTGCCGGCTGAATGATAGAAGCGTTCAAATATCTTGTCGCTGTCAAGCCGCTCGGGCTGTCCGGTGTTCTCTATTCTTATGTGTGAGCTGTCCGACGTGATGTTTATCTCGCCCCCTTCTATGTTATGCACAAAGGCATTCTTCACGAGGTTGGTCATCAGCACGTTGGCCAGCTGCTCGTCCATGTCTGCCACGGGAGCCTCTTCGCACATGTTGCTGACGGTTATCTTCATGCGCGAGTATACCGGTTTCAGATTGTTTACGGCATGCGCCGTAACCTCTTTCAGGCTTACAGGTCCGTGAGCGGCAAACTGTCCGTTGTCTATCTTGCACAGAAGCAGCAGCGAGCGGTTGGTCTCCGTCAGCTCTTTCAGCGTGTGCAGCGTCTTTATTATCTCCGCCATCTGGTTCTCCGTAAGTCCTTCTTCGTCGAGCAGCATCTCGAGCCTGTTGCGGCATACGGCCAGCGGCGTCTGCATCTCGTGCGATGCGTTGGCTATGAAGAGCTTCTGCTGTTCATATTGTTTCTCGTTTCGCTCAATGCTCCTCATCACCGTTTCGTTGAGCTTTCTGAATTCGGTTATCCTCGTGTCGTTCTCCAGCGGCTTTATGTTCTTGCCGAGCTTATACGTGTCGAGCCATCCGAAGAGCCTTTTCAGCGGCTTCATGCTGTGCCTGATGGTCCACAGGTTGACGATTATCATGCCCGTGAGCAGACCGAAATACAGCACCACAAGCCAGATGAATATCGAGTTTTTAAGGTTCTGTTTGTCTATCGTTGGCGTGAACACCGTAAGCTCATGATACTTGTCGTCGTTCGACTTGAAGATATACGTTACGGCCCTTGTCTGTTCAAACTTGTTGTCGTTGGGCACATACGTCTCCATGTCGCGGTATCTTATGTGCGAGTGGCTCTCGGCATACTCGTCCGACACGGTGTGTATATAGTAGTTGTTGCCTGCGCCGTTGTGGGTGTCGGGCAGGGGCACTCCTGCCAGATAGTCGGTAATGAGCGCTTCGGCATAGCTCGTCAGGCTGTCGTCGGTCTTGTTGTTGATTTCTTTTATTATCGCAAAATAGAAGCCTACGGCCCACAGGGCAATGCCTATGGCCTTTAGCACCGACAGTCTGAAGGTTAGGACATTCTGCAGCTTCATACCTTAATGAGCTTATACCCGAAACCGTATATCGTCTTTATCTCGATGTCGGCGCCGGCCGTCTTCAGCTTTTTGCGCAGGTTTTTTATCTGTGCATATATGAAGTCGAAGTTGTCGGCCTGGTCGATGTCGTCGCCCCACACGCCTTCGGCCAGCGTCTGCTTCTCTATCAGGCGGTTTGCCCTGTTGACAAGATAGTGAAGAATCTCATACTCCTTTCGTCCGAGGTCGATGTCCTGTCCGTTCACCTCCACCTTGAACGTGTCGGGATGGATGGTCACGTTGCCGAACTTTATGTTGTTCTCGCCGTTCTGTGTGTGGCGTCTCATCACGCTCCTGATGCGTGCGTGCAGCTCAGCCAGATGGAAGGGCTTAGCCAGATAGTCGTCGGCGCCGAGTTCGAGTCCGGCCACCTTGTCGTCGATAGAATCCTTTGCCGATATAATGATGACGTTCTTGCGCTTGCCGCGTTCTGCCAGTTCTCTCATCAGGTTAAGGCCGTTGCCGTCGGGCAGCATAATGTCCAGTAGTATGCAGTCGTATTCATAAATAAACAGCTTGGTGTGAGCCGTAGCGTAGTCAGGGGCTGTCTCCACCACGTAGCGCTCTTTTTCGAGCGAGCGTACAATGATGTCTCTCAGGTCGGCGTTGTCTTCTATTACGAGTATCTTCATTTCCTTTAAATATAAGTTTTATGCCAGGGGCATTTAATGAACGTCGGGCGGCATCTGCCGACGCCGCCCGATGGTTTGCTATTGTTATTTTTCAATACGTATTCTGGCGTCTACTGCCGTAACGTTGTCTTCGTCGGCCAGCAGCGGGTTGATGTCGAGCTCCTTTATTTCGGTGGTAAACCTCAGGAGTGTTGACAGGCGCACGATAATCTCGGCATACTTCTGCTCGTTGAGGCCCTTCTGTCCGCGCGTACCCTTTATTATCTTGTATGCGCGCAGAGAGCGTATCATTGAGTAGGCCTCGTCGTAAGACAGAGGAGCAAGTCCGCTCGAAACGTCCTTCAGCACCTCGACGAAGATGCCGCCGAGTCCGCACAATACGATGTGGCCGAAGCGCGGTTCGTATTTGGCTCCGATAAACAGCTCCTTACCTTTGATCATCTTCTGCACCATGATGGCCTTTGCGCCTTCAATCTTCATCATGCGGTCGAACTCCATTTCGAGATGTTCCGCACTCATTATGTTGAGCGCAACGCCGCCCACGTCGCTCTTGTGTACAGGGCCTACGACCTTTGCCACTACCGGATAGCCTACCTTGTCGGCAAATGCAGTAAGTTCGCCTTTAGAGTCGCTCACCATTTCGGGCACCATAGGGATGCCTGCGCACTCGAATATCTGATGCACCAGTTCGGGGGCGATGTATCCGTCTTCCTTGATGCCTGCTATAATCTCTCTTATCCTCGGGATGTCAACGCCGAAGAGTTCTATCTCGGGTGATGCCGGCTTTGGCGTCTTCATAATCTGCGTGAGGGCTGTTGCGAGCGTAACCTCGTCGCTGAAGTTTACGTGTCCCTTTTTCAGGAACTCTGCCACTTCCGGTCCTGCTGTGTGCAGACAAGGCAGGATGGGGAATATAGGCTTCTTGCACTCCAGAATCTTCTTGTGCAGCACGTCGTAAGCCTCATACAGCTGGACGAGGCCCGGTGTGCCGAAGATTACGAATATGGCGTCGATGTCCTTAAACTTGTTTTCGCAGTAGTCGATGGCTATGCCCAGATGCTCGGGTGTTCCGGTTGCAAGGATGTCTATGGGGTTAGCCACTGATGCTCCGGGGAAGAGCAGGCTCTTCAGCTCGTCGGCGTCGGGTCCTTCAATCTTCGGAACGTTGAGTCCGCCTTTAGACAGCGCGTCGGTAAGCATCACGCCGGGGCCTCCTGCGTGGGTTACGATGGCAAAGTTGCGGCCTGTGAGCGGCGGAAGTGTGAAGATACAGCCCACGGTTGTGAGTTCCTCTCTTGAGAAGCAGCGCACTATGCCAGCCTTGCGGAACAGTGCTTCTACGGCTGAGTCGCTGCTGGCAATGGCTCCTGTGTGCGATGATGCGGCACGGCTTCCGCTCTCGCTGCTGCCGGCCTTGATGGCTGCTATGCGGCATCCCTTGCGTATGAGCGATGAGGCGTGGAAGAGAAGCTTGTCAGGATTGCTCACGTTCTCGATGTAGAGCAGCTTGACGTGTGAGTCTTTTTCCGGGTCGAAGTTCTCGTCCATGTATTGCAGCACGTCCTCGATGCCGATCTGCTTGCCGTTGCCGATGCTCCATACAGAGTTGAACGGCAGGCCCTTTGTTACGGCCGACTCGAGGATAAACACTGCCGTTGCGCCCGAACCGCTGATGAAGTCGACGCCTTTTTCGTGCAGTGTAGGTATTGGTTTGGTGAACACACTGTGATGCCATGAGTTGAGCAGACCGATACAGTTAGGTCCTATGAGTGCTGCTCCGTGGCGTTCGCAGGTGTCGAGTATGTGTTGTTCGAGCTTTGCTCCCTCCTTTGTCTCCTCGCCGAAGCCTGCAGATATTATTATGAAGGCCTTTACGCCTTTGTCTTCAGCCAGGCGGTCTACTGTTTCGGGGCACATGTGCGATGGTATTACGAGAATAGCCAGGTCGGTGGGCGGCAGTTCGCTTATGTCGTGAAATGCCTTTACGCCTTGCACTTCGTCTTCTTTAGGGTTGACAATGCGCAGAACGCCCTTGTAGCCTCCGTTGATAATGTTGCGCACGATTGCGCCTCCGGGTTTGTGAACGTTGTTTGAGCCGCCGATTACGACGATGCTCTCCGGGTGCAGAAGTTGTCGGTTAATCATGAGTTTTATGTTTAGGGTTAATAGGGTTTTGCCGCTTGCGCCCCCTTGCTGTAGCGGGGGCGTTGTGGCGGCTGTTATCTTTTATGTTATTTCTGTTCTCCGATAATCTGTTCGGCGTGGTTCTTCACCTTGATCTCCTTTGGCGAGATTATGCGCTCAATCACTCCGTTTTCGTCAATGATGAAGGTGGTGCGGAAGGTGCCCATGTAGGTGCGGCCGTACATCTTCTTCTCGCCCCACACGCCAAACTGCTCGACGAGAGTCTTCTCTGTGTCGGCAATGAGGTGGAACGGCAGTTCGTTCTTTGCTATGAACTTAAGATGCTGCTTGCCGTCGTCCACGCTTGCGCCAATCACCTCGTAGCCGAGTTCCTTCAGCTTTGTGTAGTTGTCGCGCAGGTTGCACGCCTCGGTGGTGCATCCCGACGTAAGGTCTTTAGGATAGAAATATAGCACCAGCTTGCGGCCTTTGAAGTCGCTGAGCCTTATCTCGTTGCCGTTTTCGTCGTGCCCGAGTATTTCGGGCGCCTTGTCTCCAATATTCATATCTTGCAGTGTTTAATTGTTTTGCTTTTATTGTGGCGGCTGACGCATCTGCGCTGTTGCCTGTTGCGCTGCAGAACGGCATCATGCCTGTGCGTGCAACCACATTGCAAATATACAATAAGAAAATGAGAAACTGCCTAAAATGAAAGGATAATATTTCTTAATACTTGTCAGCGCTGCTGCCTCAGATGTGGCGTGGCGGAGCTGTCCGTAGCCGTTATATGTGCCGTTTGGCTCTATTTGTCAGGATAAGTCTTGTTGTTACGGATAACTTTTGTTACCTTTACGGCCGATTAACAAACTAATTGAAATGAACAAATTTTTTTTATTGTCTCTTGCTTTTATGGCGTGCATGGCGCCAGAGGCTTCGTGTCAGACTGTATTGAACGACAACACTGCCGTTAAGAGCGGATATGTGCGCCATCCGTGGGCAGGCAAAAGGGTGGGGTATATCGGCGACTCGATTACCGACCCGAAGAACAACAGCAATGATATCAGACAGAAATACTGGGCATATCTGCAGCAGTGGCTCGGCATAACGCCTTATGTCTACGGCATAAGCGGCCGCCAGTGGGACGACGTTCCGCGTCAGGCAGAGAAGCTCAGCAAGGAACATGGCAACGAGGTTGACGCCGTAGTGGTGTTCATGGGTACAAACGACTTTAACGCCGGAGTGCCCGTCGGCGAGTGGTACGTTGAAACTGAAGACACCGTTACTGCTGCCGTGCATGGAAAGAAGCAGGTGTATAAGCGCAAAAAACGCACTCCGGTGATGACCGGCGACACCTTTAAGGGCCGCATAAACATAGGCATAAGCAAGCTGAAGACGCTCTTCCCCGACAAGCAGATTGTGCTGCTGACACCCCTGCACAGGGCTTACGCCACATTCGGCGACACCAACATACAGCCCGACGAGAGCTGGCAGAACATCTGCGGAGAGTATTTCGACGCTTATGTTGAGGCTGTAAAGGAAGCCGGAAACGTGTGGGGCGTGCCTGTGATTGACCTCAATTCGGTCAGCGGACTTAACCCGATGGTTGAGGCTCAGCTGCCTTATTTCCACGACAAGGCCACCGACCGCCTGCATCCTTCAACCGAAGGGCAGGAGCGCATGGCGGCAACGCTGATGTATCAGTTGCTTGCTCTTCCTGTCAAATAGCATCTTCTGCTGTGCCGGCATATCGTTGTTGTTATGCTGCCAGCAGTAAAATAGACAAGTAAAAATATGTTAACGCAAGTGCTTTTGCGTTAACATATTTATCTCACTTTTTGCAATCTTACGGCCGAAATGCCGTTTCCGTATGAAAAACTCGCATTTTTCGATTGTTTTAGTATGTTGCTGATAATCAGAGATTTATGTCTGATTGTGATTTAAAAGTTCTTTTTCTGTATCCCGTAAATACTCCAGAAAGGCCATAAATCATTGCTTTTTGCACTTAAAACAACTGTTTTTTGTCATGCAAAAGGCAATGTTTTGTGCTCCAATATGCCGCATTTCGCATCCTGAAAGCATAGCTTTTGCATCTCGTTTACATGTTTCTTGCCTTGCAGAGGCTTCGTCTGCATGATAAAACTACATATCTGCGCTGTCGTTGTTCCTATAATGCCGGCTTCCGGCGTGTTAAAATCTCGCTGCTTAAAACTTCTGTATTGGTAAATAAAGTTAATTTATCAGTGCCCAATGCGTAATCTTCGACAATAATCAGGTTTTTGTTTTTGAAAGTTAAACGGCAAAAAACATTAAATCGTTTTGTCAGCTACGATTAATTAGTTACCTTTGTAGAAATATAGGAAACATCGGCGGCAGACGCCGCAGCAGGGGCACAAAGCATGCATCATGCAGCCCTGCGGACGTTGATGCCGTGTTGTATTAAGAATAAAAACTTTGTTGATTATGAGAAAAACCGCTTTCCTTTTACTTACGGCTTTTATGCTGGTGCCGGCTGCAATGTTTGGCGACAGCTATTCGAAATTATGGAAACAGGTAGACGAGGCAGCAAATAAAGACCTGCCGAAGACACAGATACAACTGCTGCAGGCCATTGCCGACAAGGCTGAGGCCGGCGGCGACTATGGCCATCTGCTTAAGGCAGAGACGTGCATGGCGTCGGTTTGGTATTCTATCTCGCCCGACTCGCTTCCTTCAAAGCTAGCCCGGCTTGAAGACAAGGCCGAAGCATGCAGCAAGTCAGACGGCGCTCTGTCGGCTGTCTATTATGCGGCGCTGGGCAAGATATACAGTTCTTACCGCAATTTTAGTCCGTATGCCGCTGTCGGAATAGACAATTCGGCCAAGGCTGCCGAGTTTTTCCGCAAGTCGTTGGCCGACCCTGCGTTGCTCGCATCAAAGAAGGCACTCTGCTATGAGCCGTTTGTCGTTAAGGGACGCGACGGCAAATACTTCAACGACGACCTTCTGAGTCTTATCGGATATACGGCAGAAGACTATGCCACAATGCATTCTTATTATGCAACCACGCAGAACCGCACAGCCACGTTGCTGACGGCTCTGGCTATGGTCAGGCAGAACAATCAGCGCAACGGCGGCATCTATTTCCGCGAATTAAAGAAGTCGCGCTATGCCGTGTCGCTCGATTCGCTCATAAACATCTATTCTGATCTCAATGCTTGTGGCGAAGTGGCCGTTGAACGCTATAATTTTATGCAGAACTGCAATGACGTTAACGCCGACGACCTGGTGGCTTACATCAATAACGCCGTTAACCGCTGGGGCGAATGGCCGCGTATGAACGTGCTGCGCAACGAACTTAAAAGGCTGACAAATCCGCAGTTTGTAATCAGTCTCACCAATAATGTGGTGTTGCCTTATAAGAGCAACGTCATAAAAATGAATCTGCGTAATGTCAGTGAGATTAAGGTTAAGGTGGCGCGTCTGGCCGTTGACGGCGACACAGAGCTTAATCCTTCGCAGGATGACGGATATAAGGAACTTCGCAAGAAGATTGTTCCGCTGACAGAGAACGTGCAGACGAAGCGCTATCCCGGTCAGCCTGAATACAAGATAATCAAAGACTCGATCGTGCTTGCCGGCATGCCGGTAGGCGTTTATATGGTTGAAGTTTCTTCAGACAATAAGAATCTTGAGCCGCAGAGGCGCCTGCTGTATGTAACAGACATGTTCGTGGTGCATCATCAGCTGCCCGGCAACAAGCTGCGCCTTGCAGCTCTTAGTGCCACAACCGGCCAGCCTATGCCCGGCGCAACCATCGTCGTGCAGACAAACGGCAAGAAGACGCATACCCTTACATGCAATGATAAGGGCGAAGCCGTGTTCAGTATGGGTGGCGACGGCATCAGAATGCTGCGCGCTTACACTGAGAGAGACAAGGCGGCGCCTATGCTTGGCACATGGAGCAGCTTCTCTTATTATGCCCAGAAGGGCGACCGCGACGTGCTGAACATCTTTACCGACCGTAAGATTTACCGTCCGGGACAGACTGTTCATGTGGCAGCCGTGGCATATAACACTCAGAAAGGCATGGAAAGTAAGGTCGTTGCAGGCAAGTCATTCAAGCTCACCATGAGAGACGCTAACTATAAGGTGGTGAGCGAGGCCACTGTAACCACCGACGAATATGGTACGGCCAGCACCGACTTTGCGCTGCCTTCGGGCGGACTTACGGGCCGATATACCATACAGGGCGACTTCGGCATCAATGCTTCTGTAAACATCACGGTGGAAGAATACAAGCGTCCTACATTCCAGGTAGAGTTCCCCAAGATCAACCAGAGATATCAGAGCGGCGACACGCTTGTGGTTACGGCTCATGCAAAGACATATGCCGGCGTGCCGGTTCAGGGCGCAAAGGTCAGCTACACGGTTAAGCGCAGCCAGTCGCTGTGGTGGCGCTATTATGCATCGGCTTACACTAACGGTTCCGGAACCGACGTGCTCGTAAAGGGCGAGGCCGTTACCGATGCTGACGGAGCTTTCAAGATAGAGATGCCTATGGTGCTCCCCGCATGGGCAGATACCGACGGCGGCATTGACGAACGCACGTTCAACAGCATTGCACGCTTCTATACAATAACCGCTGATGCCGAAGTTACCGACCAGGCAGGCGAGACTCGCAGCGGACAGCTGGCGCTGCCTTTGGGCAATAAGCCCGCCGCACTGAGCACCACTTTGCCCGGACGCATACTCCGTGACAGTCTGAAGACAATAAAGTTTGTATACAAGAATATGGCCGGTGTTGACATCGACGACAACGTTAGATATTACATTGACGGCTCGTTCAATGCCTTCAAGGCGAGAACCAACCGCGACGAGAGCATCACATGGAACACGGCGTCGCAGCTAAAGTCGGGCCGTCACAAGCTCGTGGCTATCTGCGGCACAGACACGCTGAAGCAGGATTTCGTCGTGTTCAGCCTCGACGACACGAAGCCTTGCGTTGAAACACACGACTGGTTCTATCTTTCAGACACAAAGTTCCCGTCAGACGGCAGTCCGGTTTATCTGCAGGTAGGCTCGTCTGATGCCGACACACATATCCTTTACACCGTCATTTCAGGCGATAAGGTAATTGCCGACGGCGCAACAGACCTTAGCAACCAGCTGTCAACACGCACTCTGACATATAAGGAAGAGTATGGCGACGGCCTGAAGATAAACCTCGTATGGGTGAAAGACGGCAAGGACTATAATCACAGCGTGTATATCACACGTCCTGTTCCCGACAGACGACTGATGCTGAAGTGGACCACTTTCCGCGACAGACTTACTCCGGGACAGAGCGAAGAGTGGACGCTCAACATAACAAGACCCGACGGCACTGCTGCCAAGGCACAGCTCATGGCTACGCTTTATGACAGCTCGCTCAACCAGATAACTCCGTTCAGCTGGTGGTTCTACAATGACATGGCCATCAGTGAGCCTTACACTCAGTGGCGTTCGGTTTATCAGAATGGCTTGCATTTCTCGAGTTCGGCAGATATTAAACTTCTTGATGAAAACAGTTTTGACATGAACAAGTTTGATCTTGATGGACTTTTCATGTCAATGCTTTCTTCACGCATTTTCGGATTGACGTCAAGCATGCGTCTGAATGCAGCCGGCAGCGCAGTTAAGAAGCAGGCTGTGGCTTCCGATTCAGCCATGTCGGCCGGCGAGAGCGAATCTGCTTCGGTTAAGAGCAAGGAAGAGCTTGCAGAGCCTCCTGTAACAGCCGACAACGGTTCTGCTCAGGGCCGTTCTGCCGACAACGTTCAGTTGCGCGAGAACCTTAATGAGACGGCGTTCTTCTATCCCGCACTTCAGTCAGACGACAAAGGCAACGTGAGCGTTAAGTTTACTCTGCCCGAAAGCATAACAACATGGAAGTTTATGGGACTTGCTCACGACAAGGACGTAAACTTCGGACTTATCGAGAGCGAAACCGTTGCGCGCAAGACCGTTATGGTGCAGCCCAACATGCCGCGCTTTGTACGTGTAGGCGACCGTGCTTCGATAGCAGCAAGAATATTCAACACTTCAGAGAAGAGTGCAGAGGGTACGGCTGTTATGCAGCTCGTAGATCCTGAGACAGACAAAACGGTGTTTGAGCAGAAAAAGTCGTTCAAGGTTGCTGCCGGACAGACAACAGCCGTATCGTTCGAATATTGCCCTGACGCCAACAGTTCAATGCTTGTGTGCAAGATATTTGCAAACGGACGCAACTTCAGCGACGGCGAGCAGCACTATCTTCCGGTACTGGCAGACGAGGAACTTGTAACCAATACGGTGCCGTTTACACAGACGCAGCCCGGCCAGAAGACGATAGACCTTGGCAATCTGTTCGCTAAGGGCGGCAGAAACAACAAGCTGACTGTTGAATACACCAACAATCCTGCATGGCTCGTGCTTCAGGCTTTGCCTTACATAGGCACCGCCAGCGACAACAACGCCATAAGTCTTGCCACGGCATATTATGCCAACAGCATAAGCAACTACATCCTGAAGAACGCTCCGCAGGCTAAGACAACGTTCGAACAGTGGAAGCGTGAGGCAGAACAGACAAGTCTGTTGAGCAGTCTGGAGAAGAATCAGGAACTTAAGGACATCGTGCTCAACGAGACGCCTTGGGTGGCAGATGCCGACAATGAGGCTGAGCAGAAACGACTCCTTGCCAACTATTTCGACAGCTCTTCGCTCAACAACAACATTAGCTTGATGCTCGGCAAACTGCAAAAGCTGCAGAATCAGGCCGACGGCTCTTGGTCGTGGTGGCAGGGAATGCCTTACGGCTCGCCGTCGCTGACGGCAAGCATTGCTGAGCTGCTTACCCGTCTGAACACAATGATAGGCGTTCAGAACGAGACAAAAGGCATGCTCGACAAGGCAATGACTTATCTCGGACGCGTCGTTGTGGATGAAGTTGAGAAGATAAAGGAGGCCGAAAAGAAAGGTAACGCATACGGAATACGCGACTACTCGGCACTGCAGTATCTGTATATCTGCGCCCTTGGCGACAGACAACTTACGTCGGCAGAACGTTCTGCGGCAGACTATCTGCTCGGATATCTTAAGACAAAGAACACTTCACTTAACCTTTACGGCAAGGCTCTCATGGCTGTTGTATTGTCAAAGAACGGCGAGAGCAAGCTCGCAGGTGAATACCTGAAGAGTCTTGAGGAATATTCGGTTAAGACAGAGACTATGGGCCGCTACTACGACTCGCCGCGCGCAGGCTACAACTGGTTTGATTACCGCATACCTACACAGGTTGCAGCAATAGAGGCAATGAAGCTTGTTGACGCCAGTGGCTATTCGGCAGAAATCGACGAGATGAGACAATGGCTGCTGCAGCAGAAGAGAGTGCAGGGCTGGAACACACCGGTCAACAGCGCAAATGCCGTTTATGCATTCTTAAGCGACAATATGTCGGTGCTGAACAAGAGCGAGAAGGCAGAGATAACGCTCGACGGCAAGAAGCTCGACATGTCGCCTGCCACCGCAGGTCTGGGTTACGTCAAGTCGGCAACAAGCGTTGCCAACCCCGGCAAGCTGACCGTAAGCAAGACATCTGAAGGCACATCATGGGGCGCCGTTTATGCCCAGTCAGTATGCAAGGTTTCTGATATAGATGCCGCTTCATCTGGCTTCAAGGTTACAAGAGAAATACTTTCTGCCGACGGCACTACGCCCGCAAGTCTGAAAGTGGGCTCACGCATTAAGGTGCGCATAACCATAGTAGCCGACCGCGATTACGACTTTGTTCAGGTGAGCGACAAGCGTGCCGCCTGCATGGAGCCGCTCAGACAGCTCAGCGGATACGCCGGCGGATATTACTGCACGCCGAAAGACAATGTTACGAACTATTATTTCGACCGTTTCAGCAAGGGAACGCACGTTATAGAGACAGAATATTATGTTGACCGTGAAGGCACTTACGAGACAGGTACATGCACCGTGCAGTGTGCTTACTCGCCTGAATATTCAGGACGCGCAGTGTCTAAGGTTATTGTTATTGAATGATTGAAAGAGAATTGAATTATGAAAAGAAAAATAATACTGACAGCCCTGGTTGCCGCCTTTGCCTTCGACATGGCGGCACAGCGCATATCTGCCAAGCACGAGGTTATCGACTGCGGAAGCGTTCTTTATGAACAGCCCGTCACGGCGAAGTTTGAATTGCGCAACAAGGGCAACGAACTGATAATCGACACAGTTAGGACGAGTTGCGGATGTGCCATTGCGAGCTATCCGCGCGGCAGCATCATGAAGGGCGACAACTTTACGGTTGAGGTTACTTATGATGCACGTCAGCTCGGACATTTTGAAAAGGAAGTGGCCGTTTACAGCAATGCTTCCGACAAGCCCTTCTATCTGAAGATGAAGGGAGTGGTGGTTGACAAGCTTATCGACTTCACCGGAAAATATGACTACACTATCGGCAGCGTGAGGACAGACAACAACAACATCGAGTTTGATGATGTCAACGTGGGCGACATGCCTATACAGAAGATACACATCATCAACAGCGGCTCTGAGAGCGTCAGTCCGGTTGTGATGCACCTGCCTGATTACCTTACGGCGTCAGTGTCGCCTACAACCATTGCTCCTGGACACACCGGCGTGGCAACGATAACCCTCAACTCGCTGAAGCTGCGTGATTACGGACTTACGCAGTCGTCGGTATATCTCGGAATGTATCCCGGCGACAAGGTCAGCGCCGACAAGGAAATATCGGTTTCGGCCGTTCTGCTCCCCGGATTCAGAAACATGTCGGAGACACAGAAGCACAATGCACCGGTGATAAAGCTGTCGTCAGAGACTCTCGACCTCGGCACGTTCGGCGACAAAGACGACAAGAGCGGAACGATAATCATTGAAAATAACGGAAAGAGCAGGCTCGACATACGTTCAATGCAGATGTTCACAACAGGTCTGAAGGTGAAGCTGAACAAGTCGAAGCTGCGTCCGGGCGAATCGGCAAAACTGAAGATCACGGCTTACAAGAAGCAGCTGAAGAGCGCAAGGAGCAAGCCGCGTGTGCTGATGATAACCAACGACCCGGCAAAACCAAAGGTTGTTATACATGTAAAAGTGAAATAATATTGTTATGGAACATCCAGAAAACAGCAGTGAGTATAAGGGGCTTACGGTTAATTCCGGAGTAGAGCAGCCTTCAACAGTGAATCCATATCTTAACCGCGCACGCTACAGGCGTCGTGAGTATACAGTGGGCGAGATGGTGGAAGGCATCCTTAAAGGCAACGTTACGGTACTAAGCCAGGCCGTTACGCTGATAGAGAGTGTTAATCCCGACCACCAGCAGAAGGCTCAGGAGGTTATCGAGAAGTGCCTGCCCTACAGCGGCAAGTCGCTGCGCATAGGCATCAGCGGTGTGCCGGGTGCCGGAAAGAGTACCTCTATCGACCAGTTTGGCGTGCATGTGCTCGACCGTTTTGGCGGCAAGCTGGCCGTCCTGGCCATCGACCCCAGTTCTGAACGCTCCAAGGGAAGTATTCTTGGCGACAAGACCCGTATGGAAAAACTCTCTTTGCGTGAAGAAGCCTTCATACGTCCCAGTCCTACGGCAGGCTCGCTGGGAGGCGTGGCGCGCAAGACCCGCGAGACTATCATACTGTGTGAGGCTGCCGGATACGACAAAATATTTGTCGAGACGGTGGGCGTAGGGCAGAGCGAGACGGCATGTCACTCTATGGTTGACTTCTTCCTGCTCATTCAGCTGGCCGGCACGGGCGACGAGCTTCAGGGCATAAAGCGAGGCATCATGGAGATAGCCGACGGCATAGTTATCAACAAGTGCGACGGCAACAACGTGGATAAGTGCCACATTGCCGCCACCAACTTCCGCAACGCCCTGCATTTCTTCCCGCCGTCAGACAGTGGCTGGCAGCCCAAGGTGCTCTGCTACAGCGGCTTCTACGGCACAGGCGTAAAGGAAGTGTGGGACATGGTTTATCAGTATGTCGACTTTGTTAAGCACAACGGCTACTTCAATTACCGCCGTAACGAGCAGAGCAAATATTGGATGTATGAAACCATAAACGAGCATCTGCGCGGCAGCTTCTATAACAATCCGCTCATACAGCAGAAACTGAAGGCGTCAGAAGACTCGGTGCTGGCCGGAACAAAGACGAGCTTCGTGGCAGCAAAAGAGCTGCTCGACACATATTTTGGCACAGAAAGACCGTAAGGCTTATGCCGCGACAGGCAAATATAGAGCTATAGGAATATATTATTACGGTCAGAATGCCTGTTTGTTTTTATTCATGACCGGCTCAGTCCGGTCATGAATTATCCCAAATCGTTATTATGATTAGGCTCTGATTTTTGCTTTATATTGAGCTGATCTACGTTAATTTTTTTTGCTGGTATAGCTGGTTATATCAAGAAAAATCTAACGGAAATCTGCCGATAGAAACAAAAAGACGGGCTGAAAGCATGAATGCACAAGACAGATAATACTATGTGCACTCTAATGACGGTTTGGGATTGTTTTATAAGAAACATCAAGAAGATGGTACAGATAGAAATCGATGACGGCAGCGGATTCTGCTTCGGGGTTACCACTGCCATAAGAAAGGCCGAAGAAGAGCTTGCGGCCGGAAAGACATTATACTGCCTGGGCGACATTGTGCACAACGGAATGGAGTGTGAACGCCTGCGCAGCATGGGACTTATAACTATTAACCACGACGAGCTGAAGGCTCTTCACGACGTGAAGGTGCTGCTGCGTGCCCACGGCGAACCGCCCGAGACTTACGAGATAGCGCGCCGCAACAACATAGAGATAATAGACGCCACATGCCCAGTGGTGCTGCAGCTGCAGCGGCGCATCAAGCGCGAATACGACTCTAATCCGGATGCGCAGATCGTAATATTCGGCAAGCCGGGTCATGCTGAGGTGCTCGGACTTGTAGGACAGACCAACAGCAAGGCCATCGTCATAGCCGGAATAGACGATGCCAAGGCGCTCGACTTCAAGCGCGACATATATCTATATTCGCAGACAACGAAGTCGCTAGACGAGTTTCACCGCATAATCGACTATATCCAGGAGCACATCTCGCCTGAAGCCACGTTCAGGAGCTTCGACACGATATGCCGTCAGGTGGCCAACCGCATGCCAAACATCAGTTCGTTTGCCAAGCGCCACGACCTCATTCTCTTTGTCTGCGGCCGCAAGAGCAGCAACGGCAAGGTGCTCTTCAACGAGTGCAGGAGCGTCAATCCCAACAGTTATCTTATTGAAGGCCCCGACGAGATTAAGCGCGAATGGATAGAAGGCATCGACACGATAGGCATTTGCGGAGCCACGAGTACGCCCAAATGGCTAATGGAGCAGTGCCGCGACAGGATAAAGAATGGCATTTAGGTGCATGCATTTATCAATGTAAACGCCCAAGTCCGCCATTCTGTTTATCATAATTGCGGCTGAACAAAAATATTTTTGTAAAAAACTCATCACTCGTCACATTCTGTTTTAATACATTGAATGTCAGGGTGTTACAGTGTGATGAGTTGCTTTCCAAACTCATCACACTCTGTTTTCATACCAGTTGATGAGTCTAAATTGAAATAAAATTAAAAGATTGTATATTGGTATGAGGAGTCTTGTAAAGAACAATATTGCATATTTGCCGGGAATGTTTCTGACATTGTGCCTTGCATATGTTTTTCCTGTAAAAATGACGGCTCAAACTTCAGACAGCATACGCACAAAAGAAATTGACGAAGTGGTGGTCAAGGCCAAGATGCAGCACACCAATGCCATGTCGTCAACATACATTCCGACGATGAAGCAGAGGCAGTCAGCGCAAAATGCGATAGACCTTCTACAACAGCTCGCCCTGCCTCAGATCAACATTAATCTGATGGACAATGCCGTAACTACCACAAGCGGGCAGAGTGTGGCTATATATATCAACTATATTCCGGCGTCGGCCGAAGAGATGGAAGGCATCTTGACTTCAGATGTACGCAGAGTTGAATATCTTGACTTTCCCGCAGATCCTCGTTTTCAGGGAAGTGAGCATGTCGTTAATTTCATAGTGCAGAAATATGAATACGGAGGTTATACCAAGGCCACTCTGAATGAAAATTTCCTTACCGGCAGGCTTTCAAACCGGGCTTCGGTATATTCAAAGTTTGTGTATAAACGCATGACATACGATTTATATGCCGGTACCTCCAATCACGACATTAATCATTACGGCAATTCTGTTGAGGGTATTTACAGTATTGAGGATGAAAATGGTCAGGCTTTTCAGACAACAAGAAACGAGGCCTTGGACTATTCACGTTTCAAGTATAACCAGTATCCTGTTTCTTTCCGTGCTGTTTACGATACCGACAAAATGCAGATAGCCAACACCATAGGTTTTAATTTTGACCAGTCGGCGATGGCCCAGACCGGCGGAACATTGTCGTTTGTTCCTCAGAATAATGCAGACTATTCTTATTTGAAGAACGAACCCTACGTGAGCCGTTATTTCGTATGGTCGGGAAATTATTATTTTATCCTGCCACACAGCTTTCATGTCAGCGTGTCTCCCGGCATAAATTACGGCCATACCAATTATTCATACAACTATCAGACCTCGTTGCCGGGCAGTGAGGCCATAGCGAACAATTCAAAAGAAGACGTATGGCAGTTTCGCGGCAGTGCAACGCTTTTCAAGAAATTTACCGACAACCATACGGCTTTCTTCCGCGCCTGGTTTGGCTCCACGTCCAATCAGGTAAGCTATTTCGGCACATCTCCTTATGACAATGATTTTTCTGATACCTATTCAGGTGCCGCCCTCGGCTATAAGTTTCTGAATAAGGTGTGGAATATAAGTGCCGACGCAGCCTTTCAGTGGGAAAGGAATAAAATAAACGACCTTTCTGTTGCTGAAATTTATCCGTTGATCAATCTGTCAGTAGGCTTCTCTCCCTCGCGTAAACACTCGTTCCGCACATATTTTCATTTCGGCGCAAACTATCCTGGCGCAAGCGAAAAGACACCTAATGTGCTTCAGCAAAACGAGCTGATGTATTATACCGGAAATCCCAATCTCGGACTTTCTAGGCAGGTTACATTCAATCTCTCGTACAACTGGATGCCGGTCAATGCTTTTTCGGCTTCGGCGTTTGTGCAGTATTTCGGCGAGTTCAATCTTTATGTGCCTGTTTATAAGCCATATAACGGCGGCACGGCCCTGCTGAGAACCTTTGAAACAGATTGCAACTATAACCGTACACAGATAGGCATGTCGTTTAATTATAAACTGCTTAACGGCAACCTTCAGTTGGCAGCCTCTCCTTCTGTGTCGTTATATCGCATGTCAGGACTATTCGACATCAGGCGTTCGCCGTTTTATTGCAGTGCCTCTGCAACATATTATCTTGGCAACTTCTATTTCCAGGCATCTTATCAGACAAAGAACCTCACTGTGCAGGGAAACCGGGGCGTGATATACGAAGACCGTGATTTTTATCAAATGCTTGCCGGATGGAGCCGTTCGGGTTGGAATATACGTGTCAGTGCGATGAATATGTTTCGCAACGACTGGCTGTGCTCAACCAGCAAACTGATGACTCCTCTTTATTCAGAGACGCAGTTCGTTAATGGCAACAATTTTCACCGGCGTCTAAACCTGTCTGTTACATATACGTTTGGATATGGCAAGAAGGTAAACCGTGGAAATGAGGTGGGCGAGCAATATGGAGCAGCATCTGCTATCATGAAATAATGTGCATACATTGTGAAGATGGGGCTATCCGTAGGTAAATCTGCTCGCATATATGTTACAAACACAAATTTTACGCGAAATTACAGCCGTGTGATGAGTTTCAAATACAACTCGTCACACTCTAACGTGTTGCCTTTCAGAGAGTTAAGACCCGATGTGACGAGTGATGAGTTTTTAATAAAATTATTTTTAGTTTTCTCTATTGTTATACCTCTTTGTGAAAGGTATCCTTTTAGGTTGTAAAAGGCCACATATTGCATTGTAAAAGGTGCCCTTTTGCAGTGTAATATGCGGCATATTAGAATGTGATGATCTTTCTTTGTGTATAGGCTAATTTATTGTAATACATAATGTTATCATTTGAATAAAATTATGAAGTAACAAATCAGACACAATATAGGTGATTTATGAGAATACAAAGTAACTGTTGTTTTAGGATATGCCAGACTTTTACAAGTAAGAATATAAATTTCACATCAAGATTTGCACAAATGTCTATAGTTCGAATTTTAATCGAAATATTGAATTATGTATCATGTAATATAATATATATTATAAATCGACAGATACTAAAATGTAAATTTTTTCATCTAATATATTAATGAATATCAGATATATACATATTATACTAATATCAAATACAGAAATACAGAAATGTTAAATATCTAAGCGATGAATAAAAAATCCAACAAATATAACGACTGTTATAAAACCATTTATTATCTTTGTATGTGAATTCATAATAGATGCCCCAAAACCGGTGAGTTGGAGCAAACATTGTGCTTGATACCAATCACGCATAATGGCGTTTAAATTTATAATCAGCATCATAAGCTGATTATAGCTTTGATGCTGATTTTTTTTAATAGAAAACGATATGAGAAGATTTCTAATTATATTGATGGATATTGCATTTTCTAGCGGTAACGTCACAGGAGCCAACTACAGAGCAGTCTATGATTTTGAGTATACTAAGGATAGTATCAATTCAATCATAGAAAAAGACATTCTATATTTGGAAATATCTAAAAATAGTTCCTTTTGTTTCAGTTATTATACTTATTATACTGATTCCCTGAGAAACACGCCCGATGGACAAGCAATTTGGAGGAAACTTTTCTCTGCTGCTATAGCAAAAGACGGAACTAATGCTACATCTTTTCCTCATAAACGCAGCACATTTATGGTGACCAAATGTTATACATCGGACACCCTATGTATTAAAGATATGATTGACAACGACGTTTATGAATATATTGCCTCCAAAAATGAGTTCCATTGGCAGCTATGCGATTCAACAAAAACAATCAATGGCTTTGAGGCACACAAAGCCATTTGCAGTTATCATGGCAGAGATTGGACGGTCTGGTTCTCGTCCGACATACCCTTCAGCGATGGACCGTGGGTGTTCTGCGGACTTCCCGGACTTATCCTTGAAGCGCAGGATAAGGATAATCTGTTTTCTTTCCGCTTGGTAGGATTAATGTCCAATCAAGAGCCCAAAAAAAACTGGCTGGGAAACGGGAAAAAGACAGACAGGATTTCATTCTTAAAGAAAAAATATAAATATCTGGAAAATCTCACTTCAATTTTTAATGCAGAAATGGGAACAAACATTCCGGAAAATAAAAATGACACCCGCTATCTGGATGGATTAGAACCTGATTTCAAATCAAAATAATTCTATAATTTTGCTCTCGGTGATTATAGCGATTATTGTTTGTAATCCTTTGTAATTTAGCACTATAAAGTTACAACGATTTTCGCTAATCATCAAATTTACACGTATTTACAATTCATCGAACTCACGTTAAATAGTGTCCTATACTTTAATTTCAAAAAAACATATAATGAAATATATTTTTTTATGTCTATTATTTTTAGTAACTTCTAATGAGATATGGGCTCAGATTATAGAGGATAAGGAACCCGCCATCTTAGAAGTTCATTACATTAAAACTTCGGTAGCAGACACTTTGGAAAATCGAAGTTATACCGACCCTATGACTTTGAGGATAGGTAAAACTTCAGCTATGTTTTACCCAACTAAAATGATGTGGGCAGATTCACTATTACAGACGGATTATGCGCTTTACGAGAAACTCCACCGGGAAATGAATCCACTCGGACAGTCAGAGTACAAGCCGCTTGGAGGTATGGAACGTGAATATCTATTTCGAAATATCAACGATGGCGAGACGATGGTCTACCGAGTAATTGCAGGAGAACATTATTCGTACACGGAATCCACAGAAATGCCGGCATGGCAAATTCTGTCGGAAACGAAAGAACTCTTGGGGTATAGCTGTCAGCTTGCCTCGTGCGATTTTAGAGGACGCACATGGTATGCATGGTTTTCACCCGACATCCCCATCAATGAAGGACCTTGGAAATTGTTTGGATTGCCCGGTCTTGTCTTGGAAGCATGGGATAGTAAAAAACATTATGCCTATAAGGCAGTCGGACTTTACACCAAAAATCTGCAGCCTGTGGGTATAAGGCTATATATTAGTGGTAAACCTTATAGGTTAAAGTCCAGACAGGAATATCTCCAAAAAATGTATAAAGAATACATCATGGGTAATTTCGCATTCAAAATGAGTGCCTTGCATGGTAATGGTACACAGAGTGTTCCTTCAAAAGCACAATATGATTATCAAGAAAGGGACTATCCGCATAAGTAAACTTTAATTAGAACGTAACATCTTGATATGAGGCTACTATTAACAATCCTATTAGCAATGACAATATGGCTGGATTGCTTTGCGGATAACCCGGTTACCGGTACTGTCGTCCAGGCTTCCGACCAATCTCCGATAGCGGGTGCCAATGTCCTTTTAAAAAATGCCGAAGGGAAGTTGTTGGCCTACGGAGTGACTGATGCCAATGGACGGTTCTCCATTATGCCGCCCTCTACAAGTGAAAATCTTACCATTCATGTCGCCATAATGGGATACCGTACCTATTCCGCCCCTTTGGCGCTTGATGGCAATCCTCTCGTAATAAGGATGGAAGAAGGGTCTTTCCAATTACAGGAAGTAACCGTCAAAGCCGACCGTATCCGGGAGAGCGGGGACACGATAACCTATAACGTGGGCAGTTTTGCCCAAAAACAGGACCGGAGCATAGGTGATGTGCTGAAACGTATGCCCGGCATTGACGTGGCCAACAATGGGAAAATTCAATATCAAGGAATAGACATCAATAAGTTCTACATTGAGGGCAACGACCTCTTGGGCGGGAAATACGGCATCGCGACAAACGGCATCGCTTACGACGACATCGGTGCTGTGGAGGTCATGGAAAACCATCAGCCCATGCAGGTGTTACGCGGATTGAGTTTTTCAGACCAGGCAGCTATTAATCTGAAGATGAAGAACAGCGCGAAAGCGACTTTTCTTGTTCACGGCACATTGGGTGGCGGCTGGTCTGAACAGCCGCAAGGTGCGCTCTGGCAAGGTGACATCTTCACCATGATGGTCACAGGAAAGTACCAGATGATAACTACGTTTAAAGGGAACAACACCGGGCTGAATCTGTCAGATGAGCTTTTGGACTTCACTTCCGAGAAATCGGATGAGGAATTGGACGGGTACATATCTTTGTCCACGCCGGTTACCCCAAACTTACAACGGAACAGGAGCTACTTCAATCGTTCGTGGATGGTATCTTCCAGCCACCTCCTCAAGACAAAAAACGGAGGGGAGTTCAAAGCACAGATTGACTATAACCATGACCGTGTTTCTGCACAAGGAACAAGCACGACGACATATTTCCTGGAATCAGGTGACAAGATTATTCTTGAAGACAAGAACTCACTGTCGCACCGCAATGCCCTGACCGGGAAGTTTTCTTACGAAGTCAATGAAAAGACCTATTTCCTCAACAATACCTTGTCGGCTGATTTTTCATGGAATGATTTGACGCTGAACACCACAGGCTCTTTACCCACTACCCAGTCGGCCTGGATGCCGGAATATAGCGTAAGCAATCTGTTGAAAGTCATCAAACGTTTCAACAACAACAAGCTGGTCACCTTTACCAGCCGCAATGAATGGAACTCCCTGCCCGAGAATCTGACAGTCAACCATGAAGGGCAGGATTACGGACAAAAGATAAAACAACATTCTTTCTACACGGATGAGAGAGCCTCGTTGGGTTTTGTATTCAATAAGGTGCTCCTGTCTCTTGAAGCCGGCATGTCCGGATATTTCAGGAATCTGGATACAAACCTGTTTGGGGTGGACAGGACGGATGTAACAGAGACTGAAGCGTTAACTACCGATTATTTGCGCGTTTTCGCCTCTCCGAAATTCGAGTGGAAATATAAGAAACTGGAACTCACTCTGAATCTTCCGGTCAACCTGTATTCCTATTTCTTTTCCGGAGCCATAGGCAACCGCACGGAGTTCTTCCTGTCGCCTTCATTGGCGGCAAGGTTCCGCATCACGCCACGAATGTCGCTCACTTTGCGTGGAAGTGCCAGACGCTCTCCCGCATCCTTGCACAATATCCATGACTCTTCCATACTTACCGATTACCGGTCATTCAGTTCCGGAGTGGATGACTACTACACTTCATCCGGACAATCTCTTTCCGCTTCCTACAGCTATCGAAATGCCCCAAGCGGAATATTCGTGATGGCCATGGGTAGTTATGGATGGAACAAATCAAAATTCGGGACGGTACAGAACGTGGTCGGTGATTATGTATTCTACTCCTATCAGTCCCAACCCTCAGACTCGCGCAATGCGATGGCTTTTTTCAACGCGAGCAAAACCCTTGACTTCATGCGAGGAGCCATCGGGGTGAAAGGTATTTACAGCAGAATGGAAAACAATCTGTTGTCGCAAGGGATTTCCACCGATTACCGCAATGATTCTTTCTCTCTGTCTCCTTCCATAAACGGAAACATATCCACCTGCCTAAACTGGAATTTCCGATTTACATGGGATAAATCCTGGTTGAAAATTTCAGATATGCCAGGTCGCAGTTCCAACAATTACATCTATTCAGGAAGTGTGACATTCACACCGTGCTCTTTGATAACCTGGACGGCAGGAGGTGAATATTACCGTAATCAGATAGAAGAAGGACGTTACAAGGAAATGTTCATGCTTGACACCAAATTGACTTTCAACTTAAGCAAACGGGTTGAACTTTCCGCTTCAGTCACCAACTTGCTCAATAAGAAAGAATATAGCTATACCTCATACGGCACTGTGTCCCAATATGAGCGTTCAAGCAAACTCCGTGGGCGTGAGTTTTTGATTTCAATATACTTAAAGAAATAATGAGTATTTTCAATAAAAACAGATTAAAATGGGTTAAACAGCATGACTCAATGCAGTGCGGTGTATCCTGCCTCGCAATGAATTAGCGGTAGTTTGCCTATTACCTTATCCATATTCAAATGGGGAATCTATAATAGAGCATATATTTATGACAGGTTCATAAATTATACACTAATCCATCATTTGAGAAATGAATAAATATAATCGTAAGTTTGTTTCAATCTATTTATGTCGTACCCTTTTGGGGTAAATACTCCATCAAATGCTCTACCTAAATAACAATCTTCGTAGAGATAGCTAATGGAAATGGGGTCTATTTGACTTCTAATTTCCCCAGTGGAAATTGCATTTTCGATAACGGATTTCCAAATTTGCAGTTCTTCTTCATACCATTGAGTGGTTTGTTCCTTAAAATTAGGTATGCAAGTTAATGCGGAATTTTCAATACGCATCAAAGCCTCATTGATGTTGACAATGCCTATGTCAAACATCTGTTCTTGTTCACGCTTCAGTGTTTCAATGAAATAATTATAAAACGAGCAAAGAGATAATTTATATGCATCAGGTACGGCTTTTATAGATGATGCATTAAATACGAAAGTATTAACTACCTCCTTAAACAGACCTTCCTTATTCTTGAAATAATAAATCATAGAGCCGCGGCTTATGCCTATTTCTTTCTCCATGACACTGAATGATACGCGATCATAAAGTCTGGTGGCAAACAATCTGAATGCTTCTCTTAGTATTTTCTGACGGCTTATTTCTCCTTTGTTCATAATGCAGAATCTTCTTAGATCCTATGCAAAGTTACAAAAATATAACGATATGAAGAAACTTATTGCGCATATATTATTTTTCTTGTGCAAAATGCTTCTTATACGGATTTTATCATTACCTTACGCTATAATAAACGTTATAATTTTAACTATTATGAGATATGTAATTAATTCAAGTTTCGCAAGTACTCAAATAATGTAATAAAAAGCTAAGGAGTTTGATAATTCAATGATTATCACTATATTAATGTCTCCAGACAATATAGCACCCTTTAGCCATGGACAAAAATAGACATATTATCGGTGAGCTCCAAGAGTCTTTTGCAAACAATGACTCCGGCAAGGCAATAAACAGCATATCAACCATTATTAACAGTATAAGGATACTAAAAAGTCAATTGTTTTTATGGTGGTAAATATAATTAAGTATAGAATAAAAAAATTCTTGTACTTTATGGTCTGACAACAAAAATAACACAACATAAGCGATGACAGCCTACCTAAATAGATATATTATTTACGCTTCCGCTTTATCTTCAACATCATCTCCCTAATCATGTGCTTTATGGCGTCTGCCGGATAATATAAGAGCATTCGTGGACCGGCATAACGCATTATTTGTCTTATCTGTTCGCGCTTTTCTGGCTTGTAGCAGTGAACCTTGCACAGGCGGCATGTTGGTTTGTTGTCCTGAAACGGACAACGGGCAAGGCGCGACGAGGCATATTCAAGCAGTTCGCTGCATTGAGGACACAGCTCCCTGTTGCCCTCCTTATGGCGGCAATACAGGCGTATCATCAGTTCCACGGTGTGCAGCTCGTGGGTTGTTCGAGGGGTGAGTGGCATTGTTGGGGGATGGGGATTATGGGAGTAGTGGGAGTGATTGTAGTAATGGGACAAATGGAATAATTATGGCGGCGGCACAACTGTGAACCGCCGCCATGATGCTTCTATGTATATTTCTTTTTTGGTGTTATCTTATCTTTATCTCGCAGTTGTCAAGGCTGTCAATTATTGCCAGCGACTCAACTCTCACACCGGCGTTGCGCAGATATTCGCCGCCGTGCTGAAAGGCCTTTTCTATGATGAAACCCATGCCTGCAAGCGTGGCTCCGGCTTGGTTTACGAGGTCTATTATGCCTTTGGCAGCATTGCCGTTGGCCAGAAAGTCGTCAATGAACAATACGTGGTCGCCTTTGCGCAGAAAGTCCTTGCTCACGCAGATGTCATAGTTGCGGTTCTTGGTGAACGAGTAGACCGTCGTGGTGAGCATGTTTTCCATCGTTACCGGCTTTTTCTTCTTGGCAAACACCACCGGCAGCTCAAGCAGATAGCCCGTCATTATGGCCGGGGCTATGCCGCTGGCTTCAATGGTTATAATCTTGTTGATGTCGGTAGAGGCAAACCTTCTGACAAACTCCACTGCTATAGACTTCATCAGGATAGGGTCCATCTGATGGTTGATAAAGCTGTCAACCTTCAGGATGCCGCCCTCAAAACATTTTCCGTCGCGCATTATGCGCTCTTTCAGTTGCTTCATGTCCCCTTGCTGTAGTTATTTGTCAGGCTGTTGCCTCGTTAAACTTCTGCATCAGCCATGCCTTCTGTTCGGCTATGGTCATGTTGCTGTTGTCCAGCTCTATGGCGTCGTCGGCCTTGCGCAGCGGCGACACCTCGCGGTGAGAGTCGATATAGTCGCGCTCCTTAACGTTCTTCAGTATGTCGTCAAAGTCGGCCGGCATGCCTTTGGCCTTCAGTTCGTCGTAGCGTCTCTGCGCCCTCACTTCGGCCGATGCCGTTACGAATATCTTGAGTTCGGCGTCGGGGAATACCACGGTGCCTATGTCTCTTCCGTCCATTATTATGCCTTTCTCGTTGCCCATGGCCTGCTGCCGGGCAACGAGGGCCTCTCTTACAAACGGCAGTGCGGCTATAGGGCTTACGCGGGCAGACACCTCCATTGTGCGTATGTCTTTCTCAACAAGTTCGCCGTTGAGGTAAGTGTCCGGCCGGCCGGTCTCGCTGTTCAGCCTGAACGAAATGTTTATCTCGCCCATCTTCTGTTCGAGTTCGCCGGTATTGATGCTTCCGTCGGCGTTAAACAGGCCGTTGCGCATGGCGTAGAGCGTGACAGAGCGGTACATCGCGCCCGTGTCGACATAGATATATCCCACCTCACGTGCCAGGTCTTTGGCCATAGTGCTTTTGCCGCATGACGAATAACCGTCGATGGCTATTGTTATTTTCTTCATGTCTTGTTATTTTGTTCTTGATATTTTTTCTTTTATTGATGTCTGCCGCATGCAGTCTCTGTGCGGCCCTTTACAGCGAATAGCTGACGTTTACGAGCAGCGAGTTTGACGACACGTGATATTTGCCGTAGCCTAACTGCAGTTTAAAGCGGTCGAGCTGCAGTCCGGCTCCGAACGACCAGCCCGCTCCGTGGCTGCTCTCGTCGTCGGTGCCGCTGCCTATCGTCATCTCGTCGGCACGCCTGAAGTTATATCCGGCAGCCAGGTATATCTGCTGCGACAGGATGATGTCGGCGCCAATCACGAGGTGATTTATCAGTCCATAGTCCCAGTCGGTAAGTCCAACCAGCGTTGCCGACAGCCTGAACGGCAGCGACGCAAACCTTTTGCTAACTCCTGCCTGCAGGTCGAACGGCATCTTCTCGTACTCCTCGTCATAGGCCTTTATCTGTCCGCCCAGGTTCTTTGCCACGAGCGACACCGACCATTCGCGGTCAGGGTCATAATAGTTGAGTCCGAGGTCTATGCCCACGGCCAGCGAGCTGTAGTCGCCGATATAAGAATTTATGAATTTAGCCGTTATGCCGCCCACCAGTTTGTCGGTCAGTATATAGCTGAACACTCCGCTTATGGCAATGTCCTTGGCCGAAAACTCGCCTTTTATGACGTTGTTCTCGTCAGTCTCCTTCATCTTTCCGTAGTCCATATACTGAGCCATGACGGCCACGGAGGCCTTGTCCTTTATGATGCGGTTGAACGATGCACTGGCTGTGGTTGCACCCGCCATGTAGGTCATGAAGTTGAGGTTAATGCTTTTGTCGCTCACCGATGCAAGCAGTGCAGGGTTGCTGAACATCAGCGAAGGGTCGTCTTCTATTATGGTGATGTTTTCGCCGCCGAGAGCTGCAGCGTGGGCACTTACCGGAATACGCAGAAAGTTGTATCCGGTCTGGCTGTCCTGCGCGCCGGCAGTAACGGCAAAAAGCGTCAGCAAAAACAAAAAAACGGTTTTTTTCATCGATTTCTGTTATTTTTACGGCAAAGATACACCTTTTTTCAAATATCTACGTTACTTTTGTAGAGTGAAAATAAGGTGTCATGCACATTTGTTCTTGATAATAACGCCAAAAAAGTCAGATTAGTATGTGCAGGCCCTAAGGTATTAATCATCATTGGTCAGGTGGAACTTAAGAAATCATATAAGGCCGACTTGGAACATCAGCGCGCATCAGGCTTCTTGTTAGGTCTGATAGTAGTGCTGTCGCTGTTTCTGGTTTGCCTTGAGTTTACCACGTCAAGCCCGTCGACTGACGTAGCTGACGATATTCTTGACGATGTTTCGCAAGACATTGAGATGATGCCTGTGCTGCAGCAGAAGAACATGATTGCCGCCCCTCAGGTTGCTCCCAAGGCTGCCGTGCCAGAGAAAATGAAGGTAGTGGACGAGCAGGTTGCCGACGTGGTGGAACAGCAGGACGGCACAGACACCGATAATGACGCGCAGGCCGGAGCTGCCGGAAGCAGCGAGGCTGCAGAGAGCCAGACAGCGGCACTGTCGCCTGTGGCTGTTGACGAAGACGACAATCCTCTCAACTTTCAGGTTATAGAGCGCCTGCCGGAGTTTCCCGGTGGCATGGTGGAGTTTATGAAGTGGCTCACCAAGAATCTCTCATATCCTGTCATTGCACAGCAACAGAAGATACAGGGCAAGGTCCTTGTGTCGTTCATAATAAATAAAGACGGAACGATAAGCAGTCCGAAGGTGGTTAAGTCGGTCAGCCCCGAGCTCGACCGTGAGGCATTGCGCGTGATACGCATAATGCCGAAATGGAAACCGGGCGAGGACCACGGTAAGCCATGCCGCACGTACTTCTGCATTCCCGTCGTGTTTAAGTTGTAATAATTATTCTGCAATCTTAAAAACCTTTATCACTATGTTAACGGCAAACGAAATACTACAAAAGATTAACTCGTATCTTGACAACATGCCTTACGAACGTAAGCCGCAGAGCCTTTATGACCCCATTAAGTATGTGCTGTCGATGGGCGGCAAGCGCATACGCCCGTCGCTGGTACTGATGGCCTACAATTTATATAAGGATGACCCAGAGAGCATATTGTCTCAGGCCTGCGGCCTTGAGATTTATCATAACTACACGCTGCTGCACGACGACCTTATGGACAACGCTGCCATGAGGCGCGGCCACCAGACCGTACACGTAAAATGGAACGCCAATACGGCCGTGCTGTCAGGCGACAGCATGTATGTGCTGGCGTTCAAGCGCATGGCGCAGAGCGCACCCGACAAGGTGAAGCCCGTGCTCGACACTTTTATAGAGACGGCTCTGCAGGTAGGCGAGGGACAGCAGTATGACATGGACTTCGAGAAACGCACCGATGTTACTGAGGAAGAGTATATAGAGATGATACGCCTCAAGACGAGCGTGCTGCTGGCATGCGCCCTGAAGATAGGTGCCGTGCTGGCCGGAGCTTCAGAGAGCGATGCCGACAACCTGTATAAGTTTGGCGAGCAGATAGGTCTGGCCTTCCAGCTGCAGGACGACTATCTTGATGTCTATGGCGACCCGAAGGTTTTCGGCAAGGCCATTGGTGGCGATATCCTGTGCAACAAAAAGACATATATGCTCATCAATGCATATAACAGAGCCGACGAGGCACGCCGCAATGAACTCGTTAAATGGATTACGGCCACTGACTTTAATCCTGAGGAGAAGATAAAGGCCGTTACTTCGATATATAACGAACTGGGCATCGACCGCCTGGCTGAAGACAGAATAAAATACTATTTTGAGCAAAGCCGCAAATATCTCGATCTCGTCAGTGTTGACGATGAGCGCAAGAGCGTGCTCCGTGCATACACCGATGCCATGATGGGCCGCAAGGCTTAGGCGGCAGTCTGCTTTAGTTCCTTTCCCCGCCATGTCTTTGTGCGGGATGATTATGCGGATGCCGGCCGGACCTGCAAGAGGCTTTGCCGGCGTGAGATTTATTTAATAATATTTTTATGTGATATAAAAGAAATGCCATACAGACGACTACCGAAGACAGACGCAGCCCGTTTGAGGGCACTGAAGACATTGCTCGACAACAACGATATCTACACCGTGCGCAACCGCTTCATAGACTGGAAAACCCTTAACCGTGCGCAGCCGGCATACGACAGGCTGCTCACAGCCTCTGAGCAGTATAAGGTGAGCTATGCAGCCCAGCTGAGAGGAGCCGGAAAGGGCGACAAGCTGCAGCGCAATGCCACGATGTATGTAAGCCATTTTGTGCAGGTGCTTTTGATGTCGGTAGAGCGCGGAGAGATTAAAAAGTCGAATCTCAAGCTGTATGGACTTGATGAGAGTACAACGTCGCTGCCCAACATTAAGACCATATCAGGTCTGATAAAGTGGGGCACGCAGGTTGTTGAAGGCGAGAAAGCCCGGATAAAGGAAGGCGGACGGCCGATATTTAACCCTACGATAGGCATGGTCAGCACTCATCTTGACATATTCAAGGAGAACAACGATCAGCAAAAGCGTCTGCAAGACCGCACCGCTCAGGCTCTTGAGGCTTTGAAGACAATACGTCCGGAGGTAGACAGCGTGCTGTTGGAACTGTGGAATCAGATAGAGGAAAACTTCAAGAATGAACCGCCTGAGGTGAGATTTGCCGAATGTCGCAAATACGGCATAATATATTATTACCGCAGAAAAGAAGAGCATTTATATTGATTTGAAGCTTTGGTGCTATTCTGCTGAATGTTCTTTCATTGCCGTTTGCCGGCTTGCTGATGCCTGCTGTTCTTTGCACTACAGCCGTAACGGACAATGATGTCTTAATTGAAAAAATGTTTGGAGAATGAATTTTATAGACACACATACACATCTCGACGGCGAAGAGTTTGATGCCGACCGTGATGAGACAATACAGAGAGCAAAGGATGCCGGTGTGAGCAAGGTGTTTATACCGGCTATCGACATGCCGTCGGTAAGCAGGGTGCTTGCCGTGTGCGACCGTTATCCCGGCTATGCCTATCCGATGATAGGACTGCATCCTGAAGAAGTAAGAGCCGACTGGCAGGATGTATTGAAAGAAATGAAGCCTGTGCTTGATGCCAACCGCGACAAGGTTATTGCTGTAGGCGAGGTGGGACTCGACTATTACTGGAGCCGTGAGTTTGAGCAGGAGCAGCTGTTGGCGTTTGAGGAGCAGGTCAGATGGTCGATAGAGTATCGGCTGCCGCTGATGATACATTGCCGGAAGGGACAGAACGAAATGGTGCGTCTGTTGCGCCGTTACGAGAAGGAACTGCCGGGAGGTGTCTTCCACTGCTTTACAGGCAACGAAAAGGAGGCTGCCGAACTGCTGTCGTTCGATAGGTTTGTACTCGGCATCGGTGGAGTGCTGACTTTCAAGAAGTCTCATTTGCCGGAGGTGTTGCCCACAGTTCCGCTCGACAGAATTGTGCTTGAAACCGACTCGCCGTACATGGCTCCGGTTCCGATGCGCGGAAAGCGTAATGAGAGTGCCTACGTGGCTTATGTGCTGAAGCGTATGGCAGAATGTTACGGAGTGAGCGAGGAACAGGTGGCTGAAGCTACAAATGCCAACGTAAAGCGCGTGTTTTCAGTGTGATAGATGCTGTTGGCGTAAATGCGAATGACGTTTGGTGCGTTCTTTCTTTCCGCTTATTCTCATTGGACGTCTGAATATGTCATGCGTGGCAGTATTACATGTGGAAGCCGATAAAAACTAAAAATATCAAAAATGCCGGCGTAAAGCTAAAAAAGATGTGATTTTATGATGAAAATAGATGGAAAAAAGATAATTTTGCATCCCGTAAACTAAATGAAGTTCAGGTAAGGAAAGGTGCTCGAGTGGCTGAAGAGGCACGCCTGGAAAGCGTGTAAACGTTAAAAGCGTTTCGGGGGTTCGAATCCCCCTCTTTCCGCTTAATGTTTTTCTAATTCATAACAGATATGAGTAATCTGATTGCAAAGATTGCAATAACAACGATCCTCGCATTTTCTATCGGCCATTCGGCGTTTGCTCAGAATGGTGAAATAACCGGGCAGATGAAGTCGAAAGCCGTGTCTACTCTTGCTGCCGATCAGCCCAAGTCGCACAAAACACAAACTCCTGCAGGGAAAGCTGTGGAAGATAACACTGCAAAAGAACAGCAAGACACTGCTGCTCAGTCAGTACCTGCAGACTCGCTAGACCTTGACATGGCTGAAGTGCCTGACTCTACGATGATGCCGGTGGAGAGTGAAGGTTTTCATAAAACACTGAAGGTAAAGTATATTGAAGGCAACGCCGGATTCATGTCGTTTGTGGCTCTGGTGCTGGTGCTTGGTCTTGCGTTCTGCATTGAGCGCATAATTTATCTTACATTATCCGAGATAAACGCCAAAAAGCTTATGACCGACCTGGAGCCTCTCATTATGAAAGGCGACATTGAAGGGGCAAAGACCATCTGCCGCAACACACGCGGACCGGTGGCTTCAATCTGTTATCAGGGTCTTATGCGCATAGACGAGTCGATGGACGACGTTGAGCGCAGCATAACTTCTTATGGTTCGGTGCAGGCTGCTAACCTTGAGAAGGGATGTTCGTGGATAACGCTGTTCATAGCCATGGCTCCGTCGCTCGGATTCCTTGGTACGGTTATCGGTATGGTCATGTCGTTTGAGCAGATACAGATGGCAGGCGACATCAGTCCAACTATCGTTGCTGCCGGTATGAAGGTGGCGCTGATAACCACAATATTCGGACTTATTGCCGCCCTGATCATGCAGGTGTTCTACAATTACATACTTTCAAAGATAGAGCACATAACGAGTCAGATGGAAGAGTCGGCCATAACGCTGCTCGACATCATAATGAAATATAAACTTACACGATGATGCGCATCTCATTAAAAAGCATTAGACAACTTTCGGCAGAGCAGATATCCACACGTGTGCTGTATGTTCTGCTTGCCGTCATTGTGCTTCTGTTCGGCGCGTTCTTTCTGATAGGATACGACATTCCGTATGATGAAGATCCGACGTTTAATGCTCCTATGTTTACTGATGCCGTGCTTGTGTTTATTTATATGCTTGTGCTGGCTACGGTGGGCATTACGGCTTATGCCGTGTACAGAAGCATCAAGGGACGCGACAAGACATCTGACACAATCAACAATATTCCGGCGGCTAAGATCGTCTGGCTTACAACAGGCCTTACAGCAGCAAGTATGTTGCTTACATTCCTGCTTGGTTCGTCAGAGCCAGTCATGGTCAACGGAGTGAAATATGCTGATGTGTTCTGGCTTAAAGCTACCGACATGTTCATCAATACGGCGTTGATATTGCTGTTTGTTGCCGTCTGCGGCGTAGTGTTCGGACTTTCGGGATACAACAGAAAAGTAAATCTGAATAAATAAAGTGCACAGTCGTACTGAATATCGCTTTATCAGACATATGCGTTAAGACAAACGGCATGACATCAAATGTGTGCGATATGGCGTACATGCACTTGCATGAAGAAGAATATAATATCGGTCAAAGAAAATGATTCTGAGGCATAACAAACGTGAAGTACCTTTGCTGAACACCACGTCAACGGCTGACATATCTTTCATCCTGTTGGTGTTTTTCCTTATCATGACGTCTATGGACGTTGATAAGGGACTTCAACGCCAATTGCCTCCGCCTGACCGTGACAAGACAGAAGAGGTGGCTGACATAAGCAAAGGCAACATGCTCGACCTGCAACTTACGTCGTCCAACAAGCTTATTGCTGACGGCAAGCCGCTTGATGTTGCGCAGCTGCGTTCGCGTGTTATGACGTTTGTCGGCAAGACGGCCGACCGCCAGCGTCACATTATATCGGTAACGGTAGACCGCAAGACCAGTTATGACCTTTATTTCAACGTACAGAACGAGATAATGGCGGCGTATAAAACTCTCAGAAACAGATATGCACTGAAGACATACGGGCGGGAGTACGAACGCTGTACGGCCGCGCAGCGTGAAAAAGTAAGAGAATATTATCCTCAGCGTATAGCTGAGACAACGGTGGCTGAAGCCGAAGGAGGTGAGATATGACAATGTTCAGACGCAGCAGGCGCACCGTGCCTATGCTAAACACGGCTGCATTGCCCGACCTTATATTTACGGTGCTGTTCTTTTTTATCACCGTTACACACATGCGCCAGGTAACTCTGAAAGTGAAATACAGAGTGCCGGAGGGAACAGAACTTACTAAACTTACAAAGAAATCGGCCATTACACATATTTATATCGGCAAGCCTACAAAAGAGATGAGGCCGCAGGCTGGAAACAATACGCGCATACAGATTAACGACAAGTATGCAGACATTCCTGCCGTAGTGGACTTTGTTACTGAAGAACGCCGCCGCATGTCGCCTGAAGACGCAAAAATAATGAGCGTGTCGGTCAAGGCTGACCGCGAGACAGAGATGGGAGTTATGAGCGATTTGCGTCAGGCTCTGCGTGAGGCTGGTGCCCTGCGTGTGAATTATTCAGCCGTTGAAAAAAGCAAAAAGTAATTTTTGTTATTGTAAAGATGTTATAATCTGTTATCAAGAAGTAAAATTTTGCTTTAAATCTATTGCAGAAATGATAAATTTATCATATCTTTGCACAAATTAATCGGTCAGTTGGATTTTGATAACAGCATGTTCTTGCGTCACAGATGCCGGCGTTTGCCGTGGCAGACGTATGGCATAAAACAAAAGCACTCTTTATCCATGGCTGTATTTATGTTTGTTTTAATCTAAAACTTAGAAAATGGCGCATCACAATTTAGATTCATTAGACAAGAAAATCCTTAGGCTTATTGCTGAGGACGCTCGTATTCCTTTCCTTGAGGTGGCTCGTTCGTGCAACGTAAGCGGCGCTGCCATTCATCAGCGTATACAGAAACTCAATAGTCTCGGAGTGTTGAAAGGTTCACAATTTATAATCGACCCTGAGAAAATTGGTTACGAAACATGTGCTTATATAGGTCTGAACCTCAGGAATCCTGAAGATTTTGACAAGGCTGTTGAGGCTTTGAGAAACATACCTGAAGTCGTTGAATGTCATTATACAACGGGCGACTACGATATGTTTATTAAGATTTACGCATTCAACAATCACCATTTGCTCAACATCATTCACGACCGTCTGCAGCCGCTGGGATTGTCACGAAGCGAGACTATCATATCGTTCAATTCGGCATTCGACCGACAGTTGCCTATTGTGGACATACCGGTTGACGATGAGGACGAAGATGATGTAATCGAATAAAAATTTAAACCAAGGCGTAATTGCCTTGGTTAATTTGTTATTATGAGGAAACAAGTCTTATTTATTTTATCTTTATTCTTGGCCATTAACCTTCATGCCGAGAATAAGTTTGTTATTGAAGGAAGAGTAGCCAATGTGCCCGACGGCCTTATCGTTGAACTTCTGCGTAATGAAGACAATGTAGGAATGCTTGTGGCTTCTGACACCTTGCGGAACGGCAAGTTCCGTTTTGAGGAAGAAACTTCAGGCAACGGCACCGACTGGATGTTCCTGACAGCAAGGGCGGATAACTATTACAGCATGATTTTGTATCTTTGGGTGCGGCCGGGAAGTTCGATAAGAATCTCTGCCGACAATCTTCTTGTGTATACATGGAACGTTGAAAGCGATGTGCCCGAGCAGCAGACAAGGAGCAAGATACTTGCAAGTTCGCGCGATCTCTGGAACGAATATCAGATTTTAGATGGAGATTATGACTCTCTGCGCAGCAGGATAAAATCGGGCAAGTATTCCGGTGAGGAAAAGAAAAGGCAGAAAGCGAGACTCGACAGCATGAAGCAGGCGAAAAGCATGCTGCAGGACCGCATCTCAGCCGTAGAACTTGAGGCTATGGCGAAGCTTGATGTCGACCAGGCCTGGATGCTGAATTATGTTAACACGGCATACATGGTGAATATCTCCAAGAACAAGGATAATCTGGAAAAGGCTAAGGCTCTCTATGCCTATATACCTGATGTGTGGCGTGATTCTTTCTCCGGCCGTGAAGCCAAGAATGTTCTTTTCCCCCAGCATGTCGTTGAGGTAGGAGAGGAGGCTGCTGATGCCGACCTCTATGATATTGACGGAAAATTGTGGCATTTGTCTGACTTCAGGGGCAGATACGTGCTTATCGACTTCTGGAGCCGTGGCTGCGGTCCGTGCAAGATGGCCATTCCTGAGATAAAGGAAGCAGCCGACAAGTATAAGGACAGACTTGTGGCGGTGAGCATTTCGGTAGACAATGAGAAGGTGTGGAAGGAGCATTCGGCCACTGAAGGCATTACATGGATGAACCTCAGCGACAAAAATCTCAATACGGGCATTGCCGCTAAATATGGCGTTCGCGGAATACCTTCCTTCGTACTTTTGTCGCCAGACGGGAAAGTTGTCAAGAAGTGGTCGGGCTACAGTAAGGGAGTGATAGAGAAATATATATCCGAACATATCGCCACGGCTGACGTGCCTTCAGGCAAATAGTGTTAGGACGGATTTAACCCAATTCGGTAATTAAGCGCATATTACTTTATCAGTTTTGTGCATTGACGCTTTCAGCCCGTCTTCTTGTTTTTATTGGCGTCTTTTTGTCAGATTTTTCTTGACATAGCCCGCTATGCCTGCGAAAAATCTAACTAAAATCTGCTCAATATAAAGCAAAAATCCTGACCGAATCCTAATGACAGATTTGGGGGTAAATGACTATTGGGGCTTATCTTAAAATTGTCGCCAAAGAGAACCGACCGGTTGTCTTTGGCGACAAATTTTATTATCTCACATAGTCTACAAAAGCGTATCTGTAGGCATGTTTCTCGTCTATGTCGTGGTCTTCACGCTTTTCTTCTCTCCATCCGTCAAACTCAGGAAAGAATGTATCGGCATCTTCCGGCGTGTCCTCTATCTCCGTAAGACACAACCTGTCGGCACGTTTTATGGCCTGTTCGTAGATGCTGGCCCCACCTATTATATATATGTCCTCGTCGGCAGAGCAGTTGGCCAGGGCCTCGTCGAGCGATGTGTAGCAGTCGCATCCGGCGAAGTCGCGCTTGCTGCGGCTCAGGACGATGTTGCGTCTGTTGGGCAGTGCCCCTTTCGGCAGCGACTCAAAGGTCTTTCGTCCCATTATTATTGTGTGTCCTGTGGTAAGGGCCTTAAACCGTTTAAGGTCGTTTGGCAGCCAGTAAATCAGTTTGTTGTCTTTTCCTATCGCCCGGTTTTGTGCCACGGCGGCAATGATGGTTATTTGCATGATATCTCAGTAGTTAAAGAAGTTTTTGGGAGTAAAGGAGTTATGAAGTTAAGGAGTTAAGACAATTGCCCGAGAAGTTTAAAACAGACATGACATATGTCTTAACTCCTTAACTTCATAACTCCTTTACTCCTGAATAATTTTATACACTCACCTTTCCCGCAATATGCGGCCAGGGATTATAGTTCTCGAGAGTGAAGTCTTCGTATTTGAAGTCGAAGAGGTCTTTTACGTCGGGGTTGAGCTTCATTACAGGCAGAGGGCGCGGGGTGCGCGTGAGCTGCAGGTCAACCTGCTCAAGATGGTTAAGATATATGTGCGTGTCGCCGGTGGTGTGGATAAACTCGCCCGGCTTTAGTCCCGTCACCTGTGCAACCATCATCAGAAGCAGTGCGTAGGATGCAATGTTGAACGGCACGCCGAGGAATGTGTCGGCGCTGCGCTGATAAAGCTGAAGACTCAGGCGGCCTTCTGCCACGTAAAACTGGAACAGACAGTGGCACGGCGGCAGGTGCATCTGCTCAATGTCGGCCACGTTCCATGCGCTTACAATTATGCGCCTTGAGTCAGGAGTGTTCTTTATCTGGTTGATGATGTTCTTTATCTGGTCTATGTGTCCGCCGTTGTGGTCGGGCCATGAGCGCCACTGATGGCCGTAGACCGGACCGAGTTCGCCGTTCTCGTCGGCCCATTCGTTCCATATCCTTACGCCGTGTTCCTGAAGATATTTAACGTTGGTGTCGCCTTTAAGGAACCAGAGAAGCTCGTAGATGATAGATTTCAGATGCAGTTTCTTGGTCGTAAGAAGCGGAAAACCGTCGTCAAGATTAAAGCGCATCTGATTGCCGAAGATGCTTATGGTGCCCGTCCCCGTTCGGTCGTGCTTCATAACGCCTTCGGTCTTGATGCGTCTTAGCAGGTCGAGATATTGTTTCATCGTTGTTTATTTTGTTCTGATTATTTCATTGTATTCGTCAGGCACATGACTGCTCTTTACCTTCCATTCTGCCGGGTAAAGGTTGTTTGCCCTGTTGCCTATGTTCTTTTCAAACCCGAGCGGCACGCCGTTGAACTCTACCAGCACGTAGCCGCGCGGCGTGTCGGCCGGTAAGGTTACAGCCTCTTTGCGCAGAAAGCTCATTGCCTGTGCGTAGTTGAGTTCTGCCTGTGCGAAAGTGTCTTTGTTGAGTGCCCTCGACAGGGCGAGCGCCTGTGCCGGAATGATGTCCTTGCCCTTGCTTTCGCCGATGGTTATTCCCGCCGACAATATCTTAAGCGACTTTGCAGCAGCGTCATACACGTCGCGCCACGCCTTAGGTATGGCTGCCGTGATGTTGTCAGAGGTTACAAAGTCGAATCTGTCAGGGTCCTTAATCCAGTCGCGGTTGCAGCTTGCCGTCTCTTTCTTGCTGTTGCGCTGCTTGTCTTTTTTAGCCTTCTTATCCTTACGCGGCGTGTCGTTGGCGTCGCGTTCGCCGTTCTTGCGCATCACGGCCATGAATATTCCTTCGCCGCGAGTAAGTCCGGGCAGGAAACGGTACACAGGCTTGTCGAATCCGCTTAGCAGCGAGCCGGTTATCTTCCAGCTTTCGTCAATGTCAACGGGCAGCAGCTCTGCGCCCAGCTCTTCGGTTATATATCTTATGTTTTCTTCGTCTTCTTTGGTGTTGAACGTGCATGTTGAGTAAATCAGCAGGCCGCCCGGCTTCAGACACTGCCACACGTCGCTCACAATCTCGCGCTGTAGCCGCCAGCATTTCTCCACGTTCTGCACGCTCCATTCGCTTATCGCCGTGTCGTCTTTTCTGAACATTCCCTCGCCCGAACACGGCACATCGGTGAGAATTACGTCGAACATAAGACGGCTCTTGCCGAAGTCGCGCGGATAGTTGTTGGTAACAATCACGTCCTCATGACCGAATTTCTGCATATTTTCAGCCAGAATCTGCGCGCGCGTCCTCATCGGTTCGTTGCTTATCAGCAGGCTGCCTTCGGGCAGGGCTGCCCTCGCCACGGTCGACTTTCCGCCCGGGGCGGCACATAGGTCGAGCATGGTCAGCGCCCCGTCGGACGCATACTGCCTCATGACACGGTCGAGAAACATCGACGATGCTTCCTGAACATAATACAGTCCGGCATGGAGCAGGGGGTCGAACGTGAAGTTTGGCCGTGAGTTAAGATAATATCCGCTGTCGCACCAGCCTACCTTTCCGTCAGAAAGACTTTCGGCAGGTGAGCCGCAGGCACACTTAAACGGATTGAGCCTTATGCTCACGGGCGGCTCGTCGGCCAGTCCGCGGCTTATGATGCTCCACAACTCGTTGCCTGTAAGCGCTTTAGTGTAATTTATAAAATCTTCCGGCAGTGTCATTTGTTAGACGATTTGGATAATGTCGGCAAAGTTACAAATAATTTTAATGTGCGCAACCAAAAAGGTGTCTTGATTTTTTTGTGCCGGCTCTTATATGCATGCCTTCGTGCGTATGTGCCGTGCCGCAACGCATTTTTGTGTCATGGAGCGACTCTCTTGCGGCGCTTTGAAATGTCTGAGTTTTGCGCTGTGTAACACGTTGATATTCAATGCGTTTGCAAAAGGTATGCTTTTGCCTTCTAAAAGGTGCCCTTTTAGCGTGTAATTTGTGGCCTTTTGGAAGGTAAAAGCATACCTTTTGCAAAACCGCCGTTCACGGGCTGTTTTATTGAAGGCGTTCGGTGGCGTTATTCCTGCATGACGGAAGAAATGAGATAAAAATGCATTTTTTTGAAAATTTCTTGTTTTCCGTGCAACCTTTTCACCCTTTCATACGTCTAACGGATAGAACAAAAAATAAAATTAAGATATGAAAAAGTTATTTATCATTTTAGCCATGGCAGCCACGCTGGCCGCTCCTGTTCAGGCTCAGAAGTCGCTCTACAGGCACAATCCGCAGGTGGTGAACAGCCAGACGGCTGCCGACACGGGCGAGGTGGTGGCCTATTCAGACACAACGGGCGCAGCCCGCGACACAAGTGCGGCTCAGACAACAGCCTCAGACGAAGACGAGGCAGTAAGCGTAAAGCAGTTTGACGACGTGTCCGACCCGTTTACGCTCATTGCATATCTGGCCGATTTGGGCGGCCCGGGCAGCGTATTGGTGGCCATTGCCTTTGTGCTGCTGTGCATCCTGGTGGTGCTTTCGCCGTTCCTTTTTGTCGCACTCATCATCTATCTGGTGCTGAAAAACCGCAACCAGCGCTACCGTTTGGCAGAGAAGGCCATGGAGAGCGGACGCCCTATACCCGATAATCTGCTGAAGAAAGACGACTTCAGCAATGAGGCTCTATGGAAGAAAGGCGTAAAGAACGGCTGTCTCGGTATCGGTCTTGTGGTCTGCTTCTACATCATCGGCGCCAATCCGCTCACCGGCATAGGCTGGCTCGTGTTCTTCTACGGTCTCGGCCAGTGTATCATTGCCCGCACCACAGGCCGCAGAAAGCGCACTGACGAAAGCGATTTCTTCATGGACGATATAAAAGACGAGCCGGACGGCGATAAGGAAAAGTAATATTACGGGGTTGAAGGTGAAACAGCTTAATGACATATCGTTGGTTACGAGGGTGGCCGTTTTTCACGACAAGAAGGCGTTCGACGCGCTTGTCGTGAAATATCAGGCGGCCGTCAGGAGGTTCTTCCTCAGCCAGACGCTGGGCGATGCGCAGCTCAGCGACGACCTGGCGCAGGACACCTTCATCAAGGCCTACACCAACATAGGGCGTTTCAGGGGGCTGTCAGGTTTTTCCACGTGGCTTTATCGCATAGCCTACAATGTGCTTTATGACTACAGGCGGTCGCATAAGGTTACAGACGACGTAAGTTCTGTGCCGGCAGACCGCAGTGTGGCGCAGGCTGACAAGGGCCTGAGCATCGACATCTACTCGGCACTGAAACTGCTGAAAGACGACGAGAGGCTCTGTCTGACGCTGCAGATAATCGACGGACTGTCCGTCGACAAGATATCAGAGATAACCTCACTGCCGCTGGGTACGGTGAAGTCGCATCTCTCAAGGAGTAAACACAAACTTGCAAATTATTTAAAGGATAATGGATATGACAGATAACAATGACGATGTTCTGGTAAAAAAGTTCTTCAGCGAAAACCGCATTGACGTGCCCGACGACGGATTTTCAAGGCGTGTCATGCGCCGTTTGCCCGACCGCACACGGCGCATCAGCCGTCTGTGGACAGCGGTGTGTGTCGTTATAGGACTGCTGATTTTCTTCAGAAACAAGGGCTTCTCGGTTCTTGTGTCGTGCTTCGACGGCATATTCTCAGATGTCCTTGCCCGCCATGAGCAGCTCAACAATCCTCATCTGCTGTTGCCTGTGGCAATGGTGCTGATACTTTTGTGGGGCGTAGGCTTTGCCGTCCGCGAGCGGTGAGCGGCGTGCGTGGCGTTTATCTGCGGCTTCATGATATGATGTTGCGCCTTTCCGGCATGGCAGATTATGTGTCCGTGCCTGCCGTCAAGGCGCATATAGCTTTATCAGATACAATAATCCCCGGAACTGCACATGCCGTTCCGGGGATTATCGTGTTACATCTCTATCACAAAGCCGTCGTCTTCAGAGCCTCCGTTATCCTGTTCCTTAGCCTTTGGAGGATTCTTCAGGTTGCCGTTTTCGTCAAACATTCCGTATGTTATTCTCAGCACTATGAACTCGGTGCGGCGGTTCAGCTGGTTGCATATCTCCTGTTTGTCCTTGTCAAGTTTCTTTATAAACTCTTCTGTCAGCACGTCGCCTTCCTTCAGCCACGGATATTTCTCCGTCAGCTTCTTGCGTATTGTCTTCGGCTTCTCCTTGCCGTAGCCCACCGGCGACAGGCGGTCTTTGGCTATTCCGTGCTCTATCAGATAGTTTACCACGGCCTCGGCTCTCTTCTGCGACAGCGTCTTGTTGTATTCCGCGCTGCCCTTATAGTCGCAGTGTGCGCTCAGCTCTATGGTAACGTTGGGGTTCTCGTTCAGCAGCTTGATAAGTTCGTCGAGCGCCTTGGTCGACTCCGGACGCAGCGAATACTTGTCAAAATCGTAGAAGATGTTGTCTATCAGCACCGGCACACGTATCGAGGCGAGCGGAAACTGCAGCACATATTCTTCTGATTCTGTCACTGGTTTCACCCTCAGTTCTTCCTTATGGTTGAGGAAGCCCTTGCATGTGGCAAGCATCATGTAGTCAACATTCGGGCTTATCACCTGTGTGAAAGAGCCGTCGCCCTTCACGTTCAGCTTCAGGTTGGTGCCGTCGCTGCCTATCATATACACCAGGGCATCGGGCAGTTCGTAGCCGTCCATCTCGTATACCCAGCCCTTCACGGTCTGTATTACCTCAGGTTTCTCAAAGCTGTATATCTGGTCCCAGCCTCTGCCGTCGCCTCTGTTCGACGAGAAGTAGCCGCGGTTATGCGGACCTTCGAAGGTCATTCCGAAGTCGTCTCCATACGAGTTGAGCGGATATCCCGGGTGTTCAAGCACAAATTTCTTTGTCCTTTTGTCCACCTTGGCTATGTATATGTCGAGTCCGCCGAGACCTTTGTGGCCGTCAGACGAGAAGTAAAGGTCGCCGTTAGGCCTGAATGTAGGGAACATCTCGTTGCCCGGCGTGTTGACAGGTTCGCCCAGATTCTCCACGCCTCCAAGCCCGTTGCTCGTAAGTCTCACTCTCCATATGTCGTATCCGCCTTTTCCTCCCGGCATGTCCGATGTGAAGTAGAGCCATTGTCCGTCGGGCGATACGGCAGGATGGGCATAGCTCGACAGCGTGTCGCGTGTTATCTCGAGGGCCGAAGCCTTGCCCCATGCTGCGTCAGAGCGGTTAGATGTTACAATGGTTGCATATCTCGGATAGTTCGGGTCGGTGGTGCATTGTGTGAGATACATCTGACTCTGGTCCGGCGTAAAGCAGCATGCGCCTTCGTCAAACTCAGTGTTGAGGCCTGAAACAATGGCTTCCGGCTTGCCCCATTTGCCCTTGTCGTCCTTCTGCGACACAAATATGTCGCCGGCTTTGGTGCCCGTTATGCCGCTAAGTTCGTCGCCTTCGGCCTCGTTTCTCGTAGAAGTGAAGTACAGTTGGTCGTATTCGTCACCGAAGAGCATGGGCGAATAGTCGGCCCGGCGCGAGTTGAACACGTCCATCTTCTTTACTATATATCTCGAGCCGGCTTCCTTTTCGGCTTGTGCTGTCTGTGCCGACAGCAGTCCGGTCTTGGCAAGTTCGTTGTCGGGAAGTGAGTCGAGCACGAGCTGAAACTCCTTTGCAGCCTCCTTGTAGCTGCCGTTTTTCATCAGCACACGTGCAAAGGAAAGGTGCGTTTCTATGTCGGCCTTGTTGTATCTTATCGTGTTCCGGTATGCTGCAATAGCCTTTTGTGTTGAGTTTATGCGGTCGTAGCATCCGGCAAGTTTCTTTGCCCGTTCGCCTCTTTTGTCCTTGTCTTTAGGCGAAGTCTTGTTGTATGCCGTCTTAAATTCGGCCGCAGCGTCGTAATATTCACCCAAGGCGAGATATTTCTCTCCTTTTTTCATGTAGTGATCGGCGCCGCACGACGCTGTAAGCAGCATCGTAAAGCATATTATTATGAGTGTGTAAAGCTTTTCTTTCATCACGAAACCTTAGTTGTTATATATAAAACCAATGTACAAGAGCTGTAAAGCCCTTCGTTATTATATAATAACACAAAAAGGCCTGATTTATTGTTTAAAAGGCAGTCTGAATGTGCATCCTTCTTTCCAGCGGCTGCATCCGTAGGCCGTTTTGCCTTTTATGATATGTCCCTGGCCGCATATTGGGCATGCAGAGCCTACTATCGAGTCGTCGGCCTGCATCGTCTGCTGTGCCGGTTCGGGCTTGGCTGTCTGTGCCGCATCGGCATTCTGCGTTGCGTCAGGCTGTTTTTCGGCAGTCTTTACGGTCTTGCTTTCCGGCTTCTTTCTTGGTTTCGACGCCTTCTTCTGCGTCTTTTTCTTCATGTCTTCGTCACTCATTATTGTTACGTGACGGTTGCTGTTGTCGGCCAGAACGTCGTTGACTATCGTGGTGATCTGCTCTTTCAGTTCGTTGATAAACTGTCCGGCGTCATATTTCTTGTGCTCAATGTCGCGCAGTTTCTTCTCCCATATACCCGTGAGTTCGCAGCTCTTGAGCAGTTCTTCCTTAATGGTGTCAATGAGTTCTATGCCCGTAGGAGTGGCAACTATGTTTTTTCTTTCGCGCTTGATGTAGCGTCTCTTGAACAGAGTCTCGATAATGTTGGCTCTCGAAGACGGCCTTCCGATGCCGTTCTCCTTCAAGGCGGCGCGCAACTCCTCGTCGTCGACAAACTTTCCGGCCGTTTCCATCGCCCTGAGCAGTGTTGCTTCGGTGTAATATTTGGGCGGAGTGGTCCATTTCTCGGTGAGTGTCGGCGTATGGGGGCCGCTCTCTCCCTTTGTGAATGCCGGTAATGTGCGCTCCTCGTCGGAGTTGTTTGCAGCATCGTTGTCGGCGTTTTGCGCTTCCTTGTCATACAGAACGCGCCATCCCGGGTCGTTTATCTGCTTGCCGCTGACCTTAAAGTCAACGTCCTCAACCTTGCCCATGACGGTGGTTGTGGAGAACTTGCAGTCGGGATAGAACACGCTGATGAAGCGGCGGGCTATCAGGTCGTAGACGTTACGCTCGAGGTCAGTGAGGTTAGAAGCCGGAACGCCGGTGGGTATGATGGCGTGGTGGTCGGTTACCTTAGACGAGTCGAACACCTTCTTGCTCTTTGGCAGCTTGGCGTTTGCAAGCGGAAGCGTGAAGGCTTCATAGCCCCTGAGCCCCTTGAGAGTGGCGGGACACTTGGGATAGATGTCGTCGCTGAGATACTGAGTGTCCACACGGGGATATGTGGTGAGCTTCTTCTCGTAGAGCGACTGTATGGTGTTGAGCGTCAGTTCGGCACTCATGGAGAACTTCTTGTTGCAGTCTACCTGCAGCGACGTAAGGTCGTAGAGATGCGGAGGAGCCTCTTTGCCGGCTTTCTTCTGCACGTCGGTTACGACAAAGGGCTTGCCTGCTATCTTGTCGAACGACTGCTCGCCTTCTTCCTTGCTGGTAAACTTGCCAGAAGTGGCCGTGAACAGCGTGTCGCGGTATATCGTTGACAATACCCAGTAAGGCTCCGGCTTGAAGTTGTCTATCTCCTTTTGCCGGTTCACTATCAGTGCGAGGGTGGGCGTCTGCACACGTCCGATGGACAACACCTGCCTGTATTGTCCGTATTTTAGCGTGTAAAGCCTTGTGGCATTCATGCCGAGAATCCAGTCGCCTATGGCGCGGCTCAGTCCGGCGAGATACAGAGGCTGATATTCGTTCTGGTCTTTCAGCGACTGAAATCCCTCGCGTATGGCCTCGTCGGTCATCGACGATATCCACAGACGCTTGACGGGGCATTTGGCCTGAGCCTTCTGCATGACCCATCGCTGTATCAGTTCACCCTCCTGTCCGGCGTCGCCGCAGTTTATTATGCTGTCTGCTGCCTGCATGAGCTTCTCTATCACCGAGAACTGCTTGCGGATGCCGGCATCGTCTATCAGCTTTATGCCAAACCGCTGAGGCAGCATCGGCAGTGCGCTCAGGCTCCACCTCTTCCATAGGGGCGTATAGTCGTCGGGCTCTTTCAGGGTGCATAGATGACCGAAGGTCCATGTAACCTGATAGCCGTTGCCCTCCATGAATCCGTCGCACGGCTTTGTTGCGCCCAGGATTCGTGCTATGTCTTTTGCTACGCTTGGTTTCTCTGCAATGCAGACAATCATATATTATGCTTTTATAAGATGTATTTTTTGTTTTATGTGAGATGTTGCTGTCGCGCCGGTTGAGCCGTATGGCCGTTGCCTGCGGCGGCAGAAGGGCATCAGTAGCCCAGGTCTTCGCCGACGAGAACCACGGTGTGGCGTCCTGCCGGATGAGAGTTGCGTGTGAAGTGGATGTAGTTGCAGATGCTCTCGGGCGAGTTGCAGTTGTGGCATACGCCGTCTGTCAGACACGGAGTCTTGATGTCGAAGCGTGCCGCATTAATCGGACTTGCCGTAGAGCGTGCCCTTGCCAGTGCGTTCTGAACATCCTGTGCCACCTTGTTGAGTCCCACGACGAATATCACGTGCTTGGGTCCGAAGGTTATCGCTGCCACGCGGTTGCCGTTGCCGTCGATGTTTACTATCACGCCGTCTTCGCTTATGGCGTTGACGCTCGACAGATAGTAGTCGCACGAAAAAGCCTCGCGGTAAATCTGCTGCGCCTCGTCGCGCGTCTTGGCCTCGTCGCGGTCGAGCACCTTCAGGTCTCTTTCGTGCAAGGCCTTTGTCAGTCCCATGTCCCTTATGGTCATCGAGCCGCCCCACGTAACGCTGCTTCCGTCGGGAATCATGGCCGACACAGCCTCTACGGCCTCGGCCGCCGTGGCGCAGTAACAAGCCTCAAAATTGCGGCGTTTCAGGTTCTTGATCATCTTTGCAGCGAGCTTCTCGTTGCGTATCTCTTTAGGTGTCATAATGTTTCTGTAATTATATGTTTGGTGTGAAACAGGAGTGCAAAATTAATAAAATTGCTTCATACATCGTTGACTTTTAAGCATTGTTTATAAAAAAACTTTCCACCTATTATATATAATGCCGCCGTCGGCGCGACGTCCGGACAGCTGAAACACTCCTGCCGTGCGCATGTTACGGGCAGGTTCACACCGGTCGGAAACGGATAAAATATGACTCTGTAAGTAGCTGATAATCAGACGGTTCCTAAAAGGTGCCGTTTTACGTTGCAAAAGGGCACCTTTTGCAGCGTAAAACATGGTCTTTTGCAGTCTGAAAGGGCACCTTTTGCAAAACGTCCGTCCGGCGCGCCATATCTGCCCGGTGCCCTCATGCCTGCGAGGGCGTGGTCTGCAGTGAGGCTCTGGATGCGTCGTGTCGGTGCCAGTCTGCAATGTCGGTTTTGCAGTCTGGAGCATTGTGCTGCCAAAGTGATATTCTTTGCGCAAGAGAGGCTCAGTTTGTCGTCCCGTTGTGCTTGTCGTTCGCTTTAAAATTATTACCTTTGCGGTGGGCATGCAGCCTCCGCACAATGACTGAAATGTTTTTTGCCGGCGGTTAAGATGGTTGCGCCCGAATGCGTGGCAGGCTCTTGGCATGTAGTTTTGCAGTCGCCGCGTGCGGACAAGAAAAATACAAAAGATATGAAAACAGGACTTTTTATTCCCTGCTATGTCGATGCGCTGTATCCTGAGGTGGCAGTGGCTTGCTACAAGCTGCTGAAGCATCTTCAGGTAGACGTAACGTATCCGCTAAAGCAGACATGCTGCGGCCAGCCTATGGCAAACGCCGGCTTTGAGAACAAGGCTGTGCCCTTGGCCGAGCATTTTGAGGACATCTTCAAGGGTTTCGATTATGTGGTGGCCCCTTCGGCCAGTTGTGCGGCTTTCGTAAAGTTCAACTATCCCAGACTGCTTCAGGGCAAGCATTTCTGCGAGACGTCAGACAAGATAATGGACATCTGCGAGTTTCTGCACGACGTACTGAAGGTAAAGTCGCTGCCCGGCAAGTTTTATCATAAGGTAAGTCTGCACAACTCCTGCCACGGAGTGCGCGAGCTTGGCCTTTCGTCGCCCAGCGAGCGCAACATCCCTAAATATTCAAAGCTCAAGGACCTGCTGTCGCTCGTAGAAGGCGTAACCGTCTGCGAGCCGGAGCGCGTTGACGAGTGCTGCGGATTCGGCGGCATGTTCTCGGTTGAGGAGCCAGAGGTGTCTACACAGATGGGCATCGACAAGCTGGAACGCCACATGGCCACGGGCGCTGAGTATATAACAGGCCCCGACAGCTCGTGCCTGATGCATCTGCAGGGCGTGGCAAAACGGCAGCAGAAGGACATAAAGTTTATTCACATCGTACAAATTTTAGCGGCAGGACTATGAGCACACTACACAGAAAAGCAGCACAGACGTTCCTGAAGAACGGAGAGAACGCCAAGTGGCACGACGCCACGTTCTGGGCACTGCGCGACAAGCGCGACAACATGGCCATGGGACTTGACGAGTGGGAACGCCTGCGCGACACGGCCAGCGCCATAAAGCGCCACACCGTAACGCATCTTGACAAATATCTTGAGCAGTTTGCCACAAATGCCGAGAAGAACGGAGTGAAGGTTCACTGGGCAAAAGACGCAGAAGAGTTTAACAACATTGTGCTTGAAATACTCACGTCCCACAACGTGAAGAAGCTCGTGAAGAGCAAGTCGATGCTGACGGAGGAGTGCGAGATGAACCCCTTCCTCGAGCAGCACGGCATAGACGTCGTTGAGACAGACCTCGGTGAGCGCATCCTTCAGCTTATGAAGCAGAAGCCGAGCCACATCGTAGTGCCGGCCATACATATCACGCAGGAAGAGGTGGGACATCTCTTTGAGCGCGTGCTCGGAAGCGAGAAGGGCAACTATGACCCCACATATCTTACATACCAGGCACGCATAAGCCTGCGCAACGAGTTTATGACGGCCGACGCAGGCATGACCGGCGCCAACTTCGGCGTTGCCGCCACGGGCGACATCGTGGTGTGCACCAACGAGGGAAATGCCGACATGTCTACCTCTGTGCCTAAGCTGCATATAGCCGCAATGGGCCTCGAGAAAGTGATACCCGACTACCGTTCGCTGGCTGTGTTCCAGCGTCTGCTCTGCCGCGCGGCTACAGGTCAGCCTACAACAGCCTTCACATCACACTTCCGCAAGGCGCGTCCGGACGGCGAGATGCACATAATATTGGTGGACAACGGACGCAGCGACATCATAGCGAACACTGAACACTGGGAGACGCTGAAGTGCATACGCTGCGGCTCTTGCATGAACACGTGCCCCGTCTACCGCCGCAGCGGAGGCTATTCATACACATACTTCATTCCGGGACCTATCGGAATAAACCTCGGAATGCTGAAAAGCCCGGTTAAATATTCCGACAACGTGAGCGCATGCTCGCTCTGCTGTTCGTGCGACAATGTGTGCCCCGTTAAGGTGAACCTGTCGGAACAGATATACAGATGGCGCCAGAAACTCGACTCGCTGGGCAAGGCAGACCCGATGAAGAAGGCCATGTCGGCAGGCATGGAGTATCTCTTCGGCCATCCGGGTCTCTACAGCACGTCGCTCAGATTTGCACCGCTGGCCAACCATCTGCCGCGACTGCTGATGTATAACAAACTTAACGGGTGGGGCATAGGGCATGAAATGCCGGAGTTCCCGCGCGAATCGTTCCAGACAATGTGGAAGAAAGGAGAAGTGAAATGAGCACGAAGGAAGAAATACTTTCAAGATACCGCCGCAACATGAAGGTTACGGGGCAGTATGACATGCCTGACTTCAGCACTCTGAAGGGTGTTGAGTACGACAATCCTCTGGCGCAGTTTGTAGCCATGAGCGAGAATGTGGGCAGCCATGTGGTAGACCTGTCCGCCGGCGACGACATAAACAGTGTTATCAAGAGCCTCTATCCCGAGGCAAAGGTGTTTGCGAGCAGTCTGCCCGAAATAACCATTGCCGACCGCAATCCCGACACCGTTGATAGGGCGCAGGACCTCAACGGAACCGACGTTGGCATTGTAAGGGGCGAAATAGGAGTGGCAGAGAACGGCTGTGTGTGGATTCCGCAGACCATGAAGGAGAAGGCCGTATGCTTTATCTCTGAATATCTTGTCATACTGCTCAGCCGCAAGAGTATCGTGAGCAACATGCATCAGGCATACGAGCGCATACAGTTCACCGACTATGGCTACGGCTCGTTCATTTCAGGACCGTCCAAGACGGCCGACATCGCGCAGGCTCTTGTCATGGGAGCGCAGGCTGCGCGAGGCGTGACCGTGATACTTACAGACTGAAATTTTGTAGTCTACAATACATAAATTAAGCCCAAACCGGCTGTTATATTACATCTTTCAGAAAGAGTAATAACCGGTTTGGGCTTTACTTTTTTGCTTGTTATGATTATCGTAGGCGTCAGAGTTCGAAGAAGAGCTTCTGCGTTACAGAGCATCCTATGGCCTCCTTAAAGTCGCAGAGACCGTTGTTGGGCACCCCGTCTTCGGTCGACGGGCCGATGTCGAGAATCCTGAAGCCTTTTTGATAGTAATATTCGAAGACCTTGTATGCAAGAAAATTCATCGTCCTTAGGCTGGCGTATTGCCTCAAGTCGCCCCAGTAAATCACCTGTGCCACGTCTTCCGTTACCTTAAACACTTGTGCGGCAGCCACGTCGGTGCCGTTGTGCGACACCACAAAGAAGTCGGCATCAATTATTTTCACCGTGTCGGCAACATTCTGCAGGCTCATTCTTAGCGGATAGCCGTGTTCCTTCCGGTTGATGCTTATCACGCCGTATGCCCTCGATATGTCGTCGGCATTACTGCTGTCGAGATGAGATATTACGAAATCTTCGGCCATGGCTTTGTGCAGGTTCTTGCGTGCGCTGCGGTCTATGAAGTCTTCATAATGCGGAAATCTCGACAGGTCGAAGTGATAGTTGAGGTCTATGTTGGTCAGCCGGCCGTTTCTGAACATCACGTTTGCCCATTTCGATAGTTGCGTATCGTCGTAGACCGATGGCTGCAGCGTTATCTTTATCTTCTTGTCATGGCTTTTGCCCCAGTCTTTCAGCAGGGCGGAGGCCTCGTCCATGTAGGCAATGCGCTGCGGCGTCTTCATGTTGAAACCGCCGTATGGGGCAGAGAACGGACTGCACATGCTGTCGCCTTTCTCGCCGAGAACAATCGAGAATCTGGTCTTGTTGTCCTTAATCAGAATGTAGTGAAGGCCGCTGGTCTTGGCCTTGTTAAGCTCTGAAAACTCCGGCGTGTTGTAGACATGGGCATAAAATCCTGCCTGAGCATATTCTTCGGCTGTAACTTCGTATAGTTGCATACGGCTTTTCGGCTTAAAAGTTGTTGAGAAGTTCTATCACGTAGTCCTGTTCCTTCTCGTCGAGTGCAGGGCTCATGGGCAGGCTCAGTTCCTGTCTGTGTATCTGTTCTGTTACCGGCAGCTGCATCCCGGCCCAGCTTTCGTAGCATTTCTGCCTGTGAGGTGCTATGGGGTAGTGCACTTCTGTCTGCACTCCGTGCCCGCTCAGATAGGCTTTCAGTTCGTCGCGCCTCTCACAAAGAATGGGGAAAATATGGAAGACACTGTTCTCCCAATATCCTTCTGACGGCACTTTTATGCTCTTGTTGTCGATGCCCTTTATGTAGCGCAGCGCCTTTTTTCTTCTCATTTCGTTGTCTTCGTCAAGATATTTCAGCTTGACGTCAAGCACGGCAGCCTGCAGTTCGTCTATGCGGCTGTTGCGTCCTATGTGGTCGAATACATATTTTCTGGCTGAGCCATAGTTGCCAAGCGAGCGCACCATGTCGGCAAGTTTGCTGTCGTTTGTGGTCACGGCGCCCGCATCTCCCAGTGCGCCGAGGTTCTTTGTCGGGTAGAAGCTGTGTCCTGCGGCATCTCCCAGTGCGCCGGTGCGTATGCCGTTGTGCATGCATCCGTGTGCCTGTGCGTTGTCTTCAATGAGCTTCAGGTTATATTTTCTGCACAGTTCGCCTATCTTCTCGGTGTATGCGCAGCGTCCGTAAAGATGCACAATCATTATGGCTTTGGTGCGTCCGGTTATGGCCTGCTCTATGAGTCTGTCGTCTATTTGCAGTGTCTCGATGTCCGGTTCAACCAGTATAGGCACCAGTTTGTTTTCCGTAACGGCCAGTATCGATGCTATATAGGTGTTTGCCGGAACGATAACCTCGTCGCCTTCCGTCATTACGCCCATCTCTATGTAGGCTCTCAGAATGAGCGTGAGCGCGTCGAGTCCGTTGCCGCAGCCCACGCAGTGAGCCGTGCCTATGTATGACGCAAAGTCGTGTTCAAAGCGTTCTGTCTCCTTGCCGCGCAGATACCATCCGCTGTTTACCACCCTCTTGACGGCTTCTTCAATTTCAGATGAGTATCTTTCGGTGTTTTTTGTCAGGTCAGAATATTTTATAATCTTGTTCATCTTTACATTTTTTGCTTGCATGTTATAGCTCTTGCGACTTGTCCTTGACGTATTCCAGATAGTCGTTATAGTCGCGTATGTAGTCTTCTTCCTCAAATCTTTCAGAAGCAAGCACAAGGCATACAGCTCCGGATGAGAAGTCGTCGAGCGTTCGCCAGATGTTCACGTCGATGAAAAGTCCCTGATATGGGTGGTTAAGAAGAAATGTCTTCTTCTCCTTTCCGTTGTCAAGCGTAACGCTGAAGCTTCCGCTTATGGCTACAAGAAACTCCTTGCATTCCTTGTGTGCATGCCCTCCGCGGCTTTCTCCTGCCGGTACGTCATACACCCAGTAAGTGCGTTTAATGGCAAACGGTATATGGTTTTCGCCCTCAGTAACGGTGAGGTTTCCTCTCGGGTCGATTATTTTCGGAAGGTCAATTATTTTGTTCATATTAACTATTTTAAGGTCTTAGGCTTATATGGCAGTACGACGGGGCATATATATTTGCCCTTGCTCCGTCGTTATTTATGGATTTTTTTATCTTATTACGGTTTCTGCCAGTCGCTTGGCCTTGTCTCTCAGTGCTGTTGTGTCAGCATCTGCATCTCCATAACAGAGCACTACGCCCATGCGTCTGTTCACGTGCTGTTCCTGCTTTCCGAAGATGCGCAGGCGTGTATAGTCCTCTTTCAGCACATCGAGCATGTTGTATTCGGGTTCGTGGTTTGCCTCCTCCTTTGCCAGAACGACGGCGCTTGCGCCTGCATGCTCAAGATGTATGGCCGGAATAGGCAGTCCCATTACGGCACGGAAGTGCAGTTCAAACTCGTTGAGGTTGAGTGTGTGTCCGAGCGTTACCATGCCTGTGTCGTGCGGACGGGGTGAAAGTTCTGAGAATACAACGCCCTTGTCGCGGCTAAGGAAAAATTCCACGCCCCATATTCCGGCTCCTGTCAGCGCCTTTGTAACGGCTTCTGCCATGTGCTGCGCTTCCTTAAGGTCGGCTTCGCTCAGTGCAAACGGCTGCCAGCTTTCGCGGTAGTCGCCGCTCTTCTGCACGTGTCCTATCGGCGGACAGAAAAGAGTTGGGCCGTCTTTCTGTGTAACTGTAAGGAGCGTAAATTCGCTGTCGAAGTGTATAAACTCTTCGATTATTATTTCCTTGACGTCTCCGCGGCTGCCTTCCATGGCTGCATTGAAGGCTGTCTCGAGTTCATCTGCCGACTTTACGATGCTCTGACCGTGGCCTGACGACGACATGAGCGGCTTGATAACGCACGGGAAACCAATCTCTTTTGAGTGCTCCTTCAGTTCGTCGAGCGTCTTAGCATAGAAATATTTGGCTGTTTTCAGTCCGAGTTCCTTTGCTGCCAGGTCGCGTATGGCTTTGCGGTTCATGGTGAAGTTCACGGCACGTGCGCTCGGAACAACCTGTATTCCTTCTTTCTCAAAGTCGAAAAGTCGCTCTGTGCGTATAGCTTCTATTTCTGGAACGATGATGTCAGGCTGGTGTTTTTTCACCACTTTGTCGAGCGCATCGCCGTCGAGCATGCTGAACACCTCGCTTTCGTCTGCCACCTGCATGGCCGGAGCGTTGGCATAGCGGTCGCATGCTATAACATATTGTCCGGCACGTTTTGCCGCAATTACAAACTCCTTGCCCAGTTCTCCCGAGCCTAAAAGCAATATTTTCTTCATTGTTTATTCTTTAATTAGTTGTTTTACCATTTGCCATTCAGGCGACACGGCCATTCTTCTTACATTTGCCTCTATGATTTTTCTCATTGTTTCGGGGCTTACGCCATGTTCCTTTGCTATGTCTTCGAGCGGTTTGACGTCGTTGCCGAACAGTCCGTAATACTGCTGAAGCACGGCTTCGTCGTCGGCGTAGATAAGGTGCATGATGTGCTTAATGTAGTGTTCCACCTTCTCACTCACGCAGTGAGGCTCTTTACCGAGCCTTATCAGAAAATCCTGAAGCTCTTGTGACAGTGCGTCCATCTTGATAAATGAAAAGTTGTTGTTATTATGTTTGATTTGTAAGATGTCAGGAAACGCAGTTTGTTTTCACGTTTCCTGACATCGTTTTTGGGCTATCTGTTTGAATACATCTGTTCGTAATACTTCTGATAGTCGCCGCTCGTAACCTCCTTTACCCATTCCTGGTTATCAAGGTTCCATTTAATCGTCTTCACAATTCCTTCGGCAAACATCGTCTCAGGATACCATCCCAGGTCGTTCTTTATCTTTGTCGGGTCGATGGCATAGCGCTGGTCGTGGCCCAGGCGGTCTTTGACGAATGTGATAAGGCTGTCGTTAATCCAGTCAATGGCTATTTCGCCGTCAGCGTCTTTCACCTGTTTCTTCAGTATCTTGCGCAGCTCCTTGTCTTCGGCCATCATGTCGTGTATGGTCTTTATGGTCAGTTTTACGATGTCGATGTTTGTCATCTCGTTGTGGCCTCCGACATTATACACTTCGCCTTCCTTGCCTTCGCGCACCACCAGGTCGATGGCCTTGCAGTGGTCTTCAACGTAGAGCCAGTCTCTTACGTTGTCTCCCTTGCCGTATACGGGCAGCTGCTTGCCTTCGAGGATGTTGTTTATTATCAGCGGAATAAGCTTCTCGGGGAAGTGGTAAGGACCGTAGTTGTTAGAGCATCTTGTGATAGACACGGGCATGTGGTATGTGTCATGATAAGCCATCACGATCATGTCTGCACTTGTCTTTGATGCACTGTAAGGGCTGTGGGGGCAGAGTGGAGTGTTCTCTGTGAAGAAACCGTCCTTGCCCAGCGAGCCGTACACTTCGTCGGTGCTGACTTGATGGAATCGCTTGCCGGCTTTCCATACAGGATATCCTGTTTCGTCCTTGCCCGTAACCCATGCCCTTCTTGCAGCGTCGAGCAGGTTCTGCGTGCCGAGTATGTTGGTCTCGAGGAACAGCTGCGGATTCTCTATGCTGCGGTCAACATGGCTTTCAGCAGCAAAGTTTACGACATAGTCGATGTCATTTTCTGAAAACAGCTTGTCTGCCAGTTCTCTGTCGCGGATGTCTCCGTGCACAAACACGCATCTCTTTCCGTCGATGTCGTCTTTTATCGTGCCATAGTTGCCGGCATATGTCAGCAGGTCGAGCACTATAATCTTAATCTCCTCTTCCTTATATTTTTTGTAAAGAAGATACTTTATAAAGTTTGAGCCGATGAATCCGGCAGCTCCGGTAACAAGATAAGTTTTCATATTATTGATTTTAATTGTTAGTATTCTTATTTAAGATAACTCAGTTTTCGCCTAAAAATTGTGTACGTCTGCTTTTCTTGGGTCAGACAGCGTAACCACTTCAAGGTCTTTAAACGTGCTTCCGTCTATGGTGAGCCTTATCAGTGTGCGGTCTTTATGCCATCCCTGCAGGCCTGCCGCACCGGGATTGATGTGCAGCAGATTGAGCGTCTTGTCGAATTTAACTTTAAGTATGTGCGAGTGTCCGCTGATGAAGAGTTGTGGCGGCATGGCATATATCGAGCCTCTTATGCTTGCGTCATAGTTGCCCGGATAGCCTCCGATGTGCTTCATGAGCACTTCGGTGTCCTCACATTTCCATCGCAGAGTCTCCCTGAACATGCGTCGCAGGTCGCCCCCGTCGCAGTTGCCGTAGACGGCTCTGAGAGTGCGGAATTCTGCCAGCTTCTGTGCCACCTCAAGCGACCCGATGTCGCCTGCGTGCCATATCTCGTCGCACGGCTCGAAGTATTTCAGGTATTTGTCGTCCCAGTAGGCGTGTGTGTCGCTTATTATTCCTATGCGTTTCATTCTTTGTCTGTGACTTGTTTGTGCAGTGTGCAGCCGGTACATCCCGCTGTGGTCATGCCGTGCTGCATAAGTTTTATTTCAGGTCGAGGCTTTTTGTGATAAACTCTTTCAGGAATCCGGCCGTGCCTTCGATGCCGAGCAGGCTTGAGTTTATGCACAGGTCGTAAGATGTGCTGTGCCCCCATTTCTTGCCCGTGTAATAGTTGTAGTAAGACGAGCGGCTGTCTTCCTTGTTCTCTATAATCTTCTTAGCCTCTTCCCTGTTGCAGTTGTGTCTCTTGCATATGCGCTCTATGCGTTCGTCGATGTCGGCTGTGATAAACACGCTTACCATGTTGTCGAAGTCGCGCAGCACATAGTCGGCACATCTGCCCACGAACACGCACGAGTGGGCTTCTGCAGCCTTGCGTATGGCGTCGCTCTGAAACTGGAACAGGCTTTCCTGCGACAGCTTGTTGTTATAAAAGCAGTTGTCTGAAATATAGGGTACGTGCATGTGGAAAAGCGACTTGAAAAATCCCTTTTTCTCATCGTTCTGCTCGAAAAACTTTTCGCTGAATCCGCTTTCCTTTGCGGCAAGATTCAGCAGCTCGCGGTCGTAAAACTTGCATCCGAATTCGTCTGCGAGCATCTTGGCGATAATCATTCCGCCGCTTCCGAGCTGTCTGCCTACGTTAATTATTATTTTCTTCTTGGTTTCCATAAGCTATGGCGTTATGTTGTTTTTTGAATTTTCTCATATATTTTGTCATCATCACGGCAGCCATGAGCGAGGCAATTGTGTCGGCTGTTGGCAGCGACATCCACACGCCGTCGAGCTTGAAGAACTGCGGAAGGATGATAAGCAGGGGCAGCAGGAACAGCATCTGTCGTGACAGCGACAGGAATATGCTTATCTTTGCCTTGCCGATGCTCTGGAAGAAGTTGGTTACAACCATCTGATATCCCACGAACGGGAATGCTGCCATGTTGATCTTTATTGCCCTCATGGCCTTGTCTATCAGTTCGGCGTCTGTCGTAAACAGGCGTGCGCACTCGTATGGGAAGATGTGAACGATGAGGAATCCCGTGGTAGTAATGGCGGTTCCTGCTATTATTGCGCATTTAAGCACCTTCATGAGTCTGTCGAAGCGCTGCGCTCCGTAGTTGTAGCCGGCTATGGGGAGCATGCCCTGGTTGAGGCCCATGGTGATCATTATGAACACGAATGCCACCTTGTTGGCTATGCCGTAGGCGCCTACGGCCATGTCGCCGCCGTATTTATACAGGTTGGTGTTGATGAATATCACCACGATGCATGCGCATACGTTCATGGCGAAGGGCGACATACCTATGCCTATTATGTTTTTCAGGATGTTGCTCCTTAGCTTGTATATGCCTTTCTTGAAGTGTACTATCTCGCTCGACTTGCTGAACAGCCATAGCTGCCATGCAAGTGCCGTTATCTGAGATATCACGGTGGCAAGTGCGGCGCCCTGTATGCCCATCTTCAGCGGCCAGATGAATATAGGCGCAAGGACGGTGTTGAGCACCACGGACGACATCGTGGCAAACATGGCATGGCGCGGTTTGCCCACGGCGCGCAGTATGGCGTTCATGCCGAAGAATGTTTGCGAAAACACGTTTCCTGCCAGCACCACCAGCATATATTCGCGTGCGTAGGGTATTGTGTTCTCGCTCGCGCCGAAGAAATAGAGTATCGGGTCGAGAAACATCAGCGATATTATGCCGAATGCCACTCCGACGATGATGTTCAGCACGATGCTGTTGCCGAATATAAGCTCAGCCTTGCGGTAGTCTTTCTGCCCAAGCTTGACGGAGATACATGTAGACGAACCTATGCCCACGGCTGCCCCGAACGCTGCCGAAAGGTTCATCAGCGGAAAGGTGATGGCCAGTCCGGATATGGCCAGCGGACCCACGCCCTGGCCGATAAAGATGCTGTCGATCATGTTGTACAGCGAGGCTGCCGTCATCGCTATGATGGCAGGAAGGGCATACTGCATAAGTAGTTTGCCGACCGGTTTCGTTCCCAGTTCAAGTGTTGCTTGTTTATTATCCATAATGTTTACCAATCTTATTCTGTGCAAAGTTACTGCATGTTGGCTTAAATACAAAGCAAAAAGTTGTAAAAAGCTGTTTTATTTTGTTTCGCGGCGCATGATTTTGTCATTATTTTATAATATGTGTGTCATTTCCTGAGTTGATAATTGTTAACTAAATTGCCTGTTTTGTCCTGCAGCAGTTTTGTTGTCAGAAAATCTGCGGCAGTCTGTTTCCTGCTGCTTTTTGTGTGATTTGGCCATGGCCGTTTACGGTTTGTTTATGTGCAGAATGTTCTTTCTGTCATATTTTATGTTCTTTCCGTGAACTTCTGGCCTTCTATCTTGACTTTGGATGTATTAAACTGCCTGCCGTTTAACCTTGTCCTGTCTTGCAAAAGGCCGTCTTTTGGCTTCCGAAAGGCCATGTTTTGCATCGTGATACACTGCTTTTCGTGCTTAAAACCTATGCTTTTTGTGTATATACTTGCCGTCATACGCAGGCTAGCATGCCGTAAAGGCCCTGTCAAGTGTTAATATTTAACATTCTCCTGTTGCCGTTTTAACATTCTCGGCACGTGCCGTCGTGGTCTTAACATGGCTTAAGGGGCATCGGCTGGTCTTGCCGGTGCTGTAGGGAAAACGCGAAAATAAACCCAGCATAGTCTTTGCGTTTACGCTTAAAAAAGCTAACTTTGCATCTGCTTAAATTTATGTAGGCAGATGAAAAAACTTATAACACTTTTGATGCTTTTATCCCTTGTCATGCCTTCGTCGGCTTATGGCACAGACGGGGCACGCAAGAAAAAATATCCCGGAGGCAAGACATACATGTACCGCGTTGAGCTTAAGGACAAGACTGGCACGCCTTACAGCCTTGCTCGTCCTGAAGATTACCTATCGGTGAAGTCGCTTGACCGCCGCAGACGTCAGGGACTGCAGGTTGACTCAACCGACCTGCCAATAAATCCTGCATACATATCAGCCGTAAGTACCGACGGAGTTGAGGTGGTGAGCCGCAGCAAGTGGAACAACACTCTGCTCGTGCGCTGCAAGCAGCCCGAGCGTGTCAGACAGCTGTTGTCGCTGCCTTTTATCAAAAGCGTAAGGAAAGTATGGACGTCGCCTGATTCTGTCAGCGCGGTTTCGTCGAGAATGAAATACCACACCGAGTTTAACCGCTGGGACACTGTGGAGCAAAACTACTATGGCGTTACGCGCGAGCAAGTTGAAATGATAGGCGGTGTGCGCATGCATAATCACGGATTTACGGGCAAGGGCATCACCATTGCCGTTCTTGACGGAGGATTCATGAACACTGATCTGATACCTTGTCTGCAGAATGTAAACATCCTCGGGTGGGAAGATTTCGTTGTGCCGAAGTCGAAGAGCGTTTTCAAGGAGATGGAGCATGGCACAAAAGTGCTGTCGGTAATGGCCGTAAAGGTGCCTTACACCTTTGTGGGCACGTCGCCCGATGCGGCTTACTGGCTTCTGAGATGTGAGGACGAGACGGGCGAAAGCCTTGCCGAGGAAGACTACTGGGCTGCTGCTGCCGAGTTTGCCGACAGCGTCGGCGTTGACATTATCAGCAGCTCCTTGGGCTTTCATGATTTCGACGACAGTTCGTTCAATTATAAATATGCTCAGCTCGACGGCCATACGGCACTGATATCCGCCACAGCTTCGATGCTGGCGTCAAAGGGAATAGTGCTTGTAAACAGCGCCGGAAACGACGGCATGTCTTCATGGAAGAAAATCAATGTGCCTGCCGACGCACACGACATACTGACTGTAGGCGCCGTGAGTCCCAACATGCGCAATGCCGCTTTCAGCAGCGTAGGCCCTACAGCCGACAACCGTGTCAAGCCCGACATAATGGCCCTTGGCAGTCCGGCGTCGGTTATCACGGGGCGAGGCACCATCATCAAGGATATGGGCACTTCGTTTTCAACGCCTGTGGTGTCGGGCATGGTGGCCTGTCTTTGGCAGGCGCTGCGCGACAAGACGGCATTGGAGATTATCGACCTCGTGAGGCGTTGTTCCGACAATTATTCCACTCCTGACAACATTTACGGCTATGGCGTGCCCGACTTCTGGCGTGCCTACGTCATGGGCCGGCAGCAAAACCGCTCAAAATGACACATACCGTATCGCTTCTTGAACTCAACCGGCTCGTAAGAGATGCGCTCGAGCTAAGCATGCCCGGCGACTATTGGGTTGAGGCTGAGCTGGCAGACGTGCGCGAGTCGGCCGGTCACTGCTATATGGAGCTGGTGCAGAAAGACGAGTTCGGCAGCACTCCCGTTGCCCGTGCCTCGGCTAAGTGCTGGCGCAGCACGTGGATGCTTGCCCGTCCGCATTTCGAGCGCGTAACGGGCGAACGCATACATGCCGGCATGAAGGTGCTTTTGCAGGTTCATGCACAGTTTCATGAGAACTACGGCTTTTCGTGGATCGTAACCGACATCGACCCCACTTTCACGCTTGGCGACATGGCACGCAAGCGCATGGAGATAGTGCGCACGCTGAAAGAAGAAGGAGTGTTCGACCTTAACCGCGAGCTGTCAATACCGCTCTTCGCCCAGCGCATTGCCGTTATATCCAGTGCCACGGCGGCAGGCTATGGCGACTTCTGCAGTCAGCTGAGCAACAATGCCTATGGCTTCGACTTTATCGTCGAGCTGTTTCAGGCTGTCATGCAGGGCGAACAGGTTGAGCAGAGCGTCATTGCTGCCCTCAACCGCATCAACGAGTGTGCCGACTTGTTCGACTGTGTTGTAATCATCCGTGGCGGAGGAGCCACGAGCGACCTGTCGGGATTCGACACTCTTGCCATTGCCGAGAATGTGGCAAACTTTCCGCTTCCGGTCATCACCGGCATTGGTCATGAGCGCGACGAGTCGGTGCTCGACATGGTGGCCAACACAAAGGTAAAGACGCCTACGGCAGCCGCTGCATTCCTTATTGAAAACCTTAAGCGTGTTTCCGACCGCATCATGTCTGCCGGCGATCGCATCACTACGGCTGTTCGCCGCCGTCTCGACTATGAGTCGATGCGCCTTGGGCGTCTTGCTGCCGGCATACCGTCCTTGTCGTCGCTTGTCATCACCAGGCGTCAGGCCTCACTCGCCTCGCTCTACGGCCGTCTTTGCGCTGCAGCATCGTCGGGTCTGGCTGTTCGCCGCTCGCATATCGAGTCTGTCGGTGCGTCGCTCGCACCGCTTGCCTCGCGCCGCCTGCTTGTGGAGAGCCATCGTGTGCAGCTTCTTGCCCAGCGTGTGGCCGCCTCCGACCCCTCGCTTCTTCTGCGCCGGGGCTATTCAGTTACGCTTCACAACGGCCGCGCCGTTACCGACGCCTCCGCGCTTGCCGAGGGCGATGTCATCGAGACACGCTTTGCCCATGGCTCAGCCTTGTCTGTGGTGCAGGCATCTGATAAGCCGTCAAAAGACAAAGGTGTGGCTGCCGGCGGAAAACATCCGTAACATTGAAAGAAAAAAATAAACATATCATTATACGAAAGACTATGCCTAAAGAAATGAAATATGAAGAGGCCGTAAGACAGCTTGAAGATATTGTCGCCAAGATGGAGAGCAACGAGCTTGACGTAGACAGCCTGAGCCAGCAGCTGAAGACTGCCCAGAAGCTCATAAAGCTGTGTAAGGACAAGCTCAGCCGGGCTGACAGCGACATAAAGAAAATACTTCAGGACGACAACAACGGCTGAACATGCCCGCAGGCAGGCGGCAAAACAGCATAAAAATGACATTTTTAATAAATTATGTCATAAAAATTGCTGATTAGTAATATTATTATTATTTTTGCCGTTGGTAAGTCCGGGGCTGACATTACATATAGTTAACCCCAGTGGCTTTGTTGATTGAGTAAAATTTGTTGTATACTTTAAAAATAATATGAATATGAAAAATCTGGATTGGTCAAAATTGCCTTTCGGTTACATTCCGACAGACTATAACGTACGTTGCTATTATCGCGACGGCAAGTGGGGCGAAGTTGAAGTTTGCTCTGACGAATATATAAAGATGCACATGGCTGCTACGTGTCTTCACTACGGCCAGGAGGCATTCGAAGGTTTAAAGGCTTACCGCTGCCCTGACGGCAAGGTTCGCGTTTTCCGTATGGATGAGAATGCAGCACGTCTGCAGAGCACATGCCGCGGCATACTGATGCCGGAGGTTCCTACAGAACTGTTTGAGGAAATGGTTACCAAGGTAGTGCGCCTGAACCAGGATTACATACCTACATACGAGAGCGGTGCAACTCTTTACATCCGTCCGCTGCTCGTCGGCATGTCAGCACAGGTTGGTGTTCATCCTGCCAGCGAGTATCTCTTCATGATATTCGTTACTCCGGTAGGTCCTTACTTCAAGGGCGGATTCTCAACTAATCCTTATGTCATCATCCGCGAGTTCGACCGTTCTGCTCCTCTCGGCACAGGTATATATAAGGTGGGCGGTAACTATGCTGCTTCTCTGCGTGCCAACAAGATGGCTCACGATCTCGGATATGCATGCGAGTTCTATCTCGATGCAAAGGAGAAGAAATATATGGACGAGTGCGGTGCTGCCAACTTCTTCGGTATCAAGGACAACACTTACGTTACTCCTAAGTCTACCAGCATTCTGCCGAGTATCACCAACAAGAGCCTCATGCAGCTGGCTGAAGACATGGGCATGAAGGTTGAGCGCCGTCAGATTCCTGAAGACGAGCTGGCTACATTCGAGGAGGCAGGTGCATGCGGTACTGCTGCCGTTATCAGTCCTATCTCTAAGATTGACGACCTCGAGAACAAGAAGAGCTATGTTATCAGCAAGGACGGCAAGCCCGGACCTATCAGCACTAAGCTCTACAACAAGCTGCGCGGCATACAGTATGGCACAGAACCCGACATCCATAACTGGACAAAGGTTGTAATTGAATAATTGATAATTTACAATTCATAATTTATAAATTACTGTTCCATAATTCATAGTTCATAATTCATAATTGGCTATTTCTTTGATTACCGATAGCCTGTCTTTTGACAAATAATTATGATTTATGAATTATGAATTATGATTTATTTTAAGATGAGCAAAGGAAAATTGGCTAAGTTCGCCGACATGGCGAGATACGAGAACGTGTTTCAATACCCTTATTCGGTCGTTGAGAATGTGCCTTTTGAAATGAAAGGCCACTGGCGCGACATGTATTTCCACAATGACAATCCCATTGTGCTTGAGCTGGGATGCGGCAAGGGCGAATACACCGTTGAGCTGGCAAGGCTATATCCGGATGTCAACTTCATCGGTGTAGACATCAAGGGCGCACGTATGTGGACAGGTGCAACGCAGGCTCTTAACGACGGACTTAAGAATGTGGCATTCCTTCGCACCAACATCGAGATCATCGACCGCTTCTTCGGTCCTGACGAGGTGCAGGAGATTTGGCTCACGTTCAGCGATCCTCAGATGAAGAATGTGCGCAAGCGTCTCACCAGTACATACTTCATGGAGCGTTATCGCCGTTTTCTTGTCGACGGAGGCATCGTGCATGTCAAGACCGACAGCAATTTCCTTTTCACCTACACCACATACATGACAGAGCGCAACGCCTTCCCGGTGTTGTTCTCAACCACAGACCTTTATCATGCCGAGGGGCTTGATGCCGACACCATGCGCATACTTTCAATTCAGACGTATTATGAAAGTCAGTGGATTGAGCGCGGACTCAACATCAAGTACATGAAGTTCCGTCTTCCGTCGGCAGGCGACATGGCAGAGCCCGACGTAGAAATTCCTGTTGACGACTACCGCAGCTATAAGCGCACCCGCCGCAGCGGCGTAGACATGCGCAAGTAGATAGCCACGGCAGTTGTCTTGGCCGCAGTTGACTTTTGGCGCATACACAAATGTGCTAAAGTCAGGTGTGCGTTTACGCGGCAGTGTATCGACATTGCTGTCATGGCATGGACATGTGTTTGTGCCTTGTCTTTTGCAGACATCTTTTCGGTCATGTCTGCCTCCTTTCATATTATATTAATGATATGCCTGTAAGAATGTTTTACATGCACATAACTTTTTGTAACGAAGATGACAGTAGAGCTTAAAGAGAACGGCGGTCTTCCTGCCCGAATTTTGTGGACACTTGCCATTGTTGCAGGTGTGTCAGTTGCCAATATATATTACAATCAGCCGCTGCTCAACGTGATAGGCCGCGACCTGGGCGTGAGCGAGTTCAGTTCCAACCTCATAGCCATGATCACTCAGGTGGGCTATGCCGTCGGACTGCTTTTCATTGTCCCCCTTGGCGATCTCTGCCGCCGCAAGAACATAGTGCTAGTAAACTTCAGCGTGCTCGTGTTCTCGCTCCTTGCCATAGCCTGCTCAACCAGCATTTATGTTATATGGGCAGCATCGTTTCTTACCGGTGTAGGCTCAATGATACCGCAGATATTTGTTCCGATAGCTTCGCAGTTCTCACGTCCGGAGCATAAGGGGCGCAACGTGGGCATTGTCATCTCCGGACTGCTCACCGGCATTCTTGCCTCGCGTGTGGTCAGCGGCGTGGTGGGCGATGTGCTCGGTTGGCGCGCCATGTATTTCATTGCATCGGGCCTGATGCTCGTATGCGCCTTTGTCGTAATGAAGGTGTTGCCCGACATACGGCCTACGTTCAAGGGCTCTTACGCCAAGCTCATGGCGTCGCTCTTCTCGCTGCTGCGCGATTATCCTGCCCTGCGCGTATATTCCGTAAGAGCCGGACTGGCTTTCGGTTCGTTTCTTTCGCTTTGGGCCTGTCTGTCGTTCAAGATGGCACAGGCACCGTTCTATGCCGACAGCGACGTGGTGGGCTTTCTCGGCTTGTGCGGCATTGCCGGGGCTCTGACAGCCTCTTCGGTCGGCAAGCACGTAAGGACCGTAGGCGTGCGCCGCTTCAACTTCATTGGCTGTGCGCTTATGCTGCTTGCATGGGCATCAGTCCTGTTTCTCGGCGACACCTATATTGGTCTGATAGCAGGCGTGATAATCATCGACATAGGCATGCAGTGCATACAGCTCAGCAATCAGGCAAGCATGTTCGAGGTATGCCCCGGAGCATCAAACAGAGTGAACACCATATTCATGACAACATACTTTGCCGGAGGTTCTCTCGGCACATTCCTTGCCGGCACGGGCTGGCATGCCGCCTCTTGGACAGGTGTGGTGGCCGTAGGCGTATGCCTCACGCTGGCCTCACTTGCCGTAACGCTGTTCACCAGGCGATGAGCTATGGGGCAGGAGAGTGTTGTCTGAAATGTAAAAGGCCGCAAGTCATATTGTGAAAGACCACATATCAGAGTGTAATATGTGGCATATTGCAGCATGAAAGGTATGCTTTTGCTTAATAGATATTACTGAAAAATATTTTTTAAAAGAAACTCATCACTCGTCACATGCGCTTGTAACCTGTTGGCTGATAGAGAGTTGATGTGTGACGAGTTTCTTTCTCAACTCGTCACAACGCTCTGTCCTGTGCCGTTTTTTAGCCGTAACGTGGCTCTGTGAATATGGAATTTCAGCTAAAAATATGTTATATGCTGCTCTGTGATGAGTTGAAAATGCAACTCGTCACAAGGTAAATGGTTGGCTTGCAGCGAGTTAAAGCCTGTTGTGACGAGTGATGAGTTTTTAAAAAAACTTTTTTGCTGTTTTACTTCTTGCCATTTACTGATTTCGGTTGACTTCGATCAGGGCTTTGTCTGATTTTAGTTGACTTATGTGAACGTTGGTGCCTGTTATCGGTTGTTGCCATTATTTTGATTAAACGGGATGCAGCCTATAGCCCGGTTAGTGTTTAAAATAATTCCTGACGTTCTGCGACATCATGTGTAAATTTTATGTTTACAGATTAGATTGCTGTCGGAAATTTTTTTAATATTGTTAAAACTATCGGGCGCTAGTTAATAAGATTTAATATATATAAGTGGAATAGATTATTCGATTTAAAAAGGTTTAACTTTGCAGCACTTACTAGATTATTAATAAGAATGTCAAGATTTTTAAAATTAGCTTTAGTGTTGGGCATGCTGTTTTTGACCGATACAATGACTATAACTGCTCAAAATTTGGCAGTTAAGACAAATGTTTTGTATTGGACAACAGCAACGTTTAATGCATCTGTTGAAACACGTCTGTCGTCAAAGTGGACTCTTGATGTTTCGGCGGGTTACAATCCGTTCACATTTTCTGATAACAAAAAGTTGAAGCATTTTGCCATTCAGCCTGAGGCACGCTATTGGCTCTGTTCTCCTTTTTCGGGGCATTTTGTAGGTGCCAACCTGCTTTATTCCCATTATAATGCCGGCGGAGTGAAGATGCCTTTCGGCATTTTTTCAGACCTTGAGAAGTACAGGTTCCAGGGTGACCTTGGTGCCGTAGGCCTTGTCTATGGTTACAGCTGGATGTTGCCCGGAAAGCGATGGAGCATAGAGGGCGTTGTCGGCCTTGGATATGGCATAACCCGTTATGACAAATATGCATGTGCTGTGTGCGGAAGCAAAATTGGTGAAGACACAAAGGGTGTTTTCATGCCTACTAAACTTGCAATCTCTGTTATATATTACATTAAGTAAGTCGCATTGATGATTTCTGTCGGTGTGATTTTATTTTGCATACTCGACTAATTTAATACAATCTCAAGATACAACAATGATGAGATCTTTAAGTTCAATTCTTTTACTGGCATTGGGCTCATCTGTCTGTAATGCGTCCGCATTGCGCGGCAACGGCGTTGATGCTCAGTGGATAGACTCTACGGCTCTCAGGCTGTCGTTCGTGTTGACTGAAGGCGATTCGGTAGGCAGCAATTATGCCGTTATAGCCACGCCCCGTCTTGTAACTGCTAAGGGCGACACCCTGCTGCTGAAGCCGACAGTGTTCAGAGGCAAGCGCAACATGCGCTACACGGAGCGTGCACGATTTTATGATAATGCTCAGCAGGCCACGGCAGATGAAGTGGCTTTAGGCTCGGAAGTTAGGTATGACGTCATGCTCAGGCGTGCCGACAGTCCCTGGATATGGGAGGATAAAGTATATCTCGACGTGGCACGCGAGAAAGAAGGGTGCTGCAATGTTGAGGATATGGCCGGAAGGCGTATGGGTGATATGGTGTATGTGCCGCAGTTTGTGCCCGCACTTGCCGTTGTTGAGGACAATGCAGGCAAGGCTGGTGAGCTGCAGAAGGATAATCCGGTGCTGATGCACGTATCGCAGTATAAGCCCTACGACAACACGCGCATACTGCGCAAGGAGAAAGGGGCTCTGTATGTTCATTATCCGCTGAACAGTTCGGAGCTGAAACGTGACTTCCGCGACAACGCACAGACGCTCGACCGTATTGTTGACATTACGCGCAGCATAATGGCCGACTCTACATCGTCGGTTAAGATCATACAGATTGTTGGTCTGGCTTCTGTTGAAGGTTCACAGAAAAACAATGTCAGTCTGGCAGGGCGGCGTGCCGATGCCCTGAAGGCGTATATACAGAAGAGGGTGAAAATATCAGATAAGCTGTTTGACTGCGCCAATGGCGGCGAGGCATGGACCGAGCTGCGCGACCAGATAGCCGACGGCAGCTTTGATGGGCGCGACGAGCTTCTGCACATAATAGATACGGAGAAAAATCCGGATAAGCGCGAACAGATGATAAGACAGCTAGACGGTGGACGTCCGTATGCGTATCTGCGCGACAACGTGTTGAGCGACCAGCGCAATTCGGGCTATCTGCGGATATATTATGACTATGTGCCCGACACGGCTGCCAAGACCATAAACGAGGCTACAGAACTGATGCAGGAGGAGAAATATGACGAGGCTCTCAGAAAACTGCTTACAGTTAAGGACGACAAGAGAGCCTTCAGTCCGCTTGGAGTGGCTTACTACATGATAGGCAACAGGCAGAAAGGTCTGGAGTATATGAAGCGTGCCGCAGCCGACGGAAACGTACAGGCTAAGCGAAACCTTGAGCAGTATGAAGCTATAATGAAGGCGGAACAGCTGAAAGAAAAATAAACAACAAAATATTATAACTTAATTAAATTAATTATTCTTTATGAAAAAGTTTTATAACAGAAATTTTGCCTATGGAGCAGCAGCGCTGCTTATTGGTGCAGTGAGTTTCACTGCATGCTCTTCTGAGGATGAGTTGTCTAACACAAATCCTACCTATGATGGAGAGAGCGTAAAAACACAGTTTGCAATTAATATTCCTGCAGCAGCTAAGACGAGGATGACAGGAGGAAATACACAGGAGGGAGGAGGATTCTTAGGTATGTATGACATTAAGCTTCTTCCAATGACTGCTGTAGGTAATGACAATGTTGGCTTTACAAGTATATTATCATTGGACCCAATTGTAAATAATGGTTTAGAAAATAGTCATAAAATTTATAATGATGTATCTATACCTGTCGGAACAACAAATTTCTTGTTCTATGGTGCTGGTGGTGAGAATGTTGCTTCTGCTGCAACAGAGAAATTTGATGAAGGTATAATAAATGCCAATGTCTCTGGTAGTAATACTTCAAATATCAGTTTCTCTCTAGAGGAAGCTAAGGTAGAAGATACTGCAGGAGAAAGTGCAAAGCTGGTTAAAGTGTTAAATGCTGTAGAAAGTGTTTCAGGTTGGGCTGATAAAAAAGAAGATGGATCGACTTTAGGAAAATTGTATAAAAGTTTTATAACATTGAAGGCTGGATCTGCTAATTCAATTTGTAAAACTTTGGAAACTTTGTACAATCAAGTAGATGGCTTGGCTACAGGAGGTGAAAGTACAGAAAAAACAATTGCTCTTGGTATTCAAACTGCGATTAAAACCGATGGCGTATTCACTGTATCAGATGGCCCTGCACCATATGTACTGAGTACGACGTTAACTTATCCGCAAAATATGAATATGCCTGATGGTTCTGCTTCTGTTGCTTTTGCTGATGGCGAGTTTACGGCTTCAACGACAGGCGTATCTAATGGAAATATGACAATAAATATGGCTGATATCTGCTATCCGGCCTCTATATATTATATGGCTAATACACCGTTAAAGGCAACAGATGCAGATAATATTACATGGCCGACATCACTGGAGGATTGGACAGGCGAAAGCGCATTTGACGGTTGGGGAGATAAAGTTTTGCCTACAACCCATACAATTGCACTTGCGAATGCTATACAGTACGCTGTGGCAAAGTTGGCTCTTACAGTTAAATGCTCTACAACTCCTTTGCCTGATAAAAAAGGTGCATATGTAAATGTTCCTGATAACGGATTTACTGTTACTGGAGTTTTGATAGGTGGACAGCCTCAGAGTGTAAAATGGGATTTCACTCCTTCTGGTGATGCACAGACTCTTACAAAAACTGTTTATGATAAGAGCATTGTTTCAGGTATGGCGGCTAAGTCTAATAGTGTAAGTTTAACGAATTACACATTGGTGTTGGATAATAAACAAGCAGATGCTCAGAAAGTTAATATTGCAATAGAGTTGAAGAATACATCAACTTCTGAATTTGAAGGTGCTGATGGAATCATTCCTGTTGGTGGAACATTCTATCTGATTGCACAGTTGGATCCTGCTAAAGGTTCTAATTCTGAATCTGTTCAAAATCCTTACGTATTTATGCAGGATTATACAACAACTGCAAATTTAAAAATATCATCTTTAGCAAATGCTTACAACTGCATACCTGACCTACGTGCTTCTCAGTTATCTTTGGGTCTGGCTGTTGATTTGACATGGAAAACAGGTCTTAGCTTTGACGTAGATATTCAATAATACAAATGATCTTTTTGTCCTGAAAGGATTTTTTGTATAAAATGCTAACCAGGCGGCAGCCTTTCGTAGGGCTTCCGCCTACAACCGGAAAACGCTTGCGGATAACCGTTAATCTTCCGTGAGTGCGGTGATTTAGAAAAAGAAGAAATAATAATGGTGTTAAGAATGATGACGAAGCGTAAAAATAAGAATTATTGTTCAAAGTTTTGTGCAGGATTGTCGGCATTGCTGTTGTCAGCGTTTCCGTTGTCCTTTGTTTCGTGTATAGATGAAGATTTGTCGCGTTGCGGTGTAAACTATTCCGTTGATTATCGTTTGGAATTATCCGCATCACTTCGTCAGACGCTCGACCAGCAGCTTACCACACCGGCAGAACGGCAACTGGCTGCGGCGTTGCGTTCTGATATGACTGACATTATGAGCGAGCGTGCCGCTGTGATGGATCTTTCGTTCTTTACATTAGAAGACGGCAACTTGGCTCAGCATCAGACCGTTGAGCCTGATGCCAACAGTCTGTCAATGACCATCTATATGAACCGTGGCGACTACCACAATATAGCCCTTGCAGCTACTCATTCTGTCAGTGAGGTAACTATCAGCGGCGCATCAACCTACACAGGCATCAGTCTGCGCCAGGCACAGGCCGATACGCTCGACTCACACAGCGCTGCTATCTATATGGGATATGGCCGTATGCTTATGGACAATGTTTCGGGACATTTCTATGTGCCCTTATATATGGTCAACTCAGTACCTGTGCTGGTTGTAAATCCGAACAATTCACCGGCAAAGGCACTTGTGGCGTATACACGCCGCACGTCGTCAGGTCTGCATTGTTCAGACAGCACTTTTGTATACGACAATGAGGCCGTAATCAGGACACACCGCACGGAAGGCGGCGGGCTGCTTGCGTTCCATTCTGTATGTTTTCCGTCGGCAAATACTGCAAAATCACGTGCAACAGACGACCCCACAGTGGCTGAGGGAAGTATATGGGAAATGGATCTGATAACACAGATGCCCGACGGAAAATATGTCAAGAACACACTGTATATGAAAAATCCGCTTAAGGCAGGCGAGATGCAGGTGATAAAAGTGAAGCTGAATGATGAAGGCGGTGTTGTGACTGAAAATCCCGAAGTCGGTGTGTCGGTTGAGTTAGATTGGAAGCCCGGAGGCGATTTTGATATTGAAATTTGATGATGTTACAGCAGAATCTTCCGGAATAATTTATGTAAGTAAAATAAAGAAAATACACGTTCAGACATGAGGTATATCTCTAAAATACATGTTCTTTTATGTGCCGCAGCTTTAGCCATAACGGCATGCCAAAGCGAAGACTCTATTTCGCCGGAGACTGATATGGAAACGGTCAAACTTCTTGTGACAGTTCCTGCTACGTCAGGGCTGACGCGTATAGGCGATCCGGGAACGGGCGTGGAAGAAGGAGCAGACTGGGACAGGCTGGCGGTGATATTGGCGTATAAAGACGGACCGTATGTGCAGAAAACAATTATAACAAAAGATGATTTTGACAAACTTCCTAATTATGACGGCCGTGAAGGAGTAAAACTTCTTACTGTCGATGCACAAATTGGTTCTGCATATATTTACGGCGTAACATACAGCAGTGATGCTCAGTATAACCCGGAACAAAGCATAAGTGACTGTAAAGATAATGAGCAGGTGAAAGCCTTGACAATATCTAATGATTATGCCGGAACAGACGATAATGCTTCAGCTAAGTTTGTCAGCGTAGCCACCGGGTATTATAAAACAGCCGTTAGCGGCGACCAGCCGGCTCTGTTTGAAATACAAGTTGGCGGTACGGGTGAGATAGGCAGCATACCGACAATGACGCTTACCCGTCTTGCCTCTAAAATAGACATACAATGGGATGCTGCTGATGCATACGATCAAGGATATACAGATGTGAAGGTTACAGATTTTACATATAAAGGAAAGGAATACGGTCGATTGTTCCCGGAGATTACAGGTGTGACACCGGATAATCAAGATAAGTCATGGACATTCTATAACACCTCAGAGATAAGTCAGCGCAACGGTCGCGTGTATCATTATACGTTCACTGATGGTGCAACGACACCGAGTGTGACATTTAATATTTCTGCAAGAAAAGACGGCAATGATATTACCGGAAGCGGATATACAATGAATTTCAGTTATGTCTTGCAGCAGGCCGCCTGGTATAAGGTTAACGCAACGATAAAGGGCGTAACCGGCAGTGGAAGTATCACGCTGAGCATGAATTGAGCCGGCAGACATGAATAAAAACTGACACACTGAGAAATTGATAATATCAGTAAAGACAACAAAAAATATTAATGTAGCAGTATCTGCAAAGATAATCGTAAAAGAATAATGAAATGATAAAGATGCGGACTTTATTCAGATTTTATATGTTGCTTTTATTCCTGGGTTCTTATTTAGGAATTATGGCACAAACAAAGATTTATTACGTCAGCCCGACAGGTGTTGGCGACGGCACGTCGTGGGAAACTACTACGACATTGCAAACAGCATTGCAGAATGCCGTTGCCGGCGACCAGATATGGGTGCAGGGCTTTGAACAGATAACGAGCGCCGACCAGCTGTATATAGCTCCTGCCGATGGGTTCAGCTTGAAGTCAGGCGTTCAGCTTTACGGCGGTTTTAAGGGTGATGAAACAAACGTCAACAGCCGTGAGACGCTCGGAAAGCCATATCAGATGAAATATCGTTCCGTGCTTTCGGGTGATATCAAGAGAGATGATGTTGTTGACAATACAAACTTGATATTCCCTGCTAACATAACACGTTCAGACAATGCCACACATGTGCTGAATGTTAATATGGCACCTGCCTCAGGAAACAATAAAAATACTTCGCCCACTATAATAAATGGATTCTCAATAGGCAACGGCCATGCTGACGGCTCTGGCGAGAAGGGCGGCGGTATATATATACATGGCGATAATACGGGTGGCGGCATCTTCCGCATAGAACGCTGCTTCTTGTTGAACAATTATGCCACACAAGGTGGTGCCATATATGTTGATGCTGAAGTAAAGAATGTCAACAACAGCACATCACTTGTAAATCAGTGTGTTGTTTATAACAATGCAGCCGGAGAGCGTGCTGCAGTAGAGAACGCCGGTGGCGGTCTATATCTGGCAGGTGAGGCCACCGTGGTTAACTCGTCAATATTCAATAATGAGAATGGAGGACTGCGCCTTGCTGACGGTGCGAAAGTTGTGAACAGTACTGTGTCGAGAAATTCAAGTGGCGGCATCGATATGATAGACGATAAGGCCGAAGGATATAATGTTGCAAATACTATTATTTGGGGAAATTCAACTCTTTCGACGCAATACAGACCGAAATTCAAAAATTCCGCATTCCATGAAGTTGAGGCCGGTGACTCAGACGGAAACATATATGTTACTGCAGAAAACCGCGGTGACACTAATGCTCCTATGTTTGACGCACCGTCGCTGAAGACAAGTTATGACCGTGATTTCAACTGGCGTCAGACAGCTTATCCGCTTTGGTCGTGGAATGTGCTTGAAGGGTCGGTAATGTTAAGTAAGGGTGATCAGCAGTCTTACGACCAGTCTGCATACGGCAGTGAGGATATGGCTGGCAATCCGCGTTTTAACGGCTCTACGATAGATATCGGAGCATATGAGTTTCAGCAGATGTTGTCGACACGTATACGTTACGTCAAACCTGTTGCAACCGGGACAGGCGATGGCTCTTCTTGGGAAAATGCTTCTGGTAACTTGCAGAACATGATAGACGAACTGGCCAAGAACAATCCGCAGAATCTTCCTGGAGAAGTTTGGGTGGCTGCCGGAACTTATGTACCACAGGTACAGGTTATCAGCGGAACAACTTATTCTGCATCGTTCCTTATGCGTGACGGAATTAGTGTTTATGGAGGCTTTGCTGGCGATGAAAGCAGTAAGCAGGAACGTGAAGTGGGCAAAATGCCGTGGAATTTTGTTAATAAGACCATTCTCGAAGGTTCTTATTATGAACACAGCAAGACATCTTGGAATGAGTCAAATCATAAATGGACTTTGACGAGCGACTCACGTCATGTTGTTTTCTTTTCACCGCTACCTTCAGAAGGCAAAAGCGGTTTCGGCAAATCAACCATACTTAATGGAGTAACCATACGTGGAGGTTATGCTCAGGGAGGTGAAGGCGTGGCAGACTTCATGACAGACCGTGGAGCCGGTGTTTATATGGGTATTAATGCAACATTGGAGAAGTGTATTGTTACAGAAAACTCGTCTACGGGCAATGGCGGTGCTGTCTATATGTACGGCGGACGTGTTATGAATTCGCTGATATATAATAACAATGCCGACGGTGACGGTGGAGCTGTATATGTTGACAATGCCGGTATAGTGTTGGCCTCTATGCTTACTAACAATTCTGCCAACAATGGTTCGGGCGCTTATCTTGCACACACCGGCAATTGGACAGACGGCAAACCGCATCCTGAATATCTCATCCTTTCAACATCTGTTGTGTCAAATAATACAAGTCGTCTTAATGGTGCTGTTTATTGTGCAAAAGGTGGAGTGTTGATGCAGAATACTATAACTAACAACGATTGTCCTACGGCAACAGACAATACTTCTGCCAATGCATCACAGAGTGGTGGCTTGTATGTTGATTCATATGGACTTGTAATCAATTCTGTTTTGTGGAACAACACTATCCAGAAACGTAACATACCGATGTATGCAAAGAATCCAACACCGTCTAATGTACGTTTCTTGTATACAGCATTGTCTGGTATAAACAATGCTGTTTGGAATAATGTGCTTCAGCAGGAAGTAATCTCGTTGGCAGAGAGCAATAATATTGCTGAAGAAGGCGTGCTCAGTCCTGACTTTGTTGCCGAAGGCCTGCCTGAGTCTACAGGTGTAACAGGTTTATTGGAAGATGTTAATTATTTCTGGCAACCTGTAACTGGAGCAAATCTGCGTGCTCGTGGTATGACGTTAGGTACATTCCCTGATGATGTGCTGGTTGCTCCTGAAATAGATATTGCCGGGACACGATTTGCTCAGAAACCGGCTGTGGGCGCTTGTTCGGTTGAGGCTACCAATATTAATCCTGAAGATACAGGAGATGCCTTGAAAATATATGTTGATGTTGAATGTGCTGTGGCTACTCATGACGGCAGTTCATGGGCAAATGGCTATCGCTCACTTAATGAGGCTATTGCCTATTTGTCAGGTCTAGATAAGGAAACGGTTGGAAACAAACGCCTTGAGGTGCATGTGATGGAGGGTGATATATGGCCGCGTTATGCTTTTACAAACCTTGATCCGCAAACTGCAACTATAGACATTCCTGCATCGGCAAGTGGGGCAACTTTGTATATTTATGGAGGCTATCATAGATCAGACGACAAGATTTCGGTTGAACGTAATCCGCTGATTTATCGTTCTGTTATAAACGGTAATCATGAAGGCAAGAATATTGAAGATGGATTGTATCATTGTATAACTGTTGCTAAAGGAGCTGCCGCTTGTCTTGACGGATTTCATATTATTAACGGTTACGCTGCAGGTGAGGCAAGCCGTCAATATGGCGCAGGTCTGCTTGTGCATGATGGAGCAAATGTTACGGTGAACAACTGTATCTTTGAGAACAATACGGCTCAAGAGGGTTCGGCTATTGATGCACGTAATGCATCTTTGACGATGAATAACTGTGTCGTAAATAACAATACGAATATAACTGAAGCTGCAGCTGTGGTAAACGGTAATGGGGCAAATTTGAAGATGAACTTTGTTACTATAGTTAATAACAATGGCAAGGCTTATTCAGACAATGCTTCCTTGATTTCTTCATTCTCAACGGCAAACACATCAGCAAATACTCACACCATAGAAATTTCTACAGCTCAGTTCTCTAACCCGACAAAGGCATCTGGTGCATCGTTGGGTTTTGACACATATTTAGGCGGCTACTCGTCGTTCCAGCCTACCAATCAGAACCCGATAGTTAATGTTGGAAAAGCTATTGGTGGAATAACAACGGACATTACGTTGTCAGCCCGTAGTCGTGGAGGTGCACCCGATTTAGGTGCCTATGAGGCACAGCTCCCTGTTGACGGAACTGTAATTTATGTACGTCAAGGCTCAAATGGTTCTGGGGCATCTTGGAATGACGCCATCGGCTCTATTTCTGCAGCTTTAAATAAAGCTAAGGCGGGACAAGATATTTGGGTTAGTGCAGGCACGTATATTGAGAACCTGGATATGGTTGATGGTGTTGATGTTTTTGGAGGCTTTGCTGCAATAGGATGTCCAAGTGATAAATTAGATGGCATAAATCGTGATATATCTCATAAGTTTGAAAATTTCAAGACTATTATTAAAAGTGGTGATAGTTATAAATTCAAACCTATACAAAATACCTATCCTGCAGGATATTCAAACTCAAATAAACGTGTATTGACCCAATCTAATGAGTTTAGCTCAGAGACTACTTGGGAGGGTTTTATTATTACAGGAGGACAAACAGGTCTTAGTGAATATGGTGCAGGGGTAAAATTGATGAAAAATGGTCATCTTAAAAATTGCAGAATAGAAGATAATAAATTTTATGAATGTGGAAATATTGAATATCAGACAAGTTCTTGGGGTGGATTGTTTTGGGAAAAACAATATGACTTTGTATATCATACTGCTTCTAATTTGACTGGTGGAGGTGGCGTCTATTGTGTAGGAGGTATTGTTGAAAATTGTCAGATTGTAAAAAATAGATTAGAAGGATTCAAGTTTGCTAGATACACCGAAGGTAGTCATAGATATGAATCAACAGGTAATATATATGGTAAAGGTGCTGGATTGAGTATTTCAGGTGGTAATATTATTAATTGTGTAATTGCACAAAATGTTGCGGGATATGATCCTGAACTAAATCCTAACCCTGATGGTACTTCATTAACGAATGTATTAGGATCTGCAGCTTTTGTTCAAAGTGAAAGTAATTTTTATAGCAGTACTATAGTAGGAAATACAGGAGGATGGGCTGAAGCCAATCGTCCTATTATTCCAGGTATTTGGGATGAGTCTCTTGCAAGTGGTGATGGTAGTTCTTTTTATAATTGTATCATTGTGGGCAATTATGGATATGGAAATACAAAAGAGAACTTTATGCAAATTGGTAAGGGGTTAAATCAGGCTCCAAAGAATTTGGAATATTCTTATTTTTCATTAGTTAAATTTACAGATAACACGCAGACACCAGCAAGTAGTGCTTTAGAAACTTCCAAACATAATAAATATGCGTTTTTCGGTGATGAATATAACGCCTCTGATATAGAACGTTACAAACAGTATTATGAATCATTGAATATTTTGACATCAGATTATTATTTGAATATTGTAAATGGTGCCAATCCTTGTCTAAACACAGGTAGCGAGTTCTATTTGACAGATGATGACAAAAATATTAATATTACTCAGGATGCGGATGGGTATGCAAGAATACAAGATTGTACTGTTGATATTGGTGCTTATGAAAGTGCGAATGAAGAAAATATAGCTTATGAACAGCATAATGATGCTTTTATATATTATGTAACTCAGAATGGAAATGGATTACGTAGTGGTGGGTCGTTAGCAAATGCGGCTTGTGCGATGAAATTACAAAATGTGCTTGAGCATGCAGGTATAACAGCTAAGGAAAATCCTGATATTGAAGTAATTGTTAAATTAGCCGGTTATGAAAGCGCTTCTTTTGTTTATAACGCAAATACACTAAGTAATCAGGATGATCCGCAGAGCTACACTTACGTAATTCCTTATGGCGTTACAGTGATGGGCGGGTTCAGCGATAAGGATGGCAACTGGGATGATGATAACGACGGATATAAGCGCGATCCGATTACATATAAAACTGTTTTGTCGGCTATAAATAATAGTAGCTCGTTGGAACAGAAGGTGAACGGATATCATACCGTTACGTTCGGCGAGAAGCCTTCAGACTGGAACGGCAACGATAAGAAGAGTATCATAGACGGTATCTATCTTATTGACGGCAAGGCAACATCTATGGCCGGTAACGGCAATCCTAATACGCGTGGAGGCGGTGCTGTCGTACCATCTTGGGCACATGTGCGCAACTGTGTTGTGGCCCGTTGCGAGGCTATTGAAGGAGGTGGACTTTATGTCTTGCCCGGAGGCATTGTGTCTGGCTCGCTTATTATGGATAATACGGCAGAAAATGGAGCAGGGGTATATGCAGATAATACAAATGCCAGTAAAGACAGCAGAGCTCACATGGTGTCATGTACAGTGACTGACAATACTGCTTCATCTATAGGTGGAGGCTTGTTCCTCGAGGATGGTGCTATGATGGTGACCAATTCAATATTGTGGGGTAATACGGCACCTTCTGACAAAAATATCAGTGGTGTCTTGACAGAGGCTTTAGAGGATGATGTGTGGTCTTCTGTTGAGCATGGCATTTCCGCATTTTATCCTGTCAACCATTCTTTTGTTGAGACATATGAGATGCCTTCTAATTTTGAAAATACGACAATGGAAAGCAATGAAGATCTTTACTTTGCATCGTCTTCTCGATTGTTGAAGGCCTATTCGCCACTGATAAAGCATGGCATGGATACTGAATATCAGGACGCTATGGCCAGTCGGTTAGGTATCTCTTCTGTTGATATGCAGGGCATACCACGTATTCAGGCAGATATGCCTCGTATTGATGCCGGAGCGTTCGCGTTTGAAGGCGGAACCATACCTACAGACGTCCTGCTTACCCGTATCTTCGTGTCACAAGGCGCAAATGTGCAGTTGCCCGAAGGTGAGGATATGGACAAATATATAGGGCGTTCTTTCTATACATCGCTGACATGGCTTGATGATGCGTTGGAGTATATCAAGGCTGTGCGTGAAAATGGTGTTGCAAAAGAAACAGACAGGTTTGAAATCCTTTTGGCCGGCGGCACATATAAACCAAGTTATCGTCGTATGGATGCAAGCACTGAGACTGTAGACCAGCGACAGAACTCTTATGTTATTCCGCAAGGTGTGAGCATCTATGGAGGATTTAACGGAACAGAACAAATTACCTCTAAGTCAGCCGATGGTCAGGATATTGTATCTATTCCGGGGGTAACTGGCAGCTTTACTTGCATGGGAGACATCAGTGATATTTTATCTAACCGTGCTTATTCTGACTTTAATCAGAATGGCATCAACGAGCCGTGGGAACTTGCCAGTCAGGTAATTCTCTCAGGCAATGTCAACGTGTCAGAGCAGGTTAAGAATGTTTATCATGTAGTTTATTCTGATGCAGAAAAAAATCAGGAACCGCTTAATCCTGTTATATTAGACGGCTTGACCATTATGGACGGTGAAACTTCAAACATATTAAGTAATGCGGCTGATACTGACGAAATCGGTCGAGGTGGAGGCATCTATTCTAACGGAGTGTCTTATCTGCTTAACCGCTGCCGTCTCATAAATAATTTTGCAGTTCGCGGCGGAGCTGTCTATATGCGTGACGCCAAGTTGACCATTGTAAATTCCATCCTGGCCGGTAACGGCACGGTGGATAATGCCCAGCCTGTAGTGCCTACTCAGCTGCCAAGAGGCGGAGCTGTATATGTAGCGGGCGTTTCTGATGCTCCTAAAGTCTATGCAGGGTTATATGCTGTAAATACGCTATGGGTTAATAATGAGACAGTAGGCCAGGGCGGAGCCATCGGAACAAATTATGCAGATGGAATAATTGGACCGAATTATGTTCCTGAAGTTTCATTAATGAATAATACTTTTGTCAGAAATAAGGCTCAAAGCAATGCGGTGATTTACCACCACAATGGCAAAAATACTATTACAAATACGTTAATGTGGGGTAATGAAATTACAGGTGAGAATATTCCGCAGACAGACGAAACAAATACGTCGATCACTCACAGTGCGAGCGATGCTGTTGATTTGTCAAAATACAGCGATACCAATATTCTTCTTTCTACAGACAATACTTCAGTAACCGGACCTCGCTTTACCAAGCCTTCATCAACAGCAGGTGTAGCCGGCAATGATGCCAACAATCAATGGAATCCCGCTGCAATATCTGTATTGACTGATGCCGGAGACGGAACTCATAAGGTGGCAACCGGAAGCGGAACTATTGACGGTGCATACGCAGACTGGATGCGGAGCAATGCCGGCGAATATGCCACACAATACATGGGATATAAAGACTATATGGACACATATCTCCGTTATGCTGGTCCTTTGAAAGAAGACGGAACTTCTGCCGATAAGCCTATTGACATAGGTTTATATGAATATCAGTACGAAATAACGTTCCCGCAGATGGATGCTATATATGTGGCAACGGTAGAGAGCGGAAAGGCAGATGGATCAAACTGGGCAAATGCAACTTCTGACTTGCGCGGAGCTCTGACGGCTATGGCCAATCCAACAGGAGGTACAGTTAAGGATAAGGCCGTTTATATTAAAGCCGGTGAGTATTCATTGCCAAGAATGTCAACAGGTACGGCTTTTACAGTGTCTATGGGTGATACTCAGTATGGCGAGTCGCTGAATGTAAAAGGCTCGTATAATGAGTCGGGTGTTCAGGATTTTAGCAAGCCTACAGTAATTACAACTCAGGAGAGCAATGCCGACGTAACGAGCCTGTTGATGGACGTTGCGGCCAACAACAAGCCTGTAACGATAGAAGGACTTACCTTTATAAACAAAAATTCAAACGGCGGAACAGGAATGCAGGCAAGTACGGGCGGAGGCAAGGTTACGCTTAAAAATGCAGGCTTCCGTGGCAATAGGGCAAATGGTTTGAATATAGTTTCTGGTTCGTCGGGCAAAATTCTGCTCGTCAATACGCTGTTTGCCGACGGAGGTACAGGACTTAATGGAGCCGACAGCCGGACCACGGTGGTGAATGCAACGTTTGCCAATAACAAGGCAGATCTTACCACTTCTGCATCAGTGCCGTCTGTTTATAACTCTGTTTCATGGAATAACGATACACAGAATTTGACAACAGACGATGACAACAAGAATGTGGCAATAACCCGTGGTGTGGCAAACGATAATGTCAATGAAGGTCCTAACTTCCGCGATCCGGATAATGCAGATGTCTATAATCGTGATTATCGTATACGCCCAAGTGTGAAGTTGCTCAATAAGGGCAGCAATGCCAATTATGCAGAGCAGGCTCTGGCAGCGGAGACAATTCCGGCTGAAGAGAAAGATCTTGGCAATAACCAGCGAGTTGTTGACGGGTCGGTAGATGTTGGTGCATACGAGTATGAAGCACCGCTGCAGCCTATTGTCTATGTTAAGGCTGACCTTACGGCAACTGCTGACGGAAAGAGCTGGGAGACGGCTCTTGGCGACTTGCAGGGTGCTGTTGATTTGGCCGGCTTGTATGCTTTGGGACATTCAGGACAGAATGGTTACGTTTTTGTTCACGGCAATTATCATGATACGGGCTTGCTGAATATGTCTCTTGGAAATACCAAGGTGTATGGAAGCATGAACGATGAGCGGAGTGCTGAAACAGAAACAGACCGCATTGTTTCTGACTTGTTGGGCAAGCGTAAAGGCATGTTGGTTGCCGCAAGCCGCTCTTCATTGGAGAACGTTACCATAGGTGCTGACGGCGTGATAGATGGATTTGAGATTACAGGCAAGCCGGTGGTTAATGCCGGTGTGCTTTCCACTTCGATTGTTAATAATGGTGTTGAGGGTGCCGCTGGCGGCTTGTTGTATAATTCGTTGGTGTTGGGCTCAGTCAATGCTGTTAAGGCGGTTAATGTGACGTCGGCGGAAGCCATAAACGGTGCAGCCGGCAGCGGCAACAACCGTGCTTCTGTTGCAGAAACGAACAGTTATGTTACGGACGATTACTGGAAATATCAGTTGATGGAGACCTCGCAGGATATTGATCCGACAGGAAACCGGACAGATATAAGCGAGTATATAATGAAAGTAGGCCATGAGCGCGACCTTATAGGCAACAGGCGAATCCGCAACGCAGTTGATAACGGCTGCTTTGAGACATGGAATATAAGCAGCGATTACGCAATTACGGCAGATGACTATCCCGTTGGCAGGTCAGTGGTGTATGTACGCAAGGGACAGGAACTTTCGGTCAAAGCAGGAGTTTACCCTAATGGCAACGCCTTCAACCCCGGATACCTGCTTCTGGAACATCAGGCAGGTTTGCGCGGCAACGGCAATTACATCTCGCTGACAAACTTTGCTGTTGAACGCGATGTAACAGTAAATGGCAACGACCTGGCCGTAATGCCGTTTGAAGTTAAGCATATGAGTCCTTTAAGCGGTTATAACTTGAAGCGCTACAGTGGACAGATGCGTGCTGCTTACAGTTATCAGTATGACGGATCTGACGGAAAAGCATGGACAGACGGCGGCTTTGCGCAAATAGGAACAACAGAGGGCTTCCTCATTGAAAACACCTCAAACGATAATATTACGGTGCGTTTCAGTGGAAAACAGTATAGTGAGGGTGGAGCAGACAAGAGCGTCGTGCTTTATAAATGGAACTATAATGAACCATGGAACTCAAGTTCGTCAGCTGGCAATAAGTTCACACATAAAGAGAACATGAGCTGGAACCTCTTCGGTTCGCCTTATCTCTGCGCAATGAATTATGGCGACATGGAATACGGCCGCGTGATATATGGATACACAGAGGGTGCATATAAGACGATAAACACTGCCGGCGAAACTGCCGGAGGATATATTCATGCCGGTGATGCAGTTTTCACACAGACTGCAACCTTGAAGGATGCAGAGATTATCGGCATCAAGACCTCTGAGCATCAAGACGGCGTGCCTTATGCCGCGGCTGCAAATCTTACGGTAGGTCTGAGCCAGGCCGGGGCGACGCGTGCTGCCGGGGCAGACAAGACCGACGTGCTGCAGCTTAACGCTGTGCCTGAAAATGAGTCACGCAACTATTTCGACATCGCCTCTGATGGCGTCAAGTGGATGGCTGCCGACAGCATAGCGCAGCTTTACGCTGCACGCTCGGGTGCACGCTATTCGCTGTTGTCAGCTGTCAGCCAGGGCGGTGAGGTGGCTGTTGGCGTTACGTTGCCCGAACCAGGCATGTACACGTTCTATATACCTGAAACCTGTGATGCCGGCAACTATGAAAGTGTAGTGCTTAAAGATGCCAAGACTGGCAAACATACCAATCTGCTTGATGGCGGCTATGACTTCACCTCTGTTGAAGGCGGCGACATATCGGGACGCTTCACTATAAGCTTCAACCGTATGCTCGATGACGATAAGAATGCGGACATACGCGCATGGTCGCCCTTGCGTGACAGGGTTAGCGTTAGCGGTGTTAAGGCAGGCGACCGCATAGCCGTTTATTCTGCTGACGGTGTCCAGGCTGCTTCATGTGTGGCATCATCTTCTGTTGAGAACATTCAGGCGTCCGTGTCGGGTGTTGCGGTTGTTGAGATAACGCGAGATGGCAGGACGATAGCCGTTAGAAAGGTGAAGATGAAGTGAGTGTAAAGTTTTTCCTTTATATAGAATAAAATCAATGCCGTATGACTCAGTCCGAGTTCATGCGGCATTATTTTTTAGTTTGCCCTCTTTGATTCTCGCTCTTTTGTATCCCTGTAGACATTGTTTACTTTGTCCCTACCAAAGTTATATGATATGCGAAATGATACAGAGCTGGCGTGAATGTCGTTTCGTGTGTAAACCTTATAATCGTTATAAATAGCTGTTGATTTTGTTGTGTTCCATCCAAAAGGATCTGTAACAGATGCTGTCAGTGTGAGTCTGTCGTTCAGCAGGTTGTATCTTAAATAACAGCCGAGCAATGACATAGCCTTGTATCTTATCATGCGTTCATGATAAGGAAAATAATGGCTGAATCTCATATCTAGAATCAGATTTTTCTGTTTGTTCAGTATGAATGATGTATTGAATTCAATTTTCCCGCTCCAACTGCTATCGTCAGCATCTTTGTAATCAGTAAGTTTTGATTTGGCATATGTGTGGAAAAACTCGCCGCCAAGGTTGATGTTCCACCATCCGAAAAAAGAACGGTAATATGATAAATATAGTCCTGTCTTATTGCTGTTGATATGATTTTCCGGTATAGTGTATTGTGAACCGTCGTTATTGAACCGCGTGATGTAGCCGATGGCATCATCGTTGTATGAATTATATAAAACGGCATATATTCCTTTAAAACTATAGTTTATCTCTGCATTGTGGGCAACACTGGGGCGTAAGTCAGGATTGCCAGACACGTAGTCGCTCGTTGTAGTATAGTATTTATATGGATTCAAGTCGTTGAAGTTTGGTCTTGTTATCCCCATAGAATAAGAGAGTGTGAAACGTCCTGCTTTATAGCTGTTCCAACTGAGATTAACTGTTGGGAACAGATGATTATAGCTATATCTGCTTTCTTCATCTTTTACCCGCTGATATCCTTTGGTGCGTGTAGATTCATACCGTAGCCCGAGCTTACCGAAAAAAGAGTTTGTAAAATTCTTCTCTGCGCTGACATACGCTACGGCCGTACTCTCATCATATTCGAAGGCATTGCTTTGTTTTGTATCTGACATCCAAGAATTGTTCTCCAGATACCGTACATCCAAGGCTGTGTTGTTGCCTATGCATGTAAAAGCCAGTCCTGCTTCCATTTTGAATAACTTTAATGGCAGTATGGCATCCAGTTTGGCTGAATGAATATGATATTTGTTGTCGCCTGTGTTTGTAAGTTTTGTATCCGTATTGTTTGCTGATGTTGTTACGTCCGAAAAACTCTGCGCTTGCTTGTCGTAGTAATTGTAAGTTAGGCTGAGCATTTTTCCTTTTGTATCCAGCATCCAGTCTGAAAAAGCAGTAATTGTTAATGCGTTATCCGGGCGTGAAGGAGAATAGTTTGTAGAACTGTATACATTACCCCGGTCTGTCGTTACATCAAAAAGTTTGCTGTTCAGTCTGTTCGTATAAAAATTAAGTATGACGCCTGCGTTCAGTCTATTTGTAAATTTATATTTGAACAAGCCGTTCGCTCCGAAAGTTCTGTTCCTGTAATTTGTTGTGCGCTGTGAAATCTTCGTGTAATGAGGAAAAATGTAAGTGCGGTCCAGGTCATTGATGCCTTTAGAATCATTCCAACTGGCATCTGCCGACAATTCTACTTTACGTGTCGTATGCGATACATTTCCTCCAAGTTGATAACAGAAAGACTCACGGATGATTCCGTTTGTCCATATGTTTCCACGTGTGCCTAAAGATTCATTTTTAGATGTAATGCTGATATAGGCTACGTTATTGTTTGCTCCATATTTTGCCGGAGGAGTAGTCAGCACCTCAATCTTCTCAATTCCACTTGCCTGAAGATTCTTCAGACGCAAGGCCATAGCCTCGTCTGATATCTCCATGAGATGTCCGTCGATGATATATTTTACAGAACTTTTACCTGCTACTGTAACCATATCGTTCACAACCGATACGCGCGGTATGCGGTCAAGCACCTCTATACCGTTCATACCCTTGGCATATTGGTCGTTTTTAGTCAGGTATATAATCCTGTCAGGAGCCTGTTTTACAACGGTGCGTGATGCCATCACTACAACTTCTTTCAGTTCGAGCTGTCTTTCCCAATTTGTTGCAGTAGAGTCTGCTTGGTCCTGAGCTGACATGGGGATGGCAAAAAATAGTGACCATAAAGTGAAAACGTATGGTTTCATATAAAATCTTTTATTTAAAAGCCTTTTCTTTTCCTTGAATAAAGAAGAACGCACCGCCGCCTGATTTGTCACGTTTCAGTCCGATATATATGGTCTCACCGTTATTGACAATCTGCAGTGACGTGTATCTTCCGTCATCTCCCTGATAGTCGGAATAGTCTTTAGCGCGCGGCTTATCCTTTTCTATAGCGTCTGCTATAGCCTTTATTATCTTCAAATTGTTTTTCACGGTTATTCCGCGATAATAGTTGCCGTTACTTTTATAGACAGAGATGCTTACACTCTTGTTGTTGTTATATCTGCCGTCAAATAACTTTTCCACATTCAGTTTCGGGGGCCTTGCACTGGCTGTCAGTGCTATTAGGACCATAAAGAAAAAAATCAGAAAACGTTTCATCTCTTACTATTTTGATTGTTAAAAAATTGTTTTACTTTGTTTTGTTCTGCGGCCTTTTGTCTTTCTATAGCCTGCATGAACTCTTCTACCTTGGCTGCTTCTGTTTCTGCTATTTTTCGTGCAGTCTTTTCGTCTACCTGCTTACCTTTGACGTATGCGACATAATGGCTGTCGCCAGTTGAAGTGCCCATTTCGTTTATTTTATACAGGAAAACACTTCCTGTCAATATTATGGCAACGCTTGCAGCTGCTGACAAAGTCCATATAAGAGCTTTTTGTAGAGGCGTACGTCTGTGGCGTGCTGAAGTATCATCTGCAAGCTTCATCTGACGCGACAGGCCCATAAGCTCTTTCGTCTCATTTATAATGTCTGAACTGTATGCCGTGCATAGCAATATATATTCCAGTTCAGTTTCTTCCTGCACAGACAGCCGGCACTCATTATAAAGAAGGCATAGTGTCTCTATTTCCTTGATGCTTAAATTCACTTCCTGTTTCATCTGTTTAATCTTTTGTAAGTTTCACGTATTTTTCTGCGGGTACGGCTCATGTTCATTCTTACAGACTCAACCGACATTGACAACTCTTCGGCAATCTGCTCATAATCAAAACCTTCGTGTGTCACAAGGTTGAATATCTGTTGTTGTAGAGGTGTCAGTTCTTCTTTCAACAGATTTTCCAACGTATTTATGTCTTCCACTTCCATTTCGTATTGCAGAGAGACCGGTGTTTTTACTTCATCTATAGTCTTCATATTAGTCCTCCTTAGTCTGTCTATACAAACATTTCGCAATACACAGACAAGCTTGTTTCTCGCCTCGTTAGGCTCTGACACATTATTTTTCAGTTTAAGTTTTAGCCATGATTCCTGGAGTACGTCTTTTGCATCCTCATCGTTTTGAAGATATCTCAATGCGATGTGGTGCAGCTTGTCGCGCAAGTCCATGAATGAGGATGTTAATATATCTCGTTCCATATACTACTGATACGAATGAATACGGAAAACATAACAGCAGAATTTCTTTTTTTGTAATTTTAGATGATATTTTTAGTGTATCTGTTTAATTGTTAATGATAAGGTTTATATTAATTATGATACATCAAGGTTTCCCCCGATATTCTCAAAGGCTAAAGTTACAGATTTTTTATTGTATATATGATTGTTTTTATGGGGATATTTAGTTCTTGATGGCAAATCCATGCTGCCAAAGGTCGCTAATCACCTTGCAAAAGGGCACATATTACATCGTGATATGTGCCCTTTTGCATTGCGGAATGTATGCTTTTGCATTGGTGTTGCAGTCTGGTGTATGCAGAAAATATTTTTGTTAAAAACTCGTCACTCGTCACAATCGCATGTAAGTCGTTGAATGACAGAATGTTAATGTGTGACGAGTTGAAAAAGCAACTCGTCACACACAGCTGTATTTGGCCTGTTGAGGCTGATTTTGCGGCTAAAAGTATTGATGTATTGGCTTTATATTGTTCGGAAAATGGAGAAATAACTGTGATGTGATGAGTTGCTTTTTCAACTCGTCACGCATTAAGTAGCTGATTGATAGGGCGTTATGCCCTATTGTGATGAGTGATGAGTTTTTTGCGAAAAAGTTTTTTGTATTTCGGAGTTTGGGTTCTTTCCTAAATTTTGTTGACTTCAAAGTGTCCTTTCCCTGATTAAAGTTGATTTCGCTTAGGTGTTTATCTGTTATCGGTCGACAGCAGTATGCGGTTGTCAGGTCAAACTTTTTGTCTTGGTGCGAAAAGGCTGCGGCATCACTGGGCGTATGGCATCTTTGCCCGTTTGTTAATGAGTTATGATGATTTTGTTGGTTATATAGTTTTGTCGGAGTATTTTCAGATTAAAAATTTGTTTATTTGCATAATTATTGCGTATTTTGCAGTAAAATTACGATAATGTGCAGTGTGCCAGCTTTTAGGCATGAATTTTGTAGGAATAAGTATATGAAGCAGACACTGACTGCCTTGTTGTGAAATATAAAAAATAAACATTATGACATTATATCCAAAACTGATAATGGATGCCTTGGCTACCGTTACGTATCCGGGTACCAAGAAGAATCTTGTAGAGAGTGAGATGGTGGCCGACAATCTGCGTATTGACGGCATGAAGGTGTCGTTCTCGCTGATATTTCCGCGCGACACCGACCCCTTTATGAAGTCTACCATCAAGGCTGCCGAGGCTGCCATACACTATCATGTAAGCAAGGACGTTGAGGTGACCATAGAGGTGGAGACTAAGTCGAAGCCCAGGCCCGAAGCCGGAAAGATGCTTCCGGGCGTAAAGAATATCATTGCCGTAAGTTCTGGCAAGGGCGGAGTGGGCAAGAGCACCGTTGCTGCCAACCTGGCCATATCTCTCGCACGTCTTGGCTATAAGGTCGGACTGCTCGATACAGACATCTTCGGCCCGTCAATGCCTAAGATGTTCGGCGTAGAGGATTTCCGTCCCTATGCAGTTCATAAAGACGGACGCGACCTCATTGAGCCTGTTGAAAAGTATGGCGTGAAGCTGCTGAGTATAGGTTTCTTTGTAAATCCTGACACGGCTACACTGTGGCGCGGCGGAATGGCTTCTAATGCGCTGAAGCAGCTCATTGGTGATGCTGACTGGGGCGAGCTTGACTATTTTGTGCTTGATACGCCTCCAGGAACAAGCGACATACATCTGACGCTGCTGCAGACACTGGCCATAACGGGTGCTGTTATAGTGAGCACACCGCAGAAGGTGGCACTGGCAGACGCACGCAAGGGTATCGACATGTACAGAAACGACAAGGTGAATGTGCCTATCCTCGGACTTGTTGAGAACATGGCGTGGTTTACTCCTGCCGAACTTCCTGAAAACAAGTATTACATATTCGGCAAGGAAGGATGCAAGAATCTTGCCAAGGAGATGGACGTGCCTTTGCTGGCTCAGATACCTGTTGTGCAGAGCATCTGCGAGAGTGGCGACGACGGCAAGCCGGCTGCCCTTAATGTTGACACCATGACAGGTCAGGCATTTATCAATCTGGCCATGGCTGTTGTAACTGTTGTCAACCGCCGTAATGCCGAGCAGGCGCCTACAAAGATTGTTGAGGTAAAGAACAGCTGACACCATGATGCCGTCTGAACGCTGATGGCTTATGGGCTGTGATTATTATATGCGGTTCTGGTTCGATGTCCTTTAGGCATGGCTCTGGTTATGTCAGGACAATGCAGCGGCAAGCGGGCTGCGGAAAACAAAGAGACAGATTAAAATCTCAGTCTGCTTGCGGCATATAAAGACATATTCGGCCTGATAGCAGATAAAAATTTAACGGAAGTCAGCATGCAAGTGCATGCCCGACTTCCGTTTATTTTTATGCTAACTTATTGATTTTGCGCACATACATTTTTTTATGTGCGTCTTTGTTTGCATTTTATATGTCTATTCTGCCGTTTCTGTTTCGGCAGTTTCGTAGTTTCTTTCAGTTCTTAGTCTTTCAATTTCCTTTCGTCGCGTCTTTATTATCTGGCGTCTGTAAAGCAGGCACGTTATGAGGAAATAGACGAAAGCCTGAATCCACAGTGCCCTGTATTCGTACAGCACATCGCCAAGGCGTGCCTCCATGCCGTTCATTCTGACAAAGCCTCGTATGCCGAAGGTTGAAGGAACGAGGTTAGACACCCATTGCCAGAACTCCGGTATGGCACTCTGCGGCCATGACACTCCTGACACAAACAGGAATGGCAGTGAGGTGAATACAACCAGAAGTATGATGTTCTCGCGGTATCTCACGGCGCATGAGACAATCATCGAGAAGAATATGCATGATAGCAGATAGGGAAGCATGAAGCATGCCAGGTCGCCGGCATGGAGCAGCGACGTGAAGCCGAATATGCGTGGCACAACAAGAGTGATGTAAGCTGATATCACGGCATAAATCATAAGATAGCACAGCGACTTGCCAAGCACAATGCGGAATATGCCGTTGTAATGCCTGCTTACGGGAACGAGCTGCTTAAACCTGTTCTTCTCTCTTGCGGTTCCTGCCGACAGACCTACGCCAAGCAGCAGAGTCTGCTGCAGGATGAGTATAAGCACCGCTGGTATAAGAAAGTTGCCGTATCCTCCAGTTGTGTTGAATATCTGCACTTCGTCAAAGTCAAGCGGCTTTATCGTTATCTCGTTCTCGCGTTCGGTGGTGTTGCCGGCGCGCTGAATCTGTATTTCTGAATTGATGTTTCCGGCTACAGCAGTGGCTGTCTGGAATATGGCTTTGTAGTAGAGCATGAAACTCATGTCGCAGAACACGTTGACATAGCTTTGCTCCATCCGGTTGATGTTGGTCTGAAAGTCTTCTGGAAAATACAGCACGCCCGAGGCTTCCTGCCTGCCCACAAGGTCTCTGGCTTCGCTCAGGCTGTTGCAGTAATATGTAATCTTGGCGTCGGGTGACGCGTCAAACTGTCTGATGAACTGCCTGCTGAGATTGCTGTGCGACATGTCGACCACAGCCACCTGCACCTCGCGCACCACCTCGTTGGTGTAGATCCACGAGTAGACAAGCGGATAGAGCAGCGGCACTAGGATGAAGAAGATAAGCACACCCTCGTCTTTCCAGGTGGTTTTCATCTCTTCAGCCCAGATGTAGCACATGTCATGTATGCCCTCATTGATCTGTTGTATTAAGCTTTTGGCTTTTTTCATCAGGTTTTATATCTTAATTCTTCTTCTGTTTTTATCTTCAGTTAAAAGCGTTTAAGGCAAGTACTCATATTCTAAGGCGGCTTTCTTTATCTTGTACACAACCAGCACGGGGAGCATAATGAAGCATACCATTGCCGTTATGTTTATCCACGAGTAAGCAAGCGGATAGCCGTTGAAGATATTGAGCTGATAAATCATGTAATAGTGCCGTAGCGGAAACAGCTGGGCTATTGATTTTATTGCCGGCGACATGGCAGACAGCGGAAAGGCTGTGCCCGACAGCGAGAAACTCAATACGGCCCACAGGCTGCAGATGCTCATAGACATGCGGAGCGATGGCGTGAGTCCAAAGACAAATATGCCGAAACCCTGAGCCGCGAGGACTGAAAGCAGGCCGAGCAGCAGTATAGCCGGCAGTCCGCCGGGATGAGGAAACTGCAATATGCCGAACACATACATCATGTAGCCATAGAATATAGCCAGGAACACCAGCGTCTGTGGCAATATCTTGCCGATAAGTGCATTGTGAATGTTATTGCCGGCTGTCTCCATCCATTCTTTCGATGTGCCGAATTTCTGTTCCGTTCCTATCGAGTAGACCGTTATCAGGAAGATGAAGAGCATAAGGCAGCCCGGAATAATCATCGTGTTAAGATAGATACTATAGTTTACGGCGGGATTGTTCACCGTATGCAGGTCGATGACGATAGGCTGCAGAAAACTCATAATCTGGCTTTCTGTCAGTCCTTTTGCCTGCAGCACAGACGACGCTGCCCCGGCAGAGCCAAGCGTAGATATGGTCTTGAGGTCGCGGTAAAGCAGCGCTCCGGCAGTAAGTGAGGTGGAGCTGTAATAGAACGATATTTTAGGCTGCCTCATTGACAGCAGCTCAGACGTTGTGCCTTCGGGAATATACAGGAAGGCATAAATCTCGTTGCGCTGTATGGCATTGCGAGCCTCGCTTACGTTAGTATACCGTTTTACGATTTTTGTAGTCTGGAAGGCGTCCAGCTTTCTTATTATCGAGCGTGTGGTAGATGTATTGTCGAGGTCTACCACGCCAACGGGCATGTCGGTCGGCTGCCCGTTGCTCATTAGTGAAGTAAAAAATATGGTGACAATAACGGGAAATATCAGCATGCAGAACAGATACATCGGATTCTTCTTCAATATTCTGCATTCTCTGCATGCCACGCTGATGATGTTCCTTATGCTGACACTGTTACCCACGTTCTGGTTTTATCTGTTTTTAATTATTAGCGACATACCCGGTCTTAGTCCGTCAAGCTTTGTTACAGGACGGGCTTTCACCTCGAAAGTCTTCAAGTCATACTGTCCGTTGCTCTTGGTGGCTTTCCATACGGCATAGCTGCCTTCGTCCTTGATGTAGTAGACCTTCATCTTCAGGTCTTTGCTGAAAGCCGGGCAATATGCTGTGAATGTGTCGCCGTTCTTGAGTCCGTTGAGCTGGTCTTCACGCACGTTGAATGTACCCCACAGGTCGCTCATTATTGATATGCTCATGATAGGAGAGCCGGCTCCGATAAGTTCGCCCACTTTGGGATAAATGCTGCTTACCTCGCCTTCAACCTGTGCTATCTGCACGGTTTCGTGTATGTATGAGTTTATTTCCTGTACGGCACCCTTTGCCCTGTTCACCTGAGCCGCAGCTGCACGCTTCTCTTCGCGGCGTGCGCCGTTTACGGCCATGTCGTATTGGCTCTTAGCTGCCTTTGCCTGAGCTTCGAGCGCCTTATAGTTGGCAAATGCCTCGTCGCGTTTCTGGGCACTCATGACACCTTCGTCAAACAGACGCTGAACACGCTCGTATGACTTCTTTGCAATGTCAAGTCCGGCCTTGGCCTGCTGCCACATCTCGTAGGCTCCGCGTATCTGTTCCTGACGTGCGCCCCTGTCTGCCATCTCGTTCATGGCGGCAGCAGCGTCTTCGGCACTTTCAGCCTGCTTCTTCTTGGCCTCAATGTCAGGAGCGTCTATTATGGCCAGCGTGTCGCCAACCTTTACATAGTCGCCCTCCTTGACTCTAAGTTCAAGAATGCGCCCGGGCACCTTGCTCGACACCCTGTATTCAGATACTTCAATTTCGCCCTGTATCGTTTCAGTTGTCTTGCCAAAAGCAAAGAAACCTATAACTCCTACAATAATGACGGTTATGGCAAATCCGGTTATTGTAAGCAAGATGTTGTTATGTTGTGATTTTTTTGTCATGATTTCTAATATAATGATTCTCCAAGAACTTTCTTTAAGTTGAGCTGTGACAGCTTAACATCAATTTCAGCGTCTATCTTCTGTGAGCGTGCCTGCAGCCATGCCGTCTGTGCGGTCATGACATCCGTAACGTCCATTACGCCCTCTTTGAAGCCGAGGTTGGCACATCGCAGGTTTTCGTCGGCACGTTCTGTATTTTTGTTTGCCATGTTGAGCCGCTTGTTGGCTTCGCTTACTTTGAATGAACTCTGGTTCACCTGCAGTTCCACCTTTTCGCGTGCTTCGTCGAGCTCGAGCATGGCTATCGTAGTGGCAGTCTTGCTGGCCCTTATCTTGTATGAACTTTCAAACCAGTTCCATACAGGTATTCTCATTATCACCCCGACATTCCATACACCGGAGAACTTTTTCTCGAATCCGTTGTAAAGGTTGGGATTGGTTACAAGATAGCCTGCGGTGAGCGCTATTTGCGGCAGATACGCGGCTCTGATTATATTTGTTGTCTGTTTGCTTATGTCAACCGCATTCTGCAGCATCTTCAGTTCTGCACGGTTCTCCTTGGCGGCATCCGTGTCAACCAATGGTGTCATTTCCACCTTGCTGAATGCGTCTTCTTTATCTTCGTCTTCAAGCCTTATGTCCTTGCTGATCGGCATGCCGCACAGCTGGCAGAGCAGCATTTTTGCCAAAGACACTCCGTTCTCAACTTCCAGAAGCTGCATCTCAGCCTCGTTTAGCTTCACGTCAACCTTCAGGCCGTCGGCTCTGGTGGCAACGCCTTCGCGTATCATCTTTTCAACGTCGCCGCTCAGTTTCTTCACGAGGTTCAGATAGCTGTTAGCCAGCTTCTCCTTATGTTTCAGCGACACCACGGTCCAGTAGGCATTGTCGATGTCGTATATCGTGTTCTGCGTCTTGCTCGTTATGTCGTTTTCAGCCAGTTGCTCGCTTATGTCGGCTATCTTGTTTGCCGCAACGATGCTTCCGCCCATGAATATCGGCTGGCGCACCATGACAGATGCCGTAAAGATATTTCGCGTGTCGGTCCTGAAAGCGTCGCTTATGGATTTTCCTATGGCGTTGCCTGCATTTTCCAACCCGGGCATTATCTTGTTCGCTATATTTCCAAGCGCTTCGGCTGTCTGCGGTGTTATAACGCCCTGACTTACCATGTCCGTTATTGCAGACGATACGGTGTTGCCCAGTTGGCCAGCAGTTGTAGTGCCGAGGTTGCCGAGCACGCCTTTCTGTTCATTGTTGAGGAGAGAAATCTCCTTGCTCATGAATTCGTATCCGCCGAGCACGTCAACGTGTGGCAGATATTTTGTGCGTGCGGCTTTCCGTGTGTTCTGCGCCACGTCCTTCTTAAGCCGTGCAATGTTTATCTGCTTGTTGTTGCGCAAGGCCATGGCGCGGCAACTGTCGAGCGACAGCACCTGCTGCGCCGCCGCTGTAGCAGGGGCGCATATCAGGAGAAATATGGCAGCAACATTCTTCATAAACGAATAGCGGTTAATTCTTCTTGATGATCCTGAGGTCAGGGCTTATTTAAATGAGAAGTTGCGAGAACCAATCATGTTTCCGTCGGCAAATATGCTGACGTTGTATGTACCGTTGCTCAAGAACTCGTTTACGTTCCAGTATGTTGTTACAGCAGTCTCGTTGCCGGTGTATTCAATGTCTCTTTTCATTGAGTATTGCAGGCTGCGGTTCTCATAGTTGAATGTTCCGCCGTTGGTGAGCACAGAGCCGGTTGGCGTAGTTATGCGCACGTAGATGGTCTTCATGCCGCTCTGGGCTGTAACGTTCTTGGCTATGCTGAAGTTTACCTGAAGAGTCTTGCACTTTTTCAGGCTCTTTGTAACCTTGCCTCTTTTGTTCTTGGCTGTCAGTGATATGCCTGTGGCATCAAGCTGAGCAGCAATGGCAACCTTCTCGGAAAGCGACTGCTTGTCGGCATTAAGACCTTCGATCTGTCTTGTTGCCTCGGCGTACTGTCCCTTCACGCGTGTGTTTTCTGCTGTAAGGTTCTGGTTAAGACGGTTGAGCGAGTCTATTTCCAGAATATAGCTTCTGATGACGGCGCGGCATGTTGCAAGCTCCTTTTTCAGACGTGCTATCTCGCGTGCGTCTGTAGCCTTCACGTTCTTCAGCTCTTTCAGCAGCTGTTCTGTCTTCATCTGCTCCTGCGTGAGCTGCTCTATGATAGAGTCGTTGTTTATCTGAGTCTTCATCTCGCTGTACTGGTCGGCAAACTGCTGATACTCGTTTTCCATTTCTTTCTTGTCGAGTTCGGCCAGTTCCTGCATGTCCCTGTTAGCCTGCTTTTGCTGCTGCAGACTTATAGACAGGTAAACTATTCCACCGAGTAGAAGTACACCAATGACAGCTGAGATTATTATAATTTTCTTATTTTTCATTTTAAATTCTGTTTTAAATTAATCATGATTATTAAACTGAATGCCATAGTGGCATATTTAATTGCAAAAGTAGATTTTTTATCTTAAAAGACAAAGCATTTATTGAAATAAAAAAACTATTATTGTCAATTTTGCCGTGTTTTTGAACAAAATTAAAATTTAATGTGTATTTTTGTTGAAATTAACTTGCCTTATGCTAATTCGGCGTTTACATTTTGTCGTGAATATGGCATTGAGAGCGGTTATTTGTACTGAATATTCTAATATTATGAAATATAACGGATATGTTGCGCAAGATTTTCGATTTCTATTACAGCGGTTTCACCTCGATGGACATAGGAAAGAAGCTTTGGCTTGTCATTATCATAAAGCTTGTGATAATATTTATCGTCGTGAAGCTGTTTTTCATGCCTGACGTGCTAAGCCAGAAGGCTGCGGGCGGCAGCAAGGCCGACTATATAAGCAACCGTATGACCGGTGCAGATTGACAGAGCAAGATTAGTAACTATTAAAAAATAAAGTGTATGACAGATTTTTTATTGAGCATTAGTGCAGGGACCGTCGACTGGTCGAGAGCTCAGTTTGCACTTACAGCCATATACCATTGGCTCTTTGTGCCGCTGACGCTCGGACTTGCGCTTATTATGGGAGTGATGGAAACCTGCTATTATCGCACAAAGAGCGTCTTCTGGAAAGACACTGTGCGCTTCTGGCAGAAGCTGTTCGGTATAAACTTCGCCATGGGTGTGGCAACCGGACTTATCCTTGAGTTTGAGTTCGGCACAAACTGGAGTAACTATTCGTGGCTCGTAGGCGACGTGTTCGGTGCGCCGCTGGCAATCGAGGGCATTGTGGCTTTCTTTATGGAGGCTACGTTTGTCGGCGTAATGTTCTTCGGCTGGGGCAAGGTGTCAGACGGATTTCATCTTGCGTCGACATGGCTGACGGGACTTGGAGCTACGATATCAGCGTGGTGGATTCTTGTAGCCAACGCATGGATGCAGTATCCCGTAGGACAGGTGTTCAATCCTGACACGATGCGCAACGAGATGACGTCTTTTGCAGATGTGGCTCTGTCGCCTTTTGCCATAGACAAGTTTTTCCACACAGTCCTTTCAGCCTGGATTGTCGGTGCAGTGTTTGCCGTGGCGGTCAGCTGTTATTATCTTATCAGGGCCAACAGCAGCAAGATGCCCGAGGCTACTGCCGCCAAGACAAGAAAGTTTGCTGTCAGCAGTATAAAGATCGCCTCAATAGTAGGACTCGTCGCAACGTTGCTTACAGCTTATACAGGAGACAATTCTGCATATATGGTGGCAAAGACACAACCCATGAAACTTGCTGCAATGGAAGCTCTGTATGACGGTGAAGAAGGTGCGCCGCTTACGGCTGTGGCTTTAATAAATCCGTTCAGGCAGCCTGACTATGCCGCTTCTGAAGAGTTGCCTCTTCAGGTGGCAATACCCAAGATGCTCTCTGTGCTGGCAACGAGAGACCTGAACGGCTTTGTGCCTGGTATAAACGACATCATTAAGGGCGGATACACGCAGCATGACGGTACGACTGCATTGTCGTTTGCGGAAAAGTCGGAGCGCGGAAAGGTCGCCATCGACGCAATAGGCAAATACCGCGAAGCCAAGAAAAACGGCAATGCTGTCGAGGCAGATAAGTATGGCGCACTGATTAAGGACAATGTTAAATACATAGGCTACGGATATATGGACAATCCCGACCAGATAGTGCCTTACATACCTGTGTGCTTCTGGTCTTTCCGTATTATGGTAGGTCTTGGCATGTTGCTCATCCTCGCCTTTGCCGTAACGCTGTTTGTTGTCTACCGTAAGGACATTCTGCGTCTCAAATGGCTGCATATTGCATGGCTTGTTCTTCTGCCGTTGGCCTATGTGGCAAGCGAGTCGGGATGGGTGCTGGCCGAACTCGGACGTCAGCCTTGGGCAATACAGGACATGCTGCCCACATGGATAGGCGTGTCTGACATCAGTTCCGGGTCGGTTATCTTCACGTTCTTTATGTTCCTCGTGCTGTTCACGCTTCTGCTTGTGGTTGAAATCAACATTATGTGCAAGGCCATAAAGCAAGGTCCGGAGTTTTCTGATGTTGCTGCCAGACCATAACTGTGTCAATAATAAACATGAACGATAAAAACAAAGAAAATTATGACATATCTTTTTTTGCAACAATATTGGTGGTTCCTGGTGTCGCTGCTTGGAGCGCTGCTCGTTTTCATGATGTTTGTTCAGGGAACAAACTCAATTATCTTTTCTCTCGGGCGCAACGATGTTGAGCGCGGAATGCTGGTTAATTCTACCGGCCGCAAGTGGGAATTGACTTTCACCACGCTTGTAACGTTCGGCGGAGCCTTCTTTGCCTCGTTCCCGTTGTTCTACAGTACGAGTTTCGGCGGTGCCTACTGGCTGTGGATTATCATCTTGTTCACTTTCGTGCTGCAGGCTGTCAGCTACGAATTTCAGAAAAAACTCGGAAATATTCTCGGTGTAAAGACCTTTCAGACCTTCCTTGTCATCAACGGATGGGTGGCTCCGTTCCTTATTGGTGTTGCCGTGGCAACATTCTTCACAGGCTCTAACTTCGTTGTTGAGAAGGCAAACTTCACCAACGGACTGTCGCCCGTGATAAGCAGCTGGGCTAACGGCAGCAACGGCCTTGACGCCCTTCTCGATGTGTGGAACATTGTACTTGGACTTGCCGTCATGTTCCTTGCGAGGGTTACAGGTATACTCTATACGGTGAACAGCGTCTCTGACATATACATACGCCAGCGCTCAAGAAAGCTGCTGCGTATTAATCTGCTGCTGTTTCTCGTTACATTCCTGGCTTTCCTTATTTATGTCCTTGTGAAGGACGGATATGCTTACGACCCTGCAACAGGCAACATCTTTGTCGAAAATGGCAAGTATCTTTCAAATTTCCTTGCCTTGTGGCCGCTGGCTGTTATGCTTGTAGTGGGCGTTGTGCTGTTCCTTTACGGAACGGGGCGCACCGTTTTCGACACCAGTTTCAATTTTGGAATATGGACAGCCGGCATTGGTGAAGTGTTGGTAGTGCTGAGTCTGTTGCTGTGTGCCGGACTTAACAACACGGCGTATTATCCTTCTGCCGTTGACCTGCAGAGCAGTCTGACCATTCAGAACAGCTGCAGCAGCGAGTTTACGCTCAGCGTCATGTCTGTAGTGTCGCTGCTCATACCGTTTGTTCTTGCATATATAGTTTATGTGTGGCGTATCATCGACCGTCACAAGATTAACCGCGAGACGGTGGAGGAGGGCGAATAATAGTCGCCCTTCCGCATCATATCAACAGTAAAGGCCATATCCTGTTAACTCCGGGATATGGCCTTTACTGTTTTATTCTGTAATGCCTTCAGGCATTTTCTTTGTGGCTTAGGTGTCAGCGCAATATTATTCCTGTGAATATTCTGCCTGATTCAGTGCCGAGCTTTCGCGCCGAAAAATAGTCGTTGCTGTTGTTGTAGGTGCATACCCCCGACACGTTTATGTTGTCTTCCTTCAGCCCCATGGCTGCCAGCTGCCTGCGGTTGCATTCGGGCAGGTCGATGTGCCATTTGTCTTCCTTGCGGCTTATGTCGGCCATGTTGAATCCGGCAGCTTCAAATTCGGCATAAACTTCGTCGCCTACTTCAAAGGCGTCTATCGATATGCCCGGTCCTATAACAGCCGTCAGGTCTTCCGGACGTGAGCCGAACGACACCTCCATCATCTTTACGGCCTTGCATGCTATGCGCTTTGCCGTTCCGCGCCATCCTGCATGCACCGCAGCTGCAGCGTGGTGTGCATAGTCGTATATTAATATAGGTATACAGTCGGCGGTAGACACGCCTATGCACACGTCCTTTACGTCGGTTATCAGGGCATCGACGCCTTCAAGAATCATTCCTTTTACCGTTGCCGACAGCGACAGGAAGTCGGCACCTATCTGCATCACTTCCGTGCCGTGAGTCTGGTGCGGCATAATGACACGCTCCTTGTCAACGCCGAGTTCACGGCATAGGTATTCAAGGTTCTTCTCAATGTCTTCAGAGTTGTCGCCGCAATATCTGTTTATGTTCAGCTCCGCATAGTTTCCGGTACTGTGTCCGCCGTGGCGCGTGGTGCTGAATGCCGTCGTGTCGGGCGATATGTCATAATATGTAAGCTGTGGCTTCATCATAGCAAAAGTGTTTTTGTTTATATAAAAGAGCCGCATGTTTGCCGTTGCGGCATGTCATGCGGCTCTTGTCTTATGTTTCTTATTTATCTTCGTCAATGTCAAAATACTCAACATCGTCAAGGTCCTCATAGCCGTCGATGTCCTCAATGTCTTCATCATCAACAAACACTATCTCGTCCTCGCCCTCTTTAAGCAGTTCCTGCGGCAGTGTGCTGAGGTCTTTGTCGCGGTGAACCAGCGTGTCTTCGGCTGTAATGTCCTGCAGTTTGTTGCTCTCGCTGTTGAGCTCTTTCCACAGCACGTCTTTCAGTTCGTTGATGCCCTGACCTGTTACGGAAGATATGAACACCACGGGGATGTCGTCGGGCGTAGTCTCGCGCAGCATCTCAATAAGCTCGTCGTCGAGCAGGTCGCATTTTGTCACGGCCAGCACTCTGTGCTTGTCGAGCATCTCGGGGTTGAAGTTGCGCAGCTCGTTGAGCAGTATCTCATATTCCTTCTTTATGTCGTCAGTGTCGCCGGGTACCATAAACAGCAGCAGCGAGTTGCGCTCTATGTGGCGCAGGAATCGCAGACCGAGGCCCTTGCCCTCGCTTGCACCTTCGATTATACCCGGAATGTCGGCCATGACGAACGACTGTTTGTCGTGATAGCTCACAATGCCGAGCGACGGCTCAAGCGTGGTGAACGGATAGTTGGCTATCTTTGGGCGCGCACTCGACAGCGACGACAGCAGCGTGCTCTTGCCCGCGTTGGGGAATCCAACAAGTCCCACGTCGGCGAGCAGCTTAAGCTCTAATATTATCGTCATTTCCTCCATCGGCTCGCCCGGCTGAGCGTAGCGCGGAGCCTGGTTGGTGGCACTGCGGAACTGGAAGTTGCCAAGTCCGCCGCGGCCGCCTTTCAGCAGCAACACCGTCTGTCCGTCGTATGTAACATCGCACACATACTTTCCTGTTTCGGCGTTATACACCACCGTTCCGCACGGCACGTCGATATATTGGTCCTTGCCGTCGGTGCCGTGACATTTGTCACGTCCGCCGTTGCCTCCGTGTTCGGCAAACACGTGGCGCTGATATTTCAGATGGAGCAGCGTCCAGTAGTTGTGGTTGCCTCGCAGGTAAATGCTTCCGCCTTTACCGCCGTCGCCTCCGTCGGGACCTCCGTTGGGGTTGTATTTCACATGGCGAAGATGCATGGAGCCTCTTCCGCCTTTGCCTGAGCGGCAGTAAATCTTCACATAATCTACAAAATTGGATTCCGGCATGTTGTTATCGTCTTTGTTAATATTTTGCTGCAAAAATACGAAATTATTGCAAAACGTGCAATATATAAGCGGTGCAGATAATAAAATTAAGTATTTCTTTGATATTGTTTTGCCCTGTTGCTGATTCCGTATTGTTCCGTCTATGATCTTTTGACGCTCTGATATGTAAACACAGTTTTTGCCTTTCAAACTGATTCTCGCTGACGCTCCAGAGCGGGCATTTTCTGAAATTAAAAATATTTGTGCGCAAATACTGTCGAAATCGTGTGCAAATGTAACGCATTGTTGTTCAGCATAATATCGGCATAGAATATAAAGTGTGCAATTATTTTCGCAATAAACGGCTGCAAAAAGCCCTGATTCAGCTTTAAAAACAGCCTTTTCGTGATTCAAAAACGGCCCACTTTTGCCCCAAAACCGATAGGTTTATCATCAGAAAGTGCCCCGTTTTCTCCTCTTTGTAAATATCCTTTACCATTTCAAGTCCTTGTGTCCGCATTGCTTTTCTATTTCATCAGAAAATCCAAACATTTCTGTAATGTCATTTTGTAAGGCTGTTTGGAAAATTTACTTACTAAAATTAATTTTGGAATCAAATAGAAATAAGTTTAATTTAAATTCAGCCTTAATTGATAACTTCACTTTAAAAGCGGCTTTCTGCATATAAACTTAATTCTATTTTCCTTTTACTTTTCGACAGTGGCATATTTTATATTTGCCAATCGCTAAAACTGTAGTATTCTATCTTAGATAGATTTCGTTATAAATTAAAATATCTTAAATATAGTGTCTTTATCTGTTCTTAATTCAATTCTTTTAAGTTATTAATCAAGCATATACTTTTTAGATACTTAATCAGACAAATTTACAAAAAGAATTTCTGTTGTCGAATATAATTCACTATATTTGCATAATATAATTGCATCTAAAAATATAATTAAATAGAATAAAGATTGTTTTATCGGAGAGAGATTTAAAAACTTGGTTAGCGAAAAAACTGGATAGCAGCTTCAATATTGTTAACTCGTATGCTTGTAACAGAATCCATCTTAATTTGGAGACCTTACAGCAATTACTGAATTTCTTCAGTTGACATAAAAGATTTGATAACAGACAAGAAGAGCGGCAACAGTTCTTTATAGATGTTATTATTTTCTGTATTCAACTTCCGATAATATAAAAATATAGGAATATATGACACCAGAAGAAAAAGCGAGGCAAAAAATAGATCAGTGGTTTAGCAATGCTGGTTGGAAGGTGGTCGATAGAGATAACTATGAACCAAACTGTACTGCAGTTGCTATAAGAGAAGGACTTTTGAAAGGTAACCTTGAGGCTGATTATTTCCTTTTCATTAACGGAAAGGCTGTTGGTGTACTTGAAGCTAAAAGAGAAGAGATTGATCCATTTTCTGATAAAGTTTGTGAACAAGCTGTCGTATATGCCAGAAATGTTCCTAAAATTTATCAAACATATCAGAAGCCATTGCCTTTCATATTTACTTCAAATGGAAAAGACTTGTATTTCTGTGATTTTCGCAAACAAGATTCTTGTTTCAAGCAAATTATGACGATTCCAACTCCTCATGAATTGGTTAAATTATTGGGAATAAATGATTATTTTGCCGGGCTTCCAACTTTGCGAAGAAAAGGACTACGTGATTGTCAATATGAGGCTGTTACAGAACTGGAAAAAAGTTTCAGAAGTGGACAGAATCGCGCCTTGATGGTATTGGCAACAGGTGCAGGTAAGACATATACCGCATGTCTTGCGGCATATCGTTTTCTTTCATATACCCCAATGAGAAGAGTGTTATTTCTTGTGGACAGGAATAACCTCGGGAAGCAGGCGGAGGGAGAATTCGGAACTTTTCGGCTGACAGAAAATGGAGATGCATTCAATACAATATTTACCGTGAACCGTCTTCGTTCTTCTTCTATACCATCTGATAGCAATGTCGTTATTTCAACAATACAGCGTCTTTTTTCTTTTCTGAAAGGAGACACTATCGAGGATAATGACAACGATGATGATAATGAACCTACAGAAGAAGTTGTATTACCTCCGAATCCAAATTTGCCACATGATTATTTTGATTTAATTATCATAGATGAGTGCCATCGCTCCATTTATGGGAATTGGCGTAAGGTATTGGAATATTTTGACACAGCCAGACTTGTTGGATTGACAGCCACGCCTATTCCTGAAACAATGGCATTCTTTAACAATAATCGTATAGTCAACTATACATTGGAAAAAAGCATCGTTGATGGTGTAAATGTAGATTGCCGCGTATATCGAATCAAAACCCAAGTTACAGAAAATGGCGGTGCTATATTAGAAGGGGATAAAATCAAAGAAGAAACACGTTATACCGGAGATGTAAAAACTATTTCCAATAAAGAAACGAAAACATATACCAATAAGGAGTTAAACAGAAGTGTCATTAATCCTGCGCAAATAAAACTTATTCTGTCTACTTATCGTGATGTAGTCTATACTGAGTTATTCAATGATCCACAGCGTGAAGCCAATTTTGACTATTTGCCAAAGACTTTGATATTTGCGCTAAATGAGACTCATGCCAGTAATATCGTACAGATAGCTAAAGAAGTATTTGGACGTACAGATGACCGTTTTGTGCAGAAAATAACTTATTCTGCAGGCGATAGTAATGAATTGATACGTCAGTTCCGGAATGATAAAGATTTCAGAATTGCCGTAACTTGCACCTTGGTTGCAACTGGTACAGATGTAAAGCCTCTTGAAGTATTGATTTTCATGCGTGATGTAGAATCTTTACCTCTATATACACAGATGAAAGGACGTGGTGTGCGTACAATCGGAGATGAGCAGTTACGAAATGTCACCCCAAATGCGTTCAGCAAAGACTGTTTCTATTTGATCGATGCCGTAGGTGTTACAGAACACGAAAAAACAATACCTACGATAACCGATGAGCCTACTACAAAGATTATTACTCTTAAAGAGCTGTTGGAACAGATTACCCATGGTTACCTTCCTGATGAGCATCTGAAACGTCTAGCTGCAACACTTTCCAGAATATATAACAAAGCAGATAATTCACAGAGGAATGAATTCGTATGTTTGGCTAATGACGACATGAAAGAACTTGCTTCAAGAATTTACGAAGCATTTGAAAACAATATTCTGCCGCCATTTATAAGTACCAAAGAGCCTAACAATGAGCGAAAGGGTTTAGTTGCGTCACTTGCAAATCACGCTGATGCGCGCAGGTATCTGCTTATTCTTGCTGCCGGGTTTATCAACACTTTGATGCCTGGCGAGGACACGCTTATATCTAAAGGTTTTTCAATAGAAGAAGCTAAAAGTACAACAGAAGCCTTTGAAGATTTCTGCAAAGAACATTGTGATGAAATAGAGGCTCTACGTATAATTTATAATAATGAAGGCGAGCCAATTACCTATTCAATGCTAAAAGATTTAGAAAACAAACTCAAGATGGCTAACAATCATTTTACTTCCAAGCAATTATGGAACTCATACGCCATTCTGAATCCAAATAGCGTTCGACGTTCTTCTACGAAAGAAGAGAGTGATGCTTTGACCAATATCATACAGCTTGTACGTTTTGCTTTACACCAGATTGATCGGTTAGATAGTGTTGTTTCCACCTCTAAACAGTATTTCAATCTATGGTTAGGACAAAACCAGCGCGAAATAACAGATAAACAACGTGAAGTTATCAGTCGTATTGTAGATTATATTGCTTCCAACGGAGCTTGTACGATCAAAGAGATTCGTGAAGATGATGCAACTCAGGCAGCACAGATGATCCGTGCTTTTGGCAATATGCAGAAAGCTAATGAAGCTTTACAGTCTCTATACACATTTGTGGTTTTAAGAAAAGCAGCATAAATTTATGGCAACAAATAATACAACAGAGCAATCGCTCACCAAAAAGGTTTGGAATTTGGCAACTACTCTTGCCGGACAAGGTATAGGTTTTACAGATTACATCACACAGCTCACCTATCTTTTATTTTTGAAGATGGATGCAGAGAATGTAGAAATGTTTGGAGAAGAATCTGCAATACCATCTGGTTATCAATGGAGTGATTTAATTTCTCTTGACGGTCTAGATTTAGTAAAGCAATACGAAGATACTCTGAAACTGCTGAGTGAACAGGAAAACCTCATCGGCACAATTTATACAAAAGCTCAAAACAAGATAGACAAGCCTGTCTATTTAAAAAAAGTCATTACTATGATTGATGAGGAGCAATGGCTGATTATGGATGGAGACGTGAAAGGTGCTATTTACGAAAGTATCCTTGAAAAGAACGGACAAGATAAGAAAAGTGGTGCAGGTCAATACTTTACTCCACGCCCGCTCATCAAAGCAATGGTAGATTGCATAGCTCCACAAATTGGAGAAACGGTTTGTGATCCAGCCTGCGGCACCGGAGGTTTTCTCTTGACCGCATATGATTATATGAAAGAGCAGTCTGCCAGTAAGGAGAAACGTGATTTCTTGCGTAACAAGGCACTGCATGGTGTAGATAACACTCCATTGGTTGTGACACTTGCTTCTATGAACCTATATTTACATGGTGTGGGAACAGAACGAAGTCCAATTGTTTGTGAGGATTCCTTGGAGAAAGAGCCATCCACTCTTGTGGATGTAATATTAGCCAATCCTCCTTTCGGCACTCGTCCGGCTGGTTCTGTTGATATTAACCGTCCGGATTTCTATGTAGAAACGAAGAACAATCAGTTGAATTTTCTTCAACACATGATGTTGATGCTCAAAACCGGAGGTCGTGCAGCTGTAGTATTACCAGACAATGTCCTTTTTGAAGGTGGTGCGGGAGAAACAATTCGTAAGAAGTTGCTTTCGGACTTCAATTTACATACGATACTCCGTTTGCCTACAGGTATCTTCTATGCACAAGGTGTAAAAGCAAATGTATTATTCTTTTCCAAAGGTCAACCAACGAAAGAGATTTGGTTTTATGATTATCGTACTGGTATCAAACATACGCTTGCTACTAATAAATTAGAGAGACATCATTTGGATGATTTTGTTACATGCTATAATGCAGGAAATTTAGAAGGACGCAAAGAGACATATGATGCAGACAATAATCCTCAAGGACGTTGGCGTAAATATCCGGTAGACGATATTCTCACTCGTGACAAGACAAGCCTTGATATAACTTGGATAAAACAGGGAGGAGAAACTGATGACCGCTCCTTGGCAGAATTGATGGCTGATATAAAAGAAAAAAGTAAAAATATTAGCTCAGCAGTAGCAGAACTTGAGAAGCTGCTTGCAAACATAAATGAAGATTAAGCGTATGAAGAATAATAATATCGCAATATCAATAGAACAACAATTCGGAGAAATCATAGATATTATTCTCCAACATAAAACTAATGCTTCAAGAGCTGTAAACGAAGAATTGTTACTCACTGCATGGCATGTAGGCGGATATGTCTCAGCTAAACTAAAGAACGAAGAATGGGGAAGTAGGGTCGTCACGCAACTGTCTGAATATATACGTTCCCGACGCCCTGACATCAAAGGATATAGCAAAAGAAGTATCTACAATATGGTAATGTTTTATGACGTGTATTCGTCAGAAACTTTCATAGCAACAATAAGACAATATTTGAATACTGAATTTGTGCAGTCAAAAACTGCACAAATTGAAGCGAGCGACCATAAACAGAAAGTACCTGTAATTGTGCAGCCAAAAACTGCACAATTTGTCCAGCCAACAGTTAGACAAATGCCTAAGATATTGGAGTTAACGACATTGACTAATCACATAGAAATTTTATGCCGATGTAAAAGTGACGAAGAACGGTTGTTTTATATACTCTATGCCAATAAAGAGCATTTAGTAAAACGTGAGCTCCAACGTTGCATTTCTAATCAGACTTATACTGGATTATTAGGTAATAAGGATAATATGTCAAAAGGATTGCTTGAAACATATCCTAATGCGCCAGTCATGTTCAAAGACACCCTGTTTGTAGATTTTCTCAACCTGCCGAAAAAGCATAGCGAAACAAAACTAAGGAACGGCCTAATAGAACACATGAAACAGTTTATCCTTGAACTAGGAAAAGACTTTATATTCATGGATCAAGAATATCGCCTTAATATTGGTGCATCTACATTCAAGGCTGATTTACTATTTTTTCATCGCGGCTTACAAGCATTGGTCGCTGTAGAATTAAAAAAGACAAAGTTTCATCCTCGCGACCTTGGACAGTTGGAATTTTATCTGGAAGCACTCGATCGCGATGTAAAACGCTCCAACGAAAATCCGTCTATCGGTATCATTCTTTGTCCTGAAGCAGACCGGGTAGTAGTAGAGTACGCTATGAGCCGAAGCATGAGTCCTACCATGATTGCTGAATACAAGCGTATTCTCATTCCACAAGAACGCATGCAGCAGCAACTGAATGAGTTTTGCAATCTATTCTTAAACAAAGACTAATTCAAATGGATACAAAGAAATTACGTCAAAAAATACTAGACCTCGCCATTCATGGTAAACTTGTTCCACAAGATCCGAATGACGAACCTGCATCCGTATTGCTTGAACGCATTAAAGCAGAGAAAGAACGTTTAATAAAAGAGGGAAAAATAAAGCGTAGCAAAAAAAGAACTAAAACTTCTGATACGCACCATTAT
>OOCV01000014.1_pt1 | contig 224209 bp, 165 predicted proteins | sample 1671061 | NCBI WGS metagenome assembly OOCV01 (sample SAMN06348118, study PRJEB24527) | human gut metagenome | biome: human gut; feature: ankylosing spondylitis patient; material: feces | host: Homo sapiens | place: China | collected 2015-10
CTCGGGAGAGCCCACAACTACGAAAGCGAAGCGTGTAGTTATAGTGGGCTATAACCGGAAGCCTTTCGGTTTCTTGGATAGCGTATCATTCCTCTTTTCGACAGATTGCGCTTGCTCTTTCCTATCGGCTATTCGTTTCTGTAAATATTCGTTCAGATCTTTACATCCACTGTAGATTTGCGAGGCGTCACGTATATACCGGGTAGCATCATACTCCTTTCGGATTTGCTGTATTGCTTCCATTCCTGCACGGTCATTGTCAAAGAAACAGTGGATGCGCTCATAGCTTCCCAACGGATAGAGTGCCTTGGGAACATTGGCTACGGAATTAAGAACTATGTAATCCTGTCTGTCGAAGTCGGGTGATTGCGGACAGCTTTCCAGCCTTAAAGTAAGAAAGGAAAGGTAATCCATAAATCCCTCAAAAACGTAACATGTACTCCTTGGTTTTCCTGACTGTCTGATATGGGATATTTCTTTTGGTGCGATACATCCCTTGAAATATCGGTTGCGAATTTCATATCCGCCTGATATGTTCGGAAAGGCAATGGCGAAATACCGTTTGCCGTTGTGGGTGAAACGGGCTTCCTTACATTCTCTTTTCGCCAGTGCCGTGTTTATCCCTCTTTCCTGTAGGTAGGCAAGCAGGGCAGGAGAAGCCAGCAGCACAATGTCCAATTGCTGAAAACTCGGTTCGGAAAATGATTGCTTGCCAAAAGAGAAAGACACGGGACGTATGTGTGGTATCTGTTCTTCGATTTTCTGTAGAAGATAAGGCACATAGTCGGAACAGTAGAGTTCCTGTGCCAGTGCGATGATATTTCCACCTTTGCCGATTGCGAAATCATACCATTGGTTGCGCTCGGTATTTACTTTGAACGAGGGTTCTGTCTCTTCCCGTAACGGGGATTTGTACCATAGGTTAATACCTTGCTGCTTGACGGGAGAATATCCCAAACTGTACAGAAAATCCGCTATCCTGATTTGTTTTGCTGTCTGTATATCCATAATAAGATGAGTGTTTGAATAATGGTTGGAATATTTATTTCTCTTTTCGCCCGTACTTTTTTATGAAGTACGGTCTGTATAATCACTTCACTTTATCTTCGTATATATAGGATACGGTAATAAAGTGAAGCGCTTTTCTATTCCCTACAACCGCTTCGCTTTATTCTTAATATATAGACCTGCCGAATAAAGTGAAGTGATTACAGGTTATACGGTCTAATAGTGAAAGTCCGGCTTGAACGTGTATTTCCTGCCGTTCTCCTGTACTATCATCCGTTTGTTCCGGAGCATGGTGATAAGTGATACCGCTTTTTGATGGTTCAGTTTTACACCTACCGACATATATGACTTGATTAAGGAGGTTTCCAGATCCTTGTAGCCGTATTCCTCTTTCAGTCCGAAAGCCGCTTCCAGTGCTATGCGGTGCTGCTGTTCGCTAATATGTCTGTAAGGGTCAAACTTTTCCTCTTCCGGTCTTCCGGGTTTCTTCGCTTCGGGTCTGTACCCCTCTATGAGTTCAGGCAATGCATTGTCGTTGATACGGAAAGCGAAAGGCTCGAAATCCATTGCACGGATGTGCATGGCTGAAACATTGCTTATATCCCCGTTGCTCTTGTCCTTTTCCACCAGCAGAACGGTTTCCGCCTTGTTGTTCAGCTCCGTACCGATATGCCCTCTTGCGTTTTCATCGCCTTTGTTCTGGTGGAGTATCGTATGGATGTGTATCTGCCTGTCATCCGTCCACTGCATCAGTTTGGATATAATGCGTGTCGATTCTCCCGGACTGTTGATGTCATATACCATATCACGGATGCCGTCTATGATTACAAGCCCTATGTCCGGTGTATTATAGATAGCCTGTTCGACAATCCTGATACGCTGTTCGGGCGTGTATTTCCTCAAAGCGAGAAACTCCAGATGTTCATTGTCCCTGTCATCAGGAAGACCGGCCAGCCGTAAAATACGTTTCATGACTTTCAGACAGTGATAATGGCTTTGTTCTGTGTCCACATAAAGAATCTTCCTTTTATCTTCCGGAAGTTCTGCCACATACCGCAGTACCGTACCGTTTTTCAATGCGGCGGCTACGATAGCCGATACATTGAAAGTCTTTTTACTCTTGGCTTTGCCGATGGATGCACTGAAATTGCCCAGTGTACCAATGACCGAACCTTGCACTTTTAGAATCTCAGGTGCTTTTTCGTAGATTTTCGACAGACTCAGGCGTGAAGCTTGCCAAAGGATTATTGCCTGTTCTGCCGAAATCTCCTTTATTTCTTTCATATAGTCCATAAGCATACCTCCCATTATTTCCGTCCTCCTGTTTTCTTCCCGGCAAGCTCAAGAGCCAATTCCGCATCTACGATAATCTTGCGCCCTATCTGGGTAATCGCCTTGTCTATCTTACCGCTTTTCTTTATGCGGTTGGCAGTGGGCAGACTGCACCCGAACAGTTTGGCTATACCGAGTATTCCGTACACATACTTCTTTTCCGTGTCTGTAACGGGTTGCGGCAATGCTTCGGCCTGACCTGAAGCGTGCTTACTCAGGAATATGAATTCTTCGCCTGTCATCTGCCAGACGGGTTTTGATAATAATTCTTGGATATTTGTCATCGTCCAATCTATTTAGTCGTTAAACAATCAGCCCTGCGCACTGGCTGTTATTTCTGTTCTCGAACGATGCAAAATTAGGTAGGGTTATGAGTGGTAAGGATGGGGACGGTACAAACTGAATATCATTGTATCTTATTGAATATCAGAAAATAAAAATACCACTCAAAAATTATTTTGAGTGGTAAAAGTGGAACTTTCGTAAAGTATCAGGATATATCACGGATTATCTGAATATATGTTCCATTTCCTTGGCGAAATTTTGGTTGCTGTCACTGGGGAAATCTGAAACAGGCTCCTTGTACTTGGATTTGTAGTAGCTGTCGTCAATATCCAGCAGTTTCAGTATTCTGTCTTTCCATTTGTCCCTGTCCTGTTTGGAGAGTTTCTCGCTCATCAGGAATATCAGATAGCATACACGTATTTTCTCTCTCGGTTTTATTTTCAGCTTACAGTTGCAGGGGTGAAGATTCATATTGGCATAGAAATCCAGTGCGGAAATTTCTTCGAACTGTTCTCCTATGCACACCTCATGAATGAGCGAAAGTAATTTCATGCTGAAATATTCCTGTTGTTCTTCTGTCGTTTCCTGCTGACTGATTGGCTCGCTTGATTTATTCTCTTGCTTTCCGTCAGGAATGTATTTCTTCAATATATCCAGAAAAAGGCAGCTTTGACGGTATATGTCCGCACAACAGTTCTTCATGTATTGGAATGCCTCTGTTCTTGCAGCCTTTTGCTGATCATAGAGTTTGTTCAGTTTGGCTTTTTCCCTGTCATATTCAGCCTTGCAGCGTTCATATTCTTTCTCTGCCTGTTTTTCCTCTTCGGCTGTATGCTCCCTGTAACCAATGGAATCATACCTGTTGTTGGCTTCATTCAGCGGCTTGCTCAGACTTCTTGTAACATCCAGCTGGGCTTCAATTTCCTGAGAATACCTTTCCATGTGCTGATAGCAAGCACGTTCTATGGCTCTGTCACTTAACGGGCGTATCTCATAAGCCTGTATGCTCTTTTCTATTTCAGTTTTCAGGCTGTTGAGTATCAAGGTGTATTGCTCTTTTTGCTTGTCAAGCACCAGTTCAAGGATAGCGGCTTCAAAGGATTTCATGTCATTATACTCCTGATAGAAATCCGATATGAATTTCTGCCTGTCAAAAGAAAAAGCGTAATTATCTATATAGTCTCTGTATATTCTGTTGAGTTCTCCATATTGGGGAATCATCGTCTGTATCTTTCCTGCCATATACTTTATATTATGGGTTCTTGTCCTTGTCAAGGAATAAGGTCAGTTCTTCTTCCACTTCTTCTATACTCGGTAGGGCAGATTTCAGATTTTCGGGTACTGCCTTGCTCAATTGATAGTCGCTGATACCTATCGGCTGGTCATATCCAGCCAAGGCATATTGTGCCACGACCTCATCCTTACCCCTGCACAGCAAAAGACCGATGGTCTTGTTATCATTTTCTCCCCTCAGTTTATCATCTACAACATTGATATAGAAATTTAACTGCCCTGCATATTCCGGTTTGAATGGCGTTGCTTTCAATTCCACGACGACATAGGCGTGGAGCTTGATATTATATAGAATCAGGTCGGCGAAAAAGTCACTGTCCCCAATCTGGAAATGTTTTTGTCTGGCAACAAAAGCAAAGCCGTTACCCATTTCCAGCAAGTAACGGGTTACATGCTTTACCAACTGTTCTTCTATATCCCTTTCGTCAGCCTTTTCCTTTGCTCCTGCCAAGTCAAAGATATACGGGTCTTTTAACAGATAATTGGCAAGATCGCTTTGAGGTGCCGGAAGTGTGGCAGTGAAGTTGTTTACCTTGTTACTCTTGATTTGTCTGTCATACAGATTACTTTCAATCTGCATTTTCAGCACATTACTGCTCCAACCCATTTCTACAGATTGTTTCATATACCAATACCTTACGCCCAATGGTAGCGGATTATTGAGTATGACCATATGGCTTGCCCAATTTATTCTTGCAATCGGTGACGCCAAGAATAAATCTTCTATATCCTCTATTTTTATTTTATAGATGGTTGCTACTGTTTTTGCTACATTCTGAAATTGCGCAGGAACCTCCTGCGTAATTTCTAAAGATTGATTATCAGCTGATTGTATTTGCGCAGTAAGCTCCTGCGTAAATTGTCCGCTATTGAGCTTAAGGACTTCATTAGTAATGTTTTGAATATTTGGGACCGACAGTATTGAATCTGCTTCAATAAAACTACGAAGTACATTTAACGGATATAAACGGGCAAACTGGCACATATAAGTAAGATTACGTTCCGAATATCCCTTCTTTTCAGGATAATTGAATCTGATTGCCTGTGCCAATTTTTTGATAATTTTACCACCCCACCCATGTAGGTGTTGGTGGTACAGTATATAATTCCCCATTTTCCAGTAATGGAACAACATCTGGGCATTGGCTGCGGTAATGAGTCGGACTTGTGCCTGTTCTATTTCCGAACCGACAGCATGGACAAAGGCATCAAAATGACCTTTCTTTATATTATGTTCGTTGTTATTTTCCATATCACTAACTATTACTTAACAAAGATAACTCTAATAATGGATAATCTGTGAAACTGACTGATACTTTTAGAGTTGGTTAAACTTGTTCATTGCATTGGCCTTAATATCGTCTGCTATGTCAATGTAAGGCTTCATGGCTTTATAATCACTGTGCCCTGTCCATTTCATTACAACCTGTGCAGGAATACCGAGAGCCAGTGCATTACAGATGAATGTCCTTCTTCCTGCATGTGTGCTGAGTAATGCGTATTTCGGTGTAACTTCATCTATACGTTCATTTCCTTTGTAGTAGGTTTCACGTATAGGTTCGTTAATTTCTGCCAGTTCTCCCAGTTCTTTCAGATAATCATTCATTTTCTGATTGCTGATAACAGGCAATGCCATGTGGTTTTCAAAATGGATGTCCTTGTATTTTTCAAGTATGGCTTTACTGTACTTGTTCAGCTCAATACTCAGACTGTCTGCCGTTTTAACGGTGGTGACTTCTATATGGTCGGACTTGACATCACTTCTCTTTAGGTTACGAACATCTGAATAACGCAGACTGGTAAAGCAACAGAACAGGAAAACATCCCGGACACGTTCCAGATACTGTTTGTCTTTGGGTATCTGATAGTCTTTTAGTCTGTTCAACTCTTCCCATGTCAGGAAGATTACCTTCTTGGGGGTGGTTTTCAATTTCGGTTTGAACGTATCGTATGCTATATTCTGGTGATAGTCTTTCTTGAAGCTCCATCGCAGGAACCATTTGAGGAATCCCATTTGTTTACCGATGGTACTGTTTCTCATGTCTTTCTTGTCACGCAGGAAATTGATATACTCGTTCAATCCGAACTCATCGAAATATTCAAAGGTCACATCTTCCTTGAACTCCTTGAGGTGATTTTTAACGGCTGCAAACTTTTCGTATGTGGATTCAGTCCAGTTATTCTGATTGCCGCATTCTTTTACAAATTCATCGAACACCTCCCAAAAACTTATCTGTGCTTCTTCCTGCTGTTCTTCGTTGGCATTCTTCATCCGCAGGTTGAATGCATCCTTTAGTTGTTGGGTAGTTGGCATGGTTTCCTGTACCTCAAACTCCTTGAACACATTTTGAATTTCGGCATAGTATTTCAGCAGATCGGCATTGATTTCAGATGCACTTTGCTTTAATTTGTTGGTACACCCGTTCTTTACTCGCTGCTTGTCGGAATCCCATTTGGCTACATCGATGCGGTAACCCGTTGTAAACTCAATGCGCTGGCTTGCGTATATGACGCGCATACGGATGGGTACGTTCTCTACGATTGGCACACCGTTCTTTTTCCGGCTTTCCAATGCAAAAATGATGTTTCGTTTGATATTCATAATTGGGTGCGTTTGAAATTCTACACCCAAATATACACCCAATATTTGGAATAGCAAAAGATATTCAGAAAGATTTAGATTTACTATGTATTCCAAATTGTGTGTGATTATCAGTAATTTGCAATTTTATGATATTTCTTGAATGTATAGGTTCGAGAGCCTGTCTCTCCGCTGGAAAGAATTGTAAAACAAAGAAAATCCCTGTAAATTAATACTTTACGGGGATTTTTTATTTTTTGATGTATAGTAAAAATAGGCATATCAAAGTATTCTTTCGGTGTACCTTATTACGGATCACCTGTAAAATATGGAGAGTGTTGCAAAGCTGTTTTCATTTCGCATCAGAAAGCATACTTTTGCATGGAACTATACATACGTATGTGCAGGGTTATATATGTGTACGTACAGTCTTATGCGTACATATGTGATATCCTCATGCCCAAAAAGTGTTTTTTAAAAGATCAAGAACTTTTCAAAAAAGAAGACGACCTTTTTAAAAAATAACAGGAACTTTTTTAAAAACGTCTTGATCTTTTTTATTGCTGCCAATACATCGTAAACCGTCATTCTGTGGAGGTACAAACTTTTCATGTGTACTTTTTGTGGGGAAAAAGCCTAAAATACCCTACTTTATATCAAGCCGAAACAATTTATAAAAAAAGAATATATAGCTGAAAACAAGGATGTTATGTAAAAATATGCTTCAAAACGTTGTGAGAGTATGAGAACATGAATAAGAGCAAGTATTTTTATCCTTACTACATAAATAGTTTATAATAAACCTGTTATATATGCAGTGAGGGTATGAGGGTATACATGGTTCGAACTTTTCTTAGAAACATGCAAAACGGCTATATTCCACGATATAGGAATATATGCCGTTTTGATAGAGGGGAAATTTTTTTATGGTATATAATTCCAATAATCCATATTTGTAACGATTTGAACTATAATTTTACGATCTCCTTCTCGTATTTCGTTGGGAGCATTCTGAGATGCATAAGATATTTTTGCGCCCACTCCTTTTGCTTTTAACATTTTATTGGGAACTCCTTTCTTTATAAGTGCATTGACTACAGCGTCTGCACGTTTTTGGGATAGTTCCATATTGTATTGTGATGATCCTTTTGCATCAGTACATCCTGTAATGAGATATTTTTTGCTTGTGTCTGTCAGCATAATTTGAGCTATTTCATCAATGATAGTAGCTGCTTTAGGAGTTATTTCTGTTTTATCAAACTCAAAATAGATATTGTTGAATAAATCACATAAAACATTGGGCTGGTTTGGAGTCTCTACAATTTGTTTCATGATTATAGGTTTTTCTATTTCTTTTTCTATGATTTTTTCCACATATTGAATTTCCGGTTTGACTTTTAGGGATTTACCACCAATGCGCCACATCAATCGAATGCTTCCTTGCCATGAATTGGCTATATGTTTGTATGGCATGATGAGATAGTCTCCTTGGAGTCCTATGCCAATGTTGTCATTAAGCCACATATTCACGCCTATTCCCAATGAAATAGGGATAAGATTTTGTTTATCCTTCCCTTCTTTAGTATAATCATTTGACAGATTCCATCCCATCTCCTCACTGTTGAATTCTTCCATCCCCTTATAATTGATCTTAAAATTCTTGTACATATAGTTGACCCCCATTCGAAGAAAAGGATCAATATAATTTGAATGGAAATATTCACCTAGGCGCCACTGTAAACCGATTCCTGTCATACCTAGCCATCTTGATTCCTTACCGTTACGGACAGGATCGGAACTGTAGTCTAATGTTCCTTGTAAATCTAGATAAAAATGAGAGTTAAGTTCACGAGCAAAATATAGATTTCCTCCGAAAATGAAATCTTTTTTGTTAGTACCTACAGTGTAACCGCCTTTATTATTAGTATGGAAATTAATAACATTAAAACGTGTCATTTGAAGTCCGGTTGCGCCTATACCTATTTCCCATGCTTTTTTATTATTATCGGTTGTTCCATTCTTTGCGCTTTTTTGTGCATTTATAGGTAAACCGAAACATAATACTGAGGTAAAGCATAGTATGAGATGGATTTTATGTATATATATTTTCTTCATATTTTTATTCTTCATAGATAACTTGTACTTCGGGCAACTCATAAGAGCTGTTATAGTTTTCAATAATAAATGTTTTTTCATCCTTTCCTTTTCGGAGATAACCTTGATAATATCTATAGAAATATGAACTATTGCCATTGTCAATGTATATGGATGAATTTAAAAACGGTGCGAATACTTTGAACGTTGGAACTTCTGCAGAAGATCTGTTATTAGAACTTGATGCTTCTTGTGAACCAGCTGTTGAGGTATATCTGAATGTGATATATGCCATTTTAAGTTTGTTGGCTTCTTCTTCAGTATAAGCTATCGGTTCTACATAGTCCATTCCATTTTCTTTAACGACACGTGTGGTCGATGATTTGTAAATTCTTGTAAAGTCTATTTTTGAAAAATCCAATTCACCTTCTGCAGATGAGAAACTGGGTGCTTCTCCATTGGATATTATTTTTAATTTTAATGTTTTTAGCGTAGGTCCCATTTGATAAGGAGCTAATAAACAAATACCATTCCATTGGAAAGTTTCTCCATAATAAGGCTCTCTAGCTTTTACAGTGTAATAAACGTCACTTCCATCCCAATATTCAGATTGATTGTTTTTGAATTTTCCGGGATTTTCTTGAATGAACCGATAGGTATAAATATAGTAATAGTATCCTCCATTATTTGAACTAGAATTTTGGCTTGAATATAATTTTTTGTCTGACAAAATACTGTTGGGATTATTTTTATCAGAGACTCTATATGCGTCTAAATTCCTTGAACCACTATTAGGTAAATAAGAAGGGATATTTTGCCATTGGTCTTCCGGATTAACTTTTCGTTGTATATAGAAATATAGATACTGATAATCGTATAATGAATTTGAATTATCGCGAAGGATCATTCTCATGCGTACTCTATTGGGAACATATGTGTTTTTAGCGGATTCTTGCGGTGTCTTTCCGGCTAGGGTTACTTCTTTTACCGTTCCCCAGCGTAAGTTTATGTCTTGTATTTCGGGTAAATCTTCTTTAGGTACAATAAACTCTCCGTTTTCATTGGTTATGTAAGTTTTTTCTGCATTGATACCCGGCATACCTTTTACTTGAGCTTTGGGTGCGATTTGTCCAGTTTCATCATATACTTTATAGAGTACACCTCCATCAGTTGTGCGTACATATTCACCATATTCTGATTGAGAATATTGTGCAATAACATTAGGTATACCCTTAATGATGGTAACTTCTGTTCCCGGTTTTCCTGGTTCTCCGGGTTTGCCGTCTTTGCCATCTTCTCCGTCTTTGCCATCTTTTCCGCGTAGATAGTCATAAAAATCATTTAACGTATTTTTTTCACAGTTCCATACTCCACCATTTTTGTGATCGATAAGTGCGTCTGTTGTACCACAACGTTTAGCTAAGTCATTTTTCCACAGTTCATGTGCTGACAAACCATTGCTTCCGTTTATTCCGTCTTTACCGGCTAAATAATTGAAAAAATCATATTCTGAAACTTTGTCAGAAGGCCATTTTTGTCCTGGATTTTTAGGATCATTAATATTGCCTGTTCCTACAGTTTCTTTCCATAGTTCATAAGTGGATTTTCCATTGTTACCATTTGTTCCACTGAGGTAAGTATAGAAATCTGCCATTGTAATTTTATCTTTGGCCCATGCTGAATTATTTTTGTCTTTGATTTTGTCATTTTTGACATCATTCACCCATAATTCGTATGCAGATGCTCCGTTAACTCCTTTTTCTCCTTGAGCTTTTATTCCTGTATCAGTAGTACCTATCCACCAATTTCCGTTATTACCTATATGGGGAGATATGCCATCATCTCCTTTCTCTCCTTGAGCTTTTATTTTTGTATCGGTAGTACCTATCCACCAGTTCCCATTTTTTATAACCGGGGTAAGTCCGTCCGTTCCTTTATCACCTTGTTCTCCTTTGGGGCCTTGCACTGCAATCCCTGTATTGGATGTGCCTATCCACCAGTATCCGTCTTTAATGAAAGGGGTTAAGCCGTCGCTTCCTTTTTCTCCTTGAGCTTTTATTTTTGTATCGGATGTATTGATCCACCAGTTTCCATTAGGACCAATATAAGGGGATGCTCCGTCTTTACCATTTTCTCCTTTTTGACCTTGAGCGGGAAAATTTGTATCATGATTGCCAATGTACCAATTACCATTTTCACCAACATGTGGAGTAATACCATTTTCACCATCTTTCCCTTTTAAATATAAAAAGAAATGTTCCATTGTTGTTTGGTTTTTGGGCCAATTTATATTGCCGTCAGCAACAGATTGTTTCCATAATTCATAAGCGGAAAGTCCGTCTTTTCCATTAATTCCATTCTTTCCATCTTTGCCGATAGCTTTGATTTCTGTGTCTTTATTGCCGATATACCAATTTCCATTTTCACCAATATGAGGTGATTGTCCGTCTCTTCCGCTAAGAAAATCCCAAAAATCGGCTTCTGTATTTTTTGAAGAGGGCCAAATGAGCGAAGGGTCATGAGGGTTGGTGACATTACCTTGGGTGATCAGGATTTTCCATTGATCGTATGCAGACATTCCATCTTTTCCTTTGTCTCCTTTTTCTCCTTTTATATAAACTAAAAAGTCTGCTAAATCAACTTGGGTGGAAGGCCAGTTTATATGACCGGTTTCAACTTCTTCTTTCCATATCTCATAAGCGGATTTGCCATTGGTTCCCTGAGGACCTTGGGGTAATTCAAAATCAATACTGCTGCACGAGAAAAAAAATGTGCAAAGTAGCACTGATAATACATAAATTTTGCATTTCTTTTTTGTATACATGACTATAAATAATTAAAAATGAATTACTTTTTGTTGTTACATATTTGATAAACTCAGTTCTGCTTTATTGAATACTGTATCGTTGGGGGTGTTCATGCAATTTTATATTTTAGGTTATTCTACTGTGTGCGATTTACATTATAATAATATTCACATTTTATTTAGGTGCAAAGTTCTATATTTGGTGCTAAAAAGAAGTTGCGTATTTAAAAGATTTGTTTGCATATAATCAATCTTTTCTTTTATATCTGCATAAAAAGGTTTCCTATTTTTCTTAATGTTCGTTTTTGGATAGTTTTAAATGGTAGATACTTCATATGATTTTACATAAGGAGTATATGTGATAAGTTTTTTCATATATTGATGGTGGATTATGATTAAGTTTTGTGATATTTGTTTTTATATGACGTATAGAAACTCTTAAAATAGATCCATATACCGAGATCAGGAAACAAACTTATTCTTAGCTTCAGTATGTATGATGGAGATAAGTATATTCATAATCTTTAGGATGCGGGATGTTTGTTTAATCGTTTGCGGAAACAGAATATGTTTCGAGAGGAGGTGTACCTTTTGATTCTTCTCCTTTTTTACGTATTTCGTTAGGAGTGGCTCCAATATTCCTTTTACAGTAGGTCGTAAAATGGGAAAATGTCTTGAAATGATAGTCCAACATTATTTGTTTGATGGGTAGGGTACTTTCTTTTAACTTGAATTCAATTTCATAAGATGTTTGCTTTTGTAACCATTGATATGGTGTATCTCCATGAAAGTTTTTTTTGAATAACTGTGTGAAAATAAGGTCGTTATATCCGCATAGAATAGCTAATTCTTTGGCAGTTCTGCAAGCTTTGTAATGTGTCATGACGGATACGAAAAACTGAAGATCATTCGAAAGGGCATAACGGAAAATGGAGGCAATTTCGTTTTTGCTATAGCAAATTTTAAATAATGAGAACAGCTCATATTCTTTGGCTCGATGTAAGTCGGGAATTTCTGTTCCATTTTTCATGTAATCGACCAGCAAATCCAAGTAGGAACGTATTAACGGATAAATGGGAAGAACTTCTACCGGTTTTACTTCTTCGATGGATATGTCTTGTAGATATTCTATTATTCTGCTATGTAGATAAGGGGCCACAATATTACATGCATGGATGACGAGTTGTACATCATCCATTGTTTTGATTTTACATTTATGTAAGCTGCTGATAAAGAAAAATTCATTTTGCACTGCTATCAGAGGCATTGATTCCATTTGATCTCTGAAGAGACATAAAGATCCTTTTAGTACAAAACAAACTTGGAATTCATGGTTTTCATTCAGATTTTGGATAATTTCTCCCTTGCCTATATGAAGATATCTGAATTGGCTGAATCTGGATAGTGCAAGAGGATCACGGTATAAATTCTTTAGTAAAAATAGCATTTCCATATATTATAAACATTTTAAGATAAAAAAAGTTTTGATATATCTATCCCGGGCAAATATAACTTGATATTTAAAATGTTTTAAAGCTATAGAAGGAATATGCAACTAAATCATTGCTAATATGAAATTGAATCTTCTGTTTAAGAACGAGTTTATCAACATATGAAATTATAAGGTATTTAAGGCCGGATGTTTTGGATAGTAGCTTATAAAGTGGAAGATGTTTACTGATTTTTTATGAGTGAATGTAAATAAGTGATTTGGAATGGAGAAAAATTTAAGGATCTTTTCCTTATTGTTTACAAGATAACAATAAGGAAAAGATCCTTAAATTTAAATTATTGCTGGTATTGGCCATTCACTATAACATTTTTCATACGAATATTGTGAAAAGCATCTTTATTCCATTGGGAAAATTTAGTTTCGATCTTTACATCTTTAAATGAAAAATTGGATAACTCATACTCAGCTTCATTTTTATTCACATTTAGAAATTTGTCACATTTCAGTTCTATGTTGTGCATCGTGATATGGCTTCCGTAGGATTTAGGAATCGTTGTTCTTCCTTTCAAGTCATAAAATTGTTTCCATGACGAAACTCCTAGTAAAGCCTTGCAGAAGCCTTTTACATTTTCTACTGTGATGTATTCATAGTGTTGCGGAGTATCAGGCCGCATTTTCAATAGAAGTAGTTCATTACCGCCTTCTGCTCTGCAATTGCGCATTAATACATTATAGACATGGATGGACTCGCTGCCACAAGTCATGCAACTGCCAGTAGTATGATCAAAGAAACAATCTTCTATTAGAATGTTTTTATTGGGACCGTTATAAGTATCCTGATCGGCATAAGGTCCTTTTCCACCTTTAAAGCAGATGGCGTCATCATTTACAGTAAACCGGCATCCTTTAATATGAAAATTGGTACATACATCCATATCTATACCGTCCGCACTAGCTGATTTTATAGGTTTGATAGGAGAGAAAATTCGTAGATTGAGTAATTTCACTTTATCGCAGCGATAATAATGGCTGGTCCAAAAAGGAGAGTTCTGTAAAGTCACATCAGCAACCTGCACATTACGGCAATGAGCTATGTAAAGTAGGCGTGGTCGCATTTCGTCCTTGTTTGTACATTGAGGATTCCATTCGCGACGTAGGCGGAAAGCTTTCCAGTAGGGAGTGCCGTTTCCGTCAATTGTACCTTTGCCGCTAATTGTAAAGGTATCTAACCCGTCGGCATTGATTAATGCACCGAAGTATTTGCAGTATTCACCTTCAATGCGAGTCATGAGGAGAGGGAAATCCATAATGTTCTCACTACCTAGTAAGGTGGCGCCTTTTGACAAATAAAGATGAGTCCCTTGTTTGAAAAAGAGGGAACCGCTTTTATAAATTCCTTCAGGGATGTAAATGACCCCACCGCCATTGGCTGCCGCTTCGTCTATGATCTTTTGTATTTTCTGTGTTTGAACGATATGGGGATTGCTTTCAATTCCATAATCGGAAAGGTCGTATTTTTTTCCTAAGGAGTCAGGATGGACCACTTTAGTTTGGAGAAACCATTCGGAGATAGGAGTACCATCAGGAAACACATTTTGTTTTCTTTGTTCTTTTTTTGCCATTGAGGGTACTATTATGCTCAAGCATAACAGGAGTGATAGTAATTGTTTCATAAATAAGTTTTTCATTTGGTTCATATTATGTGGATGACAAAGAAAAACAATAACAGTCAATTGTATCTGTATTTATTGTTTTATTCAATGGAAAATTGTACGGCTTGATTCTTTTCATTAAGGCGGATGGTTGTGATATAGAGAACTTCCTTAGTCTGGAAAGAACAATTCAGGAGCCTTTTTTTATCTGCACAGTCGTTTCTCCAAACTTATAAAAGCTTGAATAAATCGCGCTTTTTGCCCTGTTTATACTATTTTCCATCTATGTAGATTCTTTTCCATATTTTCAGAGGTTTGTGGCTGTTCCGGCTATTTTTTATTCATGGCATTATATCTAGTTTTGCCATGTTCCTTGATGAAGAAATGAAGGGATTAGATTTTATGTATAACTTTAATTAATTACAAATGAAAGACTCGGAGAACAAACTATCGGGAAGTATGCATTCTTTTAAAAGGATGCTTTCCTTTGGTATTCTTATGGTAATTGCGATGACCCTGTTTGCTCAGGTTAAGAATGTATCGGGCGTGGTGCTTGATAAAAAAGGGGAGAGCATAATTGGTGCCAGTGTATTGGTGAAAGGTACTACTAATGGTACGATTACCGATTTTGACGGTAATTTTGTTTTGAGGAATGTGGCCGACAATGCCATTTTGCAGATTAGTTTTGTCGGATATCAAACTTCAGATGTATCAGTTAAGGGACAGAACAATATTAAGGTGGTATTGTCAGAAGATACTGAGACATTGGATGAGGTGGTAGTCATAGGATATGGCTCGGTTAAGAAAAGCACTTTGACGGGTGCGGTTGCCAAAATGGATTCTAAGGCAATAGAGGATCGTCCTTTGGCTCGTGCAGAGAATGCTTTGCAAGGTCAATTGGCTGGAGTGACAGTACGTAATACAACAGGTGAGCCGGGAGCCGATATGCAGATCCGTGTCCGCGGTGCGGCTTCTGTCAATGCAAATTCCGATCCACTTTATGTGGTTGATGGGGTGCCTATGAATACGTTGAGCGGATTGAATCCTTCGGATATCGCTTCCATAGAAGTTTTGAAAGATGCTGCTTCTGCTGCGATTTATGGTTCACGTGGTTCCAATGGAGTTGTTTTGGTTAGTACTAAACAAGGTAAGAGTGGAAAAGCGAAGGTGGCGTTCAATGCTAGTTTCGGTGTACAGACATTAGAGAAAAAAATGGATGTGCTTAATGCGACGGAATGGATGGAATTTAAATTGAGATGGAATGATGCAAACTATTTGCAGGAAGCGAAGAAATTGGGTTTGACTAGTGCCAGTATAAAGGATGATAATGCCACACGTTTGTCTAATCTCGGAATTCAGGCAGATACGGCAAACTCTTATCTGGTTGTTTTTGATGAACGTTGGTTTAACTATTTGGGAGATGACATGAGGAATGCGCATACTTATACTCCCAATCCGGAACAACTTAGCCTGTTGGATTGGCAGGATGAGTTTTTTCGTAACTCTATCGTACAGGATTATAGTTTGAATGTTTCGGGAGGGACGGAAAACACATCTTATTTATTCTCAGGTGGATATATGAATCAGGCTGGTATCGTTACCGGTACGGGATATGAAAGATTCTCTTTTCGTGCCAATATTGAATCAAAGATAAACAAATATCTTACAATAGGTATGAATATGGCTCCTACGTATATTGTGCAGGATGGTTCCGGACAGGCAAATGGTAAGGATTCCCAGGTACATCAGGCTTTGTATGCTACACCGGTATCGGAACCGGGGGTAGGATATATGACAAATGTTGATCCGAATCCCTATTATCTTTGGGCGGGAAGCACATCGAGTCCGGTTTATAATATGGAGAAGAATATCAAACAGAATAGAATGATGCGTTTGGTTGGGAATGCTTTCGTACGTATCACTCCGTTTAAAGATTTCAGGGTAGAACTTTCTGCTTCGGCTAATTATTATGATTTGGATGGAAATGATTATAAGTACACTAGTACAACCGGTAGTTGGGCGCAGGGAGAAGGACAAAACTCTTCGGGGGGGCATAATACGGAAAGAAAATGGAGTACTCTTTTGCAGGCTCTTGCAAATTATGACCATGTTTTTGGCAATCATGGAATTAGTGTAATGGCGGGTTTTTCTTCCGAACAGAGTAATCTTGGTTTCAGTACGGCCCAATCTTTTAACAAACCATTTCCCAATGATGCCATAACAGGTTCCTTTGATGGTTCGAAAGTTACAGCAGGAACTAATACGGTAACAGAGAAAACAGCCAATAAATTGTTGTCTGTGTTTGGACGTTTGCAATATAATTATGCAGAACGTTATATGTTGTCCGGTAGTTTGCGTTATGATGGCGGTTCCGTATTCGGAGCTAACAATAAGTGGGGCATCTTTCCGGCTGTTTCCGGAGGTTGGTTAGTGTCAAATGAGAAATTCTTTAAAAATTGGAGAATGTCTTGGTGGAATACATTGAAGCTGAGGGCTAGCTATGGTGTGACCGGTAATAATTCTATCAGTAACACGGCTGCTTATCCTACTTTGTCTGCAGGAAATTATGCAGGTGCTCCCGGTTATAAGGCAAATTCTTTAGGTAATGCTGATTTAGGTTGGGAAAAAACACATAGTACTGATGTTGCGCTTGATTTAGGATTCTTCAATAATAGAATTCAATTGTCGCTGGATTGGTATACCAAGAATACGACTGATTTGTTATATCAGGTACCTGTGGAAGGAGCTTCCGGTTTTACTACCGTTTGGGATAATTTAGGAGATATCCATAATGAAGGCTTTGAGATCGAATTGAATACGCATAATCTCACAGGAAAATTTTCATGGAGTACGTCATTCAATATGTCATATAATAAAAATGAGGTGAAAGCTCTAGGGAAAGATAATACTCCGGTATATTCGGGATTTGATAAGAACAATCCGTCTAATATTCTGACTGTGGGAAAGCCTGTTAATACATTCTATATGTATGATGCAATAGGTGTATGGAAAAATCAAGCTGAAATTGATGCTTATAGTGCTGCCCATGGAGGAAAGCCGGTTACTTTTGAAGGAAAACAAATTGTACCGGGTGATATCCGATACAAAGATGTAAATAATGATGGTGTGTTCGATAAAGATAATGACAGGGACTATTTAGGTAGTCCTACTCCTAAATTAGTATTTGGAATGACGAATACTTTTACTTACAGAAATTTTGATTTGTCTATCTTGATGACAGCTCAGACAGGAGGAAAGATTTTTGGTGTATTGGGACGTGCCATTGACCGTCCGGGTATGGGGGCTAAAGGGAATGCTTTAGGACATTGGAGAGAGGCATGGTGGTCGGAAGATGAGCCGGGCAATGGAAAAGTACCTTATATTTTAAGCTCTACTACAGGTGCTACGTTAGACTCCCGATGGTTATATTCTTCCAATTATCTGCGTATCAAGAATTTGACTTTGGGGTATAAATTACCTATTAATCCTAAATTTATTTCCTATGCACGTGTATATGTATCCATTGAAAATCTAGCTAAATGGGATAGTTATTATGGAGGGTACTCTCCGGAGGCGGCCAATACGGCAGCCAGTTCCTCACCCGGAGGTAGCAGTGCTTTGGGATTGGACTATGGTGGTTATCCTTCACCGAGAATTTACACTTTGGGTATCAACGTTAATTTCTAATAAAAATATAGAGCTATGTTCAAATTAAAAAATATATTGCAATTGAGTGCATTGATGTTCTTTGTTATGTCGTGCGATGATTATTTGGAAACTCCTCCTGCTGATTTAATGACCTCTGATGGTTTCTATCAGACTCCCAGTCAGTCTGAACAAGGGGTGGTAGGTATTTATTCCGATTTGCGTGAACTTGCCAATTCAGAGTATTTATTGATGTCTGAATGTCGTTCGGATAATGCATGGACAGAACCAAGACCTAATGGGTTGAGAGATTTTTCAGAGATAAGCACATTCAGAGCTACCAGTGATTTGGCAACTTTTAATAGTGTATGGAATACATGGTATAAAGTAATTTATGATGCGAATACTGCTATTGCCAAAATAGCAGGATGTAACTTTGAATCGAATGATAAGATTAAAAAGCAGTTTATGGGCGAAGTCTATTTTCTGAGAGGATGGGCTTATTTTGAGTTATCACGCCTTTTTGGTAATGTTCCGATTATTGATGCTCCTTTATCGCCTAGTGAAGTGAAGAAAGTACCTCAATCGTCTGCACGGGAAGTTTTGGATAATATAGTGGTTCCTGATTTGATTAATGCGCAGACGATGCTTCCTCTAAAAGAAAATATGGTGAGTGCGAATGGAACTTCGATTGTATTGCAGGGGCGTGCGGACAAGATGGCGGCAGAAGCTATGCTGGCACGTGTGTATATGACTTTGGCGGGTTTCCCATATTATGATTCCGATGCCAAGATATTAGCTAAAAAGCAATTGGAAATTGTGTTGAATTACTCAAAATCCAATCAGAATAAATATTGGGCTCCGACACTTGATGAATGGAGAAAGCAGTGGATGCCGAGCACGGATTATTATAATAAATACTCTATTTTTGCTATTCAGTATCGTACGGGAGGAACAGGCAACAGCGCTTTGTTTAATTTCAGTATGGCTCTACCTCCTTCCTATACGAATAGAAGAATCTTTGGAAATGAAATTTATGTGGAAAAGAGTTTGATGTATGAATTTGATAAAATTTATTCTGATGGGAAAAAAGATGGAAGAGGGAATGGTTTTTCTGTTCTGACAGGATATGAGGCAGAGCCTAATTATCCGGCTTATACGAATACAAAAGAGAAATTGATTTTGGAAGATGGTTCGCAAGTGGATGTTTATACAAAATCAATGTTTTATAAGTTTATGCCTAGTAAACGGAAGATAGCGGAACTTGGGATGTCACTGACTCCGGAAGTCACAATGAAAGACGATAATGACTGGCCTGTAAATCTTCCTATTTTACGCTTGGAAGATATGATGTTGATGTATGCTGAGTTATTGGTTGAAGAAGGTAAAATAATGGAAGCTGTAGCTTATGTGAATGATATCCGTAAAAGAGCCGGTTGTGATGAGGTGAATACGGTAAGTGCTGCAGATGCTTTGAAATTGATAAAACGGGAGCGTAGAATAGAATTAATGGGAGAAGGAGTGCGTTGGTTTGATTTGGTGCGTTGGGGGGAATGGCAAACGGAAATTCAAAGTTTATTTGATAGTTATCATAATCCGGATGGTACCGATAAGAATAATGTAAAGACAGGACGTTATTTATATCCTATTCCATTGAATCAATTAAATGTGACTCCGGGATTATATAAACAAAATGAGGGATATTAAGTATATAAGTTAAACAAAGTTAGTTTTGAAGGTGAAAAGGTAAAGAGGTGTGTCAAAAGCTATTTTTGATAATTGCTTTGTTATGTGGCACACCCTCTTTTTATCGGAAAATAGAGAAGTAGATTATTTATGAAAAATAAAAAGTTGCTTATTGCCATTTTGTGCATATTTGTATTTGATTTGCCGGGGGCTGCTAATCGCATTCGGCAGAATTTTGACTTTGACTGGCAGTTTAGATTAGGAGAAAATGGAGATTTTAGAGAGGTACAATTACCGCATGACTGGAGTGTGGAGTTGGATTTTGATGAAAAAGCAGGAGGAGCGAGTGGTTATTTGCCGGGTGGCATAGGTTGGTATCGCAAATCTTTTATGATTCCGGCGAGTTACAAAAATCAAAAAGTTAGTCTTGTTTTTGATGGTATTTATCATAAAGCTACTATTTTTTTGAATGGAAAGGAGATTGCTTATCATCGTTATGGATATACTTCGTTTGAAACAGATCTGACCCCTTTCCTGAAATATGGAGAGAGTAATGACTTGAAAATCAAGGTAGATCATTCAGAAATTTCTCGCTGGTATACTGGTTCCGGCATTTATCGGCATGTCTGGTTGCAAGTGACTAACCCTGTTCATGTAAAAATGTGGGGAACTTATGTTACGACACCGGAGATAACTGAATCCCAGGCAACGGTCAAGATTGTCACTACTATCGAAAACTCCATGGAGTTACCGACAACAGTGATTGTCCAGCAACGCCTGTTGGATGGTGATGGAAAAATTGTAAAAGCAGAAGGTAAAGAGGTGATGGCCCGGACTACGTTGAAACTTGATAAAGAAAAAACAGCTGAAGTAGTTCAGAATTTGTTAGTCAGCCATCCTAAATTATGGGATTTGGATTTTCCCTATCGTTATACGGTGGAAACCATTATAAAAAAAGGAGGAAAGACAATTGATAAATATCTGACTCCTTTTGGAATACGTTCAGTGAAATTTGATAAAGACAAGGGTTTTTTTCTCAATAACAAACATCTTAAGCTGAAAGGCATGTGCCTTCATCAGGATGCAGGATGTTTGGGAACGGCTGTACCGGATAGGGCTTATGAACGCCGTTTGCTTATTTTAAAGGAATTTGGCACGAATGCTATCCGTTGCTCGCATAATCCTCCTTCTCCGGAATTTCTTAACTATTGTGATTCTATTGGCTTTTTGGTTATAGATGAGGCTTTTGATAAATGGAAATCGGGATATTATGAAGAATTTTTTGATTCTAGCTGGCAGCAGGATATCAGCGATATGGTAATTCGTGACCGTAATCATCCTTCTGTTATCTTGTGGAGTATAGGTAATGAGTTGGCTGAGGCAAAATTAAAAGATGATACAGGGATTGAACGTGCTGGTATGTTGCAGGATTTTGTACATCAACTGGATCCGAGCCGTCTTGTTATGCTCGCTTTGCAGCCGGGATTTGAAGATAAATTTGCTTCGGTGACAGATGTACTAGGGTATAATTATATGGAACCTCGGTTGATTTATGATAAAAAGAAATACCCGGAACGTATTTGCCTGATCAGTGAGAGCTATCCTTATTATAGTAGCATACGTGAATTTGATTCACGTGATTATGATGAGAAAAATCCATGGAATTATGTAATGGAACATGAATATATTTGTGGCTCTTTCATGTGGACCGGTGTGGATTATATTGGGGAGAGTTCAGGTTGGCCTAGTAAGGGATGGCCTTCTGCTCCGTTTGACATGTGTATGTCTGAAAAACCTAGAGGAGGATATTTTCGGGCTTTGTGGAATGAGAAGCCTTTTTTGGGACTTTATGTCATAGATTATAATTTGGATGAAGATCCGGGTAAAGACCATTGGCAAGCACCGGGAATGGTACACGATTGGACTTTTCCTTATCAGGATGCGCGTGTCATGCAGATTCAAACGCCGTCTAATTGTGACGAAGTGATGTTGATAGATCCTAGAGGAAAGGTATATGGACCTAGAAAGCCACGGGATTATATAAATAATACGATTAAATGGAATCAACCTTATCGTCCGGGTAAGGTGGTGGTGATAGGGTATAAAGATGGGATAGAAGTGTGCCGTGACAGTATACAGACTTCCGGAAATAAAGCTGTCCGTTTTACTCTGAAAGCGGATCGGGAACAGTTAAAGGCTGACGGGCAGGATTTATCTCATATCTCTTTGAATTTATATGATGAACAAGGCATCCCCATACGGATAGATGACAGACAAGTGAAAGTGACCGTGGAGGGTAACGGACGTTTGATGGGGATAGATAGTGGCGAGATGCGTCGTAGTGAACGTTTTAGCAGTCATACTTTACCCACTTATTTGGGTCGTGCCCAAATAGTAGTACAGGCAGGGCGTATGCGGGGACAGCTCAAAGTAAAAGTGGAGGTCGAAGGAATGGCATCGCAGGAACTTGTTCTGCTTGTTGGTTAGTAAAGGCTTCCTAATTAAAAAAGGTATTTTAAAAATCACTTTTAAAATACCTTTTTTAATTTTGCGGTATTATTCTGATGTTAAACCGAATGATATGAAAAATCGTATATTTTTTTTGTTGCTCTTCTTTGTTTGTCTGGAATGGAATGCATATGCAGTTATTGATATACAATCTATTCATATTACATCCAGTGACGGATTGGCCAATAATACAATTAGAGATATTTTTCAAGATAAGAAAGGCTTTATCTGGATTAGTACCACTAATGGACTGAGCCGGTATGATGGTCACTCTTTTATAACATTGTTACCGGAAAAGGATAGTCCGATTTCATTAGCGGATTATCATGTCAAGAAGATTGATGAAGATAAAAATGGTTTTTTATGGGTGCTTTCTACTTCAAATGTATTCAGTTGCTATGATTTAAGACATAATTGTTTTGTGGATTTTACAGGATGTGGGGAACACGACCAAGCTTATGCTTATCGTGTAGAAACTGCTAATGGTGATAATTGGTTATGGGATGGACAAAAAGGTTGCAGAAAGATTTCATTTGAAAATGAACATTTTTCCTCTGTGACATTTCAATGTGAAAATGGCAAACTACCTTCTAATAAAGTGAATAGTTTGATTGAAGATTCTAGAGGGAATGTTTGGATTTGTACTCAGGAAGGATTGGTGAAAGTAACAAGAAACAAAATCGAAGTAATTTCTGATATGCATAATTTCAGAGCAGCATTTTCTTATGAGAACGCATGCTTTTTTCTTGCTGATAATGGTGATATTTATGTTTATGATGAGGATGAAAAACTACATTTTGTTCAAAGAATCGGAAAGGATGACGTTGACTTTCATTTTACTACTCATTTTGGCACGAAAGATGATTGGTGGCTTTTTACAACAAAAGGAAGTTACAGGTTTCATTTATCTACCCGGCAGGTAAGATTAGACAACCCGATTAATATCCCCAACGCTCGTTTTGTCAGAGATAATCAGGGGGATTTCTATGTTTTTAATCAGACCGGTGTGTTGCATTATTTTCAGAAGGAAACCGGAATATGTAAAATACTGTCATTGATAGATGCCGCTCAGATGATGCCTGCTGCCGAGGAACGCTATGAAGTAATACAGGATAACAGAGGATTGATATGGATATCTACTTTTGGCTATGGTTTATTTGTGTATAATCCCCAAGAAGATATAATCAGCCATTACACTTATCAGGAGACTGGTAAAAATCTAGTTCATTCCAATTTTCTGCATAGCTTATTACTCGATCACTCGGGAAATGTATGGGTAGGATCGGAGTTTGCCGGTGTTACACTTTTGTCCGTATTAAGTGAAGGATCTTATCGTATTTATCCGGAACATGAGAGTATAAATGATTATGTGAATGCTATACGTACAGTGGTAAAGATGCCCGATGGTGGTTTCTGGTTTGGTACGCGTCAAGGGAATGTTTACGCTTATGATAAAAATTTGGAGGCTGCATCTTGTTATAAGATGCCATACAATTATATTTATGCGGCTTCTTGTGATGGAGATGGTAAATTATGGTTGGGAACCCGTACGATGGGTTTATGTATTGACGGACGTTGGTATCATAAAATGGCAGGTGATACCTTGTCATTGGCACATGAGAATATATTCGATATTTATCGTGATGATAAAAATAGGATGTGGATAGGAACTTTTGGGGGAGGACTGAATTTGGCGGTTTCACGAAAAGACAGGTATGTTTTTCGTAAGTTCCTGACTGGATCCGGTCGTTTGCAGGAAGTCAGGATGATCACTCAGGATAATAAAAAAAGGTTATGGGTAGGAACTAATAAGGGATTATGTGTTTTTTATGGAGATTCCATTATTGCTGATGCTCATAATTATAAACTTTATAATTATGAAAATGGAGATTTGCCCGGATATGAAATTAAATGTATTTTTCGTGATAGTCAGAATCGTATGTGGATAGGAATGTTGGGAGGCGGATTTTCTGTTTGTAACCCTAGTGAGGATTATAGGAACTTGAAATTTGTCCATTATTCCACAACTGATGGTTTGGTCAATAACATGGTAGAGTCTATTATCGAAGATAAGACTGGAAAAATATGGATTGCCACTCAGTATGGTTTATCTCGTTTTTCACCTGATACGGAAACTTTTGAAAATTTCTTCTTTTCAGCTTCTATGCAAGGAAATGTATATAACGAACATGGCGCTGCCATAACTGAAGATGGACTTTTGCTATTTGGAACAAATCATGGAGTCATAGTCATTGATCCTTTGAAAGTAACTTCATCTCCTATGACCCGGAATGTTATTCTAACTAATTTGAAAGTGAACGGAATCACAGTACAGGTTGGTGAGAAGGATTCTCCTTTGACACAGGCGTTAAGTTATACACAGAATATAAAATTAGATTATGACCAGAATTCATTCATTATAGAATTTTCAACATTGGATTATTCTTTGGCATTTCCTTCAAGGTTTATTTATAAATTGAGTCATTTTGATAATGAATGGAGTACCCCTTCTTCTTTGAATTTTGCTTCTTATAAAAATCTTTCTCCCGGCACTTATCATCTGCATGTAAAAGCATGTAATTCTGCTGGGATATGGAGTGATGAAGAAACTGTGCTCAATATTGTTATCACGCCTCCGTTTTGGGAAACCACTTGGGCTTATCTTTTTTATTTTCTTGTCGTTGTTATTGTGTTGTATGTTGCTTTTTGTTTGATACGGAATTTCAATAATTTACGGAATCGCATTCAGGTAGAAACACAGTTGACAGAGTACAAACTCATGTTTTTTACTAATATTTCACATGAATTCCGTACTCCGTTGACAATGATTCAGGGAGCTTTGGAAAAAATAGAGAGCTTGAATAAGATTCCCAAAGAGATGGTTTATCCCATACAGTTGATGAATAAAAGTACGAATAGGATGCTTCGTCTGATTAATCAATTGTTGGAATTTCGTAAAATGCAGAACAATAAACTTTCCTTGATGCTGGAAGAAACAGATGTGATGGTGTTCTTTTATGATATTTATCGAAGTTTCAAGGAAACGGCAGATGACAAACAGATTGATTTTCATTTTGCTCCTTCTACGTCATCTTATAAGATGTTTGTTGATCAAAGTAAATTGGATAAAATAGTCTATAATCTTCTTTCGAATGCTTTAAAATATACTCCTAAAGGAGGAAAGGTTGTTTTTGCAATTATCGTTAATGAGGAAGTGGGGAAATTATTTATATCGGTTAGTGACAACGGCGTAGGGATTCCTAAGGAGAAGCAAGGAGAGCTGTTTTCCCGTTTCATGCAAAGTGGTTTTTCACATAACAGTGTGGGAATCGGTTTACATTTGACTTATGAACTGGTAAATGTACATAAAGGAAGCATTTCATTTGATGAAAATGAGGGAGGTGGTTCTGTGTTTACTGTTATCTTACCGTTAGATTCCAGTGTTTATGGAAAAAACGATTTCCTAGTATCAAGCATCCTTCAGGAAGAATCGTTTGTTCATGAGCAGTGTGATACCTATTTAACAGTAAATCATGATTCAGTGACCCCGGACCCTTTGAATAAAAAAAGAATATTGATAATAGAAGATGATGGAGATGTGCGTAAGTTTTTAGAAACGGAACTTGGTATTTATTTTGAGATCATAAGTGAACCGGATGGGCTTTCCGGTTTACAAAAAGCTCAGTCTTTTGAGGTAGATTTGATTATTTGTGATGTATTGATGCCTGGTATGAATGGCTTTGATGTGACACGTAAACTGAAACGTGATTTTGAGACCAGTCATATTCCCATTATTTTGCTGACTGCTATGAGCACTTCGGAAAATAAACTTGAAGGGGTAGAAAGTGGTGCGGATGCATACATAACGAAGCCTTTCAGTTCCAGATTGTTATTAGCACGTATATTTCAACTTATTGAACAGAGGGAAAAGTTAAAACGAAAATTCTCTAATGACCCTGCTATGACAAGTCAGGCTTTATGTTCTACAGAACTGGATAGGAAATTTGGTGAAAAATTGCAGACTATTTTGGAAAAACAATTGGACAACCCGGAATTCACTATAGAGGATTTTGCATCTGCGGTGGGGGTAAGCCGTGCTGCTTTTTTTCGGAAAGTAAAAGGAGTGACCGGATATACACCTAATGAATATATGCGTATCCTTCGTATGAAAAGGGCTATGGAACTTTTGCAGGAGGGTATATACAATGTAAGTGAAATAGCTTATAAAGTAGGAATGAATGACCCTCTTTATTTTAGTAAATGCTTCAAATCTCACTTTGGAGCACCCCCTTCGGCTTATCTGCATAAAAAATAAATAAAGGAGCGCTTGAAAGATTATAATGTTTTCTTATTTTTGATGGATTTATACCATAAAAAGGTGACTAGCACGATAAATGCAAGGAAAATGGTAATCATTTCTGATTGGTATGTCATTGGTTCCACCCAGATTTCGTGGAAGGCATTCCATCTTCCCATAACTTCTACGAAAGTCCAAAATACGACTACTGTAGCAATAGAAAAACGGAGAGCGTATCCCCATTGACTGATATTTATCAATCTTCGGAACATAAATAGTGATCCTACAAGGCAGCCGAATGCAACCAATGCGGTGATAGGATGGCGGTCACCTATAAAATTATCATCATAGCAGAATAGCAATACCATGTAATTGGTCCATAAAATAAGATTCAGCTCCATGAAAGTAACCAGTGAGGTGTGGCGTGTCATGGGACGCATTTCTACTTGTACTTTGCTGTTGCGGAAAAATACCCGTTGCAGATAATTGAAAAAATCGCATCCGCTTTTTATATTGAATAAGTAGAGTAACATGAACATAATCCAAAATCCGAAAGAAGAGGGCATGATCAGATATTCTGGTTTGGTTACCACTTCTCCGTCTACTATGAGTGGCTGTACTCCGAAACGATGTGCGTAATACACATAAATGAATTCAATCCATCCTGTCCAAAATAACAGACCTCCGAATAGCCCCCAAAGAGTTTGTTGAGTATCTCCTTTGGCAAATACGCCCGTTATGACCATTATTAAGCCTATTAATCCCATGAAAAAGGTTGCGTAATGCATGGTTACCGGTTCCATCAGGTGTTCCATTAAGATCATCAATGCATGTCCTAGCGGCATGGTAAACAATACAATTAGGAATGAGGTGATACCGATAAACACATTTCTTTTTTTTAGTTTCATTTTTTCTTCTTTCTTTCTATGTGATATAAAATTACAAATAAAGTTCCGAATATAAGTGCCGCCCATGTGATACTGATTACTACTAAGTATCGATTATATAAATATTCCCCATCTTCGGGAGTATGGTTCAAAGTGCAAAGCAAACATCGGCACAATGGATTATTTGCGTCGTGGGAACAATAGGAGTAAATAAGGAATGACAGACTACCTATAAGTAGGGTTAGTACAGCCAGAATCTCTATCTTTCTATGATGAAGTGTCTTGTTCACAGGCATTTCATGATGTACCAGTTTAACCATGCTTGCTTTTTTTTGCAAAATTAGTTATAGAAGTATATACTGACAATACCTATTAATGGTGATAAAATCCAGTTTTATACCTAAAAATAAGTACTTGTGTACTTTATTATATATGTGATTATTAGCAATAAAACCCCAATTTTTAGGTATTGTGTACCCTTGGTAGTAAGGGTAACTTTGCAACAAATTTTAAAACATAAAATAATAACTATTAATCAATAAAACAAAAGTATTATGAAATTGAAAAACTATTTAGCGATGATGGCTATTGCATTGTGTGCAGTAGCATGTAGTGATGATGATAATAAAAAGGAAGATACCGTGATCCCGGCTCAGGAGGTTGCTGGTACTTACAATGGAACATTATCACTCTCAGTATCAGGAAATGATCAAGGAACGTCAGACAGTCAGGTGAAAATTACTGCGGAAGAAGGAGGAACTGTTCAAGTTCTTCTAGTTGGTGGTGCTGGTGAAGGAATGATGTCATTGCCGGATATTGCTATACCTGGAATTAAAGTACAGACCTCCGATAATGTTACTTATACTTTTCCGGAAAGTGCTATTGATGTAACTGTTGGTACTGTAAAATATACAGGAAGTTTACAAGGAACGATTAAGGATGAAAAAGCTGATCTGATCTTTACACTAAAGCCGGGAGCCATGCCTATGGCTATTACTGCGACTTTTGTAGGCACTAAATAGCATGAAAAGATATCTCTTTATTATATCCATGCTGGGAATGATGCTTTTGCCATTCTCGGCATGTGATGGTATTTTGGAAGGAATATATGATAGTCCTGCTGCTTCGGATAGTAATGAATTCGGTTTCATAAGAACAGACCCTTCTACCCATTCGGGTACTATTTATATTGATGCTACTGATTATAGACGTTGGACTTTTATTGATTTCCATACACAAAAAGTAGATTCTGTGAATGTGACAGATTCTGACCAGAAAGAACCGGAGGAATGGGATATTGCTGTCCATCGTTATGACGTTAAAACCAATGCTGGAGCAGTATTGGAAACCGGTTTCACAGGTTTTTCCGCTTTACAGAATGCGAGTGCGATGCCCGAAGGAGTCTATGTGGATGATGTTTGGACTACCGCTAAGGTAGCCATTGATATGTCAGGTATGATGGATGGCAATATTGTTTATATGGAATCCTATTATAATGAAGAACTATCCAAATGGTTGAATGTTGATAAAAGTAATATGCCACCTACCTATACTCTTTCAAACAAGGTTTATATGGTAAAGCTGAAAGATGGAACTTATGCGGCTGTTCGTCTCACAAATTATATGAATGCTAGTGGTGTAAAAGGCTTCATGACTATTGACTATATTTATCCGTTTGAATTGTAAACCGACATACGATATGCATAGACTACTCAGAAACGTGTGCTTGATATTGTGTTGGCTGATGGCGATACCAGTATCAGCACAACGAATTATTTCGGGAACTGTATTTGATGAAAATAAAGAACCTCTGATGGGAGCAACAGTCTCCGTAAAAGAAAAAGTAACTTTGGGAACCACTACGGATACACAGGGAAAATACACATTGAAATTACCCGATAATAGAGAATATACTCTGCAGGTTTCATACATGGGGTATATCTCGCAAACTCATAAAGTGTCTGTCAGCAAAACAGGTAAAGTTGATTTTATACTGAAAGAAGATGCTGTAAATATGGAAACTATAGTTGTAACAGGAACCCGTACTCCGAAACTCCTGAAAGATGTTCCTATTGTTACTCGGGTCATTACTGCCGATGAAATAAAGAAAGTAGATGCCACCCATATTGGAGATTTGCTTCAGGCAGAACTGCCGGGAATTGAATTTTCTTATTCCATGGACCAGCAAGTTTCTCTCAATATGCAAGGATTTGGTGGAAATGCTATACTTTTTCTGGTTGATGGTGAGCGTCTGGCAGGTGAGACTTTGGATAATATAGACTATAACCGCTTGAATATGGACAATGTGGAGCGTATTGAGATTGTAAAGGGTGCGGCTTCTTCACTTTATGGTTCGAATGCGGTAGGAGGAGTGGTAAACATCATAAGTAAAGTGTCTGCGGAGCCTTGGACTGTGAATCTCAATGGACGTTACGGGGCTTATAATGAGCAGCGTTATGGAGGAACAATAGGTTTCAATGCCGGAAAATTCAATAGTGTGACTAATGTACAGCATACCCAAGTAGATGAAAAAGATTTGGCAGATGGAAAAACAAATGAGGAAACGGAGGATTGGGCATTTAAAAAGGTGTATGGTGATAAAACTTGGAATTTCAAAGAACGTTTGGTCTATACTGCTAATGATCATCTGAAACTGACGGCACGTGCTGGATATTTTTTTCGTGAACGTGAGAAGTCACAGACTAGTAAAGACCGTTATCGCGACTTCAGTGGTGGGGTGAAAGGAAATTATGTATTTGATAAAGATAAAGATCTGGAAATAGCTTATTCTTTCGACCAGTATGATAAGAGCGATTACTTGCCACAAGATGCTAATGATGTACGTGATTATAGTAATGTACAACATTCGGTTCGTACTTTTTATAATCATACTTTTGTCGGTAAGCATATTCTCACCTTGGGTGGTGATTATATGCGTGATTATTTAATGTCCTATCAGTTTGCCAATAATGGAAGTAAACATCAGTATACAGTGGACGGTTTTGCACAGTTTGACTGGAACCCGACGAAATATTTCAATGTCATCACAGGATTACGTTTTGATTATTATTCGGATTCCGATATTAATCATTTCTCTCCCAAATTAGGACTGATGTATAAAATAGGAAACTGTTCATTGAGAGGTTCCTATGCCGGTGGTTTCCGAGCCCCTACTTTGAAAGAAATGTATATGAATTTTGATATGGCAAGTATTTTTATGATTTATGGTAATCCTGACTTGAAGCCTGAAACCAGCCATAATTTTTCTCTTTCGGCAGAATATATTAAAGGTCGTTATAATTTGACGGTGACAGGTTTCTATAATATAGTTGATAATCGTATCACTACGGCATGGAGTGAGGCGTTGAAAGGACAGGTATATACCAATATATCAAATATCAAGATATCTGGTGCCGAGGCAAATGCTTCCGCCAAATATCCTTGTGGACTGTCGGCACGTTTATCTTATGCTTATACACATGAGAATATCAAGAAAGGGCAACCTGTCATTTCAAGTACTCGCCCGCATACGGCTACTGTCCGTCTTGAGTATGACAAGCATTGGAAGAACTATGCGTTTAATATTGCTTTGAACGGACGTTTTCTTTCCAAGGTGAATACGGAGGAATATACGTCGAACACTTCTTATGAAGAAACTGAGAAGGTGACCTATCCGGCGTATACAATGTGGAAGCTTACGTTGTCTCAAAAAGTATGGAAAGGTGTTGATATGACTTTGGCGGTGGACAACTTGTTTAATTATGTTCCTTCCCGTTATTATAATAATTCGCCTGCTACTAAAGGAACAACTTTTTCAGCCGGTTTATCATTAAATATAGAACAATTATTCAAATGAAATTTGGCTGCTAATACTAAATAAACTACGTGATTTAAATAAAGATATGAAGAAGAAACAATTACTGATTGGAGGAGGGATAGCAGTCATCTTGCTGCTTTTGTTTGGTGTATGGAATCTTTGGTTCAGTGCAACTAAAGTGGCTTTCATCAACTATCAGGTAATCAGTTTAGGGCAGATATCTAAGGCTAATGACAACTCATTTATTAAAATCAGTGAACTGAGCACAGATGACCTGAACCGATTGACCAGTTATGATATGATATTTATCAATGCCATGGGATTAAGGATTACTGAAGAGCAACGTGCGCAAATACAAAAGGCGGCCGATGGTGGTCTTCCGATATTGACTACTGCCGCTACCAATCCTGCAAACAAGATTATTTCATTGGATTCCATCCAAGCGGATACATTGAAACATTATCTGTCTAATGGAGGACGTCGTAACTATCGCAGTATGCTGAACTATGTACGTGTGTATATTGATAAAAAACGATTCTCTGTGTCTGAACCGGAAGCCGTAGTGAAACGTGCCGATGATGTGCTTTATCACATGAACCCAAAGAGTCCCGAAGACGAAGAGTTGGGTTTCAATACGGTAGCCGGATACAATATTTTTCTGCAAAACAACGGTTTGTGGAAAGAGAATGCTCCGCGTATTATTGTGACCGGTCCGATGGGTGAACCTTCCGGACTTATTGCTAAATTGGAGGAAACAGGCAATATGGTTTATCCTATACGTTCCATGCATTCTTTTATTCAGAACCATGGAATTGATTCTGTTCGTCCGTCTGCTATCATCAATATGGCGCATGGACGTATGGGCGATTATATCGTAGATTATTTGGCGAAACAGAATATACCGCTTTTCTCCCCATTGAATGTAAATCGCTTGGTAGAGGAGTGGGAGAGTGACAAGATGGGTATGAATGGCGGCTTTATGTCACAAAGTATTGTTACCCCCGAAATAGATGGAGCTATCCGTCCGTTCGCTCTTTTTGGACATTATAAGGATGAGGAGGGTTTACAACGTGCTTATGCTATTCCAGAACGCTTGGAAACTTTTGTGGAAACAGTTAATAACTATATTACTCTGCAGCGTAAATCCAATAGTGAGAAACGCGTAGCTATTTATTATTATAAGGGTCCTGGTCAGAATGCACTGACTGCGGGTGGTATGGAAGTGGTTCCTTCACTTTATAACTTGTTGCAGCGTATGAAACGCGAGGGCTACAAGGTGGACGGTTTGCCTACCTCTCCGAAAGAATTGGAACAGATGATACAATCTCAAGGAGCCGTATTTGGTCCGTATGCCGAAGGAGCTTTTGACCGGTTTATGGAAACCGGCAAGCCCGAACTCATTACAAAAGAACAATATGAAAGTTGGATAAAGAAATCCATTCGTTCTGATATGTATGCCGAAGTAGTAGCTGCTAATGGTGAATTTCCCGGAGCATATATGACTACTTCAGACGGCCGTTTAGGAGTAGCTCGTTTGCAATTTGGAAATGTGGTGCTCTTGCCACAGAATGCAGCCGGTAGTGGGGATAATGCATTTAAAGTTGTACATGGAACCAATGCAGCTCCTCCACATACTTATATTGCTTCTTATCTGTGGACACAATTTGGATTTAAAGCTGATGCGTTGATTCATTTCGGTACTCATGGCAGTTTAGAGTTCACTCCGCGCAAACAAGTTGCTTTGTGTAGCAATGACTGGTCCGACCGTCTGGTAGGTGCATTACCTCATTTTTATATTTATTCCATCGGCAATGTAGGCGAAGGGATGATTGCTAAGCGTCGTTCGTATGCGGGATTGCAATCTTACCTTACTCCACCTTTTATGGAAAGTAGTGTCCGCGCCATTTATCGTGAACTGACTGAGGCTGTCAAGACATACAATAATTTGCTTCCGGCTGATGGGCAGGCTGTACTGTCTACTGGAAATAAAGAAGCTTTGAACCGTGCTTCATTGATGGTAAAGAAACTCACGGTGAAACTGGGCATCCATCGTGAATTGGGATTGGATAGTCTTCTTACTGTTCCTTATGCTGAAGAAGATATTCAGCGTATAGAAAATTTTGCTGAGGAGCTGGCAAATGAGAAGATTACAGGTCAGTTGTATACAATGGGGATTCCCTACGAACCCATTCGTATTACTTCCAGTGTGTATGCTATGGCTACCGAGCCGATAGCCTATAGTCTGTTGGCATTAGATAAACTACGTAATCGTGCGGACGGACAGGTAGAGAAACATCGCACTCTTTTTACTCAACGTTATTTGGAACCTGCACGTGATTTGGTCACTCGTTTATTGGCTGATCCGTCGTTGGTTTCTGACGAATTGATTTGTCGTATTACTGGCATTACTTCCGATGAACTTGCTAAAGCACATGAAATCAATAAATCCCGTAATACTCCCCAAGGCATGATGGCCATGATGATGGCATTAGCTGAAGAGGCTCCGGCTGAGGCTAAAACACATGCTGATATGAGCGGTGGAATAATGCAGGCTGACCAAAGCGTACGTTCGAAAAGGAATAGCATATCTGAGTCAATGAAAGAGAAAATGAAGGAAATAGCGAAAGGTATGAATCCTGAGAAAGCTATGGAACTTGCAAAAAGAATGGGTGCAAGCCCTGAAGCTTTAAAGAAAATGGAAACAGGAATGTACAAGAGCCATGCTGTAGGTATGAATACACTGGCCAAAGATACGGTTACAATGAAAACAACTTCTCGAGGAAAACGTGAAAAAGCGGATAGTGATAAATTCGGAGGCATGGAAGCGATGATGAAAGTTATGATGTCCAAGAAAAAAGAATACTCTAAAGAGGAGATAAATTTTGCTTTGGCTGTCATGGAAGTAGAACGCACTTTGAAGAATGTGGGTAATTATAAGAGTGCTCTTTTGGAAAGTCCGGAAAGAGAATTGACCTCTATGGTTAATGCGTTGAATGGAGGATATACACAACCTTCACCGGGTGGCGATCCTATCGCCAATCCTAATACTTTACCTACGGGACGAAATCTTTTTGCTATCAATGCTGAAGAAACTCCGTCGGAATCTGCATGGGAGAAAGGGAAACAATTGGCTGACAATACTATCGAAATGTATCGTCGTCGTCATAATGACTCTATTCCCCGTAAAGTAAGCTATACATTATGGAGTGGAGAATTTATAGAAACCGGTGGCGCTACTATTGCACAGGTATTGTATATGTTAGGTGTAGAGCCTATTCGTGATACGTTCGGACGCGTGACGGATCTTCGTTTGATCCCTTCGGCAGAATTGGGGCGTCCTCGTATTGATGTTGTGGTGCAAACTAGCGGGCAGTTGAGAGATATTGCCGCTTCACGCCTGTTCCTTATCAACCGTGCCGTAGAGATGGCTGCCAATGCTAAAGAGGATCAATTTGAAAATCAAGTGGCGGCAGGTGTTGTGGAAGCTGAACGTGTATTGATAGAAAAAGGTCTGACTCCGAAAGAAGCCCGCGAAATGTCTACTTTTCGTGTGTTTGGAGGAGTGAATGGCAATTATGGTACGGGTATACAAAGTATGGTGCAATCTGGTGACCGTTGGGAAAGTGAAGAGGAAATCGCCGATGTTTATTTGAATAATATGGGTGCTTTTTATGGTAGTGAAAAGAATTGGGAAACTGTCCGCCAATTTGCTTTGGAAGCTGCTTTGACACGTACGGATGCGGTTATTCAGCCACGTCAAAGCAATACATGGGGTGCATTAAGCCTGGATCATGTGTATGAGTTTATGGGAGGTATGAATCTTGCTGTCCGTAATGTGACCGGTAAAGATCCCGATGCGTATCTGAGCGACTATCGTAATCGTAACAATGCCCGTATGCAAGAGGTGAAAGAAGCTATTGGCATAGAGAGTCGTACCACAATATTCAATCCTGCTTATATTAAGGAAAAAATGAAAGGGGAGGCCGGCGCAGCTAATACTTTTGCTGAGATTGTGCAAAATACGTATGGCTGGAATGTCATGAAACCTCAGGCTGTTGATAAGGAAATGTGGAATGAGATATATGATGTGTATGTAAAGGATAAATTTAACTTGGGAGTGCAGGGTTATTTTGAAAAGCAGAACCCTGCTGCTTTGGAAGAAATGACTGCGGTAATGATGGAAACTATCCGTAAAGGAATGTGGCAGGCTAGCGAGCAACAGATAGCGGATATTGCCAAACTACATACCGATTTGGTGAATAAATATAAACCGTCTTGTTCAGGTTTTGTTTGTGATAATGCAAAATTACGTCAGTTCATAGCTTCTAAAATGGATGCACAGACTGCATCCCGGTATAAGGAAAACATCAGTCAGATACGTGAAGTTGCTGCTTCAAAAGAGCAAAAGGGTATGGTGATGAAAAAAGAAGAGATGAATACAGTCGGTACGGAACAACAGACGAATACGGTAAGCAATACTGTTGTTTGTGTTGTAGTGGTGGCTGCTGTTCTTGTTTTAATTGTATTGGTGCGTTGTCGCCGTAAAAAAATGCAGGAATAACAGGCTATGGAAACAATTGTAGTTGTTCTTATGATATTGGTCTGTTTCAATTTTATGATGAAACAGACATTCCGCAAACGAGGATCGGTTGCAGCAATAGCTGTTGTAGCCGCCCTTTTTGTGGGGCTGATGTGCCCATATGCAATTCAGCAGTCTAAGACACAGATTGCTGATTGGCTGGCAGATGTCCAATTGATGCTTGACACTTCGGTGGTGCTTACAGTGGAAGTTGCCTTACAGATGGCTTTTTGTATGTTGGCTGTTCATGTGCTTACTACAGGTCCTGTTAAGAAACGTACTCTTTGGGCTTACCGTGCTTTACGTTGGTTTCCGGGTATTTTGATATTTCCTGTCTTGTTTAGCGGATTGGTATATCTTATCTTCTCTTTTCCGGGTGTTTCCTTTTCTCTTGTCGCATGGAGTATGGCGGTAGGTGTATTGATATTAATTTCTGTAGGCACATTGTTTCTTCGTTATCTCTTGCCGGAAAAGGAATTACGGTTGGAACTATTGTTCCTCACTAATGCATTGACCGCCATATTGGGAATTATTGCTACTGTAAATGGTCGTACCGCCGTAACAGGTATAAGCGAGGTGGATTGGGGGGCATTGACCGGCTTGATAATTATGCTGGCAGGTGGAGGACTCATTGGATTGGTTATATATAAATATAGACGAATAAAAACAAACATTTAAAACTTACTGACATTATGAATCTTATATCAGACATTCTGTTTTGGATTTCGAACGGACTTTTAGTTCCTGTTGTTGTATTGCTTATTGTTCTTTTCATCCGTTCGCTATTATTGATAGGCAGTTTTTTCGGGCAATATTTGGCTATTCGGCGTACAGATGCGTTGTTGCGTCAACAGCTTGATGCACTGACTATAGATACTTTGCCCGAATTGGAAAGCAAACTTCCAGTGAAGTCGAACTCGTTGGTCATTGTGTATATCCGTCGGGTGTTGGGGTCAAAAGACCGTCCGGCACATGTGCAGCGTCTGTTGGCTGATTTTGAAATTACTGCTGATAAGGATTTGGCTATTTCAAAAACATTGACTAAGATGGGACCGATGCTTGGATTGATGGGTACATTGATTCCAATGGGACCTGCTTTGGTGGGACTTTCTACTGGTGATATCGCTTCTATGGCATACAATATGCAAGTCGCTTTTGCTACAACTGTAGTTGGTCTGTTTTCTAGTGCCATCGGTTTCATAACTCAACAGGTGAAGCAACGCTGGTATTTGCAGGATATGACTAATCTGGAATTCCTTTCTGAATTGCTCACTGAAAAACATACAGCTTGAGATGAAACGTAATTTATTAAGAAAAGAGGAGGATAGTGACCCGATGAGCGTGGTCAGCAATCTGTTTGATGTGGCGATGGTGTTTGCGGTAGCGTTAATGGTAGCCTTGGTTACCCGTTATAATATGACTGAAATGTTTAGTCAGGAGGATTTTACGATGGTGAAGAATCCGGGTAAGGAAAACATGGAAATTATAACCAAGGAAGGGCAGAAGATAAACCGCTATACACCTTCTGAGGATCAGGATGCCAAAAGCGGAAAGAAGGGTAGAAAGGTGGGGATTGCATACGAATTGGATAATGGGGAAATTATTTATGTGCCCGAAGATTGATTGGGGAGTTATGGTTGATTGATTTTTTCTTCTTCAATCGAAGAGGTGTAGGCTGTATTTCATATTCAGTATTACGCCTCTTTTTATTTTGAATATTTACTGATTACAAGTAGCGGTCTGTCCGTTTAGTTACGCATTTCGAAACAACTCTCCTTTGATATTTGTTATTATTACAAATAACTCACTCATATAAGAACTATAATGATGCAAAATGAACTAAACACGAGCTTGATTGAAGCTGTAAAAGAAAAACTGCCACTTAAAGAAAATCTGGCCAATCTGTTAATAGATACTTTGTATATCGGTAAAGAGGCTATTTATCGGAGGTTGCGTGGTGAGGTCCCTTTTACATTAGAGGAAGCTGCTTTGATATCAAGAAAGTTAGGTGTTTCATTAGATAATGTAATAGGAGTCTGTTTCAGTTCCAATGCCGTATTCGATTTGAATGTGGTGGATCATGAAGATCCGTTTGAAACTTACTATTCATTATTAAAAAAGTATGTCAATGTGTTACATGCTTTGCAAAACGATCCTTCCTCTTCCATGGGTACTTCTTCCAATATTATCCCCCAAACACTTTCTTTGAAACATAAATCATTGTCTAAGTTTCGCCTCTTTAAATGGATGTATCAAAACAAGCATATTCAGTGCAAGCATTTTGACAAGGTGGAAGTTCCTCAAAAAATATATGATATTCAAAATGATTTTGTATCTGCTACCGGACATATACATTCTGTGGATTATATCTGGGATAGTATGATTTTTCATCATCTGATAAATGACATACAGTATTTTGCCGGGATTCATCTTATCACAGAAGAGGACAAACATCAGATTAAAGAAGAACTATTGCAACTGACCGACGAATTGGAAGACTTGGCTTCTAAGGGAAAGACAGAAGCAGGTAACAGTGTACATATTTACGTGTCTCATATTAATTTTGAAGCCACCTACAGCTATCTGGAGGCTGATTCGGTACAACTCAGTTTGATACGGGTGTATTCTATCAACTCCATTACTACGCAGGATTGTGGAATGTTCCTCAGTTTGAAAGAATGGATACAGTCACTGAAGAAATTCTCGACTATGATTTCAGAGAGTGGAGAGATGCAGCGTATACAGTTTTTCCAACAACAACGTGAAATAATAAGCACTTTATAATAGTTTCCTATTTACGAAAAACGAAATAGGAAAGAAATTCTGTTTACTGAAAATGAAAGTAAATAATCTGTTTATTTACTTTTTTCGTTATCTGTTTTCTTATTCCTCAATTGGTCGTGAATCAGAAAGATAGAAAGTCTTTCATCTCTGTTTTAGAGCATAGAATTCCCATTTCCATAACTTAAATTTGCAGTCTGTTTGTTAATAACCAAAGAAGGGGAAAAGAATGAAGAATAAGATTGTGAATGAACTGATTACAGCCATGAAGGCACGTGTTCCTGAAAAGCAGAATTTGGCAGGCTATCTGGCAGATACATTATGTACGGGAAAGGAAGCCGTTTACCGCAGGCTACGGGGAGAGGTTTCTTTTACCCTTGAAGAAGTTGCCTTGATCTCTCGAAGACTGGGTATTTCCATTGATCAGATTATAGGAAATCACCTTTCGGACAGAGTGACCTTTGATTTGAATTTATTGAAGTCTTCTGATTCAATGGAAGGCTATTATGAGATAATCCATCGTTATCTGCAAATTTTTGATTATGTGAAAAAGGATGAAACAACAGAAGTTTATACTGCTTCCAATTTGCTGCCGTTTACTCTTTATTCTGAATATGAGTATCTGTCTAAATTTCGTCTTTGTCGTTGGATTTATCAGAATGGTGAGATCAAGACTCCTAATTCTTTAAGAGATATGCAGGTGGAAGACCGGATTGTGAGTGCACATAAGAAACTATGTGAAAGCGTGAAGAAATGCCGGAAAACGCATTTTATATGGGACACGAACATCTTTTATTCTTTTGTAAAGGAGATAAAATACTTTGCCGTTCTTAAACTGATAACCGATGATGATGTATTGCATTTGAAAACCGAGCTGTATCAGTTGCTTGCCATGATGGAGGAACTTTCGGTAACGGGAGAATTCAGTGAAGGCGGAAAAGTTTGTTTTTATCTTTCTAATATTCATTTTGAGGCTACCTATAGCTATATAGAAAAACGGGATTTTCAAATAAGTTTATTGCGGGTGTATTCCATCAATTCAATGGATTCACAAAGTTTTCATATCTGCCGGATGCAATGTAACTGGATCCAATCATTAAAGCGTCATTCTATCTTGATTTCAGAGAGTGGCGAGATGCAGCGCATAGATTTTTTACAAAAACAACAAGCTATTATCGATAGTTTGTAAAGAGTGCCATTTGCCACGAATTACGAATATCGCAACTTTTTTATCCGGATAGTGCGTACAATGCAAAAATCTATTTGGATGGAGCTTGTTTTTTATATTTTGCAACAGCCGCTTGCACTCATTGCATAATAAGTTGTCAGTCAGTTGGATTATTGTCTGTTTCAGAAATGAATATAATTCACAGCCTCACTCTATTTCCCGATATTTGCAGTATAAGAATTAGATGAGTATTCATGTTAGATGGAAGGGGATAATGAATGATGAAAAGAGATAATAAAACCTATAGAAACTGGCTCTGCTTACTGTGGCTGGCTGTCTTTACTTCTTGTATGGATGAAACTTTCACCGCTAGCGATGTGGAAGGTACATTTATATCTATTAGGGGAATGGCACCTCATACGGGTAGTGTGCATTCTGGGACTCCGGAAGATTATATCATTCATACGCTCCGTGTTTTGGCATTTGACAAAACAACGGGTGATAAAGTAACCAACCTATTTTATAATGCACATTCCGGTGATATTATTCGTCATCCCATTAATGCAGGAAGTTACGATTTTGTGTTTTTGGCCAATGAGCCGGCTTATCAACCGGTCCGGACTTTATTGGATGCTATCACTCATTATGGTGATTTGAATCATATAGCCTATCCCGCTGATTTTTTCTCATCAGAACAAATTATTCCAATGATGCAGGAAATAAAGAATGTGACCGTGTTATCTGGCGGACAGGGAGCGACATTGGAAGATAATACAACAGTATCTATATTGCAATTGGCTCTTGAAAGAATGGGGGTACGGGTAGATGTCATATTGAGGGCTGAAGATGATTTGGACCAGGCATTTAAAGGAATAATGTTCAGTAATTTGCCGAATCTTGTTCCGCTGACAGCCACTTATGATGGTCCGGCTATTGAACGGAGTGTGATACGTACATTTACTGTGGTTGATGACGGAAGTTATTTCACCCAAGGTACTCCGACAGCCGAATGGGATTGGGAGAAAAAGGTGAACCGTATCATCCTGCCTGCCAATGACCCTCTTTCCGTTACTAATGAAAGTGAGGCTGTAAACTTTACAATAGATATGGGGGATAATTATAATCCGTCTTGCAAATTGAAGATTGCTTCGAATCCGGTAAATTATAGCTTACCCAAGAATACAAAATTGGATTTGACCGGATATATTAAGGAGCCGTTGATGGTGAACATAGAGGCGTCTGAATGGGAGAATGTGGATGAAGATTGGAATATATCAGGTATTAAGGTACTGAATGTATCGGACTTGGAGGTCAGTATTACTGATTTTAATGGAGCACGTATTTCCTTTACCTCTAATATGCCGGTAGTCAAAGTGATGCCTCAACTTTATGTGGGAGCCGGGGGATTAGCAGCAGAAACAGAAAAGGTATTCAATGATTTGGTGTTGCTAAATGGAGATGTGAAAGACAGTGGAATCACGATAACCTATACTACCTCTCGTTTCTCATATATCTATGATAAGGCATCTCAAACCGGAACGGGCTATATGGATGTGTTGTTGGATGAGCAAAACATAATGGGTACGCAGGAAACTTATCGGATTTTTTTGTCTGCTGAAGATGAAGACGGAGGTAGCCTGCAAAGAGAGATAAAAGTTCATGCCAGTCAACACGGGAAACGTTTTGAATTTAATCCGTATGGAACCGGCTATATAGGCGCTTTTTTTAGAAATGATGAACAGGGTGAAAGAATTATTACCGGACAGCAGAAAAGGAGGGACGGAACAAATGAACGTCCTCAGGATTTAGGTACACTCGGTCTATGGAAAGCGGAAGTGGAAGAAGGGAATTTCATTGTTCTGAGCTCTACTCCAAGCTTTGATCCGAATGTCGGGACTGATAATCCGGGAGTCGCAGAGCATTATAAGGTGCTTCCTAATAAGTATAAGGGAGAAAATGGAACTTATGTGGAAGGTAGGGGACGTATCTATTTCCGTATGGGAGTAACGGGAAAAAATACCGGAACGACTCCTAGGTATGCTAAAGTGAAAATTCAATGGTATGGAGGAAGATATGGGACAGGAGATGATGAATTGTGGTATAATACCGAGTATATGTATATCCGGCAGGGAGAAGCGGATGATTACATCATGAGGCCTGGAACTGTAGATGCCATATCCAAGGGACCGTCACAGGGGAAAGCACGTGATTATGCTCGCAAAATATCGCCTTTCAATCTGACGGCTCCTGCTTATCTGAATGGTGGAAATGAACCCTATGCAAAAGTTGATGTGAAACAAGGAAGGTTTGTGAAATATCCCACTCAGGCAGGAGCATTTTTTCAATGGGGGCTTCCGAAGGATGCTGATCAGGACTATTTCCGTTTGGCTTACCATCCTACAGCCTATACTGTGAACCATTGGATTAAGGATATACAGTTTTTTAATAGTACATCCGAATTGTTTTTACCGGTATGGGGAACAGCGCCTATACCAGCAGAAGATATTTATGACTATGGGTATAAGGAAATATTTGAAACTTGTCCTGACGGATACCATCGTCCTTCTGACGGATATATTGACAGAATAGCTTATAACGGACCATATCCTAATAATATAGATCAGGATGGCGATCATGTCATTGTGAAGGCAAATACGAACAAGGATGTCATAAAGACAGTACTTACGGATTATAGCGTTGAAATAGCATTTTCTGAATTGCGGCAATCCTTATTTAAAAACCCACTGAGTGGAGATGCTGGATTAAATGAGAATATTGGCGGATATGACGGTTCGCCGGAAGTAGGAGGGATTAAAGTAGACCGATATCAGAACTTTTGGCAAGGTAGGACTGATGTGGATGAAGCGCAAGAGCATATAACCTTCTTGATAGGCTTCTATGCTGATGGCTTTTTTGACCGTAGACCTATTAAGATGGGATCAGCTGACGGCAGTTATCCTTATTGTGTATCATCGGGTAACGCACAGGCAGCTTATTTGGGAATTCTAGTATATAATGAGGCGAATAATGCTTCTGTCTTTTTTCCGTCAGCAGGAAGACGCCAGAATAAGGATAGTAGTCTGGAATTTGCAGGACAGACCGGCTATTACCATACCGCTTCTATAGCTGCGTCTTCTGCCGAAGATCCTCATGCTGTGTGGAGCATGTCTCTGGGTAAGTGGCCGAATCCCGGTTTGATGTATCAGTTGCCGACCTTTGGTCAGTCTATCCGTTGCGTCAGGGATGAAGTAATCAGTAGAAAGTGATGATATGTATTTAATGGAGTGAGAAAATGAAAGAATTTGTATTATATATAGTTTGTCTTTGGTGTCTGGCTTTTCTAATGTCAGGCTGTGAAGATTCTATCCATCTATCGGAGCGGCCTGATAATAATAAGCCTCAAGCAGATAAGGTGCAGATTGAAATCTTTGCCCGTGCGAATTCATATCATTATCCTACAGTCCGTACCATGGATGATGAAGATAGGGTAGGGAAGACTCCATGGATATTGGTATTCAAGGGAGAAAATGCAAATGCCACCTTTGTAGAGGCGGTACAGGCTTTTGAGATGGTGGGAAAAAGGTATGTCATATTGACCAAACAGTCCGACAATAGCAAGTATCAGTTACTGATATTGGCGAATCCATTGAATGATAAGTTTTATTATGGAAATAATGTGACTGAATATTTATTTACAGAATCGGATCTACGGATGAATATGATACCGGGGATAACGACATTGTCCGAAGTTTGTGCCAAAATGCTGACTGAACCGTTAGAAAGCCCTGCAACCTCTGTCATTCCTTTTAGTAATGACGGAGAGACTATTCCTATGAGTTATTTGCTTGGAGTAGACAAAATAGATACTACAACACGGATTGAAAATAGTGATGGGAGTACTATAGAGCTCATTCGTGCAGCAGCAAAAATGGTGGTAGCTAATAAAGCCGATAACTTTTATTTGAAAGGAATTACAGCAGTAGTCAATGTACCTCGACAAGGGCGATTGCATAATCAGGATGGTACAGTTATGAATAATATGGCAAACTTGACGGAATATTGTCAGACTGGTTATGGTTCTTCTTTGGTAGTGACGGATAATTCGGCGGTGGGACAAAGTACGGAAATGAAACCGTTATATTTGTATGAGTCCGATATTCAGAACAATACCTACTTGATTGTGGAAGGAACTTATGAGAATAAAGACTATTTCTATAAGTTGGTGCTGGTTGATGGAAACTATAATCTCATGGATATTTTGCGCAATCATTCATACACATTTACTATTATCAAAGCTAAGGGGCCCGGTTATGATACGGTAGAGGATGCCAAGGCATCCAAAGCTTCCAATGTTGATTTGGATTATAAGTTATCAGTTGATGATAGTTACTCTTATGAAATGATATCCAACAATGATTTTTATTTGGGGGTAAGTAATTCAGTATTTATAGCTTATACCAGTGAAGATAAAATTTATGAAGTAACTAGTGTGGCTACTAATTGTAAAACGAACTTTCCTAATTCATGTCGTATTGGTGATAATCATATAGAAGTGGATGATGCTTTTTCACTGACTAACCCGGTTGATGGGGCAAGAATACCTATAGTGGAAGGGAGTACACCTGACCCTAATATTACTCAGGTAGAATCCTTAATCACTTCCAAATTGAGGCTGCATGAAGATTATCAGACGGATGAGGGAGGAATTTATAGGAAGAACGCATACATCACCTTGAAATTAGGCAATTTGGAGAAAAAGATTCGCGTCAGGCAAAGACTTGCTGTACCCCAAGAAGGGCTGATTTTAAAATATATGCCTACTACTGAAGATGTGGATAGTTATGATATGAATTTTTATTGTCTGACTGCTTATGTGGAGGATGGGGCCGATAATCCCAAAACTTGGATAAAGCTACGTCCTTCATCAAGCGATGGACGGAATATAACAGATCGGATAACAGTAGATGATGGGAAAATTTATATGGAGGTAACAGCTAATGAAGGGACGGCATCCCGAAACGGCTTGGTGTATCTGACCACTATAAAAGCTCCTGATAATTCTTCCGGTATCCGTACCACACAGCGTGTTAAGATTAATATCACTCAGAAAGGTAAAACGATTGTCTCAAATTAAAAGTAATGTAGATGAAAAAGAAAATACTATTCATTCTCTTTATATCGGGTTGTTTTCTGACCGGAAGTAATGCACAGAGTATTGCAGTGAAGAGCAATCTGCTCTATGATGCCACTTCAACTCTAAATATGGGAGTGGAATTGGGATTGTCACGTCAGTGGACTTTGGATGTTCCCCTCAACTATAATCCTTGGAAACCGGGTAATGGCAGGCGTTTGCGTCATTGGGGAATACAACCGGAAGCCCGTTATTGGTTTTGTGAGCGTTTCAATCGCACGTTTGTGGGTTTGCATGGTCATTATGCCGATTTCAATGTAGGAGGATTTCCTGATTGGGGATTCATCAGTAAGAATATGCAAGACAATCGTTATCAGGGATACCTGTATGGCGGAGGCATTTCAATAGGACATTCATGGATTTTGAAGAAACGTTGGAGTTTGGAGGCGTCTTTGGGAATAGGATATGCGCATATTGTATATGATAAGTATCCTTGTGCGGAATGTGGCACTAAACTGAAATCAGGTAGAAGAAACTATTTTGGTCCTACAAAGGCAAGTATATCACTTATTTATATAATCAAATAATTGAACCATAATGAAAAGAAATAGATATATCATAGCATATGTACTGCTTGCTTTTTGCTTTATCAAGCATCCGGTTGTAGGACAGAACCGCTCTTTTACAGGTACTGTCACTATACATCCCGTACGCTTGGAACAGGTGGGTGATTCACTCTATATAGAAATGGATATGGTGTTGGAGGATGTAAAGATGAACACATCTCGTGGCGCTGATTGGATTCCTCAATTGGTTTCTGCATCATGTACTCTTAATTTACCGCGTATTTCATTGAAAGGAAGAGATGAATACAAAGCTTATGAACGATATTTGACTCTTATGACTAACCGGGAAAAAGCAAGTTATGACTTCCCCTATATTGTGAAAAAGATAGTTGGAAGGAAAAATGCGATGATTTCTTATCAATATCACTTGCCTTACGAGGCATGGATGGCAGATGCCTGTCTGAATATACGGCGTGACGAGTGCGGTTGCGGTGAAACTGCATGGATGGAAATAGAACCTTTGATGGAAAAAGTAACATTGGAGTATCCTCTGATTCCCTATGTGATAACTCCTCATCTGGCCTATATCAGGCCTGTTGTAGAACAGGTAAAACAGAGAGATGTACAGGCGGAATGTTTTTTAGATTTTGAAGTGAATAAAGTGGATATCCGTCCTGAATATATGAATAATCCGCAGGAACTGGCCAAGCTTCGTGCGATGATTGACGAACTGAAAGCAGACGCTGATATTCAAGTGAAAAGTTTGGATATTATCGGTTATGCCTCACCGGAAGGTTCGTTGGCAAATAATAAACGGTTGTCTGAAGGACGCGCTTTGGCGCTTCGTGATTATTTGGCAGGCTTATATGACTTTCCCCGTTCCCAATACAATATCTTGTTTGGTGGAGAAAATTGGGCAGGCTTGGTAAAAACACTCCAACATACAAATATTGATTACCGAAAAGAGTTATTGAACATGATTACAAACAACCCCTATGACCAAACCTTAAAATTGAAGTTGCGAGAATTTCGTGGAGGTATCCCCTATCAATATTTGTTGAGGAGTGTTTATCCTAAACTCCGTGTCGCCATATGTAAGGTAAACTATGAAGTGAAGAATTTCAAAGTTGATGAGGCTAGGGAAGTGTTTAAAAAGCGTCCGCAGAATTTAAGTTTGGATGAAATGTTTTTGGTGGCCAATAGTTATCCGGAAAATTCACTTGAATTTCTGGAGGTTTTTGAGACTGCTGCCCGTATGTATCCGGAAGATGAAGTGGCGGGTATCAATGCTGCTGTTGCATCCCTTTCACGTAATGATCTGGTTTCAGCGGAAAGATATCTGAAAAGGGTGAATTTAAAAAGAAACCAGCCGGTATATGATAATGCGATGGGAGTCTGGATGTTGCTGAAAGGAGATGATGAATCAGCTGAAAAGTATTTCAAAAATGCTGCTGATTCCGGACTTGATGCCGCCAAAAAGAATTTGTTGGAATTAGCGGAAAAGAAGTCGGATGTTATTAAAATGGAACAGAGAAGAGATAAATAATTTAGTTAGAAACACTTTAATAAATTGTAAAACAATGAGAAAGAAAAACGTATTAATGTCAGCAATTGCGGCTTTAGCATTTGCGGCATGTAGCAGTGATGATGTACTCCTGGAACAAGATACCGGGATTGTAACGAATCCAACAGGAAATGCATGGGTGGCATTGGATATAAAGACACCTTCTGTATCAAGATCTCGTGCATTGCATGATCCTAATAAGGAGGACGGTACTGCTGAGGAGTCATCGGTTTCTACTGTCAGAGCTATTTTTTTTGATGCAAGTGAGCAACTGACGGATGATATTGAGTTGACAGGTGTCGAAGCCGGTAATCCAGGACAGCCTAACGGAGGGGTAAGTAAGCCTTTCAAAGTGGATGCAAAATCAAAGCGTATCTTGATAATAGCAAATCCCGGAGCAGGTTTCCCGGCTAAAGGCTCTTTTGGAACAGGGGCTTCTTATAGTACGGTCAATGGTGTTCTTGCCTTGTCGTTAGGAGCGGATGTGACACAAAATGTAGCGAAGAATGGCAGCTTTATGATGTCGAATGCAAAAGGAAGGCTGGAACCTTCAGTTTCTACAACAGATGGAACCGATGCTGACCTTGCATTGTATAAAACTGAAGAATTGGCTAAGAACAGTCCGTTGGCTATTCACATTGACCGTGTCGTAGCCAAGGTGCGTGTATATGTAAAGCAGGAAAGTGATGTGGCTACTATTGCAAATCCCAAATGGATTTTGAATATTACGAATACAAAGTTTTTTCCTGTATCCGAAAGAATATTGACTTGGAATGAGGATCCGGCCAACGGTGGACGTGGAACTTGTATTACTCCTTTTGATCAATATAAGATTGGTTCGTATAGAAAAGACCCTAATTATGATAATCAGAATGGAGGTCTGGATTATATGGTAATTAGTAATGATGTGGCAATTGTCAATGATCCGGGAGAAAGCCAGTATTGTCTTGAAAATACTCAGACCAGTATTCATAATCTTCATCAATATACTACGCAAGTATTATTGAAAGTGGAATTTTTGCCGAAAGCATTTAAAAAGCCTCATACAACAGATTTAGGAACACCTGATCCGAATAAGGATTTTATGAGAATTAATGGTGGCTTTTATACTTTTGATACATTGAAAGAATGGATTGAAGCTGAATTGAGAAGTAAATATGACGCCACCGGTACTAGTAAGCCTTCTGTTACTACTACATTGACAGATGCTTTGAATGTGTATTTGGATAGTAAAGGAATAGGTAAAGTATCTCTTCTGGATTCCGGTGTTAATGTAGATGCTTTGGTAATCACATTCAATGGTAAAATTGATGAAATAAAAGGAAAAGGTGCAGGGGCAGTGGAAAATTTCAATTATTATGCCGATGGTATCAGTTATTATAAAATCATGATTAAACATGATGATACGGATAAGGCCTTGAATGAACTCGGTGAATTTGGGGTGGTGAGAAATTCCGTTTATGATATCAATGTTAATAAGTTCAATAATCCGGGATATCCGGAAATACCTACGCCCGGTACTGATCCCGATGAGGAGGACGGCTCTTTTCTGGCGATCCAGATTAATGTCAATCCATGGACTTGGTACACTCAGGAAGAAGAATTTTAAGAAGCGGATTATAAACTTTAACTCCCTCTTTTTAAGATAAGGGCGGCTTGGAATTGAAGATACTGGGAACTATATATCCCATTACTGTACGGAAGACGATTGTTAATGAGATGTGTAGACTGAGTGGATTCCTGTAGGGGTGCATTGAATGTGCCTGAATACGTATAGCAAACCGTTCCCGGGCAGAGTCAATCTGCTCCTGCAGGAAATAATACATAAGCAAATCATTTAAACTGATGAATATGAAACTAAAAAGCCTTAGAACTTCCGCTACTTTGATAGTCCTGTTGGCTGTCTCTTTATTGACGTTCTCATGCAATAGCTTTGACGAAAGGTTGCCGGAATGTAGATTGTTGGTAAAGTTCAAATATGATTATAATATGCTTCATACAGATGCTTTCCATACACAGGTAGACAGAGTGGAATTGTACATCTTTGATAAGGATGGAAGGTATTTGTTCAGTCAGGTTGAGGAAGGAGAGGTTTTGGCTACAGGATACTATACTATGGAGGTAAAACTTCCGGTAGGTGAATACCAGTTGCTGGCTTGGGCAGGGGCACATGATTCCTATGAGATAACTATTCCTAACGGTGGAACAACCCTTACAGAAATGAAACTCCAGTTGATGCGTGAGGAGTCTCTTGTCATTAATAAAGAGTTGGAACCACTGTGGTATGGCGGTATCAATCATGTGAAGTTCACAGGTACTGCAAATCAGATGGAGGTAATCAATTTGATAAAGGATACTAATAAGATACGTTTTATATTCCAAGGTTCTTCCTCGGGGGAATCCCGCAGTACCGATACTAGCGGATGGACCATCAATATGCATGACTATGATTATGAGATTATAGAATCCAATGGATATTTAGGACATGATAATTCCTTGCTGGACGATGATGTGCTGAGTTTTCAACCTTATTTTATGGAACAGAAGAATCCGTCGGCTGCGGCGGTCGAATTGAAAACTATGCGGTTGATGGAGGACAGGCCTGCACGGTTTGTTGTGACGGAGAAAGCAACCGGGAAGAAAGTCTTTGATATTAATCTGACGGATTTTCTTATTTTGACAAGTATGGAAGGGAATAAGATGAAACCTCAGGAATATTTAGATCGTGAGGATGAATATAAAATCATATTCTTTTTTTCTGACTCAACTGCATGGAATGCTGTTCAGATTAACATTAATGGATGGACGTGGTATATTCAGAATGAGGAAGATTAAAACAGAATCAAGAATGGTTTACGAATAGGTACCTTAGAAGCAATATGATAAATGATTGCTTCTAAGGTACCTATTCTTTTTTCAATATTTATTCTAGTATCGGTTGATAACCTCTTTTGCCTTGTTTACGGCAGTGGTAGGAGAAATCTTATCCATACCGGATTCATCAAACATTTTCAGGGCTTTGTCTATATTCTTGATAGCCCCTTTATTGCCTTTCCTTTCAAATTCTTCTTTCAGGATGCGTATTTTTTCAAATGCTTGTACTCCTTCTGTCAGGCGTTCTAACCGGATAGATGAACGGGCGCCCGGATAAATCATATAAGTGTCCCCGGCAGCCCAAGCGGTAAAGCGGCTGTCCTGCAGAGGATTTTTCACCCAACTGTTTAAAGCCCAACGGAGATACCCATCCAGATTTTCTTTAGCACTGTGCCATGCCAGCCATTCAGCTTCGGCAGGTTCACTGAAAGTAAAAGTGTTGGGACGGGGTTCCGTGCAACAGGTATAATAAGTGGTCACTTTGCCTGCTTTCCGGCGTGCTTCAATCTCTTCCGGTGTGAACTTCTCGGCGATAGTGATACAATAATCATTCAGCTCATCCAATAATTCTTTGTGATACGTTCCAGCCAATGACACTTTAAAGTCTTTATCAGCCTTACGGATTACTTTCAGTGTTTCCTGCATGTCCTTCATCGGTCTTTCGTCCATCGCAATGTGAGTGATATCGAACCAGCCTTTTGCTTTCAGATGCTTTGCGAAATCTTGCAACATATTTATCCAGAATTCTTCATAAGCGGCTTCGCCCGGTTTGGCTTCCAAGAACTTGAAAGAGTTACTGGCTTGATCAAAATATTGGAAAGAAAGACGCCAGGGAACCATCGAGTAACAACTTATTTGCTTCTTGACTCCAAGGTCTATCATAAATTCCACCCATTTATCGAACACGGTATAGTCAAAGTACCATGTTCCATCCGCTTTTTTCAGCCAAGTAACCATGCTCTCAAAAGCGTCGTATGTCTGTCCGTTCCAAGGTTTGTGCATAATGGAGGCTGTAATTACTTTACCGCCTGCATCAGCATATAATTTCATTAATGGGCGCATCAAGTCGAAATGTTCCTTGCTGAATGGTTCCACATTGTAGTAACGGGATACTGCGTATGGATTTTGCCATAAATCCAAATGGAAAGCCCATTCGGAAGGAGGAGGCAGCGTACGGTTTTTCACTTGGATATTCAGTTTCAATTCGGCCAGTGTACTATTGTTGGCCTTTACTGTAACTGTTCCTGTGTATTTCCCGGCTTTAGTCTGCTGGGGTACGTTGATACGGATCCATCCCCCTTGGGTGGAGTTGGCGGGAAGAGTCAGAGCGGGAGTGATGTGGTCTATTACATCTGCTACTAAAGTTGAATCAAAGTCGGCGCTATTGCGGTAGCCACATGCGCCCAAACCGTCTTTGTTCAGTTCATCAGTCATGACATAGCGTACAAAGCCGGTACGGATATCATCTTTGCTGATGGTATTTTCACCAGAGATTAGATCACTGACTGTGAGAGTCAAATCATTCAGTGTCTTAGGAGTCCATACTACCATTTGGGCCGAAACCTTTTCACCTTTCCATGCAGTAAGGTTTATACTTTTTTGTGTACTACGGATAGGGGCTGGTTCCTCTTTCTTATAGCGGATGTCTGTGCTTCCCCAGCTGATTTGTGGGGCTGTAACTTTCGCCCATAAAGTGGGGTTGGTGGCAATAGGATTGGCTGCTTCCTGATAATATTCGGAAGTTTGGGCGTTCATACATACTGTTGACAACAGGAGAGCGCCTAGAAATAGGAGTTTTTTCATAGGTTATATAATAGTTAGTTGAAGTCACAAAGGTAACTCAGGGAGAGTTAATTTCCAAATAGGAGTGATGTAGTTTGCATAATTCCTGAGGAATATTTATTTTTGGCAAGTTATAATATAAAGGAAAATAGAGATGAAAAGAATTGTAAATGTGCTTTTTGCGGGTGTACTGGCTATGACTGTACTCTCATGTAGTGAAGAGAAAAAAGGATATACTCTGAATGGGGAAATATCAGATGTAAAGAATGGAATGGTGTATCTGAAGAAGTATCAGGATAAATCTTTCATAGATGTGGATTCGGCTGTAATTACGGATGGTGTTTTCAAATTTGAAGGTGCTTGTACTGAGCCGTTGGCATACGGGTTGACTACGTTCAAGGATAGCAAACGTCCGTTGGTATTCTTTTTAGATAACGAAGAGATGCAGTTGAAGATGAATGAATCGGAAAAGGTATTGACTGTGACAGGTTCTGCTTTGAATGATTTGTATGCACAGAATGCTCCTTTGACTCGTCAGGATGGATATAGCATAGATAGTTTGGTATCTGCTCATCCTGCATCGGCCGTTACTCCTTATTTTGTTGTGAAAGATTTCGCTTATAAGTTGAATCTGGAGGAAATGAAGGCATTACGTGCCAAATTAGATGCCTCATTGGATGGAACCATGTACGTCAATCAGATAGATGATTTTATCAAGCGGATGGAAAATATTCAAGTGGGAGCTGTAGCTCCGGATTTTACATTGCCCGATGTAGATGGTAATCCCGTCACCTTATCCGGTTTGAGAGGAAAATATGTATTGATTGATTTTTGGGCTTCTTGGTGTCCTGATTGTCGCAAGGAGAATCCGAATATTGTTGCTGCCTGGAATAAATTCAAGGATAAGAATTTTACTATTTTAGGAGTTTCTCTGGATCGTAAGAAAGAACCTTGGTTGGCTGCTATCGAGAAAGATCAATTGACATGGACTCATGTTTCAGATTTGAAGGACTGGAAGTCGGATGCAGCCGTGCAGTATGCTATTCGTTGGATTCCTATGAATTTTTTGTTGGACCCCAATGGAGTGATTTTGGCGGTAGGATTGGAAGGCGAGGCTTTGCAACAAAAGTTGGAAGAAGTCTTGAAATAAGTTTCCCATCATAGGTTGCACAGATTAGAATTTTGATTTAAATCTGTGTAACCTGTAGTGAAAAAATAGTTGTTTTTATGAAGTTTTCGATGCTATTTTTTTTCGAAAGTATCCGTAATAAGCGTTAGTGCCCCATCTCCGGTAATATTACAAGCTGTTCCAAAACTGTCCTGCAATGCAAAAATCGTAAGTAGTAGTGCAGTTCCGGCTTCATCAAAGTGAAGGACAGAGATGATGAGCCCTAAAGAGGCAAGTACTGTTCCACCCGGTACTCCCGGTGCACCAATGGCGAATAATCCTAATAACAGGATGAATAAAGTAATTTGCAATATGCTGGGCATGCTTCCATAAAGCATTTGTGATACCGTGAGTACAAATACGGTTTCTGTCAGGATAGAGCCGCACAAGTGTATATTCGCGAATAAAGGTATTGTTACGTCGCTGATCTCTTTTCTCAGTATCGGGCTTTTACGGGCACATTTCAATGCTATACCCAATGTGGCTGCCGAAGACATCGTACCTAATGCCGTGAGGTAGGCAGGACCGTAGTATCTCAGTACTTGATAGCTATTTTTTCTGGAATAAACCGCCGCAATGAAATAGAGTAGTGTCAGCCAGATGAAATGGCAAACAATAACAACTATCAGAATGGAGAGGAATACAGGTAATTGTTTCGTAACAGCTCCCTGATAGCTGAGAATGCAGAAATTGGCGGCAATAAACACAGGAAGTACAGGAAGCAACACCCTTTTCACCAATTCAAGTACCATTTTTTGGAAAGTGTCCAATAACTTTGATATTTCGTCCGATTTTACCCAAGCAGTGGCAAGCCCTATCAATGCGGCCAGTACCAGTGCAGTCATTACGTTCATGACTGGTGGAATATCTATCTTCAGCAGATTCTCCGGTAATGCTTTCAGTGAGTTGGCATCATCGGCTATATGCAGGAAAGGAATTACATTGTATCCTACGGCAGCCCCGAAGAAAGAAGCCCCGATGGAGGAGAGATAAGCAATGCCAAAAGCAAATAAAAGCATCTTTGACGCATTACTACGCAAGTGTGCGATGGAGGGAGCGATGAATCCTAAAATGATAAGAGGAACTAAAAAGAAAATGATTTGTCCCGTAATGTGTTTTATGCAAACGATGGCTTCCAACACAGCGTCGTTTACGACGAAACCTGCCGACAGTCCGATAATTACGGCAATAAGCAGTTGCACGATGGTGTTACTTAGAAACTTTTTCATATATTTTTTTCAGTTAAACGATGAATATCCGGAAAAAGTTTGCTGTATGTGTATGTTATTTCATAGCTCGGACAAAGATAGGAAAATAATATAGAATGTCATCTGAAAAATAGAAAAAGACGGGAAACATCGCGCTCCCCGTCTTGCAAAGTCTTTTCGCCTTATGCTAATACCTTAAATTAAGCGAAACATTTAGACTCTCTCTTATAAGTGATAGTTGTTATTGAAATATGAATTAAAAGTTGTTTTTACCTGTATCCCACCATAGACGTGTACCGCCGTTGTCTGCACCGCCAAGAGCCGTACAAAGGTTCTTATATTGTTCCGGATCTTTCTTGGCATCATCCTGTGAGAAGGGGAGGCGACGAATCATGATGTCCGTATCAATTGTACCGTTGCTATTGTTGGTTTGGACTTTGAATAATTTCGGATATCCGGTACGGCGTTGTTCGGTCCATGCTTCCATACCTTCCGGCCAACAGGCAATCCATTTTTGAGTGATAATTTTTTCAAGTTGCTCTTCTTGATTGGCTGCATCGTCAAAATCGGGAGTAGTGGTTATCAATGCTTTCATATCTTTTCCGGGACCTGCTGCATAATTAATGTAATCCGTCGGTTTGCCTTTGCTTGCCAGATAGAGGCTTGCATCTCCGGCGCCCCATTGGTCGAATGAAGCTTGAACACCGGTTTCGTAACATTGCTTTGCACTTTCGCTTTTCGGATTGATACCTCGTAAAGATGCTTCGGCACGTAGGAGCCAAACTTCCGCTGCTGTCAGAAGAACGGCGGGTGTGGATGCGGCGATTGTTTTAGTATTGATAAAAGAATAACTTTGATAGTAATTGGGATCACCATCCTTGGCATATACTCCTTGAGGCACTCCTAAATATTCCTCTGTGTGGTCTGCCAATGTCGCCGGACTGTAATATATACTGATGCGTGGATCTTCATAACCGTTTAAAACAGAAGCCATTGTTGCTCCCATGTAGGTCTCGCCCCAGCCGGCGACACCTGCTAGTGGGTTTTGATATCCTTTACCGGAGATTTGGATGTTCTCTGCGGATGATTCAATAACACCATAAGAGTTTTCCAATGCTTTTTTGGCCTCGCTGGCGGCAAGTGCCTTATTTACATTAGATACACGCATGGCCAAACGAAGGCGCAATGAATTTGCAAATTTAATCCACCTGCTGGCAGTCGGGCAATTGGACATATTGATACTTTTTACTCCATCTTCTTTACCTCCTTCTTTCAGATAAGCATCCAATGCCTCTACGGCTTTATCCAGGTCATTGAAAAAAGCTTTATAGGCTTCTTCCTGAGTGTCAACGGAATTTGTTTCGTTCTTTCCGAATTTAGAATAGACAATGGGGCCATAAGTATCAGCAATGCGATGCATGGCTTCTACTTTCAGAATAAGGGTGGCACCATAAAAATGCTTGTACTTGGCTTCATCTTGTGTAATCAACGTCGATTTATGGGCTACCGGGAAAATGTAATTATAGGTATAGTTCCATGCACTGGCCGTCCATCCTGCCTCTAATGCGTATACCGTATTTTTATCGCAGAATTTAGAAGCAAAATCATGGAAATATCCTGCGAACATATCATGATTCAGGTTTTGGAATGTTTGCCAGGGCCAAGTGGTTCCTTCTCCCCAGTCGTAGTTAAAATAAATACCTTTTTGAATGGTCTCAAAATTAGTGGTGTATTTCTGGAAATCATATTCTTTTACGATATCATCAAAACTACCGTTGATTTTATTATCAGATTCGAATCCGTCTGTGCATGAGGCAAGACTCAGGAGGCCGCCCATGCATAAAATTGAAATATATTTTGAACTTTTCATAATGTCTTTGTTTTTAAGGTTAGAATGTGAACTTAACGTTGAAACCGATGTTACGTGTAGTCGGCATGCCGAACACATCAACGCCCTGCAGAGTATTACCTACTGACAAAGTTGCATCCGGATCAAATGGAGCATCTTTGTACAAGAAGAATAAATTGCGTGCAACCAATGTAAGATCCAGTCCTTTGATAAATTTGGTTTTGGAGAGAATGGATGCCGGGAATGAATAACCTAGTGTTAATTCACGCAAGCGTACATTCGTTGCATCGTACATGTAGTATTCTGAAATACCGTTACGGCCTCCGACAGTACCATAGAAATTAGGAACGTCTTTGAATTGGATACCTTCATATTCCACATAGCCACGGTCGCGTGCCTCTCCGGATTCTTTGCTGACGCCCATTGCATCCAGGTGTGCTTGAGTCAATGACATAACATCACCTCCGATGCGTGCGTCAATCAAGAAATATAAAGTAAATCCTTTGTAAGTAAAGGTATTGCTCCATCCTAATAAAGCATCGGGGTTGGCGTTGCCCAATAAAGTGTTGTTTCCTGTTACTTTAATCGGATTTCCTGCCTCATTTACTTTGATCTTGCCATTTTCATCTCTTTCAAATCCATTACCATAGATATCGCCCAGTTTTCCACCTTCTTTTACCCACATATCGTATGCCATGGAGAACCCTTCCGAACCATAACGGAATGATTTATAATCCTTGTGTAAGGAAACAACCTTATTTCTGTTCATGGACATATTTACAGCAGTTTTCCAACGGAAATTTTCATTCATTAAAGGAGTACCCTCTACGGTTAATTCAATACCGGTATTGCGAATTTTACCTGCATTGATATAACGGAATGCATAAAGTGAACCTGCCGGATTGGCTACTTTCAGCAACTGATTTTTTGTATCAGTACGATACCATGTAAAGTCAATACCGAAGCGATTATTGAAGAATTTCCATTCTGTACCGAATTCAATGGAAGTACTGATTTCCGGTTTCAAATCACCACGTTGCTCAATGTCATTGGTCTGGATACTTCCACCACATTGAATAATATCCGCTAAGTTTGTAATTCCGATAGGAAGGTCATTACCAACCTGTGCGAATGAACCACGGAATTTTGAGAAATTGATCCATTCCGGCAGTTTGACACTGTTGCTCATAATCCAAGTCAAACCTACTGACGGATAAAAGAACCCATTTTTCATACTTTCTGTATTCGCTAAAGTGGAAGACCAGTCATTACGTGCTGTAACATCCAGATAAAGAGCATCTTTCCAACCTACTTGCGCTGTGCCGAACAAGGATTGTATAGTACGTTTCGCATCAATCGTCTGGTTGATAAATCCCTTTGAAGAGAAGATGATATTGGAAACGGTAAATACATTAGGGCGATATAAAGAAGCTGTTTTGGAGTCAATCATCAAAGAATTGGCTTTGCTCACATTGATGCTGGTTCCCAATGCTGCGTTGATAGAAAAGTCACCCAATGTTTTGTTAAACATGGCCATGAAGTCACCATATACTTGGAAATTTTGTTCATCCGACCATACATAACGTCCGTTGGGAAGCCCTGTCTCATCATTCTTGCCGGCAATATTTGCAGCTGTTGAAGCATACATCTTGTTGTCAAATTTATCACTTACGTAGTCTACATTGCCACGTGCCTGGAAACTTAACCAATCAGTAGCTTTTAAATTTGCACTGATAGAAGCCAATGCGCGATAACGTTTACTCTTGTTGGTCACACGGTTTTTAATCCAGTACGGATTCTGATCCCATTCACTGAATGAGCCGTCTTCATTCTTTGTGTACCAATTCTGTAAATTCATATTACGATCCGTGTCGAATACTTCAAAATTTTCAGCATACGGAGCCAAATCGGCGCCACGGGGGAAAGAATACAGACCAACTAGCGGATTCAGATAATAACCGCCTCCGGCAGGAGTGTTCCGGATAGTCTGTGTCATCAAACTGGCATTTCCATCCAATTTCAAGCGATCGTTGAAAAAACTGGCTGTTTCACGGAAAGTGATATTATGCTTTTGAAGTTTGTTTGAGTCAACGATACCTGTACCTCGGGTATTAGCATAAGAGAAGTAGGTTTGCATCTTGTCATTGCCTGTTTGGAAAGTTAAAGAGTTGATAGCAGTGATCCCGTTTCCGAACCAATTGTCCACATTGTCATAGTCTGTCAGGTTCCCGTTGCTACCCCAGCTGCTGGTACCATCGGCAGTTTGTCCATAATTGTTTTGGAATTGGGGCAGGCTGATAGCATGGTCTACTGTCAGGTTGGAAGAAAATGTAATTCTTGACATACCGGCTTTTCCGGATTTTGTTGTAATTAAAATGACACCATTAGCTGCTTGTGAGCCGTAAAGAGCTGCTGCGGATGCACCTTTCAATATGCTCATACTTTCAATGTCGTCAGGGTTCAGATTGGAAATACCGTCACCAGAGTCATGGTTGACACCGTCATTTTCACCTCCCATAACGGTGGCTGTTGATTCTGTTGTGATATTCAGCATGGGAACACCATCAATGACATACAACGGTTGGTTGTTACCACTGGCGAATGCTGAACGCGCACCACGGATAGATACTTTTGCCGAACCTCCAAGACCGGATGAACTCTTTGTAATCTGTACACCGGCGGATTTACCGGCTAGTGAATTAATCATATTCGCATCCTTTACCTTATTCAGCTCGTCACCATTCAATTGCTGTGTAGAATAAGTCAAAGAAGCTTCTTTCTTTTTAATACCCATAGCGGTTACTACAACAGTTTCCAATTTCAGGGCGTCGTCTTCCATCTTGATGGTAAAGTTGGTTTTTCCGTTTACGGGAATAATGACTTTTTTATATCCGATGTAGGAAACGGCTAGTTGTGCATCAGTGGGAACTTCCAGGGTAAAGTTGCCGTCAATATCTGTAATAGTACCGTTAGTAGTACCTTGTTGAAGTATGTTTGCACCGATAATGGCTTCACCCTGCATATCCGTTACAACACCTTTTACAGTGATTGTATTCTGCTGCTTCACTTCTTCACGGGCTATGTTACTTTCTTTAGTCAGAACAATATTCTTTCCTTCCATTACATAAGAGATTCCTGTTCCGGCAAAAACTTCATCCAGAATTTCGGATACGGCTTTGTTACGGGCTTTAACAGTTACTTTGCGGTTAAGGTCCACATTCTTTTTATTATAGACAAACAGATAATTGGTCTGTGTTTCAATGGTCGAGATTAATTGAGCTACCTTCATGGTGTGGGTATCAAAACTAACTTTTGCATTTTGAGAGTGTACATTTACGCTAAATGCGCTGAATGTAGTAGCCAAAAGAAGAAATAAGGTAATCTTCATAGTTCGTAATATTTGTTTAAAGCCTAAACTTTTTGGGCATAAATACCCTTCCAAAGAAATTTTTCTCATATCTTTGTAATGTGTTAAGTTAATAAATTTGATTAAGGTCAATTGTTAGCTGTCGAATCGGGGAGTATGGGGGTACTTTCCGATTCTTTTTTCAAAGGTTCTTATGTAATCATAATGGTTAATTTTTAAGGTTAAACTTCTATTGTGATTTTATTCTATAGTTATCTTGTTATGTTCGTTATCAATATCGTATTTGAACGGATGGTCTTTTTGTATAACTTTTAGTATATGCTCTATGCCATCCAAATCTTTGAATTTACCGGTACAACGGTAGTTCTCTAAGATTTTAGGATTCTTCACTGTTATCTTATAATTATAATATAGAGCAATCTTGTCCAGTAATTCTTTAAACGGAACATCATCGAAATAATAAATGCCTTGCATCCATGCTAAAGCATTGTTGCTGCTCATTTCGCCCGTTCTATATTTGCCGTTTTCCATCGAGAAATACTTTCCTTTCGTCAGGCTGGTAATTGTTTTTTCTTCTTTTGCACTGTTGGTAAGCAAGTTGATGGAACCTTCTATCAGTCTGGCTATAAAGCTGTTTGAACCTTTATAAGAACATACATCGAATTTTGTTCCGGTGACTTGTACCTTTATGTTTTCTGTCTGCACATAAAAAGGAATTTCCTTATTGTGTGCCACCTCGAAATAGGCTTCTCCGTCTAATGTGACTTTACGGTCTTTTTTACCGAAATCTTCATCATAAGTCAATGTAGTTTGGGAGTTCAACCATACTACCGAACCGTCGGGGAGGTCCATCTGCGCACGTTGCCCCGCCGGAATACGGATGGTTTGTGACAATTGCTGCTTGGGTTTGTGCATATGTGGCAAATCCATGACAAAAACAATAGCCAACATGGCGGCAATGGCAATCAGCGGATACAGATACAGATGTCCTTTCGGCTTCCGCTGTATCTTCGAATCATCGGAAAAGAGGGTAATATCAAACAACATTCGTTCTTTCAAAAAGCGTTCCTTGTTCTCGGCACTGCTTTCCGTCCATTCCACAATTTGGCTTTCCTCTTTTTCCGTGGTTTCTCCTCTGAAATATTTATGTAGCAATTCTGTCTTCATTCTTTCCGCATTTTGTATATAGAACAGGATAGTGGGAAACAACCCTAGCGGAAAAATGATTTTTTTTCGATTTTCTCAAAAAAAGTGGTTTTTACCCTCTTTTTTCATTTCAGATAAAATTATTACCGCCCTGACACACTGCTAATAAAAAATATTAGTAACTTTGCAACACCCAAAATAAGCGAGATTGTATTTATACACTATAAACAAAAATAAGAGATTATGATGACAATTGACAAATTCAACTTTGCCGGTAAAAAGGCAATTGTCCGCGTGGACTTCAATGTACCTTTGGACGAAAATGGTAAAATTACTGATGATACTCGTATCCGCGGTGCTCTTCCTACACTGAAAAAAGTGTTGGCTGATGGTGGCAGCTTGATTATCATGTCACACATGGGTAAACCCAAAGGTAAGGTAAATGCTAAATATTCATTGAGTCAGATTGTCGATGCTGTTTCTGAAAAATTAGGTGTACCTGTTCAATTTGCTCCTGATTGCGCAAAAGCCGGTGATGCTGCAGCTGCTTTGAAACCGGGTGAAGTCCTGTTGTTGGAAAACTTGCGTTTCTATCCTGAAGAAGAAGGAAAGCCTGTTGGCATTGACAAAGAAGATCCTGCATACGAAGATGCCAAGAAGGCAATGAAGGCTTCTCAGAAAGAATTTGCCAAGACTTTGGCTTCTTATGCTGACTGCTATATCAATGACGCATTCGGTACTGCTCACCGTAAACATGCTTCTACAGCTGTTATCGCCGACTATTTCGATGCAGACAACAAGATGTTGGGCTATTTGATGGAAAAAGAAGTTCAAGCTGTTGATAATATCCTGAAAGATATCAAACGTCCGTTCACTGCTATTATGGGTGGTTCTAAGGTATCTACCAAGATTGGTATCATTGAAAACCTGATGGATAAAGTGGATAACTTGATCCTTTGCGGTGGTATGACTTATACTTTTGCTAAAGCTCAGGGTGGTAAAATTGGTAATTCTATCGTAGAAGATGATAAATTGGAATTGGCTCTTGATATCATCGCTAAGGCTAAGGCTAAAGGTGTGAATTTGGTATTAGGTACAGACTGTGTAGCTGCTGATGCATTCTCTAATGATGCTAATACTCAGGTTGTTCCTGCAAATAATATTCCTGACGGATGGGAAGGCTTGGATGCAGGTCCCGAAACTCAGAAAGCATTTGCAGCAGCTATTGAAGATGCTAAGACTATTCTTTGGAACGGTCCTGCCGGTGTATTTGAGTTTGATAACTTTACTGCCGGTTCACGTGCAATCGCCGAAGCTATCGCTAAAGCAACTAAGAACGGTGCGTTCTCATTGATTGGTGGTGGTGATTCTGTAGCTTGTATCAACAAGTTCGGTATGGCTGACCAAGTATCTTACATCTCTACCGGTGGTGGTGCTTTGTTGGAAGCGATCGAAGGAAAAGTTCTTCCGGGTGTTGCAGCGATCAAAGGTGAATAATTGGTACTTCTCTATATAAAAGAAAGGCAACCCGGTTTCGAGTTGCCTTTTTTAGTATTTTGTTTTTTGTAGTGAATTCTATATCTTAGAACATAAACAATACGGTGGCTACCAGTCTGTTGTTTGAAACAGAATGGGTATCAATGATTGTTCCATCTGACTTATCTAGTGAACCGTACCATGCAGAACTGAAATTATATTCCACACCGATTTTCCAATGAGGAACATTATAAGTCAGTTCGGCACTGGCACTGATCAATTGATCTACATTTGTACCTGTGCCATACATTTTGGTAACCTCATCGCTGGTGCCTAAATTTTTCATGTAACCAAAGAAAACAGCCGGTTTCCATTTTTTGCCATACACAATGTTCAACCAGGAACTGGAGTTGCGGTTGGGGGAATATTCCTGTTCACCTGTTCGTTGGTCTATTGATTTTATGCCATAGCCTCCCAACATAGAAACCTGTGTAAGATTGGAACCTAATATGCTTTTGGCAGCTATATACCATACAGGTGAAGTATATTTCATGTGAACTTCATAAGACAGAGAAGTGATACGTTCATCTACTTTATACACTTTATCCTCTACCACAGACTGAGTACGGGGTTTTAATGAAACCATTTCAATACCTGCACCTACCAACCAGTTGTTACCTTTGTAATCTGCACCGATATAGACTTCCGGGATACAGCTTTCTTTGATGTATTTCTGGCTCTTGCCATCAGGGCCTTGTGACAGATATTGAGATTGCCAGATCGCTGCACCTGTCAACTGTATATCACCTGTCTTGTAGCGGAAACGTATTTGCGGAGCACGGCTGAACGGTTGGAAAGGAGCTCCCATATTCAGATTCAGGATTTGCGGAGCGACGTCACCATACAGCGGATGCCAGGTTTGTCCCAACAGCAAGGACGGTTTTCCCCAGTCTAAGTTCAAATATGCATGGCGCAGGCGAACGGTAGAGAAAGTGGTTCCTGAACCGCGAAAGTCCATTTCCACTTTAGCCGAGGTTTTTGCCCTGCCCAGTTTAGGGCCTTGAACGTCGACCCCCAGACGAGTGTACAAGGTATAGAAGCTTCCATTGGCTGTTGCATTCAGGTCTTTTCCGTCTGTATCATATATTTTGTCTTTGGGATACATATAGAAAAGTCCGTCCACAGTTTCTTCGTTGGCACGGCTATTGTAATAAAGATCGGTGCGAACTTGTCCGTAAAACTTATAACTGAAATCTTTGTTTTGGGCAAAACTGCTTGCCGATAGCAGTAAAAGTGTGAATAAGAATGAATATTTTCTCATGATTTAAAGGGTTGTTATAAACATTCGGCAAAATTACATAATTTATTTGAAAAAGGCTGTGTGGTTCCTCATAAAAGTGTCATATCGCGCTTGGATGGAACAGCCTGCATTGAATTGCACAAAAGAAACTGTCCGAAAGCAAAAGATAGCTTCCGGACAGTTGTTTACTTTACTTCTTTCGTGGAATTAATAGATTTCTATTTCATCCAATGCCATTGTACTGGGCACTTCGCTCTTATCATGCGGACTATAGCAATCAATGCCATTACGTATTTTGCCTCCGCTTGTAAATTCTATTTTCACCTTTACAGCTTCTTGTGCCGGGAACTCTATTTCTTCATCGAATCCTTTGAAGGTGTTTTCTTTGATGTCATAGGTAAATTCCTTTTCGGCCACTTTCTCGAATTTATTGCCTGAGGCGGAAACATACACCACAGCTTTGCTTACCGGTAATATATTGCCGGCTGCATTATAAAGCGTACCAAATCTGATTTTACTGATTGTAGCTTTATCAAAGTCTGCCACGAAGGTCACTTTATCATTATTGTCCGGGCGGATACCTACCCATGGAGTGGAAGAGGCATTGTTCCCACGTTTTCCGTTGGTTAGTCCTAAAGTCACCGTATCGGCCCCTAATATGTCATTTTCTCCTAAAATATCCCCCTTCATTCCTTTGGGTTCCGGAGTGATTTCATATTTCTTTCCACTGATTAAATTCTTGTAAAGTTGTTTATGGGTAACTTTACCAATCTGCTTACCGTCAACAAAGGCGGCGGCTTTCAAGTCGTAAGTACCTTCCAATGGGAATGGATGGCTATATAAGCTGGCATTTACAGACGGTTCCTCACCGTGGATTGTATAATAGATTTGTGCTCCCGGATAGAATGTTTCCAGTTCTACATTCAGTACTCCTTCTTTAGTGGAACGGGTATTAATGTTTACATCAAAGAAGTTGAGGCACGGTTTTACCCCCATTATTTCCAGACGTTTGAAATCTTCTACCATGCGGCTGCAGAATGAAGTGAAATTCTTCTCCTTCATCGGAGTCCATCCGGTCTCGGCTATGGCGATTAAACGTGGGAAGATTTGATAGTCACGATTGTCCTCGGTTGGCATATATTCAGCCCAGCAATTAGCTTGTACGCCTATGATGTGTTGTTTTACCAGACTGTCTGCATCAGCCGGTACAGGATTGTAACTGTATGTTTTCTTCAATGTGTTATACCCACCGATAGTGACAGGGGCTATTTCCGGTTCTTCTTGATAATGATCAAGATAAGCGTAAGGATTGGGAGTCATGATGGCATCATGCCCGGCTTTGGCTGCGGTCATTCCGCCTTCCACACCACGCCATGACATTACTGTGGCGTTGGGAGCAAGCCCGCCTTCCAGAATTTCATCCCAACCGATGATGTTGCGTCCTTTGCTGTTCAGGTATTTTTCCGCACGGTTTACGATATAGCTTTGTAACTTCTCTTCTTTGGTATGCTTTCTGCCGTCTACGGGATTAGGAGTGACATCATCTTTAAGCCCTAGGTCTCGTATCAGTTTTTGGCAATGGGAACAATGTTCCCATGCGTATTTGGGGCATTCGTCACCACCTATATGTATATAAGAACTTGGGAATAATTCCACCACTTCGTCCATGACTCCTTCCATAAATTGAAAGAAAGTGTCGGTAGGGCAGAATACCTGGTCAAACACACCCCACAATTTGCAAACTTCGTAGGTGCTGTCCGGAGTACAGGATAATTCGGGGTAAGAGGCAATGGCTGCCAAGGCATGTCCCGGTAGCTCTATTTCCGGAATGACGGTGATATATTTGCTTTGGGCGTATGCTACCACTTCTTTAATTTCTTCTTGTGTATAGTAACCTCCATGAGGTTTGCCGTCATATTTAAACGGGTAGTGGGTATAGAAATAATCCACCATGGTTTCTGAACGTTGGGAACCGATTTCGGTCAGTTTGGGATACTTTTTGATTTCGATTCTCCAGCCTTGGTCATCCGTAAGATGCCAGTGGAAGGTATTCATCTTATGTACGGCCAATACATCAATGAATTTTTTGATGTAATCTATCGATGCAAAATGACGGCATACATCCAGCATTGCTCCGCGATATCGGAACGCCGGAGTATCTTCTATCTCGACGCAAGGTACGCTCCATTCGGCATTGCGTGCTCTTTCCTTGCTATAAATAGCTACCGGCAACAGTTGATACAGAGTTTGCAGTCCGTAATAAAATCCGTTAGGTGTTGATGCTGTAATCTTTATCTGTTGGGGGGTGACTGATAATTTGTAGGCTTCTTTCTCCATACCCGGAATGCTGTCAAAAACAATGGTGGGTACATTTTCATGTAATTCACCACCCGGTTTCAATTTGATACCGGCTACATCCAATACGGTAGTTGATAGACTGGAAGCGATATTTTTCACTTCTTGTGAGGCGTTCACAACGACAGGAACATCGCTGTTCAGATAAAAACGTCCCGGCTGCTCATTCATAGTAACAGGCAGCGGAACTACATTGTACTCATTGATTACTTCTTTCATTTGGCATCCACACGTTAATAGCCCAACGAAAAATACTAGCAGACTCTTTTTTTTCATAATATATCTGTGCTAAGTTTTTAAATAAAGGGGGTATAGAAATTCTTTGCGGACAAAAATAGCAATAAAAACGGAATAAACATGTTTTTCAGAGAGATTAATATGTTTACAATATAAAAATATTTTTCACAGATTTGTTTCTTTATTGCTAATAGAATGTTATCTTTGTCCGAGTTAACCAATTTATTAATCTGACACACATGACAGCAAATACCCCCAAACGATTGCTCGCTCTTGACATTTTGAGAGGCATCACCATTGCAGGCATGATTCTTGTGAATAACCCCGGTTCGTGGGGGTATGTGTATGCTCCGCTGGAGCATGCCGCCTTTAACGGATTGACCCCCACCGATCTCGTTTTCCCTTTTTTTATGTTCATTATGGGAATCTCGACTTATATTTCTTTGCGGAAATATAATTTTACTTATTCACATGCCACGTTGCGTAAAATAATGAAGCGTACAGTCATTATTTTTTGTATCGGTCTATTGTTGAATCTTTTAGCTAAGTCTGTTTTTACACATCATCTGAATTTTGAAGAATGGCGTTATCTGGGAGTCATGCAACGGCTCGCTATAGGATACGGTGTGACCAGTCTGGTTGCTATAACGGTGAAGCATAAATATTTTCCTGCTATCATTTTGGTGACTTTGGCCGCTTATTTTCTTTTATTGGCTACGGGAGACGGCTTCAATCAGTCGGAAACCAATGTTGTGGCTCGTTTTGACGCATGGGCATTGGGCACATCTCATATATACCATGAGGGCGGAATGGCGTTTGATCCGGAAGGACTGCTGAGTACTGTTCCTGCGGTGTGCCATGTGATGGTAGGATTTTATTGTGGAAAGTTGTTGCTTTCCGCTAAAGATAATGCCGAAAAGATACAGCGGTTGTTTCTGATAGGAACTATACTTACATTTGCCGGCTTTCTGTTAAGTTATGGCTGCCCTATTAATAAAAAAGTGTGGTCGCCTACTTTTGTTATTATAACTTGTGGATTGGCGTCCAGTTTTTTGGCTCTGCTCATTTGGATTATTGATATGAAAGGATATCAGAACTGGTGTGCTTTTTTCCGGTCATTCGGAGTGAATCCTTTGTTTATTTATGTGTTTGCGGAAACAATGGGAATCGCATTGGGTGCTACGGGCGTGAGTGCCTTTATTTATGAAAAGATGCTGGCTCCGGCATTGGGGGATTATCCCGGCTCATTAGTCTATGCTTTGATCTATATTATATTCTGTTGGAGCATTGTTCATATATTATATAAAAAAGGCATCTATATCAAGATTTAGAAACGGATACAGAAAATTAGTTAGATGAAAGAAACGGGGAATATTTTTATGTCAGAACTGACGGAGGTGTTTAGTAAACGTCAGCAACAGTTTATTCAGTTTGCTTACTCGTACGTCAGGGACAAGGAAGAGGCTGAGGATATTGTAATGGGGGCGTTTACCAATGTGTGGGAGCACCGGAATGAATTGCGGGAGGATACGAATATTTCCGCATTGTTGTTGACAGCCATAAAAAATCGTTCACTGAATCATTTGCAACACTTGGAGGTACGTATGCGTGCCGAGCAGCATATAGGAGATATACGGCAGAAAGAGCTGGCTTTGCGTATCTCGACTTTGGAGGCTTGTGATCCCGATAAATTGTTTTGTGATGAGATACAGGCTTTGGTGCAGGAAGCTATTAGTGAACTGCCTCCTACAAGCAGGGAGGTGTTTATTTTGAGCCGGATGAAAAATTTACCGAACAAGGAAATTGCTTTGCGACTGGATATTTCTGTAAAGACTGTGGAATTTCATATCACCCGGTCGTTGAAACAGTTGCGGGTGCGGCTGAAAGATTATCAGTTTCTTTGGAGTTTTTTGTAAAAAAAGCCATACCTCAGTTGTTTGGGTATGGCCTTCTTTTTAATTTCATATACAGGGATTAGAAACTATAATCTGCACTTAAACCGAATACTTTGTTAGTACGGCTGTATACATTTGTTCCGGGTAATCCGGTTCCGTTATAGTTGGTTGACTTCTTGGTATAATCCTCATAATTAGTCCACATATAGCCGACATTCAGATTGAGATGCTTGTTCATTTTTATTTTGGCTCCGACTCCCAAAGAGTAAGAATCACAAGAGAAACTAGTATCTGATTGATAGTTATCTGATAGTCCGTAGTCAGTGATCTGTCCACCACAGCTGAGGGTCAGTTGCTTGGTTACATCAAACTCGATACCTGCCAAGTATTCATTGGTTCCTTTGGTCAGATATTTTTGTTTGTCGTTTGCCATACCTGCCTTTTTATCATCATAGAAATGATATTCTACAGAAGCACGAAGTACCGGAAGGAATTCGTAAGCAGCTGCGATAGAGAACATGGCTGGGATGTCATTGGGGGTGTTTACACCGTGTTTGTAAGGAGCTATCATTGCTTCACCTTCAGGAGTCCGGGGATATTCTATATTCTTTGTATTGTTTTCGATATTCAGATTGGTCTTGAACTCATATTTAGCACCGATATTCAGTTTGCCCAATTTAACATCTGCACCGATTACAGGAGTGAGTCCCCAACCTGTTTGGTCACAGTCCAGAGCGAGTGGCAACAGGTTGGTATCTGTTCCTTTCACAATGGCATTCAAGAATCCTTTATAACCGCCTGTAAAATAGTTCATACGTCCTCCACCGAATACAGAAAGCCATTCGGTAGCTTTATAGGATAATCCCAACTGTAAAGAGTAAATATATTGTTTACCATCCATGGCGCTTGTGATATCATACATGCCGGGAACGATTATCGGACTTTGTGGGTTTGCCTGATGTGCTTTCACGCTATTCTGAAAAATACCGGCCATGGCCGCAGATTCAAACATAGGCAATCCGTCATCGAAAGATGCTTTTCCACCTCCGGCGGTAATAGCGAAGAAACCTGAAATAGTCCATTTGTCTTTTTTATAGGCTGCAAATAAACTGGGAATAACCGGTGCGGCTGCCGTTCCTTCATAATATTTTTCGAAAGGCTTGTCTGCAACGGTAGGACCTGTGGCGCTAACCCCGTTGTATGTCATAAAACTGGCATCAATATTTCTAGTCTGATAAGCACTTTGAATGCTCAATCCTACATGGAATCCGTCTTTGGGTAAGAAAGCCAGTCCGGCAGGATTAGACAAAGCACCATCTATTTCTGTAGTAGCACCACGGGATAGCATACGGAGAAAAGCTGCATGTTGATTTGTATTGGTTAAAATACCTCCTGCGAAAGTTGAATTTGAAACGATTAGCGTCGCTGCGCTAATTAATAATAGTTTCTTCATTTATTACTTAATTTTTTTGTTTGCGGGCGCAAAGGTAGGATAAAATAACACGCGGACAAACCTTTTGTGCAATTATTTGCATAATCTATTGAAAAAATCAACTGTTTCAGTAGAAACTATTTAATTTTCTTCGTTTATTTCAGAAGGCTTTTGACCCATGATTTTCTGAATGTTTTTTAGCTGTTGAGTGCCTTGCGGATTACTTGTGGACGAACTTTTTTTAATTAATTCTTTGTCTTATAGTAGGTTAATGCCTATGCTGTGGACAAGTTGTGGACTTATCGTGGATTTTCTACCTTATTATATTAAAACAAAGAAAGAAACAAAGAAAAACTCCCTTAAGGGTTCTTTGAAAAAAACGTCCGTCATGTTCTGTCAACGCTCGGGTCGTTTTTTCAAACTATGCTGGAAACTTTTGCCAACTATGCTGGAAGTTCCCGGAAGTTTCCAGCATAGTTTGGGCATGATATGCCTTTTGTTCCGGAATGGTTATTCCCAGGAATAAATTCTTTGCCTGTTTACAGATTCTTCACCACATTCAGCATGGTGGATTGAGAAGAATGTTGTATCTTTGTAACCCTTTTACGCAATACAATTTTTTTATATGTATACTAACAAAGAAATATGGAACGTAAGTTATCCGATTTTTCTCGGATTATTAGCGCAAAACATTATAAATGTGACGGATACGGCTTTCCTGGGTAGAGTGGGGGAAGTCGAACTGGGAGCTTCCGCCATGGGTGGATTGTTTTATATCTGTGTCTTTACTATTGCTTTTGGCTTTAGTATCGGTTCACAAATTTTGATTGCCCGTCGTAATGGTGAAGGGCGTTACAAAGATGTAGGCCCTGTGATGATACAGGGAGGGACATTCTTGCTGGGGCTGGCGGTGCTCATGTTCGGGCTGACTCATCTGTTGGCTCCATCTGTTGTCCGTCTGCTCATCTCATCTGATTCCATTTTTGACGCCACCATGGAATTCCTCAACTGGCGTATCTTTGGTTTTTTCTTCGCTTTTATCAACGTGATGTTCCGTGCGCTGTATATTGGCATTACACGTACTAAAGTGCTGACGATGAATGCGGTGGTCATGGCATTGGTGAATGTGTTGTTGGACTATATTTTGATTTTCGGTAAGTTTGGAATGCCGGAGATGGGGATTAAAGGAGCAGCTATCGCTTCGGTGATGGCTGAAGCCGCTTCATTGGCTTTCTTCTTGATTTATACCTACGCAAAGGTGGATTTTAAGAAATTCGGCTTGAATCACTGGCAGAAGATTGATTTCTCTTTATTGGGAAGGATTCTGAGTATATCGTGTTTTACCATGGTACAATATTTTTTGGCCATGGCTACTTGGTTTGTCTTTTTCATCGCGATAGAACGGTTGGGGCAACGCGAGCTGGCGATTGCCAATATCGTACGTAGTATCTATATCGTGATGCTCATTCCGGTTCAGGCACTATCTACTACTACCAATTCCTTGGTCAGCAATCTGATCGGTGCGGGAGGGATAGCCCATGTCATGCGCTTGATTTGGCGTATCGCACGGATGTCGTTCTTCATCATGATAGTCTGTGTGGCCATAGTGGTACTTTTCCCTCATGCTATGCTTTCGGTTTATACCAATGAGCAGGCCTTGCTGGTGGAATCCGTGCCTTCGTTGTATGTCATTGCTGTGGCAATGGTCATCGCATCGGTGGCTAATGTCTATTTCAATGCCATTTCGGGAACTGGAAATACGCAGGCTGCTCTGATACTTGAAATGGGGACTTTGGTGTTCTATACCCTTTACATTCTGTGGATAGGCATGGTAGTGAAAGCACCGGTTTCGGTTTGTTTCTCCATAGAGGTGGTGTACTATAGTTTGTTACTGCTTAGCAGCGTTATTTACTTGAAAAAAGCAAAATGGCAGAATAAAAAGATATAAGGTTCATAAGTTTTTTGTATTTTTGCACCCTGTTGTTATTCTGAAGGTTAGTAAAGAATGACAGGCAATCATAATTCGTAATTTATAATTAAAGATATATGTTCGATAATTTAAGTGAGAGACTGGAACGGTCTTTTAAGATTCTGAAAGGTGAGGGAAAAATCACCGAGATTAATGTAGCGGAAACGTTGAAGGATGTGCGTAAAGCTTTGTTGGATGCTGACGTGAACTATAAGGTCGCCAAAGGCTTTACTGATACAGTGAAAGAAAAAGCTTTAGGGCAGAATGTGCTTACGGCTGTGAAGCCCAGCCAGTTGATGGTAAAGATTGTACATGATGAACTGACCGCATTGATGGGTGGTGAAACTGCCGAATTGGTGTTGGAAGGTCGTCCGGCAGTTATCCTGATGTCAGGTCTGCAAGGTTCCGGTAAGACTACTTTCTCCGGTAAGCTGGCCCGTATGCTGAAAACCAAGAAGAACCGTAAGCCGCTGTTGGTGGCTTGTGACGTCTATCGTCCCGCTGCTATCGAACAGTTAAGAGTATTGGGAGAACAAATCGAGGTTCCTGTATATAGTGAGTTGGACAGCAAGAATCCGGTGCAGATTGCATTGAACGCTATTCATGAAGCAAAAGCGAAAGGGTATGATTTGGTCATTGTCGATACAGCCGGCCGTCTGGCTATCGATGAGCAGATGATGAACGAGATTGAGGCTATCAAGAAAGCGATAAATCCGGATGAAACTTTGTTTGTGGTCGATTCAATGACCGGTCAGGATGCGGTGAATACAGCTCGTGAGTTTAATGAACGTCTGGACTTTAACGGCGTCGTGCTGACCAAGTTGGATGGTGACACCCGTGGCGGTGCTGCTCTTTCTATCCGTACCGTGGTAAACAAGCCTATCAAGTTTGTGGGTACCGGCGAAAAGTTGGATGCTATCGACCAGTTCCATCCTGCACGTATGGCAGACCGTATTCTCGGCATGGGTGATATCGTGTCTTTGGTAGAGCGTGCGCAGGAGCAATATGACGAGGAAGAGGCAAAGCGTCTTCAGAAGAAGATTGCCAAGAATCAGTTCGACTTTAATGATTTCTTGAGCCAGATTCATCAGATTAAGAAGATGGGTAATTTGAAAGAACTTGCATCCATGATTCCGGGTGTGGGGAAAGCTATCAAAGATATTGATATCGATGATAATGCGTTCAAGAGTATTGAAGCGATTATTTATTCCATGACTCCGCAGGAACGTACAAATCCTGAAATTCTGAACGGAACGCGCCGTACACGTATAGCCAAAGGTAGTGGAACCAGCATTCAGGAGGTAAACCGTCTGTTGAAACAGTTTGACCAGACTCGCAAGATGATGAAGATGGTGACCGGCAGTAAGATGGGTAAGATGATGCCGAAACTTAAAAAGTGATGCTTAAATAAACAGATAAGGGAGAAAGTGTGAAACTTTCTCCTTTTTTTATTATGCTGCATGGCTGATTTATACTACATTTGTTGCTCAATGAATAATTTATAAGTAAATAGATAGTATGCAACTAATTGATGGAAAAGCTATTTCGGAACTGGTGAAGCAGGAAATTGCTGCGGAAGTTGCCGAAATCGTGGCTAAAGGTGGCAAGCGTCCCCATTTAGCTGCAATTCTCGTCGGACACGACGGAGGAAGTGAAACATACGTAGCGGCCAAGGTAAAGGCTTGTGAGGTATGTGGTTTCAAATCCAGTCTGATTCGCTATGAAGCGGATGTGACGGAAGAAGAATTATTGGCAAAGGTCAGAGAACTGAATGAGGATGCTGACGTGGATGGTTTCATTGTACAGCTCCCTTTGCCGAAACATATTTCCGAGCAGAAAGTGATTGAAACCATTGACTATCGGAAAGATGTGGATGGTTTTCACCCTATCAATGTAGGCCGTATGTCCATTGGTCTTCCTTGCTATGTATCTGCTACTCCTAACGGTATTCTTGAATTGCTGAAGCGTTACAACATTGAAACCCAAGGAAAAAAATGTGTGGTATTGGGCCGCAGTAACATTGTAGGTAAGCCTATGGCAAGTCTGATGATGCAGAAAGCTTATCCGGGTGATGCCACTGTAACTGTTTGCCACAGCCGCAGCAAGGATTTGGTAAAAGAATGTCAGGAAGCTGACATTATCATTGCTGCACTGGGTCAGCCTAATTTTGTAAAGGCTGAGATGGTGAAAGAAGGTGCGGTCATTATTGATGTAGGTACTACCCGTGTGCCGGATGCTACAAAGAAATCCGGATTCAAACTGACCGGCGATGTGAAATTTGATGAAGTGGCTCCCAAATGTTCTTATATCACTCCGGTGCCGGGCGGTGTGGGGCCCATGACTATTGTATCTTTAATGAAGAATACGTTGCTGGCTGGAAAAAAGGCCATTTACAAATAAGTGCCACATGCTTTGCGAAGCTTGCTGGATAAAAAAGAATGTGTCAAAAGTTTGGTAATGCTTACAGGATAAGCTGACCTGCTTTTGACACACTTGTTTTCATGAACAAAAGTTATGCCTGCTTTTCGGACTTACCTGTAAAATCATAAGGAAGGATTTTCGCTCTTAAAAGATTATTTTGTTCTTCGGAATGACTATATTTTCGGGAGTGTCCTTGATGTATAGGTCTTTCTCGCTGGGAAGTTCGGGACATTTATGCCCTCATGCTCTCACTGCATGTATAATAGGTTTATTATAAAAGATTTAGATGGTGAGGGTAAAAAATATTGCTCTCACTTATGCTCTTATGCCCTCATTATATTTTGAAGCTGAATTTTGCATAAGAGGCTTGAAAACAGTTATATATATTCTTTTTATAGGCTATTCCGTTTTGATGTAAAGTAGGCTATTTTTAGGCTTTTTTTCTTGTAAGAAGTGCGCATAGAGGATTTGTACCTTTATGGAATATGGCGGATTCCAGCTGTGGTAAAAAAGATCAGGTCATTTTTAAAAAAGATGACAAGCTTTTTTTAAAAGGCCGCCGTCTTTTTTAAAAACGTCTTGGTCTTTTTTTTAAATGTCCTTGTCTTTTGGACTGGCGGTTGGCATGCTTGCTGACGTAGTTTCTGTTGGGGTCATTGTCATCAATAAGGCATGTGTGTGATATATAAAGATTTGTTGCAAATGCTTGTAGACCCTCTTTCTAATTTTTATTTGTATTATTCGCTTGAAAAAAACGATGGTACTGCTGTTTCAGAACGGGTACAGGTTAGTGAAGCCTGTTGGCACAGTTCGGGGTTGCTCCTACGGAATTCAAGCGTATGAAAACTGTAAATTAGTGTAGAATTTTGTTCTTTACGAATTTTTTCCTATCTTGTACCCTTTAATATTAGAATAGATGAAACAGATCTTCATTCTTTTTTTGCTATGGTTTGGTTTGTCGCTATCGGCGCAAGATCAGATCTCTTTGTTGTTTGTCGGTGATTTGATGCAACATCAGGCTCAAATTGATGCAGCCAGGCAAGGAGACGGGTATAATTATAATGATTGTTTCCGTCATGTGAAGAAAGAAATAAGTGAGGCGGATATGGCTATAGGGAACTTGGAGGTGACATTGGGAGGAAAGCCTTATAGAGGGTATCCGGTGTTCAGTGCTCCGGACGAATATCTTTATGCCATAAAGGAAGCCGGATTTGATGTATTGCTGACCGCTAACAATCATTGTCTGGATAAGGGGAAACTGGGGCTGGAACGTACTATCCTGATGCTGGATTCTTTGAAAATACATCATGCTGGGACCTATAGGAACCCGGAAGAACGCCATAGGAACTACCCGTTATTGATTGAGAAAAATGGTTTTAGAATTGTATTGTTGAACTATACTTATGGAACGAATGGCTTTAAGACTGATGCTCCGAATATGGTTAATTATATTAATCGGGAACAGATAAAAAAAGATATTCTTGATGCGCGCAGGAAACTTCCTGATGTTATTATAGCCTGTATGCATTGGGGAGTGGAATATTGTTCGTTCCCTGAACGATCGGAGCGTGAACTGGCTGGCTGGTTGATTGGACAAGGAGTTGATCATGTAATAGGTTCGCATCCGCATGTACTCCAGCCTATGGAAATTGTAAAAGACTCCCGGACTCCTGCCCGGCATGTCATTGTTTATTCATTAGGTAATTTTATCTCAAATATGTCGAAAGAAAAAACGGATGGAGGAGCTATGGTGAGATTGAAGTTGCAACGGATTTTTCGAATAACTCGTTTAGTGAATTGTGAATATGCGTTGGTTTGGACTTCGAGACCAGTTTTAAGTAAAAAAAAGAACTTTGAATTATATCCTGTTACTTTTATAAATAAATCCATTCATAATGAGGAACTTAATGTGATGAAACGTTTCTTGAAAGGAACTGAGAATTTATTAGGGAAATCGAATGGAGGCATAAAAGAGTATTTTTTTGAATAATTTTTCCTCAAAAAGTTTGCGGATATAAAAAAAAACAGTACCTTTGCATCGCTTTCGAAAGGAAAGCCTAACATGGTGACTATAGTTCAGTCGGTTAGAGCGTCAGATTGTGGTTCTGAATGTCGTGGGTTCGAATCCCACTAGTCACCCTTTAACATATGAAAGGTTCTGTAAATCTAATGATTTATAGAACCTTTTTTCAGTTTTTATATCTATTAGTGTATTATCATGGTGATAAATTTAAAAGATAATAGCGAAAAGGATAAGTATATCTTGGAGTTGTTCCGGACATCTCCCAAGGAGGCTTTTCGTTTATTATTTGATGCTTATCACATGAAATTATGTATATATGCAGTGCAACTGACCGATTCTTTTGAGATGGCTGAAGATATTGTGCAGGATTTCTTTATCTATTTTTGGGAGAAGAAATATTACTTGAAAATAAATCAAAATCTTCGTTACTATCTTTATTTGTCTGTGCGGAATGCGGCAATCAATACTTTACAGAAAAATAACATGTTATCTATGGAGGAACTCTCAGGTCTTGATATGAGTATTCCTGAAGAGTCTATAGATGAAGAGGAGCAAGAGGAACGAAATAAGTTATTATTGGAAAAATTACAAAAATTACCTCGTCAGGAATTACAAGTAGTGAGAGCTGTCATTATGGAAAATAAGAAATATAAAGAAGCGGCTGAAGAACTCCATATTTCTGTGAATACCCTAAAAACTCATCTGACAAGAGCCTTGAGACAATTAAGAAAAGAATACAATCTACACTCACTGTTTTACTAAAATTAAATTTTTCTTCTTTTCCTGTCACCCATTTATTAATTTGGGCTCTCTTTTATTAAAAGAAAGTAATCGATGAACAAAGAGAATCCAAAAAAGAACAAAAAGTCTTTTGAGTATTATATAGCGCAGCGAAAAGAAGAATTTCGTTGTCAATATGATCATGAACGTTCATGGGAAAACCTGCAATACAAGCTTGAAAAAAGAAGGAAACGCCGTATCAGTTTATATTGTGTAGCGGCATCAGCGGCTCTTCTTTTTCTTATTTTAGGAATTAGTCATATATTCTCTCTCCACAATAACACGCAAAACAAGGAGGCTGTAGTGGCTGCTGTGATTTCATTTCCGGAAACAGGCAGCCGCAAGGCTATCCTTACTTTAGAGAATGGAGAAAAAGTGGACTTGTCTGTTAAAAAAGGTACTATTTCTAATGTAAATTCTACTGTAATCAATAATAATGCCAATCAATTATTGACTTATAGAAAAGTGGAAGAGGTTTCTTCAACTCCTCAGATTAATACACTGGCTATTCCAAGAGGAGGGGAATATCAGTTGATTTTATCGGATGGAACAAGGATATGGATGAATGCTGAAAGTCTTTTACGTTATCCAACTTCTTTCGTTGGAGAAAAAAGAGAAGTATTTCTAGAAGGGGAAGCTTTTTTTGAAGTGGCGAAAGATGCTAAACATCCTTTTATAGTTCATACAAACAGACATTCGGTGGAGGTACTTGGTACAAGTTTTAATATATCTGCTTATCCTGATTATAAGGTATATACAACTCTTGCAGAAGGGCGTATTAAAGTAAGTACAGCTAAAGTTTCGGTTGTGTTAAATCCTGACCAACAAGCGGTTATTGAACTGGATAATGATGATATAGTGACACGTGATGTGCCTGCTTATCTATTTACTTCTTGGGCGAAGGGAAATTATGAGTTTCGTAATACGTCTTTGTCTGAAATTGTTGCCCAACTGTCACGGTGGTATAATGTAGATATCTATTTTAAAAATGAATCTTTGAAAGATAAAAGATTTGCAGGTATCATCTTCAGGGATGAAGAGTTAAATTTTGCTATTGAAGTAATTGAGAGAGTGTCTAATGTACATTTTACCCGCGAAGGAGAAACGATTTACATTGAAGATAAGCACGAATGAGAAAGTAAAATGATAGGAGAGAATTGACTTTTTTTAATAATAAATCAACAAACAATTATGAGTACAAAACTTTTGAGCGAAACTATCTGTCGCAAAGGCCTCATGGTGAAATGCTTTGTTGCATTGATAGTATTTTGTTGTTCGGTGGGTGAAGCATTTGCCCAAACGGATACTAAAGTGACTATCAATGTGAACAATGTTTTAATCAGAACAGCCTTGGATCAACTGCAAAGGGAAGCAAAGATCCATTTTGTTTACGATGAAGAAAATATTGATTCAGGAAAACGGGTAAGTTTATTTTACACCAAAACTTCTTTGAATGCGGTTTTGGACGATTTTTGTAAACAGACTTCATTACGATATGAAGTAAAAAGAAATTTGATTCTTATTTTACCTTCAAAGGTTGAGAAAACAACCGGAAAACATGAACCCTTTTATATGACAGGTGTGGTTATGGATGAAACCGGAGAAAGTATTATTGGAGCTACCATTATGATTGGAGGTACAAGTCAGGGTACTGTAACCGATATAGATGGTCGGTATAGTTTGCGGGTTACTCCTGGTGATTTAGTGTCATTTACTTTTGTTGGAATGGCAGATAAAGTAGTCAAGGTACAAGCTGGTAAGAAAGTGGTGAATGTGAAAATGGAAACTAATGCCACTGCACTGGCGGATGTTGTAGTAACTGGCTATCAGACTTTGTCCAAAGAACGAGCAACAGGATCTTATTCTGTGATTTCAGAGAAAAGTACGAAGGGTAAACTGGAAACGGATGTGTTGTCACGTATTGAAGGATTGGTAGCAGGTATAAATAAAACTTCAAGCAACAGTAATGATGTTGTTATTCGTGGTATTACTACTTATATGGGAAATACAAAGCCATTGTATGTGGTTGATGGTATGCCTTATGAAGGTGATTTAGCATCAATAAATCCTACAGATGTACAAAATATAACAGTATTGAAGGATGCTGCTGCAAGTTCTATTTATGGTGCCCGTGCGGCTAATGGTGTAATTGTTATTACAACTAAACGTGGACAGGAAGGTAAAACTAAAGTAAGTTATAATGGTAGTATTAAGTTGTCTCCAAAACCGGATTTTGATTATTTGAATTTGATGAGTAGTTCCGAGCTGGTAGATATGCAGATTGAGGGGTTTGATTATTATCATACGGCTTATGAGAATTTGAATAAGCGTCAAGCTGTAAATCCGGTAGTTAGCTTATTGTATCAGCATGAACTAGGTCAACTGACAGATGGTCAATTGGCAGATGCTCTGTTACCTTATCGTACAAATGATAATCGTAAACAAATAGAAGATGAATTTGCGCGTGTAGGTATTGTTCATCAGCATAATTTAGCTATTTCTGGTGGATCTAATAAAAATCGATACATGGCTACTGTTAATTATATGGGTGATTATGGTAATCAAAAGTATCAAAGTAAAGATCGTATTGGATTTAGCCTAAAAGATGATGTGGATTTTTTTGATTGGTTATCGGCTGATTTTGGAGTTACAGGAAGCTTTTATCGTTCAAAGGGTGATAATGGAGCAGGTAGTTATAGCAGCTTGATGAGTAGTTATCCTAGTTATTATATGTTAAGGGATTTACAGGGAAATCCACTAGATTTTCAACGTACTAAATCAGATTATGAATTGCAACGTTTGCAAAGTATAGGTTTGATGGATGAAACATATAGTCCGATAAAGAATCGTGCAGAAGAAAGCTATCATAATAATTCCAATTATTATCGTTTGCATGCAGGATTGAAATTTAAAATTCTAGAAGGTCTTAATATTGATTTAAAATATCAGACAGAAGGGACTTATGATAAAAATCGTACTTTATATAGTAATATGTCATATAAAGTGCGTAATATGATAAATGATGCAGCTCAATATGATGCGGCAACAGGAAGCCTTACACTGAATGTCCCTAAAGGTGGCCAATTGGATGAAAGTCGTTATGAATCTTATTCGTATACAATGCGTGCTCAGGTGAACTTTAATCGTATATTGGGAAAACATGCTATATCTGCGTTGGGCGGTGCTGAACGTCGGTTGGTGCGTCGTACTGGTGCGCAGAATTATTATATGGGATATGATGATAATAGCTTGGGAGTAAAACCTATAAATCCGTTAGTTATGTCTCCTATTAATGGTACTGAAGCTTTGTTGGGGTCGTTTAATTGGGTCTATGGTGAATATAATGCATTGACTCATACAGAAGACCGATATGTTTCTTTTTATGCTAATGGTTCATATACATTTGACGAACGTTATTCATTAACTGGAAGTATTCGTATCGATCAATCTAATTTATTTGGTACTGATCCTAAATATCAGTATCGTCCGTTGTGGTCCGTTGGTGGTAGTTGGCAGATAGCTAATGAGCCTTTTATGGAAGATTGCACGTGGTTGAATCGTTTGAACTTGCGTATGACTTATGGTGTGGGTGGTAATGTTCCTAAAAATGCAGGACCGTATATGACTGTGGTTGATAGCGGATATAATGATTGGGTTGGAGATTTTGGTTCGTATATAAAGAATCCACCCAATTCTCAACTTCGTTGGGAGAAAACGGCTTCTACCAATGTGGGGCTTGATTTTTCTGTATTCAATTCTCGTTTAAGCGGTAGTATTGATTATTATTATAAGAAAACGACGGACTTGTTAGGAAATCGTAATGCGGATCCGACTTTAGGTTGGGCAAGTTTATTGCAAAATTATGGCTCGATGTTTAATAGAGGTGTAGAATTGTCATTACAGAGTGTAAATATTCAAAATAAGAATTTTACTTGGGGGACAAATTTAATGTTTAGTTATAATAAAAATGAATTGACTAATTTAGAAGGTACGAAAGAAACGGTTTTTTATTATAGTGCATATAATGTAGCAGCTGTTGGTTACCCTATTAATAGTGTCTTTAGTTATCGTTATGCAGGACTTAATCCGACAAATGGGAATGTGTTGGTGTATAATAAAGAAGGAGAAAAAGTTTCAAAAGTAAGTTCTATTGATGATATGGTGTATTCTGGAACTCGTACTCCAAAGTATACGGCATCATTGAAAAATTTCTTCTCTTATCGTGATTTTGATTTTTCATTTATGTTTGTATATTATGGTGGTCATGTGTTACGTGATGTTGTAGCTGGATATATGGGTGGTGCACCGAGTGCGAATCTTACTCGTAAGGCTTTAAACCATTGGAGGAAACCGGGGGATGAAAATATTCCAGGAGTAGCTCCGTCTTTCAATAGGAATATTTATTATACAGATGCTCAGACATGGTATTCGGCAGACATTCATGTAAAAAAGGCAGATTATATCAAATTGAGAGATATCTCATTGAGTTACAATTTGCCAAAGAATTGGTTGAGGAAATATTTTATAGAATCGGCCGCAGTGACTTGTCAAATTAGTAATGTGTGGTGGTGGGCTGCTAACGGAGATATTGATCCGGAAGCGTATACTACATCGGGGTATGGATGGGGAGCATTGACTCTTCCGAATCCTACTACTTATACAATTGGTTTGTCCCTTAATTTTTAAATGATTGAATAGATAAATATGAAATTATATAAATTTTTACTTTGTGCATGTTTGGCGTTACCTATAATGTCATGTGATGATTATTTGGATATACAACCTAAAGGGATTGTAATTCCGGAAAAGAGTGAAGACTATGAACGTTTATTGAATTATGCTCAATTGCTAAAAGCTTCAGAATCATATCCTAACTTTATGACAGATGATGTTTTCATGCCTTATGAAGATGATATGACTGGAGGATTTGTTTCTCTGGAGTTGCCGAACCAGCATTTATATGCGTTTAATAGTGAAATCTTTGGAGAAGGAGAGAGTGACGGTCTTTGGGAATACTCCTATAATCGTATTTATTATTATAACGTAGTTATTGATGATATAATGGGAGCTACTCAAGATACTGAAGAACATAAAAAGCAATTGAGGGCTGAAGCATTGGTTGGGCGTGCTTTTGAGTATTTGACTTTGGTTAATGCTTATGCTAATCATTACGATCCGTCGACTGCTGCTACAGATCCTGGCGTTCCATTGATGTTGGATAAAAATATCAATAAAACAAATTTGCAGCGCGCTACAGTGCAGGAAGTATATGATCAAATTAAGACAGATCTGGATGAGGCTGCTCCTAATTTACCGGAAAAACCGGTGTTGAATGCCTATCGTGCATCTAAGCCGGTGGGGTACGGGATGTTGGCACGTATGTATCTTTATATGGGAGATTACAAAAAAGCTTTGGAGAATGCGGTGATCTCATTACAGAATAATTCAACTTTGATGAGTCTTTTCCCGTATAAAGTAGTGGATCGTGATAAATATATTGGTAGGATCGATGTTCCGGATGGAGATGAGAATCCGGAAAATATTTATATTCGTTTGGCTCCATGGACTTTTGGATTTAGTGCTACTGCATATGCTTCTGAAGAATTGGCGTCCTTGTATGATCAGGAAAGGGATCAGCGTTATCTGTTGTATTTTACGAAATATTTAGGTGGAATAGATTTGGATTATCCTCTTTGGGCACCTTATATTTATGCCAACATGGCTATGTCTACTCCGGAAATGTATCTGATAGCAGCAGAGTGTGAAGCTCGTATAGGTAGTAAAGACAAAGCTATGGAATATATTAACACCTTGCGTGATAGTCGTATTATTGATAATGTACCTTTGGTTGCAAGTGATAACAAGGATGCATTGGTTAAAGTCTTGGAGGAAAGAAGACGGGAAATGCCTATGCTTGGCTGTACCCGCTTGATTGACTTGAAACGTTTGAATCGTGAACCTGAATTTGCAAAGACTATTGTGCATGAGGTGAATGGTGTAGAGTACAAATTGGAACCCAATAGTCCTAAATATATTTTGCCTATTCCACCCACTGTACTTCGTTTTAATCCTGATATGATTCCTAACATAAGATAAAAGATATTTTAATGAAAAAATTAACGATTATGATGGCAACAGCAGCATTATGCTGTTGCCTGGGTTCCTGCAACAGTGGAACTAAGCAAGAATTGGCGAATACTGTTCATTTGAAAGGTCAGTTGCTTGATATGGGTAGCCAGAATGTGCGTATGAGATTTGACGGAGCGGCATCTATGCTAGGCGATAGCCGGGATATTTTGTTGAAAACGGATGCTTCCGGTCATTTTGATACTACTTTTGTACTTAAAGAACCGACATATTATACTATCAGCCGCAACACATTGTATCTTACTCCAGGAGATGACATGACTATCAAAGTAACTCAGACAAATACAGAAGCGGAATTCTCGGGAATCGGAGCCGAAGCCAATAATTACATGAAGTTCCGTCTTTTCCCGAAAGGAGGTTCTTATCTGGAAGCCGGTGGTAACTTGCGTGGAGATTTTGTATCCACTAAAGCGTTGGTTGACAGCTTGGCCGCTATACGTATGCATACATTGGATACGTTAAGTAATGTGTCTGATGCATTTAAAAAGCTGGAAACAGCACGGATCAAAGCGGATATTATTAATAGTTATATCTGTTATGCAAGTTATTCAAGGATGTTTGCCGGAGTGAAGAATGAAGAAGAGATGCGGGCTAAATGGAATGAATTTAATGTTTCATTAACTCAGGATGTAACTCCGCTATATAAGGAGATTATGAATGAAGATATGCTGAATGTAGCTGTGGTGCGCGATGTTTTGTCTTATCAGGAAGATTCTACATTAGCTTCTCTTTGGTTTAAAGATATTTCCATTCCTGCGCGTACTACGGAATTATATGCTTGTGCTAAAATAGTTGATAATCTGAGAAATGAAGCTTCTGAACAGACTGTGAATGAGGCGAAGGCATTTTTGCAAACAGTGAAGAATGCTGATTTCGTGACAGAAATTGAAGGAAAGATTGTTCAAGCTTCCAAGTTGCTTCCCGGACAACCTGCCATTGATTTTGAGATGTTGGATGTGGAAGGCAATGTGAAGCATCTTGCAGATTTTAGGGGTAAGGTGATTTATATTGATTTATGGGCAACTTGGTGTGGTCCTTGCATTCAGGAATCTCCGGCATTTGAGGCTTTAGGTAAGAAATATGCGGGTAAGGATATTGTTTTTCTTCCGGTTTCTACAGATACTACAACGAAACCTTGGTTAAGGTACTTGGATGGACATAAGAAAGAATTGACTCAATATCATTCCAATGATGTTGCTTTAAAAGAAAGTTGGGCTATCATGTATATTCCTCGTTTTATTTTGATTGACAAGGATTTCAATATTGTGAATGCATACGCTCCACGTCCGTCAAGTGAAGAGATTGGTACTTTGATTGATTCTGTTCTTAATAAATAGTAAATTTATGATTTATAAAAAATATCTATTATTAGGCGTTTCTTTATGCATGTTAAATGCTTGCAATGAGTCTAAGTCTGTGTCTTTAGAGGGTAGTCTTGATGGAATACAGGCTGATTCTATCTATTTATATCAAGTGGACAATGAGCATTATGGTAGTGTGAAACTGATTAAATCTATTGCTGTTACCGATGGTAGATTTGCTTATCCCACTGATTCTATACAAGTCGGTCTTTATTGTTTCTCTTTGCAGAATATGGAGCGTGGGGAGTATTTACAGCAATACGCTAATTTGTTTTTGGAACCCAAATCCATGCAGCTTACCTTAGGCAAGGATAAGTATGACCAACTGAGTTTACATGCTACAGGGTCTGCATTGCAGGAGCAATACGAAGCTTTGCTAGAAGCGAAATATATAGCAGGTAATCGTACGGTTCTCGATTCTTTGGATCATATGTTCTATGCGGCTCGTGAAAAAGGAGATCGTGAGGAAATGGAGCGTATCCGGGAGGTTTCCAGTCCTTATTATGAGAGTGCCTCGGAACAGACCTGTAAACTGATAAATGAGGAAATTGCTAAAAATAAAGGCTCATACTTCGGTTTGTATCTTTATTATACCTATCGCTTCCAAAATCATACTTTTAATACAGTTAAAGAGATTGATGAGGCACGTAACTTCATAGGCGGTTTTGATGAGGTGTCCAAGCAAAGTGGTATATATGTAAAAATGCAAGAAGGTTTGGATAAATTTGCTAAGTGTGCTACCGGCAGTGTTGCTCCTGCTATAACAGGAATTGATTTGAAAGGAAATTCTGTCAGTTTGAACGATTTCAAGGGTAAATATGTTCTAGTCGATTTTTGGTTTGCCGGTTGTAGTTGGTGCCGTAAGGAAACTCCTTATCTGTTGAAGACGTACAATGCTTTCAAAGATAAAGGATTTACTATTTATGGTGTGTCTACAGACCGTCGTGAGGAAGATTGGAAAAAGGCTATTGAAGAAGACAAGAGCTATTGGAATCAGGTTCTGTTGCGGAAAGACGATGTGAAGGATGTGTTGGAATCATATTGTATTGTCGGTTTCCCACATATAATTTTAGTAGATCCGGAAGGTAAAATTGTAGCGAAGGAGTTGCGTGGAGATGATCTTTATAATACCGTCAAAAAGTTTGTAAACGGAGCAAAATAAAGAAATGTGTTTTTTAACAAATAAAGCAGTAGGCTGGGAATGTCCAGTCTACTGTTTTTTCTTTTATGAAATATGGAGCTTTTTGAAGGAATGATATTGTTTTATTATAGGTAGTGGTATTCCGTATTGTATTTATTTTTTAAATAAATCTAATGCATGACCCATATTTCTCTAATGTTTTCCTTTTAGAGAACTTATTCTCTGTCGGATAGGTTAAAAGTTTATCTTTGTACCATTATTCAGAAAAGAAATTTATTGATAAAATAGACATAAAAGGATCAAAACGTATAAGTATTGTAAGCGTACAATACTTTTAGGAGGTCTCGTTGGATGCTTGTGTTCAGATTTAAGGCGAGACCACCTTATTCTCGTAGAGAATTTAGATTTTAATTTAGATGATACTTGCTCGTGATGAGTAGGTATCATTTGTTTTTTAGTCTATTCTGTATGGAAATGGCTTGTAAGATTATACATAGAAGATAGAATAATTAGATCACTCTGCCGTTGAAATGGAGGATTTGAGCGGATTATTTTAATTATTGGAAGAATTGTTCTATCCTTTAAAGCATATTGCTTCTATCTTTGCCATACTGAGAAAAACATTAAATTACATTATTATGAAGAATTTTCTTATCTTATCTCTGTTGTTAGCCTTTTTGACTACGGAAGTATGTGCGCAGTGGAAACCGGCTGGTGACAAGATCAAAACACAGTGGGCAAATAAAATAAATACCTCTGCCGTATTGCCTGAATATCCACGTCCTATAATGGAACGTAATGAATGGAAGAACTTGAATGGTTTGTGGGAGTATGCTATCACCGATTTGGGAGGAAATGTTCCGGCGCATTTTGACGGGCAGATTTTGGTACCTTTTGCAGTGGAATCTTCTTTATCAGGTGTGGGACAAAGAGTCGGTGCAAAAAAGGAATTATGGTATTCCCGTTCATTTGAAGTGCCTGTTGCTTGGAAAAATAAAAATGTATTACTTCATTTCGGTGCTGTGGACTGGAAAGCAGATATTTGGGTAAATGATGTGAAGGTTGGTAGTCATACTGGTGGTTTTACTCCGTTTTCTTTTGATATCACTGCAGCGTTGTCTGGTAAGGGAAATAATAGATTAGTAGTAAAAGTTTGGGACCCTACGGATGAAGGGTATCAGCCTAGAGGTAAACAGGTGAATAATCCGGAGGGTATTTGGTATACTCCTGTGACTGGCATTTGGCAGACTGTTTGGCTGGAACCGGTTACTGCCAGGCATATTGAAGAACTTCGAATCACACCGGATATTGACCAACACTTACTGACTGTAAAAGCCCATTTGAATATGAGGGCACCTTCCGATCTGATTGAAGTAAACGTATATGACGGCAATCAGTTGGTTGCCACTGGGAAAAGTATTAATGATGAGGCTGTGGTCATACCTATGCCGGAAGATGCTAAATTATGGAGTCCTGATTTTCCCTTTTTGTATACTTTAAAGGTTATGTTGAAAAGCGATAATAAAATATTGGATCAGGTGAACAGTTATGCAGCTATGCGCAAATACTCTACGAAACGTGATGCTAATGGAATTGTACGTTTAGAACTGAATAACCAACCTTTGTTCCAGTTCGGACCATTGGATCAGGGATGGTGGCCTGATGGATTGTATACCGCTCCCACTGATGAGGCTTTAGTATATGATATACAAAAGACTAAAGACTTAGGATTCAATATGATACGTAAACATATTAAAGTGGAACCGGCCCGTTGGTATACTCATTGTGATCAATTGGGAATTATTGTGTGGCAGGATATGCCTAGCGGTGATCGTAATCCGGAGTGGCAGAACCGCAAATATTTTGAAGGTACGGAAAAAAAGCGTTCGGCGGTTTCTGAGGCTTGTTACCGTAAAGAATGGAAAGAAATTATGGATTGCTTGTATTCTTATCCATGTATCGGAACATGGGTTCCGTTCAATGAGGCATGGGGGCAATTCAAGACTCCGGAAATTGCAGAATGGACTAAAGAATATGATCCGACCCGTCTGGTAAATCCTGCAAGTGGAGGTAACCATTATACTTGTGGCGATATGCTTGACTTGCATAATTATCCTGCTCCCGAAATGTATCTGTATGATGCCCAGCGAGCGAATGTTTTGGGAGAGTACGGTGGTATCGGTTGGGTAGTGAAAAATCATATCTGGGAACCGGATCGTAACTGGGGATATATACAGTTTAATTCTTCCAAAGAAGTAACTGATGAGTATATAAAATATACAGATATGCTTTATGACCTGATAACCAGGGGATTCTCGGCGGCTGTTTATACTCAGACTACGGATGTGGAGGTGGAAGTGAACGGACTGATGACTTATGATCGTAAGGTGATTAAAGTAGATGAAAAACGAGTGAGAGAAGCCAACGCACGTATCTGTAAATCATTAAAGTAAGGAATATGAATAAGCTGTTCTTTTGGGTATGTGCAGTCCTTATGACTGCATGTACTTCTTATAAAAATGATGAGGTCTTGACTGAATCCGGTTTAAGTAAAAGTCGTTTTCAAACGGAGATAAATGGTGAGAAAACTGATCTGTTTGTATTGAAGAATAAAAATAAGATGGAAGTTTGTATCACTAACTATGGTGGTCGTATTGTTTCTGTTATGGTTCCTGATAAAGATGGAATAATGAGGGATGTAGTATTGGGTTTTGATTCCATACAGGACTATATCAAATATCCGTCGGATTTTGGAGCAAGTATAGGGCGTTATGCCAACCGTATAAATCAGGGACGTTTTTCATTGGATGGGATAGTATACCAATTGCCTCGAAACAATTACGGACATTGTTTGCATGGAGGTCCTCAAGGATTTCAATATCGTATTTATAGAGGTATTCAAGTGAGTGACAGAGAGGTGAAACTGACTTACTTGTCTAAAAATGGTGAAGAGGGTTTTCCTGGAAATTTGAATTGTACTATTATAATGAAATTGACGGACGATAATGCTATTGATATTCAGTATGAAGCAGAAACGGATAAACCGACTGTTGTAAACATGACCAATCATTCTTATTTTAATTTAGATGGAGATCCGTCAAAAGATAATTCTGATTATTTATTGACTTTGAACGCGGATTATTATACTCCTGTTGACAGTACTTTTATGACGACTGGAGAAATTGTTCCGGTTGAGGGTACTCCTATGGATTTCAGACTTCCTGCTGTCATTGGAACTCGTATTAATCAAGATTTTGAACAATTAAGATATGGGAATGGCATTGATCATAATTGGGTATTGAATACTAAGGGGGATATTCATCAAGTTTGTGCCACATTGGAGTCACCTGTTACGGGGATTGTACTCAATGTTTATACTGACGAGCCGGGTATTCAGGTTTATTGTGGTAATTTTCTAGATGGGACATTGACGGGTAAAAAAAATACAATATATAATTTTCGGGCCTCTGTGTGCTTGGAAACGCAAAAATATCCCGATACACCTAATAAGGCAGACTGGCCTACGGCAGTAGTGAGACCAGGAGAAAAATATCAAAGTCATTGTATTTACAAGTTTTCGGTACATAAATAATGTATGTTAAGGTAGAAGGAATTGTGGAATATAACATTTGGGATAAATAAGATTCAGAGAGGAAGAGTCCTGAAAGAAGCGGTGAGGGCAAACACTGGTTCTTTTGGGACTTTTTCCGGATAATTATTGATATGGAGAATTTAATCTTTAATTTTGTACTCTCTAAACTAAATTGATATACTATGAAAAGAATATTCATAATAGGACTTCTTTTTTTATATGCATTTACTCTTTACTCTCAAAGTAATATCCGATATTATTTCAAAACATTGGATATTCAAGACGGACTCTCGCAAAACACGGTGAACGCTATTTTGCAAGATAAACAAGGTTTCATGTGGTTTGGAACAAAAGATGGTTTGAATCGTTTTGATGGCCTGAGTTTTCGTATTTTCAAAAAAGAGAATTCTGCTTTAGGAAATAATTTTATCACTGCACTTCATGAGGATAAAGAAGGAAATATTTGGGTTGGAACAGATGCAGGCGTTTATGTGTATAATCCTTTATTAGAAGACTTTACAGTATTTGATAGAGTTAGTGACACAGGTGATATGATTAGTCGTGCTGTGACTCGTATTGAAAGTGATGAAGATAGTGATATATGGATTTCCGTGGATTATCAAGGATTGTTTCATTTTGATCGTGTGCAAGATCGGTTAATTAATTGTCTGCATAGAGATAAGCGTAAGAACCAATTGGCCAATGTTACGCGTTTTTGGTTTGAGGAAAAACTATGTTGGGTCAGTTTATATGACGACAACCTATATTATACAAAAGATAATTTTAAGACATTGTTTCCCTTTCAGGATTCTGAAGGAAAAGAGCCTTTTAAAGATGATATCATTAATACTTGGATTATGGGTCCCCATAATTGTTGGTATATCGGTTCTTCTAATGGTTTGACTGAAATTAATCTGACAACAGGGCGGGTAAGGCGTTTGTTGAATTATTATGTGCGTGATTTAGGCTTTAAATCGGATAAGGAATTATGGGTAGGTACGGAGTCGGGGCTATATATTTATGATTTGGAAAAAGGTGAAATAGCTCATCTCACTGTTTCAAACGGGAATGATTCTTATGCTTTAGCCGATAATGCTATTTATTCTATATGCCGTGATAATGAGGGAGGAATGTGGATCGGATCTTATTTTGGCGGGGTCAATTACTATCCGCGTCAATGGACTTATTTTGAAAAATTCTACCCTCGTGATGATATTAAAAATTTGGGGCGTAGGGTACGTGAATTCTGTGAAAGTAATGATGGTACTGTTTGGATTGGTACTGAAGATAAGGGATTATTTCATTTTTATCCGGAAAGTGGAAAGATTGAAAAATTCTCACATCCTTCTATTTATCAAAATGTTCATGGTTTATGTTTGGACGGTGATGATTTGTGGGTAGGCACTTTTTCCGGAGGTTTAAGCCGTATTGATTTGCTTACGAAGCAAGTAAGACACTATCAAAAAGGTATAAGCCCAAATTCTTTGGATGCCAATAATGTATTCTCTATTTGTAAAACTACATCTGGTGACTTATGGATTGGCACTACATCTGGATTGCTGCGATATAATCGTGATACAGATGACTTTACTAGGATGCCGGAACTAGCTAATATGTTTGTTTATAAAATATTGGAGGATTTTAATGGGAATTTGTGGCTGGCAACTTATTCTAACGGTGTTTTTCGTTATGATGTGAATAAGAAAGAATGGAAGAATTTTATTTTTCACAAGAACGATTCCACTTCATTACCTTATGATAAAGTAATCAGTATTTGTGAAGATAGTCGTAAGCGGTTATGGTTTATGACACAAGGGGCGGGTTTTTGCCGTTTTAATCCGGAAAATGAAAGCTTTACTCGTTTTGATATGTCGAAAGGTTTTCCTAGTAATATCATTTATCGGATGGTAGAGGATAATCGGGGGAATTTATGGTTGACAACTAATAATGGTTTGGTTTGTTTCAATCCGGAAACAGATGATAAACGAGTTTATACTACAGCAAACGGATTGCTAAGTAACCAGTTTAATTATCAGTCTGGGTATAAAGATAAGATGGGACGTATCTATTTAGGTAGTATAAATGGTTTTATCACTTTTGATCCATCTACTTTTGTAGAAAATACTTTTGTTCCACCAGTTGTCATTACAGATTTCTTCTTATTCAATAAACGAATGCAGATCGGCAGTAAGGATTCTCCATTGAAAGAAAGCATCGTCTTTTCTGATGAGGTCGAGTTAGAATCTGATCAAAATTCTTTTTCATTGCATGCGGCGGCATTAGGTTATCAGGCACCGGAAATGAATCAATTGGTTTATAAAATGGAAGGATTTGATAAAGAGTGGTATAATGTAGGGCGGAATTCGGTAATCAATTATTCCAATTTACCATATGGAACTTATATTTTCCATTTAAGAGGATCGAATAGTGACGGAAAATGGAATGAAAAAGAGCGTATATTGAAGATTCATATTTTACCTCCGTTTTATTTATCAGGGTGGGCCTATTTTATTTATTTGCTATTAGGAATTCTGTCTGTGGTAGGTATCATTTATTATTTCCGGAAAAGGAATAAGCAGAAACACCAACAGGCCATGGAGAAATTCGAACGGGAAAAGGAACGCGAACTCTATACTGCAAAAATAGATTTCTTTACGAATGTGGCGCATGAGATTCGTACTCCTTTGACATTAATCAAAAGTCCGCTTGAAAATGTGCTTGTTTCTCCGAATGTATCTGCAGATATCCGTGATGATTTGGAAATAATGAATCTGAATACTACCCGTTTACTGGATTTGGTTAATCAGTTACTTGATTTCAGAAAGACTGAAACACGTGGGTTTCAACTGAATTTTGTAGAGTGTAATATTTCGGATATATTACAGCAGATTTATATGCGGTTTACTCCATTGGCACGGCAAAAGAAATTGGAATTTGTTATTGAATGTTCGGAATCTATCTATGCGTCGATAGATCGTGAGGCGTTGACTAAGATAATTAGTAATCTGTTTACTAATGCCATTAAATATTCTGAAACTTATATTCATGTCCGGTTGTGGATGGAGGATACTTGTTGGTTCTTGTCTGTCTGTAACGATGGCAATGTAATTCCTATGGAAATGCGTGAAGAGATTTTTAAGCCTTTCATACAGTATAAGGACGGATTTTCCCGTAAGGTTTCGGGTACGGGAATTGGTTTGGCATTGGCAAGATCTTTAGCTGAGTTGCATGAAGGGAACTTAATTATGGATGATTCACAAAAGCAGAATTGTTTTATTCTTTCATTGCCAGTAAAGCATGAACATACTATTGCCATTTCGAAGAGTGAGGTTAAGTTGAAAGAGGATCCGAAAGAAGAGGATCCGAGACAATTGCAACAGAAGCCGCGTTACACTGTATTGATTGTGGAGGATAATGTTGAAATGTTGGCTTTTGTTGTCAGACAATTGTCACCTGTTTATCAAATATTGACTGCAACTAACGGAGTGGAGGCCTTAAAGGTGTTGGAGGGGCATACAGTGAACTTAATAGTATCGGATATAATGATGCCCGAAATGGATGGGTTGGAATTATGTGACCGTATAAAATCAGACTTGGATTACAGTCATATTCCTATTGTACTGTTGACGGCTAAGACCACTTTACAATCAAAAATAGATGGTTTGAAATCTGGAGCGGATGCTTATATTGAAAAGCCGTTTTCTGTGGAGTATTTGAAAGTGTCTGTTGCCAATTTATTAAGTAATCATGAAAAGCTGCATGCGGCTTTTGCACATTCACCGTTTATACAGACCAATTCTATGGCTATGACGAAAGCGGATGAAACTTTTTTGAAAACCTTGAATGAAGTGATTGTTGCCAATATGCAAAATCCGGACTTCTGTCTGGACGATATGGCGAGTTTGCTTAATATGAGCCGTTCCAGTTTGAACCGCAAAATAAAAGGAGTGTTGGACATGACCCCTAATGACTATATCCGTTTAGAGAGATTGAAAAAAGCTGCTCAATTATTAAGGGAAGGAGAATGTAAGGTAAATGAAGTATGTTATATGGTTGGCTTCAATACTCCTTCTTATTTTACTAAATGTTTTCAGAAGCAATTTGGTATTTTACCAAAAGATTTTGTGAAATGATTTTTTTCGGCGCATGAAATAGAATAATAGAACTAATCGCCCTCAGGAACTATTCTGAGGGCGATTTTTGAATGTATTATTCTATTAATTGGTTGAATAGTTCTAGCACATCCGGGGAGTTTGGAATACATTTGCATCACAAAAAGTTGAGAATATGATTCATGTAATACTGTGAAAAAAGAAATGCCTATGACATAACAAGAATGTGACCTTCAAATTCTATCTGTTGTATGTATATTTATGATACATACTTGTGATTAATTAAAAAGCGGAACTGAAATCTCCGCACAATTTTACAAATCTAATTCTATAAAAAATGATTAAAAAATTATTAGTCTTCTTTCTGACTATTTTTACGATGACTGCTTATGCGCAGAACGTAACAATGACCGGAACCGTAGTAGACACAGACAACCTGCCTTTAATTGGTGTGAATGTGGTTATTAAGGGTACTTCTACCGGTACTACTACTGATTTGGATGGTAAGTTTACTCTTACTGGAGAAAATGGACAAACATTGGTTTTCTCATATATAGGGATGACCCTCCAAGAGATTGTTTACAAGGGAAAACCTTTGCACGTGATAATGAAGGATGATTCCAAGGCTTTGGAAGAGGTGGTTATAATTGGTTATCAGACTGTGAAGAAATCTGATCTGACGGGTGCAGTAGCAGTAGTTGATACCAAAGAGATGAAAAAAAGCTCAGCTGGAACACTTGTCAGTCAGATGCAGGGGCTTGCTACAGGTGTAAACGTTCGTAGTAGTGGTAGAGCAGGTGAGGATGCTTCTATTCAAATTCGTGGTGTGGGTTCATTAAGTAATAATGCTCCGTTGTGGGTGGTCGATGGGATGATAACTGATCCGGGAGTTGACTTTAATCCGGCTGACGTTGAATCTATTCAGATCTTGAAAGATGCTTCCGCTGCCGCTATATATGGTTCTCGTGCTGCTAATGGGGTGATTATTGTTACTACTAAGAAAGGGGTGAGTGGTCCTATGAAGGTGAATGTGAGTGTGAAAGAAACATTGGAATGGAGTCCGAAGTTTGATTTGATGAATGCGGCAGAGTACATTAAATATAATGATATAGCTTATAAAGAAGCGATAAAAGATGGTATAGCCTCCATAACAACAACTCAGAAGCATTCCGAATATGATACCAATTGGCAGGATGAGGTATTGAAGACAGCTTTGGTACAGGATTATAATGTATCTTTATCCGGTGGTGGAGATTCGGGTAGTTATTTTGTTTCAGCTGGTTACTATAATAATGATGGTGTATCTTATGGAAATACGTTTGATCGTTATAGTTTCCGTGTTAACACACAGGGGAAAAAAGGTTGGTTTTCATTCGGTGAGAACTTGGCCTACTCATTAACTAATACAGATCCGAACCAGACAAATACTTATAATGACTTTTTACGTATGATGCCTACTATTCCGGTTTATGATGAGAATAATCCAGGTGGTTATGGATATGGAGATGCGGCTAAATATAATACTTTCGGTGTAAATCCCATTGCACGTGAAAATTTGGAAAAACGCCATATGAGACAAAATCGTCTGAATGGTTCATTGTGGTTGGAGTTCAAACCTTTCGAGTTTCTTTCTTATAAGTTCAATGGGGGCGTTGACTTGTATTTCTATGAAAATTCATGGTTTCGTGGTGAAGGTAATTGGCAACAAAATCAGGAACATCGTGATCCGGAGAGCCAGAAAGCACGTGATAATACTTATAATATGCTGATTGAGCACACGTTGAATTTTAACAAGGATTTTGGAAAACATCATGTCGATGCAGTATTAGGTACTACTTACCAACATCATGAGTGGGAGGGGTTATGGGCTTCCCGTCTTAATTTTCCTATGTTAGGTAATGGTGATTATCTGACAGTGTTAAATGCTGGACAAAGTAACCAACAGAATACTAATAGTATTAGTGAGAATGCCATGATCTCTTATTTGGGACGTGTTAATTATATTTATGATGACAAATATTATCTGACAGCTACTTTCCGTCGGGATGGTACTTCTCGTTTAGCTAAGGAAAATCGCTGGGGTAATTTTCCTTCTGTTTCTGCTGCCTGGAGAATTTCTAAGGAAAGTTTCTTTAAGGTACCTTGGATTGATGATTTGAAGATCAGGGGAAATTGGGGGCGTTTGGGTAATGCTTCTATCGGTGATTGGGATTATGTTGGTACTATTAATCAAAGCATTGTGACGGTATTTGGTGGAGCTATTGTACCTGGAGCCACTCAAGTAAAATTAGTGAATACCAATCTTGTTTGGGAAACCAAAGAAACCGTAAATATTGGTTTTGACGCTAGTTTTCTCAATTCACGTTTGACTTTCAGTGCCGAGTATTATCATTCAAAGACTAAGGATGTTTTGACGGAAATGCCTATTGCCATCTCTACCGGTAATCAAGAAGGGGCACCTAAAGCAAATGCGGCTAGTTTGCGCAATCGTGGATTTGAATTGAGCTTGGGGTGGAAAGATCAAGTTTCAGATTTCAAATATGGTGCATTGTTGAATATTACAACTTTGAGTAATAAAGTATTAAGTTTAGGATATGAAAAACCTTTTATTGATTCAGGTCAGGCAAGAACGAGGTTGAATGGTCCGTTGGCAGAATTCTTTTTGTATAAAACCGATGGGATTTTTAAAACACAAGAACAAATAGATAATTATGTAACTCCTGATGGCGAACCTATTATGATTTCCGGGAAACGTCCGCAATTAGGTGATGTGAAATATATTGATACGGATAATAATGGACAGATTACGGCGGATGACCGTCAATTTTGCGGAAGTCCGTGGGCAAAGATGCAAATGTCATTGGTCTTGAATGCTGAATGGAAAGACTTTGATTTCAGTATGATGTGGAATGGGCAATTGGGTAATAAAATTTATAATGTATCCAAATGGCAAGGACGTTTGTTCTCGGACAATTCCAATTATCTTCGCTTCAAGAAGGGAGAAGAACCTTATCAGGTAAATCAGAATTCTGATACGCCACGTATAATTTATGGTGACCAACGTAATTCATGGGATGCGGATCGTTTCCTTGAAAACGGTTCTTATTTCAGACTGAAAAATATTTCTATCGGATACAATCTTAAAAAGGAATGGTTGAAGAATTTGGGTATTGACAAACTTCGTTTATATGCTACCGGTAGTAATCTGCTCACTTTTACAGGCTATTCCGGGCTTGATCCTGATTTTATAAACACTAATATTTGGAATAGTGGAACGGATAGTTTTTCATATCCTAATACTCGTTCTGTTATGTTTGGCTTGGATTTGACCTTTTAACTTATAAATTAGTATACTGATATGAAGAAAATATATAGATTTTTATTTGCTGGTGTCTTGGCTTTGTGTGCTACTGGATGCAGCTCAAGTTTATTGGATATAGAAAATCCGAATGAAGTAACCAATACTACTTTTTGGAAATCGGCGGATGATGCAAAAACTGGAGTAAATGCTTGTTACAGTTTCTTATATAAAGAAGGGACTTGGATGCGTTGGTTGTCTTTTCGTTACGATCTGTCATCAGATGAAGGATGGAGTTCGTCTCCTTGGATAGAATTAGGTGACTGGACGCGTTTTCTTTATAATAATTATGATTTCTATGAGGGTAATAAGGTACATTGGGAGCATTTTTATGTAGGGATCTTTCGTTGTAATCAGGTTTTGGCTAATGTGCCTGCGATTGAAATGGATGAGGTTCAAAAGAACCAACTTTTAGCACAGGCTTCCTTTTTGCGTGCTCTGTGGTATTTTCAGATAAATCTTTTGTGGGAGAAAGGGACATTAGTTCTTGAACCTCAAAATGCTGATTACATACCTAAGGACGCTTCAGAACAGGAAATTTGGGATCAGATAGAAAAAGACCTTACGTTTGCAATGGAGAATTTGCCGGAGGCATGGGATGCGGCAGATTTAGGCAGAGCGACAAAAGGTGCTGCTAAAGCTTTGTTGGGCAAGGCTTATATGCAACAACATAAATATGATAGGGCCAAAGAACAGTTGCAATGGCTGATTGATAGGGAAGGCTCTTTGTATGGTTTGCTTGATAACCGTGAAGACAATTTTACCGATTTGAATGAAAATAATCAGGAGGGAATATTTGAAATTCAGTTTGATGATCAAAATAAGGGGGGCACAGGCAATGATGCCAGTATGGCCTTTGGTTTCCAGCGTACTCAGTTTTATGCACCCGGTGGCACTCATGGTACGGGTTGGGGCGATGGTAAAGCGCGTCGTTGGCTAGTAGATGAGTTCTTGAAAGAGAGAAGGGTTGATGGCAGAAATGACTTGCGTTTATACAATAGTATTCTTTATAAACATTTTGGAGATGATTTTCCTGATCAGTCAAAAAAATACTATGCCAATGAAGATGCGTCACAATGGTTTGATGAGTGGGGACAGGATACAGAGGATTGTTATATTCGCAAATACAATACTTCTTACTATCGTGAACGTGAAGACTATTTCGCACGTAATAATTATCGTATTATGCGGTATGCTGATGTTTTATTGAGTTATGCGGAGTGTTTGGTTGAAACTGGAACTTCGGCTTCTGATGCGGCTGTTTATGTTGATAAGGTAAGAGAACGTGCAGGGTTATCCAAACTGAAAGATAGTCGGTGGAAGGATTGTTTAAGTTCAAAGGAGGTCTTTATCAAACGTCTTCAGATGGAACGTGCTTTGGAACTTTGTTTCGAAGGCTGGCGTTGGGCGGATTTGAAGCGCTGGGGATTGCTTGATTCACAGGCTGGTATTGACGAGCTGAAAGCTCGTGACAAGGACTTCAACAATTTTGTGATTGGCAAACACAAACGTATGCCTATCCCTACATCGGAAGTTGAAATCAGTAAGATTGATGATGTTCCTCAACTAACTCAGAATCCTAATTATTAATAAAAAAGAAAGACTGTGTCGGAGTGTTTTTTCTTTTTATAATACTTCCGGCATAGTCTTTATTTAACTAGTATCATTTATGCTTGTCTGCAAAAAAATACTGATCTTCTGTGCTTTTGCTTGTTGCGGTACTTTATTCGCGCAAAACATACAGAATCCGGTGCTTCCCGGAGTAGCGGATGCCGGTGTGATAAAATATAATGGTAAGTATTATATAGGTGGAGTATTTACCAATGGGGATTTTTATGTTTCCGACGACTTGGTTCATTGGGGTAAACCTGTTCATGTCGTGACTATGGATAATGGCTGGAGTAAAGGAAGTGGTGCCGGTAATGAGCAGATTCACGCCAATGATATGTTTTGTTTGAATGGTGATTTTCACTTATATTGGTCTGTCAATTATTGGGGTAAGGATAAGCATGCTGTTCACATTGTACATGCTCAAAGTAAAAATGTGTTGGGGCCCTATATAGAGCCTGATAAAAAAACTTGGATGGATAATCGCATTGATCCTAAGGTTTTTAAAGATGATGACGGACAATTATATATGTATATGGTGCGTTTTACTGATGGAAATACTATTTGGGGACGTAAAATGAAGAATCCGGCGGAATTTGCCGGAGAACCAGTGTGCTTGTTTGCATCATTGCCGGATACATGGGAGACCATGGATAACAGAGTGGCAGAGGGACCTTGGGTGATGAAATACAGAGACCGATACTATTTGATGTATAATGCCAATCATACCTCTACTGAGTGGGGGAATTATCAATTGGGGGTTGCGGAGGCAGACTCACCTTTAAGTTTTCAAAATGGGAATAAATATAGCTATCCGGTAGTAAATTCTAATCAAATTCTACTGGAAGAGAATTATGTGGATCTTTTACGATATGGCATCACTTATGAGCCATTGTTTGATTATACAGAAAATAATCCTGGAGTCGGTTGGATGCTTCCGGTATATCAGGCTTCCGATTGGAAGAAAGGAGAATGTGGATTCTCATCTAAAGAGATAAAAGGATCTACCACTCGTCATTTAGGTACTTGGTGGACATCTCCTTCATTGTGGTTACGTAAATCTTTTTTTGTTGGCAAACAGGTGGGAAATTTAGCACTCAGGGTTGCTCATGACGGAGATACAAAAATATATTTGAATGGAACATTGATTTACGAAAAACAGGGACGGGATTATTGTATGGTAAACCTTGATGAAAAGCAACGAGAGCTTCTGAAAAAAGGAGAGAACTTGCTTGCTGTAGAAACAAATAAAGGGCGTGCCCAATTTTTTGATGTTTCTTTGTTTGATATGAGGAGTGAAACAGCGGATGATATTTTGATGACCCCGGGACAACCTAATATTTTAAGGGGGCCCAATGGATTTGAATGGTGGCTTATATATATGGCTAATAAAAATAATGAGTGTAGGGGGCAGTATATTAACCGTGTTCATTTCTTTAATAAAACATTATTTGTTGAAGGAATAACCGGTCCTTGTACAGATGGCTATCATCCGGAACCTTCTTTGCCCACTTTTTCAATGAAAGGGGAAACACCTTCTTTTGGAGTGCTGCAACAAGTGAAACCTTCTACAACTTATATGTTTGAAACAGCAGTCAAAACAGATGGAGATGCTGGTATCATTGCGTGGTGGAAAGATGTGGATAATAATGCTTATATCGGTTTCGATACAAAGAACCACAATTGGTATTTGCGTACCATTATTAATGGTAAAGAAAAGGAGGAATATTTCACTTTGCCTAAAGATTTTCGTTGGGGTGTTTATCATCATTTACGTATTGAACGTAATCAGGATTGTTTAAAAGTATGGTTGGATGAAATACCATCTCCTCAAAAACATCTGTTTACAAAGATTATTCCTGTGACGGAACCCGGTGTTCCCGGAGTATTTGATCGGACTAAAAAAGCTTTGTTCGAAGGGGTGACTTATACTATCGGATTTGATGATGACCGGATACAGTTAAAAGAACATTCAGAAATATTGAAAGGTGATTTTCTTGATCATTATGAATTTAGTTTTCAACTTTCAGGTTTGTCCGATTGTAAGATGTCAGGAAGCTATCCGGTTTATGTGGATAAAGATAACTATGTAAAAGCTCAATTTAATGGTATCACGCGTATGCTGGAAGTGGTAGTTGTAAAACAAGGACAACAGATACTTGATAAAAAATATCCGTTGGAACATTTACAAATGGTTTATCCTGATGTGAAGTATACTGATTTTGTCGAAAAATGTTATCGTTTTATATCGCCTTCATGGATAAATGCCCTTTACCTGAACCGTCATGAAGTAGGGAATAAGGCGGAGTTTGTAGACGATATGTTTAGTAAATTTACAATAGAATATTTGAATGAGGGAGAATGGTATCCATTGAATAACAGCGGGGCGACGGTGGCAGAGCATCCGGCTTATAATCGTTTGTCTTTTACTCCGATAAAAACGGAAGGTATTCGTTTTATTAATAAAGACGCTCAGGATTTGGAACGGCATATTTATAAGTTGGGAATTCAAGAACAATTAAAGGAATCTTATAATTTCCGTGCGGTGAGAAGGGGAAATAAGCTCTATCTTTTTGTTGACGGAAGAGAATTAGGGAGATTGGATATTCATTATCCTGCTTCTTGTGTAGGATTTTGTTCTGGAAATTATTCTCCGGTATATAAAGGAATATTGTATTATCATATAGGAAACTGACTAGTATTATGAAAAAAAAATTGATTTTTATTTGGTTATTGATGTTGGGGACATTGACTTCTTGTCAGTCGTGTTCCTCAGAATATAAGAATGTGAATGAAATAATTGTGGAAGAGCTGGAAATACCTGTTCCACTGGGTGACCCGTTTATATTGTTGCACAATGGGACTTATTATGCTTATGGTACTCACTCGGATGAAGGAATAGAGGTTTATATCTCGGATAATTTAAAAACGTGGAAATATAAAGGGCTGGCTTTGAATAAGAAGGATTCATGGGCAGACCGTTGGTTTTGGGCACCGGAAGTATATGAAGTGAATGGTAAATTTTATATGTATTATTCGGCAGATGAGCATATTTGTGTAGCAGTGGCAGATTCCCCTGTAGGACCATTTATACAAAATAAGCAAGAACCTATGATTGTTGAGGAGAAATGTATTGATAATTCTTTTTTCATGGATGATGACGGTACTCCTTATTTGTCATTTGTCCGTTTTAATGATGGGAATAATGTATGGATAGCCGAGTTGGAAAAAGATTTGATAACCCTTAAGAAAGAAACGATGCGCCCTTGTATTCATGTTTCACAGGCTTGGGAGGAAGTGTGGCCTCGAGTCAATGAAGGTTCTTATATTCTCAAACACAATGGAATTTATTATATGACTTATTCTGCGAATAGTTATGAAAGTCCATTCTATGGTGTAGGTTGTGCTACAGCTACCGATATAATGGGGGAATGGGCTAAATACGACGAAAATCCATTATTGCAAAATCCTGGTGGGTTGGTAGGTGTAGGGCATAGCGCCATGTTCACTGATAAAGAGGGAAAACTTCGTATTGTATTCCATGCCCACAAAGATAAAAGTAATATTCATCCGCGTGCTATGTATATTGGTACGGTAAATTTTGAGAATGTGAATGGAACAGACCGTATGAGAATCAGTAAAGAATATATAACTCCTAAATTACTGCAATGAGAAAAAATTTGATCCTGTCTATCTGCTTTTGTTTGGTGTCTTGCTCATCATCGTCTGCGCAAGAAGAAATACCTGATGGTGATAAAACCAGCTATTACCGGAATCCGGTGATAGATTATAGTCTGCCCGATCCTACTATTATAGAAGGTGGTGATGGTTATTATTATTTGTATGCAACCGAAGATATTCGTAATTTGCCGATCCATCGTTCCAAGGATTTGATTAATTGGGAATGGGTAGGTACAGCATTCACGGATCGAACGCGTCCTGATTTTGAACCGGGTGGAGGCTTATGGGCTCCGGATATCAATAAGATAGGTGATACGTATGTACTTTATTATTCTATGTCTAAATGGGGAGGTGAGTGGACCTGTGGTATCGGTTGCGCTACGGCAGACAAACTTTCGGGGCCATTTAAAGACCATGGTCTGATGTTTCGGAGTAACGAGATTAATGTACAGAATTCTATTGACCCTTTCTATATAGAAGATGCCGGAAAGAAATTTTTGTTTTGGGGCAGCTTTCGGGGCATTTATGGCATTGAATTAAGTGAGGACGGTCTTTCAGTAAAACAAGGGGAGAAGCCTCGGCAGGTGGCTGGTACAGCTTATGAAGGAACTTATATTCATAAAAAAGAAGGTTTTTACTATTTTTTTGCTTCCATAGGGACTTGCTGTGAAGGATTGAATAGCACTTACACTACTGTAGTTGCTCGTTCAGAAAATTTGTTTGGACCTTATGTTGATAAGAACGGGAGGACAATGATGGATAACCAACATGAAGTGTTGATTCATAAGAATAGTTCGTTTGTGGGAACAGGACACAATTCGGAGATTGTGACTGATAAAGTGGGTAATGATTGGGTATTTTATCATGCAGTGGCCACAAAGCATCCTGAAGGGCGTGTTTTGATGATGGATAAAATAAGTTGGAAAGACGGATGGCCTGTGGTAGCTACGGATTCTCCCTCATTGAAATCGGAAAAACCTGTATTGTAATTAATAAATACATAAAAATATGAATTGGAAAAATTTAGTATGTAGTGTAATGCTTCTGGTAGGAATAACCTGTGCGGAAGCTGTGAACTTCACACCAGACAATGTTTCTGCTTCCATTGCTCTGAAGGTGCCTGGTAATGATGCGAAGCGGTATCCGCTGACTTTGCAGCAATTGGATAATAGTAATTTTGAATATCAGTGGGTGGCGGCCGATAAATTACCTGTGGTGATTTATCAGAATGTTGAAGAAAAAGACGGCAACCAGCGTATTGTCATTTTTATGACTGCATTGGATGATGTTTATTTCAATTTTGGTGAGCAGGTAATGACTGGTTGTCATCATGATGATTGTTTGTTTTATATGCCTGGATTTTGGTATCGTCGTAACTTGCGTTCTCCTCAAGAAGCGCCGTCTTTTCATACCTCGGATAGCTGGTTGGTTCGTGAAGACCGTTTAAGTACTCCCTTGACTGCTATTTTTGATGAAAAGAATAGGAAAACATATTCTGTTATCCGGCTGGATAATATGGCTTCGGATGCTTTGACTACCCATAAGGAAGGGGAAGTGATATTGTCTGGTAAAACCTCTATAGGTTATACAGGATTTGAAAACCTCTCGGGTATCGCTTCTTTGTCTTTTGGGTTTCCTTACAAGGAAGCTCCTAAAACTTATATTCGTAAATTGACATTGGCTCCTTCGGTTGAGGCCTATCAATTATTACGTAAAGGTGAGAGTCTTTCTCTGACTTGGGAATTACATGAGTCGGAAATTGCTGATTTTTCAGAATGTGTGCAGCATATTTGGGAATATTCTTATGATACAAACTGTCCTCAAATTGTAAATACACCTTATTCTCCTGAGAAAATGAAGGAAGTGATGAGTAATTTCTTCGTGGAAAGCTTTGTCGGAAATACTCCTACTCATTATTATTCGGGGGTGGAATTGCGTACGGCTACTTGTGACCAAACGGATGTTGCCGAAGTGGGTTTTGTGGGACGTACTTTGTTGAATGCTTTTAATGCATTGGAATATGGAGAACAGCAGCGTCGTACGGATTTGGTGACGAATGCTTATAAAATTTTTGATTCTTATTTGCAGAATGGATTTTCGGAAACGGGTTTCTTTAATGAAGTAGTACATTATAGGCGTAATTTTGTAGAGTCTGTTCATAGTATCCGCCGTCAGTCTGAAGGGGTATATGCCCTGCTTCATTTTTTGAATTACGAAAGACTGCAAGGTCGTAAACATCCTGAGTGGGAAAAGCGTATAAAAAGTATGTTGGATATGTTTCTGCGTTTACAAAATAAGGACGGTAGTTTTCCTCGTAAGTTTAAAGATGACTTTTCTATTGTAGACAAGAGTGGGGGAAGTACCCCTTCGGCAACTTTGCCATTGGTTATGGGATATAAATATTTTAAGGATAAACGGTATTTGGCAAGTGCAAAACATACGGTGGAGTATTTGGAAAAGGAATTGATTTCGAAGTCCGATTATTTTTCTTCTACTTTGGATGCTAATTGCGAGGATAAAGAGGCATCTTTGTATGCGTCAACTGCCGCTTACTATCTGGCTTTAGCTACAAAAGGAGCTGAACGAGCCCATTATGCTGGGTTGGCGAGGAAGGCAGCTTATTTTGCATTGTCATGGTACTATACATGGGATGTCCCTTTTGCCCCCGGTCAGATGTTGGGTGATTTAGGGTTGAAAACTAGAGGCTGGGGAAATGTTTCTGTAGAAAATAACCATATTGATGTCTTTATCTTTGATTTCGCTGACGTATTGAACTGGTTGGCAAAAGAATATAATGAAAAGCGTTTTTCGGATTTTTCTCAGGTAATCAGTACATCAATGCGTCAGTTGTTACCCTATGAAGGGCATCGATGTGGTATTGCCAAAACAGGATATTATCCGGAGGTTGTCCAGCATACTAACTGGGACTACGGTAAGAATGGTAAAGGCTATTATAATGATATTTTTGCTCCGGGATGGACAGTGGCTTCATTGTGGGAATTATTTTCTCCGGGACGTGCCGAGAAGTTCTTGAAAAAATAGTTTGAAAATTGATAATTTATTATGATGTTAAGTGATTAGCATTTCATTTAAAACTTGATTTTCTTTTCTTTTGTAGGGAAAGGTATGTCCTTTTTCAGAAAATCAGCTTTCTCTTTAAGGAAGGATACCTGAAGTATATTAAAAAGCCGGGGATTGTCTTTACAGATGTTCCCGGCATAATTTTTTACCGTCACTGGCATTATTGTTCTGACTTTACATCTCTTATTGAGTAAAACAAGTAAAAGAAAGAATTTCTCTATGTTAAGATAACAGTTTACTTTAAATTCTTATCTTATTGATGGATTGATTTGAAAGACAAACGCTTATGAAAGTTCTGAAAAGTTTCGGGTAACGATTTGGAGATTGTGCTAATTTCAGTATTTTACAGCCTCTTACTTATGGAACAACCCTCTTAGAATACAAAGATACGGATATTTTTTGAATAAGCAAATATTTTTATTCATAGAGAAAAAGGCTTCTTCTTATGGAGCATGTTTCAACAGATAAGAACAAGAATATGATACAAAATATTTGTAATAAAAATGAGGCTGTCTTCATCATCATTGTAAAGAGAAAGGTATACCTTTCCATCTGCATTATGTTTATCCGTTTAAATTGGAAGACTATTTTTGAACCTAACCGATATGATTGGCGAATTACGGACAAACAAATTTCATACCATCCTGAAGAGGCATTGCCGGTATTGCTTCAAGTGAAACTCTTGCCGAACAAATTACATCGTTTATATTTGAACTATTTGATTTCTAAGTATCCTAAACGACAACTGCATATTTACTCGAATGCTCTTTTTGCAGATAGTCGGTTTTCGCAAAATTTCTCAGATTTGTTTAGACCTACATTCCGATTACAAGAGGCTCTTTCTGTTCAAGTCACTCATATTAGTGAACCATATATCACGATGGTTTTTAGGTTTCAACAACTGTTAGGAGATTTTAAAGAAGATGGTTATCAAATTTTATCTGTACAAAAAGAATTAATTGAGAAATGCATAAATAAAGTGGAAGAACTTTATGTCTTATATCATTCTGGGCAGAAGATATTAGTTACTTCTGATAGTATTACTTTCTTGAAAACTATAAGGAAACAGAAAAATTATGTTTCAATCATCCCAGGAAAAGTAGTTCACATGAACTATACTTCAGAAGCGGAATATAAAGTCTATATGAAGTCTTTTATAGATTTACTTATGTTGTTAAAAGCAGAGAAAATATACCTTCTTCAGACAGGGGACATGTATCGTAGTGGTTTTGCTAAAAGAGCAGCAAAGATTAATAATGCTCCTTATGAAGACATCGTTTTCTAATTTTTTCGTGCGAGAAGAGGATGATTTTACTGATATACAATTGTCTATAAATTCAATGCCGCCGTTATCGTATCATCCATATCGGCGTATGTATATTGGGCCAATCTCCTTCCGAACAATACGTCTTTTTCTTTTTGTGCAAGTTCTTGATACTTTTTGAATATTTTAACCCGTTGGTTGAACTAAAATAAAGCATATCAACATGACCAATTTTTTGATGATTATAGAAATTGACTTATTACAGCACGGTCATTGCGCCGATTTTTGCAGTTATACGTGTAAACGGTCCGCATGTCTGCTTTGCATAATTGCGTACCATCATGAATTGGTGTCGTTAAGTTGAGAGAAAAATGTTTCAATTCGCTTTCTGAAACGCCTGCAAGCTCACGATGTTTTCTCCAATTCTTTTTAATTAAACCAACGAACTACATTTATGTTTTTATATTAACCGGAAAGCGTTCTGGTGTCCATGTTGGATAAACGATAGTAAGCAACAATCCCCGACTTTCACAAGCCAGGGATTTCAGTTTTCAAAGTTTTTCTATTATATAAGTTTCCCTTTGTGGGAAAGGCTTATTCTTGAAATTTTAAGAAGCACTTCATATTCTATATTTAGTACTTCCTTTAAATCTTATTATTACCTTATTATCAGTCTGTTTTTATTTCAAACTTAACCTGCTTGTTTTTTTCTATTGTATCACATGGGATTATTTCTATGGTTTTATAGTGGGTCTTATGCTTCAATTTTAATTCATGAGATATGTCATATGGCTTGGATGGAATCCAGTTATACGCCAGTATTGCGGCTACTATTAATATAATTAACTTCCAAAGAATACATCTACTGTATTTCTTACATGTTCTTGCAGGAAGTGCCAGACACATTCTGTCAATATATCCCAAACTTAATGTACTTCTGCTATGATCTCCCAGATCTGATCCGAAAATGAAGTGCAAAAAATATTCTAGAACTACAAGAATAATACTAACAGAAAAACAAAATACAAACAAGTTCCAGGTTATCTTATGGTTTCCATAAGAATATCCTGCAACGAGTATCCATGCAAGTAACACTGTATATATAAAAAATACAGTTACTCTGTAGGTTGAATGAAAGTGAGTAAAAAAACGTCCACCGGGAAAAGGAACATATACTAGTTTGTCAAAATCCATTCCTTCATCATCCAATATTCTTTTCCAACTTTTTATCCAACTCCGATGTCCAATCATAGACAAATACCAACAATAACTGGCTATAACTCCTAAAATGGCTATAATAGTCAGAATATCCCAATAAGTACAATTTAGATAGAATAACTTTGCACCCAAATTTGTAAGCTCATTATTAGAAATATTCCCTTCCATCTCCACTATTTTCCCTGTACTCACCAATATTGTACAATATGCAACAAGTAAAGCACCATTAAACAGGGAATAATAGTTCATCCATGTATGATATCTGTGCTCCATCCTGTTAAAATGAGCAAATATCAACTTATAGTGTTCTAACCTTCTTTGTTCTTCATCCATCTTTTCTTATGTTTTACTGTATGCTTTCTATGTTATAAATAGTATTTATCTCTTCCGCTTCCAGCACACGGTCATAGATACGGATATTGTCAAGTTTCATATCAGCGGAAGAACTGGTATAATGTCCGTCACAATCACCACCGATCTGCACTTTGATTGAGGTTGGAATATCATAGCTCCCCTCACAGTTGGCAACAAATTTACCGTCCACATATAATTTCTTCTCGCAACTTGCTCCGTCACCACCGGGAATATGGGTGAAAGCGACCATGTGCCATTTTCCGTCCTGTAGTGAGCTGAACGGATAGGAGAAGGAATAGGAGAGGCTCGGTTTTCCACGGTTATTGGAATAAAGTTCAAATTTTCCACTGGATGTACGGGCGGCAAAACAGGGATAGTCCAGAGCCTTGTCCATATTTACAGCTGATAGAAGAATACCCGCTCCAAAATCCTTGATCCACATGCTTGCAGAATAAGTGGTGTTCTTGAAAAGCTGATAAGGTATGTTGATATACTGTTTCTCCGCCTGTCTCAGATAAACAGCTTTTCCCTTGTTCGAAGGAGTGTCAGAAATCATGTCCGGACGATTGATCAGTGCTGCATCATAATGATTGGGAGAGCAGTCATCACCTGTCTCATCATCAAATGTATAATATGCGATCAGCCCTACTCCAATGGAGGCAAGCTCGTCCGCATCAGGTATCTCTATTGGTGGCTGCGGTTCCTGTTTGTCATCATCCGTAGAGGAACAGGAGCCACAAAGAGCAACCCAAAATATTGCTAATATATATTTTTTTTTCATTTACAATTCAATTCATAAAAAGTCCTCGATTATCACAAGCAGGGAATCTCATAGCTTTTTTTAGTTTTTACGTAATAAATATTTCTTTTCTAAAGAACTACCAGTTTTTCATAATATTACGTACATACACTCATGTTGATTCTCGTTTTCTGCTATTTTAGTCTTTACTAATTTTCATAAGGAACCGTTAAGTATATGTCCTCTTATTTGTTTCATTATTCTAGTCCAACATGCATCTTTTTCATTTTCAGAATATTCCGATATAGTCTTAGATTCTTTATTTACACTTACCCATTGTCCTTGAAGTGCTCCTTGATATTTCCCTAAATCGGAATTTTCCCAATCACATGGTCTGACAATAATAGGAACTATTTTTTTCCCTTGCTTAATCGCCCTCATAACTTCAATTCTGCGGATATAATTGGAGTTGAGGAAATATTTACTTATCAAGCAAACCATTATGTCACATTTCCTCAATGCTTCTTTTATGGAAGAATCCCATTTGGCACCTAAAGCGATCATATTACATGCAAACGGCTCTTCTATCAATTTATTCTCTCGCATCGTTACAGAATGCAAGATAAAATCGTTCTTGTATTCTTCATCATATAAAGAGTATGAAATAAAAATTCTTTTCATTTTAGAGATTTTAAGCCAATGATTCTCACCAACATTTAAATGCAAGGATGGTATCAATGGATTGTGGTCTATATATAATGTTGTTAGGTTTAAATTTCTGACTGGTGAAATATCTGATATCTGATTATAAGAAAGTAACAATTCCTTCAAGTTACAAAGTTTAATCAAAGGTTTAATATCTGTTATTTCATTTCTCGTAAGAATTAATCTTGTCAGAGAAGATAGTTTTTTCAGTTCCTCTATTTTTGTCAGCCGATTTGAAGCAAGACTCAGTGTCTTCAATTTTTTTAGTGAGGCCAAGGGACTAATATTCATGATTCTATTGGAACGCAGGAACAATATTTGTAACAGTGAAAGAGTCCTCAAGGCACTGATATCTGCCAGTTTGTTGTTGCCCAGATGCAATTCCACTAGATTGTCCAATGTCTGCAACGGGGCTATATCACTAATTCGATTATTTGACAAACATAATTTTTTCAATGATTTCAGATTGCCTAAAACTGTTATATCTGTCAAGTTATTATCGGGAAGGTATAAAATCTTCAGACAACTCATTTCATTTAAGATTGAGATATTCATGAGTTTGTTACTGCCGATACGTAAGTCCTCCAGCCTTATCAATCTTTTCAACGGATGAATGTCTGTCAACTCATTATAATAAAGATGGAGAACTTTTAAATTTATAAGACTGGCAATCCCTTCGATGTCATTTAATTTGTTTTTATGCAGATATAACTCAAGCAAATCTGTAAAAGACCGGATATAATTCACATTGGTCAATTCATTGTTAGACAAATTCAAATGAGTAACATGTCCTAAAGTTATAACATAAGAATTAGGAGTGTTTGAAACAACCTTTTTAGACGTCCTTTTTAAGGTTATATTAAGGATAGTTTCCAATTTTATGATTTCAACATGTTTCTGCATATTCCTTTAATTCTTAAAATGAAGTTTCGAAATATTTTAAAATCTGCAAATATAATTCGTCCACATATTCTTTCTGCTTCTCTCCTGTATATGCATAATTATCCAATCCCGGAGCACTGTTAACTTCTAGAATTATATGATCTTCAGACCATACCTTTATGTCATGCGTCAGTATATCAATTCCACAAAGCTTCAGATTCATGTCGTGTGCTACAGAAACAGCCAATTGACAATATTCCTTTGCTATCTTCTCAGTCAGTTCCAAAGTGGTTCCTCCTGAGGATAGATTTGCATTATCCAGCAACGTTACCTGTTCATTGGTAAATGGAATATAATTGAGGTTCATATTATTTCCCTGTAAATGCATTTTTATACGAAAGTCATTAATATCAATCTCTTTGCTTTCTCTCCCTATTATTTTATAATACGCCTGTTTGTCTTTCAACAGTTCCAAAATATTTTGCCGTCCGTTTCCTGTTACAGTCAATGGAATCCTTTGATAAGCAGATATGACTCTTTCTCCAAGCACAACAATCCTATAATCAGAATAGCCACCATAAAATTTTTCAACCAATAATGCATCATTCCTGTTTCTTAATATCTTGGCAGCTATATCTCTGAATTCCTCCTCATTACCAACCTTACAGACCAACACTCCCTGACTTTTATTGTTAGGTTTTAGAATGACAGGAAATCCAAGTTCTTTGGCAAAAACTATTCCATCCTCTACACTACGGTTATGTTTTATATCGTAAGGGTGATTTGAGAATGTTCTACCTGTCGGCACATTATATCCGAAATGAGAGAGAAAGTTACTTGTTTCAAACTTATTGGTGGTAACCGAGACACTGCTTGCCGTATTGATATTAATCTGCCTGTCTTTAAAAAACAAACGTCTGCCATTTGAAAAGAATATGATACCAAATTTCTTGTATATAGGTTCTATATATGTAGTTGCATTCAGCTGGGATGCAATCCGTTCGATAAGCTGGGCTACATTTTCTGTTTTCATAATGGAAATTAGTGTTGCAACAGATAACTGACCGCCTTTCTATAAATATCCTTGGTCAGTTCATAATAATTATAATCCGTATCAGGTTGTTGTCTGGCGAAACTTTCAATCATTATACCTGAATTAACCTCCATTATATAGAATTCCCCTCCAATAACCGCCACGTCAATTGAAGCGAATGTTATGTCTAATACATCGGCAACCTTGTTGACAAACTCGTTCAATCTGTTTCGGAGATCGTCATCCTTCACTATGACAGCTTTCGCTCCTTTCCCCAAATTATGTTTCCAAGAGATGTTCTTTTGTTCGCCCTCTTCCAAAACAGTATCAAGCTCCCCGTCCAGATTTGTGAGAAATGAAAACCCTTTCTCCTTATATTTATCAAGCACCAAGGTTACAAGATTGTCTTTTCCATTGCCTGTAACATACGGACGTTCCTTTGAATACAGAAGAAGTATCTCACCGTTTAGGAAGATGGCTCTATATTCATTTTCTATTTCATAATACGGACACAGACATAGATCTCTATATTTACTGAACATCTTTTGCACAGCGTATTCCAAGTCCCATTGATTGGTAATCCTATATATATCATTACCACCAGTTCCTCTGTTAGGTTTGCAGACTATTCTATAATCATTCTCAGATTGGTGCGCCTGCACATATCTCATGATTTCCGCCCAGCATCCTTTCTTACCTGTATATTTGGACTGCCAGTGATAATTGAAGAACAACTTGTGCTCCATCGCATTGATGTGGTTCATAGACAGGACTTCATAGGCTGCCTCCTTGTCTTTGGCTATTAATTGTGACGTAGATGAATTAATTCCCCATTCATATCCGTAAATATAGTGAACTTTCTGATTGCACCTGATCATTGTTATCCAGTCCTCCGACAGAAACTGTATCTCGAAGTTCATTTCTGAAGATAATTCGTCCAAGATTTTAACCAACATACGTTTGTTATTTAATTCTTCCATATCTACATTCTTTGTTCTAGAATTTATACGATTATGATACACTTAAATAGATAAATATGAAAAAAAGGGGGGAAGACTTTTCTATTTTCAGATCATCTTCTCCCCTCTAGGACATCAAATGTTATACGAGAATAACATTCTTTTGTTTGTTTTCCATAACCTCAATCAATTATTCAGCTGTAGGGAACTTCTTGATGGTTACTGTTACTTCGCCGTCATAAGTCTTACCATTAACTTCTGCTTGAACTTTGATTGTAACAGTACTGTCTACTGTAGCTTTAGCACCGGTAGATGTAACAGTCATTGTATATGAATCATCATCAATAGTCGGTGTATTCAACAGATTTTGACCTTCTCCGTTTTTCGGTGAAACAAATTTCACAATCTTGATTGATTGAACATTTGCGGCATCCACAAATTCACCCAAAGCATCAACTACCTTATAGAATGATTCCTTCTTGTCCTTATCAGTAGCTTTTTCTTGGTACAGGATAGTCTTGCTTTCTACTTTGCCTGATTGGAAGCTGGGCGCATTTGCCGCTGTGATAGAGAATTCCTTAGAAGTCACAAACTTAACCTTGACAGCATCCAGTTCGATAGGTCTGTTCAAGTAGTTCAATACGATACCTTCAACACTATATGCAGTACCCTTCTTGCCTTTATTAGTCAATTGTACTGCATAATTATTAATCTTAATATAGTCTTCTGAATCTTCTGCAACTTTCATATCACCGAAGTACATATTACAATCAGCATCAGCGGTAATCATCTGACGCATATCAACCTCAGTTGCGTCAATAACGCTGAATACGCCATTGCTATAGTAATGAGAGTTGAATGAATAGTGCTTCTTCTGTTCATCAGCTGTCGGGTTCTTGATTTCGAACGGAATTTCGATAATCTGGTTAACTTTCTTATCATTATCTCTGATATTGATAGAGAATACCAACTGACCATTACCGAATTCGGATAATTGGTTGCCATAATTTTGTGTGAACTTAACAAACAATTTAGCAAACTTAGCCTTGTCTTCCGCAGTGCAGTTATAGGAGTTGTTATTGAACTTACCAAGCAACTTGCCATCCTTGTCTGCCATCTGATAGTATTCAATCAAATCAGAAACATTTTGTTCTTGGGTTCTACCATTTCTATCAGTGTAAGTCCACTTCACATAAACTGTTGAATTATTCAACCAAGAGAATCTTGCACCGTTGTCAGAGTTCCACAAAATACGATCACTTGCAGACATACCCTCGAAATATTTAGAGAAGTCAACCAGCATAGACTGTGCATCCGGATTCTTAGCATCGTATGCAATAGCAGTATGAGAGGTAGATGCGATAGAAGAAATTGTTTCATCTTCATATTCTTCACCAAACCATACCCATACATAAGGCTCGTTTTCTGCCTTAATCTGTGCTTCTGTCGGATAAACAGTTCCATAAGTGTCCATATAATGAACGATGAACTTGATTCCTCCTTGTGCTTTCTCATTACTCTGGATAGTCATGGTCTTGTCTGTAACCAGTCCATATCTGATAGAGTCGGCCTTATAGTCATCAGCCACAGTCAAGTATGCATCATACAAATATTCCGGAGAGTTGGTTACAATAGTGAGAGGTTCTTCAGCTTTGGTTTTTATATTATTTGTTACAAAAGAACCGTTTTCATTATAAATACCGAATTGTAAAAATTGAGATGTTTTTATTTCATTCAATGAGAATGCAGTTTCATAAGTGGAACGTACTTTGTCATTAGCAACTAATGAAACATAAGGTTTGTCATAGCTGTTTGTTTTACTATACAACTTAACATTTTCCTCAGTTATAGCATCAGGAGTAACTGCAATCTTGTATAATCCGCCTTCAGATACAGCTCTGGAGGTAGCTTCGCTCAATATTCCTTTAAATGCAACAGGAGCACTCAACGTTACGGGAACTTTCACATTCTGAGAAGTCATCAGTGACAGTTCTTTGATAGAGGCAAGATCATAATTTGTAGGATTTACCTGTACCATCAAAGAATCGAATGACTGGGTGATAATATATTCACCTTTTTTAGGAGCGGCTTTTTTACCATCCCATTTGATATCAGATTTGGCCTTTGCAAAATTAATATTCAAATAACTAATATTGTTTCTTACATATAATTGCACCAAACCTTCGTTCAAAGGTAAACGAATGGCCTGTTCGTTCTTCCCTGTTGTATCATAGATATACATGATAGCATAGTTCTCATCCTTCGGATCAATCTGATAGTAAGGAACACCAGCTGTTGCAGGAGCGTCTACAGTAACTTTTTCATAATCTGTGCCATTCCATAAGTACCATCCGTCAGCTCTTTTTTCAACTTCTTTCTGACCATCTTTCCCGTCAGTACCTACAGCCTTCACATCTGTTTTTTCTCCGTTGCAAGCCCAATAGCCATCAACAATAGTCCATTCAGCACCATCCTTACCATCTTGGCCAGCATCACCTTTTATACCAGTAATAGTAGTAGTACTACCATCACTCATGGTTACAGTAAAGCCATCAGCAGCCTGAGTGATTGATTTTACATAAGCACCATCACCGATCTTTTTCTGGAGATCCGCAATAGTAGCTTCGACACTGCTCAACTTATTGTTGATCTGGTCGATGTCATCATCGTAATCTTTACAAGACACGAATGTTCCTGTCGAAGTAGCCATCAAGGCTCCGAACAGGACTGCACTTAAAAACTTTTTGTTCATAATAAAAACTTTAAATTTATAAATTTAAAAAAACTAAAAATTGGTTATACATACCATTTATTGTAAAAAAAGACTTAATTGTTTTGTCTTAATCTTGTCATATATTTCATTGGTGTCATCCCAACTATTTTTCTGAAAGCCACATAAAAGGGACTCTTTGATGCGAATCCACATTTAGTAACTATATCCTCCAGACCACAACCTCCTACACTTAACAATTCCTTCGCATATTCAATCCTATAACTGTTCACCAGTTCGTTCAGGTTACATCCGAAATATCTGTTCACCACATTGGAGAGATAAGTCTGGTTCGTTTCAATCATCATGCTCAGTTTTTTTAGGGACAGTTTCGGATTCAGGAACACCTTTCTTATCTCCAGTTGATAAAGGAGACTCTTGTAGATTTCACGATCTATCTCACGACCGTCCCTTTTCCTCAGAGCAAACTCCTTCTCCCACTGCTTCTCGGCAGTATTGAAGAGTAGGTCTCTCTGTTTTGGTGAGGTGGCTGTGGTTTCCTTCTTTCTTAGAAATAGATATTCCATAATGTTCTTTCTCGTCCTTTTTCCCTGTTTTTTTATAGACTGAAATGTTATTTCGGTGCAAATATACATGTTTTATCGAAACTTTGTGCATTTTTCCTATAAAAAAATATAGAATCCCGTAAAATAATCGTTTTTCAGGTTATTTTCGGGCTGTTATGTGAAACAGAGTTAAACCGGATACACCTAATTTAATATGAATCCGCATTTCATAAGCGGACAACAAGCGAATAAATTTGCTTTTTCATAGCATGTTTCCAAAAAACACTTTGGATATTATTTTTCTTTCGATAATATAGACAATGTAATTACAACTGGAAGCAGTATCAAGGACACGCTGAAGAACTTGGCAAATATGGGGTGGAAGTTATCGGGATTGTTTGTCTGGCTAAAACAGTGAAGTACCCGGGGAAGGCAGAGATTTGACTTGAGTCTCGTTTTCATTTCAAATGGAAAAATATGAAAATAGGTTTAGTCCTGTTCTTGTAGTATATATAGAAGATTTCATTAAACCTGTTTTTATAAAGTTGTATAGTTTGGCTTTCCCCAAAAAAGAAACTCAAAGAGGACAGGTTTAGTTTAGTCCTTGTAATATATATACAAGATTCAATTAAAACTATTATCATAAGCTCTACTGATTGGTTGTTTGTCTGCATTGAGTATTCTGCACAGAAGCGAAAATACTCGTTGGTTTTTCTTTTGGGAAGCAAAAAAATATCAAATACAAGGAGTAGATTGAGATTGAAATAGGTTTTCTCTAATCTTGTTTTGGTAGGCTGAATTTTGAATAATTATGTTACTATTTTGTTATTCTCAAAAAACTACTATTTTATATATTTCTGTATATCAATAATATAAACTCACAATTTTAGCGCATTCTCATTTATGGCGCGCAACATATCTCGTCAAGGGTATCGGTAAATCCAGCATTTCCCCTATTTTTTGAGCAGTGTATTTACCCGGTGCAGTGCGTTGGTGTATTGTTTCCTATATTCCTTGTCCCGTTCTGTAATGACAGGCAGCAGGAACTCCGTTTTATTCACCGGATACTTGTTGATGATCTCCTGCATACACTTCTCCCATCGGATGAACAGCTGTTGTCCGGTCTTTTTCCTGCGGTAAGTCAGGATTCCGTTCGCAATGTTTCCCTTTTTCAGATAAGCCATGTCGTTAAACGAAGGTTCTTGTCCGCTGTCATGGAAACGTATGACGATATCATCCGCTGTAAACGGACCGGATTGGCTTAATGTCCTGATAGCCTTTTCCAGTCGGATTTTGTCCCGTCTTATCCGTTCCCCTACCGATAGAAGATAATTTTCCCGTTCCATCCCTGCAGGGTGTTGACAGGATCACCTGATAATACAGTGCGCCCTCCCTGCCTTCCACGGACGAGGACCTGAATTTGGTTTTGATTGTTGCCATAGTGCAGTCATTTTGAATTAGGATTGTCCAGTTGCTTTCTGATTTCCTGCGCCTCCTTGAATAGCCGGTGCGCCAGACTGTCCTTGTAGGCCGCCATTTCATGGTTACGGATGCGGTTCCTGACCGAGTCCTCAAAAGCGGTCACCAGCCTTTCCACACGCCGGATCTTTTCCTCGTCTCGCTCGATGGTGAAATGTTTCTCAAGGAAAGCGATGTCGGGATCATCCCCCGGCAGGCAGATCCTGATGGCACGGTATTTCAAATCGGCATCCTTCAAAAGCCGGTTCGTGCGGTACTGGTTACAGTTGGCCCAGACGGAAACGACCAGTGCCAGGATCAGTGCTGAAGCTGTCGTTACCACCGCCTTGGATGCGCTTTCCAGACGGTAGGTCACCAGTTTGTGCTCCGGTTCCTTTTTCAACAGGACCATTCTCTCATCCAGCCGTCTTACCGTTTCCTTTACAGCTTGGCTGTCCTGCCGCAGGCTGTCCCTTGTCTTTTCCATTTCTCCGGCAAACGTTTCGGCAGACAACGGCCTGCCTTCCGACAACCGGGCGGTATGGCTACGTACCGCTGCTATTTCCGAACTGTTTTTCTCCACTGCGGATTGCAGGCGTTCCAGACGGATTTTCAGTTCCGCAATCCCTTCCGGGGAACTGGTCCGGTTTTCAACTGCGGGGCTTGTGCCTTCCACGGGCAGCGCCTCCACTTTCTTCTCGATCCTTTCAAGGCATCCGTAGATGCCTTCCAGATAGTTTTCCTGTTTCATCTTTCAAAGTTTTTTCGTTATACATACTAGTTTACAAACTCCTTCCTTTCCTACGCTTCTTCTTTCTCCGCAGGCGTTCCGCCTCTTTCTCGTCCTCCGTCGGTGCCACCGACGGCATGAACACGCCACCCGTACCGGTGACTTCGACCAGGTTATCAATAACAGAACCATGACTTTGTTCATGGTACGGTTGCTTTCGGGAAACGTCATTTTCCAGGGACGTGACATGGTTACGGTCCAATGCCGCATCCAGCCTTGACCAGCTGAAACTGCGGTCAATCCCACTCCCCTTGAATGACTGGTTATCCTTGATAAAGCGGATGCCCTGCACTTCATTAGTGTTTCCCTTGTATTTGAATTCCATTTCCACGCCCATTTTTAAGAGCTTATTTTGAAATTCCTTCCATGTATCTGCACTCCTCAAAGCTTCCTTAACCGCACGATATATCTCGTATTTCACCCTCTCGGAAGCGTGCAGTTTTTCCGTTTTAACGGCCTGTTTGCCTTCGGAATAGGTGAGCGAATACTTGTCCTTGAGCATTTTCGTCACCCTCTCGTTGCGCCTGAAATCGTTGCTGTCGGAAATCACCTTCCCGTCGAAGTCCACCCGGTTGAAGACGATGTGGCAGTGCGGGTTGTCCGTCCCGTGATGCCTCACCACGATGAACTGCGTGTTCCGTATCCCCATCAGTTCCAGGTATTCCCCCGCCAGCCTTGCCATAAACGCGTCGGTCAGCCTCGGTGCGTCCTCCGGCTTGAAGCTGAGCGCGATGTGTCCCATCGGTTTCGCCACGTCCGGATTCAGCAGGCATTGCCATCGGAAACTCCGTGCCGTCTCCTCCGCCGTTCCCAGCAACACCCCTTCCGAGGCGATGATTTCCGCATTGTCCTTCTGCGTCACGTAGCATATGCAGCCGCCGAACGAGCGGCCTTTTTTGATCTTCCCTATCATGAAGCTATCCTCCTTTCGGTCTGTAATCATCCATGATCCGCTTCAGCTTTCCCAGCAGCCCGTCTATCAGCAGCCTTGTCCTGTAAAAGCCTGCCTGGTGCGAGAGCTTTGTCAGTTGGTTCAGGTTGTTAGCCATTCCCGCCAGGCTGCGCAACAGTGCGTTCTCCTCCGGTGTATGCCTTGCCGTCACGGTGGCCGCCAGTGCCGCCTCCCTGATATAGACCGCCAGACTCCGGCCGGACTTCCCTGCCCTGAACCTGAGAGCCTCGTAGCTGACGGGGGAGAACTTCACCGTCACGCCTCTGGTCAATTTACGCGTCCTGCCCAATGCCGGACGGCCGCGTTTTTTCTTCATCCCATTCACATCCGTTGTCATATGTTTTTTCTTTTTCGTCCGTACTTCTTTCATTTCGGAATCTGCGACCGGCGGGAGCGGATTTGCCCTCCCTGCAACCGCCGGGCGCGGGGAGCAAGGGTTTTCGGGAATCCGGAAACATACCCTTGCTCCCCCCACAGAAAAATCCCCCCGCATTTTCCACATTGAAGCGGGTACACAGGGGACGGTGCATACATCGGGTACACTCCACGCTCGGTTACAGGCTGTCAGATTTTTCTCCACTGCTCGATGTCCCCACGGTAGGTGGCAAGATGCTCCCTGGCAAGGTTCTCCAGCAGTCCGGAAACGCTCATGCCACGCCCGCCGAGCCTGCGGACGACGGCGTCCAGTTCGTCCCTCACATCCTCACTGACGAACACCGTCTTGCGGTTCCTGATCTTCGGGACGGTGAGGTATGTTTCCCGGTACTCCTCCAGCGAGGCCCTGCGCTGCCTGCCGCTCGTCCTTCTTCTCACGGGGTCTTCCGGTTCCGGCGGGGTGTCCTTTCTTCCCGCCTCCCCGAACACCTCCTCCGTATCAGTCCCGGATGGAATCACCGGTTCCGTATCCATACCGGTGGATTCCCCCGGACCGGGTTCCATCATGAGTCTTTCCCACCACCCGTCGTGGCCGGGGCTAGGACTACGACCGTTCTTTCTGTCTGTGGTTTCGGATGCCGCCGTTTTCTTTCCTCTTGGTTTTTCAGTCGGTTCACTTTTCATTGTACATGGATTTTAGATGGTTGATACTGTGGGCACGGTCTACCCGTTTGCCCGGTTGTCGGAAGCAAATAAAACGATAATAACAAGTGCTGTGAAACGGACGGGTCCGATTGGCGGGGTTTGCCGTGTTATTCATATTGTTGAATCAGTCTGACGGTGATGACTTCACAAATATACGCACCGGAAATTTCCCACTCTTCGGGAACGGATCTGAACGTCTGTCTGCTGAAAACAAATGAATGTTAAAATCCGATTTCCATGACATCTGATGACATATAATGACATCTGATGAAGGGCCGGAACCATATCCGGGGACAATCATTTACTTTGCGGATGAAACAAGTACGCATATGGTGTCAAAGGTAGTCATCCTGTCTTGAAATCCAGGATGTTCCGCCGGGATTCACTAAATTGCGGCACGGAATCCGGATCCGAAAAGAGAATGAAACAGATGTCAAACCTGAAATTACATTGATTATGGAAATAGTGAACATTGAGGCAAGGACCTTCGAGGCGATGCTCTCGGCCTTCCGGACGTTCGCGGACCGGCTGGACACCCTCTGCCGGCTGTACGGTGACATGGAAGAGAAGAAATGGCTGGACAACCAGGAGGTGTGCCTGCTGCTGAAGGTCAGCCCGAGAACCCTGCAGACCCTGCGTGACAACGGCACGCTGGCATATACACAGATCTGCCATAAGACTTATTACAAGCCCGGGGACGTGGAAAGCATCATCCGGATAGTGGAGGAGCGCCGCAAGCGGGCTGAAAATATGGGAAGGTCGATCTGAAAGGCCATGAAAAACGAATGTCGAACAAAAAAAGATCAAGTCATGATGAATACCGATAACCGTCTGCTCACCCGTGAGAGCAGCGAGCATATAAGAGAGTTCTTCTCCACCGTCGAACGTCTCTCCGTTTCCATGGAGCGTCTCTTTGCCGGCAGGTCACCGGCGATGGCGGGCGAGAACTTCTATACGGACCGCGAACTGGCTGAAAAGCTGAAAGTGAGCCGCCGCAGCCTGCAACAGTACCGTGACAGCGGCCTGCTTGCCTTCACCCGGCTGGGCGGCAAGATATTGTACCGTTCTTCCGACATCGAGAAGCTGCTTGACAGCTGCTACCGGGAGGCGAGAACCAGGCCGGAGGAACTTTAGGAAAGTTCCGTATGGGATCATGAATGAAGGAGGTGTGTCACACCTTCTTCATTCATGCACAAAGCCCTGACTTTCACAAACAAAGGCTTGTTATTACCTAAGATTTCGTATCTTTAAGAATAAAGATTCATACAGAATCACAGGCTCAGGAAATACAGGCGGAAAGCAAAAGAGTCACTATGTTCCGAAGAAGGATTAAAACACTGAGGACAAAGATGCATAAATCTATAATATGAACTACAAACTGTGTGGAAAAGAAATCTACCGCAAGGATTTTTGTGAGATATTTGGAAAAATGTACCAATGCCTATAGATAATATTTATAGAAAGATGGATAATTTCTATAAAAAAGTTGTCTAAAAACACATATTTCACAACAGGTGTTTTTAGACAAATCTTTGTTGTTAATTAACCTAAATCAGCTATATACACAGTCAGTATTTTATATTGTCAGAATCAATTTATTCTGTCCAAGCATGACGATATCCTTGTATTTTATTCCAATAACCACGAGTAAAATCAGGAACAGCTACAGGAACATTTCCGTTTTCTATTGAAATCCGGGTAAGCTCAGCCATGCAGCACCATTCTGCCAAATCATATACGTCCATATCCAACGGTAATCCATTACGCAGGCAATATACCAGACGGTAATCCATTATATAATCCATTCCACCGTGCCCGCCTACCTTCTTGGCAGCTTCTTCCAATTCCTGATGGATAGGATGTTTATATTTTCTCATCAAGGATTCTTTCACCGTATTGGAAACAGCCGTATGCATATTGAGATTCTCATGGTCAGGCATATCAACGGTCCGGATTTGGTCGGGGCGGAAGCAGTACTCCTCAATGGGATATTTGTTGGCATATCCATTGGTACCTGTCAATTGATACATGCGGCTGTAAGGGCGTGGATTCATTACATCATGTTGAATATGAATCGTTTTTCCCTTTTCGGTACGGATAAAGGTCATGGTATGGTCACCGTTTTGGAAATCCGGTGCGCTTTCTTTCTGGTATTGTTTTACTAATTTCGGACCGGTTACAGCTTTGGTATCCATTGCCACCAACGTTTTCATACGGTCACCACGGTGAATGTCAAGTAACTGACAGGCCGGTCCCATGCCATGGGTGGCATAAATATCACCACGGAAAGCACGGTTATAGTCCAACCGCCAGTTGTTCCAATAGTAAGGCCAAAACTCTTCCAAATTGTGGATATAAGCGCCTTCAACATGCAGAATTTCACCAAACAAGCCTTGTTGTGCCATATTCAATGTGGTCAATTCAAAAAAGTCATATACGCAATTCTCTAATTGCATACAATGCTTACGTGTCTTTTCGGATGTATTTATCAGTGCCCATATTTCGTTCAGTGTCATGGCTGCAGGAACTTCAATGGCTACATGTTTGCCATGTTCCATGGCGTAGACACCCATTTCGGCATGATGTTTCCAGTCCGTTACAACATAAACAAGGTCAATGTCGTCACGGTTGCATAATTGTTTCCAAGCATCTTCCGCACCTGAGTAAGTCGCAGCTTCCGGCATACCGGAACTGACCAGCGTCTTTTGTGCCTTTTCCACCAGTTCAGGACGCAAATCGCACAACGCTTTGATTTGTACACCCGGGATGTGGGTCCAACGCTCCACGGCACTGATGCCACGCATGCCCACCCCAATAAAACCTACACGGACCGTGTCAATTTTAGGTGCTGTCAGTCCAACCGCATCCTGTTGCCCGGCAGGACGTTCGGGTACGACTATCTGAATGGGTTCATAAGGCTGTTCACAAGTTTTAGGGACTGACGTACAACCAGTAAAGCATAATAAAGCCGTCGCTATTGAAAATAATGTTTTACGCATACTCATGTATTATGTTAGTATTTTAATATTTAAGGAAGAGATGAGATGGACAGCGCAGCCGTTTCCACCCCATCAAATCTTCCCGATTCTTCAATTATTTGTTCAGGAAATTATTCTTGTAAGAAATACGCTGTAATAGTCCATACCTTTTTACTTCCATCGGCAGCGGTGATTTCATATTTGTTGGGTTTGCTCCAGTCCCCCGGTTTACCCAGTACGGCTGCTCCGTCTATGGGTTGAATCATGGCTGCTGTAGAAATATTAAGTGAAACCACTACATTTGACATCGTGAATTTAGGTCTTTCTTCAGCCGGGAAATTGCTGGGAAGCTTGCATTCAAAAGAACTTGTTCCTGTTTCTGCATCCGCCTGAAAATTATCATAACTCAAGGCCGATTGCAGAACTTGTTGTTCACCACTGCCGGGAATGGTTTGAGAACCATAATAACGATGATAAACACCGGCTATGCCGATGATATCTTTGCCTTTATATGTATCCAGATCTTCGAGATTGCTATCCAGGCAAGATGTTGTAAATACAGTCAAAAGCAAGATTGTAATAATATTAAATATTTTTTTCATATTCATTGTCTATAAATTAATGGATTACCAGCCTTTATTTTGTACATGATCCAAACCATAAGCCTCACGGGTATTCAGAAAACTTTGGTTAATTGGCAAAAGATAGCGTTTTTCTGTAAATTTACGCTGGGCGCTATTGTTCAGGGTCATTTGACCAACCAGCAACTTGCTCCGGTCCCGGCTGATGGACATCTTGTATACCGGCCGGTCAAGGTCATAAATGATATCTCCGGCATCACGACCATGATTGGCATAACCGCCATATTTCCCCCAACGCAGATAACTGTAATAAATGTCACCGCCCTCATTAGTCAGCTCACAGTTTCGTTCACGAATATAATCCGCCCACGCTTCTTCTTCTGTAGCGGCAGTAGACTCGCTCAATCCGCCATGTATGGTACGTGTCATGTTCAATGCTTTCACCGCATTGGGCACATCATGTTTCAGCAGATAGGCTTCAGCAAGGTTCATATAGGCCTCTCCCAATCGAACGATATTGAAATGCAATGCCACCTGGCAATTATGGTAAGCTCTGGGTGTAGGGTTTTCAATGTTGCCTTTACGCCAATAATAACCGGTAGTGGTATTGTACCAGCCTCCATCTTCCTTGTCACGGACACCTGCTGAGAGGTTTCCACCCAAATTGAGCTCAACAGTCTCACCAATCCAGGAGCATTTGTCATAAACTATGGCAGTATAGAAACGGCGGTCACGCCCGCTGTACATCAGTTCGCTCAAATCCCGATCAGCCCCCTTGTTTAACTGATGGTAACGGGTAAAAGTGGGATAGCTTTTGTTAAGCTGGTTTAAATCTTGTGGCGTAGGAATACGGCGTGCATCACCATTTACTTGCTTGTATGCATCCACCTGACCTGCTTCAGTAATACTGGAAGGGTCAAGTACGGTTACGTTATTTTTATATTGGGAAGTTTCATACCAAGGCATTGCCTTACCGGTTTCCTCATCGGTCACAAGAAACTGGTCAACCAGGTCTTGTGTGGGAAAGTAAATGGCCCAGCCTTCGAATGTCTGCCCATTTGCCTGTTTTAATGCTACCGGCGATTGGGAATTGATCACGTTATCGGTTGAAACATTCGGATAAGTACGCATCAGTTCTTCAAAACTGGAGACATACGTATTTTCTTTTTCACGGTAATATCCCCAGAGAATTTCCGGATTATATAAATCCGTTTCGTTGAAAAGACCGTTTGAATTGCTTAACTCAACCCCACTATTGCTGATCACATCATTGGCAGCTGTAATAGCCACGTCTAGATAAGAGGCATCACCGGTATAGGCATAGGCTTGCAGGGCGGCTCGGCTCAGTAAAACTCCCGCCGCCCAACGTGTTGGCAAACCAGAAGCATTCTCGATCGGCAGGTCGTTTGCCGCAATTTGCAAATCTTCTATGATTAACTTGTAGCTTTCCGATACATCCTCGGTCATCGGAATATTGACAGCCTCAGGATTCTCAACTGTAAAGACTTCTTTTACAGGAACAAAACGTCCCATCTTACGTGCCTGGTCAAAGAAAATCATACCACGCATCAAGTTTCCATGTGCCTTTAGCTCTATCTTTTCTGTTTCGTTTAAGGTAGAGCTGTTTTGCACATTGGTAATAATCATATTGACTTTACGCAACAAGCCAAAACGGTTGACTCCCCAATCATTGCCTGTGCTCAATCCCAATTCTGTGGCTACGTTGTCAATACCCTCGCCAACCTGTGAGCAGAGCACACCGTTGGGAGTTCTTGCTTCCCAGGAAATGCTGGATCCACTGCCGGCATATCCGCTATTAATTACTGCATCATAGGTGGAGTTGATAAAACCTTCCACGGTGGCTTTGCTGCCCCATACGGTCTCATCATCAAAACTTGTTGTCGGGCGTGTATCCAGCGTGTCGATGCAAGAGTTCAGTATCATAAGGCTGATACCCAATATTCCATATTTATATATATTTCTCATCATACAATTATTTAAAATCCTAAATTTAAAGTCAATGCTATGGTTCTTTCAACCGGATAACCGTAATAGTTGGTATCGGACGGTTCCGGATCCATTCCATATTTGGTCGCTTGCGAAATGGTAAAAATATTCTGACCGGATATGCCCATCTTACAACGGGTCAGCCAAGAGACATTTTTCAGCAGGCTGTATTTAAAATCATAGCCGAACTGAAAGTCCTTCATACGCAGGTAAGCACCGTTAATCAGCCAAAAGTCACTGCTTGCGTAGTTGTTATTCTGATTCAAGGCTGTATTTGCCATCAGACGCGGGTATTGTGCGTCACGGTTATCCGGAGTCCAAAAGTCTGTTTGATAATCGTAAGCCACTGGCATGCCGTAGGTCTGGCCGGTCTGCATACCCAAACTACCTGCAACATACATATTAAATTTGGTAGATCCTTGGAACAGGGCACTCAGATAAAAGCCCTTATAACTCATATTTAAATTGATGCCGAATTGTCCACGCGGCTTGCCTGATTTTCCCAAACGGCGTTTGTCCGCATCAGTAATCTGACCGTCGCCATTCGTATCCTGATACTTTATATCGCCAGCTGTAAGATAACCAGAATTCAAGGCACCGGTAAAACCTACCGAATTGTAAACGTCCTCAGCACTTATGTAATATCCTAAGTTATGATACAGCAGACCGTAATATCCTTTATTCTGCTGAGTCCGTTGATATGGATTCATCACGGATGACTCACCTTCACTTTCATCCAGGGCCATCAGTTCATCAAAGTAGGTGAGATTGGCTGACACATCGTACTTAAAGTCACCGATATCATCTCTCCAGCCCAGTTGAAGTTCAAATCCGGCACGACGGTGTTCACTATCCGATTTTACCCTGGGCAGCCCTACGCCCAAGGCGGTATTGAGATAACTGTCACCACGCGGAGCCACCAAATAGCCCTTTGTCGAGTAGTAAAAATAATCAAATGAGCCATAAAAGCGGTTGTTCAAGGAAGCAAAGTCAAAACCGAAGTCCATCTGTCTGGTGGTATACCATGTCAAGTCCGGAGAAGCCAAGTCTCCTTCTGTAAATCCGGGAGTATATTTTCCGTTAACAACATAGGCATAAGGATTATAACTATAGGTGGTCATATATTGGAAACGGCCCGCAGACTCATCCAGACCGGTTTCACCATAAGAGAGGCGGAGCTTCAATGAGTTCAGGATATTTTTTTCTACCAGTGGTTGCATGAAGCCTTCCTCCGTCACCACCCATCCTAACGATCCGCTGAAAAAAGCGCCCCAGCGGTTGCCGGGTGCAAACCTGTCAGAACCATCATAACGTATGCTTCCTTCCGCGTAATATTTATTGGCATAATTATATTTCACCTGCCCGATCCAAGCAGCGCGTCCCAGTTCGGCTTCACTACCGCCATTGGTTTGGGAATTGGCATCACCAACCTCAATCTGATCTATGTCAAATGTATAGTTGGTACGCTTCCCCCAATAACTGTCACCCCATTCATAGTATTGCTCAAAACCTGCCAAAGCCGACAATGAATGTTTGCCGAACAGATTGGCATACTCTATAAATGCCTGATTGGTGAATGAATAGCCTGACCCGTTAGTCACACTAAGTTCGGGTTTGTTGGCATAAGTGGCTTCTTGTGAATCCCAATCATATTGGGCGGCATCTTTACGCCAACTTTTATTCTTGGAACCGTAATAGCGATAATTGCTGGCTGCACGTACCTTCAGACCTTCCACCCAAGGCACTTCCCAGACTACTTCGCCACGACCGTTGATCACATTGTCAACATTACGGTTATAACCAGCATCTTTGGCTGTTTCCGCCACTGGATTATCAGTCAGGTTATAGGGAAGTCCATACTTGTTGACACCCGGATAAGTGGAGGGTCGGTCGTTTATGTGTGAGAAAACCGCATAATAATTGCTCGCCGTGGAGGTATTGGGATGGGTGGTCTTTTGCCAATAACCGTCAATGGTTGCATTAATGCGCAGACCGATGGACTCAATGAACGAAGACTGTGCCAAACGGAAATTCGTGCGTTTCATCCAGTGGTTGTCGTTTTTATAAAGCGAATTCTGGTCGATATGTCCCAAAGAAACATAATACTGGTTGTCTTGTGATCCTCCGGTTACACGTATCGAATGCTTACTTTGTGGAGCCCAGTCATTCAACACTAATTTACGCCAGTCAGTATTGGCAAAGTTCAACGGATCGCTACCGGTGCGAAAAGCCTCCAACGCTTCTTCACTGTACATAGGTTCGGCACCATCATTGGCACGGGCAATGTTGGCATAGACAGCACGGTCATAAGACCCCATTTTTTCCGGCCAGATAGATGGCTGTGAAAAACTCATGTTGAAATCGTATTCAACTGTGGGCTTGCCTTCCTTTCCACGCTTGGTAGTCACCTGAATAATACCGTTGGTAGCCCGTGAACCGTAAACTGCCGTTGCCGAGGCGTCCTTCAATATTGACATTGCCTCAATATCATCCGGACTTAAATTTTGGAAGTCGGCAGCAGAGCGGATAACCCCGTCAATCACATAGATGGGAGCTCCTCCTCCACGGATACTGATGCTGGGAGTTGAATTGATACCACCTCCGCTGGCTTGCACAATCAAGCCGGGGGCACGCCCTGCCAGACCTTGTGCAATGTTGGTAACAGGAATATTTGCCATCTGGTCAGTCTTTACCGTTGATACAGAGGCAATCAAGTCACGTTTGGTAGTACTGCCATAACCTACAACTACCACTTCATCCAAAGTTTTGGAATCTTCTTTCAAAATGATTTTTAAAGGTTTTCCATTCCACACAACTTCCACATTTACATAACCTACATATGAGGCAACAATAATATCACCTTTTTTTACATTAGGAATACTAAAGTCACCATCCAGTCCGGTTATAGTTCCGTTGGTTGTACCTTTGACAACCAATGATGCACCAATAACGGTCTCACCGTTTTGATCCACCACGATGCCTGTGCATACATTATTCTGTTGCGCAGAATACATGCCCGTAGTTGCTGCATAAGGTGCGGCTTGAAGATATCCGGTAGAAAATCCAGATAAAAGCAACATCACGCTTATCAGCTTTAGTTGATTTTTTTTCATAGATTTAATATTAAAAATGTATTTGAAACAATTTGGTTTTGATTGGTGAATTGTAGAAATGGTTTTTAAATAGTTTTTGTCATAGATTAAATATTTAAGTTAATATGTTAACAAATTAGTTTTTTAAAAAAGGTTATTTTGATATTTATATGCAAATATATAAATACATTTAATAAAAAAGTTATTTTCCTGCATTTTTTTGGAAATATTTTTTAGCAAGAGTCAAATTGTTTAAGATTTTAATGAGGTATGTTTTTCTGTTATATAAGTTTCCAATATAATTTTTCATAAAGAGTTGCCACCTTGCAACGACTAAATACTAAGAATGCAATGTTGCTTATTAGGACAGGAATGACATGGAAGCAGACATTATTTGTTCAGTGCTGGTTATGAGATGTTTAAGCGGAAGGAATACTTGCTTTTTATCATTGGCAAATGTATATTTGGCTGTGTGTGGGCTGACGTGGACATTGCAGCCGGCCTTTTCGCCTGTGCGTTTCAGGCTGCTTTCTATGTTCCCCACATCCCCTACGGGAAATAGGGACAGCAGTAAAAATATGATAGAGAGAACAGCTGTGGTCTTGTTTTTTTTGCCTATTCCATTTTTTATGATTCCCTTATATCAATCCCAGTGTGTTGCCATATGGAATATTATGGCAATAGGGAACAGCACACTGCCCAAAACATGAAACATAGCCAAATTATGCCAGATTTCATGGCTGTTCCCACGCCCAGTCACATGCGGTCTAAATCCAGATATGACAGACGCGATGAATAAATCTATCAAAATCCAATCAATTACAAAAGTTCTTTTCATACGCTTCCAATTTTATTATATTGCAAAGGGCACTACTTTTATTCTCAAGGCCTTTATTCCATTATGTCATTATGAAATTGGGGCGGGCTGTCCGTGTATCGATAGAACGGTCCGTTCCCGTAATGGCGGCGCATAAAAACAGGCACACCCTCCGGGCTCCTGTCCCGTCGGATGCGCCTGTTTCCGTCATGTCATATACAGCCGGACTCCTCCGGCCCATGCCTTTATCTGAGTATCGGGTTCGAGAGCAGTATCTTGTAATAGGACACCCCGCCAATCTCCACCGGCATTCTCGCCATCATGAACTGCACGCTCTTCCTCTCCACCTTTGCCTGTCGCATGAGCCTCTGCACGATAAACCCGGCTGAGAACCTTGCGCATCTTTTGTCCTTCCAGACGATGAACCCCTCGCTGTCGTCGGCCCGGCAGATATACCAGTCACCTGTCTCGTCGTCGTGGGCGAAGTTCACCCGTCCGCCGCCGAGGATTCCTAATTCGATTGACATCGTCTTTGACAGATAGGCAGTCCCCCTGCTGTCAAGGTTGATGGTCCGCTTACCCTTGTATGTGACTTCCTGCGGACGGGAGTTTTCCCTGTTGTATACTATCAGTGCCATAATTGTCCTTCTTTTATCGGTTGAACTGTTTTCGTTTTTCAATACATGAAGCTTTCTACCGCCAGCATCCGGCTTCTCCATGCGAAACCGCTGTGGATACGTACTGCGTCCACTATCCTGTATACTTTCTGCGATATGGCCGATGCCGAGATACCCATGCATTCCGCCAGCGCCTTGAACGAGAACTGCGCTTCATAGAACCTGAGCATGAACATCCGGTATTCCTCGTAGGAGAACTTCTGCCTTACGAAACGCAGTATGTCTCTCACCAGCCGCTCGCACCCGTTCAGGTCGTCCTCGGAAAGGAATTTTGCCTCCTCGCCACATCGGAGGAAGAAATCATCTTCAGGGTGTGCATATCGGTTCTCCCTTTTAATCTTTACCAGGGCCGCCTTTTTGTAGCATCCGATGAAATACGCCTCATAGTCCGTTATGTCCTTTCCGGGAACCAGCACCTGCCTTCTTACGAAAAGGTAGGTGTCATGGAAATTGTCCTCGTCCAGCATTCCGTACCGGCGTAACGTTCCTCTCAACCTGTCATAGGATTTTGTGAACCACTCGTTGAACAGTCTTTCCTTTTCTGCGCTCTTGTCTGCCATAGCCTTATATTTTTTTGAGTCGTTATACATGGCCTACACGGGTAGGCATTCTTATTTCTTGTGCTTCCTCCAGTTTGTTTTTCGGCGGTCTCCGGCAAGGCTTGCCGTGAAAAAATACGCTCACGCAAAGCGTGAGGAAGATTTTTTCACGAGCAACCAGCCCGCAGGGCCGCCTTGCGGGACCGGCCTGAAAAACAACTATTTTTGCCGCAAGAAATGAGGATGACGGATTCCTTCTGTCTATTGCCTGTCCGGTGAACATGTAGTTATAATTGATAATCAAAAACTTATATTTTAAACGGTAGAAAAGTATTTTTTAGACCATAATGGGTTGTTTTTGAACCTGAATTTACTGTTTCTACGTTTATTCTTCTACATAAAATTAGAACCGTTGAAAATCTAGATTTTCCAACTGAAGTCCACCAGTTTTCTATCTACTTACAAAGGTACAAATAATACGTGAGTTTTTCGCCAAGTATGTCAACTAAATGCAAGAGAGTTTTACATATATTGTTTTACTGAATAAAGGGAAAAATAAAACTAATTCTTTCCCCTCTATTTGACTTTACTTTAATTGACGTATATTTGAATACGAAGTAAAGTAAAGGCGAATTGCTAAAATGTTAACATTCAGTAATAAGAAAAAAAATAAAATTGTTTTTTGATAATAAAAACAATCATTATCTTTGTGTGTAATTCAATTTAATGATAGTCATGAAAGATATCAATCGACTGAAAATTGTACTTGTTGAAAAAAAAAAAACAGGGAGATGGCTAGCAGAGCAATTAGGGAAAGATCCATCTACAGTGTCTAAGTGGTGTACCAATGTATCTCAACCTGATTTAATAACACTTTCAAGAATTGCGGAACTGTTGAATATTGACAGACGTGATTTGATAAATAAAAGTAAATAAGAAGTTATGGCTAAGAAAAAAGAAGTAATAGACGAACCATTGGAAAAACAGCTTTGGAAAGCAGCAGACAAATTACGCAAGAATATAGATGCTGCCGAATATAAGCATGTGGTACTGGGACTTATCTTTTTACGATATATATCTGTTTCATTTGAAGATTTATATAATAAACTCAAGCAGGAAATAGACCTTGGGGCTGATCCGGAGGATCGTGAGGAATACAAGGCAGAAAATGTGTTTTATGTTCCAGCGGAAGCTCGCTGGAGTACGCTGGTAGCCAATGCTAAAGACCCTAAAATCGGAAAGCTGATTGACGAGGCTATGGATGCGATTGAAAAGGATAACCCTTCCTTGAAAGGTGTATTGCCAAAAGTGTTTGCCCGTCCTAATTTAGACCCGACCAGCTTAGGAGAACTTGTCGACCTGATAGGTAACAGTACATTGAATGCTGCGACTAACAGTGCTGACCTTTTAGGACATGTGTTTGAATATTTCTTAGGTGAATTTGCCTTGGCAGAAGGGAAAAAAGGAGGACAGTTCTATACTCCACGTAGTGTGGTGGAATTGCTTGTGAATATGCTGGAGCCCTACAAAGGACGTGTGCTTGACCCTTGTTGCGGATCAGGTGGTATGTTCGTGCAAAGCGAGAAGTTTGTGGAGCAGCATCAAGGGCGCGTAAATGATATATCCATCTTCGGTCAGGAAAGCAATCAGACTACCTGGCGACTCTGCAAAATGAATCTGGCCATTCGTGGCATTGATGCTTCTCAGGTAAAATGGAATACCGAGGGCTCTTTCCTGAATGATGCTCACCGTGATGTGAAGGTAGACTACGTGATAGCTAATCCTCCGTTTAACGACAGTGACTGGAGCGGTGACCTTCTGCGTAGTGATGGCCGCTGGAAGTATGGTGTTCCCCCAACAGGAAATGCCAATTTCGCTTGGATACAACATTTTATTTATCATCTTGCTCCGGCAGGACAGGCAGGCTTTGTTTTGGCAAAAGGAGCATTGACTTCAAAAAGCAGTGGAGAGGGTGAAATACGAAAGAATCTTGTAGATGCAGGCTTAATTGACTGTATTGTAAACCTTCCAGCCAAATTATTCTTGAATACACAGATACCTGCTTCCCTTTGGTTTTTGAGCAGAAACCGTCATGCTGATGGCTCATTTCGTGAACGTAGACAGGAGATTCTGTTTATAGATGCCCGTAATATGGGACATCTTATCAACCGTCGTACCCGTGAGTTCTCGCCGGAAGACATCAAACAGATTTCCGATACTTATCATCAATGGCGAAACGAAGGTGGAACTTATCAGGATGTACCCGGCTTTTGTGCATCAGTTCCTGTGTCACGTGTTGCTGAATTGGATTATGTGTTAACCCCAGGCCGTTATGTCGGTTTGCCGGAAGAGGAAGACGATTTCAACTTTGAAGAACGATTTACTGCACTGAAAGCGGAGTTTGAAGCACAGTTGAAAGAAGAGGAACGACTGAATAAACTTATATTGGAGAATCTGGCTAAAATACAATGAGTATGGAGGATATGAATAGACAAAGTGAAAATTTTGAAGGTAATGAATCTTCTGAATTTATGATGAAATCATTTAATCCTAATGATATAAATGTAGATATTATGACTATAAATTTAGGTTCCTTAATAGAACAATTAGAATTTGAGGAGATAGATCTACAACCTGATTTTCAACGTGCTACAGATGTTTGGGATAATATAAGAAAAAGTCGTTTGATAGAGTCTATTTTACTTGGTCTTCCATTACCCTCTTTCTATTTTAGCGAGGATCCTTTTACATTGAAACTATCCATTATTGATGGTTTACAAAGAATCTGTGCCATAAAAGATTTTGTATTGCGGAAGGAAAATCCATTAAAATTAAAGGGCTTACAATTTTTAAGTCATTTTGAAGGGAAAACTTATTCGCAATTACCAATACCGGAGATGAGACGTATAAAATCGTTAAAAATAACTGTAAATGTATTGCGTAAAGGTACACCATTGAATGTTAAATACATAATCTATGAACGTATCAATACAGGCGGAATTCCTCTGAATCAACAGGAAATACGCTATGCTTTGAATCAAGGATTTGCTACAGTCTTTTTGAAAGAATTAGCTAATATGGAGTCTTTTAAAATAGCAACAGATTATTCGATTAATAGTAAAAGAATGCAAGATTTGGACTTTATAAATCGTTTTATAGCATTTTTTATAGGATATACTGAATATTCCGGGAATCTTAATTTGTTTTTATTTGAGAAAATGAGAGAAATCAATATGATGAGTTCTAACCAAATAGATTATATACGAACATCATTTGATAAATCAATGAAATGTTGTTATCAAATATTCAAAGAGGATACTTTCCGGATAAAGTATGAAGTTACAGATAGAAGAAGACCTGTATCTAAATCCGTATTTGATACTTTAAGTGTAAATGTAGCTTTGTTGAATGATAATGAACGAATTTTGCTCTTAAATAGAGCAGAAGTTTTTAAAAATAAGATAATTGGTTTGTTTAATAATGAAGAATTTAAAACTTCAATAACATCTAGAACTACACAAAGACATAATGTAATGTTACGTTTTTATATGGTAAAATCATTAATAAAAGAAATAATAAGCCTATGATAACCCATTTGAGCATAAATAATTTAAAGCTTCATGACCATACAGATCTGGAACTAAACGGACTGACAATCCTTACAGGTATGAACGGTATGGGAAAATCCACGGTAATACAGTCGCTAATATTGTTGCGTCAGTCTTTTATGATGAATGATCTGGATTCAGGTTTGAACCTGAAAGGTGATTTGTGCGACGCAGGAATATCAGGAGAATTGGCTTGTCAGGCTTCAACAGAACATACTTTGCAGATAAACATGAAGTTTGCAGAGCAAGACGATTTGAATTTTGCATTTGAATATCCTGATAATATTATGGATACGATGTTGCCGGGAGTAAAAGGGAATGAAACATCTAAGGCTGTATTGTCAAAATATTCACTGTTTAATGAGAAATTCCAATACCTAAGTGCTTTCCGTTCCGGTCCTCAAAAGATATACAATCGGGATACGTCATTGGTGGTAACCAAGAAGCAGATTTCTAAAATCATGGGGCAGTGCGAATACGCAGTGCATTTCCTTGAGCAATACAAGAATGTCAATATACCTGTAAAAGAACTTGCTATCATAGATGAAGAAGATATCACTCCCGATTATCGGCTTGCAGTACAGGTAGAACGTTGGTTGCGTTTGGTTTCACCTAATATCAAAATCAATATTGAGCCTGCAGGAGAAGATTTTAAATTAAAATATAAGTTCAACCGTGAGGAAAATACCATTACGGAAGATATAACAGCCCTGAATACGGGCTTCGGTATTACTTATGTATTACCTATACTGATAGCAGTTTTAAGTGCGGATAAAGACGCCATTATCTTGATTGAAAATCCGGAAGCACATTTGCATCCCAAAGGACAGGCGGTGTTGATGGAACTTGTTTCAAAGGCTGTGGCTCATGGAGTACAAATTATTATTGAGTCACATAGTGACCACATAATAAACGGTAGCCTTGTGGCCGTAAACAAGAAATGGATTACTCCTGACCTACTTTCCATATACTATTTCGAAAGGGAAGAGCATGGACATACAGCTTTGTCACATCATTTGCAGATTTCGGAAACCGGGCGTATTACTCGTCCTCCTAAAGGTTTTTTTGATCAGATAGATATAGATTTAAGAACATTAACCGGATTCTGATATGGAGCACAGTGAATTATTTCTATTGCTGCCAAGATATGAGGAAGCTGAAGGACAACCTGACTATATTAGGCTAAAAAGTGTCATGACAGTGGCTGAAATCTTAGAAGTGATAGAAAGTATTGACGAGATATGCAGATTTATAGCAAATGAGAATTACAAGGGCTATTATGATGCAGACAATGTATCGGCATTTTTATATCCTGTAGAAGCGATGGAAGAATGTTATCCAAATATCAAGACTCGTATGCGTATGGTTATGAGTAAATGGGGAGAGAACTGGCGGACTCAGAAAGTTCAAAAGGATACTGTGAAATATATGTATTATTGTATTCCGATAAAGGATGATACATTGTGTGAGATGACAGAACGAAAATTTGTTTCTACAGATGAGAGTACGTTTCTTTTGATTAATTATGATGCATTTTCGTGCGCTTCTGAAACAATAATTACAAAGCGTAATCAGGACGAAGTGGAATTGAATGTGAGAAATGCTGATATAAAAAATATTTCGAAATGGTATGAAACAAACCGCAAACCACAGAGGATATTCAATCTTAATCCAAAGCATGGTGAAAATGGAAAGGGTGCACATCCTGGTAATAAGGGAGAAAAAGTATCTGTATTGATGTGTAGCAGAGGTGAAGCAAAGAATATGCTTCTGAAAGCTATAGGTTCAGATTCAAAGGTATTATATTTTTTTGATAAAACACACAATCAGTATATTGAGTTTAAATACGAAAGTAAAAATACTTATCATGGATTTCATCTTGATGCAATAGATGAAAAAAGAGTACCGGAAGAAATTAAGGATATGATAAAAAAGCTGATGTCATGATTTTAAATCATACAGAAAAGGAATTTATAAGTGCCATAACAACTTATGAAGGTAAGGCAAAATCGCTGGCAGAAGTGCTTAATAAAAGCAAGTTGTTGGAGAGGAGAGGTATTGGCATCGTACAATATGGAGGAAAGAATATTATTTTTCTGAGGAAGGATTTATATGATGATTGGTTTCATAATGATGGTTTGGGTTATGTAGTAGAACTGCTTTCTCTGATTGATACTTTAATTAAGAAGAAATATATCATTATGATACCTTTTTGTACAGACAATGTTTTAGTGATTGGTACTGAAGATTCTCGATGGCTTAGACCTGAACTTATCTCTGTGCATGAAAATGAATTCATTACGCTTGTAGATAGAATGGAAAATTGGCTCGACGCATTAGGTAACCAGTTATATTGGCCTTGTAAATATACAGAGAAAGAGCTTTCAATAGGAAATTTATTTCATTGTGCCTTTTCTGTAAGTGAAGAGTTGAAAGAATTAGTGAAGAATAATTTTATGTCAGAAGACGAAATTCGTTTTAGAAAACAACAATATATGACTTGGATCTCTATCATTGTAGCTACATTGATTGGAATCCTTGGAGTAATACTTTAACAGTTTGAGTATGGGTGAATGGAAAGAATATAAATTAGGAGATTTAATAGTCGGTAATAAAGGTTGCTATGGGATTGCAGCGCCTGCGGTAGATTATGATAGAAATAAATATACTTATTTGCGAATAACAGATATTAATGATGATGGTACTATCAATAAAAGTAATTTAAAGTCTGTTGATGATAAAAATGCTGACAATTATATATTGTATCCTAATGATATAGTATTTGCGAGAACAGGAGCAAGTGTTGGACGTAGTTATTTTTATGAAGAGAAAGATGGTGTTTTAGTATATGCTGGATTTCTTATAAAATTTAGTATTGACTCTAAAAAAGTAAATCCTAAAATATTAAAATATTACACACATTCTCAACCATATTATGACTGGATTCAAACTGTTGACAATGGGGCTACGAGAGGTAATATTAATGCTCAAATCTATGCATCAATGCCAGTTTTATTACCGGAACGGAAGGAACAGGATAAAATTGTATCTATTCTCAGTTCTTTAGACGATAAAATAGATTTGCTTTATCGAGAAAATAAAACTCTTGAAGCTATGGCAGAAACATTGTTTAATAAAACTTTATCTGAAAAAGAAAATAATGGAACAATAGAGCAACTTATTTCTATTCAAAATGGGTATGCTTTTAAAAGCAAAGATTTTCAAGAACGAGGTGTAAATGGTGTTATTAAAATAAAAAATATATCTGGAGGAGTAATTGATATAAATAAAACAGATTGTGTAGGTAATGATATAATTCAAGGAATATCGTCTAAATTTAAAGTTCACACAGGTGATATTCTAATTGCAATGACTGGAGCTGAAATTGGTAAACTAGGAATAATACCTTCTACAAATAAAGATTTATGGCTTAATCAACGAGTAGGTATGTTAGTGGAAAGATATCCTGGAGCTAAATACATTGCTTATTTACAATTAAGAAGTGATTATGGATTAGATTATGTTGAAAATACTGCAACAGGAAGTGCTCAGCCTAATATAAGTAGTAGTGCTATTGAGAACTGTGGTTTTCCTTTATTAGATGTTTCTGAAATAAAAGCCTTAGCTTATCAATTAGAGGGATTATATGAAAAGATTATTCATAATCTAGGTCACATTAATGGATTAAAACTATTAAGAAATGAGTTGTTGTTGAAATTGATGAATTCTCAGGTATGAATAAATTGAAAGAAAAAATCTCACAATATGGAAGATGGCATCCTTTGCAGGTTTACATATCAAGGATTGAAGTTCATTTAGATGATGATTTTTCTATTAGCATAGAAAATGCAAAGGCTCTGCTTGAGTCAATAGGAAAAGAAATCTGTAAATCTAAAGGCCTTACATTGAAATCTGATTCTAGTGTGAATGGAGTATTAAAAAATGCATTTGCGGCTTTAGGATATCCGAAAGATGAGATGATTGCTCAAATATCATCTTCTTTAGCTAATATTGGTCAGCATATTGGTGCTTTACGAAATACAATCGGAAGTTCTTCTCATGGTAAATCATTGGAGGAACTTCAAAAAAGGAATGAGAAAATAAATGACATGACAAAATATTTTCTTATAGATTCAATAGAGTTGATAGCTTGCCTTTTAATAGAATTATTTGAAGGTGAAAATATTCAAATAGAATCATTATCAGATTTAGTTTATGAAGATTGTGATGATTTTAATGAGTATTGGGATGATATATATGGTGAGTTCTCTATGGGAGATTATTCTTATACTGCAAGTGAAATACTTTATAATAATGATATAAGTGCCTATAAATCAGAATATAATTCTTATAAGGCTGATGAGTTGAATAATAACGAAAAATAAAAGAAGTATGATTTATAATTTTTTAGATTCAAACTTATTCCAAACATTGGTATTAATAGCAACAGCAGTTATCACTCTTTGGATATATCGTGCTAGACAAAAGAATGAATTAAGAAATGCGGCAAAAATATTGATGCTTCAAATTAGAGATATAGAAAATAATATAGAATATCTTTTGTCTGAAGGTATTATTGATGGATTTGTTCAAGAAAAACCATTGCATTATTCTACAATAATTTTTGAGACAAACCATTGGGCAAAACACTCTCATTTATTGGTTGGTAAGTTGTCTCAATTATCTTTTGAGTCTATAGATGATTTTTTTAAGGTAGCTTCTCGAATTAAAGAACAACAAATTTTTATAAAGAATAAAATTCAACAATCTACAGACTATAAAGGTATGTATTATTATAACGGTATATACTCACGGGTAAATTCAATTTTAGATAAAGCTGCTATTTCTGGTGAAAATTTAATAGAACAAAAGGAACGATGTAAAGATGAAATTAAATTCGTTCAAAATTTATATAGTGATTCTTTAACAAATGTTCCTTCTTTTCTTCAATTAGAGTTAGTTTATGGACTGGAAAAGACTTTAAAGCAATATCATAAACTGACAGATGGTACAGCATATACAGAGTTAGAACAATTATCAAAATAGGTTATATGATAAAAATATCAGAATCCCAAATAGAATCTTTCGCCATCCAGCTTTTTGAGCATCTTGGTTATAAATCACTTTACGGTCCTGATATTGCTCCAGACGGACCGAATCCGCTGCGTACGTCTTTTGAAGAGGTCATGCTAAAAGAATCTTTGCGTAAATCGGTACAACGTATCAATCATAAATTACCAGTGACGGTTTGTGAAGAGGCGGTGAATGAGGTATTTCGTATTGCTTCGCCTGACTTATTGGCCAACAACGAGCAGTTTCATCGTATGCTTACAGAAGGAATTTCGGTTTCGGTACATCGTGATGGGGCTGAAAGGGGAGAGTTGGTATGGTTGATTGACTTTGATAACCCTCTGAATAATGACTTTACTGTGGTCAATCAATACACCATTGTAGAGAACGGACGAAATAAACGGCCGGATTTAATCTTGTTTGTAAATGGTTTACCTCTGGTGGTAATAGAATTGAAAAATGCTGCAGATGAAAATGCTACGCTTCAAAGTGCATTCCGTCAAGTAGAGACATATAGGGAGACTATTCCTTCGTTGTTCACTTATAATGAACTGATTGTTATATCTGATGGGCTGGAAGCACGTGCAGGATCTTTATCTGCTGGATTCAGCCGTATGATGACATGGAAGAGCTCGGATGGTAAAGTAGAGGCTTCTCATTTGGTTAGTCAGTTGGAAGTTTTGATTCAAGGTATGCTGAATAGAGAAAGCCTGCTTGATTTGATACGTTCTTTTACTGTTTTTGAGAAAACAAAAACTGAAGATATAAAAACGAAAATCACGACGATAAAGACCATAAAGAAAGTTGCGGCTTATCATCAATATTATGCGGTAAACAAGGCTATTGAATCAACTATTCGTGCTACGGGAATGAATGTAGGAGGATGTGACGGATTTTTTCGTGAATCACCGATAAATTATGGACTTAAAGATGTGAAACAGCAGCCTGTAGGTGACCATAAGGCTGGAGTGATATGGCATACACAGGGTTCAGGAAAATCCCTTTCTATGGTGTTCTATGTTGGTAAGGTGGTACGAATGCTGAATAATCCGACTATAGTAGTTATTACAGACCGTAATGATTTGGATGATCAGCTTTTTGGCACATTTGCGGATTGTAAACAACTTTTACGTCAGACGCCGGTACAGGCAGAAGACGGTGAAAAACTGAAAAGTCTTTTGAGTGTAAATTCGGGAGGAGTGATTTTTACCACCATTCAGAAATTCCAGCCTGAAGAGGGAAAGAATATCTATAAGACATTGACAGAACGCAGTAATGTTATTGTGATAGCGGATGAAGCGCACCGAACTCAATATGGATTCAAAGCTAAGACGGTGGATGTGAAGAATGAGGCTGATGAAGTAATAGGTTCAGAAATAAAATACGGGTTTGCAAAGTATCTGCGTGATGCCTTGCCGAATGCAACTTATTTAGGGTTTACGGGTACTCCGATAGAAACGGCAGACGTGAATACGCCTGCTGTATTCGGAAATTATATTGATGTATATGATATTGCACAGGCGGTAGAAGATGGAGCTACTGTACGAATCTTTTATGAAAGCCGTCTCGCCAAAATTGAGCTAAGTGAAGAGGGACGCAAACTGATTGAGTCGCTTGATAGGGAATTGGAAACCGAAGAAATGAATGATGTCCAGTTGGCTAAAGCCAAATGGACACAATTGGAGGCTTTGATAGGAAATCCGGCTCGTATAAAGAATATTGCACGGGATATTGTTACGCATTTTGAACAACGTCAAGAAGTTTTTGATGGAAAAGGTATGATTGTGGCTATGAGCCGTCGTATTGCTGTAGCTCTATATAATGCCATTATAGAACTGCGCCCAAATTGGCATTCAGATGATTTGAATAAAGGTGTGATAAAGGTTGTTATGACTTCTGCATCATCTGATGGACCCGATATAGCCCGTCATCATACAACAAAAGGACAGCGACATTTATTGGCCGAGCGTATGAAAGATCCTGATGATGAACTGAAACTGGTGATTGTACGCGATATGTGGCTTACAGGATTTGATGTTCCGTGTCTGCATACTTTGTATATAGACAAACCAATGCAGGGACATAATTTGATGCAGGCCATAGCACGCGTGAACAGGGTATATAAAGATAAACCGGGAGGTTTGGTTGTAGATTATTTAGGTATTGCTTCAGATTTGAAAAAGGCTTTATCTTTCTATTCAGATTCAGGAGGAAAGGGTGATCCAACTGAACAGCAGGAACAGGCAGTTGCCTTGATGGAGGAAAAACTTGAGGTAGTGCAGCATCTTTTGCACCGTTTTGATTATCATACTTATTTTACGGCAGATGTTTCACAAAAGCTTTCTTTCATCTTGCAGGCAGAAGATTTTATCCTAGGACTGGATGATGGTAAAAAACGTTTTGTTAACGAGGTTAATGCTTTGTCTAAAGCATTTGCTATTGCCATACCTCATGAAAGGGCTATGATGGTGAAAGAAGAAATAGCTTTTTTTCAGGCAGTAAAAGCCAGACTTTGTAAGTTCGATTTATCATCTTCCCATAAAACAGATGAGGAAATAGAGACTACAATTCGTCAGGTGGTTGATAAAGCTTTGGTATCGGAAAAGGTAGTTGATATCTTTGATGCTGCAGGTATAAAGAAGCCGGATATATCCATACTCTCTGAAGAGTTTCTTATGGAACTGAAAGGTATGGAGCATAAGAATATAGCTTTGGAAGTTTTGCGGAAGTTGTTGAATGATGAAATAAAAGCACGTATGCAGCGCAATCTTGTTCAAGGAAAAAGCCTGATGGAAATGTTGGAGGCTTCTATCAATAAATATCACAACAAGGTTATTACTGCAGTGGAGGTGATTGATGAACTTATAGGATTGAGCAAGCATATTGTAGCACAGGATAACGCAGCAAAGAAGTTAGGTTTGTCGGAATATGAATATGCTTTTTACTCTGCTGTAGCAGACAATGATAGTGCTATGGAATTGATGGGTAAGGATAAACTTAGGGAACTTGCTGTTGTATTGACAGAAACAATACGCAACAATGCTTCTATTGATTGGGAGATAAAAGAAAATGTGAGAGCAAAGATGCGTGTTGCTATCAAGCGTTTATTACGTCGTTTTGGATATCCACCAGATATGCAGATGTTGGCAACTGAAACTGTTATCAAGCAAGCTGAAATGATATCTGCTGAATTGATAAGGAAATAGTATTGTGGGAACTATTCAAGGTTTTTATGAAAAGAATGCTTATTGGAAATTAAGTGAAAGATAAGCAACCAAGTTGCTACTTATACTTGGTTGCTTATTGTTAACAACTGGTGTGTTTAATATTTATTTTGTCTTAGTTACAAATTTCTTTTATAAGAGAAACTATATTTTCTAAATTCTCATCACTGTCAACACCATCGTAATTCCCAAGATCACAATAAGCCCACATGCAGCAACCATCCTCCAAATTAACCAGGAATGCAAAAATTCTACATTCGCCACGATTATACAGAACAAGAAAGAGGATAGGGCTATTAGAATGACAATCAAAATATAAAATGCCTTATATGATAGATAAATGCGGTTATCCATTATGCTCTGCCTCTGTGCACTTGATCTCAATTTGGTCAATGAACTGGCCAAGAACGGCATTGCCAAATTTTACAGCTTGCTCTTGCGTATCCTGGGTAATAGACAGTTTGTATTTTCCTAATAAATCTACCAATGCGGTAAGATCCGTTCTCAATCCATACACATTGTCATTCAACTCGGCAAGTTCTTTTACGTTTATGCCAAGCAGACGTTTTTCCTCCTCAAGATATTCATTTTGAGGAGTACTTTTGGTAGCCTGCGCTTCCTTCATTTCAGCGGTAAAATCAAATTTCTTTTTCATAAGCTTATCGTTTTAATCCTGTTTTCGGTTTCTTTCCTAAGGTACGAATGGCAGTAAGCATCCGATAAAGTACACATTGTAGACCTAAAAACTCTTCTATTACTTTGCGATCAAAAACGTAGTTATGAAACGATCAATGAGTAAAGAAGAGTTTTTAGCGCTATATCAGCGCCAACAGTCCAGCGGACTAACCATAAAAAGGATTTCTGTGATAATGAATCGTATCCTGCTTCCTGTTTTCATTATTGGAAGAAGAAATATGGATTGAGTCACCCATATACCAAACACACCGAACCTACAGGTGATTCGTTTATCCCTCTTAATATTAATCATACTCCTGCCATTCCCACTTCATCATGTGGTGACAGGCGTGTAACCATAGAACTTCCATCCGGCATAAAGATCCACCTCAACATCCTAAGTAATCCGGAGATTATTTATGGCCTGATCAGTAAATTATGTAGCCATGTTCTGCCTGAATGATACGATGCGCTACTTCCTGTGTCCCGGGAAGACAGATATGCGCAAAGGAATAAATTCTCTTTGTGGGCTTGTTCATGATAAAATGGGATATGACGTTCGACTTGGCGATGTGTTTATCTTTGTCAACCGAAGCAGAACAACCATGAAACTTCTGCATGCCGAAGACGGAGGTATGGTTTTATACATAAAACGCCTTGAGGAAGGTACCTTCAGACTTCCTTCCTATGATAGTGAAAGCCGTTCCTATCCCATGGAATGGCGTGATTTAGTACTGATGGTGGAAGGAATAACCGATAATCCGAGTGATAGACTCAAACGTCTTAAAGCCGGTCGAAAAGAAGGATTTTATTGATTAAAAAGAGCTTCCTAAACTTGTATAGCTGTACGATTTTCAGTATCTTTACATTATAATAAGATACTAAAAAGAATGATTCATACAGATACGATGGAACTAATAATCAAGAATCAACAGGAGCAAATAAAAGGGCTTCTGGAGACAAATCGTACCCTTGTAGAATCAAATCAGAAACTTATGGAACAGACGGGAGAACTGCAGCAAAAAGTACAGGAACTCCTGTCGCAAGTAGCCTGGTTAAACAGACAGCTTTTCGGCAGAAAGAGTGAAAAGCTGGCATCCTTGGATCCCAACCAGCTTGCCTTGTTTGATACCTTGGTTAATCCCAGGCAAGAGGAAACGGATCTTGTGGAGACTGGCGTAGGCACCGGGACATGTAAACCGGACGGAAAGAAAAAAGAATCCCGCCGTAATCGGGAACTGTTAGAGGGGCTGCCCGTTGTGGAAGTCATTGTCGAACCTGATAATGTGGATCTGAATCGGTATCGTCGTATAGGTGAAGAGCGCACACGTACGCTTGAATTTGAACCGGGAAAGCTATACGTAAAAGAGACAGTACGTCCCAAATACGGACTCAAAAATAATTTAAGTCTTCCCAAAGAGGGTGAAAGCGGTGTCATAATAGCACCGCTTCCACCTTCCCCTATATACAAATGTCTGGCAGGACCTTCCTTGCTAGCCGAAATACTTCTGCAGAAATATGAATACCATGTTCCCTTTTACCGTCAGGTAAAGGAATACAGACATTTGGGTGTACGACTGCCGGAAAGTACTTTAAGCGGGTGGTTTAAGCCGGTATGTGAGTTATTAAGTCCTCTTTATTCGGAATTAGTAAAGCTCGTAACGGGCAGTGGATATGTTCAGGTCGACGAAACCACAGTACGGGTCATCAACAAAGGAAAGGGAAAAACCGATAAGGAGTATTTATGGATGGTCAGGGCAGTTATGGAAAGACCGGTCATCTTCCATTATGATGACGGTTCCCGATCCGGACAGACAATCAGAAATTTATTAAAGGACTTCAAGGGATATCTTCAAAGTGACGGTTACAGTGCCTACAATGCGTTTGAGGGCACTAAGGATGTGTGCCTTATTGCCTGTCTGGCCCATATCAGAAGACATATGGAGTTGGCACTGGATGAAAATAGATCACTTGCTGAATATGCTCTTAAACAAATACAGGAACTATATCATATTGAACAGATAGCAGATGCCCGAAAGCTCGATGCGCAGGGACGATGTGCACTCCGCCAGCGTTTAGCAACTCCCATACTTGACTCCTTTGAAAAATGGATGGAACAGACTTATGGAAAAGTACCACCAAGAAGTCGCATGGGACAAGCTATTACCTATACTTATCCTCTTTGGCCAAGAATGAAGAATTACCTGAAAGATGGAAATCTGAAAATCGATAATAATCTGGCGGAGAATGCGATTAGACCACTTACTGTCGGTGAGAATCTAAAATACCATGCAGCTTTTCTGTCTTCGGCATGCTTGGAGAAATATTCAAGGATATGGAATGAGAACGGCAATACGTGATATTGCAGAAGGAGCGGAAATGGGATTGGAAACAGGAAGCGTGTCCGGGCTTTCATGCAGTTTATACGGCAGTGTTGATTTTGGGGAGGATTACAGGGAAGTGACAGGAAGGTTAGCCGTTCCGGAGAAATTGTATGTGTACGTTGTTCTTTTCGAAATACGGAGTCTTTTAAAATCATGGAAGACCTCATTCGGGAATGTGTTCCAAACAATACCCCGCCACGGAACGGTTATGACACTTGATATCAGGCCGTAAGCCGTTCCGTAGCTTCAGTATCCCATATCCCATGCATGAATGTGGATCAGGCGGCATTTCACCTCCTTGCCCCGTTTACGGACATGCCGATGCGTTGCCTGCCGGAATTCTCATTCAAGCAGTTTTCGTCCGCCATCATCTTCCAACACACGCATTTGCTGGATGGCTATCCGGTTCAGTCTCACGAGCCGTTCGCCCTGCGGTATGCCCTGGTCTATGAATACGGCGTTCAGGTTTTCCATATTGGAGAGGCAGATCAGTTCATTGATGGAGGCATAGTCACGGATATTGCCCTTCAGACCGGGATTCTGCTCGCGCCACATCCTGGCGGTCATCCCGAACATGGCCACGTTGAGCACGTCCGCCTCTTCCGCATAGATGATGCCGGCCTGTGCGGGGGTGACTTCCACCGGTATCAGGTTCTGCCTGATGGCATCGGTATGTATGCGGTAGTTGATCTTTGACAGTTCCCGTTTCGCACTCCAGCCGAGCTGGGCCTGCTCCTCCTCTTTCAACCGCTGGAACTCTTTCAGCAGGTACAGCTTGAACTGCGGGGATACCCACGTGGCAAACTCGAACGCGATATCCTTGTGCGCGTAAGTTCCTCCATAGCGTCCGGCCTTGGCGATGATACCCTTGGAGTTGGTTTTTACCACCCATTGTTTGACGGAAAGGACGAAACGGTTCAGCCCGGCCTCGTTTTTAATTCCCTCGAATTCGGGGGAATTAAAATCCGTATTGTACATCTCCTCCCATATGCCCAGAAACTCGACGGTATTCTTGTTACGCAACCACTTTTCAATAAGGGCGGGACCGTTTTCCATATTGCGGACCATGTCGGTCAGGGAGATATAATCCTTGTCATTGTATGTGATGACTGTCACTTCTGTATCCTGGACTTTAATTTTAGCCATGTTCTTTTAACGGTTATTCGGTTATTATTGGTTCGATGTGCAAATGTACGGTGTATTTTCCGGAATGTTCCTCTATATCCGGAAAAGTTTGTGTCACGCCGCCCGTTGCGACAAGCCGTTTCTACCAAGGAAAGGGCAGGCAATACCGGCTGACGTGGATACGGGCGGAACAACCCGCATATGCAATGCAGAGGGAGCAGGAGAGCCTTCACCACAGCCGGAGTGGAAAGCGGTCTCATGCCGGGGTACGGCATGAAAAGGGGCTCCCGGACAGTTCTTTTCCTTGTCGCACATGCACTACGTCGGTCGCAGTTTTCGCCTTCTGAATCCCTCTTACGTCCGTCCCTGCGCTTTCGGAGCGTTTTTCCGGCAGAAAATTTCACCATGCGGAAATTTTCTGCCGGAAACCGGAGGGAAAACGCGGAGTCCCGCAGGGACGGACGAACTTTGATGAGGAAGGGGAAAATCGTCCGTTTCATAAATACCATTTCCTCATATGGCATCGCATATTTCCTTCTCCATCTTTTCCAGCTTATGGGACAGGATTTCCATGTCGCTGCTGATCTTCTGGTTGGTTATCCGGGCATATATCTGGGTGGTTTTCAGATCCGTATGCCCCAAAAGACGGCTTACGGTCTCGATGGGCACACCGTGCGAGAGCAGCACGGTGGTGGCGTTCGTATGCCGGGCCACATGATAGGTCAGCCTTATCTTGAAACCGCACTGCCTGCCAAGTTCCTTCAATATGGTGTTGCATCTGCCGTTGCTCGGTACCGGAAATACATGGTCGTCCTTGGACAGCCCCTTGTACTTCTCTATGATGCGCCTGGGAACGTCCAGCAGGCGGATGTTGGACTCGGTGTTTGTCTTGCGCCGGCGGGTGATGATCCAGAGGTTGCCGTCGAAGAAGGTCTGGAGCCGGTCGGTCGTCAGCGCCTTCACGTCCGCGTATGCCAGTCCGGTGAAACAAGAAAGAAGCATCAAAGCAAGGAAGATAGGTTTAGAGAAAGACAAACGCAAAGCGTTGTAAATAAGCGGTTTTTCTATTGTTTGCCATTACAGCCAAACAGCAGGGAAAGGCAGGATAATGCAAGGCTTCCGCTACCAAGTCATTACCTGTTCCGCTACCTGCCTGAAGCCTGAAAAACAGCGTTTCTAATGCTTGTAAACAAGCATTATACGTGCGGAAGGGGCTTCAAATCCGCAGATTTAGCAGCGTCCGTTCCGTTTGCGCCGTTCTGCCCCGTTTCCAATTCTGTCGGTCGGCAATGTATCACTAATATTGCAACCAAAAAAGTTATGGCAATGAAGACAGAAATGAAAGTGCTGCTCTACATCAAGCGTAGCGGACAGGACAAGGACGGGCTGTCGCCCCTCATGGGCAGGATAGCCGTCAGGGGTAAGAACAACTCTATCGCGCAGTTCTCCTGCAAGTTCAAGGTGGACGTGAGGCTGTGGAACGCCACGGCTCAACGGTGTACGGGCAAGAGCAGGATGGCGGTCATGGCAAACCGGGAGATTGAACGCACGCTATTGTTGTTGCGCCAGCGTTTCAACGAACTTAAAGACATCAAGGAGGTTGTTTCGGCAGAGGAAGTGAAGAACGCCTACCAAGGGCTGGCGGAATCGCAGGACACCATCATGAAGCTGTTTGCGGAGCATAATGAGGAATATGCCTTGCGCGTGGGCGTAAACCGTTCCGCAACCAGCTATTACCATTACACGAATACTTACCGCCACCTCGCCACCTTCCTGAAAGACAAGTACCACCTTTCAGACATGCCAGTCAAGCAGTTAGACGAGAATTTCATCGAGGATTTCGACATGTACATGCGCACCGTCAAGCGGTTTATGCCCAAGACCATACTCGGACATGTAAACCGCCTGAAAAGCGTGATGATGCTTGCCGTGTTCCGTGGCATTATCCCGTTCAGCCCGTTCAAAGGCTACAGACCACAAAAGCCGGAGTTCAAGCAGATGTACCTTACGGAAGAGGAACTGGGCAAGTTCGCCAACATGACTTATGATACGCCCAACCGCAATTTCACGAGGGACATGTTCCTGTTCTCATGTTGGACGGGCATTTGTTACTGCGACATGAGGGCGTTGACGGAGAAGAACCTTGTAAAAGCCGAGGATGGAAGCCTGTGGATTCATACCGAACGGCAGAAGACCGGAACGCCCGAATGTGTAAGGCTGATGGAAATACCGCTCGCCATATTGGAGAAATACAAGGGCATGGATGCCGACGGGAAATTGCTGCCCATGCTTACGAAAGAAAGCATGAACCGCCACCTCAAAAAGATGTCGGTGATGTGCGGCATCAACCGTCCGATTTCATTCCATCAGGCACGTCATACATTCGGCAGTATAATTTGTTTATCGCAAGGAATACCCATCGAAACGGTAAGCAAAATCATGGGGCACAAGCATATCAAAACCACACAGCGGTATGCGAAAGTCACGCAGGACAAGATTGACCGTGACGTGGACAGGCTGAATGAAGCCATCGGCGGCAAGTTCTCCCTGTTCGGGATTGATGCATCCCCTTCCACGATACGCAAGGACAACACCCGGCGCAGGGTAAATCCGAGTTGGAAACAAAGGGCTATTGTCAAACAAATGATGGAGGGATAAGCCATGCGCAGCACGTTCAAGCTATTATTTTACATCAACCGACAGAAGTTGAAGAAGAACGGCAAATGCCCTGTCATGGGACGTATTACCCTTGACGGCAAGGTCAGCCAGTATTCTACAGGGTTGGAAGTCGAGCCTGCGTATTGGGAAGCCGACACGGGCAGGGCTTCCATCGACTGGCGCAAGGAAAGCCTTGACTGCGAGAAGAAAAAGGAACTGGTCAGGCTAAACGATGCCCTGTCCGCACTGGAAGCCAAAGCCCATGCCGCCTACAAGGAGAATGTGGACAGATACGGCTTCGTGTCGGCTGAAATCATCAAGAACGCCGTGACGGGCAAGTCGCAGGTGAAGGAAACCCTGCTTGCGCTAATGGACGAACATAACGAAGAATATGCCAAGCGTGTGGGCATTGACAGGACAAGGCACAGCTATGTCCGCTATCTGACCACACGCAAGCACATTCACAATTTTATGAAGTACAAGTACAACATGGAGGACATGCCGTTGCGCTCGCTGACCATGCGTTTCATGACCGACTTCACGTTTTACCTTTCCACCGTGCTGAGATTGAAAGTGTCGGCATACAACGACTATCTCATCCTGCTGCACAAGATGACGCGGCTCGCCTTGAAGAAGCATATTCTCAAACGCGACCCTTTCGCGGGACACAAGATAGAGAAGGTTCCGGTGAACCACCGCTACCTGACGGGTGAGCAGTTTGAGAAGCTGTTGAAAGCCAAGCTGCCCACATACCGACTTTGTCATACGAGGGACTTGTTCGTCTTTTCGACTTTCACGGGCATCGGGAGGGCAGACTTGGCGAATCTGACGGAGGACAACATCATCACGAAGGAGGACGGTAGCAAGTGGATTCACATCGCACGTCAGAAGACCAAGATGGAGTGCCATATCAAATTGTTGGACATACCCTTGCGCATCATTGAGAAATATCGCGGAGAAGGCAAGGACGGCAAACTGTTTTATGTGCCAATCACCGGAAACCTCAACCGCAGCCTGAAAATGATTGCCGAACAATGTGGCTTGGACTGCCATCTTACCTACTATCAAAGCCGTCACTCCTTCGCAACCCTGATTTGCCTGAACAACGGCGTGCCGATAGAAAGTATCAGCAAGATGATGGGGCATTCCTCCATCCGCACCACGCAAATCTATGCGGAAATCACCAACCAGAAGGTGAGCCGTGACTTGGCTGTATTGTCCGAGACCACCAAAGGCAAGTTCTCCCTGCCTGATGACGGGATGCCATCGCGTGTGTTCAAATGCGGCAATTACAGCGGCTGGAAAAAGGAATGTAAACGGAATTCAGACAATGAAAAATGATGCGGACATGGAAAGAGGAATAATCACAATCAATGAAAACGGGGCGGTCACGATGCCGACCGCTCCCGTTTGGATGACGCAGCAGGAAATGTCCGATGCGTTCAATGTGTTCGGCTATCACATTCGTAAGGCTGTACACACTATCTACAAAAACATGGAATTGCTGGAAAGCGAAACGAAGCGGTACATCAGGCAGGACAATGGGATTAATTATGATGTTTACAGCCTTGAAATGGTGATTGCCGTTTCCTTTAAGTTGAGAAGTAGGGAGAGTATGGCTTTCCGGCGGTTCATCATGGGAAAACTCTGTTCTTTCAATAGGGGAGATTCCATCCATTTGTTCTTTTCGCTATCCGATACCCATCCACGATACACGTGTTAGAATGAAGCGAAACGACCTTCCTGTAAAGAGAAAACCGATGGCCGGGCAGTTATCTGCCGCCATCGGCTTTCTCTGTTTTTGCATGTGTCTAATCACGTATCCAAGCGGTAGGCGTTCCGATACCCGCTCATCACCATTCTTTCTATGTCCGATTCCTTGTACAGAATCTTGCCGCCCAACTGGTAGTAGGATACCATCCCGTTGTTGCGGTAGTCCTGCAAGGTACGGCGGCTCACCTTGAGCCATGCCGACACTTCCTTGTCCGTCAGGAACTGTTCGTTACTTGGCGAAGCCTTATGGCTCGCATCCATTCTTTCGATGCCTTCAAGCAGGGCATCCAGTTGTCCGATGAAGCCGACCTCCAGTTCACGGTCGGCAAGAATCAAGTCGTTCATAATTTACAGTGGATTTAGTGGTTGTACATTGTGTTGTCTGATTAGATGCTACAGCCACGATAGGCTGCATCCTTACGTCTGTCCTCCACGAGCCGGACGATGCGCAGCACATCCTCCGGCTTGTAGAAAATCTTGTGCCCTATCTGCGAGTAAGCCAGCGTACCGTTGTCGCGGAGCGTCTGCAAAGTTCGCGGACTGATGCGCAACTGTTGGCAGACTTCTTGGTTGTCCATCCAACGGCTGAGCCGTTTTCCCTCCCTTTTGTGGAGGATTTCATTCACCCGGTCGGACAGGCGGTTGAGCTTGCCGACCATTTCTTCATACTTGCTTTTTGAAATGATTACTACTTCCATACTCATTATATTTACTAATTGTTCTTCTTTTTGCCTGCAAAGTAAAGCCGTTGTCCGCTTGAAACAATGGATTTGCAATGAGGTGGCAGCTTGTGGCAGCAAGTGGTCGGGAGTGGCGTAATCTACCGAACCCGTAGCGTCTGTTCCAAGCGTCCGTGATGCAAAGAAAAGTGAAGTCCGGCATAATCCGACCACTTCACATCTGTGTGGCAGCATTTGGCGTCGGTGTGGTAGCCTGTGGCGTTCTTCGGTTTCTAATGCCATCCGAAAATATGTTCTTCGGGTTTCCTAAAAGCCATATCCTTAAATCCGCCCTGACTGCTCCAATTAAGCCCTTAAAATTTCCAATGCCCGTTTCATGTACTATGGCAAAACGGCGCAGCCTGTACCGCTTAGGCAATGCGTAAAGTGCAAAACCGTACATTGTTGTCACACTCAGTCCAATCCTTTGACTGTCTGTTTTATAGCCATTTCCTTTGCAACCGATAATCGGTCAACTGTGCGCACAACGACCAACATTGTTAAACATTTAATTCAAACAAGTATGAAGAAAAATTTAAGCAGCCAAAGTATGGATGCAGCATTGCAAGATTTTTTAGGCAGCAAGCCGAGTATGGAAACCCCGAAGCCGGAACCCCAGCCTGCCGACACACAGGAACTGGCAAGTGAAGCTGTGCAGGAAAAGACTGTCGAAACCGTACAGGAACAGGCGGATGAAACTCCGCAAGTGGTACGCCGCATCAGCGGCAAGCAACGTCGTGCTTCATTGGAGGAGTACAAGGAATCTTTTCTCACTGTTCCGTCCATTGAAGACCGCAAGCCTGTGTTCCTTAGCCGTAGCACGCGCGACTCCCTTGACCGCATCGTCCGCATGTTGGGCGAGCGGCGGATGAGCGTGTCTGGACTGGTGGAGAACATCGCCCGGCAGCATCTTGTCGCCTACGGGGAGGACATTGAGGCATGGCGTAAACTCTGAAAATTAAGGGACTGACCGAGGATGTTAGGAATAGAGTTACTCTGAATCAATCCAACGGAGTTTTGAGGGGAGCAAGTTTGTGTTTCGGGCATACCGAAACCGCCTGCTCCCACTCATGAACTCCGTGGAAGCTACATCCCGTTAGTCTATTATGTATGCACACTTTAATCATTAGGAATCAATGGAACAGAAACGAAAAACTGGCAACAGGAACAAGGGAGGCCGCCCCAAGAAGGGAGCGGCAGACAAACTAAAATACCGCCTAACGGTGAAGATGGCGACATCGGACTACTATACGCTGAAAGGCAAGGCGCGGAACGCAGGCATATCCGCCGGGGAGTTCCTGCGTCGTTGCATGAAGGACGGGCAGGTGAAGGAGCGGCTTACGCCGGAGCATACGGATTACGTCCGCCAGCTCTGCGGCATGGCGAACAACCTGAACCAGCTTGCGCACAAGGCTAACGCCGCAGGATTCGTCACGGTGAGGATGGAGTGCCGAATACTCGTGGCACGGATTGAAGAGCTGTTGAATTTAATCCTCTCATGACAGCCGGATATGATAGCTAAAATTGTCAAAGGAAGCAGTTTCAAGGGTGTGGTAAATTACATTCTTGACAGGGAAAAGGATGCTAAAATCCTCGTCTGTGATGGCTTGTTTGCCGAGAATAAGGACACGATAGCCATGAGCTTTGAAGCGCAATCGAAAGTGAATCCAAAGGTGACGAAGCCTGTCGGACACATCTCTTTGGCTTTCCATAAGGAGGATGAACACCGCCTGACCGACCGTGCAATGGCAGGGATAGCTTTGGAATACCTGAAGGAAATGGGAATAACCGACACGCAGGTTCTCATCGTGCGCCACTTCGACAAGGAGCATCCGCATGTGCATATAGCGTTCAATCGCATTGCCAACAACGGCAGGACAATCAGCGACCGCAACGAGCGGATACGCAGCGCACGCATCTGCAAGGAGCTGACAAGAAAGTATGGTCTTTATTTCGCCAACGGCAAAGAGCAAGTGAAACACCACCGCCTGAAAGAGCCGGACAAGACTAAGTACGAACTTTACTCCATCCTTAAATCGGAGGTATCAAGGTGCGGAAACTGGAACATACTTGCCACAAATCTGAAGAAACAAGGCGTGGGTATGCGGTTCAAATACAAAAGCAAATCGGACGAGGTACAGGGTGTAGTTTTCACCATGAACGGCTATTCGTTCAGCGGCTCCAAGATTGATAGGCGGTTCAGCTATTCCAAGATAGATGCGGCACTGGAACGTAACAGGCATACTGAGCGAAAGGAAATGCAACGGCCTTCGCGTAATGAAGAACAACCCACGTTTCATCCTGAGTCAAGGGGTAACGATGATTTGTACAACGGCTCAATAGGCTTGTTTATGTCAAATGCTACTGACAGTCAATCGGAAGAAAACTATTTTGAAGAACAGTTAAAACGCAGGAACAAGAAAAAGAAACAACGTAAAATAAGATTCTAAATATGGATAATAATGAAGTTTATGCGCTCTTTGAGGACATCAAGAATAACCTCAAGGGCATCAACGGGAAATTGGAGAATACTTCCAAAGTAGCAAACGAGCAATCAAGCATACCCCCTCCGGCGGTGAACTTGAAACCCATAAAAGAACTGTTTGACAGTTCTGCAAAAGAACATCAGGCACAGACGAAGGCTATGTTGACGAAGTTTGGGGAGGCAGAAGTTCACGCATCGAATAGGATTCTGCACTTGTTGCGAGACTTGAAAGAATCGTTTGCCCGAAGTTCGGAAGAACGGGAGGACAGGCCTCAAGAACATATCCACCGCCACAGTTTTGACATTCGATCGAGCAAGGTGTTTTCTCTTTTGGTCGGCATGGGTATCGTGTGCAGCCTCTCCGTCTGGGGCAACATCGAGTTATGGAAATCCAAGCGTCAGTATGCGGATGATGCGTTGAAGTTCCGGGTCATCCGCTCGTGGGGAGGCTGCAATGCCAATCATATCCTATGGCTGAACGACGTGTTCGACATCCACCGTAACGAGGAAGCCATTGAATGGATACGACAAGAATCTGACGGCTATGACAGAAACTTAAAAGTGGTTTCTGACAGCCTAATGCAGGAAAAGTTGAAAAATGTACATTAAATGATTTTTTAACCAAGTCGAAATGATGCATATTGTTATGGTGCATATTTCGACTTGGCTTTTCATGTATGGAGCTTTTGTTTATCTATCGGCAAATAAAACAAGCTGTTTTTGGAAGCCCATTACAACTTTAAAACAACGCTCCATAGTCTTGATACCAATACCTGGATATGATATAAGGGAGATCATAGACTTAAGATTATCACAACGAAGCGCGTTATCGATAATGTCTATCTGTTTTTTCTGTCGAATTTGAGTCACTTTCTTTAATTCATTAGATGGAATGGAAAACCATTTTTCTTTAAATGTCTCAAATAAATCATCTGAAGCCATTGGATCGTAGTCGTAAATCTCAATAGGAATATTGCATTGTGACAAATAATTAATCATAAGTGCTCGAACTACATCTTTATCGAGCCCACCGTTGTGTGTTCCCAACATTGGGAATGCAACGGATGTAATACCACATTTATCGTATGTGTCAACAAATTTTTTCAGTCCTTGTTCTATATACTCTATTTTGCTTGGATACTTCCAATGGAATTTTGTCGGGAAGTTCAACACCCATGGGTCGGTTTCATCACCTTTATAAAGCCACAGTTTACCAATACTGATAAGATGCCGCTTGCAATAATCGTGGTAAATGTCAAACATCTGCGGATAGCGCAGTTTGTAAACCAGCGCAATGCCTTTTCCCATCACGCCCACGCAATTGACCGTATTGACAACGGTCTGTGCTTTCGTATTGAAGATGTTTCCTCTTACTATCGTTATGTTGTTCATGTCGTTTATGTTAAATGTTTTGATATACGAGCCATTCTTTTGTTCTTGCTTTCGGGTCAACGAAAAAGATATTGAACGGAATGTCTGTCTTCTTCCATGCTATAGTTCCCTTTAAGCGTAGTTCGTTTGTTGTGTCATAGATAACTTCGCAAGCAGACAAGTCGAACTCCACTTCAGACATTTTCTCGCTTGTGATGTTGAAATAGTATTCATCCTCAAAGTCTGTTGACAGACGAACGTTGTCTTCTGATGACGAAAGATTAAGTCTGCGGTTTTCTCTCTCAAAAAGCCTCTCATCACCGTATTCCACAATCTTCTCAGAGATTGGATCATCTGCAAAGATTTGTTTCAATAGCCTCGCATAAGAATTGTCGTAGCAGATAATTTGAAGAGACTTGATTTCGCTAAAGTCAAATTCCGACATAACAAGGAATTCTTGCTGAGAGTACCTCATTACTTTACTCATCTCGTTCAAATGAACCTCACGATTATACCTGCTGTATCTGTTAGGCTTGGCTGCTCTGTAAGCGTCTTCCATTGTGCTATATAGATATTCAATTCCTAACGCTTCAGGTCTATCAATGATTTTGTATACATTCGGATTGTCCGACTGCATATTCCTATCGCTGTAATAACATTGCTCAGGCATCTTTGCCAAGACCTCATCCATATCGAACTTGAAGAATACAGGTACGGGGCATTTAGGCAGTCCTAACCCGACAGCTTTGGGATATTTACTTTTCCATTCACCTCTCCAGTTATAATAACCCAATTGTGAATCAGCACCCAACGCCTCGTTGTAATACTGCGTAGGAGTACAAGGACGGAAATAGAAACGGGCGAACTTGTGTGCCTTGCTGCTGCGGAATACGACCGAACCAGCAGAGTCATATTTCAGCAATCCCAATTCCTCGGCACGGTCTCGACTGAGAATCTTTCGACTACGAATAACATCTATTGCATTGTAGAAATGCGTGAAGTGATAGATGCACGGATTACTGCGATACCCCTTAATTCTGTCGGTAAATGTAACAATACTGCGATGGTTGGCAAAGATGTTTTCAAAATCAGGAATGTCTTCTTGAAATTTTATATTCCGCATCAATTCTGGCCAGAACCATTTGTCCTCGTACTTGCGAACCAGTTCCTCTGTAAACTTTATTTTCTGTGACTGAGAAACAAATCTCCAATTGAGCCGATTGGCAAACTCCTGCAACATTTCAGTCGCAACATCCACACCAAGACGTTTATTGAAGTCGTCCCATGAAATAGCATCCTTGTATTTCTTCAAGAAATCAACTGTTGCTATAGAAAGAAGCGCAGGACAACGATTAACAAACACATTCCAGTTAATTTTATCCTTGAATGTATCAATGACATCGCTTGTAAGTTTCTTGCTTCCAGAAACTGAATTCCAGTCTATTTCATAATCATGCTCGGCAAGATAAGTCAGCAAATCAACAGACGGCACAAAGATGTCGAGAGTTGACAGGTAATACCAATCCCAATCTTTTTCCTTGTGGCTGAGAACTACATCAAACGATAAACCTTCGCGATGTGCAAAGGAATGCCAATTCCAAGGTTTGTCTTCATGCTTGTCGATATATTCAAACGAAAAGTTTATGCTTTCGTTCTGCACCAAAGCATTCCAATCCCATTGCTTTTTCTTGTCGTATCGTTCAATTACTTTTTCTGTTAGTTCAATGTCTGTACGATATGACAACTTGCCAAAGTCCAACAAATCGGCAAACAAGTTGAAGTAATAGTTTCTGCCTTCCTGAGCGGATATCCATGTTGCGTGTTCAGATATGTATTTCCAATCCCATTCTTTTTTCAGTAAGAACAGTTTGGGTAGTTTCAAGATGTTTGGCTGTTTTGTCAGTTTGTTGAAATCCCACTGATAACCATCATTGTTTAGCATGTCTTCGTATATGCGCAGCCACAAACTTTGTGTTTTGTTTGCACCAGTCTTTGAGAAAAGCCTGTTTGCTGCGGCAGATGCAGAGAACTCAGCCCACCGCACATTCTCTGTATGTTGCTCAATATATTCTTTTGCAGGGAAATCAGCCATCTCATACATGTGAGCATAATCCCAGCGATATTGTTCATCGTTGTATTCCTCAACGAGCGAAATGAGTTCTTTTGCAGGGAACTTGCTGGTTATTACAGGCCAGATTTCTTTCGTCAAGTTCTGTTCAGAAATTACCTCGGCATAGGTTTCCAGGAACTTGTCTGCTAACAATTCTTTGCCAGTAATACGATTGGCAAAAACAGTATGATTCCACTTGTCAGCATACTTGTTTATATTCGATTTAATGTCTGCAACAGGCAGATTTGCTGTTAGATATTCCCAATCCAACATTTCATGCCATGCCACTTTATCCAATGTTGCCAAGTCAACAGATTGACAAATACTTTCTGTAAATAGAGTTTTGTTCCATCCTTCTGAATAACTATTAAGGATGGTTTCTGTAGAAAGATTTGCAATCAGTCGTTTCTGAATATCCAACGATGTAGCCAGCAATTGACCGACCCTTGTTTTTGCTGACAACGAAAGGAACAATTCTTCCAACATTGCAGTATCGCAACACATGATAATTGTCGCGGCATCCACTACATTCCAATGCGAGGTGATGAAAGCGAGGTTGTGGCAAATTGCTGGATTCTGTGACAATGCAATCTTATTCCATTGGAAATTCGGGTTGTTGTCAACAATTGCTAAATCTGTTATACGGCGAGAAACCCAACTGTAACCTTGCGGAGTTGTTACTTTGTCGCTGTATTTCCGGAAGAAGTTCGCATCCCAAACCAAGTTCGGGTTACACTCAAAACCTGACTGATATGTAGTTGATGGCCAAGAAATCAACCCACACGATTCAAAGAAATCAATAATTTCGTCAGTCCAAACAAAACCAAGACTGTTGGCATTGAATCGCAGAGGAAGTTCTGAGGCCCTGATGCTGTCTTTCAGCGGTTGCGATGTTGCATAAAGGTTGGCAAGTTCATTGTCAGCAAAAATGCGCTGCACAAGTATCTGCATATTGATATGCGGATACAAGACAGCGATATTAGAGACAATAAAGTCAATAGGATATTCAGTCACTACAAATTGCCAATCCCAACGGGCATCGGGATTTGTTACTATGTATTGACGTTGCGTGTCATCCAGTTTTTTTGTGATATCGGTAAGGTCGAACGGAATGTCGCCAAGATGTCGCGTAATGAAGTCCATATCAATAATAGATAGAACGTCATCCCAATTCCATTGGTTATCGTCTTTCCCCTCTGGGAATGAATGCTCGACGAGGAATTTCTGTATCAACTCCTTCTCTACGGGAGTACGGGCAAACAGCGTGTACTTATCCCACGGATAATCCTTTGAATGGGTGAAAATATATCGGCTGTCAAGCCTGAGTGTCAATGCTCCCCAGTCCAAGTCTTGAATGTGGTCAGGGATTATATTTTTCAAAACTTCCACATCACAATACTTTGACAAAGAATGCCAACGATCAGCATCACATTGTGAAATTATAAGCTGAAGTAATTGTGGGTCAGTCCAAACTAATCTAGAATCTTCTATCAGTCGGTCAACCTCGATAATATCTTCAAATGGCTGCAAAACCTTGTAGTCCAGAACGACATCTGGATTGTTGACAAGGCGATAGTACAGGCATTGTTCCACTTTACGTTCTTTTGCATCAACATTAACTTCAAGTTCAAACAGAGCATTCAACACTGGACAGCTATTGCCAGCCGAAATGAAATTCAGTAAATATTTGCCTTCTGTCTCGTAAAGTTCAATATCCAGTTTGATTGGCTTTACACCTAAATAATTGATGAACTCGGCTTTGTAAACACAGATTCCTTCTGGAACTTGCAACTTCAAGTTATTTACCAACACATCGTCTGTTTCGCTGTTGATAACTTCACACAAACAATCTTCGTAATTGAGTGTTTTGGCATTGTCAAGCGAAAGAGACAAACCTAATTCAGAATGGAACGGATAAAGCGATACGATACCGCCATCAGCTGCTTTCAAACGGTCAAATTCCAATGCGTTTGTTTGTGCTGTAAAGAATTTGTATTTCTCTTTGTTCTGCAAACAAACCTTGCCTAAAGCCGTCAGGGTTACGAGACCATTTTCTTTGTCAACGTCTATTATTCCCCAATTTTGTACCGAATTCAGGAACTTATGGAACAGATTGTTTTCTGCCTCATCATAATACATTCCGTTTTCTGGTTGCGCTTCTACATCAAAACCGAGAGTCCGTCCAAGAGCGACGCATTCAAGTTGTGTATTCTCACTTTCCAAAAGCAATTCACCGACAAGTACGTCTAATGGCTCCAGCCTGTGAACAGTGTAGTATTCAACTGTGCAAGAACGCGTTTTCAGAAGAAGTGAACACAATTGACGGTCTTCTTCAATAGAACGATATATCAAATTGTTGTATGTCTGATTTTCCATATTAATCGGCTACATTAAAAAGATGCTGTAAATAAATACCATACCATAGACCTGTTCCACAAACGTGGATTTGCTTGATATTAAATTTTTCCATAAGCAGAAGATACATCGGTAATCCCATGCGCTGGGTGAGCATATCGTCAATGGCATCGCCTGTCATTTGTTGTTCCCAACGTACCAAATCGCCGACGGTGTTGAACATCTCCAGCAATTTTACTGTGAGATTTTCTATTTTATCTGCAATTTGTTCGTAGTTGAGAATGCAATCATGTTGTTGTGCATTTTTTTTCTTTCCTGTCGCATGAGTTATGGCTGAACCAACGCTGACACAGAATGTATCTTCGCTGGTTTGCATAGTTGTATTCATGTTCTTGGTGAATGTCACCATTCTTTCTTTCAGCATCTGATCGCTCTTCTTAAAAGCATCGACTAAAAGCGTAGTTGGTGAAACATCTTTTGTTAGGATATTACGCAAGGCCGTTGTGCCGAGGTTAATACTGTATGAACCTTCTAATTCGCCTTGATTGAATACACTGACTTCGGTAGAACCACCACCTTGGTCAACCATCACTGAATGTCTTGACTTTTGTATTTCCAACTTGTAACGTGATGATATGCCGTAGGCAAACATTGTTGCCACAGATTCCTCTTTCTTCGACAATATGCATACATTTATTCCTGCTTCACGACGAATGCATTCTATTACCTCATCACGATTCTTTGCAGTACGATAGGCAGCCGTGGCAACAGTGTAAACCACATCTACCCCTTCAGAATGCATTTTCTGTTTCATTCTCTTGATTACAGGAAGAACCCTTCCTCTAAAGTATTCCATATTCATTATGTTTTGGCTGTCCAAACCTTTACCTGCTTCAGGTTTGGCAGCATCACGAATGAAATTGTTGAAATCGAATCGTGTTGCAGTCCTGATTGTTTCCTCGTCTCTGCCAATAAGCAGTTTCACCGCTTTTGTTGACAACTCAAGGACTGCGAAATGCGGATTTTCAATGGGTTGCCCGTCTGGTGTAAGCCATGTTTCTTTTATACGCAGATTCTTGTCTGTTTCTGTGTTGATGTCACGAGTGTTCAGGTTTACAGAACGTTGTATAGGCATTGGTACTTTGACAATCTTCGCCATACGTTCTTGCTTCGGTTTGCGAACATTCCATTCTATAATCCTGCCATTAGGATTGTTTTTTACCTCATCGAATACATTCTTGTAAATGGCTTGCCCTTGTGAGTTAGTGTAATTGCTAAAATGTTCACCGTTGCCAACGATGATAAGCAGTCTCTTTGCTCGTGACAAAGCCACGTTAAGACGATTTGGTGATTTGGCAAAACCGTATTCTTTTTGTGCCGGGAACCCTACATTTGGGAATTTGTTGTAGTCTGGTTTTTGTCCCCATTTCTGCGCAATGGAGTTGCTTCTTACCAACGAAACGATGATGATGTTGCGCTCCATTCCCTGGAATCGGTCAACAGAACTCATCTTTATACTGAGTCCTTTCTTTATTTCTTTATCCACTATTTCTTTCAATCGTTTCAACTGACTGCCATAGAATGTAATCAGTCCGATTTCTCGGTCTTCATTAGTAGGCAGAGATTCCTGATAACTGCGGAAACTCTCTGACTTTGAAAACTGCGACAACACCCACTCTATGGCTTCTACCTCGCCTCTATTTGCTCGTGATGTTCCGTCTCGAACTTCTGGAGAAGATGTGTTTATCCAAATTACGTGATTGTTTGGCGAAATGAGATTAGGAATATCAATGCCGTGTTCCCGGCTTTCGTTGGCTACACCACATTTTAGTCCACCGTCATCAATATAGAACTGCTCAATGACACGATTAATGTCATTGTGCATACGATACTGTGTGTCGAAAGTACCACGTAGAGATGAATCAATTTGTCGGAAGAGTCTTTCAAAATGCGACTTTTCCATAATGTCGAAATTCTTTCTTACATATGACTCTAATTGTGTTATCTGGTCATGTTCTTCCCTGCTGTCGGCTTTCAACCTTTGCATGTGCAGTTTGAATAAGATGTCTTCCCTGTCAAGATTAGGTGGCAACTGACGATGGTCGCCAATAATCACGGCCTTCTCGCCATATACAAGAGGAAGAGACAATTCAGCTGGAGTCGCTTTGCTAGCTTCGTCTTGAATAACCGTGTTGAAACGCAAGAATACAGGATAACCGTTTTTCTCTGTCTCGCCAAAGATTGCACGAAAACGTTTGATGAAACGTGAATCTCTGTGTTTTCCTTTTGCTTCTGTGGAAGAGTAGTTGGTATCGGAAATAGAACTACAAGTAGCTCCTATGACATTGCAATGGCTGACGTATTCCTGATATACTTCCTTTCGCCATTCGGACGGTAAATCCGTGAGAAAATCAAACCACAAGTGCTTCAAGTCTTCTCGTTGCAAGTGAAGTTGTGAACGTTTGTAGATGTTCTTCATCCATCTGTTTAATACAAGTTCCTGCGGATTAAACGACTTGTATTCGTCTGTATCTATGGCAACAGCATTGTCCTCTGTGTCAATATCTGACATTTCGATTCCTGCCCACTTCTTCATCTCCACTTGTGAGTACGCAAAACCTTCGGCAGAAAATTTGTCACCAGCAGCTACACGAATTGGTTTAACAATATTATGAACTGAGAATTTTACTCTATCTAAAGCATTGTCAACAGCAAGATTAGCTTCCGATGTAAGCAATATTCTGCTATCCGGCTTTTGCTGAACCAATTGCCAAATCAATTCTGCAATGGCTGTTGACTTGCCTGTGCCCGGAGGACCTTGAATAATGGCAAGATCTTTGGCTTCAACCGCTTTTGCAATCGCTCGAATTTGAGATTCGTTAAGGGATTCGTTGAGTTGGCATTTTCTTATTTGTTCAATTCGTTTTTTTATAACTTCATTTTCTAATTTGGTGGCCTTTGAAGCGTCAAACAGATAGGAAGCAAGTTGAGGATTGACCAAATCTTCTGGATGCTCAGTGATTCTGTCGAACGAATCTCTAAGACGATTGACTTTTTCTATTTCACCAGTCATATCGTCCATGTCGGGAATAACAGCAGTGATGCAATCATTCTCAGCCATTTCCTTTATCTTACCGCAATCTTCTGGCAAAAGATTGAACGCAACATTTGGATAATCAATCTTGCAGAGTTTGCCAAGTTTGTATTCAGCTTCTCCGTCCTTGACGATGAAACTTTGTCCATAAAGACTACCGAAGCGGAGTCCTTCTTTGTCTAACAATGTTTCGTTGTCGAAAGTCAATAGAAAGCGGTCTGCTCCATCTTGTGGATAATTAATCTCGTAAATAAATCTTGCTGGATCATAAGCTATTTGTTCTTCTTCTGTTGAGTCTGGAACTCCATTGCGAATACCATTTAATGCATAGCCGAGTTCTTCCTTCAAGTCTTCCAGTGCAGTACGATTTTCATATGGAACAGTAACAATCATCAAATTGTTGCTGAGTTCAAAGAAATCCAATTGCGAATAGTAGTTTTGAAGTCGTGTTTTAATAATTTCTCTTGAAGTGTCATCTGCATACTTAATTTGTATTTCAACAGTAGGATTAGGATGAACGGAAATATACATATTGCTACAAGACTCAACAAAGTCTTGCATATTTGAACATAAATCAACGTCGGTTTCAAAATAGTAGAAACCAGGTAACTGATTATGCCGAATGACTTCTGTGCTAAAAAGCCTTCTTACCTCACTTTTGAAATTGTCAAAGTGGATTTGTGAATCTATTTGAGCAATCAATTTGTTGCCTTTAGGATTCAAACAGGCAGAGCCTTTCTTAAGCGGAATTGCCAACTGCATATATTTCAGCATATAGTGCTGAATATTTGTCAGTACCATCCATATAGAACGCAAACTCGTATTTTCGTCCGACAGATTGGCTATATCTTTCTTAACTTGCTTAATTTGATGCTTGCGCTCAATACGCTTTCTTATTTTCATTGTCAAGCTAATCTTTCCGTCAGGTTTAATTTCAGATACAGCGCATCGTATCTCATCCCCAATAGATAAAACTCTGGCAACATCGCCGTATTCTACTTTCGGAACAATTTGTGAAAAGTAAATAAGTCCATTTTGAGAGGGACTTATTTCTACGAAAGCACCAAAATCTTTTATATTGATAACTTTTGCTTTTTCAATTATATCACCTATTGTGTATTCCATAATTATTTTGTATTATATGGTTCAAGTAAATCATCCAACTTTACATCCAATAGTTTTGCTATTTCTATAAGTTGATCAAGCGAGGGTTGAGTTTTATTAGTTGACCAACGGGATATGGTCATTTCGGACTTACCAAGTTGTTCTGCAAGCCATCTGTTTTTGATTTGCTTTTCAGCCAATACAACTCTTAGCCGATTTGGATGAAATATTTTTGTCATACAAATATACGCATTTAACTTCACTGTACAAAAATACTCATTTTACATCAATTTTATGCTTTCTTCAGTCTATTTTTTATTGCCGCTACAAATTATTTTCAAGTAAATGCAGATAATTCAACGATAAAATTATACCTTTGCAATTAGTTGATTGACTTATTGAGAACAAGCAGAATGGTGAAGCTTGATGGTTTCTAAACCATTACCTATTCTCTTTTCATCTGATGATAACTTGTTGATTTACAACTATATTTTGTTTAGTGCAACATTTGTGAACACAGAGAAGATGAAGAGGTCGCGTACCAGTTCGCAGGTCCCGCTTTTCACCGGGGTCTCCATCAGCGTCTGTATCTCACGCTCCGTCAGGTAGCCCCGGTCAACGCTTTCGGGGGAGTTGATGTACCCGGCGAAGGGGTTGAAGGGAAGCGCACCGCTGTTGCGGGCGATGGAGATGACGTGCTTGAGTCCGATCATGTAACCCCATACGGTATTGGTGCGGCATTTCTTCTCCGTACGCAGGAAATACTCGAAGTTGTTGATGAACGTCAGGTTGAGTTCCTTCAGGGGAATGTCGTCACGGCGGTATACTTTCGGGACGAACTCGCAAAGGTGCCTGTATATGGTACGGTAGCGGTTGTATGTTCCCTGCACGCGGCTGTGTCCCACTTTCTTGATGAACTCCCCGTTGTGCTGCTCGAAGAGTTTCAACAACGTCTCGCGTTTCACGCCCAGCCCGAGGCAGGCGTCCCTCAGCCTGGCGGCGGTGACATAGCCGTCGGACTGCATCAGTTCCTGATAACGGCGGTTCACGTTCACGCGTATCCGGTCAACCGCCGCATTGATTTTCTGCGCCTCGGCGCTCTTGCCCGTGGCACGTGCCGTTTTCACGTCCCAAAGTTTCGGAGGTACGTCCAGTTTACAACTGAACTGCTTGATTTCACCGTCCACCGTAAGACGGCACATCAGGGGGAGATAGCCGTTGGCTCTCTCGCTGCCCTTCTTCACGTAGAAGAGGATTTTGAAAGTCGATCTGCTCATACTCGTTTTCATACTTTTTTGATCGTTACAAAGTTAATATCAAGCGAGTTGTCCTCAGGTATGAAAAACTGTGCAAATTGCTGAAATAGAACCCGTTGTGCCGTTTCTTATTCCCGTTATATCAGTAACGATATGGGAACTGAAGTCTTTCGCAGTTTTTAGCGGATCTCCTTTTTCAGCTTATGCAGTATTATGAGTTAAACACCTAACCACTTAATAGACTGCATTTTTGCTGTATTATCATCAACCTTGCTTTTTCTTGCTGCGTTTACTTTAAATTCTTAACTTTGTTCCCCTTGAAAAATGATTGTTACAAGATAATTTAACAGCTAAAATGCAACAATATAAAAGACCGGAAGCTATAAAACGTATGAATGAGTTGGCGGGTAGCCGGAAGCCTTTCCTTTTTATTATAGATTATAAACAGCAGTGTTCTTTGATAGAGGAAATAAGCCGGATTGATTCTACCCGTTGCCGTTATAACTTTAATGGAGTGAAAAATGTGGATACTGTAACAGAAAGTTACAGTGGGCGGATAGGCTGGAACTTTGTTCCAATGTCTTTGGCAGACTACCGGCAGGCTTTTGAAATCGTAAAACGGAATATTCTGGCAGGTAACAGCTATCTCGCTAATTTGACTTGCAAAGTTCCTGTCAGTACTAATCTTACTTTGGAGGATGTGTTCCGGTACTCCAAAGCGCTTTATAGACTTTGGTTGAAAGATAAATTGGTCTGTTTCTCACCCGAAATTTTTGTTCGTATAGAAGATGGCGAGATAAAATCTTTCCCCATGAAAGGAACGATTGACGCTACCTTACCTGATGCGGAAAAACTGTTGATGGATGATCCTAAAGAAACTGCCGAACATGCTACTATTGTAGATCTGATTCGTAATGATTTGAGTATGGTGGCGGAACAGGTGAGAGTTGTCCGGTATCGTTATTGTGACCGGCTTGAAACCAATAAGGGGCCTATCTTTCAGACAAGCTCCGAAATATGTGGTGTCTTGCCCGATGATTACCCGTCGCATATAGGAGATATTATATTTCGTTTGTTACCGGCCGGTTCCATAACTGGAGCGCCCAAATCCAAGACGATAGATATTATTGAAGAAGCGGAGAGTTATGAGCGTGGATTTTATACGGGTATAATGGGCTATTGTGACGGCAGGACTTTAGACAGTGCGGTGATGATCCGTTTTTTAGAACAGGAAGGAGAGAATCTTTATTATAAGGCGGGGGGAGGAATCACTTCAAAGAGTGATTTACAAAGTGAATATAATGAAATGATACAGAAGATTTATGTACCCATTTATTGAAACTATACGGATAGAACAAGGAAAAGCGTGTAATTTGTCTTATCATAATGAAAGACTGAACAATACCCTTCATCATTTCTGGCCAGACTGTGCCGGCATAGAATTAGGTGAATACCTGAAATTGACACCGGAGATGAGCGGAATGAAATGTAGGGTGATTTATGATGGCGGTGGAATAAAAGAAATTAGTTATGAAGCCTATCAGATGCGTCCGGTACATTCTTTGCAGTTGGTTTATTCGGATGATATAGATTATACTTATAAAAGTACAGACAGGGAAGCTTTAAACCGGCTTTTTGCCTGCCGTGGAGAACGGGATGATATTTTAATTGTCAGACGCGGACTGCTGACTGATACTTCCATAGCTAATATTGCCTTGTTTGATGGTAAGGATTGGTTTACACCTAAATTACCTTTGTTGAGAGGAACTTGCCGTACAGCATTGATTGACAGCGGAATTATAAAAGAAAAAAATATCCGGCCGGAAGAACTATCTTCTTATTCTTTTGTTAGGTTATTTAACGCTATGATTAAATGGGGAGCGTTGGAACTTTCTACCGGAACCATTTATGAATAATAAGAAAGAAGGTGGAATTTTGAAGATTTTTGTTTGTTTCCTTAAATAATTTGCTATATTTGCAAAAAAAATATAAATACAGGTAGGGTATGAGATTGCGGACAGTTGCCAAGTTGGGTATGGTGCTATCAGTGGTATTGTTTTGTACGGCTGTGGGCTTTTACGGCTTTGCTAAATTAAGCCTGACGGATAAGAGTCGTGAGATCAATCTCTTCTCACTTGTACCGGCTGATTGCATCGGTGTGTTGGAGAGTGATAATATTAATTATTTTCTGAATGAATTTCCTCAACTGAATTATTCTGAAGAATTGGGTAATTTCCAGTTTCCCGGTTTATTTAATTATGTGTTGGGAGGTTTGAACGAATATACCACTAATACTGCTCATGGTCTGAGCAGTAAGATGAGCCGGGTGGTGGTCAGTTTCCATTCTCCGGGTACTCCGCGTGACCAGGTGGTATATTTCCGTATGGGGGCTGATGATAAGGAAACATTGGGAGATATGTTGTTAGAGAGAACTCCGGGAAGTTTTTCACCTAAAAAAGAAAAATACAGAGGAAAAAATATAGCAGTCTATCCGTTGGGCAATAATGATTTTCTAGCTGTCTATAGTGAGGCGGGGTTCTATGTGGTGAGTTATCAGAAAAGTTTGATAGAGAAAGTGATTGATGCGCGTGAGGATGAGGAGAAAGCATTGAGCAATGATCCCGTGTTTGCCAAAGCGATGCAGAAAAAGAAAACGCATAATTTCCTGACTTTATACGGACGTACACCGTCTATGCCTTTCCTGCAGGATAATAGTAGCTGTTGGAGTGAGTTTGATTTTCACATGAACAGCGATGTGGTGTATCTCACTGGAGATACTTTTATGCCTGATTCATGCGGTTGTGTGAACCAGATGGCCGAAAAATTGAAAAATATTCCAGATATAAGGGAAGATAGTTTGATTATTTCTGCTGATAAAGATTCCATGGCAGATTATATGGAAGAGGCATACGAAAGAAATAGCAGGACATTGTTCAATGAATGTGTAGCTAATCTTTCACGTGACGCAGCCTTTATGCTTGTGGCGGACATGAACAAGATTTCCCGCAACCCGGAACGTTTCGAGCCTTATTTGCCGGCATTTCTGTTGGAAAATGCTCCTTTATTCCATTCGTTTATTCTTTCAACCCAATTGTCAGTTGTAAACGATCGGCTTTCCCATATCATGGTGCTGACATATAAAGATTAGCGCAACTTATGTTGGTGGAAGTGAGGGGCCACTTTGTTTCTAAAATAAAATAACGAGATAACAGTGAGTGCAGCTCCGAATAGATAAGCCATCTTGAAGGTGGCTATTTCTGCTATATATCCGCCCAATAACATGCCGGCGCCTATACCTACATCCCACGAAGTCAAGTAGGTGCTGGTTGCCGTACCACGCTGGTTGTTGGGGGCCAAGTTCACAAACAGCGTGTTATAGGCAGGAAACATGGTTCCGAACCCAATACCTAGTAAAAGAGCTATGGTGAACAGAAAATAAGTGGTCCATTGCAGACTCCATGTTGTCAGCCATCCGCATGAACTCAAACCGAAGAAACAGAAGCAGACCAGATACAGGCCGGCTTCAATAACTTGAGTAACCATTCCCCGGTCTACCAGGCGTCCGGAGAAAAGACGGGAAACTGCCATTCCCAATGCCATAAAGGTGAAAAAGAAACCGGTAGATGCCTGGATACCTATTTGTTTGGCATACATTGCAACGTAATTGGTGGTCATGCCATAAGGGATGGATAGTAATAACAAACTGAAACCTGCCGGTATTCCTTTAAGCAAAATGAAACGGTCCAATGATATAGGTTCTCGTTTTACAGGAGGTTTGTAGGTGGTCTTTACCAATGAGGCGCAGAGAAATCCTATCAGGCAGGAACCTAATGAGCAACAGAAGATAAGCGTATAGTCTGCTCCTGCATCATGCAGGAAGAGTCCGGTCATCGGTCCGATGGACATGGCTATATTGTTTGCCAGCCCATAATATCCTAATCCTTCCCCACGGCGTGAAGAAGGCATGATATCAATGACAATGGTATTTCCGCTGACTGTCACCATGCCGAACGATACTCCGTGTATAATGCGGAATAAAATAAATAAGGTGAGTGTTCCTGCAATGAGATATCCTCCGAAGATGGCGGTAAAAGTGAAATAAGCCAACAGATAAAGCGGTTTGCGGGCAAAGGTATCTAACAGATAGCCGGAGAAAGGCCGTATGCACAGGGCGGCAATGGTGTAACAAGAAAGTACGGCCCCTATAGTTGTTTTGTTAGCGTCGAAAACTTCCGCCAAGTAGAAAGGTAATACAGGCATCACTAACCAGAATCCAAAGAATAATAGAAAATTGGCTGCCAGTATTTCTATATAATTTTTGGTAATCAGCTTGTCCTTCATGAGCAATAATGTGCTAATATGTCAATGTATCAATATGCTAATGTGGCAATATGTTAATATGCCAATTGACCGCGTTCTATTCCGCATGGCAATTGGCATATCAGCACATGGTCACATTGACACTATTAATTGGCTGCTTCGAATTCTTTCAAGAAGCGAGTATCGTTTTCAGAGAATAATCGTAAATCGTTTACACGATATTTCAAGTTGGTGATGCGTTCAATACCCATACCTAGCGCATAGCCTGAGTAAACTTTGCTGTCAATGCCGTTGGCTTCCAATACATTCGGATCCACCATACCACATCCCAGAATTTCCACCCAGCCTGTGCCTTTACAGAACGGACAACCTTTTCCGCCGCAAATATTGCAACTGATATCCATTTCGGCACTTGGTTCGGTGAACGGGAAATAGGACGGACGCAAACGGATTTGAGTATCTTCGCCGAACATTTCTTTGGCAAACAATAGCAATACCTGCTTTAAATCAGTGAATGATACATTCTTGTCAATGTAGAGTGCTTCCACTTGATGGAAGAATGCATGGGCACGATAACTGATCGCTTCATTGCGGTATACACGTCCCGGACAGATGATGCGGATAGGAGGTTGCGAATGTTCCATAGCTCTTGCCTGTACGGAAGAAGTGTGAGTGCGAAGCACGATGTTCTTTTTCACATCTTCCTGATTGGCTTCGATGAAGAAAGTATCTTGCATATCACGTGCAGGATGGTCTTCGGCAAAATTCATGGCAGTGAATACGTGCAAGTCGTCTTCTATTTCGGGACCGTCGGCAATGCTGAAGCCCAGTCGATGGAATATATCAATAATTTCATTTTTTACAATGCTCAGCGGGTGGCGTGTTCCCAGTTCGATGGGATAAGCCGTACGCGTAAGATCCATTTCGGCGGCACCGTTATCTTGGGTTTCAAAAACTTCTTTCAATGTAGCGATACGTTCCTGAGCCTTGTTTTTCAGCTCGTTCAGTTTCATGCCCACCTCTTTTTTCTGCTCGGCAGGTACGTTGCGGAAGTCTGCCATCAACTCATTAATCGCTCCTTTTTTGCTAAGATATTTAATGCGCAAGGCTTCCAATTCTTCCGCATTGGCTGCTTGCAAGCCTTCAATTTCCTGAAGTAATTGTTCTATTTTAGCTAACATAGTTTCTTCTTTATTTTTTAATGACCGCAAAGTTAGCGAATTAAACCCATATATTTTGCTGAAAACTAAAAAAAACGATATTTTTGCATCGATTTTTTCTAAATATAGAAAATGAGAAAACTAATAATCGGAGTTTGTCTGCTTATGCTGATAAGCTCCTGTGGAGGTGGAAAAAAGAAAATGGACCCCTTCGAGACGCTTACTGAGGAGATTGATTCGCTGACTGCACCCCCGGACACAACAGAAGCGATGGCTGCGGTAGAGGAAGAACCAATGGTTCCCGCTACGGCCGACGAAAGTTTTGCCGACTTTTTCTACAATTTTGCCAGTGATGAAAAGTTACAATTGTCACGCATCGTGTTCCCTTTGCCGTATTATACAATGGAAAAGAAAGAGCACATTGAAAAGGACCAATGGAAACACGATCCTTTATTCAGCCGGCAGGATGCCTATACAGTTCTGTTCGATAAGGCGGAAGATATGGAAATGGAGAAAGATACGGGGCTTACCAGTGTCAAGATAGAATGGATTTACTTGAAGAAGGGAAAAATCAAGCGGTACTATTTTGAGCGTCTGAAGGGGCTGTGGAAACTGGAAGCCATAGATTTCGCGGATATGCCGAGAGAGGATACCGGTAAGGAGGACTTCTTTGAGTTTTATGAACGTTTTGCCAATGATTCGGTTTTCCAGTTGTCACGTTTGCACGAACCGTTGAAGTTTGTGACTGCTGATCCCGAAGACGAGTTTCAGATACTGGAAACGACTTTGGAGGCCGGACAATGGTTCGCATTCCAGCCTGTGTTGCCTCGTGAGAATTTGACAAATGTGAACTATGGCCAGAACGAGAATGTGCATTCCAATACGAAAGTGATTGAAATGAAAGGTTTTGGCAATGGATTTAATAATACGCTCTATTTTGAACGGCGGCACGGTCTATGGAAACTGATGCAGTTTGAGGATCTGAGCGATTGATTTGATTGTAAATGAAGGAAATAAAAGACTATTCTCTGTTGCCTCATAATACATTTGGTATGGATGTGAAGGCATCTTTGTTTGTGGAATATGAATCGGTGACAGAGCTGCAATCCATCTTGTCGGATAAAAACCTGATGGCCGGTAACTGGTTGCATATCGGCGGAGGAAGCAATTTGCTTTTTAAAGGTGATTATGCAGGGACTGTCCTGCATTCGGCTATCCGGGGGTATGAGGTGGTTACTGAAAACGAACAGGAAATAGAGGTAAGGGCAGGAGCCGGTGAGGTGTGGGATGATTTTGTGGCATATACCGTGAAGAACAGTTGGTATGGTGCTGAAAATCTGTCATTGATTCCCGGTGAAGTGGGTGCTTCTGCCGTTCAGAATATCGGTGCGTATGGTGTTGAGGCAAAAGATTTGATTGTAAGTGTGGAAACCGTCGAGGTGGAAACCGGCAGGAAACGGATTTTTACCAAAGAGGAATGCCGTTATGCTTATCGTGAAAGCATTTTCAAGAAAGATTTGAAAGGTAAATATATAGTGACTTACGTCACTTATCGTTTAAGTAAGCAGCCGGTTTTTAATCTGGAGTATGGAAATGTGCGTGGCGAATTGGAAAAGCGAGGAGGTGAGGTGGCATTGGAGAATGTAAGGAAGGTGATTATTGCCGTGCGTGAAGCCAAGTTGCCCGATCCCCGGGTGCAGGGAAATGCCGGAAGTTTCTTTATGAATCCGATTGTTCCACGCAGGCAGTTTGAAATAGTACAGCAACAGTATCCTGATATGCCACATTATGAAGTGGATGGCAATCGGGTGAAGATTCCTGCTGCATGGATGATAGACCGTTGCGGCTGGAAAGGCAAACAAATAGGGCGCGCGGGTGTTCATTCTAAACAGGCGTTGGTCTTGGTGAACTGTGGAGGCGCTACGGGAGATGAAGTGATTGCTCTTGCCAGACGGATACAGGAGTCTGTGCTTCAAAAGTTCGGGGTAGCTATCTCTCCCGAAGTGAATTTTATATAAAGTATAATATGAAGATTACAATACTAGGCAGCGGAACGTCTACGGGAGTACCCGAAATAGGGTGCAAATGTCTGGTATGTACCAGCAGCGATCCCCGGGACAACCGTTTGCGTTGTTCGGGACTGATAGAAACGGAAGGGCTCCGGATTCTGATAGATTGTGGTCCCGATTTCCGTGAACAGATGATACGGTTGAACGATTTCAAACCGTTGGACGGTGTTTTGATTACTCACGAACACTATGACCATGTAGGAGGCTTGGATGATTTGCGTCCTTTCTGTCGTTTTCGTGATGTGCCGGTTTATGCCGAACAATATACAGCAGAGCGTTTACGCCAGCGTATTCCTTATTGTTTTGCCGAACATCTTTATCCGGGAGTTCCCCGTATTACATTAGAGGAAATTGTTCCCGGTTCTCCTTTTATTATCGGCAATCCCGAAGGAAACAAAGTAGAAGTGACACCTCTTCGGGTAATGCACGGCAAATTGCCCATTTTGGGATACCGTATCGGCAAGATGGCATGGATTACCGATATGCTGACGATGCCCGGGGCTGAATATGATTTGTTGCAAGGACTGGATGTGTTGGTAATGAATGCATTGCGTCCCCAGCCTCATAATACCCACCAGAATTTGAAGGAGGCTTTGGACAATGCACAAAGAATAGGAGCCGGGGAAACTTATTTTATTCACATGAGTCATCATATGGGATTACATGCTGATGCTGAACGGTTATTGCCGCCGCATGTGCATTTTGCATACGATGGAATGAGAATTAGTTTATAAAGCCGGCTTCAACGAATACCGGCACAATCCGTTCAATCCGCATTCCGAACATTTCGGTGTCCGTGCCATACAAACATATCTTCCGTGTAAAATAAGCCAATGATGTGCGGTGGGCACAATCTCCTTCGGAATATACTTCATCAGATATTTCTCGGTAGCCAGCGGTGTGGTGCAGGTTTGAGGAACCAGTCCGATGCGGTGGCTCACGCGGAACACATGTGTATCTACTGCCATGGCCGCTTTGTTGAATACTACACTTTGAATGACATTAGCCGTCTTGCGTCCCACTCCCGGCAGTTTAATCAGTTCTTCCAATGTTCCCGGTACTTCGCTATGAAAATCCTTCACCAGCATTTGCGCCATGCCTACTAGATGTTTTGCCTTGTTGTTGGGATAACTTACACTCCGTATGTATTCATAAATCACTTCCGGCGTCGAAGCGGCCAGTGCCTCAGGAGTCGGGAAATCCCGGTAAAGAGGAGGGGTGATCATATTTACCCGTTTGTCCGTGCATTGTGCACTCAGGATAACGGCTATCAACAACTCGAATGGGTTATTGTAATGAAGTTCAGTTTCGGCAACAGGTATCGTTTCTTGAAAATAAGCGATCACCTTGTTATAAAGTTCTTGTTTTTTCATATTACCTTCTTTTTTCGGTTGCAAATATAATTGATAAATCAATAAGGTAGAATTATTCGGGCAATTCATTTGTTTAGTTGAGTAAACTTCTTATATTTGCATAAATATATTAGATTTATGCAGCTTAACGTAAAGAATGAAACTTCTACATTGAAAGCTGTGGTGCTTGGACAACCCGGTTCCATAGGGAAGGTCCCCACGCTGGAAGAAACTTATGACGCCAAGTCATACGAGTCTGTATTGCATAACATATATCCCCATGAAGAAGATATTTTCAAAGAGATGAGATGCTTTGAAAGCGTATTGTTGAAATATGGGGTACAGGTCTATCGCCCGTGGACACTGGAGAATTGTAATCAGGTGTTTGCCCGTGATGTGGGGTTTGTGATTGACGACAAGATTATTGTTTCCAACATCATCCCCAACAGGGAAGATGAGAAGGAAGCTTACGAAGTGGTCTATAATCAGATAGCTTATAACAAGATTTTCAACCTTCCCGAAAAGGCGCACGTAGAGGGAGGTGATGTGGTGCTTTACAATAATATTGTGTTTGTAGGCCTTTATACCCAGCCCGATTATCCGCAGATGAAGACGGCACGTACCAACCGATATGCTTTTTCCTTTCTGAAAAAAATCTGTCCGGGGAAGATATTCATCCCCTTGGAGCTGAAAAAACATAATACAGATCCACGTGCGGGGATTCTGCATCTGGATTGTACCTTTATGCCGGTAGGGAAAGGACATGCGATTATTTATAAGGACGGATTTATGTATCCTCAGGATTATCATACTCTGCTCGATTTGTTCGGCAGGGAGAATGTATTTGAAATAACGCGGGAAGAGATGTACTATATGAATACGAATGTCTTTTCCATCTCTCCTGAGGTGGTGGTTTCTGAAAAGAACTTTATCCGCCTGAATACCTTTATGGAAGAGGTATGGGGAATGACGGTAGAGCGTGTACCTTATTATGAAATATCTAAGATGGGCGGACTGTTGCGCTGCTCCACCTTACCATTAATCCGAGAAAATGACTAAACAAACAACAAACCACATTTTGATGGTGGAACCCGTAGCCTTCGGGTTCAATGAAGAAACAGCGGCCAACAATTATTTCCAGCAGCGGACAGTTGCGGCAGGTGAGACAGTACAAGCTTGTGCCTTGAAGGAATTTCGGGGCATGGTGGATAAGTTGCGTGCAAACGGCATAGAGGTAATAGTGGTGCAGGATACCCCGATACCTCATACTCCGGATTCCATATTTCCGAACAACTGGGTGTCCTTTCACGACGACGGAACGGTGGTGCTGTATCCTATGTTTGCGGAAAACCGCAGGGCGGAAAGACGGGCGGATATCTTGCAGCGGATAGAGTCGGAGGGGTTCAGCATCCGTCGGAAGGTAGATTATACAGGTTTTGAGGAAGAAAACCGCTTCCTGGAGGGGACCGGGGGAATCATTCTGGACCGAGTGAACCGTTATGCATACGCGGCTTTGTCGCAACGGGTGGACGAAGCATTATTGGGTCGGTTCTGCAAGGAACAGAACTTTATTCCAGTGCCCTTTCGCGCCTATCAGACTGTAAACGGACAACGTCTGCCCATTTATCATACCAACGTCATGATGTGTGTGGCAACAGATTATGCGGTCGTTTGTCTGGACAGCATTGATGACGTGGAAGAGCGTGAGCAGGTTTGCCACATCTTGCGGCAGACAGGGAAAGAAATCATCGCCATCTCCGAGGAACAGATGCATCACTTTGCCGGAAATATGCTTCAGGTGGAGAACGGGAAAGGTGCATTGTTTCTAGTGATGTCTCAAAGTGCTTACGATTCGTTGCATGAAGACCAGTTACAACGGCTGTCTAAGTATAACGCATTACTTTCCATGCCCATCCCTACCATTGAAACTTTGGGAGGAGGAAGTGCCCGTTGTATGATGGCGGAAATATTCTTGAAGAAAGAAAAACATTAAATAATAAAAAGCTTATGGATGCAAAATTATCGGCAGCTCAATTAATGGAGCTTGAGAACAAACATGGAGCACACAATTATCATCCTGTTCCTGTGGTATTGGATAAAGGAGAAGGTGTGTTTGTATGGGATGTGGAAGGAAAGAAATATTATGATTTCCTTTCCGCTTATTCGGCGGTGAACCAAGGACATTGTCATCCGCGTATTATTGATACGTTGGTAAAACAGGCGCGAAAGCTGACTTTGACTTCACGCGCTTTTTATAACAGCCAGTTGGGACGGTATGAAGAATTTGTCACCCGTTATTTCGGATATGACAAGGTTTTACCGATGAATACGGGAGCCGAGGCGGTAGAAACCGCATTGAAGCTTTGCCGCAAATGGGCGTATGAAGTAAAAAAGCTTCCCAAGGATACGGCGGAAATCGTTGTATGCCGGAATAATTTTCATGGGCGTACTACCACTATCGTTTCTTTCTCCATTGATCCGGACGCTTACAATAACTACGGACCTTTTACTCCCGGCTTTGTTGTGATTCCTTACAATGATGCCGAAGCGCTGGCGAAAGTGCTGGACGAACATCCCCATGTGGCCGGATTCCTGGTTGAGCCCATTCAGGGAGAAGCAGGTGCTTATGTACCCGATGAGGGATATTTGAAAAAATGTTACGACTTGTGTCGTGCCCACAATGTACTTTTTATAGCCGATGAAGTGCAGACCGGCATTGCCCGTACAGGCAAATTGCTGGCTTGTGACTATGAGAATGTTCATCCGGATATCCTGATTTTGGGAAAGGCTTTATCGGGTGGGGCCTGTCCTGTTTCTGCAGTATTATCATGCAATGAAGTGATGGATGTTATCCGTCCGGGGCAACATGGCTCCACTTTTGGCGGAAATCCTATTGCTGCGGCAGTGGCTGTTACGGCGCTGGAGGTGGTACGGGACGAACAGTTGGCGGACAGGGCATACAGACTGGGATTGATATTCCGGGAAGAGATGAGAAAACTGTGTGAAACATCTCGTGTGGCTTCTTTTGTCCGGGGCAAGGGATTGTTGAATGCGTTGATAATCAATAATGATGAAACGAAGGATTTGGCGTGGGAAATTTGCTTGAAATTGGCCGAAAACGGCTTGCTGGCCAAACCGACACATACGAATATTATTCGTTTTGCTCCGCCATTGGTGATTACAGAGGAACAATTAAAGGAGTGTATCGAAATTATAAAGAAGACGATTGCTTTGTTTGAATAAAGGATTTTTTATCCTGTCTTTTAGGGGTGGATTCAATCTGCCCCTCTAATCGTTTTCACTGATACCCACCTGTTTATGACGCTTCATCTTTCACTGTTCCATACTGTTTGGCAATCAAGGAAGTATAGAAAAAGTAATTATTTGATGAGGCTGTTCTTCTTGATAAGAATATTTAATGCAGTTATATCCGGTTAACTCGGAAATAATTTCTATCTTTGCACCCCGAATTAAAAAATAGACGTATGATGCCGTGAATAGCGGTCGTGTATTCTAGAACACCACGTAAAAAACAGGAGAAATGAAGAATAATAACACTGTATCTGTATCGTTCATGTTGCTTGGCATACTGTTTTGTGTATGTCTTGTCGCAGCAAATTTATTGGAGACCAAAGTAGTCCAGATCTGGAAAATTACGGCAACTGCCGGATTGGTTGTATTTCCTATCTCTTACATTATCAATGATTGTATAGCCGAAGTATGGGGCTTCCGCAAGGCACGTCTTATCATCTGGATGGGCTTTGCCATGAATTTCATGGTGGTAGCTTTGGGGCAGCTTGCCATTCTGATGCCCGCAGCTCCGTTTTGGGAAGGAGAGGAGGGCTTCAACTTCGTTTTCGGCATGGCGCCCCGCATCGCTGTAGCCAGTCTGACCGCTTTCTTGGTCGGCTCTTTTCTGAATGCCTATGTCATGAGTAAAATGAAGCTGGCCTCGGGGGGAAAGAACTTTTCACTTCGTGCTATCACTTCTACCTTGGTGGGTGAGAGTGCCGATTCCATGATTTTCTTTCCTGTTGCCTTCGGAGGTTTGATGCCTGCCGGTGAACTGATAAAGATGATGGTTATTCAGGCGGTGCTCAAGACACTCTATGAAATTATTATCCTGCCTGTTACCATCCGTGTGGTAAATTACATCAAGAAGGTGGATGGCAGTGATGTCTTTGATGAGCATATCTCATACAATGTATTAAAAATCAAAGAACTTTAATAAGTTGCTGATGTGTCAGTGTGCCGGTTAGCCAATTACCATGCGGTATATGGCGCAGCATATCCACATAGCGCAGCAATTGGCACATTAGTAAATTGAAAAATTATCAACAATGAATAAAAGTGACGCATTGGTTGTGTTCAGCGGAGGGCAGGACTCAACCACGTGCCTGTTTTGGGCAAAAAAACATTTCCGCAAAGTGTATGCTTTAAGTTTTATCTATGGACAAAAGCATGTGAAGGAAGTGGAGCTGGCCCGTGCTATTGCCGGAAAGGCAGGTGTGGAGTTTAAAGCGATGGATGTTTCCTTTATAGGCAACCTGGGTAAAAATTCGCTGACAGATACTACGATAACGATGGATGAGGTGAAGCCTGCCGATAGTTTCCCTAATACGTTTGTGCCGGGGCGGAATTTGTTCTTTCTGAGCATTGCAGCTGTCTATGCACGCGAATTGGGGATCAATCATATCGTGACCGGTGTGTCGCAGACAGACTTCAGCGGTTATCCCGATTGCCGGGATGCTTTTATCAAGTCACTGAATGTGACGTTGAACCTTGCCATGGACGAGCAGTTCGTGCTTCACACTCCGCTGATGTGGATTGATAAAGCGGAAACATGGGCGTTGGCGGACGAATTGGGCGTGCTCGATTTGATCCGGCATGAAACGTTGACTTGCTATAATGGCGTACAGGGAGATGGCTGCGGTCATTGCCCGGCCTGTAAGCTCCGTCGTGAAGGATTGGAAAAGTATCTGGAGATAAAGGCGGAAAGAGAGAAACGATAGGATAAATGAATGTGTTTTCTCCTTGTATGAAAGGTGTTTTCTTTTTGCCGAGTATATTGTTTCACTTTAGTGAGCAAGTTTTATCACTAGAGTGAAGAAATTTCATCACTTTAGTGGTACAACTTCATCACTCTAGTGAAACGATCTGCTCGAAGCGGGGAGAGAATTTCTTTTCTAAGGTATGATAGAGAAAACATGAATATGAAAAAAATAACTTTAATGGAAAGAAAAGATGAATTGACCCTTCTCGGGGCGAAGACCGAGTACAGGCAGGATTATGCTCCCGAAGTGTTGGAGTCCTTTGTGAACAAACATCCCGGAAACGACTATTGGGTACGTTTTAACTGTCCCGAATTTACCAGCCTGTGTCCTATTACAGGACAGCCCGATTTTGCGGAAATCCGTATCTCCTACCTGCCTGATGTGAAAATGGTGGAGAGCAAGAGCTTGAAGCTGTATTTGTTTAGTTTCCGTAATCATGGCGATTTTCATGAAGATTGCGTGAATATCATCATGAAAGATTTGATTAAGCTGATGGATCCTAAATATATTGAGGTGACGGGCATTTTTACTCCGCGCGGTGGTATTTCCATTTATCCGTATTGTAATTACGGCCGTCCGGGTACTAAGTATGAGGAATTGGCGGAGTATCGGATGCGTAATCACGATTTATAGTTGTATCTCTTGGAATGAATAGAGAGATTGTGGACTCAAATATTTGCTGGTTCTGAAAATTTGTTCTATTTTTGCACTCCGAAAAAAGGAGAGGTGCTCGAGTGGTTGAAGAGGCACGCCTGGAAAGCGTGTATACCCCAAAAGGGTATCCGGGGTTCGAATCCCCGTCTCTCCGCGAAAGTAGAAAAGTTAAAGTTGTAGATTCTTGAATTTGAACGATTCAAGAATTTTTCTTTTTCTAGTATTTTCCTTCATCTTTTCAAGGAGCTTATGTTAAATTGGAATCCGGTAATTTGATTTATGAAGACAATTTCGATATATGATTCGTTGCTTGTTTTAGGGCGTGGAATAGGACAAGTCATGTTTCAGAATAATGCGTTGTCCGGTTTGTTAATGTTGGTCGGAATTTTTCTGAACTCGTGGCAGTTGGGAGTATTAGCGGTAGGCGGTAATATAATAAGCACGTTGGCGGCTTGTATCTCAGGTTATGGACGTGACGATATAAAGAATGGACTGTATGGTTTTAACGGCACATTGATAGGTATAGCAGTCGGAGTTTTCATGCAGCTGTCTTTGTGGTCTTTGCTGCTCATGGCGGTAGCTTCATGTTTTTCTACTTGGATAGTACGGCTTTTCAGCCGGCAGCATTCACTTCCCGGATTTACTGCTCCTTTCATTTTTTCTGTGTGGATATTATTGGGAATCTGTACTTGGATAACGCCGGATTTATTGCTGGTTTCCGAAACGGTATCTGATACTGTGCGGGAGGTTGATTACGTTCAGGCTTTTTGTTTAGGTATTGGTCAGGTCATGTTTCAAGAAAATTTATTGACCGGACTGTTCTTTTTGGCTGGTATTGGGGTTAATTCATGGACTGGAACTTTTTATACTGCGCTGGGGACACTTCTTCCTGTTCTTTTTGCTGTATTTTGGGGGATAGATCCGGAAATGTTGAATATGGGATTGATGGGCTATAATGGTGTATTGTGTGCTTTGGCTTTAGGAGGCAAAACTTGGAAAAGCTTTGTATGGGCTTTATGTTCAGTCTTGCTGTCCGTTGTATTGCAGTTTGCAGGGATCAAGTTGGGAATTACTACTCTGACTGCACCTTTTGTACTATCTGTATGGATGATAATGATAATGCAGAAAGTGGTGAATACAAAAGGTGAATAATAGACAGTATCCGTAGTTCAGGCAGATTGATTTTATAATGGATGTAAAACAATCTAATTGGGATATTATTATGGATCTAAATTGATTGACGCAAAGGCTGGAAAAGTATAGCTTACGCTCAATGAATCATTTATGAAGGGTTCCTTTCAAGATCCTTCATGACAACACATTGAAAAACAATATATTGTGTAATTATGAAGGATTTGAAGGATTTCCCGGTATCTTTTTATATTTATAGGTTTTATGATAACTCCAATCCCAGTGCTTCTTTTAATTTCAGCAGATTCGGGTTTTTCTTGCTCATCATCTGGAAACGTTCCACATGGCTGTAAGCACGGATGTTCTCGGTAGGGGCACTGACACGTACCGTCATGGTGATTTTCCGGTTGTGCAGACGTTCGCGTAAGTGATTCTGAACCGATGGTATCAATTGTACCATATATTTTTCCACCATATCATTGTCTACTGTCACTTCAAAAGTCGTGTCATTCAACAAATGCGGATGCATGTTCATCATTCGTGCGGAGTTAGCCTTCTCTTCCTTGGGCAGGGCGGCTGCAAATTCACGCCAGTAATAGTCCAGATCTTTTTCATTGAAAATATAATCTTCGTATGTGGCATCGTTTTGGACAGCGGTGCTTGCCGCTTTTGCTTCTTGCTTTTCCGCAGCTTGCTGTTCATGCAAAGGACGGCGCAGGGATATACCGAGTGAGCCCGCCTTGAACACCGGGATTTTTTTCTCTTCTCTGGTCTGAGGCAGCGGGCTTGGACGGCTTGCGTTCATACTGCCGGCTGTACTTGTACCCTGTGGTTGAGGAACGGCGGTTGCTGCGGTCTGTGCAGCGGCAGCTTTAGCCTGAGGCTGTGGCTGCGTGGCGGCTGTGGAAGCCGCTTGCTGCGTAAATAGGGGTTTTAATATCTTCTTAGGGCCACGCCCACCACTTGCATCATCGGCGTCGGGCAGAGTGAGTTGGGCGCATTGAATCAGTGTCAGTTCTACCAGCAGACGTTTGTTTTTGCTTGCACGATAGTTCAGGTCACAATCATTGCATAGCTTCATGGCACGGTACAGGAATTTCTGGTCACATTTTTGTGCTTGTTCTTTATAGCGGTCTCGGATACCGGCGCCTACTTCCAGCAATTGCAGGGTGGAAGGGTCCTTGCTCACCAGCAAATCCCGGAAATGAGAGGATAGTCCGGTGATGAAATGGCTGCCGTCAAATCCTTTTTTCAATACGTCGTTAAAAAGCAGCATGGATTCGGGAACTTTGTTTTCAAGCAACAAATCGGTCAGCTTGAAATAATATTCGTAATCCAAGACATTCAGGTTTTCAATCACACTTTTGTAAGTGATGTTCCCACCTGTGAAGCTGACTACTTGGTCGAAGATGGAAAGAGCGTCGCGCATACCACCGTCGGCTTTCTGTGCGATGACAGTCAGGGCTTCGGGTTCGGCGTTGATATGTTCCAGTTTGGCAACGTATTGCAGATGGTCGATAGTGTCTTTGATGCCGATGCGGTTGAAGTCATAAATCTGGCAACGGCTCAGAATAGTCGGCAGTATCTTATGCTTTTCCGTTGTGGCAAGGATGAAGATGGCATGATGAGGCGGTTCTTCCAATGTTTTCAGAAAAGCATTGAAGGCGGCTTGCGACAACATGTGGACCTCATCAATGATATATACCTTGTACTTGCCGATTTGTGGCGGGATACGTACCTGCTCAATCAGCGAACGGATATCTTCTACCGAGTTGTTGCTGGCGGCATCCAGCTCATGTATGTTGTAAGAACGCTGTTCGTTGAATGCCAGACAGGACTCACACTGATTGCAGGCTTCGCCTTCGGCAGTGGGGGTCTGGCAGTTGATGGTTTTGGCAAAGATACGTGCACACGTTGTTTTTCCCACTCCACGCGGTCCGCAGAACAGGTAGGCATGTGCCAGCTTGCCGGTGGCAATAGCATTTTTTAAGGTGATGGTCAACGCGCGTTGTCCCACAACCGATTCGAATGTAGCGGGACGATATTTTCGTGCCGATACGATATAATTTTCCATAAGCGGAGTTCTTTTTTCTAATATGAGTTCTGCAAAAGTACATAAATTATCCGTTTTTATGGGTAGGATTGCTTGAAATATTTCTATCTTTGCAAAAATCAAAAAAGGGATTCTTTGTATGAGCAAATTGCTGACTATTTGGAACTACATCCGGCGCCATAAGTATATGATTACGGTGCTGATCTTTATTGTAGTTATTGGTTTTCTGGATGAGAACAGCTTGATTCAGCGGGTAAAGCATCGCAGTGAGATCAGCGCGCTGAATAGTGAGATAGAGAAATACAGAAAGCAATATGAGGAAGATACGGAGAAACTGAAGGAACTGACCACGAATCCTGAGGCTTTGGAGAAAATAGCACGCGAGAAGTATTTGATGAAGAAGCCTGACGAGGATATTTTTGTGTTTGAAGAATGAGTAAATCTTATAATATAATTTCGATGGCAGGGGCAGTCCTGCTGCTGGCAGGTGCGGTGTTGCAAATCACCCGGTGGGAGCTTGCGCCTTATCTGTATACGCTGGGTGCTGTGATGTTCGGCTATGTGCAGGTGATGGGGAATCGTTATGATGGAAGGAATTTTATCATCAAGCGTTTGCGTAGACAGCAGATTTTCGGGGCTGTCGCACTGGTCTTTACAGGAGTATTGATGTTTACCATGAAACGTAACGAATGGATTGTTTGTCTTTCCATTGCCGCTGTCCTGGAACTTTATACGGCTTTCCGTATTCCGCAGGAGTTGGAGAAGGAGAAACGTTAAGGAATCTGTGTCATTTTTTTGTCCGCGTTTATCAGAGGCTTATCTTGTGAAAAATAGGAGAACGCGGACAACACTTGTTACATGTTGTCCGCGTTCTAAAAAATAGTTGTCCGGTATTGTTATTCCACAATGGTCATTTCATCTACCAAGTGTTTCGCTCCTGCAAACTTATCAATAATAAATAAGGTATAGCGGATATCCACACAGGCTGCACGTTGTAACTGGGGATTATAAGCAATGTCACCGGTCAGTCCTTCGTAGTTGCGGTCAAAGCCGGTACCGATCAATTCTCCTTTATTATTGAAAACGGGGGAACCGGAATTACCTCCTGTATTATCTGTTCCTGTAACAAAACAGAGGGGCATTTCACCATTCTTCATGGCATAGCGTCCGAAGTCTTTCTTGTTATACAGGTCCTTTAGTTTGGCCGGAACCACGAATTCGTAGTTGTTCGGATCCTCTTTTTCCATCACTCCTTTCAGCGTGGTGTAATAGTTGTATTCCACACCGTCTTTGGGGCTGTATGAACCTACTTTACCGTAAGTGAGACGTAACGTGGAGTTGGCATCCGGGTAAATAGGAGTGCCTTCATGCTGTTTCAGCTTCATCATGCCCTCCACCCAAGTTTTATGGGCCAGATTATAAGCGTCGGTTTCAGCTTTCATGGCTGCATCGGTATCTGCATAACCTTGGTCTACTGATTTGGCATATTGCACCATCAGGTCATTTTCCAATGTCTTGGCATCCGGTTTTGCCACAAAGCTGTTGAAGGCCTCACGGCTTCGGAAGATGGATGTATCAAAACAAGCATCGACAAAGGCGTCAATGTTTCCTTTAAATTCTTTGTCTATTACTTTAAAGATACTGATGCGCTGTCCGGCCGGAATTAATTCTGCGTAAGTTTTCAGCAAAGCTTTGGAAACTTTGCGGTCTACTTCGGGATTATAATCTTTATTGAAAAATTTATCAGCCTGTTTGCTCAGTTTGCTTAATGCATGATCCAGCGGGCTGATTTCTTTAGTGGCGTGAGGTACTTTATATCCTTCTTTCAATGCTTGCAGGACTTTATCTGTAGAAGGAATTTTATAGAATTCCGTTCCCAGTTTGCAAACTTCATAAATGGCTTGCTGATGATATACGGCATCATGGCGTTTGCTCACGATTTCCCGGATAGCGTCGAAGGCTTTCTGATAGGCGTCTGTACCCATTTCACGTCCATAAGCCAGAAGCTTTTCCTGTTGTTTCTTTTTAGTATCAAGTACTTTCAGGTGAACCAGCCCTTCGTTCATACCGATGGCATTTTTCCAGTAGTTGGCTGATGAAGCGTATTTACTGGCGTACTGGATGCGTACTTTATCACTTTTCAGCATTTCTTCCAGCAGATTATTCAAACGTACGGTGCGGATGGTCTTACGCATGAAGTTGGTAGTCTGCATACGTTCTTCCACTTCGTCCGAAATCATGTATCGCCAGTTGCGTCCGGGGAATCCCATTACGAAAGTGAAGTCTCCCTCTTTGATTCCTCCCAGGTTGATGGTCAGATGTTTTTTCACCTTCAAAGGTACATTGCTTTCGTTATAGTCAGCCGGTTTACCGTCGGGTGTTGCATAAATGCGGAACATGGAGAAATCGCCACAGTGACGGGGCCACATCCAGTTATCGGTGTCAGCTCCGAACTTTCCGATGGAAGAAGGAGGAGCGCCTACCATGCGGACATCTTTATAGATGGTCTTTACAAACAAGTAATAGCGGTTGGCTCCGTAGAAAGGCTTTAGTTCCAAAGCGGTGAACGGAGTGATTTCTATCTTTTCTTGTTCGGCAAAACGTTTGGCTACTTTGCTCAGATAGGAGGGGGACAGGTAGTTCAGTCCTTCCGGGTCCTCATCTTTGGCCAGTTGTTTCTTTACGTAAGGAGTGACGTCCAGAATTTTGTCTATGAAGGTGACAGTCAGCCCCTTGCAGGGAAGTTCTTCTTTGCGGCTCATAGCCCAGAAGCCGTCAGTCAGATAGTCGTGTTCTACTGAACTGTGTTGTTGGATATAGCTGTAACCGCAATGATGATTGGTCAGCACAAGACCTTCAGCAGAAATGATTTCACCGGTACAACCGCCTCCGAAATGCACTACGGCATCTTTCAGACTGATGCTGTCCGGACAATATACTTTATCAATGCTGATATCCAGTCCCATATCATACATGGTGGCCGCATTCTGTTCTTTCAGATCAGTCAGCATCCACATCCCCTCGTCGGCATGGCCGGCAAGGGTTGTGAGGGTAAATAGCAAGAGTAATAGTGTCTTTTTCATTATTCAACAATAGTCATTTCGTCAATCAGGTGTTTGCATCCGCCCAATTTGTCGATGATGAATAATACATAACGTATGTCCACTGCGATACAACGCTGCAGGTTGTTGTCGAAATTAATGTCACCACTCAGTGATTCCCAGTTACCGTCAAAAGCGGCGCCGATGAGCTCACCGTTACCATTGATGACAGGAGAACCTGAATTACCGCCGGTAATATCATTGGTAGTCAGGAAGCAAGCAGGCATATCACCGTTAGGTAATGCATAACGTCCGAAATCTTTTGCTTCATACAATTCCTTCAGTTTGGCGGGAACAACAAATTCCGGATTGGTCGGATCTTCTTTTTCCATGACACCTTTCAGTGTGGTGTAGTATTTATAATGTACTCCGTCTTTAGGGTTATATGACTTCACATTACCGTATGTCAGGCGGATAGTGAAATTTGCATCCGGGGCTTTGGGTTCCGGTGAATACATTTCACACAGGCCGCGTACATAAGTTTTATGTAATAAGTCCATGCCTTTCATAGATTCGGCCAGTTCGTTTCCCAGCTTGTTCATCAAGTCATATTTAGCCCGTACATATGCTGTCATCGGATCTTTTTCTATGGCTTTCACGGTAGGTTTCTTGATGAATTTATTGAAATTCGCTTCGTTGGAGAAGATGGAATTGTCATAACAATGGTCTACGTATGCGTCATAATTCCCTTTGAAATCCTTCTGGATGGTGGTGTAGAAGGCAGGTAAGGCATCGGCAGGAACCATTTCGGCATACAGGGGCAACAGAGCTTTGGCCACTTTGCGGTCTACTTCATGATCGTAGTCCTTGTTATGTACATCGGCATATACTTTTTTCAGCGTTTCAATATTTTTATTAATCGCTTCTTTATCTTTATTTTTGATTGCTTCTTTCAGCTTGTCCAGAATCAGATAAGGAGTGCCGAATTCTATACCTCCTTGAAAGACTTCACGGAAACAGGTGTAGTTATAAAGAATAGGATTACTCTTTTCGATGGCGGCATCAATTTCGCTGACGACCTTTTCATAATCGGTGTTGCCTTTGGCTTTAGCAAATGCTGCGAACTTGGCTTCCTGTTCTGCTTTTGTTTCCAATACCTTATTGTCGATAATGGCTTTATTCATACCGATAGAGTTTTTCCAATAGTTGCTGGAACCTGCATATTTGCTGGCGTATTGGATACGTACTTTGTCACTGGCAGCCATTTCTTTCTTCAGTACATCCTGACGCACACCACGTATGCGGATACGGGGTTCGTTGGTGGAATGCATCCGTTGTTTCACTTCACTTTGAGTTAGATAGCGGTTGGTGCTTCCGGGGAATCCCATAATCATGGCATAGTCACCCTCGTTAATACCTTTCAGGGAGATAGCCAGATGCTTTTTGGCTTTCAGAGGAACATTGTTTTCATTATATTCTGCCGGTTCGCCGTTGGCATCCGCATAAATGCGGAAGACGGAGAAGTCGCAAGTATGACGGGGCCACATCCAGTTGTCTGTTTCACCACCGAATTTACCGATGGATGAAGGTGGAGCGGCAACCATGCGTACGTCGCTGTAGGTTTTCAGATAAATCAGATAGAATTTATTGCCTGCATAGAAAGGCAGAGCTTGTGCGCTGATACCTGCTTTCCCGTTCAGGTCACTGGCTTTCAGTTCCTCGTCGGCCAGTTTTTTCAGGAAGTCATATTCAAAGGTTTCCTCTTCTTTTACTTCGCCTGATTTTACTTTATTGTTTACTTTATCTGTGACATCAACAATGCGTTCTACAAATTTGAACTTCAATCCCGGAGTCGGCAGCTCTTCTTTGCGGCTTTTTGCCCAAAAACCATCAGTCAGATAGTCATGTTCTACCGAGCTATGTTGCTGTATCGCTCCGTAGCCACAGTGGTGGTTGGTCAGGATCAGTCCGTCCGGTGAGATGATTTCACCGGTACATCCTCCTCCGAAAATGCCTACTGCATCTTTTAATGAAACGCGGTTCGGGTTATAAATGTCGTCTGCTTCCAGCAGTAAGCCTTGTGCTTTCATGCGGTCTGCCAAATGCTGCTCTTGCATCAGTTGCAACAGCCACATACCTTCGTCTGCCTTCGACGGCAAGAATGCTACACACATCAATGCGAGCAATAAAAGTTTGAATTTTTTCATGTTGTGTACTAATTGTTATTTCTTTATCCTTATATCGGTTACAAAAATAGAAAAAAAGAGGGAACTTTGCACTATAAATTGCCTTCTCGGTAATAATCTTCTATTTAGTTTTAAATTTTAATAAAATGTTTTTGTCACTAAATTATAGATTGTACCTTTGTATGCGAAAAATAGTAATGGGGCGTAGATAAGCATGAATAAACTTTTTTTCTCTGTGGTATCTTTATTGGCTTTTACTTCATGTGCCAGTGAGTATAAGATAGAAGGTAGTTCTTCTGTTTCTCGTCTGGATGGGAAAATGCTATTTGTAAAAGTTCCTAGTGGAGACCGGATGCTGAGTATTGATTCGGCAGAGGTGATTCATGGAATGTTCAAGATGGAAGGTATAACCGATTCTACTTCAATGGCATCCTTGTATATGGATGATGAGAGTATCATGCCTTTTGTCATTGAAAAAGGAAAAATATCCATCAGTATCGACAATGCCCGTATTGTAGTTACCGGAACTCCGTTGAATGATCGTCTGTATGATTTTGTGGGAAAAAAGACTTCTTTGGACGACAGAGCGTACGAGCTGGAGCGTCAGGAGAGCCGTATGATTATGGATGGAAAAGCGCCGGATGAAATTCAACGTGAGATAACGAGAGAACGTGAGAAACTGGCTGCTGAAATGAATGCATTGGCTAAGGAGTTTATCCAGAAGAATTATGATAATGTATTGGGACCGGGTGTTTTCATTATGTTGTGCAGCAATTTTCCTTATCCTGTCATGACTCCCTTGATTGAGGAAATTATAGAGGAGGCTCCTGACCGATTTAAAAACAACTCCTTGGTAAAGGAGTATGTGACGGTAGCCCGTTCGAATATGGAAAAATTAAAAGCTCCCCATTAATGAGGAGCCTTTTTTATCTGTCTTGGTCTGGATTGTCTATCTTTCCTTGATATTTTTCAGGTAAGTCTTTCTCAATTTCCCTGTAAGCCTCTTCCATGGTCGCTTTGATGTTTTCCATTCCCTGGCTTTGCGGATAAATGGGCTTGTGTACGACTAATGTCATAGGATGCCAGGATATAAAACCGCCGGTACGGGGAAGAATATTAAAGGAGCCGATAATAGTGAGTGGTACTACGGGAAGTTGCAAATCATCCGCCAGTTGGAAAGCGCCTTTCTTAAAATATCCCATGTGCCCGGTAAAAGTACGTGCACCTTCGGGAAATACCACTAGAGAAGTTCCATTCTGTAGTACGTGACGGGCATGTTCTATGGTTTCTATTACTTTCTTGGGACCGGATTTATCAACGAATATATGTCCGGCAGCTTCACAGGCTTTGCCGACGAAAGGCATTTTGCGCAGACTTTTTTTCATCATCCATTTAAAGTTTCGTCCCAGAAAACCATAAATAAGGAAGATATCGAAAGATCCTTGATGATTGGCTACAAACACGTAGGATGTTTTTTTAAGTACTTCCGGATGTCCTACTACCTTGACAGGAATAAGTAATACATAGCAGAAAAGCTGTGACCATATCTTTCCCGGATAATATCCCCAAAAATGCGGATCGCCTATCCATGAACCAATAATGGTAACTATTGCTGTAAGTATGGTTAATACCAGCAAAATGGGAAGTGCTATGAATAGTTGGTATAAAATATATAGTACTTTCATTTGTCTGAATTTTAGTTGTACAAAGATAGAAAAACTATTTTATATTTTATGTAACGTGATTACAGTAATTTCCGGCCATGCTCCAAGGCGCATAGGAAACATCAGATAGCCTAAACCGATATTGACAAACAAGGATTGTTTTCCTTCCTGGTATAAACCGTTGTGTTCGGGATATACGAATTTGGCAGGAGAGAAGCCAAACAGGCTGAATTGCATTTCATGGGTGTGTCCTGAAAGCATTAGCTGTACATCACTTTCCGGCAAGACTTCTCTGTGCCAATGAGTGGGGTCATGGCTCATTAATATTTTATACATTCCTTCCGTTCCTTTTAATGCTTTCTGCAGATCTCCATGATTGGGAAATGGGGGATTTCCGCTGTTCTCTACACCTGCCAAGGCTATACTGTCTCCATGATGATGTAGAATGACATGATCGTTATTGAGCATCTTCCATCCCATTGCAGCCTGTTTGGATTTCAAGCTGTTTAGATTGGCTTCTTGAGCTTCTTCTGTTTCCCATTTTATATAAGGAGAATAGTCATGGTTGCCTAAAACGGAATACACTCCGTCTTTTCCTTTTATCTGTTCTAGAATAGGGATAAATTCGTCCAATTCCGTTGCCACGTTATTGACCAAGTCACCTGTAAAAAGTACCAAGTCGGCATGTTGTGCATTAATGAGGTTTACAGCTTTCTGTAAGGCAGCACTGTTGCCGGTCCAGCTACCGGAATGGATATCAGATATTTGTACAATGCGGTAGCCGTCAAAACCGCTAGGAAGTTCATCGGAACTGATGGTTACCTCCCTGATTTGAAAATGTTGTTTTCCTTCGGTTGCTCCATATACTACATATACTAAAGAGGCTAAAGCCAATCCTCCCGCTACATATCCTCCATACAGTTTTTTGCCGGAGATGATATATAGGAGCTTCATAAACAGGATAACAATGACGAAAAGTGCCTTGGGTACGGAGAAGCAAAGAAAAATCAATAAGAAATTGCTAAGTCGCTGCATGGAATCCGGACGTGGCTCGTGTATAGAAAAGACTAATGTCATTCCCAATAAAAGAAACAGACTGGGAAGCCAATAGGCCCAATGTGTCCATTTTTGGGAAACACGGCGTATATATGCTTTGTATATATACATATCGGGCAATATCAGTAGCACTAGAAAAAACAGAAATAATTTTATCAGCATCATAATTTATTCGTTTTTTATAGATTGGCGGCGAGAAACTTTTTAGTTTCTTCTATACTCATGCCCCGGCGGGCGGCGTAATCTGCCAATTGGTCTTCACCTATTTTTCCGATGGAGAAATAGCGGGAGGCCGGATGAGCAAACATGAGTCCGCATACAGAGGCATGGGGCTTCATCATACCATTCTCGGTCAATGAAATTCCTATTTGCTTCATATCCAGCAACTCGTCTAATAAGAAATTGATGGACTGGTCGGGTAAGGAGGGATAACCCACAGCAGGACGTATCCCTTGATATTTTTCATTATGCAGGTCTTTTACGCTTAGATTTTCATCAGGTGCATACCCCCAAAGTTTTTTGCGTACATCTTCGTGTAGCTTTTCTGCAGTAGCTTCCGCCAGCCTGTCGGATAGCGTTTGTGCTAACATACGTTTATAGTCATCTTCTGCATAAAGTTGTTCCATCTCTGCATCTACCGTGGTGGCAAATGCTCCGATTTTATCTGTAATCCCCGAGGACAGAGGACGTACAAAATCACTCAGGCATAGAAATGGGTCATCTTTTTTCAATTTTGCGGCTTGTTGGCGCAAAAGCGGGAAACGCTTGCCATTCAGCAGTAAATCATCTCCATCCGCATTAGCATCCATGATGTTGACCACTCCATGAGTTTGATACACTGCGTCCAGCTGGTTCAACATCCGGTTTGCCTCTTTGAAAAGCTGCATGGCTTCACTGGCTTTCGGACGATCTTCTTCCGTAAAACTAGTGAGCCACATGGCACGGCATGAATCACACCCATGTATGTCCGCGATGGCGGCAAATTTGGGCTGGAACCCCCATGCGTGGAAAAAATAAATCCAATTAATATATTCGCTGACTTCGTGAATCTTGTAATCTACAATCATCTTTTAAATCTTAATTCTTGTCCGCAATGGCTTTCATCTACTTTGTTGTCACTGTAAACCAAGTCACCATTGACGAATGTTTTTTCTACTCGTGAATGAAATTTTTGTCCTTCCATCGGACTCCATCCGCATTTGCTTAAAACGCAATCGGCTGTTACAGTCCATTCATGATCCGGATTTACTAGTACCAAGTCAGCTTGATAACCGGGGCGGAGGTAACCGCGTCTTTCAATATTATATAATTCGGCCGGTGCATGGCACATTTTTTGAACCAATTGTTCCATGCTTAATACGCCTCCGCGTACTAATTCCATGATGGCGACCAATGAGAACTGTATCATCGGCATACCCGATACGGCTTTCAATGCCCCACCTTCCTTTTCTTTCAGCAAATGAGGGGCATGGTCTGTACCTATTACATCTATGCGGTTGGTGGATAATGCTTTGCGCAAAGCATTCCGGTCTTCTAAAGTTTTGATGGACGGATTGCACTTGATATGTCCTTTCAATGCCTCATAATCTTTGTCATAGAAGTATAGATGTGACACGCAAGCTTCCGCAGTAATCTTTTTTTCACTCAGGGGTTTGTCTTCAAACAAATCCAGTTCTTGTGCGGTGCTGATGTGCAGGATGTGCAGGCGGGCATTGTTTTCTTTTGCCAGCCGGATGGCTAATGAGGAAGAATATACACATGCTTCCGCACTACGTATCTGTGGGTGGTATTTTATATCAGGATCTTCTCCATATTTTTCTTTGAAGGCTGTTGTATTGGCGCTGATTATAGATTGTTCCTCACAATGTGCTGCAATCAGTATCCCTGCATTGGCAAATACTTTTCTAAGTACTTCCATGCGGTCTACCAACATATTTCCCGTGCTGGCTCCCATAAATAATTTAACACCGCATACCCGGTTTTTATCTAGTGTGGGGAGTACATCCGCATTCGTATTGGTTGCTCCGAAATAGAATGAATAGTTTACGATGCTTTTGGTTGCCGCATCCGCAAACTTGGCATTTAAAGCTTCCAAGGTTGTAGTTTGCGGAGTGGTGTTGGGCATGTCCATAAAACTGGTGACTCCACCTGCCGCCGCCGCTGTGCTTTCAGTATGTATGTCGGCTTTGTGAGTCAGTCCCGGATCACGGAAGTGTACATGATCGTCTATTACTCCCGGTATTAGATAATAGCCTTTCGCATCTATTATTTCTCCACAAGGCTGGGCGGGAACTGTTTCTTCTGCCAGCACTTCAGCTATGACTTCATTTTCAATCACTATCGAACCGTGAAAGATCTTGCCTTCATTCACAATCCGTGCATTCTTTATCCATGTACGTTTCATACTGTTTTCTTTTGTGGGTATTTGCGGAACCAGCTACCCAGTTTTAATTGAATGACTCCTAGTACAGCTTCGCCGAAGATACTTCCGTTCATTTTTGAAGTACCTAATTCGCGATTGACAAAAATCACAGGAACTTCGGCTATCTTGAATCCGCACTTGTAAGCAGTGAACTTCATCTCAATCTGGAATGCATACCCCTTAAAACGGATGCCGTCCAGACCGATTGTTTCCAAGACTTCACGGCGATAGCATTTAAATCCGGCGGTAGTATCATGTATGGGTAATCCGGTGATAATCCGTACATATTTGGAGGCGAAGTAAGACATCAGCACACGCCCCATCGGCCAGTTCACTACATTCACACCACTGACATAGCGTGAACCGATAGCTACATCATAGCCTTCAACGGCACATTTGTTATACAGCCTTGGCAGGTCATTCGGATTATGACTGAAGTCGGCATCCATTTCAAATACAAAATCATATTGATGTTCTATCGCCCATTTGAATCCGGCAATGTAAGCAGTACCCAGCCCTAATTTACCTTTACGCTCAACCATGAAAAGACGGTCGGGGAATTCTGTTTGCAGTTTACGGACAATAGTTGCCGTGCCGTCTGGTGAGTTATCTTCAATAATCAATATGTGGAAGAATTTTTCCAGTCCGAATACAGCCCGGATAATGTTCTCTATATTTTCCTTTTCGTTATAGGTGGGTATAATAATAATACTATCGGATTTCTCCATACATTTTTTGTATTAGCTGAATAAATATCATACAAAAGTAACTATTATATTAACACTCCCGTCAGAATTTAATTTTATTAATTAAAAAAAGAGGATTACCCCTGCCTGGCGCACGGATAATCCCCCTATTTAACAGAATAGTTTAGAAATCTTTAGAATGCCACACCAAGGCGGAAACCGAAATTGTTTAATTTATCCATATCATAGTTAAATACGGTTCCCTTGTTAGTAGAGTAGCTGTAGAATGCTGCCAGATGGAAGCCGATACTGTTTGTCCAAGGGTAGATATTCACACCGACTTCTGGTGATACATAGAAACCCCAAGTGTTGTCTTTCACTTCGTAAATGTAAAAGTCACTGGACATTTTGGTATAGTTGGCACCCAGCTTCAATCCGATATAAGGTTGGCATGCACCGTCACTGAAGCGATAGTGTGTCGCGAAACCGAAAGGCAACTGAAATACGGAATGTTGCTGGTCGGTTGTCAGGGCTGCCGAATTGCTGATTGGTAATGTCTGACGTGAAATATACTCATTGTTGGTATGATAATTGATGAAGGCACCGATTGACAAATCCGGTAGTACATAATATCCACCTTCGAAGTTCATACCCCAACCGCTTGCTTTGTTTGCAAAGTTATTGCTGATAGGAGCGTTGAACTGCCAGTCTACATTGAAATAGGTAAACGGAGTTACCTGTGCTTTTGTCGGCAGGGCAAAGGCTATGGCGATAGCGGCTACCGCCATCAGTCTGAGAGTAAAATATTTTATAGTTTTCATATTTCCTTTTTATTTTAAATGAATACTTGTTTCACTTACGTTTATTTTTTCAGATAAGGACTCTGAGTGAATGCTTGGTTGATGGCAGTAGTTGTACGGTTTACATTCAAACTGCCACTTCCACCCAGCAACCCGCTGATGTATGCATTCCAGATAACAGTTAATTTCTCTTTTTGTCCTTCCGGAGCATTTTTTAAATTAATCATGTCGGCCAGCAATGAACCAGTGCTATAGCTGTAAGTGATAGGATAGGGATAGTACCATCCACCTCCCCAATTGCCGCCCCAGTATCCGGGATACCAATAACCGGGGTAATAGCCCCACCAAGGACCGTCATTGTAGTAGCCATGGAAATAGTAAGTACTTGCTACATAACTCACCTGTAGACCGAGGTCGGCGTCGTCTTTATCAACTGCGGTGTAGCCGGCAGCGTTCATCTTAGTCTTGAATGCATTGATGATGGTCTGTGCATTCTCGTCCTTCCAGTATTCAGGGTCTTTCTTGTCACCGATGATCAGGATGCTGTCAGGGATATAATAAGTACTGAAATCATTGAATTTAGTACTAGTGTCATGACTGGTGAATACCAGATACTCATTGTCCAATTTGTCCATGTCCGGGTCTTTCTCGCAAGATACCAAGGCAAAGACCGCCAGTAGGATAGGAATTAATTTTTTCATGTCAAGTTTTTGTTTAAGTTAATACTAATTGTTTTCGTCTAGTTTCTCTCATACAACGGCCAGCTTATGTTTTTGTTCACTAACAGTCTGTTCTTTAGTGAATTTTTTTGCTGCCGGGTTAATTAGAGTTTCTTTTTTAAAGTGTAATTTAGTTTAGAAACAGCTTTCTTGAAGTCCTTGCCAATCATTGTCAGTGCACTGTCACCCTCTGCCAAAAAGTTTGTCTTTTCGTGTCCCGGAGTAGCGGAAACTAATTGATAAACGATAGCGGTGCTGTCATTAGGAATTCCAATAATAGTTACAACTGTACCACTGTCGGTAAATGCCTGGTTACCATCTTTTGTTCCTAAATAAGTGGTCGTCAGATTGTACGTTCCCAGTGAGTCTTGGCCTGCCTCCTGAAGCGTCAGTTGATAGTTGATTCCTTCGGCATCGGCAGCTGGCAGAATACCTTCATAGCTATATGTTTGTAACTCACCCAGTGTGCTGTCGTTCACAGCGAAAATAGAGTCACTTTCACTTTCGGCTATTATTTCAGCACTTTTGTTTCCTTTAGAGCCACAGGAAACAATCATGGCAGCCAAAGCTGCTGCAATAAATACTTTTTTCATTGTTAAGTCAGGTTTTTAATGGTTATTTGGGTACATAACATCTGTTATGCCCGTTTTGTTTTTAATAAGTTCTCTTTTCAGAAAAAAACAAGACCATGTTTAAAATGCATTAAACATGGTCTTTAATAAATGGGGCGTTGTATCTGGATAAGTCAGACTACCGTAGCCGTATGCCGTTCATACTTCTTCGAATCAGTGAGTTATAGATAATTTTTCCTTTTGATACTTGTTCTTCTGCTTGTGGCAGGTCGGGCATACTTCCTGTCGTAATATAAGCTATGGTGTTCTTCAATAAATACTCTTGGGTGTCTCCCAGTGGGTAGAGAGGGGAGATGAGGTTACGTTCGCTCAATGTGAAATCGGGGGTGATGCCATTTACATAGTTGGCTTGTCCTGCCGAGTTGAGAACGTATGCCACTACCGGCCATAAAATAAAGTTGTAACGCTCATCTTGGTATGGTTCCATGGCTACATTTTTGCCAACAGTCGTTTCACCTATTACCACTACATTTTCTGTGCCTATATATGGACGGAGACAATTTATGACAGCTTCTGAAGCCGATGCAGTAAATTTGCTTGTTAGTACATAAAGCTTGCTTAAATTCAAGTTTTCAGAAGCAAGTCCTGTGTTGAGGGGGAAATCAACTTTTTGCGGGTCACTGATATTATTATACAAAGTTGTGCAAAATACTTTCCCTAGATCTACTGCGGGTGCCAGATAACTTCCTAAATCTGTGGCACAACTCAGATAACCACCGGGATTGTATCGTAAGTCCAGAATAAAAGCATCGGGTGACTGCCCTTTGAACCGGGCGAATATCTGTTTCATTTGTTCCCTGTATTCTGTATCTGTTGCCTGGTTATTGGGGCCTGTACTGAATTCATTGTAGACCATATAGGCTATTTTTCTTCCGGATACTTCATATATGGTATCTATATAGAACGGATTCAATTCTACGGGTCGTGATGCTGCTACTTTGACTGTATCTGTTGCAATCCAGCTGGAATTACCTTCCTCATCAAAAACCAAGCTTTCTCTGGCGAAAGTTGTATTGCCACCTTCCATCAGATATCCGTAATTATTGTTGGTTAGCTCTTCTTTGCCAATGGCTGATATCCAGTTCCCTCGTTCCAATCCGGCTTCTGAGGCTGGTGAATTGGGCAGTACGAATAAAATACGGGCAAATACGTGTGATGAGATTCCGGTGGGATCGGTCATTAATTCAAAATCAAATCCGTAAGTAGAAGTACGTTGCAGGTAGGAACGGGCCGCATCGGAAGTTTCTTTTGTTTCTATATACGAATACGGGTCTCCTTTTCCGTTTTGTGCCTTGGTATAAACCAATTTTTGCAGGAAGTTTTCCGGTTCGGCAAAATAGTCCGTTTCCTTTATTGCCGGAATACTGTCATACCACAAATAATGCTCTTTCATTATTTGCTCTATCCATAAATTCTCTCCAACTAATGCATAGTATTCCCCACTGCGGTCTTCGCCACATGAAGCCATTATAAATAAAGTGGTTAGAAGAAAAAAAGTGCTCCGTATATGCTTCATAATCTAATTCCTTTTTCGATCTGCAAAGCTAGGGATTTTATTTTAAAATAGGGATAAGGTTTGGAATAAATAATCCAAAAAACCTTTATATAAAAAAGAGATCCGCCGGTTAGGTCAAGCAGACTTCACGGCGGACGTTCTTAATTTTTTATTTCTTTTCAGATTTCCATTTGTCAGCATATTCATTCAGAATTCTGCGGATACTGAGTCCGATTTTGATATAATCTTTCTCGTTCAGGTTGGCAAGTGATACACGTACACTCCATTCGGGTCCGTCGAATCCGCCACCATTCAATACGACCAGTCCTGTTTCATTGGCAAGACGGAATACTACGTCCAATGGATTATAAGTTGTCTGCAGATGTTGTACGAATTCATCTCCGTAAAATTTTTTGGCCCATACCAGCATGTCTATCTCTGAATAATAACCAGCCCTTAGTGGATCGTCGGGGAGAATGAACCCTGTGTTGTCCCATAATGCTTTCAGACGGGTATGGATTAAATTAAGCATGGCATGACGATACGTGTTTTCTTTGTCCAGCAATGAAAAAGAAGCAAAGAGTGACATCTGCATTTGTTGTGGCAAGGACAGTCCTGCTGTATGGTTCAAGGCTACTTGACGGCTATCTGCTACCATACGGTCAATGAATTTAATGTTTTCTACTTGCATGCTCAAGCTGCCATAGCGTTTGGCTAGTTCGCTTTTTCGTTTGCGGGGCAGATTAGCAATCATTCTGTCGAATACATTTTTCTCATGTAAGGCAATTACAGCAAGGCGCCAACCGGTCGCTCCAAAATATTTGGAGAAAGAGTAGACACAAATTGTGTTCTGTGGCAAATCAGCCATCAGGCTGCGGAATCCAGGGACAAAAGTACCATATACATCATCTGTTATAATCATCAGATTGGGATTCCAGCGTGTTACTACGTCTTTCAGGGCATCTACACATTCTTTGCTTAACTGATAACTGGGTGGATTACTTGGATTGACAATAAACAAGGCTTTGTATTTCGTGTCTCGCAGTTTATTGATATCTTCCACTTTGTATTGCCAGGTATGAAGCCCTTCTTCATTTAGAGTATTTGCAGGAATATTGAGCACATCATAATCGTAACGTGTCAATTCGGGTATCTCAATATAGGGTGTAAAGATAGGAACCATCAATGCTACACTATCTCCTTTGTGTAGCAGGAAATTTTCTTCCAGCGAGTCAAATACATAGCACATCCCTGCTGTTCCGCCTTCGGTGGCGAATAAATCGAATTTGCCTTGCGGGGGTTGCCCGTTGCACATTTCCTGATTCAGGTAATCCTGTACTAAAATTTCTGTATATTTCAAGATGCGGTCAGGCATGGGGTATTGGTCGCCTACAATACTTTCGGTCCATTCGTGTACTAGCTCGTCCGGATCGGCTGCATGTTCCATCAGCATATAATTATAGGTACGTTTCAATAGATCTGTCCCCGCATTTCCTTCATGCTTTTTCAGGTATTCCTCAAAACGTTGGGCTATGCCTGTTTTTTGAGGAATACCGGCAATGCCTTCGGGCATGTTCATGACCCGGCGACACTCTTCAATGCCAAAACCGCCCAAGGCAAAGAATGCTTCACGAGCCTCCGTTGCAATCCAGTTGGGATTACCTCTGCCTGCATTCAGCATGACGTGTGCCATTTTCTTCACACTTTCATCTGCCATTTCAATCAAACGGTTTTTTAATTCGAAAGGGCTGATCTTTTCCAAATTCTTGTCCATTCGGGCAACGCTGCTTTTATTACTTAAATATTCCATAATGTATGAGTTTAGTTTTTTTAGTTGATTAATAATACAATGATTACTCCCCAGATGATGAGTAGTGTATTTCCTACGGCGTAGGTCACGGTGTATCCTAAAGAAGGCGTTTCGCTGCCTACTGCTTCTTGTATGGCACCCAATGCAGCAGTGGTAGTACGGGCTCCTGCCGTGCATCCCAAAGAGAGGGCGGGATGGAACTTGAATACATATCTGGCTAGAATCAGCCCTAATAATAAAGGCAAGGAAGTAGCCAACGCACCTATGATAAATAACATAGGACCTACTTCTTTTAGTCCCTGTACAAAGCTGGGTCCTGCAGAAATGCCGACTACGGCGATGAACATATTCAAGCCTACATTATTCAGCACCCATAAAGAGGATTCCGGTATTTGTCCGAAGGTAGGGCGTTTGCTGCGCCACCAGCCAAATACTAATCCGGTTATCAGGGCCCCTCCACTAGTGCTCAGGCTAATAGGTACTCCGCCGATATGGATTGCAAGTGCCCCGATGATACCTCCTAGTAAAATGCCGAGTCCTACAAATGTCATATCTGTGGCATTGGTGGGGCGGTCTATATATCCTAGTTCTTTTGCAGCAGATTCCACCTCTTTTTTCAGACCGACCAATTCCAGAGTATCTCCACAGTCGATAGTGGTTTGTGCGAAAACAGGGATATCAATACCTGCCCGTTTGATACGGCGTATACTGACTCCATGCATAAAGCTTTGACGGCGTATGAAATCCAATTTTTGGTTGAAATATGGCTTTTTGTGTATCATGACAGGGAGTACTTCCACAGGGAAATCAAGCAGTTGGGGATCGACGATTTCTTCTCCAATCCAGTCTTCCTCACCAATGGCGAATTCTCTTCTTCCGCTCAGTACCACTTCGTCTCCTTTTTGTAATAATTGTCCGGGAATAATATCATTGACAATGGAAGATCCATGTCGCATTCTTTCAACAAACAATCTTTTCCCTTGTGAAATAAAATAGGATTCTAGCTGGTCAACGGTCTTGCCGTTGCCAAACCAATCGTTCTCTATGCGGTAAGCGCGAAAAACTACCGGACGGCGTGCTTGTTCAAATCCGGGCTCGTCTGCTTCGCTGGTACCCATTCGGGTTTCTAGCTCTTTGCAGGCGGCTTTCACTTTTTCTAATCCTCCCAACATTTTAGGACCTAAAGAAGAGAGGACCCAGGCAGAGCCTGCCGTACCGAAAATGTAAGTTACAGCGTATGCCACGGGAATGATATTAATCATATCACTTTTTTGGGAAGAGGCTATGTTGAGTCCGTTTATGGTATCTTCCGCTACCCCTATGACGGCAGAGATAGTTTGTGCTCCGGCCAGTAACCCGGCTGTTTCACCGGCATTATATCCCATTAAGGTAGCTAATAACCAAGTGATAACCAAACAACCTACGCACATGAGTACGGCGAATCCTACTTGAGGTAAACCATCTTTTTTCAGTCCGCGAAAGAATTGTGGTCCCACTTTGTATCCGATGGCAAAAAGGAATAAAAGAAAAAACACGGATTTCACCGGTTCTTCTATTGTAATGTTAAGCTGTCCCACTAATACCCCTACTAGCAATACACTGGTGACGATTCCCAAACTGAATTGTTTTATTCTCATTTTTCCAATCCAGAAGCCTGCGGCGATTGTCAGAAAAATCGCCAGTTCTGAATGTTGTCTCAAAAGATGTATAATCCATTCCATATTTCACTTCTTATTATAATTGCTGTTTAAAACAGCGTGAGGGTAAAGAAGTTGAGTTAAAAAGCTCCAAATTGTGCTTAGTTCTAATATTTTTTATTTTATTTGCATAGAGATGATGCTTGACTTATGAAAATGAAGTTGTTTGTAAAATATATTTCTTTATTAATTCTCTTGTTTGTTGTTGGAGGATGTAAAGAAAAAATGGCTGACATGTATGTGACTAAGGTCACCGATTTGACAGGAGAGGAAGAACAAGTTTTGAAATTGGAATATGATCGTGATGGTAAAATTATAAAGTATGGAGATACCCCGGTAAGGTATGAGGGCGACCAAATCACAATCGGACAGATGGATTGTTTGAATACCGGCAATAAGCTTTGCAATGTTACGTTTCAAATAGGAAAAGGCAAGGCGAGGGAAAGTAGGGCCCGTTGTATATTGAAGGTAGAAGAGGAGGTTTATGAAGTTGATAAACAGACTGTCTATGATTATAAAGGAGATACTATTTTTATCAATTCTGATTATCGTGCTACTTCCGATTATCGTTTCTTGAGAAAAGTGCAAGGAAAATATGTTTTTGATCAATTGGGACGGTTGAAGGAAGTAATGACTGTTTTTACTGAAGCAAATGATAGTGTGTCTAGTTGTCATACTTATTATAATTATGATAATAACATTAACTATCAGGCGAATTTGAATTTACAGGCTTATGTGATTGATTATGATGGGGTGGATAGTTTCTTCTATTTTTTATTGAATCTTGGGCAGTTGAGGAATAGAACAGCCTTACCTAATGATATCGGATATTGTATGAATCATGGTTTAAGCACTTATAATGTGCATGCCAATTATCGTCTGGATGATGAGAATCCGGTCAGGATAGAAGTTTTATATAATTATACCAAACTTCTATCCCGAATAGATTTATCTTATAATCCTTTAAATTAATTCATCGGGAAGTATAAACAAGTCTACTTCATTGGCGCCTTGCTTTATCAAATCTTTCTTATCTATTTGGTAAAGGCGGACAAACTCGTCATGACTGCCGCATAGTTCCTGGGCTTTGCGATAATATTCTATTGATTTTTCTGTTTCATTCAGGATATAATACACATGTCCTGCATTCATCCAGTCTTCCATAATGGGTTTGGGCTCGGATATCAGCAAGTCGTAATATTTCTTGGCTTGTTGATGGTTGCCGGTAATGAAGGAACACCATCCTATGGCGCGTCGGGCATTCTGTGGTTTTTTATCCAGATATTCCACTTTAAAAAAATAAGCCAGTGCTTCATCGTATCGTTCCAGTGCCATTAAGCATTGTCCTATTTGTAGCGTCAGATTCAGATTGTCAGGCTGTACTTGTTCCACCTTATTATAATATTCCAAAGCTTGTTGGTAGTTTCCTTCTTTTCTATAACATTGTGCCAAATGGCGGTTATTCCATGCGTTATCAGGGATCAGCAGATCTGATTGCAGGTAATAATCTATCGCTTTTTTATAGGAACCGATTTTCTGATAAATGAAACCTGCTTTCTGCCATAATTCAGCATTTTTACGATTGTATAATTCAATTGATTTATCATAGAGAATCCCGGCTTCTGTCAGGTCGTCGTGTGTGAATAGGTAATCTGCCAGCTTGTTGATATAATCTTTGTGCAACAAGGCTTGAGACAATGTTTCTTTATTCCATAAGTCTAGAGTGTCCTCAAAAATGTCATGTATTTCATGTCTTCTTGACCATAATTTGAAGAAACGGTAGAGGTCATGAATATATTGCCGGCTCACGAATTCAGCGCGAGCTTTTGATTGTGACATTTCTTTTAAACGTTCTTTCAGTTCTTCAGAAGCCTCATGTTGTCCGTTCAATTGTTGCTGCATGAGATTTCTTTGGCTTTCCGGCATTTGTAACATGGTAAAACAAAAAGAGTATTTGTCGGAATTGCAGAATACATCCGAGTTCATCAAAATGTTGAGCAGAGAGATTTTTTGTTCGTCATTTCCGAGAGATAATTTGGCGATATCCTGATATTGGGGGTCAAAAGGATAGAACCAGTGAGAAATTTTGCGGAAAAACGGGAATTGTTTCAGCTGTGAAAAGGTACTCATATACACATCCGCCCCGGACATTTGCAGTTCACCTAATTCGCGCAATTTATCGGTAATGCCTGAACGGTCAATCCATTCTTCCCATTCCGGATTATGATCTTCGGCATCTTCATCCAGTCCTTCCAAATTAAGTTTGGGATTTTTCATCATTTCGGGAATGATTTCTTCACGCATTTTCTTGTCTATCTTTCGGGTTTCACGGGAAGATTGCAATAATTGAATCTGGATATGATGCAGGTTTTTGATGAACTCGGTATTTTCATTCAGTTCATTTATGCGCAACACGGCTTCAGGGTATTGAAGGATACGCTTTTCATAATAGTAGCATGTTAGTGCGATCCCTGCAATAGCCCGCTGATTCAGCATGGTATCCTGATGGGTATAGGCGTTCAATAGAAACATGAACTTGCGGATGTCGAATATTTGCAGCAGGCTCATGGTGACGGCGCTGACCATTATGGAAAGGTCGTTGACTTGGATCAATAGTGAGTTGAACAAAATTTGCGCTTCAGCATATTCCGATTCACTCCACCGGGTGGATACCCATATTTTTTCAAATAATTCGTCTACGGCTGTTTCGTGACGTTTTCTCATGGCATCCATTTCTTCATTTCTTTTGGCCTCGGTGGTATATATCAATGGGGCTGTAGCCATATCTTCTGTATATGCCTCCAATTGCATTTGTAATTCGGCATAGCTGTGGGGAGGGCTTTGGACAAAAGTGCGCATTGTGTCATAATAGGCTCCATAATTTTGTGTTGCCTGTACGGCTATATGGATACGGTCGGTCAGTTCGTATGCCGTGCGCAACATTTTATGGTATATTTCTACCTTATTGGGATCTTTCATCCCTTTTGAAGTATATTGCAGCATCAGGTCGTATGACGTTTGCAGGGCTTCTAGCTCATTCTTTAATTGCCAGTCGGAAGTATGTGTGGCATATCCTGTCATTTGGAATAATGCTTCTTTTAACCGATATTGGTCTAATAGTTTTATGATTTCTTCGCGCATATTTTAAAGTTCTATTTGTATGTCTTTTATAAACAAATGCCGGCAGACTTCGGTTCTCGATTTATTTCAACCAAGTTGCCCGTTTCCATATATATTCCATCGGACCGTGAGAGTGATGATTCATCCACCAGCGGCAGAAAGAGAATTGCAAGATGAAGAAAACTATTCCTGCCAGGCAGCTGGCTGTGATACCAAACTGATTGTGCAATGCAAATCCCCAGTTGTAGTATAACATAGAACCTACTATACTTTGAGTGATATAATTGGTAAGGCTCATCTTTCCGTATGGCGTTATTTTCATTAATCCGTCGTGTAAGTTTGTCTTGTAAAAAGCGAAGACGACACCGGATACCAGAATCAGCATAAATGCAAAATTGGAAAGCGAGGTGATGATTAGTGAAAGAGGGGTCAGAATGGATTTATTTGTGATAAAGTCTGGTAGCATATTGCCCAACCCATATAAAGGGAAAAATGAGACGAGTGAGCCTGCAAGTACCTTGTTCCATACCTTCAAGTGCTCTTTCAAAAAAAGTCCCTTGCGCCCTATCAGCATACCGAGCAGGAAGAGGGCGGCTGTTTGGAATACCCGTCCGTGATCCCAGGCCCAGGCAAGGCTTGCCAACTGTCCTTCCCATAAATTGACACGGATGGTTTCCAGAAAATTACCATTGCTTTGCACTGCAAAAGTTGCATTCCAGAAGCTGCGGGTGGGGATGGCCGGAGTAACAAATTCCGGATCGAAGCAGGCACGTATTACATAATAAAGCGGCAATGGCTGGATTAATAGCAGACATGCCAATGCAAATATCCATTTGTCTTTCAGCCGGCAAGTCAGTGGCAGGATGAAACCTACTAAAGAATAAAGGACCAGCACTTCCGCTGTGAAAAAACTGGCATTGATATTACCTATCAGGAAAAGAAGAATTAACCGCCAACAAAAACGTAGACGGAAATCATTGCCCCGTAGGCGTTGGTTGTCATCTTGAATAAAAAAGCTAAAACCGAAAAGTAAAGCGAATATGGCGTATGCTTTTCCGCCGAACATGAAGAATAACCCGCTCCAAATGGCTTTGTCCGAGAAGTTCAGCCACGCACTTTGTCCGGCTGTATCGGGAAATGAGTAGAAATTAAAATGTTCGATAGAGTGCAGGATGATGATTCCCATCACTGCCAGTCCGCGTAGCACATCAGCTACATCTACACGTGCGTGTCCTTTCAATTTTGTGTTTATTGCTTTTGTTTCCATGGGGTTATATATTAGCGTACAAAAATAGGAAAATCTTGAATAGTTGGCAAAAAAAGGAGGAAGTAATCAGATATTTCTTTAATTTTGTCCCCATCTTAAAAAAAGATATGGATATTTCGGAATTGCAACGTATTTATGCTGGTCATCCTAACACTAAGGGACTGGCTGCGTTATTGGAAGATTCCTCAGTGAGGACTATTTTCCTGGGAGGATTATATGCTTCTGCGGCAGCTTTATTTGTTTCCTCCTTTCTTAGAGAGAATAAACAGACATTTGTATTTGTACTGGGTGACTTGGAGGAAGCGGGTTACTTTTATCATGACCTGACACAGGTGAACGGTGATGAGCATATTTTGTTCTTTCCATCCTCGTATCGTCGGGCTGTTAAATATGGGCAGAAAGATGCAGCCAATGAGATCCTGCGTACGGAAGTGTTGAGCCGTTTACAGAAAGGCGATCCGCTATGTGTGGTGACTTATCCTGAAGCGTTGGCGGAGAAAGTGGTATCACAAAAGGTACTGATGGACAAGACGTTAAAACTTGGTGTGGGTGAGCATGTGGACACAGAGTTTATCACGGAAGTGCTGTCCGGTTACGGATTCGAGCATGTAGATTATGTTTATGAACCGGGGCAATATGCTGTACGCGGTAGTATTATTGACGTCTTCTCTTTTGCTTCCGAGTATCCTTACCGTATTGACTTTTTTGGTGACGAGGTAGACAGCATCCGTACTTTTGAAGTGGAAAACCAGCTTTCGAAAGAGAAGAAACAGAGCATTGCCATCGTGCCCGAGCTGACGAATGCCGCCGACAAGAGCGGGGTGTCTTTCTTTGAATTCATTTCTCGGGAAACAGTTCTGGCAATGAAAGATTTTCTTTGGGTACGTGAAAGAATACAGGTAGTACGGGAGGAGGCACTCTCTCCTCAGGCGCTTGCCGCATACGAGGGAGAGAAGACGGAACTGATGAATTTGGAACTGAAGCTGATAGACGGGGCGGAATTTACAGTACGGGCTTTGGAATTCAAACGGATTGAATTTGGTAACAAACCTACAGGAACTCCACAGGCTACGTTGGCTTTCGATACGACAGTCCAGCCTATTTTTCATAAGAATTTTGATTTGGTAAGCACTTCATTCACTGATTATCAGAAACGAGGTTACACCTTATATATATGTACCGATAGTGAGAAGCAGGCAAAGCGTCTGAAAGATATCTTTGAGGAGCGTGGTGATCATATCACGTTCATTCCGGTCAACAAGACTTTACATGAGGGCTTTACAGATAATGTATTGAAAAGCTGCTTTTTTACAGACCATCAGATTTTTGACCGTTTCCATAAATACAATCTTCGTAGCGACAAGGCGCGTAGCGGTAAGGTGGCGTTGACCTTAAAAGAGTTGAGCCAGTTTGAGCCGGGTGACTTTGTGGTACATATAGATCATGGTGTAGGTCGTTTTGGCGGTTTGGTACGCATTCCGAATGGAAATACCACTCAGGAAGTGATTAAACTTACTTATCAGAATGAGGATGTGGTATTTGTTTCCATTCATTCCCTGCATAAAATATCCAAGTATAAAGGGAAGGAGGGAGAAACTCCCCGCCTGAACAAATTGGGAACCGGTGCGTGGGAAAAAATGAAAGAGCGTACCAAGAGTAAAATCAAAGATATAGCTCGTGATCTGATCAAACTGTATTCGCAACGTAAACAGGAAAAAGGATTTTCGTATAGTCCCGACAGTTTTATGCAACATGAATTAGAGGCAAGCTTTATCTATGAGGATACCCCCGATCAGTTGAAGGCGACCCAAGATGCCAAAGCCGATATGGAGAGCGATCGCCCTATGGACCGTTTAGTGTGTGGTGATGTGGGATTCGGAAAGACCGAAGTAGCGATTCGTGCCGCTTTCAAAGCTGTGACAGATAACAAACAGGTGGCTGTGCTGGTTCCCACTACGGTTTTAGCTTATCAGCACTTTCAGACTTTTAGCGAACGGTTGAAAGATTTTCCATGTAAGGTGGATTATTTGAGCCGCGCCCGCAGTACGAAAGATGTTTCCAGAATAGTGAAAGAACTGGCGGATGGAAAAATAAATATTTTGATCGGTACACATAAAATCATCGGTAAAAGCGTTAAGTTCAAAGATTTAGGATTGCTGATCATTGATGAGGAACAGAAGTTCGGAGTAAGTGTGAAAGAGAAGTTGCGTCAGATGAAAGTGAATGTGGATACACTTACTATGACCGCTACCCCCATCCCCCGTACTTTGCAGTTCTCGTTAATGGGCGCCCGTGATCTTTCTGTTATTCAGACTCCGCCTCCCAACCGTTATCCCATTCAGACAGAGGTGCATACCTTTAATGAAGATATCATAACGGAAGCGATCAATTTTGAAATGAGCCGTAACGGACAGGTATTCTTTGTCAATAACCGCATACAGAATCTGGTAGAATTGGAAGCCATGATCAAGCGGAATATACCCGATTGCCGTGTCTGCATAGGTCATGGACAGATGGAGCCCGAAAAGCTGGAAAAGATTATTTTCGACTTTGTGAACTATGATTATGATGTGCTGCTGGCAACCACCATTATCGAGAGTGGCATTGACATACCGAATGCCAATACGATTATCATCAACCAGGCGCAGAATTTTGGCTTGAGTGATTTGCACCAGATGCGTGGACGTGTGGGAAGAAGCAATAAAAAAGCATTCTGTTATTTGTTGGCGCCTCCGTTGACTTCACTGACTCCTGAGGCAAAGCGTCGTCTTCAAGCCATTGAAAATTTCAGTGATCTGGGCAGCGGTATTCATATAGCCATGCAGGATTTGGATATCCGTGGAGCAGGAAATATGCTGGGGGCGGAGCAGAGTGGTTTCATTGCCGATTTGGGCTATGAAACTTATCAGAAGATATTGGCTGAAGCGGTGAAGGAATTGAAAGAGGATGAGTTTGCCGATCTTTACGCAGAGGAGTTGCAGGCAGCGGGAGAAGAGAAAATCAGTGGCGAGAACTTTGTGGATGAATGTCAGGTGGAAAGTGATTTGGAATTGCTTTTCCCTAATGAGTATATCCCCAGCAGCAGCGAACGTATGTTGCTTTATCGTGAACTGGACGGATTGGAATTGGATAAGGACCTGCTCGCTTTCAAGGCACGGTTGGAGGACCGTTTCGGAAAGGTTCCTCCCGAAGGGCTGGAACTTCTGCGTATCGTACCTTTGCGCAGATTGGCTAAACGGTTGGGGGTGGAAAAAGTATTCTTGAAAGCCGGACGAATGACTTTGTTCTTTATCAGTAATCAGGAAAGTCCTTATTATCAAAGTGCGGCTTTTGGCAAGGTGATTGATTACATGAGCAAGAATCCGCGTTACTGCAATTTGCGTGAGCAGAACGGCAAGCGTAGTATGGTAGTCAAGAATGTGGAAACGGTAGAGACTGCGGTAGGTATTCTGCAGGAGATGGTGAGTCTGTGATAAAAGATGTCTGTATTGGCGGATTTCTTTCGTAGAAGAGATGAACCAACCGATGGTTCGGCAGAAACCTGCATTGCTGTAGAGTAAGCAGGATATGTTAACGTAAAATTGAATATTAACTAAATAAATAGCTGATTTTTAATTAATTGTTTAACGGATTTGAATTCGGGGTGTTTTATATTAAAAAATAATATAAGACGCTCCTTTTTCTTTTAACTTATCTATATTTTTACTATCTTACTTCCAGTTTAAAAGCGGACACTGAGATTTTTACTCACATATTGTCTAATTTAAAAAACACTTGTTATGGAAGTGAAAAAAACACGAAGAGCCGACCTTGAAAAGGGTAAGTCCCGTTGGCTGTTCATGGGGCTCATTGTGACGCTGTCGTTTATGTTTGTTTCGTTCGAATGGACTGAACGTAATGTAACTTACACGATCAGTGATCTAGTCAGTGACCCGGATTTCTTTGAAGAATTAGTTCCTGTAACCTACAATCAGGATAAACCTCTGCTACCACCGCCTCCGCCGGCTGCCGTCAATCCGGAAGAGCTCAATATAGTGGATAATCAATCGACGGAAACAGAAACCGATATTGCCGCTTCGGACCCTACGGATGCTCCTGTTATCATACCGATTCCCGTTGAAGTACCCGAAGAAGTAGTGGAAGAAAATGTGGAATTTGTGGTGGTGGAAGAAATGCCGGTATTTCGTAATGGTAATGCTGATTTGATGAGGTATCTGAGCGAAAACATCAAATATCCTACCGTCAGTGCCGAGCAGGGAGTTCAAGGTAAGGTTGTGGTACAGTTTATTGTGGGTGTTCATGGCGAGATTCTGAATCCGGTAGTGGTGAAGAGCGTGGATCCGTATCTGGACAAGGAAGCAATCCGCGTGATCAGTTCCATGCCAAAATGGAAGCCCGGCAAGCAAAGAGGAAAAGCAGTGAGGGTGAAATACACTGTTCCTGTAGTCTTCAGACTGCAAAGTTAAGATTTAATTAGTATGGATGAAGGAAGCGTAATCTCGGGAGAGGACGCTTCCTCTTTTTTTATCTCAAATTATCCTAAGCATAAAGAGATATATACGTTTGCTAATGTATTACTTTATTAAAATATACTTATTTATAAGCTGTGAATAGGTACAACCTAAATTGCATCATGAAAATCTAAATATGGAAAATTAGTTGCAATAACAAGCCTATGATATAATAGGCTGACAATCAAAAGATTTTCATTTTTACTGTTTAATAAAACTTGGGATTCTCTTAGTAAGAGAACCCCATTTCGCTGCAAAGATAACTATAATTCCTTAATATCGAAATATCATCATTAAAAAAAGACCTCAAAATTGGCTTCAAATTCGCGATTGTTTGCAAAATCAAGGTCGAAAGCACTCCTATAAACCATATTATCAGGCATTTAATAAAACTTGGGGTTCTCTTACTAAGAGAACCCCAAAATAAAGAAGGAAATTGAGGGCTTGTTTAAGCCTCATTTTTTGTAGAAATAAATTTAATTATGATGTTTTGATGGAACTAAACAATCCTGTGGAGCCTATATCCGAAGCGCTCCCTCTCAGTGATCAAAACATAACGAGCGAGGCGCCTAAGTTACTGCTCTGCAGTTCAATCGCTTCCGTCTCAGACCCGGGGTCAAATGAAGGAATCATGCCATTGGCGGGAATAGGAAAAGAACACCCTGAAGTCAATTGGTATTACCTGTATCTTTCCAACAAAGAATTGAAACGCTACATCGGAGTCTTTAGTGGCAGGAAAGCCGTAAAGTTTCGTACTCCATCAGGTGTCGTAGAGGAGAAATATTTTTGTTTTAAAGTGTTTTCTTACACTACGACCGACCATAAAAAACGTTTCGAGCAGTGCGGCTATACTAAAGAAGAATATATCGCCCGTCGTGATTCCGTCCGGGTGGTGAAAGAGGCCTTTGCCACCGGTTCCGCCCAAAAGTTGAATGCCTTGACGGACGAGAAGGAAATCGTGGGCAACGGCTGGTTGTTTGTCTGCGCTCCCTTGCAGCAGTTGGAACTCATTCTGTCCGCCATGCTTCCTCGTCAGTATTTGGTGACGGACTATAATACGCACCGTGCGGCAGTCATCCCTCAACGCCAGATGGAGGAATTCATCTATTTGTACGAATCCATGCCCTATAACATCGAACTGATGAATCGCCCTTTGGAGGATTATCTTCAGAAAAAGCAGAAAATCCGTATTACCGGTGGTGTCTTCCAAGGTAAGGAGGGTTGTATCATGCGCCTGCATCGCAATACCCGGCTGGTATTCGCTTTTGGTAATATGACGGTGGCGGTTAGTTATCTTCATGCTTTTCCGTTTGAGAAGATAGAATAGCATCGAAATTCTGTTTTCTTTGATGAACATTTTAAAAGTAACGTTAGGAAATACAGAAAATTATTTATTGCATATAGTTTGTATGAAGTGTATAGCAAAAAGAATAGGCAATGAAAACAGATATTTTACAATCCATAACGGAACGGTTGAGGGAAGTGCTTCCCTTAGGAGCTCATGCCATATTGTTTGGATCTCGTGCTCGTGGAGACGCGCGTCACGATTCCGATTGGGACGTGCTTATTTTGTTGGATAAGCCTAAGATCGAATCGGCCGATTATGATAATGTATCCTATCCGTTGGTAGAATTGGGATGGTCGCTTAATGAATGCATCAGTCCTGTGCTTTATACGTTTAAGGATTGGGTAAAGCAGCATTTCACTCCTTTTTACCACAATGTGAAAGACGAGGGGATACGGTTGGTATGAGTTTAAGCAAGGAAGACATAAAAGCTGTGGTAGCTTACCGAAAAGTTAAGTCGTATGCTACATTGTGGGAAGCAGAGGACATGATAGCTACGGAGCACTGGAATTTAGCGGTACAACGTATGTATTACGCTTGTTTTTATATACTTCCGCCTTGTTGCTTAGCGGAGGATTTAAGGTGCAGACCCATAATGGTGTAGTGGGTCAGTTAGGCTTGAATTATGTAATTTTACAATGAAATTCTGAAATCCTGCCCGTTCGATGGGGGAAGAAGTGGTTGCGTGAAATCTAAGTCTATAATCCACTTCGGCAGTGACGAGTGGGCAGAAATGGCATCTGCTTACCACAGCATTATCAGCATAGTAAAGCTTAATGGCTGCTCAGCTTGGGAATACCTGGAAATTTTATAAAAAATATTTGACGGATGCCGGGATTATGTTAATCTTATGCCCTAGAACATCGAGCTATCCATGGTTAACTGTTAATTAATCGCTTTATTTTTAATTTCTCAATAGCTTGTGCACTGAAAAGTGCCTAAAAATTGAAGGGAGCCCTAATTTGAGTACAAACATAAAGAATGCAAATCGTCTTCATTTTGGCGACTTGATGGACAATGTTTTTCATTATATGCTTAATGGCTGGGCTGAATTACAGAACTATCCTATGGATGGTAACTATGCAATTGACAATATGATTGCTGAGCGTGTTCAGACCTTTTACTGTAAACAAAAAAACTTTGTTCTATAGCGTGATGCCGGAGTAGATGTAGTTGCTACATATCTTACCATAATGAAAACAGCCAAAATGTATGGTCTGGAAGTTAGGGATTATCTGGTATATATCTTCCGTGAGATTATGAATGGAAATAAGGACTATAGAGAGTGAAAAATAGAATTTGTTGGATTATTAGTTTAAACTTTTTATTTGTTAAATATAAATTAAAAAAATGTATAAACCGATTTTTATAGCTGGTCCTTGTGTGATAGAAACTTTCGATATATTGGAAGAAGTGGCAAAGGAATTAGTTCGTTTGAATAATAAATATGGTATTAATATTATATTTAAGTCCTCTTTTGATAAAGCAAATCGTACTTCCCTTCATTCTTATCGCGGCCCGAATTTAGAAAAAGGATTAACAATGTTGAATGATATAAAGATGAAGTATGGTTTATCTTTATTGACGGATATACATGAGCCTTATCAGGCAGAAATTGTCGGTGGAATTGTTGATGTAATTCAAATACCTGCTTTTCTTTGTCGCCAAACCGATTTGCTAGTGGCAGCAGCTAGAACAGGAAAAATTATTAATATAAAAAAAGCTCAATTTTTGTCTGGCCAAGATATGAAATACCCTGTTGAGAAAGTTAGAGAGACTGGTAATGCAAACGTATGGTTGACAGAACGTGGAAATACATTTGGATATAACAATCTGGTTGTTGATTTTCGTAATATACCCGATATGTGTTCTATTACTCCTCATGTTATAATGGACTGTACACATTCGGTTCAACGTCCGGGTGCTGATGGAGGGAAAACTGGTGGAAATCGAGAATACGTTCCGGCAATGGCTTTAGCTGCAAAAGCATTTGGAGCTACTGGTTACTTCTTTGAAGTACATCCAAATCCGGATATGGCTTTGAGTGACGGGCCTAACATGCTTTATTTGAAAGATTTGGAAAAAGTAATTTGCAGTTTATTATGAGTGAAATAAAAGATTATGCCATTAAATGCTTTCAAGATGAAGCGCAGGCTATACTAGATTTAATTCCTTTATTGACAGATGATTTTGATAAAGCTATAGATTTGATTTATCATAGCAGGGGTAAATTGGTCGTAACGGGCGTAGGAAAATCCGGTCATTGTGGTGCAAAGATTGCAGCTACTTTGGCCAGTACTGGAACACCTTCCTTTTTTATTAATCCTTTGGATGCTTTTCATGGTGATTTGGGCATGATTTCTTCTAATGATATTGTTTTGGCAATATCAAATTCGGGACAGACAGACGAACTGCTTCGTTTCATTCCATTTTTGAAAAAACGCAATATCCCACTTATTGCTATGTCAGGAAATCAGACATCATTATTGGCGGAATATGCCAATTGTCATTTGAATATTTCGGTGAAATATGAAGCGTGTCCATTAAATCTTGCACCGACTTCATCTACAACCGCTACTTTGGCGATGGGGGATGCCTTAGCATGTGCATTGATGAAAATACGTAGCTTTCAAGCTAAAGATTTTGCACAATATCACCCTGGGGGTAGCTTGGGAAAAAAACTTTTAACTAATGTGCGGGATTTGATGCGAAAAGATAATTTACCTATTGTTAATTCTGATATGAGAATAGCAGAGGCTCTGACAATTATAAGTGATGGAAGGTTAGGTATGGCAGTTGTCTTAAACTCTCGTCATTTAGTTGGATTAATTACTGATGGGGATATTCGTAGAACATTTCAAAGATATCAGAAAGAATCATTTGATATGGTTGTAAAAGATATTATGGTAACAAATCCAATAATAGTATATGAGAAAGAAAAGATTGTAGATATAGAACATTTATTTAATGAGAAAAGAATTCACACATTAATAGTTTTAGATGATAATAATGATTTTGTGGGTTTTATAGATTATAGAGATTGTATGATTTAATTTAATAGTAATCAGATATGAAAATAGTTGCTTTTTTGCCAGTTAAGGGTTCTAGTGAACGTATTAAAAATAAGAATACAACATTAATGAACGGTAAACCTTTATTTTTACATACATTGGAAAAACTCGTACGTTGTTCTTTTATTGATGAAGTTTTTCTAGATACAGAAAAAGATGAAATTTATGAAATTGCAAAACATACGAATTGTATTTATTTGAAACGTGATCCAGAATTAGCTACCAATAAAACTGACGGACACAGTCTATTTTATAATGAAGCAAAAAAGATAAATGCTGATATTTATATACAGATTTTAGGTACCAGTCCTTTTATTAAACCTTCTACAATTGAAAAAGGGATCAATATACTGAAGGAGCAGGGTGATCTTTATGATTCTGTTATTTTGGTGAAAAATGAGAAACAATATACATGGAGTAAAGAAGGTCCCAATTATGATAGAATGCATATCCCAAATAGTAAGGATTTACCTGATACAATCGTAGAAACAATGGGGTTGTATATAACAAATAGTGATGTAGCATTAAATATGAAACGCCGTTATGGTATAAAGCCTTATTTACTAGAAGCTGAGCCTATTGAAGCTATTGATGTGAATTATCCATTAGACTTTGAATTGGCAGAGATAATTTCTAAGGGATTGAAATCTTTAGAAAATAGAAAATTGGAATTCTTAAAGAAACTTGTAAATAGTGCAATGCTATCTGACGTTTTAGATGATATTGGTTTATATAATTGTGTGATAACAGGTTTGAAATGTAATATTGGGGGTACAAAGGTTTTGGGGCGTGCACGAACTTTGAAAATACGAAAACTAGAAAAAGGAGAAGATTTTCATGGTATTTATGATGCTTTGAAATCTTATGCGGAGATTTCGGATAATGATATTATAGTAGTTGAAAATGAATGTCCCGATTATGCTTATTTTGGTGAACTAAATACAATGTTATCCATCCGTTCTGGGGCCTCTGCAACGATTGTTGGTGGAGTGACTCGTGATAGAGATAATGTTATGAAAATGAATTATCCTGTTTTTTCAAAAGGCTATAACTGTAAAGACGTGCGTAAACGTGCTACTTTAGCCAATTTTAATCGGACTATTAATGTTTTGGGGGTAACAATCTCACCTTCTGATTTAATATTTGCTGATAATGATGGGGTAGTTGTCATACCTGTTGCATACGAAAATAAGATAATGAAAGCAATAATTGAAAAAATAGGAATGGAAAATAATGTGGCTAGTGAAATTGCTCGTTACTCTAATCCTTTAGATATTGTTGAAAAAATAGGAGAATTTTAATAAAAAGTATCCGTTTGTTCTAATAATTATAGAGCTAATTTATTGGCAAAGTATATGTATAGTAATACTGATTTTGAACGTCTTTTTGTCCGTTATAAATTGGTTCGATAGAAAAATTCTGCATATTTAACAAAGTACCTTATAACCTGTTTGAAGAAGGATGCTATCGTGAACTGTGATGAGACTTTGTATCGGGTTTATATGAATACTTTTTGGACTCAGCTGTTTGCTTACTTAAATGGTGGCTTTTATTCAATCAACAGTTTCATTGCCGGACGATTTATTTGCCTCTTAGCCGGTGAGCGAAAGAATTCGTTATTCTTCGGAAGTGATAAGATGGTCCATGTCTCAGCGGTATATCATACCATCATCTCCACTTACAAGATGCAGGGTGTGTCAGTACTGGATTATTTCAAGAGATTCCTTATCCTGATTTCGAAAAGACGATAAGTATGTCTCTATAGAAATTCTCGTATAATTCATTAATTAGAAATGAACAAATACAAGCGTTTAGGTAAAAACACGCTTTTGGTCTTCATCGGCAATGCCGGCAGTAAGCTTATAGGCTTGGTTATGTTGCCATTCTATACTAGTTGGCTATCAGTTGAGGATTACGGAGTAACCGATATAATAAATGTCTATGTCAGTTTTCTGGTTAGCATTGTCTCTTGTTGCATAGCAGAATCTATATTTATCTTTCCAAAAGGGCAGAAAGTGGAGAAGCAAAAGCAATATTTCTCTTCAGGTATTGTTTTTGTATTGCAGGCGTTTTTTGTCTCCTTCTTATTGTTTGGGACTGTAGATTTTGTTTCTTCCATATATGGTTTTTCAAACAGTTTTACGGATTATCTTTGGTTGATATACGGTTTGATGGCAGCAACACTTTTGCAGCAGTTTTTTCAGCAGTTTACACGCAGCATTGATAAGATGATTGTTTATGGAATGGCTGGAATCGTATTGACCTTGCTTACAGCTATTTGTTCATTCATTCTGATCCCTTTGAAGGGAGTTGTCGGTTATGTACTTTCTCTTATTCTGGCAAATCTTTTTACGGGCGTGTATTCTTTCTTCTTTTCGGGAAGTTACAAATATTGTTCACCGGGTAGTGTGAATAATGAATACTGTCGTGAAATGCTTCAATATTCTGTGCCTTTGATTCCAAACGGTGTGATGTGGTGGCTTGTAAATGCACTGAACAGGCCTATAATGGAGACGTATGTGGGATTACATGGCATCGGTCTGTTTGCCGTAGCAAACAAATTTCCTGGAATTATAGCCATGATATTTACTATATTTGTTTCTTCCTGGCAGATATCCGTATTAGAAGAATATGGCAAAGATGGTTACGCTAGTTTCTATAATAAGATATTCCGGGGTGTGCTTTTAATACTCTTGGTGTTGCTTGTCATTGTCACATTTATCAGTAAATGGTTAGTCTCTTTTTTTACTTCATCAGATTATTTAGATGCATGGATATATATTCCCGTACTCACATTGGGTATTTTCTTTTCTTGTGTGTCAGGATTGGCGGGGAGTACTTTTTCCGCTGTCCGGAAGAGCAGATATTTTTTCTATTCAAGTGTTTATGGAGGTTTATCTTCTATCGTTTTCAATTTTTTGCTAATACCGTTGTGGGGTATTTGGGGAGCAGTCCTGTCCGTTGTCCTGTCGTTTATGGTTATGTCGGTCTCAAGGGTTGCGTATAGTTGGACGTATGTAAAATTGACCCATATCCCCCGTTTGTTACTGATGCTGTTGTTGACTTGTATATATATAGTTTCAGTATGTTTGACGGGTAGCGCGAATAGTCTTGTTGCAGGTTTTATTACGATAGGATTATTGCTTTTATTGAATTGTGACTTGCTTCATTTATTAAAAAGGAAAATCATTAAAAGATATATTGCGAAATGAAAAAGAAGATAAAGAGGATAATAAAACAATGTTTATCTATAGGTCGGGATTCCATTAATTTTGCAGCGTTTTTAGTGGAAATGATTTTTAAGAGCAAGTTGCATAATTCGTTTAGCCGAAGATATTCAGGCAAGGTAGCTATCTTGGCTAATGGTCCATCTTTAAAAGAAGTATTGCCCAAATTGCAAATGGATAAATTCTCAGATACTGACTTCATTGTCTTGAATTTCTTTGGAATGGAAGCTGTCTTTACCAGAATCAAGCCGAAGCATTATTGTCTGGCAGACCCTATGTTTTTTTCATCCAAACCATAAGCAAAAGGAGGTGAGAAATCTTTTTTCTGTATTGAACAGGAATGTGGATTGGGATATGAATATCTATACACCTATAGGCTCTGTGGATGACTTTAAAGTGTTTAGTGCATTGTCTAATCCTCATATTCGGCTTGTTTCTCTTAATACCATAACTTATAAGGGTTTCGAATGCTTGCGACATTTTTTTTATAAGCATGGTTTGTCCATGCCTTTAGCTCAAACAGTGGCGAATATGGTTATTTATGTTGGGACCAATTCTGGCTATCAGCAAATTGGATTATACGGTGTAGATCATACCTTTTTTGATTCGATGTGTGTAGATGGAAATAATCGGTTGTGCAATAAAAAAACTTATTTTTATGATAATGGGGAGGTTCTTCTCAAACCAATTCTAAAAAGTGATAATTTTCAAATATGGATGGTTGGGGATTATGTGACAGCGATTGGAAGGATGTTCCTAGCATTTATCTATGGTTTGCTTTCTTTTGAAGGTGATGACCAAAAGACAATTGATTTTGCCGTTGCTGCCTCATGTCTCAAGCATACCATCAAAGGCGATTACAATCAGGTTTCTAAAGAAGAAGTTTTAGCTTTGATGATGGGCGATGCATCTGGCCGGGTAAAAAGATTAGAATAACAAAAAATTATGGATAAGATGGTAAAAAAAGAAATAAAAAGTGCTTTTTCGTTCGTTAAACAAACTGTTAAGTTTGTTTTTTTTCTTGCACATTTGCTATTTCAGACAAAAGGTAATTTGAAAAATCCCCTAAAAAAAGTGTATTCAGGGAAAGTGGCCATGCTTGCTAATGGTCCTTCTATGAAGAATGTATTACCTAGATTGACGACGGATGAGTTTAAGAATACTGACTTCATAGTCTTGAATTTCTTTGGTTCAATGGATATTTTTACTCAGATTAGACCAAAGCATTTTTGTATGGCTGATCCTATGTTCTTTCAAGAAAATCACAATCATGATAGGGTTATGAAGTTGTTTGATGATTTGAATAAGAAGGTGGATTGGGAGATGAATCTTTATATACCTGCTTCTTTGAAAAGACAATTTTTGGCATTTAGCGGTCTGCATAATAGTCATATTCATATCGTGCCCTTAAATCTTACAGTATATACAGGTTATGAAGAATTTCGTCATTATTTCTATAGGCATGGTTTGTCAATGCCTAGTGTAGTTACAGTTGCTTTGATGGCGATTTATGTAGGTATAAACTCTGGTTATAGTGAGATTGATTTATATGGCGTGGATCATACATTTTTTGATTCTTTGACCGTTAATTCAAAAAATCAATTATGCATTTGTGATACCCATTTCTATGATAAAAATAAAGTGGAATTGAAACCTATGCTTCGATGGGATTCTACAGTTTGGCGCATGAGTGATTATTTGGAAGAGAAAATGGCTGTCTTCAAGAATCATGATATTATGGCTGCCTATGCGGTGTCTCAAGGTGTACGTATAGTCAATTGTACAGAATGCTCTTTGATTGATAGTTATGAACGAAAACAAATTGACTTATAATAATGCTTCCATTGGTTAGCTCTAAATTAAGAAGTATATCTTCATTTTAGTGCTTACATATATTGAATGACTTTTTACTATTAACAAAAAGAGGACAGAAACCTTCTAAGTTCCTGCCCTCATTCTCAAAAGCAAATGGAAAAGAGTCTTATCTCCACTTTTCCCTTTTAATTTCTTGGCACTGTCTTCGTTGCCACACGGTCATCACCTTTTCCAGCTCCTTCAGCTTCCACATCTTCATGAATCGGATTTCATCCTTTTCCTGTTCATTGCCGATGCTGATACGCAGCAGTTCCGGATAAAGGATTTCCACATGGAAGATTTTGGCACGCCACAGCAGTATGGACATCTGCCAGGGAGTAAGCGCATGGGTGTGTTCCAGGGTAAGCAGCATCTCCAGATAATAACGGTAAAAAGCCCGGTCAAGGACTATCAGTTGGTCTATCAGTAGTTTCATATCAGTTAGCGGTTAATGATTCATATTTATATGCCTGCCATTTCTTTCACTACATTGAAACATGGACACGGTTTCATGGGATTCAGATCATGATGCCCCACAATCAATGACGTGGGAAACAGCTCTCGCAGTTCGCGGAGCAACGCCAGCATGGCGGCTTTCTGTTCCAGCGTCCGTGTATCCGTGGGTACGCCGCCGGAAGACAAGCCTCCTTCATAGCAGATGCCTACGGAATGGCGGTTATGGTTCTTGCAATGCGCCCCCATTTTCTCTATCGGTCTGCCACGGTGAATCTCGCCGTTGCGCGTGATGTAGAAATGGTAACCGATGTCACTGAAGCCACGGTGGTGGATATGGTCGTGGCGGCAGGCTTCAAAGTCCAGGTTTCGCCCCTCAGGGGTGGCGGAACAATGGATGATGATCAGTGTTATTTTACGCATCCCGGCCGACTAAATGCAACTTTGTATACCTATGACGCTGCCTATGGCGGTCGCCACTGCGATGATTACTTTGAGGATGAGGCTCCAGGTTGATTTTCTTTTCTGATTTTCCATAAAGATAAAGTTTTAAGAGTGATACATTAAAGAATAAACAAGACAGGGGGAGGGAGTTACTCCTCCCTCCATGACTTTAGACTCCCGGTTCGTCTTTGGTCTTCAGCAGGTCTGCCACGGCTTTTCCCTCTTTTTCGGCACGCAGTGCGGCTGCCTGTGCGGCCCGGCTGGCTACGGGCTGGAATTCCAGTGCGCCGAAGATGGTTTTCAAATCCTCACCGGGAACATATTGGATATTCACCCCGGTGATGTGGGCAGCGGTGAAATCCGTCAGTTTTTCCGTACCTACACTGGCTATCTGGAGACGGAACTTGCCCAGTTCGCCAAAGTCCACTTGTTTGCCTTCGGTGAGGGCTTCCAGCAGATTGTCCACGGTGGCGGTAAGGACGGCCACCACATCGGCGCGGCTCACGGTGGTTTGTGAAGAAACACGCTTGCTGAGCTGTTTCAAGGTAAGTTCACCGTTGATTTGTGCTGTGGCGTAAGCCTTGGGGGCTGCATCCTTGTCCAGCGGATTGGGACGCAATGAAACACTGTAATTTAATGCCATAATCATTTTGTTTTTAAATGGTTACTATGAATTGAACATGACAAAGATAACACTCCGGAAAGAGGGGGTTGTGAAGAGGCGTAAACCGGCATGACGGTGTATGACACACTGTGACAGAGGGTGAGATAAAGTGAATTAAAGGTCTTGAACTATTTCTATATGTGAGCTATTTTCATTACATTTGCTATAAAGATTAACGATATGAAATTGGCAATATTACTGATAGGTAATTGATGATTTTAAGTCGAAATATGGTAGTAAAAAAAGTGAATGTTATGAACAAAGAAGAAGCGTATTCCGGCGAATGGCCGGTGAAACCTTATTATAAACGGGATCTGGCCATGGGGTACGCCCCCGATATTACTCCCGTGGCGGCGTTGAACCGTCTTTCCGCCTGGATACACCATCACAAGTCGCTTTATCAGGCTCTGCTCGATTCGGGCTATGTGGACAGACAACGCATTTTCAATTCAGTGCAAGTGGGATTGATTTTCCATTATCTGGGAAGACCGTAATTAGTGGTTAGTGGGCTGTGCGTGTACATGCATACGGTGGCGTTGCCTTATGCATACGTATGCGTAAGCCTATACTTGCCTATGCATAAGCCTATGCTTGCTAACGTGTAAAACCAATCGAGCAGCTTCACTAACCACACTAATCACTAACCACCGCATTCCTCCTCGCTCTCGTGCTCTTCGTAACGTCCGCAAGGTTGGCGGGTGTAGTACACGGTTCCCGTGCGGCATAGTTCCTGATCGCGCACTTTCAATACATCCAGACGGGTGAAGGCGCGGTCGGGTTCGTTTATGCGAGTGATGGAAAGGATGAAATCGGCCAGGTTCGCCCAGTTGGCGCTGCCCGATATGGTGTACATGTTGATGTCCTCCATCTCGTTCTTGCCGTCTATTTTCTTCAGGCTGCGCGGATGCGCCACAATGATTACCCAGATGTGGTTGTCACGCCCCCACGACTGGAAACGGGTCAGCATCGACTTGATGCTCTGGGTCTCAGTCTCGTTCTTTCCGCTTTGCGCCTCTACAAAAAGATAAGGATCTATAACCAGATATTTCAACGGATGCCTGCGGCGTATCAGATCGGCCCGATGCAGGATATTTCCGGGAGTGGGCGGCACCTCGTGCATATCCAGATGAATCATGTGAGTGTTCAGAAAATCAATATAGGGCGTCAGCTGTTCGTCGGTATAGGCGGTGGTGTTGGCTTTGCCCAGCAGCAGATGGACCAGGTGGGCGATATGCTTGTCCTTGTCCGGCACCTCGAAGGAGAGGTAGCACACGAAGCGTTCCGTGTCGCGCATGATGCGGCTGGTCAGGTCATTCAGGAAATCAGTCTTTCCGCTGTTGGGCATTCCGGTCATGATGATCAGGCCTCCTATGTCGGTGGGGTGGAAAACGCGGTCGGTCAGCGGTCCGTAGCCCACGCTGTAGCCATGGTCGTATTTGCCGTGCAGCACGTTTATCACTTCCTCCCTGCGTTGTTCCACCGTGATGATATCGGTGGTTTGGCAGGCACAGGCATCGTCTATGACGTTACGCACCACTTCGGTGCCGTAGAGCTTCATCACATCGCCTATGTCCTTGCATCCTCCGGGCAGGATGGTGAAAAGGCAGCGTGCCCCGAAATAATCGGAAAGATGTTTTACCAGTATGCGCCCGGGCAGGTCGGAGTCACCGCAGATCACGATGTCCTGTACCTGGTCCAGCCAGGGGATGAAGGCCTCGAAGCATTTTGCCAGGTCGCTTGCCGCTCCCGAGGGTACGCTGATGACATGGCGGTATCCTGCTTCCATCAATGTCAACGCGTCTTTTCCTCCTTCTACGATAATGAGCCGGGGGATGACTTCCTCTTCCACCAGCAGCGGGTTGATGCAGTCTATGTTATAGGGGGCGCATGGCGTGGTGGGAGAATCCTGACTCCAGAATTTGCTGTACGTCAGGGGCTGTCCCTCTTCGGGCTTTGGAGACTGGATGGGGCTGCATGAGCGGTACTTGGCATTGACGGGACGTCCGTCCACATAATTCACGTAGGCGATGCAGGGAAAGATGCTGGAAGCCTGTTCTCGCTTGTCCTCACTGTTTTTGGTGATGCAGTAATGGCGCAGACAGCCGATGTGTGCCGCAATGGCGGTGGTGAGGGAGATGCCCTGGTCGGCCAGATAGCGGCGTGCGGCCAACTGGTCAGAGTCCGTACAGTCGGGCGATTCGTCCAGTGGCTTGATTTTTTGCAGCACGGTGGGGGCGAGGGCTTTGTAGTCGCCCGGCAGCATGGGGACTTCGTTTACGGAGTTTTCCGCATTCCGGCTATCCTGTGGGCGGTATGTTCCGGTATTTGAGGGAGAATCTCCTTTTTTGTATGGGAACATGGGGCGGTTGTCCTTGCAGTAATCAGTCAGAATGCCGTTGAAGTCGCATCCGGCGTAGAAGCAATGATATAGTCCTTTGGCTTTTGAGATATACAGATGCATGGTGCCGCATTTGGGGCATCGGGCGATGAAATTCTTTCCCGCATTCTTGCGGTCCGGAAAGTCTGAGAGTGAATAATAGGGTTTCATTTGAATTGAAAATTAAGAATTAAAAAATAAATATTCGGGTGTATTTGTCATTGGTAGGGACGAAGAATCCGAAAACACAAAGTGGATGCATTCAGATTCTTCGCGAGCTCAGATTGACAAAACGTCACTAACTACTAATCATTGTCTACCCATTCTTTGGACAGCACGTTCCAAATGGCGGTTTCGGCAGGGCGTGGCGGCGCATTCTCCGGTATTTCTACTTTTCCGTCTATAGGATCATCGTAATAACGGATGTTCTTGTCGGACTCCTTCCACTCGAAGGGTGAGACGGGGCGGAATTCACGGAGTTTTCTATGTTTTTCTTCCAGATCCTTGTTCAGTTCACTGCCCAGCCGGGCAATGGCTTGCCCCATCAATGATTGTCCGTGGCGTGTCTTCATGAGGTTTTGCAGCCAGATGATTCTTCCCGTGTGTGAGATTCGGGAGAAGCGGGGATCGGAGTCGAAGTAAGGGATGAGAAATTGGTTTACCAGGATGACCAGTCCTTGTAACGCCCTTGGACGGGTATAGTGGTGGCTGGTGGCTATGTTGTTGATAATGGGGACCAGTACTTGCTTCTTGTCTTTGGGAGTGGCGTTGAGCCGGTGGAAGAAGTCTGTGGCGGAAGATGGGGCCGGTGAAGTTTTTCCGCCGTCAGGCGTTTCCGCAGGAATTTCCGAAGGAGTCTTCCGGGAATCTGTTTCCTCCGCGTTTCGTACTCCGTTTCCGGCGGAATATCCCTTACGGGAATCCTCCAGCGGATATATATTATTTATATTATATAATATATTACTAT